>Ga0308156_1000041_pt1 | contig 489174 bp, 388 predicted proteins | sample PhyAR2_FD_201041 | JGI IMG/M metagenome (GOLD analysis project Ga0308156, IMG submission 201041) | Phyllosphere microbial communities from UC Gill Tract Community Farm, Albany, California, United States - DLSL A.R2 | ecosystem: Host-associated > Plants > Phyllosphere > Unclassified | place... | reverse complement strand
AGGGTTTATAATGAATTGTACACCAGCTGTATTAAATGCAGTGTTGTCATTTGTAAAAGTGATTTTGGATGTAGTGTCAGGGACATTACTTATACAAACTAATATTTTCATATACGATTGGTTTTACTCAAACTTACCATATTTTCTTTCAATTAAAAAGCTTCGGGACGTTTTAAATTCTGTTAGATCGCTACCTTTCAGTTTTGATGAATTTTTAATTTTGTAAGCTTTATGCTTCTATTTTTTTTGATGAGATAGGATATAAAGGTGTTTTTTGTCTTTTTTATAATTTTTTATTTTAAATAGCCGGTTTTTGATAATGGATTTATTACGTCAGTAAATTGTCATTTTATATGCTAGCATAGTAATTTTGAGTATCCGGATAAATTTATCCGATGTCAGTTAGTAAAAACTTTTGGTTGCTTCGGAAAGAAAGGTGATTATTTTAGGGGGTACACAATTTTATTGCATATAAAACGCAATTTGTCTAAGTTTGAAATAAAAATATATGTCGACACGATTGGATCAACTGAATGAATTTTTGAAAGAGAGCCCCGAAGATCCTTTTTTAAAATACGCGATTGCAGCGGAATATCTCAAGCAGGAGAATGAGCAAGAGGCCATGTCAAGATTCGAGGATTTAGTACAGACAAATCCAGATTATGTAGGAACCTATTACCATTTGGGTAAGCTATATGAAAAACTGAATAAACAGGAACTAGCGATTGCTATTTATAGAGCCGGAATTGAGATCGCTCGAAAGACCCGCAATTTCCATGCTTTGGGTGAGTTACAGGGTGCATTATCATTTTTAACAGACGAAGATGATGATGATTTTTAATCTTTTCTAAATTTTTGGTATTTAATTTGTTATGAATTTATTGGTGTAACTGTTAGATGCTGTTTTTTTTGAATTTGGAATGAGATGAAAAGGTATATATGGATTGTGGGTTTGTTGTTGACAATTGGAATGGTGGGATGTGATAATCCCAAACAAAGTGTGGCTGCCTATAAGGATAATTTACAGGACCTTAAAGGAAGAGATAAGGCGGAAGTTGTGATTGGTGAATATAAAGGTGTAATGCCTTGTGCGGATTGTGATGGGATTGAAACACTTATTTCATTGCATGCTGACAACACGTATCAATACTCATCCAAATATCTAAATAAGAGTGATGATGTCTTTGTGCGGGAGGGAAAATGGAAATTGGATGGCAATATCATCACATTAGATGGGGTTGATTATAAATTCAAATTAGGGAATCGAATCCTCAGTCAGCTGGATCTTTCCGGAAATGACATTACAGGAGATATTTCCAAATATTATGTCTTGACGAAAAATTGAATCTAGCATAAAAGATGTATTTAAAAATAGAAAAGCCGAATCGAACTTCGGCTTTTCTATTTTTTGGATTTATAGCTGTTTTCCCAATTTTGAAGTTTTGAATTGCACTACTAAGGCAATGATTCTATGCTCCGCCTACTGGTAGGCATTGAAATCTTATTTGTTTTTAGTACAAAGTTCTTTTAATGTCGCTACCACAAAATCAACTTCTTCCTTAGTATTATGCTTGCAGAATGAAAAACGAACCGAAGGGCGTTCCGAGCTGGATCTGATCGCGCCCAATACATGCGAGCCTATATCCGTTCCTGAACTGCAGGCGCTACCACCGGAGCAGGATATACCCGCAATATCCAGATTGAATAAGAGCATGTCGGCAAGATCACTGCAAGGGAATGAGACATTCAGTACAGTATACAGTGATTTTTCGGGTTCAATAACACCATTAAAATCAATCTCTGGGATCGCTTTCTGCAGCTCGTCAATCATATAAGATTTTAGGTTTTGAATATAAGCGTGGTGTTCGTCCATGTGCTCATAGGCAAGTTCGAGAGCTTTGGCAAGTCCTGCTATACCATAGACATTTTCTGTTCCACCGCGCATGTTGCGTTCTTGCGCTCCACCATAGATCAATGGTTTAATCTTGTTGTTGGCATTGATATAGAGAAAACCAACTCCTTTTGGGCCATGGAATTTATGTGCAGCTCCTGTTATAAAATCTATTTTAAGACTGCCAAGATCATGCGGATAATGACCCATAGTCTGTACAGTGTCTGAATGGAATATCGCATTATACTTTTGGCATAACTCGGAGATACGTTGAATATCGTTGAGATTTCCGATCTCATTGTTAGCATGCATAATGGAAACAAAAGTACGTGGATTGGTACTTAAAAGTTCTTCCAGTTGGTTCAGGTTTAAATTCCCTTTCTCGTCAACTTCCAATAAGTCAAGGTGTACCTTGCCTGCCTTTTCAAGCTCCTCTAACGTATGTAATACGGCATGGTGTTCGATAGGTGAGGAAATGGCATGGGTTATTCCAAAGTCGGCGATTGACCTCACGATGGCCATGTTGTCGGCTTCGGTTCCGCCCGATGTAAAGAATATCTCTGCTGGAGATACATGAAGTAGATTGGCTATCGTTTTACGTGCTTTTTCTACAATGGTTTTAACTTGTCGTCCGTGACTATGAATAGAAGATGGATTTCCAAAATTATTGTTCATCACATCGACCATTACTTTTATTACTTCAGGATCTAAGGCTGTAGTCGCTGCATTATCAAAATATACTTGCATGCTGCAAAATTACAAATCTCCAAAGTAAATTAAAGGTATTAAATGACTTATTTTTATCATTTTATTTTCCTAATTATGGCTGGAAGATGTTTTAGCGCCGCGGTTTACTAAGAATTAGGTCCTTCTTGCAGGGGATGGTACAGGATGAGAACTTTTCTGTTCTGATAAAGAAAAATAGCGCCAATTTATTATTTCATATTGGCGCTATTTTTCCATTTAGAGGAGTTCCTTTTTTCGTCTGACCACGATCAGGATCAAAATTGCTCCTAATGCGAGCACCAAACCCAAGTAGGCTGCGATATCGCCTGTTTTGGTATAAAAAGTAATTTCTTCATTTAAATTGATTTCCTGGTTTAGGGCTGCTGGCTGCCACCATTTAGTCTGCTGCACAATATCGCCACGCTGATTGATAAAGCCTGAAATCCCTGTATTGGCTGAGCGGGCAACCCAACGGCGGTTTTCAATCGCTCTGAGTTTAGCATACTGTAAATGCTGGTCTTTGCCCGAAGTATTGCCCCACCAACCGTCATTGGTGATAATGGCAATAAACTGCGCTCCTTTTTTGACGTACTTAGCAACATAGTTGCCCCATATGGACTCGTAACAGATTACTGGTGCAGCACCAATACCGCTCTGGGCATAGAATACCGAAGGTTCAGCCTGTTTTCCATAGCCCCCTGTCGTACCGCCGAAAGCTTTAAATAAAGGCTTTAGGAAATTCATTGCTGCTCCAAAGGGCATTTGTTCTACCCCTGGGACGAGTTTGGACTTATGGTAAAACTGGAGTTTAGAAGAATAATCGATCAATGTCGCGGCATTGAAATTATCCTGGTATATGTTAGGCGCTATTTCGCGTGCAGTCGGTGTTTTGGCATCGTTGTACAACTGGTAACTTTCAATACCTGAAAGCACGTTACCATTTTTATATTGATCTAAAAATTTTAAAATACGCTGGTATGAGTAGGTCTCACGAAAACTCTCCTCATCAAAGTCGCCGTTCTGAGAAAGTGCAGTTTCCGGCCAGATAAAAAATTCTGTATTGGGTTTAGCGACCGAATTTGATAAAGTGAATAAGATATTTAATTGTTCCTCAGGACTTAAATTGAATTTAATGTAGGGATCAATGTTCGGCTGTACAACGATAATCTGTGCGGGGTTTTGGTATTCCTCATAATTGAAGTAGCGTATCAGCGAGTAAGTGCTGGGAAGCAGCAGTACTGCAGCCAAAGAAGCTATCGGAATAATCTTACGTTTGATCGCATAAAGTCCCTTTCGATTGAGGTAAAGTGTAAAGACTAGGATATTCACCAGCCAGATCCAAATTGTACCACCATAAACCCCTGTGATATCGTACCATTGGATCAATTGGTGGAAACTCGCAAACCCGTTACCTAAAGTCATCCATGGGAAAGCTAAATCCCAGGATTCATGCAGAAATTCGTAGCTTATCCAGAATCCCATTAATCCGAATAGAGATAACAGGATGTTTGTTTTGCGTCGTAGTTGCGCATACAGTCTGAAAGCCAGCGCCATTAAAGCCGCTCCAAGACAAAAAGGGATCAGACTGATCACAACAGCTGCAAATGGCGGCATAACTGCCGAAATGGAGTTATACACCCAATAAATCGAGGCCGTGTTCCAGACAACTGCGGTGAGTCCTGCAGTAAGGAATACCTTTCGGCCTTTCTTTTTGAATGTTTCACTGCGGATAATGTTTTCTACAGCAATCAGCAAAGGTACAAAGCCAATAAATAACAAGGGACTGGAATAGGGTACGGGAGGCCAGCCCAACCACAATAAAAAGGCACTTAAAAGTGCCAGTAAATAGTTGTTTTTCACAATATATTTTTTTCCATTTATGATTATAAACTGGATAAAACTTCTCTCTTTTTACTCTCGTATTCCTCCTGGGTAATCAATTGTTTGTCGAAGAGTGTTTTTAATTTTTTGAGCTTTAAAGTAATTTCATCCTCTTCCTCTTCTTTTGCGGCAGCTGGTGGGACAATAGGAGCTGCCGAAACTGGAGGAACAGTAGGTGTAGATCCGATCGGTTGCTGTGCCTGAATTGGCGCCGGCGGAGTTGGCTGAGCTGAACCATAAGATTGTGGTGCCGATGGGGCAGGCGCAGTAACAGCTGGCTGAACCGGTATATTACTTTCCGGCCGTTCGATAACCACTTCTTTTGCCACAGTTGGAGCAATGACTATTTTTTCTTTTTCGGCGGCCAATTCGGCTTTTTTATAGTTTTCAAGCGCGGCTTTAATATATTGATATAATTTTCTGGCCTGAACTTTAGGGATATAGTCTATGCTTAAATTTTCGCCAGTAAATGGTATAACCGTCACTTTAGAACCAAATATTTCCTCCTTGAAGGCAATATCCTTGATATCCTGCCAACCGAAAATTTCAAAATCAGTTGCCAGGCCCAGTTTGGTAAATTCGCACATAAATATGCGCTTATTACTGATGGTGATACTATCTGGCAAAATGGTTACTGCAGGTTTCTTTTGAACTGCTATATAATCTATTTTTTCCCCTGGAGTAAGCATATCCTGGACTTTAGTAACCAATTTTTCAATGATTTTTATGTCCTGCCCGTCCTGTGCAAATTGTTCCATGTTCATGTCAAATACTTTTTAATACATAAAGATTGTCAAAATTTATTCCAATCCCGCTACACAAAATACAAATTCTCCTTTAATCGGATTGTTTTCAAAGTGTAATTTTAAATCAGTTAATGTTCCGCGAACATTTTCTTCATAGAGTTTGCTCAATTCCCGTGATATCGAAGCTTGTCTTTCAGCTCCAAAAACTGTAATAAATTCTTCTATGGTTTTGAGAATACGATGCGGCGACTCGTAAAAGATCATTGTTCGTTTTTCTTCTGCTAAAGCTTTTAAGCGTGTTTGTCTTCCTTTTTTTACAGGTAGAAAACCTTCAAAGCAAAAACGGTCGTTGGGAAGTCCCGAATTGACAAGTGCCGGCACGAAAGCTGTTGCTCCCGGTAAGCACTGCACTTCCAGTCCTTCTTTGATGGCCTCGCGTACCAGCAAAAATCCCGGATCCGAGATTGCTGGTGTTCCTGCGTCCGAAATCAAAGCAATGTTTTGTCCTTCTTTCAGGAATTTAATGATTTCCGAGACCGCTTTATGTTCATTGTGCTGATGATGCGCAAATACTTTTTTGTCGATTCCAAAATGTTTTAAAAGCGGAGCACTGGTCCTAGTATCCTCTGCTAAGATGAGGTCCACTTCTTTCAGGACATTGATCGCACGGAACGTCATGTCTTCCAGATTGCCAATAGGTGTTGGAACTAAATATAACATGGTCAAAGTTAAGTTTTTTTTACTATATAATATCCGCTAAAACATTCTGTGCTTTTTGGAGTTTTATTTTAAAGATAATGGTACACTCCATCACTTTATTTTAAAATAAATTATGCAATACATTGAAAAAATACAGGCACATCTAGGTGCTGAAGCGAGTTATTTGTTAGAATTTGATCAGCCCGCAGTTTCCAAAACAATGCTTCATCTTCCACAGAAAGCATTTATCGACGAAGTATATTGTTCAAGTGATCGTAGCCCGCAGGTCTTGCGGAGTTTGGGTCAACTTTTTGGAACGGGTCGGTTAGCTAATACCGGGTATCTTTCGATATTGCCTGTGGATCAGGGAATAGAACACAGTGCCGGAGCTTCTTTTGCTCCGAATCCACAGTATTTTGATCCAGAAAATATTGTCAAGCTAGCTTTGGAGGGAAATTGTAATGCTGTAGCTTCTACCTTTGGTGTTTTGGGCGCTGTTGCCCGAAAGTATGCACATAAGATTCCGTTTTTGGTTAAAATAAATCATAATGAATTATTGACCTATCCTAATCGAGCCGATCAAATCTTGTACGGAACGATTCGTGAGGCTTGGAATATGGGGGCTGTTGCGGTAGGAGCAACGATATACTTCGGGTCTGAGGAATCCGACCGTCAGATTATAGAAGTAGCAAAAGCATTTGAAGAAGCCCATTCCTTGGGAATGGCGACGGTATTATGGTGTTATTTGCGCAACTCGGCGTTTAAAGTCGGGGATAAAGATTACCACTTAGCTGCGGATCTGACTGGACAGGCCAACCATTTGGGTGTGACAATCAAAGCGGATATTATTAAGCAAAAACTACCCGAATTAAACGGCGGTTTCAAAGCACTGAATATGGGGAAAAGTAGTTATGGAAAGCTGGATGAACGCATGTACACCGAGCTTTCTTCAGATCATCCTATTGATCTGTGCCGTTATCAGGTGCTCAATTGCTTTGCCGGTAGGGCAGGCTTGATCAATTCTGGAGGGGCTTCCGGACAGAATGATATACAAGAAGCTGTAAAAACAGCGGTTATCAATAAGCGGGCAGGTGGAACAGGTTTGATCTCCGGTCGTAAAGCTTTTCAAAAGCCAATGAATGAAGGTGTCGCATTACTACACGCTATTCAGGATGTTTATTTATGTGATGAGGTAAGTATTGCTTAATGAAGTGCATAAAGTGAGTTCGTTTGGTTGATCTCAGGGCAGAGGTTGCAGAATATATCGAATTGTAGAGCGTATCGATTAGCAGTCTAATGGATACGCTCTTTCTATTGATCATGGGTTGTAACCATCGATTTCATTGGAGATCGGCATCCAATGTGCAAATGGGGGTGACCCGATGAGGTGAAAATAGGAAGGCTTAAAGTAGTCAAAAAGCCTTTTGGATGGTGGTGTAGGAATAAAATTGCTTGTAAATAAAGGCAAATTTATCTAAGTTTGTTCACTATTTTAAATAACACATTTTATGTTGCAATTAAATTATATCCGTGAGAACAGGGATACGGTAATCGAAAGGTTAGCTGTCAAGCATTTCAAGGAAATTGGATTGGTCGACGAAATCATCAGTTTAGATGAAGAGCGTCGTAAGATCCAATCGGAATCAGACGCACTTTCGGCAGAGGCTAATGCGGCAGCAAAGCAGATTGGAGATCTGATGCGCCAAGGTAAAAAAGAAGAAGCTGAAACCGTTAAATCCAAATCCTCGGGATATAAGGAGCAAGTGAAGCAGCTTTTGGATCAATTGGGTGTAATTGAGGGCGAATTGAACGAGAAGATCGTACAATTGCCTAACTTGCCACATCAGTCCGTTCCGGCTGGTGTAAGTGCGGATGACAACGAAGTTGTTTTGACCCATGGCGAAATTCCTGCTTTGTCGGAGGATGCATTGCCGCATTGGGAATTGTTGAACAAATATGATATTGTTGATTTAGAGCTCGGCGTAAAAGTTGCTGGAGCAGGTTTTCCTATCTATAAAGGCAAAGGCGCTAAATTGCAGCGCGCACTGATCAATTTCTTTTTAGATCAGGCTGCAGAAGAAGGATACGAAGAAGTACAGGTACCAATTTTGGTCAATGAAGATTCTGCATTCGCTACGGGACAATTACCAGATAAAGAAGGACAGATGTACTATGTGGGCAACGATAACCTCTATTTAATCCCTACAGCTGAGGTTCCGGTCACCAATATTTATAGAGACGAGATTGTGAAAGAGGGACAGTTTCCAATCAAACATTGCGCTTATACACCCTGTTTCCGTCGTGAAGCAGGTTCTTATGGGGCACATGTACGCGGATTAAACCGCTTACATCAATTTGATAAAGTGGAGACGGTGCAGATTGTACATCCTGAAAAATCCTATGAAGTACTGGAAGAGATGAGTTTATATGTACAGGGCTTGCTTCAGAAGTTAGGGTTGCCATACCGAGTATTGCGTCTCTGTGGTGGAGATATGAGTTTCACTTCGGCGTTGACTTACGATATGGAAGTTTACAGCTCTGCGCAGAAACGTTGGCTGGAGGTATCTTCCGTTTCCAATTTTGAAACTTACCAAGCGAATCGTTTGAAAGTACGTTTTAAAAATGCCGATGGTAAGATGCAGCTGGCGCATACCTTGAATGGTTCGGCATTGGCTTTGCCACGTATTGTTGCAGCTATATTAGAGAATAACCAAACGGAAAAAGGAATTAAGATTCCTGAAGTTTTGGTGCCTTATACTAAATTTGAATATATCGATTAAATATCAATAAATAAGTCAGTTTTAACTTATTTAATATCCACATGAAAGACGCTCAGCCTGAGAAGGTAGAGCGTCTTTTTTTGTTATTATTCGATCTTTAAATGTTTAGAATCATTATAAATTAAACTTCTTTTTGATACAAAAATTTAATAGACTAATGTGTTAACAATTTCTTATAGCATTGTTAATGTTTTGTTAAATATAGTTGATTCCGTATAAAATTCTGTTTGAAAATAGTTTGATGAGTTTTTATTCTAAAATGATTCTTTTGTAACAATTTGTAAAATTGTGAACTTATTATTGCGGTATTTTTTGTTTTCCTGAGATAATGTTAAAAAACTTGTAAAAACAACTTTGGCTTTCTATATTTGACACCGCTAATAAAAATCGCACTAACTATTATTTACTGTAAATGCTGAAAAGAGCAAATTTTACAGCTGGATATTTATCTAAGGACTGACCCTGCATCTACCTGGGGCCCGCTTCTCCAATAATATTTTCAACTGTTACCAAATGAACTGCAATAGCGTGTTATGCTTTTTTGCTGTTTATTGTCTAGGCAATATATGTTTGGACGGTTATGATAACGGATATAATGTATATCAATATATAGGATTAGAAAAATAATAAAATTAACTAACTAAAACATGAAACAAACATTACTAAGTTTTCTTGTTGGCGGTATGATTCTGACTTCGGTTGCATTCGCTCAAGAAAAAAAGATTAGTGGTCGTGTTACATCTGCTGACGGTAAAGCAATACCAGGGGTGACAGTGGTTGTACAAGGTACTAATCAGGCTACTCAGACTGATACTGATGGTAATTATTCATTGAATGTGCCTGCAGGCAAAGTTGTGGTATTCCGTTCAGTTGGTTTTGATGATAAAACCATTATTGTTAATAACAATAGTTCAGTATTCAATGTCTCTTTAGTAAATCATGACAATGCTTTGGAAGAGGTGGTTGTCACTGCAAATGCAATTAAAAGAGAGAAAAGAACGCTAGGTTACTCTGCACCGACATTGAATAATGAAGAATTACGATCAGGACAAAACTCGAGTGCTATTAATGCATTGGCTGGTAAAGTGGCTGGTGTTAATATTACTTCTACATCAAATTCTCCGGGTAGTTCTTCTCGTGTCGTTTTGCGTGGTGGTTCTTCTATTTCAGGAAATAACCAAGCTTTAATCGTTGTTGACGGTGTTCCTATTGACAATTCCAGCGTGATTGGTGGTGGCTCATCGTTATCTAGCGTTGATTTTGGTAACCGTGGTAATGATATCAACCCGGATGATATCGCATCGATGACCGTATTAAAAGGTCCTGCGGCAGCGGCATTGTATGGATCTCGTGCATCTAATGGTGCCTTGATTATTACAACTAAAACTGGTAAAAAAGGCGGTGGTAAAACAGATATTACCTTCAATACAACGAATACCTTTTCTTCCATTTTGAAATTACCTGAGTTCCAAAATGAATATGGTCAGGGATACTCTGGCTATACTAAAAATGGGGATCTTGTGTTTGTCAATGATCCAAAAGAAAATTGGTCTTGGGGTGCGCCTTTCACAGGAAAAACACAAGAATGGGGGCAAGCTATAAATGGTGTAAGACAGACAAAGCCATATTCTGCCGTGAAAAACAATATTAAAGATTTCTTTAATACTGGATTTGCGACAGATAATAATTTAGGTTTCTCAGGTGGTAGCGAAAAATCGTCTTTCTATTTAGGTCTGAATTCTTTGAACTCAAACGGTGTTTATCCTGGAAGCAAAGATAACTACAATAAATACGGCGTTCGTTTCAATGGACAAACTGAATTCTCTAATAAATTTTATGCAGGAATTTCAGCTAACTATAGTCAGATAAACTCGAACAATGTAGGTGGAGGACAAGGAAATTCGTCTGTATACAATAACTTGCTACAAACTCCCCGTGATATTCCTGTTGCCGACCTAAAAGACTTAAGTAATCCATATAATGGATATGGTTATGTTGACGCAAATGGTCTAAACCATAGTAATGAGTATGGCTATTACGGGGCATATTCAAGGAATCCATATTGGACATTGGCAAATTACAATAATTACAATAATGTAAATCGCATTATGGGTAATTTTAACGTAGGCTATAAGCCATTTGAGTGGTTAGACCTTAAAGAGCGTGTAGGGGTAGATCATTATACAGACCGCAGACGTTCGGAATCTCCTAAATATAGCTTTACACCAATCGATAAAACGTCAGGAAATTATTCGAACGCTAATGATCTTATTAACAATGGAGAGTACCGTATCGATCAATATAATGTAACAGAGGTCATTCATGATTTCATGGTGACTGCTACGCATGAGTTTAATCAAGATTTTAAAGGATCATTAATGTTGGGTAACAACATTCGTCAACGGAATGTTTCTAACCTAAGTACAGCGACCAACGAAAGCGGAGGCTTGGTACAACCTGGTTATTATAATTTAGCTAACTCCAATGGGCCATTGAACTTGATCGAAGATTCATGGTCAAAACGTCGTTTGGTTGGGGTTTATGCAGACTTGAACCTGTCATACAAAAACTTCCTGTACTTACAGGCTACAGCACGTAATGACTGGTCATCCACCTTACCTAAGAAAAACAACTCATTCTTTTACCCAAGTGTGAGTGGTTCATTTGTATTCTCTGAATTGTTAAATCCCGAAGTTAAGAATATTCTTTCTTATGGTAAATTGCGTGCAAACTACGCAAAAGTGGGTTCGGATACAGACCCATACCAATTGTTGACAACATTCTCTAGAGGTGAAATCAATGGTGGGTTTGGAACGACAACATTTCCATTTGGTAATGTTTCCGCATTCATGTCGGGTTCTACTTTAGGAAATGCAGAGTTGAAACCTGAAATCACTACATCTGCTGAAGTAGGTGCAGAATTAGGTTTCTTTAGAAATCGCTTAACTGTTGATTTTAGCTACTACAATAATAACTCTAAAAATCAAATCTTAGCAATTCCTATTGCGAATTCTACAGGTTACGGATTCAATGTTGTTAATGCAGGTAAAATTAAAAACTCCGGTGTAGAACTTGCATTGCGTGGAACACCAGTGAAAACTGAAAACTTTAGCTGGGAATTGATGGGTACTTTCACCAAAAACAACAATAAAGTTGTTGAATTGATGGATGGAATTGATCAAGTTTCTCTAGGTGGTTTTTCGGGTATGTCTATCGTTGCGGCAAAAGGTCGCCCTTATGGAGAATTTTATGCAGTAACCAATGCAACTGATTCCGAAGGTAGAACTATTGTCGATCAAGAAACTGGTTTACCAGTACCTACTTCGGAAGCTAAATATTTAGGAAGTTACAATCCTAAATTCCAAGCATCATTAGGAACGACCGTGAACTATAAGAGCTGGTCATTGACTGCGTTATTTGATATGAAACACGGCGGTGTATTCTATTCACGTACCAAAGATATCATGGCATTCACCGGTACATCTGCTGAAACAGGAGGTGAGCGTTTTGGTCAAATCTTCCCTAACTCTGTTTACTTAGATGCAAATGGTAATTCTGTTGTAAATACAACAGCTACTTATGACAAAGTGGATTACTATCCATATTTGGAGGCGGGTATGAATGTGGTAGATGCTTCTTATGTGAAGTTGCGCAACTTGGCTATCTCTTATAAATTCAAGAAAGATAGGCTAAAAAATACACCTTTTGGTGATGTAACTGTCGGTGTGTTCGGTAATAACCTGTTTATCTGGACTCCAAGTGAAAATAAATATGCAGATCCAGAAGTGAACTCTGCTGGTGCTGGGAATGCACAAGGTTTTGACTATACTGCTCAACCGTCTTTACGTAACTATGGTGTCAATGTGAAGGTATCCTTCTAAACTATAAAGAATAATAAAATGAACAAGAATATAAAGAAGTTTGTTTTTGCTGCATTGGTTGGATCCGTAGCATTTACAAGTTGTAATAAATATTTGGATGTTAATGATAATCCAAATAATCCAGAAAAAGTTGAACCAAATCTGTTGCTGCCTACAGTTGAAGCTTCGTTAAGTCAGATAGTAGGTAATCAGCTTCAAGTGTATGGTGGTTTGTGGGCCCAATATTGGACACAAGCTCCATCTTCATCCCAGTATCAAACTATTGATCAGTATAATATCAAAAATACTGCTACGGATCGTATTTGGTCAACGATCTATAGAAGTGCGCTCAACAATGCTGAAATTATTATCAATTCAGAGCGAGGAGTTAATAACTATACAATTGGTATGGCGTATTTGTTGAAAGCATATACATTGCAAGTAGCAACTGATGCTTTTGGAGATATTCCATTAGATGAGGCTTTGCAAGGAGCAACTAATTTAAATCCAAAGTATCAAACTCAAAAAGAGGTTTACAACAATATTTTCGAGAGTATTGATAAGGGTGTCGAGTTGTTGAAAGGTGATCTTGGTACTACACCGGGTGAACAGGATATGTTGTTCGGTGGTGATAAGGCTTCTTGGATTGCATTCGCGAATACCTTGAAATTAAAAGCGTATCTACGTATTTCTAATGTCGATGCAGCTACCGCTCAAGCAGGTATCAAAGCATTGTATGCTACCAATCCTACATTCTTAAATGAAGATGTATCCATCACTTTTACGACAACAGGTGGTAACCAGAACCCGTTCTATACAGAAATGGTTGGTTTAGATTATGTTCAGAACGTGGTTGCAAGCGGAACTGCTGTTAAAGCATTTGCAGCAAATAAGGATAAAAGATCATTTGCATTGTACAACAGGTTATTTAAAGCGGATAACGTTACATTGCAGGATACTGTAGCTTACTTAGAACAAGGCGACTTTAGAGGACAAAACACGAAGAAAGTTTCTGCTCCTTCTCCAGTAACGGGTGCAAATGCAAAAAATACAGCGTCTGCAACTGCTCCTGTAAAATTATTCTCTATTTCTGAGAGCAAATTCTTACAAGCTGAAGCTGCTTTGAAAGGATGGGGGACAGGAACCGTTTCAACATTGTACAATGAAGGTGTTACAGCTTCATTTGCCTATTTGGGTACGGAAGGGCTGTCTTCTTATTTAGCTGCTGCTGGGAAATTTCCAACAGATGCCTCAAGACAATTAGAAGCAATCATTACGCAGAAATACTATGCAATGAATGGTTTCCAAAACTTTGAAGCATGGACTGAATATAGAAGAACAGGATATCCTACATTCTTGATTCAATCAAAAGCATCAATCTTGGCTAACGGTGAAATGCCGCAGCGTTTGTTGTATCCAAATACTGAGTTGACAACTAACTTAAACTATCCTGGTACGAAAGCGATTACAGTACCTGTATGGTGGGATGTTAAGTAGTCTTTTAGATTATATGCTTATAAAAGCGGCAATTTCGAAAGAAATTGCCGCTTTTTTTTGCTTCGTTTAGTGTAATGATTTCCTGTTATGCAACATTTTTTTTACTAAATTGTTGTTTTTGAAACTAATTTGTGTATGTATATTGTGCTTACGAAATCACATTATTTAATACTTTAAATTTAAATGAAAAAAACAATTTATTTTGCCCTTGCAATTGTCGCATTAACCAGTTCATGTAATAAAGAACTAGTTGATGACCAAACATTAAATGGTAGTTTGAAGAATGTTTCACTGAAAGCAAATACGCCATCTCCAGCTTTAGACTGGAGTAATGCATCTTTTTTTTATAACGGTCCAAATGATGTCGTCCCTGCACCATGGGCGGGAGGTGCATCGCGTTCTTTCCCTACAGATTATCTAAATGATTATAAGCCTGAAGACGGTTGGGAGATGTATTTTAATACTTTTAATTCTAGTGTTAAAGTTGACGCGCCTTATTTTGTTCTATACAATAGGTATAGGGGTACAATGAGAATTTATTATTATTTTTTACCAAAATCAGGTGTTGAAACTACACAGGTTACTTTTCAACTCGATTTAAAGGGAACGGAAAATAAATCGAATATATTGAGCTTCGATAATCAAGAAGCCATAGATCTTGCGGATTTACCAACAACAGTTTCTAAAGTTCAACAAGAGAAAATTTTTCAAAGTGGCTCGTGGTACTCGGAAGAATTTCAATTGGCTTATGATCCAAGTCTGATAAATAAAAGTTATACAAGCAACCAGTTGCGATGGAATATGTTTTCTGCAAGTGTTGATCAAGTTAATTTGGATGGCATTCAGAAGGGGGAAATTAATGGTACAGTTCAAACTCCAAAGCCAACTACAAGTTTTTTTGGACAATTAGTGTCTGGGGCTATTAATGTTGGAACGGGTGGGTTAGGCTTATACGCAACCGGTGCAAAAGTTTTGGGTAATTTCTTTTCTAAAAGTTTTGGTCCTGTCAAGCTTGAAAATGTTAAAAAAGGTATCGATGAAGCAGCAAATAAAAACTTGAAAACAGGTGGGTCAAGTATATTTAATGCCGTTAGTTCATTAGTTACCGGTGGAAGCGGTGGTGGATTTTCGGAACAAAAGGTTAATTTGATTATGGATACGAAAATGCAGTTAAACGGTTCTATTAGCCATGATCCTAATGGACTTTTCTCTACAACGCTATTTATATCAGGTACACAAGGGCTGTCAGGAGCGCCTGGAAATATACCAAACTACAATGGACGCTTGGGGATTTTTAATCTTTCTGCAAAACCAAAAGTTGTCTTACGCGATGTAACTCCAGTTGTTTTACCGCCTGATGATATCAGATTAAAATATTATCAGGCGGAATACTTTATTGATAAGGAATCTTTTCAGATGGTTACAAATCCTGATATTATTAATACTTCATTAAATGGAGCTTCAATTCAAAATTATCGCCAAGAGGTCGTGACAGATGATTTAAGAAGCCGGGCATCGTATGATTTTGATGAGTATCCGATGTTTGAAGAGTATATGGGTATTGATAGAAAGGTAGTGACAGGGGTCGGAAGTCTTAGTTTCGGTTTCTGGACTAGATCTAATCGTCCTATCGTTGTTAATAATCTGCAACTTGGTACTTTTGTAAGAATTTCTTTTGACGTTGTACCCAATAATGGTAAGCCTAAAACCACAATTGTTAAAACGTTTGCTGCTGATCTTGTTAATAATTTTTAAAGTTTAAAATATTAGGGAGCTATGAGGTATATATAGCTCCCGAAATATTATTTTATATTAACGAACACCTATTTTAAAATAAAATAGCTGATTTAGGAAAAAACATCTAATCCGTCATCAATGGTAAGCGTAAAGCTATTAATCAAACATCTGGAGTTGCTCCAGTGAAATTGTTTTAAATAATTTATTATAAATTATTTTTTATATTGAATCCAAGTAATTGTATTCGATAGGTAGTTGATGATTTAAATTCAATATTAATTGTAAAAATAATTAAACTTTCTTCAAAATAGCCAATTCAGTCTTCAATTCCTCCACTTGCCTTTTAAAATCCTCAATTCTTTCATACCTTTCTTGAAGCAGCTCATCTTTTGATTTAATCTGAGCTTCATATAACCCCTTGATAAATTCTATGTTGTTATCATTGTAATCGGAGTTAAATAACTGATTTACCTTTTGGTTATGAGAGATGTAGTTATTAACTTTTGAATCGAAAAAATACTCTGGATCAACCTCAAATAATTCGCCAAGAGTGACTGCATTATCCCAGGATAATTTATTCTGATCAGACTCTAATTTTGATATAGCGGGTTGAGAGATGTTTAATTTCGCTGCTAAAACGTCTTGCCCCCAGCCTTTTTGCTCCCTCAATAATCGTATTTTAGTACCTGTTGTCATATCACTAATTTTTATAACTAATTATAACTCATAGTTATGTTTTTATAACTGATTGCTATTTGATTGTAGTGCAGAAATTTAAATCTTTGTAAAGTTAATTACCAAATATACTAAAAAAAGCAAAAAGTCGGATTGTAAAATAAGATAAAATATAATACTTTTGCTCCATCTCATATAGGTGGATGCGCTTATGAGTCTTGTCAATGAAACCTGAGAAATTTCAATTTGGAACAAGGCGATAAGTGGATCAAAACGCCCGTCAGCAATGGCGTGGCGTCCGCTTACTCGTTCCAGGGCTTCTCAGGGCCTCATTGACAGTAGGTTGGATGTCACGCCATTGTTGGTTTCTAACACTGCGAGAAGACTCGTTACCAATAAACGAGTTATGAACAAAAAACAACAATCAAAGAACATCATCACTGCCCCCGAGTAGCTCGGCTGGTTTGGCCAAATAAGATTTGGCTTCTCTTGCCATGGACTGCGTAACGCCAATATTATACACCTTGTGACCCCTCCATCAAACGCGCTCTGGCTCTCAGAATGAATTAATTATTACAAATGTGAACTGAGTAACATCAGGCTCCCAATAAAAAACTGATTTCGATCGGAGAGGGGATGCTATGTACTTTCGGTTACGAAGACTTACTGAAAAATGAACAGAGTTTTAGCGCTACAATTTGCTTTTGATCGTATGACATATGATGATGTTCATAGCCTCGATTATGACCCTATAAAGGAGATCGAGACATTCTGGAATCACTATGCGCTGGAGACTGTATCTGCTAATACTTCGGAGCTATTGATTGCTTATGTTGATGGTGACGTGAAGAAAAATAGGCTTCTGAAAGATGAGGAAATGCAAGTTTTGCAACAGCACTATGTAGGGCGCTGATTGCTTATTGTATCGCCAATCATCGCAATATAAGCCTGAGTGAAATTCACCTGTCTGCAGAAGCAAAAGAGCGCATTGAAAAAGAGCTGGGATTGAGAAAAAAAATCGTTGATTTTTTCGGTAGGTTATTGGAATAACCACTAACAAACAAATTATGAATACCCTAAAATTACTAGCCTTTGTAAGGCTATATATAACCTATATATTTCAAGTACGTGTGAAGCACTACTTAAGCATAAAATCTTTACAAATCAAGCGAATGTTAAGGCTGTTTTCTTTAGACTTTTGCCGGACAAAATTCGCCTCAACTTCTACCTTTCATGCTATTGGCATCGAGTTTTCATCGGGATTTCATCGGGCCATACCGATCAAAACCCGATGCCGACCCGATGAAAATCCGATGAAATGTAGAAATTCGGTAGGTATTGGTCAGTTAACGGTTGACTATACGTTCGCACAAGAAACACACAAGCTTGACTATAGCGCGACCCTAGGTTCACCCTTCCTAAGCCCTTGCTACACACAAGGACGACTAAAGGATTGCACAAGCCACACTCAGAAAAATGAAGATTTTCTGAAGTCAGATGATTTCGATTTGGTTGATAGAGTAGAATTGAAACGATCTTTTTTAAGTTGTTTTAAGCTGATCTGTGAGGTAATAACGTCATGCGTCGGTACTCAGCTTGATTTGGTATGTCAAGTCGCTCAACGGGCTTTAAAATGTTTTTCAATATTTACAGGTTTTAAGAGCGCATATCGAATGATTTTGACATGGATGTTCTTAGTCCTGGTTTTTCAATCGTGTAAATTTTCTTTTAAGACATTGAAGAGCATCAGAGCTCTAGCTTTATTAGCTCTGATGGTTTCTATGTTTAGTTTATCGGCTCAGACGTCCCGCAAGAACAGCGGGGCTGATGGGCTGGATAAAATAAAAGGGCTCCAGGTTGGAGATAGGTTGCCGGATAAATTTTGGTCTACTTCGTATCTCGGGCTTAAATATGGTAATACTGCTGAATTTAACTTTCATCAATCAAAAGGGAAATTTATCCTATTGGATTTTTGGGCGACCTGGTGTACCGTCTGTGTTAAGGGATTCCCCAAAATTGATAGCCTGCATCGAACTTTGAAAGACAATGTGGCGATTGTCCTAGTTAATCAAAAAGGCAATAGGGATACCAAAGAAAGTATTGGAGCTTTCTTTGAACGCTATCGTAGTCGTTTTCCATACGCAATGGATATGCCTCAGATTTATCAAGACACTATATTAAATCAATATTTTCAACATCGAAGCATTCCCCATTATGTCCTGATTTCTCCAAAGGGCAGGGTCTTGTCTTTAGGTTCTATTCGCGAATTTAAGGCGATGATAGAAATATTGGATCTCTCTTTTTATAAAAACAGCACAAAAGCATTAAAAGAAAGGAGTGGAAAATGAAATATATGCTAAAAGTCTTTTGTTATATTCTTATCCTCCTTCATTTTGCCGCAGGCCAAACTCGCGAAAGATTATGGAAAGGTAAGATTCTGAATCCCAGTGGCACACCGCTGGCAAATGTAAATGTGGTTTCAAAAAACAGCTCAGTGCGCTCGGACGATGCCGGAAAGTTCGTTATAAAGATAGGACCAAATGATTCGGTACGCTTCTCCCTGATCGGATACCAGCCGGAAACTATAATAGCTAGCGGACATGACGATAACCTCGTTGTGGTGCTAAAAGAGCAAACAAATCAATTAGCGGAAGTTGAGATCAGTACTGGCTATCAGAAACTAAAGGTCAACCAGATCAATGGCTCAGTAACTGTACTGAAAAAAGATCTGCTAGAAAAGCAGGTTGGAATGAATATCCTGGATCGCTTAGAGGGAATAACAAATGGACTTGTTTTCCAAAAAGGAAAAACCAATCTCAATCCGCAGAATAAACTGGGGATCACCGTACGTGGATATGGTACCATAAACGGTCCGCTGGATCCCTTAATCGTATTGGATGAATTTGTCTATGAAGGGGATATCAACAATATCAATCCGAACGATATTGAATCTGTAACAGTCCTGAAAGATGCCGAGGCGACGTCGATCTATGGTGCCCGGGGTGGAAATGGAGTGATTGTACTAACTACAAAAAGGTCAAAAATGGATGGAAAGACACGCATTGATCTAAATTTCAACACAAGTGTTAAGGAAAAGCCAGATCTTTCTCCATTGGCTATAGTGGGCAATAAGGATTATATTGACCTAGAGGAAATGCTGTTTGCTGCTGGCCAGTTTGATAGCCGACTGAACAGCTGGGATGGGCCACCTGTTTCGCCTATCGTTTATTGGTTGGACAAAAGGCGTAAAAATGAAATCTCGGATGATGTATATCAGTCTCATAAAGCGTTCTACCTAAAGTCTGATATGAGGCAGCAGTATAGCAGCTATTTTTATAAACCTGCACAGACGCAGCAATTAGGTATAAATATCTCTGGAGGCAGCGCATCCAATAGCTGGACTCTTGCGTTGGGGCAGGACTGGCAGAAAGATAATTATAGCCAGCCCGCTGCTCGTACAACAATTAGGCTCGCCAATACGATGACCTTAAACAAATGGTTGAACGTCAATGTGTCAGCATCTTATTCTAATCAAAAAAATAAGAATAGCAATATTCCTTCTTATGCTGCATTGGCAAGTGTGGGCAACCAGTATGTAGTACCCTATCTGTCTTTGTTTGATGAGAACGGCAGTCCGGCAGCATTTTATGAAAACTATGGAAAAGCAGTGCTAGATACAGTAGGAAAAGGACGGCTATTAGACTGGAATTACTATCCCGTCGAGGATTTTAAATACAATACAGAAACGAATACGATTCAGGAATATATCGCAAATATTGGTGTGAGTATCAAGCTTTTTTCTGGCGGTATATTGAAATCCAATTACCAGCGTCAGCGTCAAAATGGACTGATCGATAACCATTATATGAAAGAAAGTTATTTTGTGCGCGATATGGTGAATACGTTCAGTCAGATCAATGAAACCACAGGAAAGGTAACTTACATCGTACCTTATGGGGATATTTTATGGAAAACAGGTAATAACCAAGAATCTTATGCTTTTAGAAGTCAATTTGATTTTAATAAAAGGGTAGGCCAGCATGCTTTCATCGCGATGGCCGGGCTGGAGATGCGACAAACAAAGGCATGGGGCAATAGCATGGTCTATTATGGTTATCGTGAGGATCCGCTATCCATGGTTCCAGTAGATTTTACAACTAATTATCTCAAGAAGCCTTTCGGAAGTTCGGGTACCATATTGGGAACTCCAAATTTGTCTCCAACCAGACTGAATAGATTTGTAAGTGTTTACGGAAATTTTCATTATACCTGGAAAGATCGCTATATGCTTAGTGGGAATATAAGAAGAGATGGCTCGAATATTTATGGCGTAGCGACGAATGACAAATGGAAGCCGCTTTGGTCTTTAGGCGCGGGCTATGTGCTGTCTAAAGAAACGTTTTTTGAGAAACTTCCTTTAAATTATTTAAAGCTTAAAGCAACATTGGGGTATAGTGGCAATGTTGATTTGAGCCGATCGGCATTACCGATTAGTGGTTCGGCGACAAATTCAACCATCAATGGTTCGTTGCCTTATGGAAGGATCGGAACAATCAACAATCCTTCTTTACGCTGGGAAGAAGTGATGCAACTCAATACTGGGGTCGAGTTTGCATTAAAAGATTTTCCATTTTCCGGATCGGTAGAATATTATATTAAAAATGGATCCGATCTATATGGCGAGACCAATTATGATTATACGAGCTGGGGAGCGAGGGGAACGGTCATCCAAAATGTAGCGGCAATGAAAGGAAAGGGATTGGATGTACAGCTAAATTATGACCTAAAATCAGGTGTATTGGGATGGCAGTCGTCGCTGATCTATAATTACCATAATAACAAGACAACTGCTTATTACTACCCCAATGACCAAAGTCAGCTCTATCGTATGGTAAATGCTTCTGGCACTCAGATCAATCCGGTTATTGGCTATCCGCTGTATGGTCTTGCGGCATTTATCTGGAAAGGACTTGACGATAACGGAAATCCGCAGGGAATATGGAATGGGGAAATATCGACGGACTATATTGCAATTAATGAAGGTTCAATAGGAAGTGCGGGAGAGGGTGGTTCAGCCTATTTTATTGGTTCTGCCATACCTGTTCATTATGGCGGCTGGTTGAATACATTTTCCTATAAGAATGTGAGTCTGTCTTTCAATTTGAGCTATCGCATGGGCTATTACTTTCGGAGATCTTCGTTCACTTCCAGTGCTCTTATCAATTATGGAACGGTTCATCCCGATTATTATGATCGTTGGCAGCAAAAAGGAGACCATACGAACGTGCCATCTTTTGAATTTCCATTGACTATGCCCGGGCGGGATGCGTTTTATGGCGCTAGTGAAATCCTTGTTGAAAAGGGCGACCATATCAGACTCCAGTTTATCAACCTGACCTATAATTTACCCAAAATAAGCAGTGGAATCAATAACATACAATTATTTGCGAATGCGGCCAATCTAGGAATTATCTGGCGTGCGAACCGGCGCGGGCTTGATCCAGATAATCCTGAGGCGATTCCTTTGCAGAAAAATTATTCACTTGGCCTTCGTGCCAGCTTTTAACCATTTGCTGTATGAAATTGACGATATATTTTATTTTATGCTGTCTGGTTGCATGTACTTCCTGCAGCCATTACCTTGATCCAAAAAATAGCAATGCCTATCAGGTTCCATCATCGATACGGGACCTGCAGGAGATACTGGATGATTTTGGCTATATGAATGAACGGAGGACACCTTCATATGCTGAATCGGCAGCTGATGATTATTTTCTGCTGGATAACAATTATAAGGCTCTTTTACCGGAAATGAAGTTGCTGTACAAATGGGAAGCTTTCGATTATGCATATCCCAATGATTGGTCTTCGGCCTACCTGCCTATATATAATGCCAACTTTTGCCTGGAAATATTGGACAAAATTGAAAGGACCGATGTCAACAACAGTGATTGGAAAAATGTCTACGGCTCGGCCCATTTTTACAGGGCTTACTATTTACTTCAGTTATTATGGACTTACGCTCCAGCGTTTGATCCGGAGGGACAGAATGGGGAGAAAGGCATTGTCTTGCGTTTTAAATCTAATTTCAATGTGAAGAGTGAATTTTCTACGGTAGGTGAATGCTATCAGCAAGTATTGAAAGATGCTCAAACGGCCGCAGAAAATTTAGAGGATGTCTCATTGCTGAAATCACGGCCTTCAAAAGCAGGCGCATATGCACTATTAGCCCGGGCTTACCTGTCCATGGGTCTTTACGAACAAGCAGGAAATGCCGCTGACGAATCGTTGAAGCTGTTCAGTGAGCTAATGGATTATAATAAGCCTGAAGACGGAGTAAAGATTAGCGCTTCGGTGCCCTTTTCGAAGTTTACAAAGGAAACGATCTTTTATTCTGAAATGGGTCAAAAGTTTCAGAACTATATCCCAACGCGCGCTTTAATCGATTCTAATTTAATGAATAGCTATGAGAGCGCCGACCTAAGACGGATAGCTTTTTTTAGTTCTTCGGGCAAGTATTTTAAATTTAAAGGGACTTATTCCCATTCCATACAGTGGATGTTCTCGGGGTTAACAACGGCAGAGATGCTTCTGATACGTGCGGAAAGCAATGCACGGAGAGGTGTTTTGAAAGCGAGCATGCAGGATGTTAATCTCCTGCTGAAAAATCGGTGGGATCGTACGAAGGTATTTGTGCCAAAAGCAGCACAGGATAAGGACGAAGCTTTGGGGATTGTATTGCTGGAAAGACGAAAAGAATTGTTGATGAGGGGAATTCGTTTATCAGATATAAAACGCTTGAATCTCGAAGGAACAGCCATTAAAATGGTTCGTATGATAGAAGGAGAGCGGGTGGAACTTAGTCCGAATTCATCAAAGCTAATTTTAAATACTCCTACAGACTTAGATGCTTTTCTAAGATAAGAACTGAATCTATCCAATTTATCACTGTGCTGAAAGCCCATAGCCGAAATTAGGGGCTATAGGCTTTTCGATTTATGGATCCAAAGGTTTGTTCAATGGATCATTGTACTGCGGTGTGGACGCCGAAGAAGGAGACACACCATAGTTATTGGTGCTGTGCTGAAATGTCTCGATCGTTACTTTGGAAGGATCGATATTATTTCCACTATTCATCGTGCTGGTAGATGGTACGGCAATTGAACAAGCGACATCCTGGTCTTCTGAATCTGAGCAGCTAGTTGAACTCCTCTGCCAATTTGCAGTATTTTTTACGTTTGTATCCGAATAGGGAGCTGGGGAACCAGCTGGCGGAACATACGTAAATATTAAGTCAGTATCTTTATTTTCGTTATTTAGTTTAATTACTTTAAAAGAACTGAATCCAATTATTGCAGCTCCGGCTAACATCACCGTTGCATGCTTTTTGATGAAAGATATTGCTTTCATACCGAGGCCTTTTTTATAAGAGCAAAAAAAGTTTACCTCCACAAAAAACTCAATTTTTTTATTGATGACTGATACCTTGCTTTAACGAGGCGCTTCAGTCTGTTTTATACCTCGGGATCGATTTTTACGGGCTGTCCATCACGTGTCATAATTTATTTCTATACCGGCCAAGCCGGGAATAGTGCAAATTTTCGCGGAAAGCGTTTTTGAGAAGTGTGACAAAGACGAAGTATGACAATACCTAAATGAATGGGCGGTGTAAAGGTAAAGCCAATTGATAGGTTCCTTTTCTCGTGCCTTTCCATGGGGCTGGTTGGGCCAGTCAAGTACCATCCCAATATGGATAACGTAAAAAGGACCATATTTACCACCAAATGCCATTCCCACGACAAACTTTCAAATACGGATGCGCAGCCACACGGTTTCTGCGGATATAGATTGAGTAGTCCCAATGCAATATAGACACTGAAAGAGGATAATAAAGCTATAGATAGCAGTAATCCTATTTTTTTATACCGACCGGCTAAAAGGATTCCGGTAGTGAATTCAAAAGTAGGAAGTGCAAGAGAAAGAGGTTTTGCCCAGCTGCTTGGTAACGGTTGCCGGAGAAGAGCATCCTGGAATGCACTGGCTTCTATGAGCTTGTCTATAGCCACATAGATCCAAAAGACCATAAATCCGATTCGTATGCTTTCCATTGCGATATGTGCTGTTCTTGCGTTCATTTTTTTAGTTGTTACTGTCTTTTCTAATCTATAAAAGAAGCATAAGAGTACTGGGTTGAATTTTGAATTCAACTATTTGTAAATCAGTATATTGTATGTTGTTTTTCTTGGTTTGTTATATAGCTTTTATTATCTTTGTTTTATTACTGATTTAAAATCTAATCTTCTAATTCTTCTATATACTACTAGCAATAAAGGCTAGTTCGTACCTGCTAATACGCTGTATTTTTTATAAGTATCTGATTTTTAAGTTTATAAATTTCATTGAAATGATGTTAGAGAGGATAGACGAATGGCAAAAGAAACAAATACGTACGATCGTTACTTTTTTCAATTATTAGACTCAAAGCCTAATGCAGCGCTTGAGCAGATTTTTGCGCATTATGGCGGGAGTCTGGAAAAGTATATCCGTCGTTTTATTTATGATGATGACGATCTAGTCAAGGATGTATTGAATGAGACATTAATCGTAATCTGGGAAAAAAGGCAATTGGTCGCAAAGCTGGAAGCACCTGTATATTGGATGCAACGCGTAGCCAAAAATAAAGCCCTTTATTATATCAGAGGTGAGGCAAAATACAATAAGATTTCGCTTGATAATGGTATGGACATGGCTAGTGGTCAATGCGCAGACGATAGATTTGCCTACAACGAACTTGAGATGCTGATCTTGGAGGCTTGTGAAGAATTGCCTCCCCAGGATCGTGAGCTCGTCATTAAATCGAAGTTTGAAGGGAGGAGTAATAAGGAATTAATGGCAACCTATGGAATGGCAGAACAGACGGTGAAAAATAAATTGTCTAGGGCACTGAAGGTGATCCGAAAAAAGTTGAAAGATCTTATGGGCTTATTTGTTTAAAACAAGGTGAAATGATTTACAACAAAACATATGTAAAAGAATTGATTAGGAAGCGTATGGACGCGAGTATCAGTTTTACAGAATCCGGTCAATTAGAAGCAGCGGAGAAAATTTTTAGTGAAGAGGAATTTGATGAAATGATTGCTGAGGTGATCGAAGAAATGTCTACTAATCGGTCAAACGAACTTTCCATCGAGTGGAGTCCTGATTTTGAACAGATCCGGGCTGCGGGAGATCGGTTAGCTAGAAAAAAGAAAAGGCAATTATGGTGGGGATGTGCTGCAGCAGCGGTTTTATTTGTTGTAGTGTCGAGTGTAATTTTGATTTCAAAACACAGGAATTATAGGGCTGAAATCGGTCTGGAATGTGCTAGTATGTCCTCCGGTGCGGAGCTACCATTGTCTGAATCTGCAGGTACAATAGTGCTTGCTGATTCATCTATCATTCGATTGGATACGAATGCAACCGGAGTATTGCTTGATTTAAACGGTATTTCGCTTGCCAAGACCGCCGAGGGGGTACTGGAAGTTGATAAATCATCCAGCGGGCGGGAAGTAAATACAAAAGATACGGCTATCGTGATCAGAACAGCTGCTCGTCAGCAATGTGTTATAGAATTCCCTTACGGTATACGGGTCCGGCTAAATGCCCAATCAACTCTTCGTTATCCGTTGACGCAAGGAGATAGTACACATCTGTTTATCGAGGGCGAGGCGCTAATAGATATTCCTAGTCAACTATTTGGGAGCGTGATGGTAATACAAACTAGCAATGGAGAAATTTCGAGTGATTACGGAAGGTTTGAATTAGCTTCTTATGCCCAGTTTACGCGAGCAACGGTATCATACGGAGAAGTTTTAGTTTCTGATCGCAGATCAAACAAAAGACAGGTGCTTCAATTTTTGGATGAAGTTGCGGTTATCAAATCCTATTTACCGAAGGGTGAAAAAATACGAAGGGATAGTCTATTTTATTTAACGAACGGGGATTTTGAACAAGCTTCGCAATGGGCGAATGCTGTCCGGGAATACAAAGATGTCCCACTGACAGAATTTGTCTGGCAGATGAGCCGTTGGCATGGATTTACGGTTAAGAATATGCAATGTATACCGAACAAGTTGATAAGTACGACTGTCTGTTATAGGACCAACAGGGAAAAAGTTTATGCTGTGATACGCGATGCTGGCGTGTTGATGTATGAGAAAAAAGGGATGATAAGTTTTTGCCCTGAAGATCATAAGGAAAGTCGTACGGCGATGAAATAAGAAAGATAATCAATTATTATACGAGTATAGTTAAGGTGAAATGTAAATAGTTTTCGTATTTAATGTAAAAATGTTACTTTAAAAGAATTTTATGTAAAAATAAATAACTGTTAATCAGTGCTTTGTGTATATTTGTGAACTAATTGTTATCACAAAGTTATGCTTGCATTGCAAATGTTAAAAAAAGTTATAATTTTGCTTTTAACATTTTTTAACAAGTGCAAACAATCCAAGTGGAAAGATGTTACTAACTATAACGCATATATAAATTGTTGGAAAGTATATTGCTAACCAAAGCATTTTATCAAAAATAAACATTTTAATAAACATAAACATATGAAACACAAATTACTCAGTTTATTCGTGGGTAGTATGATTCTGACCTCTGTTGCATTTGCGCAAGAGAGAAAAGTCAGTGGTCGTGTAACCGGAGCTGATGGTAAGCCGTTAGCTGGAGTAACGATTGCTGTGCAAGGATCTAACGTTGCCACACAAACAGATGCGAATGGTAATTATTCGTTGTCTGTACCAACAGGAAAAGTTATCGTATTCCGTTCTGTCGGATTTGCTGACAAAACTTTAATTGTTAAAGAAGGGCAATCGGCTTTTAATGTTACTTTAGAGGATAGCGATAATGCATTGGAAGAGGTTGTTGTAACAGCGATGGGGGTATCTAAGCAAAGCAAAGCTTTAGGTTACGCCGCATCAACAATTAAAGCCGACGATATCACTGCAGCAAATAATATGAACGCAATGACCGGTCTTCAAGGTAAGATGGCTGGGGTAAGCATTTCAAACTCGGGTACGACAGGTGGATCAACAAAAGTAATTATTCGGGGGGTATCCTCTTTAACTGCGAATAATCCTCTGTACGTTGTAGATGGTGTTCCAATTAGTAATGGCTACCAAGCAGATGTTAATTTCTCTCGTTCAGTAGATCTTGGTAATCAGGCTAATGATATCAACCCAGATGACATTGAGTCCATGACTGTACTAAAAGGAGCTTCTGCAACTGCACTTTATGGTTCTCGTGCAGCACATGGTGTCGTTATGATTACAACAAAAAAGGGCAAGTTAGGTCAAAAATTTGAGGTTACTTATACAGGAGCAATTAACGCTAGTAAAGTTTTAAAAGTACCGCAAACTCAAAATGTTTTTGGACAAGGATGGCCAAATTTCGATTATCTCGAAAATGGTTCATGGGGACCGAAACTAGATGGTATAGAAAGACCATGGGGCTCGGAGGTTGATGGTGTTAGACAAATGAAACCTTACGCCTACGTAAAAGATAATATTAGAAACTTTTATGAAACTGGATTAGATGCAACAAATACACTATCGCTGTCGGGTGGAGGGGAAAAGTCCTCTTATATGTTCTCCTATGGTAATTTCTTCCAACAAGGGGTTTTACCTGGTCATCCCGATAAGTTAAAAAGAAATAACTTTTCATTTCGTGGAAATACGAACTTGGATAAATTCTCATTTAATTATGGTGTAAACTATGTTAGACGCGACTTAAATGCTGTTTATCAAGGTCAAGGGACAAGTGATGGTGGAGATGTAACATTTCAAGAATTAATTCAAATTCCTGTCGATATCAATATTTCATCATTGAAGGATTTTAATAACAAGTATAATAATTATGATAACTATTTTACTGCTTACGCTTCAAATCCTTACAAGGCTTTGTTAGATAATGGGTCTCGACTACAAGATGATCGTTTTTATGGAAATATTGATTTATCTTATAAAATATTACCATGGTTAACAGCAGTTGGTAAATTAGGAGGAGATTTCGCTAATACTCGCACACTTGATTTCGCACAAAAAATTACCTATACTCCAGGTTCTCCTTCGGATGAAAATGGGAAAGCACCAGTAACTGGGCGATATGGTGAAAATTATCGTAAGACTAATCAATTAGATGCAACATTTATGTTCCGTGCTGATAAGAATGTTACGGAAGATATTAATTTGTCAGGATCTCTAGGCTACAATTTTAACCAACGTGGATATAGCTATTTAGACGCCTACGTAAGTGGACTGAATGTACCGGGATGGTATAGTATTAAAAATACGAGTGAAGCACCTATTGTCAATAATGTTTTCGTAAGACAACGTTTAATGGGAATATTTGCAGATGCAACTTTTGGTTATAAGAATTATTGGTTTGTTAATGGTTCATTCCGTTCAGATTGGTCTTCTACGTTACCTGTGAAGAACAATAATTATATTTATGGTGGTATCAATACGTCGTTAATCGTTACCGATGCATTTGACGAATTGAAATCAGATAATTTTAATTACCTAAAATTGCGTGCAGCTTGGGGTAAAACTGGTGCCGATGCAGGAGCTTACTTAACCGAAAATTATTATCAGTCTTCTCAAGTGGGATTAGGCTTCGGAAGTACAATTTTACCATTAGGAGGTGTTGCTGGGTTACAGCATGCTAAAACGCTGGGAAATGAGGATTTGAAACCTGAAATTACAACAGAACTTGAATTTGGTGCTGAAATGAGATTTTTAAAGAACAGAATTAGTCTTGATGCATCATATTATAGTAGGAAAACAGTAGATCAAATTTTTGCGATTAATCTATCTCCTGAAACTGGTTATACTAGACGTACTCGAAATATGGGAGATATTCGTAATAAGGGATTTGAAATTGGTTTGAATACTATTCCTCTTAAGTATAATGATTTTCAATGGGATTTAGGTGTTAACTTTACGAAAAATACAAGTAAAGTAATGGCATTATATGACGATACCAAAGAAACATTGATCGAAAATGCTTATTCAGTTGATTTTGTTGCAGAGATTGGACAACCCCTTGGAGTCTATAAAGTTCCTCAAGTAATGGTAGTGAAAGATGGTGAGTTTGCAGGTAAAACTGTTGTGAATTCAGCGGGTATTCCAATAACTGAACCAAATGTAAAAAGAACAATCGGTAAGTATGAACCAGATTTCCAAATGGGCTTTACAACCAAGTTCAGATATAAAGATTGGAGCTTAGGCGGAGTACTGGATTGGCGCAAAGGTGGATTCTTTTATTCATATACTGCACAGTTAAATTATTTTGTTGGAAATGCGACTGAAACTACTTTTAACGAAAGACAACCTTGGTTGGTCCCAAATTCTGTTAAGCAATTAGCTAACGGTAATTATGTTGAAAATGATGTTCAAATTTCGGTTAATAATCAATATGCCTATTGGTATTCAAATACGAATAATTCGATGTATGATAGAGCCGTTTTGAAACGTGACTTTATTAAACTTCGTGAATTGGTGTTAACTTACTCTTTGCCTAAAAGCGTTCTAGGATCTAAGATTAAAGGAGTGGATTTCAGTTTAGTCGGTCGTAATTTATTCTTATGGACACCGAAGTCAAATAATTTTGTTGATCCAGAAGCGACTAACTATGGAAATGACATAAGCTCTAATTTTGGTGAATTTGCAGCGGGTCCTACATTCAAAAGTTATGGCGGTAGTGTAAGACTTAGATTCTAAACTTATTCGATTAATTAAACATGAAAAATTTTAAAAAAATAACTTATATATTGGTTGCAAGTGCTTTAGCTTTTGCTTCCTGCAGTAAGGACTTGGATATCAATAGAAGTCCATACAATCCTACTGAAAATGATGCTAAACCTGAGCTACTATTCCCATCAGGAGTTGCGTACAGTGCAGCAAAGATTGGTGGGGACTTACAACTTATCGGTGCTTTTTGGTCGCAACATTATACACAGAATAATTCTTCGAATCAGTATACATCAATCGATTCTTATAATTTGACAATCGCTTCTTACAATGGTATTTGGTCAAATCTTATGGGGGGAGGTATGAAGGATTTAATGATTGCTAAGGAGAAAGCTGCTGCAACTGGGCAATGGGATTATTATGTCACTTCATCTATCATGTTGGCATTTGATTATCATGTATTGGTTGATTTATACGGAGATCTTCCGGTAAAAGAAGGTTTACAAGGGGATAAAGGTATTTATACACCTAAGTGGGACGACGGCAAGACTGTCAATCAATTAATTGTGGCTCAATTGGACGAAGCCATCAGTAAGATAGCCGATGCAAAGAAAATATCATCGATTGGGGCTCAAGATTTTGTCTTCCAAGGTGATCTTGATCAATGGCAAAAATTTGCGAAAACATTGAAATTAAAAGTTTTAATGCGCGATTTTGCAACGAATGCCGCTGCCATTACAGTATTATTAAATAGCGGAGATTTGTTGACGTCTGATGCGAAAATGACCGCCTTTTTAGATGCCGTTAATAAATCGAACCCTCTTTATGAATCCGATCGAAGAGCATTGAATACTGCCGCAAATATAAGAGCGAGTAGAACGCTGATGTCGTATCTTAAAAAATATAATGATCCTCGTATTGAAGATTTTTATGAATTGACAACGCAACAGGATAAACCTCCTGTTTATGCTTCCTTAAGACAAGGTGATTATAATGCAGCGACGACCGATTATCCAATTGGCTCTACTTCTCGTGCGAAATTGGGAGCAACCGACCCTGTTTATTTTCAATCCGCAGCTGAATCTGAGTTTTTGCAGGCTGAAGCATGGGCGCGTTTAAATAATAGCGCTAATGCAAAATTACACTATAATTCAGCTGTAAAATTAGCATTCTCTCGTTGGAATAGGGATGGCTCCTCGTTTATAGCCACTGGTGGTGCGTATGAATTCAAAACAGGCACAGTCGAAACAATGGTGGAACAAATTATTGTACAAAAATGGGTTGCAGCAGCTCGTTGCCAGGCTTGGGATTCATTTTATGATCAAAATAGAACAGGATACCCGGTAATGAGTACCGTAGATGCTGATGATGCTTCATATGTAGCTGGTCAATATACAAAATCAATTACATCTGTTCTAACGGGAAATACTCTTCCTAGACGTTTACCGTATCCTAAAAATTCTTCGGATAATAATGCCAATACACCAAAAGCTGTTCCGATTGGTACCAAAATGTGGTGGCATAAGCAATAATGTAATTTTTAATTGAAAGAAATATGAAACATATATTTAAATACTTTTTAGGATTTTTAGTACTGGGTTTTGTATCCTGTAAAAAGGATCAGCCAGAAGTAGAATATTCTCCAATTTTCCCGATATCAGGAGAATGGCATACACACGTCTTTAACGAAGATGGCTCTTCCGCAAGTGCAAGTCTTTTTGCATTAAGCACTTACAATACCTCGGATAATCTAGCTGATGTGGCTTGGTTTAAATTAAGTACTGCTGCACAACCTTTTGGTGTATTAGCCAAAGTAAAGGTAGATGTAGCAAATAAAACGTTCGTTGCAGGTGAGTACAAAAATACTTTAGCTGTACCAGCTAGTAGTACTGCAATAACGTTGCTTGAGGGTAAAATTATGCTTAATGCGTCACCTCAGCCTAGTAAGGCAGTAGCAGATAGTATTTACGTTAAATACAAAACTGCTGTAAATGGAAAAACTTATATTGTAAAAGGTCACCGTCGCACGCAATGGCCAGAGGACCAAAGATAGGTGCTATTCTATTTATATAAAAAAGTTAAAAGCCTGGTCAAATTCCGACCAGGCTTTTTCTATTATAACGTGAGTTCGGGATAATGAAAACGTTAAAACAGAGCGTTTTAAAACATAAAAAAGGCTTGATTTTTGTGTGTAATTGGTTGTAAATCATATTAATAAAATATAAAATCAAGCCTTATGCTTAAAAATAAAGTTATAGAAATATTTGTAAAAGTGGATGATTTTTGCAAAGAAATTCAGCCAGTTATGGAGGATAATCTAATCGAAGACAGAAAATTAGGTAAGCGAAATCGTAAGGCTGGTCTTTGTGAAAGCGAGCTTATCAGTTTGATGATCCTGTTCCACGCTGGTCAGTTTAGTAATCTACAGTCCTTCTATAGGTATTATGCATTACTACATCTGATAGACTTGTTCCCCGGGGCTGCCATCGTATAACCGCTTTGTGGAATTACAGCCTCGATGTACGGTTCTGTTCATGCTATTTGTTAAAATGGGTTGTTTGGGCAAGAGCCAAGGAATTAATTTCATCGATTCTACCCACCTAAAAGTTTGCCACCCAAGGAGGATTCACCAGCACAGGGTATTTAAGGCTACTGCTGAAAGAGGCCAGTGTTCTATTTGTTGATTTTATGGTTTCAAACTACACCTGATTATCAACGATAAAGGGGAAATACTTTCATTTTATCTAACCAAAGGTAATGTTGATGACATGAGCCTGCGACATATGATGGATATGACAAAGGATATTTTTGGAAAACTTTGTGGCGATAAAGGCTATATCTCAAAGGCATGGCAAACATCCTTTGGGGAAATGGAATACAGATGATAACAAAGCCTCGGAAAAATATGAAAGGCATGAACCTAAGTCATGCCGATAAAATTATGCTCAGAAAAAGAGCGACCAATGAATCTGTGAACGACGAACTAAAAAATATATGCAAGATACAGCATACTAGACATCGGTCAGTGAACAACTTTTTATTGAATATTTTAGGAACGTTGGCAGCATATGCGTTCTTTCCGAGACTGTAACGTGAACTGTCAGAGGAATAATTCAATAAGATTACTTATATTCAATTATTCAAACGACACGGTCATGAAAGAAAAAGACCCATTCGACTTTGAACGCTTCAAGGCAGAAGCCATGCAAGGTCTTTACGAAGGTAAAAGTTTGTCTCCCAACGATGGCGTTCTAGCGCCGTTAATGAAGCATCTATTGGAATCAATGATGGATGGTGAACTGGAAGAACCATCTCAACGAAGAAAAAGCTTCGGGCAATAGCAACCGTCGAAATGGTAAGACCAAAAAGACAGTCCGAGGTCTCAATACCGGAACTTTTGAGCTGGAGACAGGCCGGGACAGATCCGGCACATTCGAGCCTAAAGTAGTACCTAAGAGACAATTAATCATCACTGAACAGCTTTAGGGACACGTGTTGAGCATGTATGCCAAAGGAACGAGCACACGGGCAATAAGCGATTTTATCCGCGAGATGTATGCAATGGAGATCTCTGCCACAGAAATATCGCGTATTACCGAGAGTGTGCTTCCAGCGGTAAATGAGTGGCGTACCAGGCCTCTTGAAGCTGTTTATCCCTTTGTATTCCTGGATTACATGTATTCTAGATTTAGGTTAATTCCAAATATTATTTAATTTTTTTGTTATCATGACGCTTTTAGGTAATCTCCAACATATAATTCTCCTCTTTTGACCAGCGAAAAAATACGAAGTAACAATTTGAACCTGACGTTGTTCACAACGACCCCAAAATGCTTGTCGACCAACTTTCGTTCAGCATAGGCTTTTATTTCCTTGTCATGCAAAATGGCAACCCTTGCAGCCTGGGTTAGTTCCTGCTTCAATTCTTTGTTTGCAAGATGGCTGACTCGTTTACGCCCCCGGATACTAGTACCAGACATATTATCAAATGGGATAACACCCACATATACAGCATATTTTCTGGCGTTCGTGAATCCTGTAAAGTTTTCTGTGTAGGCGATGGTCATCCACGCGTTCACAGGGCCTATGCCTTTAATGCTTGTAAGTATCCGGTAGTTTTTCAAAAAGGACTCATTCGAATTGATCAGATGCACGATTTCCATCTCAATAGAGGCGATCAATCCCTCATTCATTTTCAGTTTTTTCTTTGATAACCGGATTATTATATCGGGTTTTGAACTCTGAAAAACATGTTGGCGCTCCTTTATCGTATTCAATAACCCTGCGTTTTCCCTTACAAGCCTTTTCCGGTAGGAAAGCAATTGCTTAAGTTGTATAATATTGAGGTCTAGTGGCTTGTCAGGCTTAAGCCTTTTAATTTTCTCTTTTCCGTATCGGCTTATTCGGAATGAGTCTATCTGATCCGATTTACCTCTCGTCATCCCAATAGATCGCTTGATCTCAATCCCCGGAATCCGACAATAACAAATGTTTTTTGATTCGCAGAACTGAAGAAACCGATATTCATATCCACCGGTGTATTCCAGGACAACAAAAACAGTTCTTGTGTCAATCCCGTTCAACCTGCACCATTTCATGAACGAGCTAAAGCCTTTATTGTCATTAGAGATCTCAAGATGTAAGTTTCGTTCTGCTGAGCTGATGTCCAAGGTCAACTTGGATACATCCACACCCAGAATAATACTGTAATTTTCCATGATTCTTTAATTAGTGTATACCATAATATTGCCTTTTTCCAATAACCTTTGATATTTCAAGGATAGTATTCTAGCTGGGCCTTGGGCAATAAATAAAGGCAGGGGACTGATACATAAGTTCTATTACTGTTAACTACCACTACAATTAGTTCATCCTGCCTTTACCTAATATTTGAAAACATCTCCACCATTAACCACTCTTAAGACCAAAGGCATTATAAAGTCTGGCAGAATGGAACTGTTGAGTCAAGGGCCATTTATAACATCCTAGGTATTGGAATGGATGGTAAAAAAGACCTAATAGGACTTTATAGCTCAGAAAACGAAGGCGCAAAGTTCTTGTTGTCGGTTCTTACAGACCTGAAGCTGCGCGGTGTCGAGGATATCCTGATAGCTTGTATCGATGGGCTTAAGGGGTTTCCTGAAGCTATAGAGGCTATTTTTCCAAAAACTAAAGTTCAGTTATGCATTGTTCATCAGATCAGATCGAGTATGCGCTATGTTACAGAAAAGGATAAAAAAACAGTTATTGACGACCTAAAGCCGGTTTACAAAGCTGTCAATGAAGAAATGGGATATGAAAATTTACTGGCCTTTGAAGAGAAGTGGGGAAAGAAATATTCAATAGCGGCCAAATCATGGCTGGAAAACTGGATCAATCTCTCTACTTTTTTCGAGTACGATGAACAAGTGCGTAAAACCATTTATACGACTAATCCGATTGAAGGAATGCACCGTCAGATCCGAAAATCACGAAGTCTAAAGGTGCATTTAGTTCTGAGCAAGCTCTTATGAAACTGATGTTCCTGATAATAAAGGATATTTCTAAAAAATGGACGATGCCGGTGCACAACTGGGGCTTGACCATATCTCAACTTTACATTAAATTTGGGGATAGGCTCAAACTTGATAGAGGCTTTTAGATTTAGGTTAATTATTCAATGAGTTTGAGTTACACTCCCTTCTTTCCCAAAAAAACATCATTAAATATTCAGTTTGAACAGCAAGAAAATCAATTATTCATTGCCGCTTAAACTTAAACCGAACTCACGTTAAATAGCAAACTCACGCATTCCCCATTCGAAAGTTTCTATTTCATAACATATTTTGACATTATCCTTCAATTTTTCCCATAAATCATCAACATTATCCATGGTGAGATAAAGAGAACCAGTAAATTGTGCTGTTTCAAAAGCCATGCTTTCAACAGGATGTGAGAACATGATTTCTATCGATCCATTTTGTAATAAACTCCAGTTTAATGCTTCATTTTTTTCGATACATATAAACCCTAGCTTTTCTTTATAAAACTGGATTGTATGATCTAAGTTTATTGTATATAACGTCGGATTTAAGCTTTTTAATTTTATTTCTTTTTGTCTTTGATTATTGTGAGGTGTTTTTTTTGTTTTTATATTTTTTTGATTGTTTATTTTAATGGAAATTGAAAAAATAGCGTTATGTTTTGGGAATTTATTAAAAAAAATAATTTCTTGTTTGATTGCCTTGCTTGTTTTTGTAATGTATTGTTATTTTGCTATTTCAAGTTGAATTTGAAACTCTATCTCGTTTTTTCTTAGCCATTTTTTTTTTTTTTTTTTTTTCAAAATTTTCATCTCTTTGTTGCAACTTTAAAAGTTTGTTTTATCTTTGCTTTTAACAAAACCTTAACATTTCATGTCCGGTTTTGCATACTAACTGTATTAGTCTAATAGACTCATCATTTTTAGAAAAACATATATTGACAGGTTCAACAGGACTTTCGTCCATTTACATGCAAATAAGCTACTTAATTTAAATAAACATAACATATGAAACACAAATTACTCAGTATTGTGCTCATGTCTACTGCAATGTCTACTTCGGCCTTGTACGCTCAGGAGATCCGAGTGACAGGTAAAGTAACTTCAGAGACAGGAGCTAGTATTCCTAATGTGACTGTTTTGGTGAAAAACGGTAACAAAGCAACACAAACGGATTTGTACGGTAATTTTACGATTACGGCAAAATCGAATGACGAATTGTTATTCCGTTCGATCGGTTATTCGGACAAATCTGTTAGCATAAACGGTGCTAAAGTTTTAAATATTAAACTTGAAACTAGTTCAACAGGTCTGGACGAGGTTATCGTTACTGCCTATGGTAAACAAAACAAGGAAGCAATTGTTGGAGCTGTTTCGAGTATTTCGGCAAAGGATATTGAAAAAAGACCCGTAAGCTCCGTTACTTCTGTATTAGAAGGTTCGGCGCCGGGTATTATGGTTAACAACTCTTATGGCGAACCCGGATCTACACCAAGTATCCGTATAAGGGGATTCTCAACGATTACTGGTAATAACGCAAGTGCTAGCCCAACAATTGTTTTAGATGGAGTAGAGTTTCAAGGAAATATTTCCGATTTGAACCCGGCGGATATTGAATCAGTATCCGTTTTAAAGGACGCGACTTCAACAGCATTATATGGTAATAGAGGGTCTAACGGGGTTATTGTTATTACGACTAAAAAAGGAGGTGCTGGTTCAACTGAGTTGAATTTTACAACAAACCAAGGCCTTTTTACACGTGGTATGCCTGAATATGATCGCTTAGATCCAAAAGGGTTTATGGAAGTTGCTTGGCAAGGCTTGAGAAATCAATACCTTTGGGCGCCTAATAATAAATTGACAGTTGAACAGGCAAATGCTCAAGCCAGCAAAAATTTAATCCCGACCGTACTAAAACTGAATATATTTGATTTGGCAGATGATCAACTGTTTGACGCAAATGGTAATCTATCTCCCAACGCAAAGATAAAAGGCGATTATGCATCAGATCTAGATTGGTTTGCTCCAGTTATTAGAAACGGTTACAGAAGAGATTATAACCTAAATGGTAGAGGTGGAAGTGAAAAAGGAAATTATATGTTCTCTTTGGGATATCTTGGAGAGGATGGTTATATAAAAACTTCAGATTTTGACCGTCTTTCGGGTCGTTTAAGTGCCTCCGTTACACCTAAATCATGGATAACAGCAGGTTTTTCGATGAATGCAAGTCATCAGAATAGCAACAATACGACAGGTTCTGGATCTGGCTTTACTAACCCATGGGGATTTGCAAGAACTATAGCACCAATTTACCCTGTGTACTTGCATGACGCAACTACTGGAGAGTATGTGCTTGATGCGGACGGTAACAAAATATATGATAGTGGTGAAACATCTAGAAATCAAAATGTCGGTCGACACTTTATTTGGGAAAATGAATTAAATCTCAATAAGGGAATTCGTAATACCTTGAATAGTCAGGCTTATATAAACCTGAAATTTTTAAAACATTTTGATTTTAAAGTAGTCGGCGATATCAATTTAAGAAATGACGTTACTAAATCTTATAATAATGCAATCATAGGAGATGGTGCTGGTAATAAAGGCCGTGCATCGAGAACAATCTATGATTATAAAAATTACACCTTCCAGCAGCAGTTGACTTATACCAACACATTTAATGATAAACATAATGTGGACGTATTTGTTGGTCACGAAAATTTTAAAAATTGGTACAATTACCTATATGGTTACAAGACAAATGAAACTTTCGCAGGTAAGCCTGAATTAATCAATTTTTCTGAAATTACATCATTAACCGATTATCAGGTGGAGAGAACGTTCGAATCTTACCTCTCTCGCGTACGATATAACTATGCTGAAAAATATTATGTAGAGGGATCCTTTAGAAGAGATGGTTCTTCACAGGTATCTCCTGACCACCGTTGGGAAAATTTTTGGTCATTGGGTGGAACATGGATGTTATCCAAAGAGAACTTTATAAAGGATATCAATTGGATCAATACGTTAAAATTTAGAGCTGCCACTGGTGTTGTTGGTAACTTAGCAAGTTTGAGCGAATTTGATTTTATGAATCTGTATGCAATTGGGCAGAATAACAATGCTGCTGCCTTATATAAAAGTAATATTGGAAACGATGCATTAAAATGGGAAGCTAGTCAATCTACTTCTACGGCCTTAGAAGGAAGATTGTTTAATAAATTAAATTTCACCTTAGAGTATTTTAATAAAACATCTAAGGATTTAATTTTTGATGTTAATCTGCCTTTGTCTGTTGGAGCGGTTGATAATTCTGTAGGTAAGGCCACAGTGAAACGGAATATCGGTCAGCTCTATAATAGAGGTTTTGAATTCTCGTTTGATATCGACTTGATCAAAAATGAGAATTTTAAATGGAATTTTGGCGCCAATACCACGGTTCTAAAGAATAAAATCACTAAAATGCCTTCGGAGTACAAAGAAACCGGATTGCTATCATCTCCCTTTAATTATAAAGAAGGACATAACGTATACGATTATTACCTATATCAATACGCAGGTGTAGATATGATGACTGGGCAGGCACTTTACCATGCGGATACGGAAAAATATGATCCAACGTCAACTACCGGCGCATGGGCACCTTTTCAGGTTGAAGTAAATGGTAAAATGTACACTAGAAATGCTTCTTATGCCGTTCGTGATTGGAGTGGCAGTGCAATACCTAAATTGATGGGAAGTTTTAACAATACATTCAATTATAAGAACTTCAATTTATCGACATTGTTTACGTATTCTATTGGCGGTAAAGGTTTTGACTATTCTTATGCGAGTTTAATGGGATTGAGCAGTACACCTTCTTCAGTGCATGCTGATTTGGCCAACGCGTGGAAAGAAGCACCTGAAGGTATGACCTTAACCTCACCGGACCGTATTAACAGAGACGCTGTCCCGCAGGTGAATTATTCTAATAGTCAATACAATGTAAGTACTGTGTCCAATCGGTTTATCCTAAACAGTTCTTATTTGTCTTTGAAAAATGTTGCTTTAAGTTATAATCTTTCGAAAGATTTGTTAACTAAACTTGATTTACGTCGCGCGAATGTAGTGTTCTCTGCAGAAAATCTGTTCACATTGACTTCGCTCAAAGGCTACAATCCACAACAATCTTTCAATGGAACAAGTGATAATCAGTTTGTTCAATATAGAGTTTTCTCACTAGGTGTTACTATAGGCTTATAAAAAATGAAATATATATATAAAATTGGTGTTTTGGCATCAGCAGTTTTTCTTCTTTTGGGATGTAAAAAGGACTATTTGGTAAAAAATCCTACCGATCAGGTGTCTCCTTCGACCGTTTTTGAATCTATTAATAATGCCAAAATGGCGGTTAACGGTTTGTCGCGGTTAATGAAGAGACAATATTTGTCTTCGCAGGGTTTTAATGGTGAAGGAACAATTAAAATGTATTATGGTAACTATGCCGGAAACCATTTCTCGATTCCGATGACGGGTTGGAGCTCCGTTGTCAACTTTGAGTATTTTTCCAATCCACAAAGTACGTATACATACTATCCTTGGTACTATTATTACACCATTATCTCCAATGCAAATGCATTAATCGATAATATCGATTCTACACCGGGTACGCAAGAGGAAAGAGATTTTATTAAGGCACAGGCTTTGACATTTAGAGCTTACTCCTATATGATGCTTGCACAACTCTATGGCGACAGATGGTCCAATTCCAATAATGGAGCGACCGCTGCGGTGATTTTACGTGCTCATGAAGGTTTTGAAGATTTGCCTTTATCAACTTTAGGTCAAACGTATGAGATGATCTATGGGGATTTGAATACGGCCATTGGTCTATATGAAAGCAGTAAGGGCGAACGCAATACAGCAAATAATTACGAAGTAAATAAAGAGGTCGCCTATGCGATTTATGCGCGCGCAGCCTTGAATAAAGAAGATTATGCTAATGCTGAAAAATATGCTGCTTTAGCACGTGCGAAGTATCCTTTAATGTCGACTACGGATTATAAATCAGGTTTCTCAACGGTAAATAAGGAATGGATCTGGTCTGTTTTCGATAACGACCAAGAAACAATATATTTCTATTCGTTTCAATCTTATATGGCGTACAACTCTACTTCATCGTTGGTTAGGACATACCCTAGATCAATCAGTAAAGAGCTGTATACGAAAATTCCTACAACCGATATCAGAAAAGGTTTATTTTTGGATCCAGCAACTACAGGACTAACATTTAATGGTTTAACTGGACAGGGGAATGCTGCGGGACTTGCTTATATCCGTAATATTTACAAAGATATTCCTGCTAATTCTACTGCATATGCTTATATGCAATTCAAGTTTAACGCTACAGGAATGCCAGGTGTTGGGCAAACCAACAACTTCCGATCTTCTGAAATGCTATTGATTGAGGCTGAAGCAAAATATAAACAAGGTAAAGATGTTGCGTCCGTTCAGGCATTAATGAATGAGTTGACTAAAACATCCGGAAGAGACCCTAATTATACCTGTACCAAAACCGGACAGGACTTATTTAATGAAATTAAGCTTTATAGAGCGATCGAACTTTGGGGAGAAGGATTTGATTTCTTCGATATGAAACGCTGGGGTGATGGCATTGCTAGAAAATCTTTTGAGCAAGGTGGTAATTTCCAGGGAGTACTTGGAGCTACTATCAAACCAACAGATAATAATAATTGGAAAATTGTTACTCCTGCTAGAGAAACTGATTTCAATACACTTCTTGATTAATTTAAAATCATAGCGAAATAGCAAAGAAATGGCCGGTACAATTTGTATCGGCCATTTTATTTAAAAACAAATACCAGATTACTCGAATCCGTTATGTTTGAAAGCTACTTTTGAGTCTGACATATTACCAAATCATTAATTTTATGTATATAAATTAATAGACTAACAATTTATTAATATTAACTTAATATTGAGAATCTATTTTTACGCCATTGAAATGATGGGGGAGTTGAGACAATAAAAAAGATCTGAATAGGCTTCATCATATTTGAAAAAATAATTTATTCTGAATGCTAATGAAAAAAGTCCTTTTACTCGCCACTCTGATAGCACCCGTTGTAGCTCTTGCGCAAAATAACAATGCGCCCTCTAGCTATGATCCGCACGATATCAAGATTACGGGATATCTACAGACACAGTTCCAAAAAGCGCAGTCTCCGGGAATTACTTCTTTTTCGGGCGGTGATTTTTCAAAGAATTCGGATAACAGATTTATGATCCGCAGGGGGCGCCTTAAGATTGACCGTGTGGATACATATTCCAGTATTGTTTTTCAATTGGATGCAACCCAAGATGGCGTACAGTTAATGGATGCCTTTATTCAATTGCGACATCCCGATCAAAAAGGTTTGAGCTTAACTGCCGGTCTTTTTAATAGACCATTTGGATACTCTATCGTGTATTCCTCGGGATACCGTGATTTTCCAGAAAGAGCTCGTGTCTTTCAGACGCTGATGCCACGCGAACGTGATCTGGGAGGGATGGTAAGCTATCACCCTGGCGGTAACGCTAAGTTCTTGAACTTAGACTTGGCGCTTGTGAACGGAAGTGGCCATTCAGCTAAGGATTATGATTCAAAAAAAGATCTAATCGGTAATCTAGCTTTTAAATTTGATAGCCTCGCCGATAAAAAACTTCATCTTGGATTTGGTGGTTCATTCTATAAAGGCTCGGTCCGTAACGACACCAAAACCTACTATACGCCCAACAATAATGGGTACACAGCACATACCAGTGATGATAATGAAGGCAAGGCAATTGGCCGGAATTATTATGGGGCAAACTTACAGGTCGAATTTGATAATAGCTTTGGAAAATCCAGTTTCAAAACTGAATATGTTGCAGGTGACCAGTCTGGAGTTGCGGGGGGGGGCGATATCAAAGGACCTTATGCAAGTCGAAGTTTCACGACTCAGCCGACCACAGACCTTTATCAACGTAAATTTAACGGTTACTACCTTTGGTTAACACAAGAAATTGGCTATACGGGTTTTACAGCCATGGTTGCCTATGATGTATATGATCCCAATACAAAGGCGAGTGGCTCAACGATAGGTATGGCTGGTAATTTTACGGCTGATGGTGACGTCAAATTTAGCACGCTCGGTTATGGTGTCGCTTATCAATTTAGCAATAGACTTAAATTCACGGTGTACAATGAACATGTAACAAATGAGGCAACAAGTCTACCAAATTTTTCAACAGATATTAAAGACAATGTTTTTACAGCTAGAATGCAATACCGCTGGTAAAAGAGGTATTGGTTTCCGCTTCTGGCAAGATCTTAGGGATAATTTGGTATCAGATCAAAATGCAACCGAAGCGATTCTTGATTGCTGGTTTCTGTGTTATTTCAAGTTCTGAAACGAAACTTAGATATTTTTCCGAATACGACTCAATGAAGATGCGGTGATACCTAGATAGGAAGCTAACATCGCTAAAGGAACGCGATTGGCCAAACCGGGATAAAGCTTCAAGAAGAGCAGATATCGTTCTTTGGCGTCGAGATTCATCATCGTATTCGCAGTTTTAAGTTTGCTTTCAACAACAAATCCATAAAGTTTGGCCATCAACAGTGGCCAAACTTTAATTTCTTTTTCCAGCAGTGAGAAGTTCTCGAAATCCAAACTCCAGATTTCAGTGTCTGTCAGGGACTCTATATAGTCATTTGAAGGGGTTCGATCCAAAAAGCTTTGGAGATCCCCGATAAAACGTCCTTCATAAATAAAATAGCGGGTAAAATCGTCGCCTTTACTATTGTAATAAAGTGAACGGAATACCCCCGATTCCACAAAAGCAATGCTATTGTTTACTTTACCACAAGCGACAAAATAGCTCGCCTTTGGAATGCTTTTTTTTTCAAATGCCTGTCGGATGAGATTCTCTTCCCGCAAATCGAGCTGTCCAAATTTTCGGATGTATTCCAGTAATTGCTCCATCTTACTTTTCTATTATATAGCTAAATTAATCAATTCTTCCCGTTGAGGGCCTGTTGAAAGGTACTCTATGGGAACCTCTAGTTCTGCTTCGAGAAAAGAGATGAATGTTGCTAAGGCTTCTGGAAGATTTTTCGCCTGATTCACATTCGTCAGCACCGTATTCCATCCGCTCAAATATTTCCAGACAGGCTTAATTTCTTGATCCGTGGATGCAGGCAATGCTAAAGCAATCTTCTCTCCCTTTGTTTCATAATGGGTACAAATTGGAATCTCGGTCATAGCATTTAAAATATCCGCTTTAGTCAATACAAGATGGGTAACCCCATTCAGCATGATGGCATATTTCAATGCAGGCAGATCAAGCCAGCCTATGCGACGTGGACGTTTTGTATTGGAACCAAATTCGCCTCCTTTTTCGCGCAAATCGCTGGCAGTTTGGCCTGTTATCTCTGTTGGGAAGATGCCATGACCCACCCGGGTACAATAAGCTTTTGTCACGCCGTATATTTTATCCACAAGCTTCGGTGATACGCCTAGACTCACGCAGGCAGCGGAGGCCAGGGTATTGGAAGAGGTAACATAGGGATAACTGCCATGATCGATGTCAAGTAATGTTGCCTGAGCTCCTTCTGCCAGCACTTTTTGCCCATTTCGAAGGGCTTTATTCAGAAAGATTTCAGTATCTGTAATCTGTATTTTTTTGAGGAAAATGCATCCACGCGTAAAATTATGATAAAGCTCTTCGAAGGCTGGCATTTCTTGTCCCAAATGCTGCAGTTCATTGTATTGGCGATTTAAAATTTGATATACGTTGTCCTTAAAATTGTCGGAATAAATATCCTCCACGCGTAGATTCTGTCTTTTTATTTTATCGGAATAACTTGGGGCAATACCATTCTTTGTCGTTCCTATCGTCCGATATAATGCAGACTCTTCCATATAGATATCCCAATAACGGTGGGTGGGTAATACAAGATGTGCTTTTTGGGATATCAAAATTCTATTTACGAGATCTTGTTCCGGGATAATTTGAGTCAGCTCCTCAATTTCTGTTTTCAAAGACAGGGGATCAATGACTACGCCGGTGCCAATGATGTTTTTGATATGGGGAGAGAAAATCCCCGAAGGAAGAAGTTTCAGGGTAATCTTGCTGCCCTGATAATAGATACTATGCCCGGCATTCGCTCCACCATTGAACCTTGCGATAATGTCATAGTCGCGCCCAATCAGATCGATAAATTTTCCTTTGCCCTCATCTCCCCACTGGAGACCAATTAAAATGTCCATATTGCTTTTGTCTTGAATTTATGTCCAAAGCTAGGACTTCAGAAGCTGAGGGCAATTGTCATTTGGTAAAAAGTGATGCTGGGTACTTTTTATAAAGCACCAGTGAAGTTTGGTGAGTGAACTCAAGCTTGTTTGTGTCCCAGCTGTTTTACTTTTTGTAGCCACTTGTCCCGTTTAATTGGATCCGAGGTTTTTATAATGCCTATATAGGTGACTTTCACTGGAGATATGCCACAAAATTGCAGTGTCGATCTCTTTAGTTGGTTAACGCTGGGTTTACCATAAACCAATGTATAATACCAACTGGGTTGATCGAGTGTTGTAATGATCCGGGCAGATTTTCCTTTCAGTAATTTATCCCAAAGAAGAGAATTTTCCCGATATTGAAAAGCAAACCCCGGTAAAAAAAGTCTGTCGATAAAGCCTTTCATTAGTGCAGGAAGACCGCCCCACCAAACAGGATGTACCCAAACTAAATGATCGGCCCACTGTATGTCTTCCCAGGCAAGAAGTAGATCCGGTTCCAGTTCTGTCCGTTTGCGATAACCAAATTGAAGGTTGGGGTTGAACTGGAGATCGATGATATGGATTGTCCGCACCGCAGCTCCGGAGGCTATTGCGCCTTCTTGATAGGTATTTGCAACCCCAAAATTGAAGGATTTCCGATCTGGGTGGCCATTGATAATAAGTATTTTTTTCTGCATGATGTTGTTTTACATCACAAAAATAGAATAGGCCAACCTCCTTTTACAGGACAAATGTCTAAAAAGAAATTTCGCTACGAATACGGCTTAGGTGACGTTGGGTAATGCCCAAATAGGAGGCGAGGTATTGTAATGGAAGCTGTTGGATAAACTCTGGATGATTTTTGAGCAAATTTGCATACCGTTGGGAAGCGGTTTCTTTCTGCAATTGGAATACACGTTTTTCGAGTTCAAGATATTGTTCCTCAGCAACCATTTTAAGATACTTTGTCCATTTTAAACTATCTGTAGCAAGTTTGTCAATTGTGTGCTTTTTGATGGTCCAAAGCTCTGCAGAAGTAATGGCCTGCATAGTCTCGGTGCTTGGTCCACCTGTGATAAAAGAAGAGTAAGCAGCTATCCAGGTATTGGGAAAGCGGAAACAATAGGTGATATCTTCCTTGTCTGCACTGCTATAATAGGAGCGAAAGATCCCCGATTGTATAAATGCTACTTCATGACAAGGTTGATTTTCTTTGACAAAAAAATCGTTTTTACGTAGCTTCTTATATTCAAAAAGCTGAATAATTTGATTAATCTCTTCTTCCTCGAATAAACGCAAAGACCGAAAATATGCTGCTATCATGTAGTCCAAACTTAGCTAAATTGTGGTATTAATGCAAGATAAATCCAATAGGGTTAGATTGGTCTGGAATGTGAATATGTTAGATTAGCTAATGATTAAATAGGTAGTTTTATTGCGCATCTATTTATTCCGATTGAATGATCATTTTTTTGATGAGTGAAATTTGACCGAGGTGATAATAGCTATGTTCTATTACAGCTTCAATATTTCGGAGATAAGATCCATATTTTTCATCTATAAAAGGTTGGTCAAATTGCTCTTCTTCAAATGTAGAAATGCTTTCGGCAAATGCAGCCGCATTTTTTAGGAATTTATTTACAAGTGAGTCCCAATCTGCTTTTGATGCAATGACAGGAACATCAAAGCTATATTTATCACTTATTTCCAACTTACCACGCTTAAATGCGGTTAATAGCCCCTCTAGGTAATAATTGATGTGGTAAGTCAGCGCAGCAATGGTATTCAAGTTATTTATTTTGAATATGGCCTGTTGCCAAGTGGTATCCAGTAATTGTTCCTGATAATTGGTATTCGCAATCCAGTGTCCATTCAGTAAAACTTCGCGCAACCTGTTTGCAATAAATATCCGTCTTTCCATTTTCTGTTAAATTTTTTAATGATCCGTTTTTACTCCTGCCTTTGGCAAATGGGAATTTTTTACATTTTACAGCCGCCTCGGGGGAATCTTATTGATTTTCTACGTCCAATTTACATACAATTCCCCTATTCTCACCTTAAGAATAGGAAGCTGAAGTTATTCTGAATGATCCTGATCGTCGATCGACTTATGCGTTGTTTTTATCTATTTGATTAGAAAATCTCCATAGAAATCAGGAATATCGCTGCTGTAGATAGCCTTGGCAACGTCTATTATTGGGTAATCTACCTTAACGATTTGGGCTTCCACCCCCTCTTTGGAAAGTGTTATGATGGAATAGGTCGCTTTTCTATCTTTTTCCTTGCTGCGCCCGACAGATCCACAATTGACAAACAAAATATCTTCCGATTGCTGGACATAGGAATGATGGGTATGTCCCATCACGAGAATGTCTATTGTTCTTTTCTTTAATTGAGCGGATAAATCAGCCTTAGGGGATGATTGATGAATATATTCATCGTTACTTTGGAGACTGGCGTGTACGAGCAGTATTTTTCTTAAGCTCTTTCCTATTTTAAACGTCAGTTCAATATTATAGGGTAAAGTGGCCAACCATTTTTTATGAGGAGCCGAGATTTCCTTTTTACTGAGGTTGATCGCTATTTCACGATTTAAGGTCTCCTTCGCATCATGGTGTGGCAAAGGTATAATCGCTTCATCAAAAGCAATTCTTTGGTCGTGGTTTCCCAAGAGGCATAGTATGTTTTTTTTCTGTATGCGGGCTATCACCTCATTGCCCCAAGGGGCGAAATCAACGAGATCACCTAAACAGTAGATCTGTGTTATGTCTCTTTTACTGATATCTGCTAAAACCTCATCCAATGCAATTATGTTGGCATGAATATCACTTATTATGGCGAGTTGTATCTTCATTTTACCCTACAAACTTAACAATTCACTATGCGAATTAATCACGTTGTTTGTTGTTTTAATGAGAAAATGAGACTGCTATTATATTCAATGTTATAATCAACAAAACTCGGAGGGAACTATCGACATCATATTTTATATGGGCTCATGTTTTCTTGCTTCGACCTTATACACGAGCCTATTCAATTCATCTGTTATTTAAAGGTTCATTCCTCCGGATACTTCGATGCGTTGCCCATTGATCCATCTGGCCTCTTCTGTACATAGGAAAGCTACAACACCGCCGATATCGTCAGGTACCCCAGCACGTCCTAAAGCTGTTACACCGGCGATGTGCGCATTCGTTTCTTTGTTATCCCGCACATGACCACCTCCAAAGTCTGTCTCTATCGCGCCTGGAGCAACTACATTTGCCCCAATGCCACGTGGGCCCAGTTCTTTGGCTAGATACCTTGTTAAGACCTCAATTGCTCCTTTCATAGAGCCGTAGGCAGATGATCCCGGAAATGCAAAGCGAGCCAGGCCTGAGGAAATATTAATAATGCGTCCTCCATTATTTAAGTGAGGAAGTGTTTTTTGTGTGAGAAAAAATACTCCTTTATAGTGAATGTTATAAGCTGTATCAAATTGTTCTTCGGTCGTTTCCAGAAAAGGAGCATATAATGCTGTTCCAGCATTATTGATTAGGAAATCCAAATTAGACTGCCCTGTCTGTTCTTTCAAATGATGGGTAATTCGTTCTAGGAAACTATCAAAGGACGATACATTACCTGCATCCAATTGAAAGGCTGCAGCATGTTGTCCTAAAGACTTTATATGAGCAACAACCTGATCTGCTTCTTTTTGATTACTGTTGTAGGTGAGTATGACGTCAATCCCTTTTTTTGCGAGGCTAATTGCCATGTTTCTACCTAACCCGCGACTTCCTCCAGTCACCAACGCTATTTTATTTGTAGCCATTTTTGATTTGTTTTAAATTTAACATGACAAAGATCCATTGAAAAAATAAATCTTTCCTTGCGAAAAGCAAATGGATAATTGCGAAATTCAAATTATAACGTTTGGGAACGAAAATTGTTTGGTGCGAGACTGGTCTGTTTTTTGAAAAAATTGGAGAAATGTGCTATTTCTTCAAAACCAAGTGAATAGGCGATTTCGGATATATTCCAGTCGGTTTGCCGTAATAAAATCTTAGCTTCCTGTGTTACCCTTGCAGCGATAATGTGACTTGTCGTTTTACCTGTATTTTCTTTCAGGGTTTTATTCAAGTGATTGACATGGATGGCAAGCTGGTCAGCAAAATCATTTGCTGTACGCAGTTGTACCCGTTGTATTGGGGATTCAATTGGAAATTGTCTTTCTAGTAATTCTACAAATAGCGACGTAATTCTATTGGAAGCATTGTGTGCTGGGTTTGTGATACTTTTCGGTTGTAATTTTTGTCCATAGTGGATGATTTCCAATACATAATTGCGCAAAAGATCGTATTTAAACACATACTCAGAAGATAGTTCTTTATTCATTTTTAAGAAGATATCCTCAATTTCTATTCGTTGTTCTATAGATAGTTGAAAAATCGGAAGTCCTCCAGGTTGAAAGATGGGGAGATCGTCTATTACAACTCCACTTTTATTTCGAGTAAGGAATTCATCGGTGAAAACACAAAAATAACCTTTTTGATGCTCATCCTTCGGTATCCAGTGATAAGGGACTTTTGGGGTAGCAAATACAAGTGCGGATTCATCTATTTCGATTACTTTGTCAGCATACTCGGCTGTATTTTTTCCTGTGATTAGGCTGATTTTGTAATAAGTACGCTTGTTATAGGGCATGACCGGTTTATCTTTCAATTTTTTTGCTAGTTCCTCATAACTGAAAACATTAAAATGACCAATTTCTTTAGCTATTTGCTTTGGAATACTTGCATTGATCTCCTGATAGAACTGTTCGATGGAAGTTGTATTCATATAAATAACGATTTGCGATAATCAAACTTATGGAAAATATTTTGCATCCTGGCAATTTTCATTTTAATGTAAATTGTCAAACTATATTTTGCACAATATAATTTGTAGCTATACATTTGTACAATCAAAAACAAATTAAATATGAAAACGTTATATAATATCGGCGCTACGGCTAAAGGAGGACGAAATGGTCAAGTAAAAAGTGAAAATGGTGTATTGGATCTGGCGGTCCGCATGCCGAAAGGTCTTGGTGGGGCAAATGACGATTATGCTAATCCAGAGATGCTTTTTGCTGCGGGATATGCAGCTTGTTTTGATAGCGCACTGAATTTAGTCATTAGAACGGAGAAGGTGAAAACTGGAGAGACTTCAGTGACGGCAAGAGTGAGCATAGGTCAGCTAGAGAATGGCGGATTTGGGCTTGCTGCAGAATTGCATGCAAATATTCCTGGGATAAGCTTGGAATTAGCGCAGCAATTGATCGAGAAAGCACACCAAGTTTGTCCTTACTCAAATGCCACAAGAGGGAATATGGAAGTCAAACTGACTGTATCAACAAACGAATAATATATGAATTATGTTGCCAATGTGCTTACGGTACTTGTACTTTTAGAACATCTATACATCGTATGGATGGAAATGTTTGCTTGGGAAACTGCTGGAAAACGTACTTTTGGAAAGGCCCTTTCCGCTGAGCTATTTAAACCAACAAAGGGGCTTGCAGCAAATCAAGGACTTTATAATGGCTTTTTGGCCGCAGGTTTAGCTTGGTCTTTTTTTATTAGCGATCCAGTCTGGAGTGATAACGTTCGTTTGTTCTTTCTAGGCTGCGTGCTTGTTGCCGGTATTTTTGGCGGAATTACAGCAAGTAAAAAAATATTTTTTGTACAAGGAGTTCCAGCATTGCTGGCATTATTATCTGTTATTCTCTTAAAATAAATTTATTATCAACATGTCATTACTAGAAGATTTAAAATGGCGTCATGCTGTAAAAGCATATGATCCGACAAAAAAAGTTAGTCAGGAAAATATAGATAAGATTGTGGAAGCTGCCCGTCTTGCGCCTACTTCTTCGGGTTTACAGCCTTTTAAAATATTGGTTGTTGAAAACCAAAAATTAAAAGAAGAATTGGCAAAGGGAGCGCTGAATCCCGAATGTATGCGTGAATGTTCTCATGTATTGATTTTTGCTGCATGGGATCGTTATACAGAGGAACGTATTGATAAAGTTTATGATTTCACCACAGATGAACGCGATTTACCTCGGGGACGTTTTGGATCCTATACTGAGAAGTTGAAATCGATTTATCTGAACGAGGCTGCTGAACGAAACTTTGCACATACCGCGAGACAAACTTATATTGCTTTAGGTCTGGCCTTGGCTCAGGCCGCAGAGCTTCGCGTCGATTCTACTCCTGCTGAGGGCTTCGATAACCGTGTGGTAGATGAGGTATTACAATTGGAAAAACATGGATTGAAAAGTGTTTCGTTGATGTATGTCGGTGTGGCAGATGCTTCCCGTGACTGGATTTCCACAATGAAGAAAGTTCGAGTTCCCAAGGAAGAATTTGTTGTTGCGTATAAATAAACAGTATACAGCTTTTCAATCCCTAATAAACTCAATATATTTGCGAGATGGATGATTTATTAAAATTAGACAAACAGCTCTGTTTTTCTGTGTATGTATTGCACCGGGAAATTATGCAACGCTATCGTGCTATTCTTGAAGAGATTGATTTAACCTATCCGCAGTATATCACGATGATGGCTTTATGGGAAAACGATGAGCAAACGGTAAATCAACTTGGTGGGAAACTATATTTGGATAATGGGACACTTACACCGCTGCTAAAGCGATTGGAGAGCAAATCTCTGCTTACACGGACACGGAGTAAAGAAGATGAAAGAGTTGTGAAAATAAAGTTAACCGAACAGGGAACTGCATTGAAAGAAAAGGCGAGCTGTATCCCGATGCAGATTTTTGAGGCATTAAAGCTGGACTATGCTGATATGGCTCAGCTTAAGGCTTTGGCAGAGAAGGTCGTCAAAAATGCTGGAGAAAGTTAGCTGTTTGTATTATATGAAAATAAAAAAGGATCGAATGCAGATAAACTGTATTCGATCTTTTTTTTAATTTCGCCTCTAGATGTTCATATTACATTAGCATGTTTCGGATTTTTTTGCAGCACTGTAATGCGGAGATTCGCTGAATGGAAAACATCATTCAAAAAATAAAGGATCTGGACTGGTCCGCAATTACAGAAACAATGCATACCCAGGGTTATGCCATCATTCCAAAGTTACTTACAGATTCGCAATGTGACTTATTAAAAAAGGGGTATGACGATTCAGGGGACTATCGTAAAACTGTTATTATGGCGAGACATCGATTTGGGTTAGGAGAGTATAAGTATTTTGATTATCCTTTGCCCGACTTGATCCAAACCATTCGATCGGAATTTTATCCTTATTTGGTACTTATTGCGAACGCCTGGTTTCGGGCATTGGGAATAAAACTATCATTTCCTCCAGAACATGAAGATTTTTTGACGCATTGTCGGCTCCACGGCCAAGAGCAGGCTACAGTATTAATTTTGAAATATACAGAAAGGGGCTTCAATACTTTGCATCAGGATTTGTATGGAGAAGTATATTTTCCGATGCAGGTTGTTCTGATGTTGGATGAACCCGAATTCGATTTCACCGGTGGAGAGTTTGTAATAACACAACAAATTCCCAGAGCACAATCAAAAGCAATTGTTCTACAACCTAAAAAGGGAGAGCTCATTCTGTTTGCTACAAATTTTAGGCCGGAGAAGGGGCGTATGGGATATTTCAGGGTTAATATGAAACATGGAGTGAGTGAGGTCACATCAGGAGAACGACATGCTTTGGGTATAATTTTTCATGACGCTGAGAAATAGCTAAAATAATGGAATGGCACAAAAATATAACAGATGCTTTGTTGCATGCTAAGATTCGCCATGGAGAAATTTGCTTTGGCGGAAACGAAAAATTGAGAATTTATGGATTGCTTCATTGCACATCTGGCAAGCGGATGAAGCGGAACAACAGAGTCTTTTTTACTTCAGAACAAGATGCGTTAAAACATCACTACCGTCCTTGTGGACATTGTTTGAAAGCCGATTATGTGAAATGGAAATTAGCAAATAAGGGAGTAAATCGAATTCAATAAAAGGGGCTTATCGCAATTTCGTTCTGCTTTGTTGATTTTTGTGTTTATCTTGGTCAAGGTTAATTTTCGGATCAAAAGAAAAATGCGTTTACTTTCGACTGCTGTTTATTTTATTTTGCCTGTTCTGCTATTGAGCAGTTGTGAAGAGCGGAGGCAAGATGCAGAGGCTTTGACTTATATTGCTCAAAGTAAGCGTGATAGTGCCCGTTTGGACCTTAATCTTTTCGAGAGCCGTTTTCACGGAAAATTGTGGTTCTATAGACCGGGAGGTGAGGTCGATTCTGGCGATATTCGGGGTAGTATCCAAAAAGATACGCTAATTGGGGATTATTATTATACACCATTCGGCTGGGGGGAGAAAAAAAGGAGACCCTTGGTTTTATTAAAAAAAGGGTCTCAATATATTTTGGGTACAGGTACGGAGCAAGTGTATATGGGGATTCCCCATTTTATACCGTCTACCATCAATTTTCGGGATCCGAAGTTTATTTTTGCTGAGATTGATCGTTAAGGACAAGTGTATTGCTCCGATTTACATAATATTTTTCAATCTAATATATTGTAATAGCATAATAGTCTTTCCATCTTTGATTTCACCTGTATCAATCATCTGTAAAGCGTCCTGGATATTGATTTCAAGAATTTCAATATGCTCTTCCTCTTCTTCTAATCCTCCGCCATCGCTCACTTTCATATTGTTGGTATATTCTGCGATAAAAAAATGTAGGATTTCAGTCACCGACCCTGGAGACATGTAAGCTTCAAATATTTTTTTTGCTTCCTTGATTTGGTACCCCGTTTCTTCTTCTGTCTCTCTACGGATACAGTCCTGTGGTGAATCCTGATCTAACAAACCGGCACAAGCTTCTATTAGCATGCCGGATTCATTACCGTTTATATAAGTGGGGATCCGAAATTGCCTAGTTAATATTACTGTCTGGGATGTTATGTTATAGAGCAGGATGGCGGCTCCATTACCTCGGTCATAAGCTTCCCGGCTTTGTTGCTGTATTGTTCCGTCTGGTTTGGTATATTGATAAGTTAATTTTTTTAATGTGTACCAATTATCTGATAAAATTTCTGTTTTTACAATTTCAATATTTTTTATTGCCATTTCGTGGATGTTTAAGGTCTAAAGATAAAAATAAGAATAGCAATCCAGACTATACATGAAAAAGTAAAAGAAGCCTTAATAAGTTCGAAACTTCTTTGGACTCATGCCAGTGTATTGTTTGAAAAAATTTGAGAAATAGGGGGAGTCAATAAAACCGAGTTTGAAGGCAATTTCTTTAATGGATAAATCGGTTGATTTTAATAACCTTTTTGCTTCTAGAATTGTACGTTGCTGGATGAGATGGCTTGGAGGTACCGAGAGTTTTTGACGACAGATCTTAGCGAGATGTGGTGGAGATATATTAAGTTTTTTTGCGTAAAATGATATGGATTTCTCCTCTAAGAAATGAATGTCGATAAGCTCCTGAAATTTTAAAAGACGCGGATTGGATTCATTCCTCTGTTCATCCTGATACTTTTTTTTAACCTCTTTACTTAATAATGAAGCAATGATGGCAGTTCGTGAATAGATGATGTCGGCTGTGCAACTATGGTCTTCAAGTTCTTGTCTAATTGCGTTAAATTCATAATAAAACAACGCAAATGTTTCATTGGAAAGTGAGATAACGGGATTACGTTGATAATAGGCAAATGAATAACGAAAATTGGGGGAAAACTTCTCGAATTGCTCTCTGTCGACCATCAATTGGAATCCAGTCGTATTCGTACCTAATTTCCAGCTATGGACTTGTTTTGGAAAGAGGATATGAATTTGGTGACGATCAATATCGTAATCTTGAAAATCAATTGTATGAGTACCCTCTGCATTGTCAAAAAGTACCAGTAAAAAAAAGTGATGCTGATGGGGACGCTCTATATGATGCTCGCCGCGTAATTCCGAATATAAGTATCCTTGATTACCCGCAACTTGGTCTTTTCTGAAATCTTGAATATCTATTGTCGGGAATAATTCCATCGGAATGCTTTTAAAGCTAAATATAGGTGTTTTATTTTAAACCATCTTCCAGTACCTGTTTGCTGATGGTGAACTCCCTATAGCCAAAGGCTCCCGATTTATATCCAATTACTGCTCCGAATTCAATGTTTTTTGAAGTGGAGGTCTTCGGAAATACAGAAGAACGGTATACATTGGATGAGGCTAAAGGTTTTTCAAAGACGCGAAAATGTAAGCCGTCTTTTGAATAGGCCAAATAATTCATATCTGAGGTAAATCGATCCACATTCCCAATCGCCAGACATAGGAAATAGTAACCGTCAATATAAGATCCCTGTAAGTGCCAGGTTGAATATGCCTTGTTAAATTCAAGCCAGGGTTTATTGATAAATTCAACTTTTTTGCTATTTCGATAAGGTGTGAAATCTAGTCCATTTGTAGAACTACGGGATAAAATATTGGTCATTATGGGAGCCTTGTATGTTGGGCTAAAATCCACTTCATAGCTCGTTACATGTGTGGAATTTCTAATAAAGGTAGGAGAGAGGATATGATTGTCCTGGAATGAAGCTGGCTCATTACTATTATATACAAGTTCGATAGGTGTCCAGTTAATCCCATTTGTCGATTTTTGTCTTACAATAACCCGTTCAGCCTCTTCATTTAATTTTCTGCTATTGTTCTCGCTTTTGGCACCCCATTTTTTCAAAATTTTGCTTGAGAAAAAACAACCTCTATAGTATAATTCGAATTCTTGGCCATTGAAATTCCAGTCTACATCAGACCAGTAGCCCTGATTGGGGCTACCATCTTTTTGGATGAAAGAATCTTCTAATGCCGGGCGCCGTTGAATTGGGTTTATTAATCCCGCCGGAGTAATCCATTCTTTTCCATCGTTAGATACTACTACAGTCGGGTTTTCATACAGGGAAGCTGTTCTGTCGGAGCCTATTATTCCAAAATAAGGGGTAAATACCATCCAATATTTGTATCCATTGAAACCAGCAGGAAAATATTCGACATCGGGATGGCAATAACTGGCACTATTGCCAGAAATGTCTCGTATCAAAGCAGGCAGTTCTTCGCCCGGCTGATTTGCATTGGCAATCGTATTGATTTTTATAGAACCAAGATCATTGGTAAAGCCTGTTGGAATAGGTAATTTATCCTTTTCGATGACTTCTGGATCTGGAGGTACAACGCCCGGATGTATGTCTCTTTTACAACCGATAAACAATAATATCCCCAAAAAGAAATAGGTAATTCTTTGAAACGACATATGGAATCAATAAAAATAAAATGCGAATGGTAATTCGTTACGGCCTTACTTTTTCTGTTAATCTTAGCTAAATGATAGCAAAAGTGATTTATTTTTTTTATTTCTCAAAATCGATTTGAAAAAATATGGTAATTGCTATAAATATTTGTTTTCGTGGAGCATAAGTGTCCTTTTGACTTCTATTTCCGGTGCTATTTATTTGTTGTGAAACTGCCTGTCGGATAGTTTGCGAATAAGTTATAACGGGAACTCATGAGCTGCCTAGATGAGTTTTTTCTTTGCATCATTGCTGTTTCATGGAAGCTTTGTATGTAGTCTTATTTTGTGTGTTTTAGTGGTGAAATAAGCTGCTCCTGTTAAAGTATTTGGAAAGAGGTTCGAATGAATTTGTGTGTTAAAGATAATTTTAAGATTTAATCGTCAATTTTAAGGTATTGAATGTATGTGAATGTCCAATAAAATAAGTATGCTAACAGTAGCTGGGAATACATTGGTTAAACCTGATAAAGCACGCATAAGGGATTTATGATAAGTCTGTCGTTCAATTTATGCTTTATTGGGTAATCTGTACCTCTTCTTTATTGCAGTAAGTACTTTTTTATAGTATTTAGTTTTATCGGCTTCATCAATAACAACGATCTCAACATCATTTGCCTGAAGCAATTGCATCTTGTCCTTGGAAAGTTCATACCATTTTTTTGTTGTGTAATAAAATAATTGATTTACAATAAAGCTACTTCGTTTGTAGTATTTATTTCTTGCACGATAAGTAAGGAGCCACCACAGATCAATCTCTACGAAATCAAGCGAAAGGCCAAATATGTGGATATCCTGCGTGAAAAATAGATCAATCCATGATTGGAGCTTGGTGTCCTTTTGCTGGCTTAATCTTTTTGTCAATGGGGCTCTATAAACAGTTTCCGAACTGTAATTTGTACCATTAACAACATAGTCTCTCATTTTTTGCAGCTGACCACAATAATGTTCATAGCCAAGGTTAATGGACGATGGGTTTAGACAGTCTCCATGTATATGCCAGTAGGTTTTGTTGTCGCTTTCGTGTCTCCGAAATACACTATAGGTAGTTTCTCGGATTAGACCGGTATTCGTAGTCGCTGCTTTCCCTTCCAAACTAAATTCATAATTTGAGGTAATGATATTTTCGGTTGGAACATCCCTAATTAACTGGTGTATTTCGTTTTGGTTTATCTGCGAAACACAATCCGATATATAACTTTTTAGTTCCTTCTCATTGATATGCTTTTCTTTAATTGCATTAAGAAATATTTCTTCATACAGCATAGGAAAAGGTTTTTGCCCATTTTCTAATGAACTGACGTTATATTTTGCTTTGATATTATGGAGTAAATCGCTCCAGCTAATTCCTGGTGAAATATTATTTATGTCGTTTCCAACGAATAAAGTAAACTTGGTCATTGTACTATTAATCAAGAGTCCTGCCTAAAAAAAATCCGGCAATGTTGAACAATCACATACTTTGTTGTAGGGAGGATATATGTTGAATTTGGATCTATCCCACACTAATTTAATAAAAAATCTTGAAGGATTGATATGGCTTAAATTTGATGTTTTTTAGATAGCGTAGACTTTGGCTTATTATTTTTTTTAGGAAAATGAATCGTAAAGGTTGTTCCCTCATTTAGTTTACTTTCCACGGTGATTGTTGCTTTAAGCCGCTCCAGGATTCTTTTGACGATGGATAATCCTACTCCCGAGCCATCAAATTCAACAGCATTGGGTAGGCGATGGAAAATTTCAAAAATCCGTTCTGTTTCTTCTGCCGAAATTCCGATACCATTGTCGTAGATCTTGTAGACGATGGCATGACCACTATCTTCGCTATCCAGTCCTATTATTGGTATTCCCTTGTTGCTGCTATATTTTATAGCGTTACCCAAAAGGTTTAAGAACAGTTGGTAAATCAATGTTTTTTCACCATCGATAGGCAGGATTTTGCCTTTTTCAAATTCTAGGTTCTCGATATTATATCTGACTTTACAATCATCAATAATATGTTGAATGAAGCGCTCAGGATACACCAGCTCATATTCGAAGACATAACTCTTTGTACGGGCAAAATCTACGGTTTTATCAAGCATATTATTCATCAAAGAAATTGCTTCCATCATATTTTTACCGGCTTTTGTCAAGAATTCCTGACTTAATCCAGCTCGGTCCCGGATCATTTGTGCGGTCATCTGTAAAGCGGCCAGCGGGTTTTTTAAATCATGACTCAATGTATAGCTAAAAGTTTCAAGTACATTATTGATTTCCACTAATTTTTCATTCAATGCCTGGATCTCCGTGAATTTCTTTAAACATGCTTCCTGTATAATAAAACTTAGGTTTTTTAAAAAATCAATCTCCCATTCTTTCCATTTTGGCGCGGTCCCACTAACAGTTTTCTTCCAAGCTTCAAATGATGTACGGGGAGATGGAAAATTGACCGACTTGTTAGGATCATAAATAAGCCGTTTCTCAGGTTGTCCTGCCCAAACTTCTTCAATTTTCACTTCTTCCCTAAAAAAGTAAATCTTAAAATCCAGTTTATGCTCCAGGTCTATACTTGCGATGCCTGGAAAATGGCACAACTGTTCTTTTTCATTCTGAGGCCATTTAAAATCAGATTGCCAAAACAATTCGTCTTTGCAGTGGTTGACCAGATTGTTTTCCAACTGTTGAATGCAATCTTTATCGGGCGTTTTGCCTATCATATGCCATTTGCCGCGGTATTTGAATGCCATTCCATCCGCTTTTAGGATGTCCATTAAACTAGAAGTAAGATTTCCGATGACCTTATGGATATCTTGCTTTGAGAATAGACTTTGTCTGATCTCAAATTCGATACTTTTTGTCTTCAGCTTGAAGTTGTTTTCTGCAATTTGTTTGTTGGCCAAAAAACTGTTTACTGCATATTGGACAATAAATACGGAGAGATGTCTTTGGGCTAAATCTATCGTTTTGGGCATTCTATTCTGGCAGGCAACTAAACCCCACAATTGACCGTTAATGATAATAGAGAAACTCCCACTTGCACGAACTTGAGCATTACGAAGATATTGAAGATGGATCGGAGACATGGCCCGTATCCCAGTCATGGAAAGATCTAGTTCCTCTGGATTAATGCCAAGTACCGGAATTGGCTCAGCCTCCACATCTGGAGTTACCCGGGCAAAAATTTTTGTATAGAGCCTGCGTGCTTGTTGAGGAATATCGAATTCGGGATAATGGTATCCCAAAAGAGGTTCTAGCCCCTCAGACACATGCTCGGCAATAACTTTGCCGTCTCCATTTTTTGAAAATTTGTAGATCATCACACGGTCGTATCCCGTTACGGTATAGATATTTTCTGCGAGCGCTTTCCAGAGGTCTTTATTGTTATTGATATGTTGGGCGTAGTGGTAGATATTTTTGAATTGATGAGAACGCGATTGGTGCCTTTCTATTTCAATAAATATCTTATCGTCAAAAGGATAAATACTAAGGTAGTGTGTTTCATCTTGCAGTTGAATATCGGCTACATATCGGTGCTTGAAAGTCTCTATGTTGTCCCTTAGTATCTGATCTAGATCGATAGGGTGAGATAGCTTAAGGTTGCTGATGAACGTTGATAGGAGCAGCCCTGTGTATATGCTGTGTTCTGGTAAGCCGATTTCCTGCCAGTTTTCACTCCAGCCAATACAATGATAAGATTTATCAAATACGATCAGGCAACCAAAGTTTTGTACGTGACCACAAAGATGGATAGCTTCCTGATCGCAATTTAAAAAGTGAGGGTTGTCCATAAAGACTAACTTACAAAAAAAAGTTGTATTATAACCAAATTCTGTATGGAAACTCATACAAAGGATCGCCAAACAGAGGGAGAAAGACCTTTAGATCCAACAAATGGATGTATAGAAATTTCTTAAACTTATCTACTATTATCCGGCAATGAGGTTAAAACTCCTGTCCATTGACATACTGGAAGGCTGTCGAAAGCATTTCTCTACGCGACAAAAAAGGCTAGGCGAACCAACTTCCTAGCCTTCACGGTATAACTCATCCTATGCTATAACACCCAGATAACAAAGGAGTGTAAAAAATGTTTTATTCAGAGTTAAAATATAAAATCTTCTACTTGTTGTTTTGCTTTGGAAAAGACATCATCTTTGGCTTCCGCTAGATTAACACCTTCAACTCTAAAAACCTCAATATCTGTAATACCCAGAAATCCTAAAACATGTCGAAGATATTGCTCAGTATGATCGAAATCTTTCATGAAACCTTCCGAATAAATCCCACCAGTAGAAATCGCCAGATAGGTCTTTTTGTTCGTTACGAGTCCTTTTACACCATTCTCTCCGTATTTAAATGTAACCCCTGCTCTGGCTATCTGATCGATCCATGCTTTTATCGTAGAAGGTATAGTGAAATTGTACATAGGTACATCGATCACCAAGGTATCTGCTTCCATAAGTTCGGCAATAGCCTCATCTGAAGGACGTATTGTTTCAATTTGATCTTTAGTTCGTTCGTCTGCCGGAGTAAAGAAAGCTGCGACATGCCTGTCAGATAAGTGAGGCAGTGGGGTAGATGCAAGATCGCGTTCCTTTACTTCAACGGGATGTTTGGCTTTTATTCGTTCAATAATAGAATTCCCTAATTTATTACTGAAGGATGCTTGGCCTCTTAAGCTCGAGATGATATGTAATATTTTCATTGTTTTATTTTATTTTTCTTTTGACAAATTTCCAGATAAATACTATAGTTTTGTTATCTGTAACAAAAAGGATAGTACTTACAAAAAGAATAGTATATGGAACATACTGCAGAACGTTGTGCTAAAGCAAATTTGGCTATTCGGGATACTTTAGATGTCGTTGGTGGTAAATGGAAACTCGTACTGCTTTCGGTCTTGAGAAATGGAAAGCGTGGTTTTAATGAGCTTTCACGTGAGGCGAGCATTTCCCCGAGAATCTTGTCGAAGGAGCTTCAGGAATTGGAAATGAATGGACTTGTGAAACGTATGGTCTGTGATACCAAACCTGTAACCGTACAATATGAGCTGACCGAATACAGTAAGACACTGGAGCAGGTTCTGATTGAGATGGAGCAATGGGGGCAGCAACATCGTCGCAAAATAATAACTGGCCTTTAACTTGTTTATAATCATCTATAAGGGATTAGCGTTTTCATGGCTTTGGGTTAGTTCAAATTGACATCGAAAAGGGATGATGGTTTTTGTGTCAATTGAAGATAATTTTCTTCTAGAAGTTTGTACTCCTCCAAAGCTATTTCCAGTGTGCTATCTAAAATAATTGTAACCAATTTGGTGTCTGGATCAATTCTATAAAAATAAATTCTACCGCAGATACTTGATTCATAATTGTTCGTCTTGTGGAAACCGATCTTGTAATCTCTTGCCTCAAATGATCTAAGCTCTGATAGTTTTATGCCGTTGTTAATCTGATAACTAATGTTATCTTTTGCTAGTATGAAAAATTCTTCGCCCGCACGGTGCCATCTATAAATTTTAAAAAATCCAAAAGAAATGAGCAGACCCAGGCTCAATACTAATAGAGAGGATGGCCCTAGTTCTGCAAAAATATTGAATACAGCAATGAGAGAGAATGTGCCTAAGATTGACAGGACACATAGACTAGCGAAGATGAATAGATATAACTTAGGATGCACCATTTTGATAACAAACCTCATATAATCTTCACTTTTGTCCAAATATATGGCATTTTTGGTCATTGGCATAGTAAATGTCTTTACGCTAAATTAATATATACTTTTAGAATATTTATTTTTTTTAATTTATTATATTTTTTGGCTTCGAGATGTTCATATTTTGAGGTATCAAACGCTATTTAAAATAGCGAGCTGAAATAGGGAATTCTTTCAGGTATTCAACGTATACAATCAATTTTCAAAGCGTATAGTTTAGCGCTTTCTTTCTTTGCTATTATCTAGCAAAAAGCCTTATCGACGAGATAGGGCTTTTTTGTTGAAATAGAGGTCTTGACGATATATTCGGTAGGTGCAATGTACCGCCTATTTAGGTTTGATATTCCATTTTCTAGCAAGGTGCTGTATTTAACTTTGTATTGAAATAGGAGTTGAATAGATATTGATGAAGTGGTGCCCCTTCTTCTATGCCCAGGACTCTCCTTTTTCTCAGAAAAACAAAGGTTATAATCGAATTAATACATAAACGTATAGCGCTATGGAAATTAAAGAAAACAAACTAGTGGGTGTTTCTTATAGAGAAACTCCAAATAAAGGTGGAATTATCAAGCCTGTTTATATTATAATGCATTACGATGGTGCAACCAATGGAACAAGCGCGATCGATTGGATGACAGATGCCCAGAGTAAGGTCTCTGCACATCTTCATATAAGCCGTGATGGTGTCATTACGCAATTGGCTCCATTTAACATTAAATGCTGGCATGCAGGGGTCAGCAATTGGGCTGGACAGAAAGATCTCAATAACTATAGCATCGGGATAGAGTTGCAAAATAAAGGTCAGGAGGCCTATAATGAAAAGCAGATTGACGCGGCGATAGCCGTATGTAAAGCGCTTTGCGTTACGTACCCCATTAGAGAGATTTTGGGGCATTCGGATGTCGCACCAGGAAGAAAGGAGGATCCAGGGATGCAGTTTCCTTGGGGAAAATTTAAACTGTTAACGAAAGGAACTTATAATGGAATTACTTGAGATTTTAGAGAAATTAATCATCCCAGTGGTCACAGCCGTTGGAGGCTACTTGGTGGGAAAACCTAAACAGCAAGCCGAAGTGGAAGCGACAAATGTCGAAAATGCCGGAAAAGTAATTGAAAAATGGGAGGGATATGCGAATAGGTTAGAGAAAAATATCGAACAATTACGAACTATCATTGAAGATCTTAATGAAGGCTTACGTTTGGCAAATGATGAACGTATTACTTGTACGAAGACTTTAGCAGATTTACAAGTAAAATACGATGATCTAATGAAACTTTATAACAGATTACAAATTGAATTAAGGCGAATAAAAAATGAAAAATACACTACAGATGATCGCGATACTGCTACTGGTTAGCAGTTGCGGTCTATTTAAGAAAAAATTAAAATCCAATGCATCCGAACATACGGTTGTCACAGAAAAAATAGCTGAGAATTTTCAGGTTGAACGGGATACGGGGGAAATGCAGGTTGTTCAATCCTATGCTGGAGCTTTGACGAAGAACGAGGACGTTATTCAAATTGAAGGTGAGGGGATTCTGATCAGGCGAGACGGTGTCGTAAGGCTTCGTAGCGGGAAAATCTATCAGAAAAAAAGTGTACTTGGTAAGAGGCTGGAGACTAAGGAACGATTTGACGCAGGTTGGAAAGGTCAGAAAATGAAGAGCACTCGGCAAAGTGACAAGAAGTTAGAGCTTCATAATACGGAGTCAAAATCGGTAGTGAAACCCGCTACAACAAGTATGCTTTATTTTTTAATTGGCTTGGGAGTTTTAATCGCATTAGCTATATGGTTGATAAGAAAAGGTGGAGCTTTTGGACTTTGGTAATAGTCCAGCAGGTTAATTTATGTAGTACAAAAAAGTCCTTGAGTATTCCATATTCAAGGACTAGTTTTTTATGAAGGGAAAGTGTAAGGTGTTGATAATGATTGTGGTATTGTTGTGGGGGTAATTAGCCATTGTTGAAACGGGCCTCAATAAGGTAGTAATTTGCAATTTGTTTAACCTCCTTTTTGAAATCACGGTAAAGGTCGAATTGGTTGCAGGCACAGATGATAGATTTCTGTAATGTGTCATTATTTATTTGTAAATAGGGGCCTAATTCTTTGTATATACTGCTTTTTACTTTGGTTTTTAGATTATCCAATTTTTCCGGCTGAAAAATACGAAGCACAACTGCTATTGCTTTGTAGCGATGCTGTATATCCTTGTAATTGATATATTCTCCCATAATCTGCTTGGTAGGTATATTCACAAATTGGCAATAGCAATCTATAACTTTACTGATTTTAGAAAGATCAGACTCATATATTTTGTCGATGGAGTTTAATATTTCAGGATGATTTTCTTTTAAGAAATTCATTATGAATGAATAATATAATGTGTTCATACGCTGTGAACTATTTTTTTCTGTTAATCTGATTGTTTCTTTTTTTCTTAAAATATTGTTTTGCCCGTGTGACTGATTGTGATCCAGTGCGTAAACTATGTGCTGTTTTGGACTGTGTGTAAGAAGCTGTTCCATTTTCTTTTTCTGTTTAAGTATGAATTGTTTTTCGTTTCTTGAGTTGGTGATCCTACAAATAGTTCAATCCGCCCGCCGGCGCTTGATTGTGCTGTGGATCTACAGTTTGTTTTAATTTGCTGTTTGTTAAACAAAGTTAAACAAATTTGTTAATCTTTCAATTTATTTTAAACTTATTTTTTACGTTTATTCTATGTTTGTAAACTTATTTGTTTAACTTTAATTTATTGATAATAAGGATTTTAATTTTTAAATAGGGTTGTCTATTTGTTTAGGTTTAATAAGTTGTGTAACTTAGTGTCAGAATGTTATGTATTTGTGTAACATTTGTTTAATATCCTATGGACTATGGAAACTTATCCCAATAATAATTTTGAAGTTTTACGCTTGGAGATGCGCGTTACCAACCGTGAATTTGCGGCGCTGTTAGGTGTACGTGAACAAGTGTACTCGCGTATAAAAAAAGGAGAGTATCCTATTGGGCTTACGATGAAAACACGTATTCAACAAGCCTTTCCTCATATTCAGTATGATTGGTTAGTGTATGGAAAGGGGGAAAGGATAGAGGCTCGTGCTTTGGTTCAGCCTGACTCCATATCGATGGTTAGCATCGGTAATGGGAAATCAATTGGATACTTTGCGGATGATGTTAAGTTTACCGATGAAAACAAGAACAATATATTTTTTGAAGTTTCGCCAGGGCGATACCTGATGCAGACTAAACTAGTTACCGAGAAGGCTAAAGCAGGATATTTGTCTGGTTTTGGAGATGCTGAATATATGGATGATTTACCGGCACATTTTATTACAGTTAATGAGTTCCATAAAGGTGCTTATCGCTCTTTTGAAGTTAGTGGGGATAGTATGACAGATGGGACTGATGCGAGTGTGTTAGACGGTGATATTGTAACTGGCCGTCTGATAAAAAGGGAGCTATGGCAATCAAAATTTCATACCCATAAATATCGTTATTGGGTTGTTGTCCACAAATATGAAGGAGTTATTATTAAAGAGATTGCCCATCATGATGTAAACAATGGAATTCTTACGCTTCGCTCTCTTAACGCTGATAAAACAAGATATCCTGATTTTGAGGTAAGCTTGGACGACGTAGACCAGATTTTTAATGTTGTAGATATTAGCCGTTCGCTTTAGGAAGAGCGTGCCCTCAATTGTTATCCTTTTTTTTGAAGGTTCGTCTTTTAACACCAAGGTTTAGGCAATGGATCTTTTTATGTCACATATAGGTGCGCGGTAAATTGATCCAGTTGTGCTCTTTTAAACCGAAAAGTACTTATTCTTAGCTATTTAATATTTTTGCTAAAAAATATAGAAATAAAAACTAATTTAATTAGTTTTTATTTCTATATTTGATTATCAATTGAACGTGTACGAACATGTTGTTGCGTGCTATTTTAGCGTTCCTAGTATATATATTGCGTTAAGACAGCTGATAACGTAACAAGAATATTAGTTGCTCATTATTCAGGCATGTTCGTAGCGTTCAAAAGAAATAATAAGATATATAAAAATTGCGTGAGTGTTGTTGGATAGCTTCTGAAGACCGTTGATCGGCTGAATATTGAGCTTAAGAGGAAATTGAATTGTTAGCTTACGGTTGTTTAAATTACCATTTACTAATCATCATATGTTTATTTTAAAGCCAGGTTGTGAAATCTGGCTTTTTTGATATTTTATACTATCGATTGGATTTCCCTTATTGGGAGTACGATATTTTAAACTTGTCTCTCCGTTGTAGAAATATCTTATTTTTTCAAAATGCCGTTTTTATAGCTACGAATCAGCATAAAAATAATGACAATGAGATATTCCGTAAATGGGGGATTCCAAATTGGATTTCAACGATAGTTTTGATCCTCCGTATTATTTTTAGCACTGCATAGGTTTTTATCCCGCCTAATCTTTTACAAAACTTACATCAGTTATGTTATAAGAGAAGTTATCTTTTTCCCGCTCATTCTCAGGTTTCTCCAATTCACTGTAATGCACTGTTCCGGTCATTTTGAATGTTGTATGAGAATCTAGGTTGATTTTCTCGCCATTATTGTCAAATACGTAAAAATTTTTGAGTGTATAATTTTTCTGGTCAGCAGGAAGGTCAAATAACACATTGTTTTTTTCTGTTCCAACTGGTAAGATCACGCTGAAAGCAGTGAATTTTTCTGAGCTGAAGGCATGGGATTTGACTACAAAATTCATAGCCATGGTTTTTGATTTACCTGATGAGAAGGTAAACGAAGGTGCATCAAACTCGCCTGTTAATTCAATGGTTTTATTTTGATTGTCGTAGTTTGATTCGATAGCTTTTACCGTATCAACAGAACCGCCATTGCAAGACGCTAAAAGAGTCAAACCAGATGACGCTAACAATAATGCTGAAATTAAGTGTTTTGTTTTCATATCAAAAATTATTAATTGAGATATATTTAAAGCTTCTTTTTTTGTAGCTCAATAGATCTGCATCCAAAATGACGCGGACTTATACGATCTACTTGTTATCTTTTATAAAGGTAATATATTGGAAAATAGATAGTAGCGTATGATTTAAATTCGTTGGGTATCAATTTAAATTCGCTCACTCTACGATTGTTTTCGTTTTGTGGAAATGGAAGCTTTTGGTTTTTATTGCTATTGATAACGCGCTTTTGTGTTGATTTTATCTAGCTAGCGCTGTTTTCTAACTAAAGAAGACGAGGTTAATAATCTAGAGGAATCAAGGTTATGAAAGAGCTGGATGTGTTATTTAAAATAATAAAGGGGCTTTTCTCTTCTCACTTGAAATAATTGTGCGTTTTTTAATAATTTAACATAATTATTTTGCCAATAGTTGGCGATCCAGTTCGAATCCAATGAAGGATTGTAATGACTTGGATCGCTTTTTAAAACAATAGAATCCACGGGTGTTCCAATATTCCAAATGCTGATTTTGCCGTAACGTCCCTTATAAGGAGGGATATAACATTTGATAACCTGTACACAACTGTCACCAGCTGAATAATTATAGCTGTCGAAATTATCTATTGTTGCGATGCTGATTTTCCGGTAATGCTCATCGAGTGCAAAGAGTTCTGAATGAGTTTCGATTATTTCTCCGCAAATTGAGTTCATGGATTTTTCTTCGTTCCAGAGATATTGAATGGGAAAACTCTGCTTATAAAATGCGGTTTTACCATTTATTTTAACTGTTTTGCTATTGTGATATTCACCTACCTCAATAAAGTTTTCAACTTTTGGATTAAACAAATAGGCGTGTTCTTGCCACTTTTTGTTCCATACAATATCTTTAAAACCGTCATCATTCTGATCGGCAAAAGACAATCCTGAATTATTGGTGTGATACTCCATATCTCGCATAATAAGGTGCCATTGATGATTGTGCATTTTTTCAATCTGAAAAAAAAAGCTTGAGTCATTCTTAAAGACGGATAATCTATAACGCTTATTTGCTATCAAAGTGCAGTCTTGTTCTATGAGGTTGTACTCCGAGATTTTTAGGCTATCAATTTCCTGATAGGCCAGAAACGAATCTGGTAGGTGCACCGGTTTATTTTGAGAGGTACAACTAAAAAATGCCATGGTAAATAGTCCCAGCAACCATAACCAGTGTTGCTTTATTATTTTGGGGCGAGTCTGCTGTTTGAGATAGCTCATGCGAATTTAACGTTGTAGTTAGGTTTTATTGAATGAAGGACTAAGTTTCTATTTTAATCATTTGTTAACAGCGATAGCACATGGTTTTAAATTAGTCGAGTTGCTAATTATTTAATATCGAATGGCTTTTTGATATTATGTTTAAAATGGTGTCATCGCTACGGTTGGCTTCTCGTATAGGAGTCTGCGCTCAGGTCGGCCGTTGAGAGTGTTTTTAGAAGTTCTCTCGCCGCAGCGCCACCAGCACGGTTTGCACCGATAGTTGATGCGGATGGCCCATAACCGACGAGGTGAATCCTAGGTTCTTTAGCGACCATGGTAGCGAGCCTGCCTGCCATTTGAATACCGCCTAGTTCTTCTTTTGGTAGCACTGTATCCAAATGGCTTAAAGAACTTTTAAAGCCTGTGTTCCACAATATAACATCGGCTCTTTCTTCTCGTCCGTCCTCCCATTTGATTCCCGTTTTGGTTATTTCTTTAAACATGGGAAAACGTTTAAGTACGCCGCGTTTTTCCATTTCCTTGATTTCAGAAGAGTAGGGAAGGCCTGTAACGGACACCACTGACAAAGGGGGAAGTCCTTGCCTAACGCGTTCCTCTACCATGGCAACAGCATCGTGTCCTGCCATGTCATCAAATGGCCCTTCTCTAAATAAAGGTTGCCGTCGTGTAACCCATGTTGTGGTCGTTATTTGTGAGATTTGATCGAGTAGCTGGATGGCAGAGATGCCACCACCAACAACAATTACATGTTTGCCTAGAAAATAATCTGCAGTTTTGAAGTCTTTTGTATGGAGCTGTTCTCCCTGAAATAATTCTGCTCCTGGATATACTGGAATGTAAGGGCTTCCCCATGTCCCGGTTGCATTGATAATACCAAGAGCGGAGAAAAGTGTTTCTGAGGTATCAATGTGAAAGCGATCGCCATTCTCGTATACCTTTTCTACTTTAACCGGCCTATATACCTGAAGTCCAAATTTCCTTTCATAAAGTTCAAAATAATGAGGAACGGCGGTGTTGGCCTGAACTTCCGTATCCTTTGTCGCTAAAGTTTCTTCAAACGACATGCCCGGCAAATCGTGTATTTTATTGACGGTGCTTAAGGTGAGTGAGTTCCAGCGATATTGCCAGGCACCGCCAGGGGTGGGGGCTTCATCTAAAATGATGAAATCCTGCCCGATTTTAAGCCCCAGTTTTTTCAAATGATAGGCAGCGGAAAGCCCTGCCTGACCAGCGCCTATGACTGCAATTTTTGTTTTATAACGAATGTTTTTTATCATAAATGCTGCAGAATTAGCGCCAACCAAGTTCAGGAGCCACGTGCTCCAGGATGGCGGAGAGAATATGTACGTTGTAATCTACTCCTAAAGTATTCGGAATGGTCAAAAGCAGTGTATCCGCTTCCTGTATGGCTTCATCCTGTGCTAATTCTTTAATGAGTTGATCTGGCTCAGCAGCATAGCTTCGACCAAAAATGGCTCTTTTATCTGACTCAATAAGCCCAATTTTATCCGATTTGTCTGCTTCTTGCCCGAAGTAATAACGATCTAAATCGTCTACCAAAGCAAAAATAGATCGGCTGACTGAAACTCTAGGCTCTCCGTGGTGTCCGGCATCCTTCCAGGCTTCTTTATATAGCCGTATCTGTTCTGCCTGCTGAATATGAAAAGGTTTGCCACTCTCATCATACTTCAAGGTAGAACTTTGAAGATTCATTCTATTGTGAGCAGCCCATACCGCTGTGGCATTGGATGCTGCTCCCCACCATATGCGATCTCGTAATCCATCCGAATGAGGTTCTAGCCTCAATAAGCCAGGGGGATTTGGGAACATTGGGTAAGGATTTGGTTCGGCGAAACCAATACCATTTAGTTTTTCCAAAAACTCCAATGCTTTTTTCCTGCCCATATCGGCATCTGTCTCGCCTTCCGCTAGATCGTATCCAAAATAACGCCAGCCATCTATTACCTGTTCGGGTGAGCCTCGACTGATCCCCAACTGCAATCTGCCGCCTGAAATTAAATCTGCAGCTCCGGCATCTTCCACCATATAAAGCGGGTTTTCATAACGCATGTCGATTACACCGGTTCCAATCTCGATCTTGGAGGTTTTGGCTCCAATAGCTGATAATAACGGGAAAGGGGAGGCTAACTGATTAGCAAAATGGTGTACACGGAAATAAGCGCCGTCCAATCCTATTTCTTCGGCTGCTACCGCTAAATCTATTGATTGCAGCAAGGTGTCGCTTGCTGTCTGCGTACTGTATGCAGGGTGTTTGGACCAATGTCCAAAAGATAAAAAGCCTAGTTTTTTCATAAATCACGAAGCGATTTGATGTCAATCAAATTTAACAAATGTTGCGGTAATCTCAGTGGTATGGATTGTCCGGTGGGTGTAAATAATATCGGATTTGAACTGATTTGCCAAATGACAAGTAAGCTGTGTTCCAAAAAAGGTAAATTTGTGTATTATAAAATTAAATAAGTGATTGAGGATGGATTTTTCGGATAAATTATTAAAACAGATCGAATTCATTAAGGAAATCGATAAGATTAAATATATTCAGCGAAAAACAAAGCTTTTCAATAGCGATCGACCCGAGAATGATGCTGAACACAGTTGGCATCTCGCACTAATGGCCATGGTACTTTCAGAACATGCGGATCAATCGGTAGATTTATTGAAGGTGATCAAGATGGTATTGATACACGATATTGTTGAAATTGATGCTGGTGATACCTTTATATATGATACTGAAAAAAATCATACCAATACAGAGGTAGAACGCTTGGCGGCTCAGCGGATATTTGGAATTCTGCCAGCTGAGCAGGCCGAAGAACTTATCGCCTTATGGGAAGAATTCGAAGTTGGCCAGACTCATAATGCGCAGTTTGCCCGCGCCATGGATCGGTTGGAGCCGCTCTTGCAGAATAGTTCTAATAATGGTGGAACCTGGAATGAACCTGGTGTAAATTATAAAAAGGTTTATGCAAAGAAATCTGTTATTAAGGATGGTTCAGCAGTACTCTGGGAATATGCTGAAAAATTGATCGATACGGGAGTGATGCGGGGGATTCTGAAAAAGGATTAGTGGGCAAGCCCGTATTCTGTAATAAGCCTGTCTAATGTGTATGCGATAAAAATAGCTGCGGGGAGACGTATTGTTTCAGCTGTAGATGCGGATATCATTGGCCAGCAATAGTCCTGAATATATTGCTGGCCAAGGCCATTCTATTAGTTTATTTTAATCATCATCGTCCTCTTTCTTCTCGCTTACCTTTAAGAAGGCCGCTCTTTTGGGAGCCGGAGCGGATTCACCTTTAAGTCCCTGCCATAGAATTTCATTGAATACCAAATCAGGTACAGCATCTTCTTTCGACCAATCATATTTGTCACTCCATGCCGCCAGTTTTCCCTTGCTCGGATTACGTTCGTTGAGATCGACATTTGCGTCAACATGGTCAAATGGGGTGTAGTCGGGGTTATTGCTAAACGACCGCCACATAGGGGTTGCAGCAGCGTCATATTGCGTCATTGGTTTCATTCCTAAGATCAGCTCTATTGTTCTGATCATCCCCGAGGTAGAATACATCGTGTGATCTACGGATCTCCTTTTTACATAGGGACTGATCAAATAGGCCGGACTACGGTGCGCATCCACATGATCAGGGCCATTCTGGGCATCATCCTCCAGTATAAAGATTGCGGATTCCTTCCATATCGGACTCTTGCTGATATGATCGACAAACATACCCACAGCGAGATCGTTGTCTGCTACATGTGCATAAGGAGACTTCCTGCCTGCGCGCATCCCTTCGGTATGGTCATTGCTGATTCGAATCGTCGTCAATTGTGGCATTTCTCTTTTTTGGATGAGTTGATCAAAATCATCTTTCCATTGTCTTACACGTGTCGTGTCGGCAACACTGAGGTCATAACTTGTGTATCCGGTGGCAACATGTCCCTCCAAAGATTTTACGTTTGGTTTTCCCTTGTCAGCAAATTCACCATAGGTACGATAAGATATCTGGTGCCGCTTGGCATTATCCCAAATAAATCCACCTTTATTGTTGGCTATTTCCCGTTCTCCTTCCCCGCCATAGGTGCCGCCGCGACCACCATAGCTTGATGGCCAGGTTTTCTCAAGATAGTCTGTGGCATAAGCACCCATACTCCAATTGTGACCATCTGCGCTAACTTCTGCATCAACATAAAAATTGTCTAAAAGCGCAAATTCATTAACAATTTTATGTTGGTTGGGTGTGATTTTTTCGCCAAATAAACAAAGTGACGGATCTCCATTCCCTTGTTTGACATCGCCTAGAACCTGATCATATGTACGGTTTTCTTTGATAACATAAAATACATATTTGATCGGGGAGGGATCACCCACTTTCATCGGGATAGGGTTTCCGGCTTCTCCTTCTGTTTGTAACTCTTTTTCTTTCGAATAGGGCGTATTACGGTATACCGCGCGCGAATATAGTGCTAGTTCTTCCGGTTTAGGATCAGGTATGAAGCTGAGAGTTCCCTTAAAAAGGCCGGCAATATATTGTATATCTTTTGGCTTGTTGAGGTCGCCTGCATGACGATCGACTTTTTCCTTTTGGTCTGTCGGATTAGGGCCTTGTGGATTGGCTTTGGATGATAAGCCTTTACCATTGGTGACTAAAATTGTTCTATCAACTACTTTTACATTGGTTGGATACCAGCCAACCGGGATAAATCCTTTTGAAATAGATCGGCCAGGATTACTTACGTCAAAAACTGCTAAACAATTGTTGTCTGCATTGGCGATATAAAGTGTTTTGTCATCTGCAGATAAAGCAACCCCATTGCTCGTCGATCCGCTTGGGGCATTAGGATATAATGCAGCATTTAATGTTTCTACCACTATACCTCGTTTGGTGTCGATAATAGAAACAGAGTTGTCATTTGCGTTAGCGACGAAAAACCATTTACCGTTTTTGCTAAAAGTGATTTCATTCGGGTGGTTTCCGACAGAGATTTCTTTGGTTATCTTGTTTTGCTTTACATCCCACACTAAAATCTTTTCTCCTCCCCAGACACTAATGTAAAGTTGTTTCGCGTCAGGTGTTAACTGACAGGCATAACCCTCTGCTCCTAAATCATAGGTTGCTTTGATCGCTTTGGTTTTTAAATCTACGATATACAGCTTTTTATCCTCTCGGGTAACGGTATATAGTTGCTGTTGCTTTTTGTCATCAACTGCCAACCCGGCAATCCCTATTTTATTAGGCCATGGTTTGCCGAGAAGAATAGAATCTCTTGAGGTAATTTTTCCATTCTTGACAGTATATATTCTAACCATATTGTCATGCCCTCCTGAAGCGTAAAGCGTATTGTCATTGCTCGAAAAGGCCAATCCATACCATGATTTTGGGATTTCAATACTATCTATTTTTCGTTGTAAAGCTAGATCTATTAAATCTATTGTTTGGGTGCTTTGTCCATTATTACTTACAGCGGCAAACTTTTTATTGTGACTGATCACTAAATTCAAAGGTAAGTCTCCTAGTTCGATCTGTTTTCCAACAGGAGTTAATGTCCAGCCATTCGGTAATCCAACTTTGCTGTTTTCCAAACTAGCACTAATTTTGCTTTGCGCGTTATTTTGACCAAATGTGAGTTGCGACGTTGCAAACAGGCAAGTAGTCAAGATGAATGATCCTATTCTTTTCATGGGACATATTTACGAAATTGAGCAATCAGACTAAAGAGTTTATATTAAAATTAAAGAAAACTTAATATTGGACACATACTTTTTGTTGCGTATAGCCAACTATTTTTTTGCATAGTCAAGACAATCGTTAAAACATTTTTCTGTGAATAAAAGACTTGCCAGTTCATTGGCAAGATTATCTGTTTTCGTTGTTGGTCACATTTTCTGGTTTCCAATATTTAGGGTTGGAAAATATAAAACTAACTAAATCACCGATGACTTTCATTAAGAGTATATAACCTGAAAACATCAAAAATATAGGGATGTAGAGTTTAAAAAACGGTATTGCAATTAGTTCGCTTGGATTTTCATTGGAGTGAGTCAGTCGTTTTTTGTTGCTTTTATAATAAAAAAATGCATTCGAGATTGCCCAAACAGAGGTGTAAAAATCGGAAATCTGGAAGACAAGGGATCCACCATGAGTTTTCCAGTTGATAAAAAATACAATAATGACTAAAAATAATGTCATGAAGCAGAGTAATATAAGAAATATCAAGGCATAGGTTGTGTTACCTTTTTCATCCTTTTCCACATAAGTGCCAAATGATTTCCTGTTTTTATCTGTTTTTTTTCGTGTACGATTGAGTCTTACTTTTTTTACAATATACCTGATTGGTGTATCTTTTAACAGAAAGTAATGCGAAATGCCATAAGCGAAAGTCTGTAGTGCCTGTGCAAAAACGATATTATAATTATACACAGCATCATCAGCATAGAGGTAAACAATGAGCAGGTTAAGTAGAAGTACACTCCAAAACAAAGGATCTTTGAATAATTGTTCAGGCAATAACTTATTGATAGTCATAATAAAATTATGTTTGAAATCAAATTCTTCCAAAATATTCGTTGATTACAAGGTTATAAATTTTTTTTATATATGGTCAACTCGAAATTTAAATGGACCCTTGTACTTAAGCATTAATAGTAATAAGAGATCGGTTAATAGATAAAAGTCTGTTGTTTACCGATTGAAACGGTTTGTTTGCCGAAAAGTTGTGGTGTTTTAAAGTCTGTTTCCTGAAATTGAATTGGTAAACTATTCAATCTTTATTTATGATACACTTCTTTAATTCATTAGCAATTTTAACCGTAGTAGGAGTGAGCACTTTCTTTAGCGGGTTGAAATCCGAAGAAGGGACGGCTACAACCGTGAATACAAAAATCCAGTACAAGTTACAAGTTAATAGCACGATGAACATCAGTACACCCCTAAAAAAAATACGACAGGATAAAATTCAAGGATATACGGATTCCAAAGATTTTGCATGGTGAATGACTTTTCTTTAATGAATCTTTTATAGATTATTTTGAAAGATATATTTTCTAAAATTATTTTATTGTTATATAGATTAATTTTCATATATTGAACTATATAGGAAGATCAAGTGGATATGCTATGTTGTCTATTTGTTTCTTTTTTCTATAGCGTCGTAGATTGTAGCCTATATCTTTAAACTTAAAATAGTTTGTTATGAAAAAGAAAAGTTCATCGTGGTTTTTTTATGCCATTCTTGCTATTGTCATCTGTGTATTTCTATTGCTGAATCTACCTGAGCTTATTCAGGGATTTATGAACAGTTACAATTTAGTCGTTAAATAGTAACCAGATGTTTACCGCTTAATTCCATATACTTACCGATTTTTTTGTAGTGTTTATCTAAACTTTGTAGCCGTTGTACGAATCGTATTGTAGTTTAGGATCAGTAAATGAAATTGAACTAGCACAATATATCTTGAACAGAATTTAATCAGATCTAATGAAACGAGTCGAAATATTTAAAACTAATGTTTATCGAATGAAAGATGCACAGCGGATCGTTGCAACTCTTGTCAGCTTGTTTTCTTCTTATAAAATTAACTTCGATCTTGACGACGAGGAACGTATTCTCCGGGTCGAATCTTCGCAATTGGAAATCGAGACCAACAGCATCGTTAGAAAGATGTTTGAGTGGGGCTATCGCTGTGAAAGAATTGTCTAATCATTCGCTAAAAACAAAAACCTATCGATTATATTTATTTTTCATTGTAAATTCACGGCTGTGATTTGCTGAACGTTGCTATCTACAAACTTTAAGTTGTTATGTCTGAGCTGACGATTCCAAAAGATTAGTCACATGTCCATTGTTAAAGCAAAATATATCAATATGATAGGTAATAGAATGCTCCTTTTTTTTATGCTCCATATTTTTAACGCAGCTTGTTTTGCGCAAAAAGGAACGCCATTATCAATTGGTATATCAGAAGTATTGCATTCAAATATTCTGGGGGAAAATCGAACGATCAATATTTGTCTGCCTGATAATTATAATCCAAGTGACTCTGTTCGGTATCCTATCGTATACGTTCTTGATGGCGGAGTTGATGAAGATTTTTTCCATATTGCAGGTATTGTACGTTTCGTTACGCAGCCCTGGATCGACAGATTCCCACAGAGTATTGTTGTTGGGATAGGCGGGAATACGCGAAGAAGAGATTTTACCTTCCCTGTTAAAAATACAGATTTTATAGAAAAGGAAGGCTTTCAGAAAGCTAATTTTCCTTCTTATGGCGGTTCTGAAAAATATAGGGCATTCATAAAAAATGAATTGATCCCTTATATAAGTGGCAATTATAAATCGAACGGAAAACAGACTTTGATAGGAGAATCACTAGCGGGGCTCTTTTCCGTAGAAATATTATTGAAACAACCCGAACTATTTAATGATTACATAATTATTAGTCCAAGTTTGTGGTGGGGAGATGAGTTTTTATTGGAAAATGCGGACAAGCTCCTACAACGTAATTTGAAAAATAATATAAATGTTTACCTCGGTGTACCCAATAGAGAAGAAGATTTAAAAATGTATAATGAGTCTAAAGCGCTATCTGAGGTCATTAAAAGCAATAAGCAGATTCATTTTGTGTTTGACTATATGCCTGATGAATTGCATTCCACAGTAATACACCAAGCCGTCTACAACGCCTTTAAGAAGCTGTATCCAAAAACTGTCTATTCAAAGGAGTAGCCTGGCTATACGGTGTTTAATTTCATTTTACACTTAGCTGTACTTCGTTGAGCCACTCTTCTTCCAAAACTGACATGAATAGCTTATCGTGAAATTGATTGTCTCTAAAGCAGGCCTCACGCATTCTCCCTTCGAGTTTAAAGCCTGCCTTTTCATACGCTTTTATCGCTGCATAATTTGGCTCGGATACGGTGAGCATGATCCTGTGGAGCCCTAGTTCCTCAAATCCCATGCGTAAGGTTAATCTAGTGACTTCTGAACCTATTCCTTTTCCCCACTCTTGACGATCTCCTATAAAGATAAAATACTCACCAGATCTATTTGCGTTGGAAATATTGCAAATGCCAGCATAGCCTATCAATCTATTTGAGTCGTTCAGGAAAATTCCCCGGTTAAAATTTGTTGAGTCATTGATAACCGCATGAAACCACTGGTCGATTTGATCCTTTGTGTGCAATGATTGAAAAAGTGAAAGCGAATATTTAATAGACATATCATCATTGATCCATTCATAAAATGGTGAGACATCGTCAAGAGAGAGTGGTTTTAAGTTGATCATTATTTATTACCTCGTGTATCTGAAATCGTTATATCAATCCTCTAATTAATGATTAGGTTTCCTGCATTATTGTCTTGTCCATCTTATCTTTACAGCAGATAGACTAGAAGTCTCGAGACGTTGACTAGCTTCGAGGTCAAATCCATTTTTTAAATAAAAACCTAATGGTGAATTATACAAGCAATTGTTGAGCTTTTTCTCCCTGTGATGATCAATCACCCAGCCGTTCAGTTCCATTTCTTCACATTTCAATCTATCAAGTAAATTTGAGCCTATTCCTTTTTTGTGTAAATAACTTGACAGGATGATTACAAACCAGCGTTTTGCATCACGGTCAAATTTAGACGCCCAACCCACGATTTGTTTATTTTGTCTGATAAGGAGGTGTTGCGGTTGGGCCAGGCTTTCTAAATAGTATTCAAAGTCTGATAGGCTAGAATGTGCTAAGGCTACAGGGTATTCTTCGTTCCATAGGCTCATTATCGCAACTTTTTCATTTTTGTCAAGCTCGGTTGTCGTCAAGTATTCAATCGAGATCGTATTCATTGGTATGAATTTACCATAATTTGTAGAATGTTAAAGACATAAATAAAGGATATATTGTCCTTATTTCGTTTCAGCAGCTATGAATTTATCTGCTGTTTTCATTGGCGATAAACACTATAACTTATTTTAACGGTTTGATGACCACCTGATCGACCATTTTTCCTTGCTGGTCGAGAATTCTAAAAATCCCTTTTTCATCATTTAGATCCACGCGTAGCACATTATTGTTGGAGTTCACAATAATTGGAAATTGTACGGTATTTGTTGCTTCCTTGATAATGTGTTTGTGTAAATGACCCGAGAGCATGATCTGTGTCCCTGCCTTATTGAGGATGGGAACAAATTTCTCCAAAATTTCTTGTTCCCCGTGCCAGCCACCAAAAGGGGGCATGTGACAGATTACAATTTTGTACTTAGCTTCTTTAAAAGAAGGATCTTCAACAGCTTGTTCCAACCAGCTTGCCTGTTCGCTTCTATAATTATCCATATCCACGATACCACTATATTCTATATCGGTGTCGGGTTTATCTTCACCGCAATCTAAAACGATAAAACCTGTATTTCCATGTCTAAACTGATAATATAGTTTACCTGTTGGCGTTGGGAAATACTTGGGATATTCAATGGCAAAAGGCCCCCGTGTTTCATGATTTCCTCTTGCATAAAACATTGGTTTTTCGCTGGCGAATCTTTTGATAGCGGTATCCATAAACCCCTCATACATCTGTGCTTCAGTTAGTAAATTATTTACCATGTCGCCGTTAAAGACCACAAAGTCACTTGTCTTTAGATCGCCGATATCCAGCAGCTTGTCGAGAGTCTCGTTGCGTTCGTGAATATCATTGACAACCGTAAAATGAGTAGATTTAGCAATGCCAAAGGTTTTAAAAAATAGGGGCGCTTTTTGATAGACATCGCTGGCCACTACCTTTCCATATTGTACATTCACTCCAACATGCTTGAGGACTTCCTGGCTATACACACGATACCGGTAACGAGTTCCGGGTTTTAAGTTGGTCAATGTGACTTGATGCAGTGTTCCTACTTTTTTAAAACCGTAGGCAGCGGCGTAATACTTTGGCCTTTCTTTAAAGTAAAAGTGACTGGAGTCATCCGGTGCTAACTCAACCCAACCTGTAGCGGGTTTGTCTGTCGTCCAGATAATGGAAACAGATTGCTCAGTTAAGCCTTGAATAAAAGGAAGATGACTTATTTTTATTGCATCCTGTCCAATAGCGATAAAACAATTGAAACAGAAAAATAAAATGAAGAACCATATTTTTTTCATTATAATACCTTGGTCTGTGACGGATTTTGCAAAATGCATAGGTTTTTTCTCGGTTTAAAGAAACAAAATTGATATTAAAACTATATAAAAATGCTGTGAAATCAAAATGAAGCCTCATCAAAATCATAAGTTGTTCGTTTTTGTTTTTTGCTAAAAAAGTGGTTTAAACTATTCATAACAGAGGAAATGCTACCTGTGTTTGATACTTATATCTGGTATGACATTTCTCAAATGTTATAGCTGTTGTTTCCAGTAAACCAATGTTGAGTAATCTAACTACTAACATACCATCAAAGCATTACAGTATTTCCGTGATACATGGGCAGAGCATAACTGTTTAGGAGCATTATTTCAAATATCCAATTCTCAAAGGATTTAACTTGACTTTTTTTGATAGCTCCTTTTATGATTATTTGATGCTGCTTTCAAAATGGTAGGTACCCGAACCTATCTCATGGTTGGAATCTGTCAGGACAATTTTTGCCCTTGTATTGGCAGGGATAGTGACATTCAATTTCAGTATGTTATTTTCTAGCACCCAAGCCGATTTCACGGTGCCATATAGCGTCTCAAGTTCTGCCGAGGCTTTAGTTAATTTACCACCTGGTTTTGGGGCTATAACAATAGTTTTATAACCCGGATCAGCAGCTACGGAATTAATTCCTGCTATGGTTCGATACATCCAGTCACCAATGGCACCATAGGCGTAATGATTATAGGAGTTCATGTCTGGAGTTTGAAACGAACCATCGGGTTTAATACCGTCCCACCGTTCCCAGATGGTGGTGGCACCCATTTTTACGGGATAGAGCCACGATGGGTAACTCTCCTGCATCAACAGGTCGTATGCAACATCGTTGTAACCAAATCGTGTCAGGACATGGCATATATAGGGGGTGCCTAAGAAACCGGTGGTGAGGTGGTTGCCATAGTCACGGATGTTGGCAACAAGGCGATCGGCACATGCAGCCCGGAGTTCTTCGGGAAGCATATCAAATTGCAGTGCCAATACATAAGCTGTCTGTGTACTGGATACCAACCGGCCAGTTGAGGTCATATACTCCTTTGCAAAAGCTGCTTTGATGTCAGAAAGTAATGCCCTGTATTTCGCAGCGTCCTCTTTTTTACCTAGGACCTCCGCGGCATTAATCAGTAGTTGTGTCGAGTGGGCATAAAAGGTCTGTGCGATGAGATATTTATCTGTTACAGCAGCTCTTCCATCATTATCGTCATTCGGACGGTAGAAAAGCCAGTCTCCAAAATGAAAACCTGAATTCCAAAGATTATTTTTCGCTACAGAACGAATATAATTCACCCATTTTTGCATACTTTCATATTGTGTTTCCAGTACACTGCGATCTCCGTAAGCGACATACATATCCCAAGGGATGATTGTGGATACGTCGGCCCAACCGGCTGAAGCACCATCGTTGGCCCCGAGCACATTCGGTACGACGTGTGGAATGAGGCCGCTGGGCTGTTGATCAGCCTTCACATCTCTTAGCCATTTGCTGAAGAACCCTGCGACATCCATATTGTAAGCCGCCGTATTGGCAAAAGCTTGTGCATCACCTGTCCAGCCTAGACGCTCATCGCGTTGTGGACAGTCGGTAGGTACATCTAAAAAATTCCCCTTTTGTCCCCATTGAATATTGTGCTGTAATTGGTTGATCAGGGGATTGGAAGTTGCAAATTTGCCGGTTGTCTGCATATCTGAATAAAGGGCAACAGCGGTTATGTTCTCGACGTTTAATTCTCCAGGATAGCCCTCGACTTTCACATATCTAAAACCCTGAAAAGTAAAATGCGGTTCAAATATTTGTTCGGCTCCTCCTTTTAAAATATAACTGTTTTGGGCCTTGGCGGATCGCAGGTTTTCTGTATAGAAATTGCCTTCCTTTGTAAGCACCTCAGCATGACTTAGTGTAATCTTTGTCCCGGCAGGACCTTGCGATTTCAACGTAGCCCAGCCCACCAAATTTTGGCCAAAATCGACAACAGTATCTCCATTTGGTGTTTTGAAAACCCGAAGGGCTTTAAACTGCTCGTGTTTCCTTACAGGAGGACCGCTCATAGCGATAAGTTTTTCTATTCCTTTGTTCATTAATCCTACTGCCGTCCATTTGTTATCTTCTTTAAATCCAGTACTATCCCAACCAGGAATTTCCATTCTTGCGTCATAGCGCTCACCATCGTAAATGTCCGAAGCGATAATCGGCCCATAGGTGTATTTCCAGCTTTCATCCGTCTTTATCGTTTCCTTTGTTCCATCTGTATATTCTACTTCAAGCTGCAAAAGCAGTGCACGTGTGTCGCCATAAAAATTATGTTGGTTTCCGAATCCAATACGACCTTTATACCAGCCATTACCAAGACTTGCACCAATCACATTGGAACCAACTGTCAGCAATGAGGTAACATCGTAAACTTGGTATTGCAGCTGATTCTTGTAACTGGTCCATCCCGGAGCAAAATAGGTGTCACTTATACGGAGGCCATTTAGCTTGGCTTCATACAGCCCTTTTGCTGTAATATAAGCCATGGCAGACTTTATCTTTTTTTTCAGTGTAAATTCCTTTCTGAAAAGCGGACTGCGGGCCGAAGTGTCCTTTCCAGACACAGTGATCCATTGGGCATGCCAATCAGAGGCAGCCATTCCCATTTGGAAGAATCCAATCGTGGACCACGCTGATCTGTTCCCATGATTATCTTTCACCCGGACCTGCCAGAAATATTTTTTCTTTGACTGCAAAGGAGACCCCGCATAATCAATCCATATAGATTGGTCAGTGACGGTGTGGTTTTTCCAAACTAGATCTTTTCCCTTACTTAATGAAGTTTTGTTAGTTCCGACCCTAATTTCATATTCAGATTGTTGTGTGTTTTTTTCGGTAGAAGTTATTTTCCAGCTCAATCTCGGAGTTGCGGTTTCAATGGCCAATGGATCCTTTAGATGTTCTACCTTAAGGTCAATTACACCGAGTTTCTGTGCGAAGGCAGAGAGACTCATTATGATCAGAAATCCTAATATTCCTGATTTTTGGAACACAGTCTTCATGGATGGTTTAAGATTTGATTAGTAACCTGTTGTTGGAATATAAAAGTAATATAGCTATTATCCGTAATAAATCTGAAGTATCCGTCATGCACTGTCCTGATGAAAAAATAAAAACTTGTCTTATGCTAAGATCAAATGGAAAATGTATCTATAAATTCGTGTTTGTGAATCATAAGGGAAAATCGAGACCGTTATGTCATATTCAAAGAAAATATATGATGACAATAGAAAATTATAGTCAAACAATTCAACTGAGCAGATCAGCAGGTCAGGTATTTAAGGCTTTGACAGACGAAATACCATTTTGGTGGACAACACTGTTTGAAGGGTCTGCAGACAGTAAAAACGATCGGTTTACCGTGCGCTTTGGGGATCAGATTTATAAAACAATACGGGTGGAAGAATTACATGAAAATGAAAAAGTTGTTTGGTATGTTGAAGATTCATTGATTGCCGTTCCTGGATTGAAAAATCAAAAGGAATGGATTGGTACAATGATCGTTTGGAATATCATTGAAATGGAAAATGGAACCGTATTGCAACTCGAACATATTGGCTTACAACCTGAAATTGAATGTTATGCAATTTGCATAGACGGATGGAGACAATTTGTGAAAAGTTTGGAGCTCTATGTCGAAACAGGCAAAGGACAGCCCTTTTGAATCAATGCATTGTTAGCTGGCTAACAGTGCATTGATTAAGTTGTTAATGTCTTCGTAACGGGCCAAATTTACTAACCAGTTTCTAGGAATTGATTTCTCACCATAATATATACCTGCTAGTCCTCTAGCGATGACTGCTCCGGTACCTGTATCCCCTCCAAGATTAATAATACCTAAAACAGTGTCTCTATAATTTTCTTTTTCCAAAAAATATCATAGGCTTCATTCTAAACTATCGATTACGTATCCACTGGATTTCAGTTCCTTTTCAGCTTTATTCCTAATATCATGAAGAATGACATTGTGAGAATGGCATCTTTCTGCTTTGGGAAAGTCGATTTCATCCCAGAAGTGGATAACTTGATTGCGCATTTCTGTATAAGCTTGTTCTTTATCTAGGCCATCTCATAACATTTCTGCTAACATAATGTAGATAAAACATGCCATTGTTGAACGAATATGCTTATGTGAAATTTTGCTTCTATCGAGGATACGAGAACTATTTGTTATACGATTTGACAGATTAGGTTGTTGCTCCATATCGATTAATTGTAAGTTTTTTTGTAAAAAATAATAAAATAATTACTTCGTGTTATTTATTTGATTTGTAGTTTTTGTGTTTGTGAGTTGAATTGGTTGTTAATTGTCTATTTAATTTATGAAAATAACAATTAAATTAATAATCTGATTGGTGAAATATTTAAAATAATTTACGATATTTGAATGAATTATAAAACTGAGAGAAAATAAAAATTAACATGCTTTCTGAACGATAGCTGTCCAAATAGACTTGTATTGGCATGTAAAGCATATATTTCTAGAATTGAATAAAAAAATGGAATATTTTTCCCAACTCGGATACCATTCTAATGAAATCATAAAGTTCGCTGCCTCTTGTGGAATATTTTCCCTACTTTTAAAATCTGGTGATGTGATCCACTTTACACCACTGGATCCAGAACATTTTAAGGCGTGGCTGATCGAAAAAAATATTGAAGATATCAAGAGCGAAAGACAGCATCAGGAATTTTTTGGGACAAGCATTTAATCCTTTAAACAAGGATGATAATTTTTTAAGAAAAGGCATTCTCTGCTTTTTTAACAGATAAAATCAATTTATACGGTCATATGAAAAAAATATCAACTCTATTAGTGCTGCTTCTTTTCGTTGCTTTTTGCAGCTTCGCCCAGGACAGTTCTATGTTGTGGAAAATCTCCGGTAATGGTCTGAAACAAGATTCTTATCTGTTCGGTACAATCCATATGTTATGTCCTGATGATTTTGTCATCAAACAAAAGAACTTGGATGCATTCAATTCGAGTAAAAAGATAATTTTTGAAGTTGACCTTTCCAAACCTGAAAATGTCAAATCCCTGCAGGCATTTGCTGTTTCGGATCCTAATTTTATAAAGGCATTTTCTGAGGATGAGATGAAAAAAATGGATAGTGTACTGGTTGCACAGCAGCTGTCCATCAAATTGCTGGATTATGCATCACCTGTTGCGGTGATCTCCTTATTCTCGATGAAGGGGTTTAATTGCCCTGATCCAACGAAGATGAAGTCCTATGAGGTAGAATTAGCGGCGCTTGCAAACAGCCAGGGAAAGGCAATTGGAGAGTTGGAAACGCCTGATTTTCAGTTTAATTTATTAAAAGATCTCATTACGCCCAAATTGTTTATGGAATCTGTTTTTCAATTGGATAAATATCCTGCATTGACTGCTAAAATGGTTGAAGCCTATAAGACCGAAAATTTGGAAGAATTAACAAAATTATTGGAAGATTCGGCATGGATGACAGTGGAGCAAAAAGATAAATTGTTAATTGATCGAAATTTAAATTGGAGCAACTTGATACCGGAAATTATTAAGGATCAATCTTCTTTTATTGCTGTTGGGGCAGGTCACCTAGCTGGCGGTAAGGGGTTGATTAGCTTACTGCGTAATAAAGGATTCACTGTAGAGGCTGTAAAATAAGTCTTTTTGAATCCCATCTTTGTGGGTATTAATTCTAGGAAAAGAAATGCTGTCCGGACTTAACTTCGCCTCATTTTGAAATTTTTGACATCGCGATAAATTTGCATTTGGTCAACGTCTACATGCACTATATCAAAAAAATTGGTGCTTGAGCAAGCGAAAAGCTTCCTTTGTTGAAAAAACATGAAGAAACAAGTATTATGTGCAGTTATACTCAGCGGATTGACGACGCTGGCTGCACATGCTCAAAATGCCGTGTCGGGGCAGGTTGCTGTAGATTATGTGCCACTGTCAAACTATATTCGACCTGAAGATAGTGTTAAGACGGGTTCAAAAAGTGATTTCAGGAGAATACAATTTAATCTGGAAGTGCCGCTATCCACCAAAATAGATTCTTTGGGTAATATAAAACGTTGGTCGTGGAAAATAGGTGCAGCTTACGCAAGGATGGAAAATAAGGGGTACGAAGAGCCTCTATTTCCAACTGAAATGTTAAATGCGGAAATGGGACTTCAATACCTGACCTCATTAAGGAAAAATTGGTCTTTGTTAACTTTTGCGTCTGTAGGGATCTATTCAGATCTCGTTAAGGTCGATGGCAAGGATGTGCTGGGACAAGGGGGCGTGCTTTTTATTAAAAAATTTAGACCGAATTTAGCTTTTGGTTTTGGACCTGTATTAAGCAATAGTTTTGGCGTGCCAATGATCTTGCCAGGTTTGTACTTTGACTGGAAAACAAATGGAAAAGTGAAGTTTAATGTGAATTTCCCGCAAGGTTTATCCGCAGCCTACCATGTCAACGAATTGGTTGATCTTCGCGCTGTACTTAATTTGGACGGGATGACTGCAGAGCGCGAAAAGAATGGAAAATCTACTTTAGGTGGTTTTATGTTATTGACAGCTGGACTGCAGCCGCAGTTCAATCTAGGCAAGAGCCTCAAGCTCCAGCTGACAGGTGGGAGTACGCTAGCCAGATTGTATGTCGAAAACGATCGATCCTTGAAAAGTTTATTCAAGAATAAAACGCAGGAAGATCCCCGGTTTTCACCAACCTTTTATACTTCGGTAGCAATTAAATGGAATATGCCTTAATTATCGGCTGAGGAGCTTCTTAAAAACAACATTTTGGAGAAGCTCCTCTCTTTTTGTACGCGAAATAGGCAATTCTCGTTCCTGTATATACACTCTCCCTCCAGTAATGATATCAATATGGTTTACATTGACTAGGTAGGATTTGTGAATGCGAAAAAAATGGTTGTTGGGCAATGCCTCTTCCAAAGCAAGCATCGTCTGATGAATTGTAATTGTGCGCTCTTTAAAATGAAGTTTTGTATAATTCTGCATACTTTCTGCGTATAGAATATCAGTCCAGGAGATTTTTACAAAAGAATCTCCCTGTCTTACAAATAGCATGTGATCATTGGGATTGCTCTCCTGTAATGGTTTGTTGCGCTGCAAAAAGAGCTGAAAAGCCTTGGTGCTGGCCTGGTAGAAACGCTGGAAAACTATAGGTTTGAGTAGGTAGTCAACAGCTTGCAGCCTGAATCCCTCCAAGGCATATTCTGAATAAGCTGTAATGAAGATACATAACGGTGGGTTCTCAAGCGAGTCTAAAAAGTCTATGCCATTGAGATAGGGCATATTAATATCTAAAAAAATGAGATCTATATCGCCCTGCTGTAATCTTGAGGTTGCAGCAAGTGCTGAAGGAAATGTTTCTACTAAATCCAAAAAATCGATCTGTTCGGTCATTTCAGCAATATGTTGACGCAACATAGGTTCATCGTCCACGATGATACATTTCATTTTCATTTCTTCCATAGTCAAAAGTTAGCTGTTAAGATCAATTGTCAGTTGGACAGCAAAGCTGCTATCAAGTTTGTGGATTGTTAACGAATAATTATTTTCATATTGCAATTCCAGCCTTTTTTTTACGTTTTCTAGCCCTATGCCGGAGTGCCCTGTTGAAGCTAAATGAGGGTATTCCTGATAACTATTGCTGATGTTAAATTGGAGTTTTCCCTCTTCCTCAACACAAGATAGGAGGATGCTTCCTTTTTGATTTGGAAGCCGGTTCACATGTTTGAATGCATTTTCGACAAAGCAGATAAGCATCAGGGGCGCAATATATAAATCCTTTGAAGATTGTGCCCATGAGCAATTTACATCCAGCTCGTTTCCCCAACGCATTTTTTCTATGGCTATAAAGTCTTGTAAATACTGCAGTTCACGTGTTAAAAGAACAAGCGGCTGGTTGCATTCATAAAGCTGATATCTTAAGATATCTGAAAATTTAAGAAGCAAATAATCGGCCATTTCCACGTTCTTTTTCATAAGAATGTGGATATGATTCAAAACATTAAACATAAAGTGAGGATTAACCTGATCCTGTAAAAATTTTACCTGACTTTCTAAAAAATTTTGCTGCAACTGGCTGTGAACACGTTGTATATCGGCATGTTCCTGATAAAACCTAATCCCACAGGCTGTGCCATTAATAAGGAGTGAAGATGGAATTGCTTGATAGAAATGAGTGAATATGAGATCTGTCCTTTGTTGAATAGATATACCCTCCTTAGAAAGGATAAAATAGTAATCTATACCGCCAATTAAAATTGCTAAAATGATGACAAAAACAACCGCCTTCAGGACAAAAGGTTTCATTTGTCGAGTCTTGATCGCCTGAGGCAAAACCCGGTCACTAAGCCATTGAGAAACAACAATGGAAGAAACCATAATTAAACAAGTATGAAATAAGGCCTGTAGTGCATTGAATTCATCTTTTATTTGAATCCATACTGCAAATCCGAGTACAAGCCAAAAGAGGGTAAGGAAAAGATGTTTAGTTAGATAGTTTTTTTTGAACATACAGCGATTTTATAAAAATACCTTTGGAGCCTGATCTCTAGGTAGCTCCAAAGGTAAAACATATTCATTGTTTTAGAAGATAAAGTAACCCAATCCAATAGAAAATGCCTGTGGTTTGGATTTAAAAGATTTGTTGAGGTCAGAAAAACCGCGTTCATAGCGAACATCGAGGGTAAATCGCTGTATATCGACTCCAAGACCGCCTGTAAGTTGTAAGTTTGATTTGTCAAAATGTTTGATTCCCTGTTGTATTGCTTTTAGAGGTGGCAGGTTGTCATTTAGCGTGTAGCTGTAAATTACACCTCCCAATATCCGGAAATTGAGCTCCTGATTTTGATATATTTTATAACCTGCAACCACGGGAATATCGATTGCGTTCCATTTTAGTTTGCTTTCTGTTTGTCCTTGCGGTTTAAGCGCTGCTTTCCGTTTATTGAAAAGAGCCTCACCCTGGATATAAGCTCTGCCGAAATTAATTCTTGCCATACCACCTACGTGTAATCCTATGGCGTATTTGTCATCCAAATCAGCTAATTCTGTATTGAGTTTGTTGAGACTACTTCCTCCCTTAATACCCAATTGAATGAAAGGTTGTTCCTGAGCAAATAGCTTTTTGCTAAACATCATGGCAAAGAATACGATGCAGGATAAAATTGCGTTTTTATTCATTTTTTATTGTTTTGATTTGTCCAAAAGAACGAAGGATCAAATCCTTTACAAAAAGTGTTTGACGAACTGCATTTCTGTAGTGACGAAGGTTTATATGAGCGGGATTAGTAAATAGAATCTTTCTATTTATTTGTCAAAATTTGTGGTTTATGACCATTTTTGTTGGTAACAGTAGGAAAAGTTTGATTATTTTTTTAACTTACTAGATAGATGCTGTCTAATCAATTGCGTGGTACAAATAATCGATTTGCATGAAAAATCCGTTGAAGCTTACATCCTCTTTTCCTCATCTGGTATGGTCCTTTTGTCTCCTTGTGCTCTTATCCTGTTCGAAAGAGGGACTTAATTCTCAAAGTGGTTTAATAGATCCTGACTTCAAAACTGTCACTTTGAAAACCGGAATCACTGGGAATATCATTCCGATCAAAGCAGATCTCTGGTATGTTTCTTATGTGAAGGACGCACTTACTGGTGAAATGTTGAGAGATTCTACAGGAAAAAAACTCAAATTGGAACATACTGGTGCTGTTGAAGTTGAAGACGGTTGGTTACAGTTGGAAAAAACAGCTAATAATAAGCTCCGATTGACTTTATTGGAGAATTTTAGTGACCAGCCACGTAATTTTGTCATTGGCATATTGTCGGCAGATAAACAAGATGAAGTGAACTTTATTCAAACAAGAGCTGAGGGATATGAGTTGGTCAAAAAGGAAATTACAGAAGTGAAAGGAAGTCGAAAAATTTATGTTAGTGCCGAAGGTTGTGCTGCTATGACACTGACAAACAGTACAAATCAAGAACGGAAAGTCGATATCACTACAATCTTTAAAGACGTAAAATATAGCTCCGAGTTTATAAGTGAAAACTATGGTGCTTTCGAATGGCTCAAAAGTGCAGATTCTTTGCTATTTATGGATGAACTGGTGATAAATGGGGCTGTGCGGTGGCAGGGAAAGGTGCCTTATACCAAGGGCAAAACTTTTGAAAATTATATAGAATCGGGAGATAAACAAGAGTTGCTACTCAAACCTTATGCGCGTATCGCCGTAAGAGGAGAGTTTAAATATCTAGAAAGAACCTGCAATTACATCTTTACCATTAAGAATAGAGGATCGGGGCATGAGTTTACCATAAAAGGGATCTGGAAACAAAAGGTTCCGCTAACTCCACATACCATTATGGAATAAATCTTTGCAGAAATTATCTATTTTAGATTGCAAGCCGCAATAGACTTTTTTCTCGATTTATACTGTACCTTCGGGTTTACTAAAATTTTAATAGCCAAAATGAATAAACGAAGCAAAATCATCATTTTTGTTTTCTGCCTTATTAAACTTGCTCTTCACAGCATTGCTGATTACCATTCAGGTTTCCAGGGTGATGAATTGCTGCATATTGAGACAGGAAAGCATTTGGACTTTGGCTATATGGAATTTCCACCTATCATTGGACTGCTGGCCTTTTTTCAAAATTTATTGCACAGCCAATCTGTATTTGTTCATCATATTTTTCCGCATATCGCGATGTTACTGATCGTTGTTTATCTTGGTAAAACGGTGATCGAATTAGGTGGGGGCAGTATTGCTGTATTTATTACATTGCTGTGCTTATTAATTTCGCCCGGGTTTGGCGGATCGCAACAGACGTTTCAACCGGTTGTTTTTAGCCAGTTATTGTGGATACTTTCATTTTATCAGCTTGTACGATTTGTAAAGTATGAGAAACCCAAATACCTATGGTATTTAACTATTCTTGTTGCCTTGTTTTTCATGACCAAATATGACGCATTGTTTTTCTTGTTTGGGTTGTCTTCATTGTTTTTGTTTAGAAAAACTAGAATAGCATTGATTTCTTCAGACTATTGGCGTTGTTTGTTGGTCGGTTTTTTTATTTTGCTGCCAAATTTAATCTGGCAGTATTTACATCAGTTTCCAGCACTACAAATGTTTCATAGACTGTATGAAACCCAATTGGATGAACAGAACGTTAAACAAGTACTGCATAGCTTATTTTTGGATTTAAACCCTATTGTATTTATTCTGATGCTGCCAGCTTTTGCGTTTATGTGGCGGGATAGAATAAGTAAAGATTTTTACCGACCGATTGCGAGTTCCATTTTATTATCTATTGCTTTTCTCGCTTATGCGAAAGGGAAAGCTTATTATTTCTTTCCAATTGTGCTTACAATACTACCTTTCTGTGGTGTCTTATATGAACGGATCATCCAGCCAAAGAGGAAATGGCTACTGTATCCGTTTAGTTTTCTTTTATTGCTTGGAACAGTAATGATTCCATTCGGTATACCTGTTTACTCTTATTCCTATTTTATGGATACGATTTACAGGTATTATCCTCAAAAGATAAGAAATGGAAAAAAGGTACTACCGATGCAAGAGTACATAGCGAAAGAAAAATGGGAAGCAGTCATGCAACAGTTAACAATGGTTTATGATAGTTTACCATCACAAGAAAGAGAAAAATGTCTCATTTGGGGGAAACATTATTCTCAGGCGGGTGCTGTGGAGTTGATGCAAAAAAATTATGGGCTTCCGAACGCTTTTTCTTACCACGGAAGTTTTTACAGCTGGGCTCCTTTAGGAAAAATGCCTGAAACGATAATAGCCATTTGCTACAATGATACCAGTGATGAGTTCTTTTATACCTTTTTTGAAGAAGTGGTTCCAATACGAAAGCTCTATAGTCCGTATGCCAGTAGTGAGGGCTGGGTTGAGCAGACAATCTATCTATGTAAGCATCCTAAACAGGATTTTGATCAGATGAAAGTGCTATTTAAGGCTCGAATATTTGAATAATATTGCTGAGGATTAATGAAATCTATTTTCCTTTATATCAGAAAACCTTTTCAATATATCTAATTAGTGGTATGATAAAGGCCTGAAATTAATCAGGCCCTTTTGAGATTATGTAATTCATTGAAAATTTCTTATTTGACCTGTGTAATGGTTCCGTTGCTTACACTACCCCAATTTGTAAGACTTCCATAGACAATTAATTTAGACTTATTGTTTGCAAATTCTACCTTTCCGCTACCACTGATCGTCAGGTTACCATACACGACTACTTCACCGTCAATGATCATCTTACCATCGATAAACGAGGTTGCCTTAGACCCTACCGATCCCTGAGAAAGGGAACCGATTATACTGAAGATACCATTTCCATTAACAGTAAAAGTTCCACCGATAACACCCGAACCAACTAAGTTCATCGTTGTATTGACGTTGATGTTTTGCTTCAAAGCAATGGAACCGTATATGTTGAATACACCACCGTTTATGTTGACAGAATTTCCGTTGATATTAAGGGTTCCACACCAGTTAAAATTACGGTTGATATTGACATTTGAGGCAAATGTTTTTGTGTCTGAGTAGCTCGCTTCATTGTTTACATTTAGATCTCCCTGTGTGCTGCCCGTGAAAGTTGGATAAGTACCATTACAGGTTGGAGCATTGGGTTTCAGTTCGATAAGCTTTAAAGCAAAAAAATGGTCTGGTGTACATCAGACCATTTTACCCTCGGGAGATTTATAGAATAGCTATTCTGTCGTTATTGCTTATAGATTTTAGCTAAAGCCCGAACCATGCTTTGCAACGCGAACCGCATATCTTGCGCCAGCAGTTTTGGATGCGCGGATCCATTGATCTGTGTCTAATTTGCTAGGTTTAAAGACTGAAGCCACGGGACGCGATCCCCATCGCTGCTATTTGTAGCCCGGGAACATAATTCACGACGTCACAAAGTGAAAAATCATACCAATCTTTGCTTCTGCCCATGCTAAATAGATTAGAGAAGGAATAACTCCTTTTGTTGAGCTTCACAAAGGAAGCCCAACAGAAAAAGGTTGATCATTAAAATATATTGCCTCATTTTTATTATAGCTATTGCCATCCTGTGTTTTGTCCCAAAGCTGGATTTAAGCTTATTTCCTCCAGAGGAATCGGGAATAAATACATTTTGTCATTCCATGCTCTTTTTTCCAACGCAGTATAGATACGGATATAGAAATCGCTATTGACTGTTATACCGCTCACTTGGGTTGCTGGATATTTGGCTCTCAAAGCTGGTGTAAGTTTCATGCCCAATATTGTTTCTGGACGTTCGATTCTCTTTCCAGCCTTCCAGCGTAATAGATCGTCAAACCTAAATCCTTCGTCGGCGAGTTCGACCCTTCGTTCTCTTCTAATTTCGTCGATTATAACGGGTACTTCCGGAAATGCTGAATTAGGATCTCTTTTTAGAGAAGCAATGACCATATTCGGCATACCCACTCGTTTTCTTAGCAGATTGATACTCTTGTCAATATCGGTCTGTTGGATATCACCCAATTCCGCTTTAGCTTCGGCATAGATCAACAGTATTTCCGCATAGCGGAAGATGAAGAAGTCTAATGTCGATTGATTGGCTTGCCACATCGCTGGGTCTGAGCTTCTGCCTTTGATTAATTGATATCCTGTATTGGCGGTATTTGTTCCAATTCTCGGTAGATCAATAATATCTTTGGAGCCGTCGCTATTTTGTAGTAAGACAAAGCCTTTGGTTGCGATGGTCTGTTTTGCCCGAGGATCACGGTCGGCAAATTCATCTTCGGGACTGTTGTCACCTTTATATTTTGTACTAAGCGCTGTCGGCAACCCATCCGAACACAGATAGTTCTGGACGAAATCCTTACTGTATCCTGTCCCTGATTCGCCCAACGTCCTGCTAATATTGGTCATTAGGATGCTTTGGAGGTAGCGTCTTCCTAGAATAGATTCGGTATTGCCATTGAGTTCCTGTTGGATAAAAAGGTTGTAATAATCCGTTGCTGGATTACCTGTGGAGTATAAAGAATATTTATTTGAGCCCATAATAAGTTCGGCCGCACTGAGTGCTTCGCGAAGATATTTTTCGCTTCCTTCAACACCAAAATATTTTCTTCGTGTTCCTTCCCATAAGCATATTCTAGCTTTTAAGGCGGCAGCAGCATATTTGTGCAATCGCCCAGCGGCTACATTATCGGTAGGAATATGTTCAAGAGCAAAATTTAAATCTGCGAGGACAGAATCCATGACGATATTACGTGGTGTTCTCGGAGCGTAGAGCTCTTCACTTTTTTCCGTAAGATCTTTGTTATACCAAGCAACGTCTCCATAACGTTTGGAAAGACCCCAATAAAAGAGTGCACGGAAAAATCGGATTTCACCTGCATATTGATTTTTAATGGCCGTACTCGCCTCTGCATTATTGTACCGCTGTAAGAAATAATTTACGTTGCGGATATTTGTCCAATTATAATTGGCATCGGTATTGGGAACAACATATTGCCCCGCTAAAAAGTTATTTATACTGCTCGGAACTTTATCGTCTGACTGATTGTCCTGGATAAAATTTTGGGCAGGAAGGGAAGTATAAAACTGATTGGCATAAAGCATCAGGTCATTTTCGTTCTTAAAGAACGTTGGTTCGGTGATCGAGGACAAAGGTAATCTGTCCAGATAGCTGTCTTTTTTACAAGAAGCAATAAAAGCCAATGAACCAAGTATGAATAGTGTTTTTAAAGTTTTCATAATCTAAAAGCTAAATCTTATCGTTTAAAATCCAAGTTGTATTCCAAATGCTACTGATTTACTTTGTGGAGCATCTTGAAAATTGAGAACTTCAGGATCGAAGGCATCAAACAAGCTCGTAAATGTGAGTAGATTCTGTCCTGAAACATAGATGCGTGCACGTCCGAGCTTGGCCTTTTCAGTCCATTTTTTTGGTAATGAATAACCAAATGTAAGCTGTTTCACCCGCAGGTAAGCTGCATTTTGGAGGTATTTCGTTTGTTGTTGAGAGTTTCCTCCATTGCCAAATCGTAATCTCGGAAAATATGCATCTCTATTTTCTGTTGTCCAATAATCAGTTGCATAGACGAACGGAACGTTCCATTCGCTGGTGAATCCCCAGAAGGCACTATTACTGATCCAGGTATCCCGCTTGCCAATACCCTGTAAGAAAGCCGAAAAATCAAAGTTCTTATAATTTAAACCCATGTTAAGCCCGAAAGAATAGCGCGGCGTAGAGTTACCGATGATTTTTCGATCTCCTGGATTACCTACCGTGTTGTTGCCAAAATCTATTTTACCATCATTATTCAGATCTGCATAACGGATATCTCCGGGTCTCCAGGTTCCTCCCCAGACTTGGGTCTGTTTTGGTGCCGCATCGATTTCCTCTTGACTTTGGAAATATCCCTGTGTTTCAAACCCCCAGATTTCACCATCCAATTTACCTTCATACCAATTGTTGAATATTTTGGTCGTATTGAGCGGATATTTGGTTAACTTGGCATGATTGTCTGCTAGGGAAAGCATTACATCATAGGAAAGATCATCACCGATGCGGTCATTCCAGCCGATGCTAAGTTCCCAGCCTTTAGTCACTAATGTACCTGCATTTTGGCTTGGTGCAGCAGTTCCCAATACTGCAGGGAGCGGAACGCCGGCAACAAGCATATCTCTTGTTCGTCTTTCGTAAATATCAAAACTACCTGTCAGGCGATTTTTAAGTAAGGCGAAATCGAGCCCGAAATTTGTTGTAGCGGATTTTTCCCAAGTAAAATTTGTACTGACAAGTCCAGGGGCACCTACACTCACCCCAGTCTGATTGCCAAAAATATAACCGACACTATTATTCACTGGCATAGTCGGCAAGTAAGGATAGAAATTAGATGCGGAATATAAATCATCGCTATTAAAGCCCTGATTAGGCAATTCACCGTAGGATCCTCTTAATTTTAAATCGTTGATAACATTCTTGATTCCCGCCATAAAATTTTCTTCGGAAATTCTCCAGCCAGCTGAAACAGAAGGCGTGAAGACATATCTTTTATCTGCGGAAAAACGGGAAGATCCGTCATAGCGACCGTTGATTTCCAATAGATATTTCTTGTCAAAAATATAATTCAGTCTGAATACTGTTCCAAAGAGCGCCCATTCATTCTCTGCTCCAGTCACATTTGGCCGAGGATCGTTGTTTAGATTTATTGCGGGTTTGGTGGGGTCTACGAGATTGTTTGCAAATATGCCTAATCGTTTATATCGACTGCTTTCGCGATTAATACCGGCCATTGCTTTAAAATAATGCTTTTCGGCAAAGGTGTTTTCGTAGGTTGCAAAAGCATTTAAGGCAAAGTAATTGTGGTTATCAGTAGTTTCTGATACGGATGAAGGATTTGTCCAAGGAAACGTACCCAGTAAAATTCCATTTACGCCATATTCCTTAAACGGAATCTGATGGCTTTGTAGAAAGTTGTTGTAAGCATTCCACGTATAATCAGCCACGACCGAAACATGTTCTATGGGTTTAATTTTTACGCCTCCAGTTAACCATAGGTCATTCGAGTATCTTTTTCTTTTGCCATTATTGGCGGCTACAGCAAAAGGGTTGGTAAAACTTCCCTGGCCTGAAAAGTTTCCGTCGGGATGACGAATAGGCATGGTGGGCCTTAAGTCGCCAGATATCCATCCTGACGATGTTCCGCCGGTGACTACACCAGCTGTTTCTTTGTCGTCGATATGTGTGAGCGCAAAGTTTCCTGTCAAGGTTAGCCAATCTGTAATTTCTGAGTTGACTTTCATGGATGGATTTAGGCGCTGATACTTTTGACCGGCTTCTTTAAATAATCCTTTTTGCTGTAGATATCCTAAGGAGGTGATTACTGACGTTGCACCGCGACCACCCTGTAACGAGAGATTATGTCGCTGCATGGGGGCCCAGCCTGGATATTGCTCTTTGATCCAATCTGTGTTTCCTACATAGCGATACTTCGCTGGATTGGCCGGGTCTACATAGACAGGTAGGTTGTTGGCTGGATCGTTGAAATAGGCATTTGCAAGGATCGAATCTTGCTCTGTAAAGGATTCTGTAGCTGTAGTTCCACCATCTTGCCCGTTGCGGTTTGCCTGACGATGCATCCGGATATAATCGATTGAATTGATGTATTTCGCCATCTTGGTCGGTCTGGAGATGGTATATTCACCCGAGTAACTGATTTGAGGATTTTGACTTTTTGGGTTCTTTGTCTGAATTAAGATGACACCATACGCTGCTCTACCTCCATAAATAGCTGCTGCGGCGGCATCTTTTAGCACCGTTACATTCTCTACATCCGAAGGATCAATAGAATTCGGATCACGTTGTACCCCGTCTACCAAGATCAATGGACCTGCGGTACCGCCGTTAATTGAACCGGTACCACGTATGTTGAATTGGGATCCCGTTCCCGGTTTACCGTTTGAAGAAGTAATGTTTAAATTAGGCACTAACCCTTGTAGTCCCTGTCCTAAATTTGAAATTGGACGGTCTGCTAGGCGTTTAGCACTTACAGTTGAGACTGCTCCAGTCAGATTCTCTTTCTTTTGTGTACCAAATCCTACAACAACGACTTCTTCGAGGTTACTGTTTGCCGCTTTTAGGACAACATTGACTTCGTTTTTTCCTTGTGTGGGTATTTCTGCTGTCGCGTATCCAACAGAGCTGATAATTAATACGCTATTCGCTTCTGAAACGAGAAGAGAAAACTCTCCCTTTGCATTGGTGCTTGTACCAACTGCACTTCCTTTGATAAGGATATTGATCCCCGGAAGAGCCTGTCCATTTTCATTTGTCACACGACCAGTTATTGTTCTTTTTTGAATTCTGTCGTCGGTGTTTTTAATAATAGCCTGTGCGTTGGTTTTACGCTCAATGGCGATCGACCGGCCTTTTATCTGATAACCTAAAGATTCTTCGGGAAGGAGCTCATCCAATAAAGTCGTTATTGTTTTGTTATTTGCATTGATTGTAATTGGTTTTATATTTTTTAGGTCGTTCTCGTCGTATATAAATGTGTAGCCAGATTGTCTGCTGATCTCAATCAGTATATTTTTCAGCTGTGCCTTATTTTGATTGAGGTTGATGCGCTGTGCACGAACATTTCCCATAGCAACCATAATGGAACCTAACAGTATAGCGAAAGTTAGTTTCATAGACAGATGTGTCCTGTAAGATTTTAGGTATTGGTAATAATGCCTTGGATTATCTTTTTTCATATTTTTTTAAGTTTAATAAACAATGTAGATTGGCGCATAAACAGCTTTTGGTAGATGCAGCTATTTATGTCAATTTTGCATTGGCGGTTATAGGTTTTTATCCCAGGTCTATGCGGGACAAGCTCATTGTAATTGGTTTTGAAGTCCTTCTCGAAGTTCGAAGAATGAGCTATTTTTTGTCATGTTATCGCATCGCTACAATCCTCCTTCCTTCTCTTGTGAATTTTACATTTGACTTTAATTCAATAGCTTGTAATACTTCTGATAATTTAGCATCTCTGGGGATAATCGCTGAGAACTTTCGATTACCATACGGTCCCATGTCGACTTCAACATCATACCAGCGTGCGATTTTTAGCGCATATTGACTTAAAGTCTCTTCATGCAGTACATAAAGACCGTCCTTCCAGGCGTAGCTATCTTCGATACCGTTGGTGGATACTTCGATAGCGTCTTTTCCATCGACAATTGCCTGTTGGCCCGGACTTAAGAGGACTTGATGTTTTGTTTTTATGTCCGTCACACGTAGACTGCCGTTTACTAATGTCGTATAGGTGCGGCCATTGTCGTTATAGGTGTTAACATTAAAACTTGTACCCAAGACTTCAATCTGCTGCTGGGCTGTATGGATAACAAATGGTTTCTGTGCATTTTTAGCGACCTCTAGGTACACTTCGCCGGTCAGTTGAATCCGCCTTTCGTGACCGGTAAAAGTCGCCGGATAAGTGATGGACGATAATGCATTCAGCCATGCTTTGGTTCCATCTGAAAGTACCACCTCAAATTGTCCTGCTGCTGGTGTCGAAAGTGTGATTGTTTTAACATGTTCTGTTTCAGTTATTGTAGTTCCGTTGTTATATCCCACCGAATTATCTTTTGAAACAATACCACCATTTTTTCCATCTAATGCAATTGCTGGTTGGCCATCTATTGATAATAGTGCTTTGCTGCTACCGGGTGTGATATCGTCAACAAAAAGCTCATGTTTATTTTGCTGATCATTAGTCTGTTGTGAATATATAATTACTCCAAGTGTAAAAAAGGCAAGGATTGTTGCTGCAAGGGCTATGATATGACCTTTTGCATAAGGTTGATTTGTAGTTATTCGTTTTAATCTCTTTTGCAGTTCCGCTAAATCTGCAATCATTTCATTGTCAGCTGGAACTTTATGATCACCGAGGTTGAGGTACCATTCTTCAACCAGTGCTTTTTCTTGTGCTGTACATTTTCCTTCCAGGTATTTCTTTAGCAGAGAGTATCCATCGGAATGCTCGCGGTTCGTCATGATGCAATAATTTGGTTACTTCTATATGACGGGCGATGGAAGGGGAGAGGGGGGCTAAATTAAAAATTTTGCAAAAAAGCAGTAAGCCTATCCATAGCAGGCTTCCTAGTTTACTGCGAAGGAGGCGTAAAGCTTCTTTCATATAACTGCGGACGCTATGTTCTGATAGATTGAGTCTTTGGGCGATATCTTTATGACTGAGATAGTGGCTTCTACTGAGTTCAAAAACCTCCCTCACCCGTGGAGATAGCTTTTGAAGTACGTGTTCTATTTGTTCCTTGAGTAATTTCTCCCGTAGGGAATGGTCGGTATCTCCGGCATGATGTGCAGTGATTGGAGGAAGGGAAGCCAGATAGGTGGTTCTTGACTGTTCTTTAGCAATATAGTCGATTACACGATATCGTATGGCAGTATAAAGATAGGCAGATATTTCTCCTTGGATAGCGAGCGTAAACCTGTTTTGCCAAATTGAAGTAAATAAATCATGTACAATATCTTTAGCGGCTTCGCGATCTTGTAGTTTACGTGTTGCGTGAAGGTATAATAGTGCAAAATAATTGTTATAGAGTTTCTGAAAAGCTACGGCGTCTCCTTCCTGTAGCTCTCGCAGTAATTCTCTGTCCTCTATTTTTTGCGTGTTGTACATGATTGATGAACAATATTAGCAAACAATGGATAGTTGAGCAAATCTATTCCCGTTTTGTTTAAGCGCACACGATTGCGCAATATTTGTTATCTGTTCAGGTCAACAACTTATAGACCTATCTATTTTCTATAAAAGTTCTTGTGCATAGGGCAGATTGGAAGCCCGCATCGTTTTCTCTTGCCTTAGTTGTATCTAAATTATAATTTTTTGTTTTTTCTATTGCGCATTAGCTGATCTTATTTGACTACGGTTGCCTCGAGCTCAACTTTTAGTGTTTCAAATAATGTTTTGACTTCCAATACTGTGGAGGACTGTTTGATCCTATTTTTGGTAATCCAGTTTTGAAGGACATCAAAATTTTCAAAGAGTTCAGCTGTCGAGGTGGTATAAATATTTAAGCGTACGATATTTTCGAGTTCATAACCGGCTTGTTGAATTACTTTTTCGGTATTTTGTATTGCATCAGTTAATTGTGACCTCATATTCGCTACGCTCGATACGCCATGTTTGTTTATTGCGGTTTGACCGGAGACATATAAGGTTCCGGTTACATTTTTTACTTCAACTGCCTGAGCATAATTTCTAGCTTCTTGCCAAGTCCAGGGATTGATTGTCTGTTTTTCCATCTTGTAATTATTTAAAACTATTGCCTGAATGTTTCTGATACAAAAGTCTCATTACCTTTTGGATGATTGCTGTGATTCAAATCACTTTTTATCGCTGTTGTTATATAATCTGCTTAACGTCTCTCGTGATACGCCCAGATAGGAGGATAATATAGATTTGGGGATTCTTTGTACTAATTGTGGGTAGGCGCTTAAAAACTGTTCATATTTAATCTTCGGAGATAGTTCAAGCAGTGATAATATTCTTTTTTGGTTGGCAATGTGGCCATTTATAGATTTGTTAAGAAAGTATGTGATTAATTGCGGGCAGCTATCCAGCATCCGTAAGTAGTCGGCATAATGTAAACCATATACCGTGGTAGTTTCAATACATTGAAGATTTAAAACAGCTTTAGATTGATTGTAAAATGCGGAAAAGTCGGTTTCCCACCAGTTCTCGAAGGCAAATGATACTATAAATTCTTTCGCCTGCCTGTCGGAATAAAATAATTTGACGAGTCCGGATACAATAAAATATACTTGTGTAACAAGCTCATCTTGCTTGATGATAAAATCGCCTTTCTTATATCTTTTATAATGAAAGAAGTTTTTTAAATACTCAAACTCGTTATTCGTTACATCGTTAAAGATATCAATACTGTCTTTTGAAAAAATATCCATCGTACTTTGGCGCATTTTGATTAAAGATGCATCTAAAATAAGGTTTTTCGACACCGCTTTATTTGATTTAGAATTAATCTTTAGCATCTGTACATAAGGAATGACTTTTACGGTAAATAGGAATCGCGAATGTTCAGAGTGAGAGATTAAATTATAAGTTTTCGGTAATATGAGATATTATTAGGAGTGTAATTATCTATTTTTAGAAATTGAACATCAATGTAACCTTTATCGATATGAAAAGAATAATATTTTTTATAATAGGAAGCCTAATTTTTAGTTTTACGGGGTTTCAAGGTTGTATGGAGCGCACCGATTCTGCTAATGGAAGTAAAGACGACAATCCAATCGCCGAATTGGCTGCTTTTGATTCACTAGAACATTATTCAATCGATATTGATCTGTTTAAAATAGGTGAATTGGAAGACAAAAATAACAAATCTGAAAAAGAACAACTTTTGTTATCTGTATTATCTGATAATCAGGTTAATATTTCATTGTTATCCCATTTAAAGGAGATTGGATATACGATTAATTTAGTTGATAAGTCCCTTTATAGACCTATAGACTCATTGTTTTTTTTAAAAGCTCGAAAGGACAATGTCGAAAGTTCATGTATACATGAATTCAGGGATATCCTTGTTTTTTATAAAAATAAACAATGCGTTGGAGTTGCTAAAATTTGTTTTGATTGTAAGACGATGGTTTCATGGAGTGAAAAACTTAATTTCGCAGGTTTTGGTGATTGGGATGATTACGATAAATTGCATCCTTTGCTAAGAAAAAATTGAAATAAGAGCTTTTTCAACTAAATATATAAATAGAAGCCACATTGTAAGATATGGCTTTTTCCATGAATAGCAGAGTCCGTTGGACTTAATAAGCTAGTGTCGTCAATAAATATATTTTTAAGATTAAGTTTTTTACATAATTTTATAAACTTACTAAGAGTCAATTGTAAAGTTACTGTGGTGTAGTGGATAACTAGCTGTATATGATTGGGGTTATGTAAAATGTAACAAAGTCAAATTGATCTAAAAACAGCATTTTTTAAATGAAACAAATTATAAAAATCACGTTAGTCGGACTATTCTTTGCATTTTCTTTGATCTCTTGCGGCGAGAAACTAAGTGGAAAGGATGTGTCTTTTGACAGTTCTCGTAAAAAAGTGGAAGCCAAGCTCAATAACAAAGAAAAAGAGAAATTGGAAAAAGCATTGCGGGTGACATTATCAGAAGCCATGTGGCTCAAGATGAATGAGGCTGAGAAATATACAGGAGAATCAATAAATCATATATCGATGGGTCTGGTCGATGGGAAATCTTATAGCGCCATGTTAGATCTGGCTGATGATATCCTTCAAAAACAACAGGAACGAAAGATAGCTCATCTTCAAAATGAGATTGATAGTCTGCAAAAATATAAAACTGAATTCGAACTGGTAAAAAAAGAACTTGCTGTCTTTCAATTGGAACCTGTTGAACTGGATCTCGAAGATTTCTTTGGTGAACCCGTTCCAAGAATCATTGTCAGCATGAAGTATGTCGGGAAACAACCGTTAAAAGGAAGTCAGGGTTTTTCCTATGTTCTGAAAAAACGTTCTACACAAGCCATTATTAGTAATGAGCAGTCTGTTTATGGTGAATCTGATAGTGTGCTCCAGCCCGGTGAGTCGCGGGTCAATACCATCGTCTTTAGTCAGGAAAAAGAGGATTATCCTAAACTTTGGGAGTTTGCTAACTATCCCGTTAAAGGAATCAACTTAGCAAATTACGACTTGGAATTGCTTGTTACCACGCAGTCGATTAAGTATAATGATAAGGAAATTGTTCTTCCGAAAGATAGTATTGAGCTGGTCAATGAAAACTTGAAAAAATTGAAAGATGAGATCATAGTACTAAAAAAAGAGACAATCAGTCTTGACGATCTGGAGTTGACATAAAAAAATCATAGCATCTTTCATAGGCCTGTTTAAAAATAAGTGCATTTGTATTTCAGGCATTATGAAACATATAAAAAGCCGTATCCTGGGATACGGCTTTTTTCTTGTATCGCATTACTTTTTGTCCCACCAAACTTTTGATAGAAACGAATCTCCATTTGTCATACGTGCTGCGGCCTCTTTTAAGTTTGTGGCATTTAACTCCGCTTCTTCACTGGAATAAATAGCCCTACGAGGGATTTGTCCATTGGTTGAACCCGGATTGGGACCAGGCGTTAATCTTGGGTATCCAGTGCGTCGCCATTCCGCAAAAGCTTCCATATCCCTTCCGAAGAGGTGGATCCATTTCTGTGTGGCTATTTTCTCCATCTTCTGTTCGTCTGTCAGACCGTTCAAAGTCAACACAGGCTCGTATGCTGTAGGAATTGTCGTTAAGTTGTATGGCGGAAGTGCCAGTGCGGCTTTGACCCCTTCCGTAAAGAATGTTTGGGCATCTGTGCTTGTCGCTCCCCAGCCTAGGAGCGCCGCTTCTGCTTTGTAGAAACAGATGTCCGAATACGTAAAGGCATAACTCGGAATCGGTGCAAAGGTCAGGCTAAACCAAGTTGATTTATTGGCCGTTGAGTAGTTTGCACGAATCAACTGTGACAATTGATCGTCTGTCAACGAGACACCAATACCCTGATAAGTTGACGTACCATTGATATTAACTGGTTCGGCGAGGAGAGAAAGTCTAGGGTCATTGTATTCTTTTAGCTTGTCGACCAACGTATTGGCCAAATAACGCAGGTCGGCACTCCCTGTAGTCATTTGACGCAGGATGGGGTTTTGGTTTTCAGCTTGAGCATCGTTATAGGTTGGTACTGCCGCATTGTCACTGTTGCTGGAGAATAAACCTATAGCTGACGTCATGGCTTCGGTGACCGTTTTCTGTGCTAGAGAGGGATTTGCGTAGCGCATGCGCATACCTAGTTTTAGTTTGAGGGAATTTCCAAATTTTTTCCATTTATCAATGCTGCCCTTGTAAAAGAAATCCGAGGTGCCATAAGAAAGATCCCCGCCGGTTAACTTTACTATTGCTGCGTCGACCTTTTGAATTAATGCTGGATAGATTTCTTGTTGTTTGTCAAACTTGGGTGTACGATTGATTTCCTTGCTTGATTTTGTCACTTCGAAGTAGGGGATATCGCCAAATAAGTCCGTGAGACGTTGATAAAGATATACCTCATAAAGTTCAGCTATTGCCAGTTTACTTCGTCCTTCCGGCGTATCCTCCTTACCGCTCAATTCCTGTTTGATCTGCACAATATTGCGAAGCAACGTATAATGCTGGGACCATATCAGATTTTCAGGGCCTTCAAAATACCGCGATACGGGTACTACCGGCCCTCCGGCCCAATGTTGTATCCAGGAACCGAACTTATTGTTGGGAAGTTCTCCGGATTCCTGAAAGGTGCCATCACGGAGGATCCGGGCGATCAGTAATGAAGGGTCAACCGAGGTCACTGATGTTGGAGGTGTATTGATCCGTTCAAAATCTTTTGTACAGGAACCTAGTCCAGTTGCAGCAATAAGGCCGAAGATAAATGTATTTTTAAATAAATTCTTTTTCATAATAGAGGTTTTATAGGCCAACAGTAAGGTTAATGCCAAATGTGCGCATCATCGGAAGTGAGGTCGACTCGATTCCGATAGAGCTATTGTTTACGTTGAAAGCAGATGCTTCCGGTGAAAACCCATCTGTTTTCCGTTGAAAATAAAATAAGTTCCTGCCATAGATACCCAATTTAAGCGAGTTGACAAGTTTGTGCGGCATCATTTTTTTTGGAAATGAATAGGATAGGCTGATTTCGCGCATGGCGATATAGCTCATGTCATTGATCATTTCTTCAGATACCATCACCTCTTTGTCGCTGGCTACCATATTCCAGTAATCCTGCGCGTTGACTTGTTTTGTGTTCTTCGTTCCTGTACTTGTCCAGTTGCCGGCACCGTCTTTTTGCCCGACCATTCCATTAGCGACATAAGTGCCATCGCGTCCTTCTAAAGTCTTTTGAGAGGTACCATAGATGATCTGTTCACGGTTGGATTGTGAAAAGATTACACCCCCCTGGCGGATATCGACAAGTGCATAAAGGTTGAAACCTTTGTATTTAAGTGTATTGGAAAATCCACCCAGCCAATCTGGCTGTGCATTTCCAAGATCGGTTTCTACACGGCCAGCCGTTCTTAACGGCAATCCTGTTGTTGGATCTATGAGTCTATTTCCTTGCTCATCTTTGATCCAGGCAAACTGTGTTCCGATCAGTTGACCAAATGGTTTTCCTACCTCAGCAACTACATTGATACCACGGTCTGTGGCCAATAAAAAGCTTTCTACACCCGGGTAGAGTGATTCAACTTTATTCCGGTTGCGGTTGTAGTTGAATGTCGTATTCCATTCAAATCCCGATTCGGTTTTAATTGGTGTTGCTCCCAATACAAACTCAATACCTCTATTGCTGATCTCTCCTGCGTTAATTCTATTTTTCACATAGAGGCTGGAAGGAGCAATAGGTACGTCCAGAATCTGATTCTTTGTTTTGGCCTGATAGTAGGTAAAGGAGAAAGAAAGTCTGTTTTTTAGGAATCTCAGATCTGCTCCTGCCTCGATTGATGTGGTCAATTCGTTTTTCAAATTTGGATCGGGAATAATTTCGGTATAAGAAGCCATCGGAACACCGCCATGGGTATACTGGTTTAGACTATATGCCCCGGTCAGCTGATATGGGTTTCCAGAACTTCCGGCCTGTGCCCAGGAAGCTCTGATTTTTGCAAATGACAGCGCATCTGATTGCCATTTGAAAGCGTCCGATAAGACCAAACTAGAACTTACAGAAGGGTAGAAGAATGAATTGTTTTCTTTTGACAGGGTGGAAGACCAATCGTTGCGTGCGGAGAAATCTATGAACCAGTAATCCTTGTAGCTGAATTGCCCCGATAGATAAGCCGAATTGATCTTAGATTCGATCAGGTCAAATATATATGTGTTTGTCGTGGTGTTATTGATCACAAAGAGATTTGGGACAATAAATTGATTTCCCGAGTTTCCGGTCATGCGCAAGTAACGGCTTTGGTGACTTGCGCCCAGGTTGGCACTCAGTTTAATGTCTTCTGTCAGTTTAAAGTTGGAGCTGGCGAGAATATCGAAATTGTCTTCCCGAGCTCTGATAACCTCTTCACGGATATCTCCTTTTCGGTTCAAACTTTGGTAGGTATTAATAGGGCGGTAACGGAACCGTTGATCGGTGTAAAAATCCGTCCCTCCGGTCGCTGTAACTTTAAGCCATGACGCAAAATCGTAGCTCAGGCGTAGCAAACCTATTATGCGGTCGCGACGATCTTCATTATGGTTTTCGTGAATTGTCCAAAATGGATTGGCGGTAGAACTATTGGTGGCATATGTTTTTTCCAGTCCTTCTGTTAATCCTGAAAATCCGAGCTGCCGGCTTATTTCCTGTGGGGTCCATTTATACTGAGCCATGATATCATTGCCCAAGCTTCTGGGCTGGCTGATGAATAGATACGCTGGATTGTCTGCCGCATCGGCCAACGTAGGCCGGTTTTGTCCCTTTTGGGCAATATAGTTCGCCTTGATGTCAATATGAAATTTATCGGTTATTTTGGCTTGGGTGCGCAGTCCAAAATTGTTTCTTTTGAGTGTATTTGTTGGAATATATCCTTTAACATCTGTGTTGGCGAATGAAAAGCGATAGTTTACTTTGTCAGTGCCCCCATCTATACTTAGATTGTTGACAAACTGTTTCTCTGTTTGAAAAAAGGATGAATAAGTATCTGCTTTTGGTGTTAACTGTAAAATATTACCATAAGCATCTTCATAGGTTTGACCTTCCATTTTTGCCCCCCAACTAGCGCGTGTGGTACGGTCACGTCCAGCGCTCATCTTGGGCGTTCCGCTATAGCCATTTTTAAGTGCTTCGCTCATGGACACGATGGTGCCGTCGTCCTTTCTGAAGTGTGTAAATGTACCGTTCAGGCCCTGCCCATAGACATTTTGAAAATCAGGTAAGACTAATCCATTACCCAATGAAAAGTCTGTGCCATAGGTGAAGCGGGTCCTACCGGCTTTACCCGATTTGGTCGTGATTAATATGACACCGTTACTTCCTCGCTGTCCGTATAGTGCTGCTGCATTGGGGCCTTTTAATACCGACATCGTTTCGATGTCCTCCGGATTGATATTTCCGATTCCATCGCCATAATCAGTTCCGCCGGACTGATTTGGGGATGAGATATTTTGATTGTCTATCGGAACACCGTCGATGACATAGAGTGGCTGGCTATTGCCAATTAGTGAATTGTTGCCCCGGATGACTACTTTAGATGAACCTCCTGCACCTGATGCAGCACGGCTAACCTGGACCCCTGCAACTTTACCAGATAATGCGTTGGCCACATTGGTTTCTTTGCCCTGTGTCAATTCATTACCTTTAAGTTCGGCAACGGTATAGCCGAGTGCTTTTTTTTCCCTTTTAATACCCAGTGCTGTGACAACAACTTCCTGCAGGCTTTCTGAAGCGGATTCCAGACTGATATTGATCGCTAACTTGTCTCTGTCCGTGATGGTATAGTCGGTAAGTTCTTTACTTTTGAATCCGATGGAAGATACAGCAATCTGGTAGCCTTGGCCAGCTGGGATCTGATCAAAGGAGAAGGTTCCGTCAGGCCTGCTGGTTGTTGTTTTCTTCAATCCACTTATCGCATTGCGAATCGTCACAGTGGCTGAGGGAATGGGTTTTCCTGTTTCATCTTTAATGATTCCTGTAATAGAAGCATTTTGTTGGGCATCAACCAGGAGATAACTTGTTGACAATAGTCCTATAAGACCCAGGCGTAGCGCCCAGTTTACATCGGGCCGAATGTTGGACTTCATCAGCAGCAGCGTTAGGATGCGCTGCTTGGTGGGTAAATAATTGTGCATAATTTGTGGTTATTAGAGTGAATTTATTCGGTTTTTACAGTTATGGTTATCCGGTGTAGTGCCTGGATATCGGCCAGCATACTTATGTACACTGATTTTGTGTTTTTATAGGTTCCGCTATAGTATTTATCCTGAATATCTTTGGGATCAAAGCTTAATTTGATAGCATAATTATGGCTAATAATATGAAGCACATCCTGTAAAGATAGGTTCTTAAATATCAACTGTTCAGCCGTTTTCTGATAAGACCCTCTTTTATTAGCTGGAGATCCATTAATTCGGGTTTCAGCAACAATCTGTTGTTGCTTTCTATCGATACTGATTTCTTCATTTGGCAAAAACTGCAGGTTTAGATGTTTGATATTTTGGTGATTATCATCACTTTTGACCTCGATCCGTCCCTCATATAGTTTTATTTTTGTAATAGATGCACTGCTTTCGTCTACAGTGAAGATGGTGCCCAGTGCTGTTGTCGTCAAGCTGGCTGTATGGACACGAAAAGGTTTGGTTTTATCCTTTGCAACAGTAAATTTGGCTTTACCCTTAAGATGGATCTCGCGCGAAGGAATACCGCTGAAATCTGCTGTGAATTTTACTTCTGAATTGGGGTAGAGTTCGATGGTAGATCCATCAGGAACATCGATTTGCTGTATGCTATTGCCTGAGTTGATATAATATAGATTGTTTGGCTGAGCGATGGCTTTTGATACAGCCTCCTGTTTAGGTGTTAGGTGTGCTGTGCTCAGCTTTGGAGATTTCATTTGGATTAAGGCTAGCCAGGCTCCGATACCTACGAATAGGATAATGGCTGCATATTTAATCCAGCTAAAGTGCCGTTTGCTTTTGAACCCGATCTGTTTGAGGATCTGCGCCTTTATTTCTTTTTGGTTATCAAATTCCGAATGTACCTTATGCTGCTTCCATTCTGCTTCCGGCATGAAATCCTCCCAATTAAATTCATTATCGGCCTGTGCATTTTCTACGGCGGCGATTTCTTCCTCATTGGCAGTACCGCTTAGGTATTTGTCGATCAGTGCTTTGGTAATCTTCATATATAAAGATTACGATCGAAAACAGATTAGCCCCCAAATGGAATTAAAAAATAATTTGCAGGAGTATGCTAAATAATAATGCTTTTCTGATTGTTTTTAATGCAAGAGTCAGTTGATTTTCTACAGTTTTCGTTGATATAGCTAGCTTTTCGGCAATTTCTTGATGTGATAGATTTGAAAATCTACTTAACATAAAAATCTCTTTACGTTTTTTTGGCAATTTGTCAACGATTGCATGAAGACTCGAGGAAAGCTGTTTGGCATAAAAATCATCCTGAGGACTATATTGCTGCACAAAAGTTTGATCCCTTTCCAGCAATTTTTTTCTATTATACTCTGCTTTGACCAAATCGATCACTGTGGTTCGTGCGATGCAAAAAATCTGAGATTCTATGGTCGAATCGATAGATTTGGTACTCATATTTTTCCAGAGTTTGATAAAAACATGCTGTACTGTTTCCTCAGCTAGATAAGGTGATTGGGTTTTATGAAGCGCATAATGGTAGACTTTGGAACTCCATAAGTCAAAGTATTTCTCAAATCTTCGGACGGTCAGCGCATAATTGATTTCCATAGTGTAGGCTTGGAATAAATGAATATAGCGATAATGCCTGTGCAGTCCAAGTATATTGAGAAAAATTTTGATGGGGCCTTATTTAACCTGATCTATTTTCTGTATAAATACCCGCTTTGTGTATTTATACCCTTTATTGAAGGGTTGATACCTGTGTGTTCATCGTTATCTATGGAATGGCATAGAGTTTGAATTTTACACAACATTAAAGAAATGTTTTATTCACATTAACACATCAACGTATGAGAAAATTAATTCAAACATTAGGGTTAGGTATGCTTATTTTAACTGTAGTCATCGGTTTTACTTCATGTAGTAAAGATGACGATCCTGCGGACAATGATCTTTTTATCGGGAAATATGAGGGCAATATTGCCTTTGACGATTTAAGTAACAATGACAATGATGTTGCTGCTGCCGAAGGAACAGTTACAGTTACGAAAGTAGGGGATACTTATAATTTCGCTTTTGGAAACGGGATTCCTAATCTGAACGGTGTAGATTTTGAGAAGAAGGATAATGTTTTGGTTAACATTGGTTCCGCTGGCACAGGCGTTATTCGAATTGATGCTGGTAAACTGACGATCGGATATACCAAAGATGGTAAGGCATGGACAGCTAATTGTCAGCGTAAATAATCGTATGCAAATCCTCAGCACGCATAATGCAGGCACCCTGGAAAATTAACATTTTATAACATTATTTTTTAAACGATTATTGAAGGGACATTGTTCTAATATTAAACAAAGAAAGGAAAAATATTATGAGTGAATTGACATGGAAAGGCCGTTGGAATGAAATCAAAGGTAAAGTAAAACAACAATACGCAGATCTTACCGATGATGATCTTTTATATGCCGAAGGTAAGGAAGATGAATTGGTTGGTAAACTTCAAAAGAAGACTGGTAAAACTCAGGATGAGGTCAACAAGTGGTTGAACGATTTATAACAGTGAGTATTTGTGATAAAGAAGCGGGTAGCAGTCATGTTATCCGCTTTTTTATGGTATATTTTTCCTCCTGCTTGACTTTTTGAATAAGCATTATTCCAAACAAATATTTAGGTTTTGAAGCGTCGAGGAAAGATGTTTTTTCTGTCTGGGTAGGTGATGTTCATTTGATTTAGTCAACACTTTAGTTTATATTTGGGTAATCAATTTATGAACCAAAAAATTTTTAATTCTTTAAAATGTGCTTAATGCCTGTTTAATATAAGTTGAATATTTTTGCGACTGACTAGGAAAAACAATGAGTGATACTAAAGAAATATTTTTACTGAATGTACGGCTCAAAGAAGGGGATCATAACGCTTTTATGGAAGTTTATGAGAAGTACAATAAAGGAATATATCACTTTATAAAAAAGTTCATTCAAGATACTGATACAATTGATGATATTATCCATGATGCATTTCTCAACCTTTGGAAATATAGATCTAATATCAAAAATAACCTATCGCTACAAGCTTACCTTTACCGAATTTCGAGGAATATCATATTCAAACATCTGAAAGAAAAAATGAGGTCTGCTGAAGCAATTCTGGAAACCTCAAGTGGCATCCAGTCTTTTGATAATTCGCCATCTGCTGATTATTCACTTGAAAGTAGTGAGTACGATAAAATATATGAGCTAGCCATTGGTCAATTGCCGCCACAGCGCAAGCGTATATTTCTGATGTCCAGAGAAGAAGGCTTGAGCTATAAAGAAATTGCCGACCATTTAAAAATTTCACCCAACACCGTGAAAGAGCATATGTCCTTGGCAATGAAAACTATTCGTGAATATATTGCCAAGGATCATGGTATTATCTATGCACTTCTTTTTCTTTATACATTAGGGCGGTAATCTCCAATGACCTGTTTTCAGGATTCTTTGATCAACTATATTTTAATTGGCTGGAACGATTTATATGGAATCTTGTACTTTGATCCAACTTGAAAAAAAAATAATAGGAGCGGAGACTAGTTGATTTTAAATGTGGCAAGAACGGGAAAATGGTCAGATTCTTTATTTGCCCAGGTATACACAGCGTATGCTTTTGGACTAATCGCATCAATAGGGGCATATAGCAGGTAGTCTATTGTTCGATTTGCTCCCGTGGTTGGAAAGGTAAATTGATCACAGTTTCCATTTAGGCAGCCCACAGAAAAGTATCTACGTAAAATATTTATCGGGTTGGAGGTGGGAAGGCAATTTAAGTCGGCTCCTACGATAAGGGGTTTGTCAAAAGACTTTGCCAATGCAACAAAGTCATTTGCTTGCTTAATCCGGTTTCTTTCGTCACTTAAGTGATCAAAATGCGTGCTGATAAAATAAAAATCTTTGTTATCTTTTTCTATTAAAATGCGTGCTACTGACCTGCGCTCTCCGCCTAGTGTGGGATCTACTTCCAGATTATAGGCAACGCGCTCCTTAATGGGGAGCTTGCTTAGTATTGCATCCCCATATTCACCGTTTTGTACATTTATGGCTTTAGCAAAGAAACAATCCATTCCTGTTAATAAGGCTAGTTCTTTTGCAATATCGCCATTGTTTTTGTTTCGATCGGTAAATTTATCCACCTCCTGCAATGCCAGTAGGTCAGGGTCAGCACGCTTGATAACATCTGCAATTACTTTAAGATCGGGTATCCCTCCGGTACGGGCTCCAAAAATGTTATAGGTCATTATTTTTACTGTTGTTTCTTTTTTTTCTGGCTCAGGTGTTGGTAGGGATGGACTTTTGCTACAGGCAAAATGGAGTATTGCCAAACAGGTTATGATGTAGCGTCTCATTGGAATTTTTTTTGATGAAAGCTGCCCCAATAAATTTTGGAGCAGCTTTTCGTGGTTAATTAAAAGGCTTCAAGTTCAGCAATAGCCGTGGTGTCACCATTTCCGGCACTATTGAGCACTGTAACTTTAAAATATTTGGCAGTTGTACTCTTCTCAAAATACATGGTCGCTGCAGTTTCTTCTGAAGATGCTCCGATGATAAAAATCCCGGCACTCTTCCAGCTTTGACCATCTATACTTGTTTCTATTTGTACAGTCTTGGGAAATAGATAAGCATTGCTGGTTCCAGTTCTTCCATATAACTTTAGGCCATGAAGGGTATGTTCGTTAGCCATATCAACTGTTACGTGATGCGGATGTGTTGGACGCCAGCCGTTTACTTTTCTATAGGTAGAGAGCCAGCATGTTGTTTTATCACCGTCGATACAGAAAGGTGCTCTTCCACCAATGGCATCATAATCATCGTCAGAGAAGTCAATTATTTTCCATCCTGTCAATGGGATCGGAGGAAATGGATTGCTCTCGTATACACCGTTAACAATATAATAGGTGGTCTGTAACCCCTTTGTAATTGGAAGTTCTGGTGACACGTTTTTTATGCTTACAGGGATAATGTACGATTTTGTGCCCCCTAGATTTATCGCATTGATCCGGAGTTTGGCTGAATTGCTACCGCCAAAGTTTCGGTTAATTTCCACTGTGGGGCTTTCAAGGGCATAACTTCCCGCAGGTGGTAACTCATAGTTACTGTTATTTTGAATGTTGTATTCAGCGACTTTGCTTGCGTCAATTGCTAGCTCAATGCTGATCTTCTGTGCAAGTTTGTCCAATCCGCCATATCCTGCACCGATAGTGGTTTCAACCCATTCATCTTTTATGTTGTAGGATTGGAGGATAGCGCCATTAGCTGCAGATTGTAGATAGACACTTCCATATTGCTTTGAATTTTCGATATTCAGTTCAGGTTCCTTGCAAGCCTGAAATAAGGCTATGATCGATAAGCATAGAAGGACGCTGCAGTATTTCCAGCGATTTGTATGTTGGTTTTTATTGAATTTTTTCATGGTGACTAAACGGATTAATTTACCAGCCTGGATTCTGAACTAAGTTGATGTTACGTTGGATTTCTGTCTGTGGTATTGGAAATACATAGAAGCTCTTGCGGAAAACACGTGTTTCAAATTTTGTTCGCTTAAAAAACGCCATATCCGTATTGGAAGTTCCTGCCTCGACGTTCATTCCGTAAAAAGGCCCCCCATCTGTTTGCTCTGCAATTTTCCATCGACGGGTATCGAAATAACGCAAATGCTCCATCGTAAGCTCTATCCGTCTTTCCGTTCTGATCTGTTGCCTCATTTCAGCTTGGTTGAGTCCCGAGCCTAGCGCCGGAATTCCACCTCTTAAACGAATTTGGTTTAAATATTTTAATATATCTGCATGTCCCGGGTTATATTCATTCAGCGCTTCGACATAGTTAAGTAGGATTTCAGCATAGCGCATCATCACCAGTGAACGAGCTACATTGTTTTGGGTAGGGTGGTATGTTGGGGATATATTTTTTCGGAATAAATAGCCGGTTTCCGAATAATCGTGTGAGCCACCTTTTCCAGATTCACCCGAGTAGTATAGTTGTATTTCCCGTACACCGAGACTAGAGGTCGTATTTATCCAATCGCTGCCACTATAGGTGATGGCGGCATAGAAGCGTGGTTCCCGATTGATATACATATTGAACGTTGACTTTGACCGTGTGGCGCCTGGAGGCGTGAATGTACTGAAGCCTGATTCTGTATAACCGCTCGCTGTGTTTATTTTGGGGCTTCCGTCACTAGCATAACCAGTGATCGGAGATTCTCCATTGGCCATTCTGTAAGTGTCGATCAGTTGTTGCGTAGGGCCCATAGAGGCATATCCACTTGCCAACCGCGGTGTACAGGATCTTTGGTAACTACCGAGATTGTTCGAATTGCGAGCCAGAATCCATTCGATATTCCATGAATCAAGGAATACGTCCCTGTAGGAGAGAAAACCGTCTATTGAACCATCGCTTTTTGTTTTCTTGTATAGACCGAGCTTACCTGAGGATTCAGCGTAGTCTATGATTGTCTTCGCCGCATCTGCCGCTTTTTTCCATTTGTTATTATCAGATGTAGGGTTAAATAGTGCCTTTCCATCTTTGTTTAACACACCGTTAAAATCCGGATTACCATTAAAAAGAGGACTGGCAGCATATAGGAGAAGTTTGCTCTTGATCGCCCGGCACAGCACTTTGCTTGCGCGGCCCATATCATTTTCAAGCACATTGTCTCCCGAATAGTAATGTTCTATATCAAGATCAGTTTCAGCCTGATTTAATTCAGATACGATGTAGTCTACACATTCGTCGTATGAACTCCTTGGTATTTGCATTGCCGGATCGGTAAGAGGCAGATCTGGATCTATCTCCTGATCGCCAAGTAAAATGACAGGTCCGTATTGCTTGAGCAATTCAGCGTAGAAAAATGCACGTAAAAAACGTGCTTCTGCTTTTCTTCTCTTGATGAAATTCTGCCCTTCGCGGTCCTCTAGTATTTGTTTATTACCCTCTATGTTATTGATAAAAGTAGTGGCTGTTCGAATTCCTTTGTAGTAATGTTCCCAAAAATTCCAATAATTTGAGGAGGCATTCCAGTTCCCCAGGTTTACGCGAAAAGGATTGTTTCGTTGCGACACATCGTTATCGTCAGACAACACATCCCAAGGGGTGTCATTGGTCCGATGGGCTTCATCGCGGATATAACTATAGGTGTTTGCCAGCCATTTTTCTGAAAGATCCCTTCTGTTAAAAACCTCCTCGAGCGAGAGACGATCGTCCGGAACCTGATCTAGGTAATCTTTACTGCACGATATATGGAATGTAAACAGAGCAGTTATTAGTGTGCTATATATAATATTTTTAAATACTGTTTTCATTTTGGTTAAATTAGAAGTTGATATTTAAGCCCAGTGAATAGGTCTTGATATTCGGGTATTTAGACCCTTTTCCATCGCCGAGTTCCACATCCCAGAATTTGAAAGGACTCCAGGTAAACAGATTGTAGCCTGAAAAGAAAATGCTGGCCGCGTCAAGTTTTGCGTGTTTGACAACATGTTTGGGTAGCTGATAGCTTAATTGTACATCTTTTAAACGTACATATCGACCATTTTTTAGCCACCAGGTACTTGGTACAAAATTGCTGTTGGGACTTCCGTCTGACAGTCTTGGATAAAATGCATCCTGTCGGGGATTATCAATGGTCCAGCGATCTTCGATGTTATTTAATAAATTTCCGCGGCTCATGGATACCGAGAATGGATTGAGTCCTTCTCCGGTCATCATGACATCAACATTTCCTACACCTTGAAATAAAGTTGATAGGGACCAATTTTTATAAGTGAAAGAAAAACCAAGTCCATAAACAAGCTCCGGAATTGTTCCGTAGCCAATAGGTACCTTGTCAAAATCATCGATTTTCCCATCGCCGTTGACATCCTGGAATTTGATGTCCCCCGGCTTTACCAGGCCGGGGTGCAATGGGCCATTATTGATATCATCTTCAGAATCGAATAATCCGAGTGCAATATAACCTTTTCTTAATCCGAGTTTTCTACCCCGATCGTCTTGCCAGGGATAAAGAGGGTTAGGTTGATCATTTTCAATGACCTTATTTCTATTGTAGGTAATATTGCCCAGCAACTGAAAACTAAAATCATCGAACTTTTTATTCCATGTCAACGATCCATCAATTCCTTTATTGTCGATTATTCCCAAATTTCCTGAAGGTGCAGATTGAAGTCCTACATAACTAGGTACATTGCCGCGTCTAAGAAATATACCGCTTCGACGTTCTCTGAAAAAATCGAGCTGGAGGTTCACCGCGTTGTTTTTGGTTTGGAGATCTAGGCCTAAGTTGCTTTTGATGGAAGTCTCCCAAGTTACGTTGACACCGTACTCGCCGATATTTACACCTTTGTCAAATTTTGTCTGGCTATTTTTTCCAAAATTATATCCTCCAGCGTCATCTTTAATGGTAGAGATATAGGCAAAACGGAGCTCATCATTGGAGATTAAAATTTTACTGTTACCTACTTTACCATGTGAGAACCTTATTTTGGCAAGTGAAATTTTGTCTTTCAATCCCGAGAAAAACTGCTCTTCGCTCAGTACCCAAGCAAGTCCAAATGAGGGGAAGAATCCAAATCGATTAGTGGGCGCAAAGTTCTCCGAACCGTTATATCCAAAATTGGCTTCCATAAAATAGCGGCTGTCATAACTATAAGTTGCACGTCCCGATACACCCAAAAACCGATAAGGGAGTGAGGTGATCAGTGTACCCGCCTGTGAATTTAACCTATCACTTTTATTGTAGAGCACCATTCCGGAGGTTGAATGTTTGCCGAAGTCGCGTTTATAGTTTAGTGCTCCCTCCAGGTATATTGTTCTTTCCCCTTCACTATTTCTTGAGAAACTAAGAAAGCGTTCGCCAACATAGGTTTGATCATATTGCATGACACCATTTTCGTCCCTGCCTGTTGCCAAAAAAGAGTCTGGGCGTTTGGTTCTACGCATACTCGTATAGTTGTAGACGTCAAATGAGAACATCGCTGTCGCAGATAAACCTTTTGTTATAAATGGGAGCTCTTGTGTAGCGCGTAGATTTGAAAATAGCTGATTGCGCCACTGGTTTGCGTATCCTGTTTGGGTGAGGTGAGCATAAGGATTCATCAAGGAACCTGCACGTTGGTCAGGCACAGTCCCATTTTCAAACATGATCGGGTGAATTACCGGTGTCATTAACCAGGCATTTTCAAATATCGTTCCCTGGCTTGAAGCTGGATAGTTTGCATTGGCAAGATAGCCTTGTACCCCCAGCTCAATTTTGGTCAATGTGGAAGGTCTTACGGTTAAGTTGGATGTAAGATTATATCTTTTATAACCTACTTGTTGGTTATAATTAACAGACTTATCCTGTTTATAGAGCCCTACTTCGTCAAAATAACTGACACCTACATAATAGTTAGACATATCAGAGCCCCCGTTTATATTCATATTTCCCCGGCGCTGATGACCAAATTTATTAAATAACGCCCCCATCCAGTCTACGTTTGGGTATAAATAGGGGTCCTCACCACTGGCTGTTTTTTGAATTTTTTCATCGCTGTAAATCGGCGCTGCACCACGGTTTGTCAAGGCTTCGTTCGACATTTTCATATAAGTGATGCCATCTGCAAATTCAGGCAGTTTGGTCATCTGCGTGAGACCTTCATAATAACGGACATTGAACTTGGGTTTTCCGGGTGTTCCTGATTTTGTTTTTATGATCACAACACCATTTGCGCCACGAACACCATATACAGCTGTTGCGGCAGCATCTTTTAGCACGGTGAAGCTTTCAATATCTTCGGGATCGACATTGGACATTTTTCGGGGTGTACCATCGACGAGCACAAGTGGTTCACTCAATCCTTGGCTGAAGGTCGAGATCCCCCGAATCCAGATGCTGGAATCATCAAACCCCGGTTCCCCGGTTCTTTGCACGGAAACAACACCGGCAATCCTCCCTGCCAACGCATTCGTAAGGTTTGCGACAGGAACCTGAAGATCCTTTGCTGTCACAGTAGACTGAGCGCCGACGACAGATATCTTTTTCTGTGTGCCAAATCCTACCACAACGACTTCGTCAAGTCCGGCTTCTGTAGGTTCAAGGCTTACTTGTAGGGCAGCCTGACCATCAGCTGCAACTTCAATTTTTTTGTAGCCTATACTTTGGAAAACCAGCACACTGCCGGGAAGTGCTGCCAGAATAAATTTACCATGGATATCCGTCGTGGTACCCACGTTGGGTTTGTCCTTCAGTGTAACGGAAACACCTGCCAGCGTCTCACCTTTGGTGTTTGTTACTGTTCCGGTAATATCTTTCTGAACATGACTGACTGTTGGAACTGGATTTGCTGCTTTCAGAATTCGTACAAAGTCATGTCTTACTTCATAGGTCAGGTGATAAGGTTCGAGCATTTCCTTTAATACCTCCTTTGCGAGTTTCGCTCCCCTATAATTTATTTTGACTTTTAAGAAGCTGTCCTGGTTGTTATAGGCTAGAGGAATATGGTATTTGGTCTGAAGTTGCTCAAGCGCTTCCTGAAGACTGATGTTTTTGAAATTTACTGAAACAGCATTATTCAATTCTTTTTGACCATAGCTCTTTGTGCTTGCACAAACAATAGCTGATGTCATTAAAAATCCTGATAATACAGTAGAGATACGCATAAACTGTTTAAGATTATGATTTTGACAACAATGTCTTTTTTTTTGCATCTTTGCAATAATTAATAAGGTTAGTACTTTGTTAAGGATGAGATGATATCAATAGTTTCTCAGGCCATCTGATAACATCTGGATCATTTGCCAGAATTGCCTTGCAGTTCTGGCTTAGTTTTTTCTAATTGGTAGCTTTAATATTCCATATATTTTTATTCTTATCGAATGTCAAATTAGCATTGCTCAGTTCTGCTAATGTTTTTATTACTTGTGTTTTATCTTTGTTTTTGAATGTTATTGAAACTTTAGTGTCAGCAAGGGCTGGGTCGATAGCGATTGAGTCACCATAAATACGGTAAACTTTTTGGGCGATCTGGCTAAGCGGTTCATTGATATGAACTGTTTCGTTGTTAAACCACATCATATCATTGTGCGTTGTTTTCGCCCAGTCGTTGGTTGATGTCAGCTTCGCACGTTCTCCTTTTATTAGCGTGATCTTGTTCTCAACAGTAACTAGTTTTTCAATGATAGGAGATTTATGCCAATCGTCATTTTGTAGCTGTCCCTTGTCCCCAGAAGAAAGGGAAAGTATGGATTTAATTTTCCCAAAAAAGTGTCCTACGGCAGATTGTGGCTCATCAGTTGGATTGGCGATTACATGGATAAGATCTTTTTCATCTATACGGTAGACATTGACCTTTCCGGAACTAACTTCCACCAGTCGCTCTATATCACTATCGATATTGAAGGCCGTACCGACAACTTGTGTTGTGAAATTTTTTGCTATGACAAGAAACGGTTTGGCAGGATCGGGACTCACTTCAAAGAACGCTTCGCCTTTAAGCTTTACGATCCGCATATTGCTGATCTGTAGGAGTGGGTAGGTCAGCGTACTGTTCCCATTTAGGAGGACAGTCGTTGAATCATTTAATATCACCTTTTTGCGTTCCCCGTGATTGGTATGTATTGTCGCCCATTGTACTTTTGTATGATTTCTCTTTGAAGAAGTATAGAAGTATAATGCTGTAAAAAGGGCGATAAGAGAGACAGCTGCAAGTTTCATCGTCCTATTTACCCATACTGATTTTTTTGTGTGGTGATTTGTTTCCACGGAAATGGAAGACAAGAGCCGATTTTTGGTTTTCTCCTTATTGGGATTATCAGGCAGGTTGGTATCGTTGGCTGTGAGTTCATCGAATAGTTTGCGTACGCTCAATAAGAGATTTTGTGAATTCTTTCGGTTACGGAGTATAGACTCCAGCAGAATGAGTTCATCTTTATTGATCGAATTATCGTTTAACTTTTGAACCAGTATTAAAAAATCATCTTCTATCATACCCTATAATAGAGCTGAATTTAGATTTGGTAGGGGTCGATAAAAAAATATTTTTTTTGGCCTTAACGCACCATGTCGCAGCTGAAGGAGATAATAAATAGCAATAGTGATTCACTAGTGATCTGGAGGCAGAGCACTAGTGAATTATTAGTTTATAAGCCAGTCGTGAGATGAAGCATTCTATTTTTTTGCTTTGAATAGCTTTTTATTCAATATGTTTCTTTTTGTTAAAATTGAAACGGCGAGCAATGCTAAATCCCCAACGGAATTGTCCCTTACCCCATGAGCTATTTGTTTCGCTAATAAACTGAGATTCTTGTATTGCGGTAGCATTGGTAAAATTGAGATGGAAGATATGGCCTCCAGTATCCATTTCCAAACCGACACCTAATGCATTATAGTAATGCTGTCCGCTTACATCTTCATGGTATTTTTTGTTCGACGACTTTCGGAAAGGTAATGTATAGTCTGCTACTAATGCTATCCTATTGCTTACCTTGGCCCGTCCACCTATACCAAGAGCAAATACATCATTCTGATCGTTATAAGCCGTATAGTTCCGGTGAAGATAGGTTGGGACCACTACGAGCGATAGATTTGAACTAAATTTACGGGCAATGATGAGCTGCGTCACATAGCTCAATCGATCATTAAAGTCTTCAAAGCTTGCTGCCGAGGACTTATCCGGGCTGGCTTCCATGGCAGATAGTGTTGTACTTCCAAAAAAAGCAACAGAAACAGGTACATTATTGTCAACTGTTTGTTCGATAAATCTATATTTCACATTACCCTCAAATAGTTGTCTAACCTCTGTTGCACCCTTCGAGCGGGCGATTCCAATGTTTAGGTTATCTAATAGACCGTAATCAAAACCTATTCGGATGTCGGTCGAATTATCGAGACCGAAGAAATTCTTCCCTCCACCGGCACTGCCTGCTATATCGCCAAAACGGTGATCTACTCTAAAGTCCATTTCATGGCGGTGAATGGTTTCCGTTGTCTTGAGGTTGATCAGGTTACCGGATTTAAAGGTTGCAGTGACTTTTTCATTTTTAACCCCATCGATATGGATTAATTTATCAAGGTCTTCCTGAGCGAATGACCTTACGGAAGTAAAGCACAGGAGTATAAATAGCGTTTTTCTCATTTGCAATAAATTCGGGTGATTATGGTTTATAGGTCGCATCAACTGTGATTTTCACTACTTCAGCAATTTTTTTTCCGACGATGGAAGGAATAGAAATTTTGTGATCGGCGAGTCTTACCTGAAAACTTGTAACAGCTTTTAATGTCCCATCTTTAACAATAAATGCAGCCTTTGTGTTGTACGGCTTGGTAACTCCATGGATCTGAAGTGTGCCCGTTACGTTCAGCGTATAACTGCCGTCTTTTGTTAATTTGTCTGCATTTTCGACTTTCCCTTTAAATTCTGAGAGGGGGTATCGGTCACTTTCCATGTAATTTTCATTGAAATGCTCTTGCATGAGCTTTTTGTCAAATTGAAAAGATGTATTTTTTACCCGAAAGATGATATCTCCGCTTTGAAGATTCATCGCCGAAGCACCTAAGATACTTTTGGCTTCGATGTCTTCCAATGGCGCATTACTGAAAAAAGTGATGCTGGTCTCTTTTGAAACAAAGGAAGCCTTTTGTTGCGCAAATGTCGTCATACTGATGAGCATCATGAAGAGCGCTATGTAAATGTTGATTTTGTTCATATGCATAACATTAATTTTCAGGTGAATTTTTCTTAATCCATGCATCCAGCAGCTCTATTTCTTTTGATGTGAGTGAGCCGCCTAACGGCATGGATTTGGTCACTAATACCGCATTGTTAATCTTTGCAATATTGTCTTTGACAGAGGTATAACCACTGAACTCCCATCGCCCACTTGCCGAACGTCCTGTTGCGTGGCATGAACTACATTTCGTTTCAAAAAGTGCTTTAGAAAAATTCGTGTAGGACACATTCTGGGTTGTCACCGTTTCAGTTCCGTTATCCGGAATGGTCGTAAGTTCTTGCGCTTGCTTTTTGGTACAGGCCGAGAATGAGAGAACTGTTAAGGTAAAGAGTGAAATAACAACGTAACGATGTGCGCTGAGGCGAGGATTTACCGTTTTTAGATTTTGTACCATAAGTTTGAATAGTTAGTCTTGGCTTAGTTAGCAGGAGCAACGACTGTGTTGTCATTTACTATTGGCCAAACGCCAACGCGTGGAAAACTTATCCCTTTATTGTCTCCGCGTTGTATATCCTGGCCGAAATAATATAAGGGCCATCCTTTGAAAGTTAATTGTTTCCTTCCATAGACGGTTATGACAGCGATGTCAGCTGTACGAACAAGCGAAGGCAGAGCTCCCGTCTCTTTTTGAAAGATTGGCCAGATCGCATCATTACTGAAATCTTCAGCAGTATAATTGTTTTTGTTGAATTTATCGGGTTTAAAGGCATACAATGTTCTGCCCTTATCATCTGTCAGATAAATTGTTTTTCCTGTTCCTTCCGTATAGTCGCCTAAATAGTTTTTAGTATCGTGACCGATAAGTTGCGCATTGGCGACCATGAGTAAATAATCGGGTTTGGCCACGTACCATATTTTATTTACAGCATCTCCTTTCACCTGACCAGATTGACTATCGCCTGCATAGTAGTAAAGCGGCCAGCCTTTAAATGTACTTTGTTTGGAACCATCTTCACGGGTTATTTCACCGAGCAGGCTTTTGTCAATTTTTAGGTCTGTGCTTGTTTCGCTGCTATAATAAACCGGCCAAGTAGCCAAACAATTACCGCTGCAGGTCGAAGTTCCTTTTGTATCATTCGAAAAGAAATAAAGTGTTTTACCATCGGCATCGGTCAAAATATTGCCAAATTGAGTATTGGCAGACATTTGCAGGCCCTTGTTTTTATTTTCGACATTGCCAGGCTCACCATCGTTTTTTGAACAAGCAGAAAACATGGCTAAGGTCAATAGACCACCTATAAAGAGACCACCTATAAAGGTTAATTTGACTTGTTTTTGGTTTGATTTCATAATTGTATGTTTTAAAATAATGTCTTGATACTACGATCAGGTCAGCGAAAAGGTTGCTTGGAAATCGGGTTAAAAAAAAATATTTTATGGAGGCAACCTTTCCGAATATCCTCTCGTATTAGACTTAATACTATATTTATCAAAAGAAAGAAGCAATATCGAGTGGCGATAACAGAAGTTGACGAAAAATCTATCCATATTATTAAAGGATGTATTGATGAGGACCGCAGGGCTCAGAAAGATCTTTATACCATCTATTACGCTATGTCTTTAGGGATATGTCTGCGCTACGCTAATCACAGAGAGGATGCCATAAGTATTTTAAATGAGGGCTTTTTCAAGGTTTTTAAAAATATCAACAAATATGATTTTCAGAAGCCTTTTTCCATATGGATCAAAAAAATCATGACAAATACTGCAATTGATTTTTATCGGGCAAAGATTAAACAGGGCATCCTGGTAGATGTATCCATGTATGAGCATACCATTGTTGAAGATGATAGCATCAGTCAAAAGTTAAACTATGAAGACTTGTTGGCGATGGTACAGCAGCTTCCACCTGCCTACAGGACAGTGTTCAATCTCTACGCGATCGATGGTTATGGACACGAAGAAATTAGTGGCATGTTGGGTATTGCTATTGGAACATCAAAATCTAATCTGCATAAGGCACGCGGTCGACTGGCAGAAATGGTGGAAGTTCAAGGTGTAAAATTTGGTAAAACGGAAGAGAAAAGATGATGGAAAAGGATAAGAACAAGATTGATGAGCTATTTAAGGAAGGTTTAAGTGATGCTAACTTTGAATTTGATGAATCACATTGGCAAGATATAGAATCGCGGTTAGACAATGAAAGGCGTGTAAAGAGACGAAAGATCGTCGTTTTAACGACCTTGGCTGCTACACTTGCAGCAGTTTTAACGATCTTTTTTACCTGGAATAGCATATTATTTAAAACCAATAATTTACCAGGTGAAATAAATTCGGCGGGTATTTCGCCTGAAAAAGAGGTTCCGGAGAGGAAAACAGTTCAACCTAAGGACCATTTGCTAGAGGAACCCAAACGGGGGCAAGGTTGGATTGCATTCCAGCCGATCAAACGTACGAATAATGTGTTCCAGATTTCAAGTGAAACCATCGTACTGCAGGATATTCGTTTGGCGAAGATAGCGGATGCAAATCCGATAAGCGGGCAAGAAAGAAAACTAAATACTACATTCACTATTCCGCGCATGGAATATAACAATCAGAGATTGCCTCATTTCAACTTAAGAGAAGAACCGGTTGAAGGGACAGGGGAACGTCTGGCAGCCATTTATCAGCCCAAAGAAAGTATCGGATCCGAAGCACAGGAAAGAGAGCGGTCGGTTGTAAGTTTTTTGGCAGGACCAGATCTGACAAGCGTGCGCGGGGCAGGCAAATCCTCACTTAGTGAGAATGTCGGTTTGGCCTACTCCTATCCCCTCACAAAAGCATTGCGTGTGTCTGTGGGGGCTACCTATGCTAAAAAGAATTATACGTCAGCTTATAAATTTTATACGCCATCAAATCCACCAGAAATGACGCAATTGCCGAGCAATGTCAGCGCTGTATGTGATGTTCTTGATGTACCATTGACAGCAAGTTATACGGTATTGAAAAGTAAAAAAGTGAAGTTTAATGTTAGCGCAGGACTTTCGAGCTATTTTATGCTAAAGGAAAAATACACTTTTGATTATGAAAGCGGAGGTAGCTACGGTGGAGCTCAGAAAAGTGCCGTCTATGAAGTGAATGGAGAGAACCAGCATATCTTCGGTGTTGCCGATTTTTCGATCTCCATTGAGAAGAAAATCAATGATAAAATCAATATCGGTGTAAAACCTTTTGTTAAAATGCCATTGACAGGGATTGGTTACGGAAATGTGGATCTAGAATCTAAAGGCGTAGCGTTTACCTTAGGAATGAGTTTGTAATTCGGATATATTCCATCGAAGGAGACCAGTTAAACCTATGTTTAGCGAGCTTGTACCGTTTTACTAGCCTGTGTCCCCCCCGAAAAAAATTGGCACCTGATCTTTCTGATCAGGCAAGTAAGTACGTTTCTTTTTTACTGTATATTGTCATTCACTTCAAAATGCACAGAAAATTAAACTTCTATTACATTTTAATGTGCTGTACGTATGTGAACAATTCGGTTAATAACTGTTCGCATACGTACATTTCGTTTTTTGAAGAAGATCTTAGATCGCCCATAATTGGCTTTAAAAGGCATAATGAGCCTTGGGGCCAACTGGTATGGTATTTGGCACGGACCTAATAAAATTGATCTTATGTTCTTTATGCATTTTGAAGTTCACTTTTCCATTTCAGCTATTCAGCGACTTCTGTTGGTTATTGATCTAAAATCCGTGGACAACAAGCATTTGGAGCGATAATTTTGAGTCAACAGATAAGCAAGGTAAAAAATAACACAAAAAAGATAGTATGAAAACTCTCGTAAAAACATTCACAGTAGCAGCTTTAATGGTCGTATCAACATTGGCTATGGCAGCTGGAGGACCCGGTTCAAAATCAAGCCCGGTCAGCGTTAATCTATCAACCGCAGACTTTGCGCTAGAGCACTATATCGCCGTGATCACTGAAGGTGAGTCGGCTGGAATAGAACAGTTGTTTGCTGAAGACTTTAATCTAAAGGTCCAAACGGGTACTTTGAAGTCATATAGCCGCTATGAAGTGGTTAAATCCTTGAAAAAGCAAAAAAATATCCACCTGAATTGTGCGGTTAGCACAGATGTAGTTGAACAGTCTACAGATTATATGGTGGCCAGGGTTACTTTGAAATTTGAAAATTTCACTAAAACCGATCTTGTTACCTTAGTACGTGAAGGTAAAGACTGGAGAGTATCCAAATCGATCAATTCCTATAAATAGAATCTCATAATTTTGGGGCCAGCTCAATTATACCAAAAGCTGATCCCTAGTGAATAACATGTTTATAAATTTAGTTTAGAAGCCACATCGGAAGATGTGGCTTTTTTTGTCTGCCTAAACCAAAATATATCATTTAATAAGGTCAAAAAGCCTAATTTGACGAATTTACCCCTTAAAATAAGAAGATTCTACCCCCCTTCCTCTGTAACGTTTTTGATAATATTGCAAGTGTCAATACGACATTTTATTGTGTTGACGATGTTAAATAACCAAGAGTGTTTGACTGATTAGATGAATACCCTCCCCAAATCACATAAAAAATAGGTGTAGGGAAAGTCAGTTGGCTAAAACTCAAAAACAGCTAATAACCAAGTTTAATTATGATGAATTTACCAATCAAAAGTGGATTGTTTGATCCTTGAATTCCTAATAGAACGCAATATAGCTACCTCATATTGCCATGTTACTCTTCATCAAAATATTATTTAATCACTAAACAGTTTTACTTATGAAAAGGAAAATAGTATTAACACAGTGCTGGCTTTGTTGTATCTGCTTTTTATTTTTGAGCTTACAGCAGACTTATGCACAGTCAATAACTGTACGGGGCCAGGTTACCGAAAATAACAGGCCACTTGCTGGAGTGACCGTTAAAAATATCGGTTCCCCAATGCAGACACAGACAGATACACAGGGGAAATATACACTCAGTGCTGCGACAGTCACGGCATTAGAATTTACCTTTCTAGGCTATGCGAAACAGCGCTTTGAATTCAGTCAGCTAAAACAGATCAGCCAAGGGAATTACGAGCTTAATGTGCAGCTTGATGCTTCCGAAGGAGATGTTTTGGATGAAGTGGTGGTCGTGGGTTTTGGTTCGCAGAAAAAAGCAAACCTGACTGGTTCGGTTGCGGTGGTGGATGCCAAGCAACTAGAAAATAGGCCGGTAAGAAATGCGATCCAGGCACTGCAAGGACTGGCACCAGGACTAAATATTTCCCAAAACTCGGGAACGATGGAAACCAATCCATCCATTAATATCCGGGGGACAGGTACAATCGGCACATCTTCTTCGGCACCATTGGTCCTAATTGATGGTTCTGAAGGATCTTTGGCCGCATTAAATCCACAAGATATCGAAAGCGTTTCTGTATTGAAAGATGCCGGTGCTGCTTCAATTTATGGCTCTAGAGCCGCTTTTGGCGTTATTTTGGTCACTACAAAATCTGGAAAGGCTGGACGTACTTCGGTAAATTATAATAATAGCTTTCGTATGAACGCACCGACATTGATGCCTAAGATGATGGATTCTTACACTTTTGCTCAATACTTCAATCAAGCAGAAGTCAACGCCGGCGGTTCACCGCATTTCTCCGCGGAGCATCTGCAGCGCATCTTGGATTATCAAAACGGAAGCCTGAAAAATTCGACCATTGTCGATCCGAATAATAAGTTGTATTGGGCTGAAGGATATGCCTATGGTAACGACAATAACGATTGGTTCGATGTCATGTACCGGGATCAGGCTTTTGCCCAGGAGCACAACCTAAGTCTCAATGGGGGAACCGAAAAAACAACCTATTACCTTTCTGGCAATTTCATGAAGCAACAGGGATTGATGGCCTTCAATACAGACCATTATGACCGTTACTCTGTTGCGGCTAAAATCAATTCTAAAGTATCTGACATCTTTCAGGTAAATTACAACGCTAGGTTAGTACGGGAAGATTACGACCGTCCTGCAGCATTGACCAATAGTTTTTATGATGATTTAGGCAGACAGGGCTGGCCAACGCTGCCTCTGTATGATCCGAATGGATACCTGTTTAGTTCTCCCTCACCTGCACTTGCTATGAAAGAAGGCGGACAGGATAAATCAAGTAAGGATTACATTTACCAGCAGTTACAACTGATCCTCGAACCTATTAAAGGATGGCGTACAACCGGTAATTTCAACTACAGAACCACAACTCAATTTCGTCATTGGGATTCGCAGCGCCTTTACAACCATGACGTGAATGGTGATCCGTATCTGTATAAAAACTCGTCAAATGTCTACGAATTCGGTTTAAAGGAAAACTACTATAACATTAATATCTTTTCTGATTACGATAAGAGCTGGGGCGATCATCATTTTAAAGTTATGGTCGGTGGTCAGATTGAACACACGGCCTATCGCAATCTCGGTGTGCAACGCGACGGAATCATTATCCCGGATCAGCCGGTATTGAATCTGACCTCCGGCACAGACATCAATGGAAAAGCAGTAGTACCTTCTGTATCTGGTGAATATCAAAAATGGGCAACAGCGGGTTTCTTCGGCCGATTGAATTACAATTATGCTGAAAAATATTTATTGGAAGCTAATTTGCGTTATGACGGTTCATCACGTTTCCGTAGCGATAGCCGCTGGGGCTGGTTTCCTTCAGTTTCTGCTGGATGGAACATCGCCAAAGAAAACTTCCTTGTAGAGTCGGCACCATTTATTAATATGCTGAAATTAAGAGCTTCCTACGGAGAGCTGGGCAATCAAAATACCGATGTCTGGTATCCGACTTATGTCACGCAACCAACAGGGACAGCCAATGGTGCTTGGCTGATTAATAATGCACGACCAAATTCTGCATCGGCTCCAGGCCTCGTAAGTGCTTTATTGACCTGGGAATCTATCAATACGAAGAACTTGGGCGTCGATTTTGCTTTTTTAAATAGCCGTCTTTCTGGATCTTTTGAGGTCTTCGAACGGAAAACATTTAATATGGTCGGCCCAGCTCCGCAGTTGCCTAATACATTAGGGACGACAGTTCCTCAAACAAACAACACCGATTTAAAAACAAAAGGATTTGAAGCGACCCTGGGCTGGAATGACCGTACAGCAAGTGGTTTCGCATATGGAGCAAAGTTCCTCTTGTCAGATTATACCACAACCGTAACACGCTATCCTAATGCAATAGGGTCATTATCAAACTATCGGGAAGGCCAAAAGTTGGGTGAAATATGGGGATATCAAACCCTTGGTATCGCAAAGACAGAGGAACAGATGAGTCAACATCTGGCGAGCTTGCCCAATGGTGGACAAAATGCATTAGGAACACAATGGGGGGCAGGCGATATCATGTATGCGGATTTGAATGGCGACGGAAAAATAGATGGTGGAAGCAATACACAGGCCGATCCAGGTGATCGTCGTGTGATTGGAAACAGCACACCGCGTTACTCCTTTGGATTGAATCTGAATGCGGATTACAAAAATTTTGACTTTAGTATTTTCATGCAAGGTGTCATGAAACGCGACTATTGGCAAGGTGGCTACTATTTTTGGGGAGCAACTTCAAAATGGTGGTCTACGGGCTTGGTCGATCATCTTGATTATTTCCGTACTGCAGACAATCCATTGGGCGAAAATCTTGATGCATATTACGCACGTCCTGTTTTTGGTACCTCCAAAAACCAACAGACGCAGACGCGCTTTTTGCAAAATGCAGCCTATATCCGCATAAAAAATATTCAACTAGGCTATACCTTACCGAAAGAAACAACCAAACGTTTTGGTGTAGAGCGTTTACGTGTATACGTTTCCGGAGAAAATATCTGGACCGGCTCAAGTGTAGCGGGAATGTTTGATCCCGAAACTATTGATGGCGGAAGCAACGGAACGGTTTATCCATTGACAAAAGTATGGTCTGCAGGTTTAAGTGTTACATTTTAAGTCGATTCATTATGAAATTCAATAGTACTATTTTTAGATTGATGCAATTGGGCCTTGTCGCTTTGGTAGGCCTAGCTTCCTGCAATAAATATTTGGATATTGCACCTCCTTCGTCCATCATACCTGAAGCTTATCTGGATGAGGAATCACAACTTGCTGCTTATACCGTAAATCAATATGCTGGACTGTTTCCTTCGCATGGCAACTGGTCCTTTGGGACTTTCGGCATCGACGGAAATACAGACAATATGGCTATTCCAACACTGGATAATAAGTTTATTCCAGGCCAATGGCGCGTTGGATCGAACGGCGGTGACTGGGATTTTTCAAGTATTTATCAAATGAATTATTTTATCAATACGGTGGTTCCCAAATGGAAGGAAAATCGTATTCTCGGAAATTCCAGTAACATAGCACATTATATCGGTGAAGCTTATTTTTTACGTGCCTATGTTTACTTCGGGAAATTGCAGGCCTTGGGCGATTTTCCTATTATTCGCAATGTGATGTCGGATAAGGACAAGAATATTTTGGTGGAAGCGAGCAAGCGTTCACCAAGAAATGAAGTCGCACGTTTTATACTTTCAGACTTGGATTCAGCCATTACCTTGCTGAACCAAAATTCTCCCGACGGTAAGAAGCAGCGGATCTCAAAAAATGTAGCCCAGCTTTTCAAGTCTCGAGTAGCTTTGTATGAAGGTACCTGGCTCAAATACTTTAGCGGAACCGCATTCGTCCCTAAAGGACCAGGATGGCCTGGTGCGGCAAAATCATACAATAGCAATTATGCATTTCCGACTGGAAGTATTTCCGGAGAGATCGACTACTTTTTAACGCAGGCGATGGAATCGGCAGCTGCGGTTGCTGACAATGTACCGCTGGTGAGCAATACCGGAATAATAGAATCTGCTAATAATGAAAATCCTTACTTCAGTATGTTTGGTGCCGTGGATATGTCCAGCTATGGTGAAGTACTGCTGTGGCGTCAATATAATCAAAGCCTGGTGACACATAATGTACCTGTGTATGCACAGCGGGGCAATTATGCGGTTGGTTTGACACGCGGCCTTGTCGAAAGCTTCCTGATGTCCAATGGACTGCCTATTTACGCCGCGGGCAGCGGTTATGCTGGCGATGATTACATCGCAGATGTTCGGAAGAATCGCGATGGTCGTTTACAATTGTTTTTAAAAGAGCCTGGCCAAAAGAATGTATTGGTCAATATTGGACAAGGTACACACTATACCCTTATTGAGCCCACACCGACTGTTTACGATACCGATTGGGAAAGACGTTATACAACGGGGTATACCATACGTAAAGGTATTTCATATGACGGTTTACAAACGCTAAACGGACAGGGATTTACGGGTAGTATTACCTTCCGAGCTACCGAAGCTTACCTCAATTATATGGAGGCCTGTTACGAAAAGAATCAAAATTTAGATACGAAGGCACAGGCCTATTGGCGCTCATTGCGTACACGTGCTAAGGTCGACCAAGATTTCAATGCAACCATTGCTGCAACACAAATGGATAAAGAGAAGAAAGATTGGGGCGCGTACTCTGCAGGACAGTTTGTATCACCCACACTGTACAATATACGTCGCGAACGCAGAAGCGAACTTATGGCTGAAGGTCTGCGTTGGATGGATCTCAAGCGCTGGCGTGCAATGGATCAGCTGATTACAACAGCAGACCATTTTGAAGGTTTTAAACTTTGGGGACCGATGAAAGATTGGTATAAACCCGAACAGCTGATTTATGGTGCTACCAATGATAAATCTGTCGTTTCGGATCCCGCACGGAGTGAATACCTTAGACCATTGGAGATCCGAAGCAATGCCCTGTCTTATACCGGTGTAAAATTTGCCATGGCACATTACCTCGCACCCATTGCCATAGAGCATTTCCAGTTGGCTTCGGATGATGGTACAGCAGAAAATTCTGTTATTTATCAGAATCCAGGATGGTCACTGATCAGTGGAACTGCTCCAACTGGCTTGTAGAAATATAAAAAGGGATATGTGTCATCTCATTATTACACAAATACGAATATAGCCCTCTTTTTGACTCAATATCCCCCTTGACTACGTAGGAAAAGGGGGATATTTTTGTGTACTGATCATCAAGAGCAGTTAACTCAAAGAAACTTAAACTAAATCATGAAAAAACTTTTATCTGTCTGTCTTAGTTTGCTGTCAAGTTGTTTTATCGCCTATAGTCAACAGCCCATCCCACCGCAGTATAAATTGGTCTGGTCGGATGAATTTGATTATAATGGTGCGCCCGACACAACTAAATGGAGTTTCGAAGAAGGTTTCAAGCGTAACCGGGAGGAACAATGGTATCAAAAGGAAAATGCTTCCTGTCATAATGGCCTGTTGGTTATTGAAGCAAAAAAAGAACAACGTAATCATCCAGGTTTTATGCAGGGCAGCTCTGATTGGATTGCCGGCCGTAACAAGATAACCTATACTTCGGCTTCGATAAATACTTTGGGAAAGCAGAGCTGGAAATATGGGATTTTTGAAATCCGGGCACGTATCCCAGTTGGTGAGGGCCTTTGGCCTGCATTCTGGACGTTAGGCACCACCAAAGAATGGCCATCAAATGGTGAAATAGATATCATGGAATATTATAGGGGCAATATATTGGCTAATATCGCAACTGGTACTGACCAACGCTGGAAAGCACATTGGTTTGGTAAGACGAAAGCAGTCAAGGATCTTGGTGGAAAGGCTTGGGCAGATCAATTCCATACCTGGCGAATGGTTTGGGATGAAGACGCTATTGCACTTTATGTGGATGATATGGAAATGCTTCACGTTCCTATGGATCAATTGGTCAATAGGGATGGTACAGGATTCAATCCATTTACCCAACCACATTATCTCCTGTTAAATTTGGCCCTCGGTGGAATAAACGGGGGCACGATAGCTGATAAATTACTCCCTGCAAAATATGAAATTGATTATGTACGGGTCTATCAAAAAATAGAACATGCTGAAATGAATAGTTTTACGCCAGGGGAAATATGGAGAGACCAATCCGGTCATGTGATCAATGCCCATGGCGGCGGCGTACTTCATCAAAATGGAAAATATTATTGGTACGGTGAGAAACGTGGCGGAACGACATCACAGGGTGTCAATGTCTACTCATCCAATGATTTGTATAACTGGAAGTTTGAAGGATTAGCTCTCGCACCCAGCACAGATTCTACAAGCGATATTGCTTGGGGCTGTATTATGGAGCGACCAAAGGTTATCTACCAGGAGCAGCTGAAGAAATATGTGATGTGGTTCCATCTCGAGTTGAAAGGGCAGGGCTATGCGGCAGCCAGGGCCGCTGTCGCTACCAGTGACTCTCCGCTTGGGCCTTTTCAGTTTGTCCATAGCTTTCGGCCCAATAACAATATGTCACGTGATATGGGTCTTTTTGTTGACAGTGATGGTAAGGCTTACCAAATCTATTCATCGGATGAAAACTATGCCTTACGCCTGGTTCAATTAACCGATGATTACCTGCATGTGACAGCGAAAGATTCCTTACTCTTCCGGAATCATAGGGAAGCCCCCGCTTTATTAAAGTACAAAGATAAGTATTATCTGATCACAAGCGGATGCACTGGCTGGGATCCAAATCGTGCAGAGCTTCATGTTGCTACAGATCTTTTTGGCCCTTGGAAATCCCTTGGGGATCCAATGCAAGGACCAAATTCGGCTTTGACGTATGGTGGCCAATCGACATTTATCCTTCCTGTCGCAGGAAAAAAGGATGCCTTTATCTTTATGGCCGACCGCTGGAATCCCAAAGATCTTATGGATAGCAGATATATCTGGCTTCCGGTTGATCTCCAGAATGAAAAAGTACAGATAAATTGGAGGGATCAGTGGGATTTAAGAGCATTTCACTAATTCGACCGTATAGTCCGGACTCAACCTAGATTCAGCTAAAAAAATCAGTTGCAAGGCACCAGCAAAAAAAGGTTACAGTTCTGCTACCCACAACAGGCAATAAGACGTCCTGTACAGCAACAAACGACGTAATTGTTGTACAGGGCTTATTTTATTTTTGACAATTCAGACTAAGGCCGATCGACATGGAATTCATTCTGAAACGCTTTTCGGTACTTTTTGACATAGTCGGATGGCGTATGGCCAAACAATTTGCTGAACTGCTGTCTAAAGTAGCGTTGGTCGTAGAAACCTGTTAAATTAGCTACTTCATTAATTTTTGAATCCGTCAATATGAGCATTTCGGCTGCTTTTTTAAGTCTTACCGACCTGATAAATTCATTGATCGATTTACCTGAAATCGTTTTAATTTTTTTATAGAGTGAAGAATGACTCATTCCTGTTTTTTCGGCAAGACTTATTACAGTCAATTCTTCCAACAGGTTCTCTTCAATAATCTCGATGCACCGTTCTATGAATAGCTTGTCTGTGATCGGTATCTTTAGCTCATTCGACTGTAATGTAATAGCGTTAAGGAAAAAGTCCTGAAGGTTCTTTTTGTTCTGCAGTAATGTTTTGACCCGAAGCAACAATATCTCCGAATCAAATGGCTTGTGGATATAATCATCGGCACCATATTGAATTCCGGCTAACTTCGTGCTGTCGGAAGTACTTGAAGTAAGCAGGATGATTTGAATATGGTTGAGCGTAGCATTAGATTTTACGGCTTTGCAAAGTGACAATCCATCCATCTCTTCCATGATGATATCACTTATGACCAGATCAGGTTGTTTTTCGTTAATCATAGCTAATGCCTGAACGCCATTACGGGCACCATAGACCGTATATTCTACCTTAAAAATGTCGGTAAGGTAGCTGCGGATCGCATCATCGTCGTCAACCAATAAGATACTAAACTTTTTGCTTGATATGGCCGTCGGAAATGTGGGAACGGTTTCCGTAACCACTTGTGCATCGTATAGCATTTGAATCCCCGACTCGTTGCGGAGCCCTGCATCTGCGAATAGTTCTTCGGCCGGCATTTGTTGTGCCACGATAGGCAAAACGAGGTCGAATGCTGTTCCCGCTGTTGCTGAACTTGTGTAACTTATTGTTCCGGCGTGCATTTCAACAAAAGTTTTGACCAGGTACATCCCAATCCCGAATCCTGTTTGTTTTTTGGAACCATTAAGTGGATCCGAAAAATATTTGTCAAATATCCTATCGCCAAGATGTTCGGGGATACCTTTTCCCGAATCTTTGATCTGAATGGTTAATTCCCGACCCTGTTGCGATAAGGCAATATGGATAGCGCCATTGGAAGGTGTAAATTTAAAGGCATTTGATATGAGATTGCATAAGATGATCTCAATTTTTTCTTTGTCGGCATTGACATAAATTGGATCTGAATTTTCCAGAAACTGATAATCTATATTTTGTAATTTTGCCTGGGCAGCGAAATATAGAAATATTTCTTTCATAAAGCTTTGGCAGTCAAAAATACTGGTTTTGAGCTGTTCGGCACCGTCCTCTGTTTTTCTAAATACAAGCAGTTGGTCCACCAAGCTCAACAGTCTTTTGGCATTTCTATGTACAACCTGAAGGGAAGCGCTGTCCTTGGATTCGTTTTTGGTCTTTAGCAGATCTTTAATCGGATTAATAATTAAGGTCAGTGGTGTTCTAAATTCATGCGATATATTGGTAAAAAATGCGTGCCTCTTTTCATTGAGTTCTCTTTCCTTCTGAATGGTGAATTTTGAAAGCTGTATTTCATAATTTAAAGCGATTTGCCTCCTCCGATAGCGCAGATACCATAGCCCCGTATAGAGTATAGCCAGCGTGTAAAGCAGGTAGGCCCACCAGCTTCTATACCAAGGCGGAAGAATTTGAATCTCGAGCTTAATCTGTTTATTCGTCCAGTTGCCTTCTGAGTCGGTCGATTGAATAAGCAGGGTATAATTTCCTTCATGCAGACCGTTGTAATTTATCGATCGGGTAGACCCGGCATCGTTCCATTGCTTGTCTAAACCTTCCAAGCGATATCTGTATTTTATCTTCTGTGGCGAATCAAACTCCAAGGCGGCAAACTCCAGCGAAAACGTGGATTGATGGTATGGGAGGGTCAGTTTGTGTATCGCATTATCTTTTCCGATATCGACCCGGTCGCTCAGTTCGGCAATCTTTTTATTGTTAATTTTAAGGCTTGTGATAGCTAAGGCAGGTTCATAAATTTTCAGTTTAATGCTATCGGCGTCAAAGATGTTAAATCCGTTGTTTCCTCCGAAAAGAAGATGGCCGTCTTTGAGCTTAAGAGCTGACCCATAGGAAAATTCGTTGCTTTGAAGCCCATCTGTTTCCTCGTACCGTACAAATTTTTTAGTGGAAGGATCGAACTTCGAAAGCCCATTAAAGGTGCTTAACCACAATTTTCCAGTTTTATCTTCCAAAATATTAAGTACGGCATTGTTGCTCAATCCTTCATTTGTGGAATAATTTTCGACAATCTTTTTAAAACTGATATCAAATACCAAGAGTCCCTTTCCTTCTGTTCCTAACCAAAGTCTGTTATTTTTTCCGAGCTGAATGGCACGAACAGGTTTTCCGATTAAATACCTGACGCTTTTTCGTGTCTTCTTGTTTACCTTTATGATCTCATTGTAATTCCCCATCCAGATATTGCCTTGTTTATCGTCAATCATGCAATTGATATCATAGATGTCTTCGCTGAAGACTTCAAATTGGTCGCTTGTCGGATTATATGTATATACTCTTCCCTCAGAAAATGTCGCTGCCCAGATCTTCTCATCCTGATCCTTAAAAAGTAACTGTACACTGTTATTTAGAACCCCATTTGGCGTTCTACAAACATAATATTTAAAACCCGAGCCCTTGGTGTAACGCGCGATCCCTCTTTCAGTTGCGATCCATAGGTCTCCGTTAGTTCCGGTCAAAAGATGGTTTACCGTATTGTCTGGCAATTGCTGTGGCCCTTTTTGAAAAGACTGAACCTGATTGGACTTGTTATCCCATGTGTAAAGGCCATTGCCTTCGGTACCAATCCAGATCTTGTTATCATATTCAACGAAAGAACGTACAAATTTGTGCGCTAAGTTAAATCCTGCATAATGTTTCTGCTGTAAATAATTAAATTTATAGCCATTGTTATCAATGGTCTCAATGCCGCCCTTTCCGGTGCCGATCCATATTTTACGTTGGGAGTCTATGTAAACCGTATAAATGGTTTTGCTATTCAGTGAAAATTGTACGGGCTGTAGATCAATTTGGTTTGCTGCTTTTCCATGAGATAGGTTAAGAATGAAAATACCATTGTTTTGGGTGGCTAACCAAAGTTTGTTTTGCCCCTCCAGCGTCAGCATGTTGATCTGACTTGACTTAAGCTCCTGTGGATACAAGGACGAAAGCATATGGTCTTTGATTTTCCAAACAAATAGTCCCTCATAGTTACTCATAAAGAGATTACCGTTGTTGGTACTAACAATACAAGTTGCACTAGTAATGGCCTTTGATACAAGATGCAACTGCTGTGTTTTTTTGTCTAATGCATATAAACCGCGTCCCTCTATAAAAACCCATACCCGGCCGGTCGCGTCAATATGCGTGGCCGATACATGGTAGTATAAGGTGGATAGGTTTGATTTATAATCTTTAAAAGCAATTTGTATGGCATATGCTTCTTGATGACTTTTGTAAAATAGCCCCCAGCCGTTTGTTCCGATATAAATATTATTATCACTATCGATTTGAATGGATTTTGTGTCGGCATTGAGATGATATGACCGTTTTGATTTTGGGTCTATATAATTTAAACGGGTGAAGGTGTCAAAATTTCGGTCGTAGATTCCAATTCCTTGACCAGTTCCTATCCATAATTTTTTATTGTGGTCTTCTGCTATACAATAGATGTAATTATGCGGAATGCTGTTTTCGTTATTTAGCTGATTTCTGTAGGTTTTTATATCATAACCGTCGAATCTGTTTAGCCCGTCGTAGGTCCCAAACCACATAAAGCCCTGACTATCCTGAAATATAGATTTCACCGAACTATTGGATAAACCTCTGTTCATCTCCTTGGGGAATTGCGCGTGGGTCAGCGTGCTTGTGTGAACAAGGATGAAAATAAATATCAGGATCAAGGTCTGAGGAGGAGATAGGAGTCTGTTCAAACTAGGCATGTTAGCAGCTATGTTAGTATGGTATTTCCGATATCAGTTAACTTATCGATTCTTCTTTATCATAGGTTATTATCTTGAAAACGTCTTTTTCGATCGGAAAAAGTCAATTTAAGATTATATGGTTAAAGATACGATTGTTTTTTTAATAAGTGTGTATTGTACGTTTATTTAGGACGACTTGCTTTACAATTGATATCCTGCTTCATACCGTGAAAAAAACATAGTTAAGCGTAATAAGTCTATATATAAAAATTTTTTACAGACTGATTTAAAGTAACTTTTGTGCTGATTGTTTATCGAAATAGTATACACCTTACTCATTCTATCGCCCGATATTGAGACTGAAGGGGATAAGGCAAGAAGCTAATGATATTATTGATCTTTGTAAACAGTCAGTAGCGACATATACAATTGTGGCAAAAGAAACTTAAAATAGCTTTATTTGTACAGTCTATAATGCAAAAAGATGCTGAGGGACTTACTGAAGTGGCTCCCACGAAGATAAGAGTGATGGAACGGCATGATTGAGACTGGGATTACATAATTTGCGAAAATGGTTTAATTTTCTAGTTGATGCTTCAACTGTTTTTCTGAGAAACAGTGAGCGATGAAAACAGTTTAAGTCTATTCCACTTTTAGACTTTCGACCGGGTTAGCTCGAGCGGCAGCTATTGCTCTTGTACATAGCGTAAGAATAGCAATTACCAGCGCGATGATTCCTGCGCCGGCAAGTATCCACCAGCTTACTGTAATGCGATAGGCGAATTCTTGTAACCATTGATTCATTAACAGCCATCCTATCGGTAGTGCAATCATCAGGGATATACCGACCAGTTTAACCATATCAGAGCACAGCAGATAGACCAAATTGCTAAGTGTTGCGCCCAATGTTTTACGTATGCCAATTTCCTTTATTCGTAATTGAATAGAGAATGTAATCACACCAAATAGTCCCAGACAGGCAATAACGATAGACAACAATGCAAAAATTAAGAGAATTTGGCCCTGTTTTATTTCTGAATTGTATTGATGTTCAAAGGTTTTATCTAAAAATGTATATTCTAATGGATAATCCGGGGCGTATTTACCATAAATTTTGTTTATATACGAAATCGTACTGTTGATATTTGTCGGTTGCATACGGATATAGATATTGTCCATATCCATTTTATTGGTGGGAAGTACTAAAACAAGAGGTTCAATTTTATGCTGGAGCGAATAAATATGAAAATCACTGACTACACCAATAACAGATTTCAAAATTGATTTACCAGTTTTGTCTCTTCCAAATTCAATGCGTTTTCCTACAGCATTTGTCCAGCCCTGTTTTTTTGCGAATGCCGAATTTATAATGACGGAATTACTATCTGTTGGCATGGTACTGTCGAAATTTCTTCCTTTAACCATTTGAATATGCATAGTCGGGATAAAACTAGGATCAATTTTTAACGTATTGGCGAGTGTAAAGTTGGGATCAATTTGACCATTATTTTCAACATTGAAAGTTCCCACGCCAATGTCGTTTTTTCCAATAGGATTACTGGCAAACGCGACTTCTTGAATATGACTATCTTCAAGTAAGCTATTTCTGAGTTCGTCACCTTTACTACGAGTTGATTCATTGTCCAGATGAAAAACCATGACTTGATTTTTGTCAAAGCCTAGATTTTTTGTCGTCATAAAATCCAATTGCAGAAAAATGACTATGGTGGATACAATAAGCAATATCGCAATTACAAATTGAAAAACTACCAGTGATTTTCTCAATAGATGTTGGTATCCGTGCGTTCCGATCTGGTTTTTTAAGGAAGGAATTGTTTTTAGTCCAGATAATACTAATGCAGGATATATACCGGTTGTGAACACTAAAAATACCATAAACGGCAATACAAAAAGCAACGATTTTCCTATTCCAAAATGCCACAGATCCAATTGCTTGCCGATCATCTGGTTTAACCAAGGAAGAAATACCGATGCCAGCAATATACTTAGCAATGTTGCAAACAAAGTAATCAATGATGTCTCGACAAGAAACTGTTTGGTCAGATTTAATGTGCTGGAGCCTATCACTTTCCTAACAGCAACTTCTTTCATTCTTATCGAAGCTTGAGCAGTTGTGATATTAATATAATTCACGATAGCGATCAATAGGACCAGTATGCCTACAATAGAAAAGATGTACACATATTTGATATTACTATTGCTGCCAAGCTCATAGCTTAGGTTGGAATGTAGATGGATATCGGTAATGGGTTGTAATTCTATTTTATAATCAAAATCGAGATCCCGTCCATGGATATATTTTTTTACGATATGGGGAAGCTTTTCCTGAAGTTGCGGTAAGTAGGACTGATCTTTTAGCAATACGTAGGTATAAAGATAAAGTTGATTCCAATCCGGATTGAAATCTTTTGAGAAAGAACGGATGGCTCTAAATGTGAAATGAGTATTTTGTGGTACATTTTGTATAATACCCGTAACAAGGGTTGGCTCTGATTTATTAAAGTAAAGTGTTTTGTTGAGGGCTGTTTTTGCAGATCCAAATAATTGTATGGCTAAGTCTTCTGTCAATACAATAGACTGAGGGGTGTTCAATGCAGTTGCAGGATTGCCAGCAAGAAAGTTATAATCAAACAGATTGAAAAAATTTCTGTCTGCCAAGAAAATTTCATCCACTTTTGTTTGTTGATCACCGATCGTGATTATGCCGCCGCCCTCGACATCAAATCGGGTGGCCTCTTTAACGCCTGGAAATTCATCTTTGATGACATTTGCGAGAGGTCCTGCAGTTCCGGTTATATCAAAGGAACCGCCATCCCATTTTCCGTGAGAAACGACCCGATATATACGATCTGATTGAGTAAAATAACGATCATAACGCAATTCGTCATTTACGAATAAGAGGATGATCCAGCATGCTGCCAACCCTAATGATAATCCTAGAATGTTGATCAGTGAGAAGATCTTGTTTCTGATCAATTTCCGCCAGCCGACTTTTAAATAATTATACATGATATCCTAATTTTAATATTAAAAATTCATTGCATATCATTTTAACTCATGCAACATGTTTAAGATCAACTAGTTTTAATTGTGACAATTGTTTTGCCTAAATTAAAATCTGTTGATATTCAATGTTTTACTTTTTTTTTTAAATAGTTTGGTGCTGTTCGGTTTTGAACAATATTGTTCGCTTACGGACGGAGAATGTTCGAATTAGAGCACATGTCGAAGATGTATTTATATAAATTTTATAGATTAAGAGAGTTAGGGAATAGTTTCTACTTTAACTAAATATAATTACAGATATTTTTTTAATTTTGATAAATTATTAGTCTAAAGTTTATGTTCAAAATCTTTTTTTTTATTGTTTGCTTCTCCATTTTCAATATTTGCCGTGCCCAAAATATGGAAGTAACTAAATTGATTGATCAATTTATAGATACATTGGAAACTCATTCTTTTATGCGTAGTCAAATCGATTTCGATAAATTGCGCAAAGAAACAAAGTTAAGTGTAAGGAATATTAATTCGACAGATTCATTAATGCCGACCTTTAAAAAGATAGTTTCCGGATTAAAGGACCATCATTCCAGTGTACATAGAGCCAAGGGACCTATTGACGAGTTGGCGCTCATTAAAAAGTATGCTAATACAACTTATGCACAATTAGGACTACCTGGACCAAATTTCCAGCATCGTTTGATCGAAGATAAATATGCGTACATCAATGTCCCGGGTATCGATTTGGAACATCGTATGTATATTGACACTTTACAAAAACAGCTGCTTGAGCTGGATGGAAAACAACCTAAGGCGTGGATTATCGATTTAACTGAAAATGAAGGTGGGAGTAGCTCACCAATGATTATTCCTTTTCATGGTCTAATAGATAGTACAGAAACGTTTTGTTATTTTGATGGAACACTAGACAAACACGGAAATGAGGTGTTGGTAGATAGATTCCAGATTCCCCAAAATGGTTTATATATAGATAATGACGTTGAAGCAAAATATTTTAAATTTGACACCGTTCAAATGCTACCGCTTAAAAATAATAAGATACCAATAATTGTTTTGATTTCTGAAATAACGGCGAGCTCTGGAGAGATTGCTGCATGCCATTTTTTAGGGCAAAAGAATGTGACTGTCATCGGAACTACGTCTGCCGGATTAACTTCAGGAAATGAACTTTATTATGTAGATAAAGGTTATTCCATTAATTTAATGACTGGGTTATTGCACAATAGAAAAGGAAAGGCTTATGATGTTGGAGAAGGCATAAGGCCAGATATCATGATTGTGTATCCGCAAAATATACAAAGCTCTAAAGAACGTCATCAATATATATTAGCGAATAAATCAATATTTATAGATAAGGCGCTTGAGTTTTTGGCTTCTAAAGGTATTTAACTTTTTAGTGGAAAATTCCACAGATTTTAAAAGTAAAAACACTGAGAATTCCTTGTCTTGCCCTCTTAGCCAGGAGGAGGTTTGTTAACAGATATAGAATGGATATAATGGTCGCGGAGAAAAAGTAAAATACTAAAATATAATTTTTAGCATCTAAAAGGTGGCGGTCTGTATAAAATGTACTTTCCTTTTTTTTATCAATTTTTTAGGAATTCCACATATTGTTGGTCTCAATAATATCTTGAACTATCATAATTGCCTACCAAAGCATGATAAGTAGACTATAGTTGTAAAAAATGGATTTTGTTCAAGCGTCCATACTATCCATCGATAATATGTTAAACATCTGCATGGCTATCTCGTAGTTTTATGGATGGTACTAAAAGCAAGAAACCGTGTGCCTTTTTTATTCAATATGGTGTACGCATGTGAACAATACCCCTATAAACTGTTCGCATCCGTACATTTGCTTTTTTTGAAAAATATGGTAAATAGACTTTATGGTGCCATAGGGAGCATAATTAAACTCCATGGGCAACTGGTATAGTATTTGGCATGCTGCTAATAAAATGGATAATAAGTTCTCTATGTATGCTGACTTTCACCTTTCGATTTCTGCCATCCACCGAGTTTTGTTGGGTGTTGATCTAAATCCGTTAGCCTAGAGGCATATTGAATCCTAGTTTTGAGTCAACAAATAAGAAGATAAAACGATAATATAAAAAAAGACATTATGAAAACGCTAGTAAAAACAATCGCAGCAGCAGCCCTAATCGCAGTATCCACATTTGCTATGGCAGCTGAAGGACCCGGCTCAAAAGCAGCAAAAACAAATGTTAACCTGTCAACAGCAGATTTCGCCTTAACCCATTATGTTGCAGTGACGACTGAAGGAGAATCAGCTGGTGTAGAGCAGCTATTTGCTGAAGATTTCAGCCAAAAGATCCAGGCTTCCAATTTAAAAAGCAATAGCCGTGGGGAAGTGGTTAAATCCTTGAAAAAACAAAAAGGTGAGAAACTAAACTGTACAGTAAGTACGGACATTCTTGAAGAGTCTGCCGATTATATGGTTGCAAGGGTGACTTTGAAATTTGAAGATTTTACCAAGACTGACCTGGTGACTTTGATCCGCGACGGTAAAGAATGGAAAGTTTCCAAATCAATCAATTCGTATAAATAAGAGCCATTTCAAACAAGTATATATATGTTGTAGAGCCACATCGAGAGATGTGGCTTTTTTTTGCCTTTTGTCAAATTTTTGATCTTAAAAGAGAGGTAGCTTTGAATATTAACATATACAACTATGGCGATCTACAATTATTTAGAGAGAAAACTCATACAATATCGGGGTCTAATTAATATCATTACGATAATATTACTTTTGCTTTTGCCCTTACCGAATGAAAAGGTTACGTTGCTTTTTTTTATGTTAATATTTATCGCTTTATTTCAACTTGTTTTTTGCATAGATCCTAATAATTTTTCATCGATTTGGCCCTTAGCATTTACAGCACTATTAGCTGTTTTTTATATCATAATTAGCGTGTACGTAGTGTTAAATTCCTTTTATATAATCAAATGGAGAGTGAGCGTCAAAATGGATATTATCTTTTCAGTATTTATCAGCATAGCTGGTCTTTATAGCTTACATGCTACTATAAATCACCCCAATACGTTCTCAATTGTTATGGTAGCATTATTTTTTGTTTTCAATACGTTAAGGTGTTTTCCTCAATTTAGAAAATCTAGATTAAATGGCGATAAAGAAAACCAAATAGGTCAACAATCAACGAATAATTAATCTTTTGTATGGCTATCTATGCGGTGTGCGCATGCGGACAATCTATTTAGAAACTGTTCGTATGCGCACATTTCATTTTTTAGAAGAAGATCTAAAAAATGCTCTTATGGGAGCTGGTAAGCGTAAATATGCTTATTATACCCACTGGTATAGTATTTGGCATGAAGCTGCTAAAATAGTTCTTGCATTCTTTATTTACGCCTTAGTATAGAAACTGTCCGGGATAGCAAATGAAAACTTACCTTTTCATTTCCGCTATTCACCGAGTTCCGACGATCATTGGTCTAAAGTCCATAGGCTAGTGACCTATTGAAGCGTAGTTTTGAATTGAAAAGTAAGGATATATAAACTAACACAATAGAACAAAAGACATTATGAAAGTATTCGTAAAATCATTCACAGCGGCAGCTTTAATCGCTTTATCGTCATTTGCTATAGCAATTGAAAGACCGGTATTAAAACCAGAAAAAGTTAGCATTAATCTCTCCACAGCAGACTTTGCTTTGCAGCATTATGTTGCGGTAACGACAGCCGGAGGATCTGCAGGCCTAGAGCAGTTATTTTCCCAAGATTTCAATCAAAAGATTCAGGCCTCCAATTTGCATACTTACGGACGCCGGGCAGTAATTGAATCTTTAAGAAAACAGCGGGGAGAAATTATGAACTGTAAAACCAATATCAGGATAGTCGAAAAATCTGCAGATTATATGATTGCAAAAATTGTATTGAAATTTGACAGCTTTAGCATGACTGACCTGGTGACCTTGGTTTACGAGAACGGCATCTGGCAGGTGTCCAAGTCTATCCATTCTTATCGGTAGGAGCAATTCCTCTCTTATCGATAGGAGCAATTCCTCAAAATATATAAGTTGAAAAGCCATATCCCTCAATGTGGCTTTTTTAAGCACTATTCTTCAATAGCGCACTTTTCGATGAAACTAATGGAACAAGGAGCCCATTTCTAATTTATCTCCTATTTCTCTTCTTGGCTCCATTATTGTATTAAGTCAGTTTTTTATAGGGAGCAGGACAATAGAGTATCCTTTATTTTAAATCGCGGAAATGAGATGGATAAGTTTTTTCTTTGCGATTTACCTAATGTGGTTGGAATTCTTTAGTTTTGGCTATACTGATTAGGTTAAGATTACACTATTGCCTCCTCGGCAAAAAAACGTTTGGAAAACTCAAAAAATACGGACGAACAATGATATTGAAAGAAAGAATTGGCCACAACTACCTGAAATACCTGTTTACGGGGACGCTTTCGGCTTTGCTGGCTACAGGGTATGGGCAGGAAGTTCAGAAACAGCAGAAGGATAAGAAAGAACAGCAAGATAAGAAAGAGCAGCAACATATTGAGCAGGGAAGTAGGGGACAGGTTCAAACTATGGATTCCATCGATGTTGTACGTGACTACCGGCCTATGCTAGCCGATGCCGTCAAGGTGCGCCGGAGCCCGGATATGCAACGTATCAACCGCGATGCTATCGAGACGGAGTTACGTCAGATCGCAACCACTACTTTTTTAGCACAGCAAAAATATAAGCAGGCTTACTACCATGAACTGATGAAACGCCATCCGGACGCTTCGCAAAGTAATATCGATAATTACCGAATCGGCTATCTGGCTTATGGAGCCGGTGAGTATAAAAGAGCGAGTGGTATGTTGGAGTCGATTAAACCTTCGGACGCCTTTTATCAGGGAGCGGTCATGACGTTGGCACACATCGCCCTGGAAAGCGGCGATAAGCAAGCCGCACGCAATGCCTTTGTCAAAGCGACAAAACTGGATCTCGACCGGCAAGTGAAAGCCGACGCGCTATTTAATTATGCTAAAGTCCTGCTCGCCATGGACTCCACTCAAGCTGCACAAAAAGTCCTAGAGAAGTATATCGCCCAGGAAGTGAAACCTATCGATCCGGGTGTAAAAAGACAGGAAAGTCCGGAAACACTATCGGCTGAAATCCTGCGGGGGACAACCAACTTCCATGCTGGGGTCAGCATGCTGGAATCGCTAAAGGAGCGCGGCCGGGAAGTCGATGCGATCTATCAAAAGGTAACTTACTACCGCGGACTTGAGTTTTACAACGAGCGCGCTTTCGAAAATAGCATATCTATGTTTATGCGATCGGAAAAGTTTCCGATCAATGCCGAAATGGCAGCTCTCGCCACCTACTGGAAAGCGGAGGCAATGTATGAAGTCCGCAAATTCGGAGAAGCGGTAGAAAACTTCTCCCGGTTCCTGGGTTTGCCTGCCGCAAGGAACAGCGACGTATATAATTATGCCAATTATGGCTTAGCTTATGCGGCTTATCGGAATAACCGTTTTGAACTGGCAGCCGATTATTTTGAACGATTTCTAGCTGCTGGGGGAAGTACGGTAGATCAAAATATACGGTACGACGTCATTGCACGTCTGGGCGATTCGTACCTGTGCTTGCGCAACTACAGTCGGGCAAACAAATACTATGATCAGCTGATCAATGGCAAGGCTCCTAATCAGGATTATGCCTTCTTCCAGCGCGGTGTGATCTTTGGTTTGCAGGGTGATAATGAAACCAAGCTCAGTACCCTACGGTCCGTTCTGAAACAATTTCCATCTTCGAACTATGCCGACGATGCAGCCTTTGAAATCCCCTATACCTATTTCACCATGGGGGATTATGATAATGCACTCAAAGGTCTGCAAGGGATGATCGAAAAGTACCCCCGCAGCAGTTATATTCCCCGTGCTTTAATGACCATAGGGCTTGTGCAGTATAACAACGATGAGCCAGAAGCAGCGAAGGCCACTTTCCAGACGGTAGTGGAGAAATATGCTAGAACCGCTGAGGCCGAGCAGGCAATGCGTTTTATCGAAAACATCTACCTCGATCAGGGGGATGCTTCGAGCTATATTCGTTACGCTGTCGAAACCAATGTCGGCAATCTGAGTCCTGCGGAGCAGGATGACATGGCTTTCCAGGCAGCTCATTCCCTGTTTGCCCGGGGAGAATACGGAGCAGCTGTGGAAGCGATCAACGCCTATTTTGACAAATTTCCGAAGCCCAAACAAGAAAAATTCGCTCGTTACATCCGTGGGGTGAGTTCGTACCGTACAGGGCATCCGCAGGAAGCACTGCATGATCTGAATATCATCCTAAATGACTGGACAAGTAAGTATTCCGAGAATACCCTGCTCACAGTGGCTGCGCTGTACCTGGACCTCAAAGAATATAATGAGGCTATTGTACACCTCAAAAAATTAGAGCTCAATGAAGAATATAAAAAGAACTATGGCTACGCAGTGACAAACCTAATGATTTGTTATTTCGAACTCGGTGATATGGAACAGATGGCCAAGTACGCGAGCCTGATCAAGAATTATAGCGGAGCAACCGAAGAAGAAATTGCTAAGGCACATTTGTACAGTGGAAAAGCTTTATTGAAAGAAAAGAATATAGCATCCGCTATGAAGGAGTTCAACCTGGCTGCGCTGAAGAGCCAATCGGCGGTAGGTGCAGAGGCACGGTACCGCGTGGCGTTATTGCAGTATGAGAACAAAGAATATGATAAAACGCTGGAAACAGCCTTTGATGTGATCAACAACAGGCAGGCACAAGAATACTGGGTGGCCAAGAGTTTCATTTTACTAGCAGATGCCTATGCGCGCAAAGGCAATACGTTCCAGGCGAAGAGTACATTGAAAAGTGTGATTGATAATTATGACAAAAACGATGATATCGTTCCATCGGCAAAGGAGCGCTTACAGAAATTAAAGTAACAGCTTGGAAGATCCGTACGAAAAAAAGTGATGGAGCTTTTCAATGCTATTAAATAAAAAAATAATAGAATCTATATTTTAAAAGCCCGAGAATTCGGGCTTTTTACGTTTCCCTGCATTTAACCCTTATTCTCCTCAAGGGATGGATTTCTCTGATCCCAGCTAGTTTAGAGCGATTATACCTAATTCTGTACAAAAACGAACCATTTCTGAACAAATCAATACCCTAGCGGAAACCTGTTGCGGCTATTTTTGTGTCGTATTCCAGTAAATCAATTTGATTTAAGTAAGACCAATAATTTTTAAACTATAAAGCCGCTGATGAAACTTGAATACAGTAACCAAAGGGCAATAGACTTAAGAATATGTTCAGATACCAAATGATAAACAAACAGCTAATATCAAATAGGATAATCAAAAATGTTTTTATCCTCTTATTTTGTACCTCTCCGTTGCTAGGCTTTACTCAAAAAAATAATGGACGAGGCGGTTCCAGCAACTTAGGGTATGTCTTATTGAAGCCAAAATACGATGATCATTCGGTCTTGCGCAACCCTTTAAATGGCTGGGTAATGTATGCACCCCGCAACGCAGACGATACATATTGGGATATCGAATACTTTGTTCCAGCATTGGGTAAAAAGGTAAAGGTTATCGATTATGCTTCGGCTTGTTATGTACGCACCAGCTGGTCTTCTCTGAACCCCAGTGATGGTGTTTATGCCTGGGATGATCCAAACTCTAAAATAGGAAAGCTCATTAAAGGTGCGGAAAAGAGAGGATTGCCTATTGCATTGCGTATTGTGGTTGACGGTCGCGACCAAGGTCAAAATACCCCCAAATTTGTATTTGACCATGGTGCCAAATATTATTTGGAAAATGAAAAACATCCCAATAGGCAAACACCCTATCCGCAGGATACCGTATTTAGAAAATACTACATCAAATTTATCACAGCCTTGGCCAAAGAATTTAATGATCCTGAAAAGATCTCTTTTATTGATGCCTATGGCTTGGGAAAATGGGGTGAAGCGCATTACGTAGTCTATGAAGACCCCAATAAAGCAACTCCAGAAAGCACTGAGAAAATAAAAGAAGAGACTTTGGATTGGGTAACCAGTTTGTATGCTAACACATTTACCAAGGTACCTCTGGTTATTAACTACCATCGTTTGGTGGGGCATCCCGAAAGTTGGGGGCCTGTGAACCCAAACAGTGAACGCTTATTGGACAAAGCTATTGATAAAGGATATAGTCTGCGCCAAGATGCTTTTGGTATGACCGGCTATTACCAGGACTGGGAAAAGAATTTTGCCAAAAAATGGAATTTTAAACGTCCGATCATTATGGAGGGTGGTTGGATTATCGCTCCAGGTAAACACCGTTACTGGACAGACCCGAGTGGGAAATATAGAGAAGGGCACGATGAGGATGTAAGGAAAGGAGAGTTCGACCTGTCGGCCGAGGCCCATGTCAATATGATGGATTTTAGAGCAGGTGGAGAAACGGAATCCTGGTTTAAGTCCTTTGATCTGGTTCAACGGTTTAATACGGAAGGGGGCTACCGTGTATATCCGGACCAAATCAATTTGCCTCAGGATATCAAGTCCGGTTCGGTAGCGCTAATTTCTCATCGTTGGCAAAATAGGGGTTGGGGCTATTTACCCAACAATATTCCGCAATGGAATTTCAAATATAAAGTCGCTTTTGCGCTTTTAGATGCCAAAGGGAATGTGAAGAAGGTTTTTGTAGATCATCAAAGCGAACCGTCTAAATGGTTGAAGGATGCTGCTGCAAGTTATGAACTTAATGCCAAAATAGATTTACCTATCGGAAATTACAGCTGGGCAGTCGCCATTGTTGATACGGCAAAGGAAAATAAACCGGCAATTCAGCTTGCACTGGAAGAAGATTTAACGGCTCAGGGCTGGACAAAGTTGTCGACCTTGCAGGTAAAATAGCAAATTTTATTAAGAAGTACACCAATTATGATAAAACTGATCAATCTCTCTTTGGTATTATCTATATTCTTTAATCTGATAACCTTTGACCTGATTGCACAGCCAAATATGACCAATGTGTATGGTAGGCGCGTGCAATCATTAAATGGAAAATGGGATGCGATTATAGATTTATATGACCAGGGCAGAAAAAACAAAATCTATCTAAATAAAAAGCCGGAAAACAAGACCGATTTTTACGAATATTCCTTCGAGAATGGGCTCCGTTTAAATGTGCCTTCGGATTGGAATAGTCAGCTGCCCGAACTTAAATACTATGAAGGTACCATCTGGTATGGGCGCAAGTTTAATCTCGTGAAGGAAAGTAAGGAAAGGCTGTTTTTGTATTTTGCTGCTGTAAGCTACCGCTGTCGTATATACGTCAATGGGAAAGAGATTGCACAGCATGAGGGTGGTTTCACCCCATTTCAGGTTGAAATAACGGATGTTGCCAAAGAAAATGATAATTTTTTGGCCGTTGAGGTCAATAATACTCGTTGGGCAGATGCCATTCCGGCCATGGCCTTCGATTGGTGGAACTATGGCGGCATCACCCGCGATGTCTTTCTAGTCAGCACGCCAAAAGTTTTTATCGACGATTATTTTATTCAATTGGACAAAACCAAAGCCGATAAAATCAACGCTAACGTAAAACTTTCGGAAAAGTTAGCTTATTCTCCTGTAACCATTGAGATACCGGAACTACAACTCAAACAAACCCTTAAAACAGATGCTCAGGGAGAAGTAAAAACTTCATTTATAACAAAGGAAATTAAACGTTGGTCGCCTGCCGCACCTAAGCTGTATAGTGTGAAGATTTCAACGCAAGAAGACCAAATCAAGGAAGAGATAGGCTTTCGTAATATTTGGGTTAAGGGAGAAGATATCTTTCTGAATGGCCAGCCTATTTTCCTTAAGTCCATTTCATTTCACGAGGAGATACCCCAACGGAAAGGCCGTGCTTTTTCACAAGCAGATGCGGTGATGCTGCTTTCGGAAGCGAAAGCCTTGGGTTGTAATATGATTCGCCTGGCGCATTATCCGCAAAATGAATATATCGTGCGAATGGCCGAAAAAATGGGTTTCCTGTTGTGGGAAGAGATTCCCATATGGCAAGGCATCGACTTTGAAAATGAATCGACCAAAGAGAAAGCAGGCAAAATGATGCGTGAAATGGTCGATCGTGACAAAAATCGTTGCGCGCTCGCCTTTTGGGGGGTAGCCAACGAAACCCAGCCGTCCGAACCTCGAAATGCTTTTATCAGGCATTTGATTGCCACATGTAGAGCCATTGACACTAGCCGGCTTATAATCGCTGCTTTTGATCTGGTTCGTTTTAATAAGGAGAAACAGACCTTTGTCATGGACGATCCTTTTACTAAAGAATTGGACGTCGTAGCTGTCAACAAATATTTAGGCTGGTACCACTCCTGGCCAGTTTCTCCTGATAAAGCCATATGGGATGTGGCAAAAGGCCAGCCTTTAATTATTTCTGAATTTGGAGGCGAGGCTTTGTATGGCAAAACGGGCGAAAAGGATGTTGTCAGTTCATGGAGTGAAGATTACCAAGAGACTTTGTATAAAAATAACCTGGAAATGTTTAAGCATATCCCAAACCTGCGCGGAACTTCACCCTGGGTACTATTTGATTTCCGTTCGCCATTCCGTTTTCATCCGACCAACCAAGATGGCTGGAACCGCAAAGGATTGGTCTCTGATCAAGGTTACCGAAAAAAAGCCTGGTTTTTGATGAAGGAATATTATGAGAATAAGTAAAAACTTCAATCCTGACACTTCGAAAACAATCCTTAAAGACGATTTCACAAAGCAATAACTATATGGCCTGGCGCGCAAGAATAGGTTACTGAAGAGAATGAAAGTACTAAATAATCGAAATACAAAATGAACGAATACAAGATAAGTATATACAAATATGTTAAAATAATATGCGTACTGGGACTCTTCGTGCAAGCAACCTTGTTAAAAGCACAAGATGCCATCGATTTATCGGGGACCTGGGGCTTTCAGACCGATGTGATGGATTTTCGCAGAGGGTCGCTGTCCCCACGCTATAATCACATTTTACAAGAGACAATTAAACTTCCGGGAATTACCGATGATTATCAGATAGGATATCAAAATCCCTATAAATATATCGATCGTCTGACCCGAAAATACGAATACATGGGGCCGGCATGGTACCAGCGTGATATCGAAATCCCTGCTAACTGGAAGGGCAAAAAAATATTTCTATATTTTGAACGTACCCACTGGTTAAGTTCAATTTTTGTGGATACCAAAGAAGTCAGCAGCATCGATTATGTGAGCGTACCCCACAACCACGACCTGAGCTCATTTGTAAAGCCAGGAAAAACACACCGTATTACCATATGTATCGATAATCGGTTTCAGTATAACACGCACAAATGGAACCATGCACATACCGAATTTACGCAGATTAACTGGAACGGTATCTTGGGCGACATGAAACTGATGGCCATCGATCCAGTTTATGTAGAAGACCTTCAGGTATACCCAAATATCACTGATCAGTCCATAAAAGTAAAATTACGTGTAAACAATGCGACTAAAAAACAGGTAAAGGGCAAGGTTTCTTTTGCTATCGCCGGGACAAAATACAGCCTTAAACATGAAGTTGCATTGGTAAGTAGCGATTCGGCAACTTTTGTAGAGGCTGATATCCCTTTAGGTAAACACATTAAACTGTGGGATGAGTTTAACCCCAATCTTTATCGGATTAGCTGCCAACTGAATACTTCCGACGGTAAAAATAGCTATCAGCATGAAAAATCGACCACCTTTGGTATGCGTGAAGTAAAACAGGGAAAAAATCATGTACTGCTGAATAACCACCCTATCCATTTAAGGGGCAATGTCGAAAATGCGGTATTTCCAAAAACGGGACATGCTCCGCTTGATGATGCCTCATGGGAACGAATTATGATGCTGATGAAGGACCACGGCATGAACCATTTACGTTTCCATTCCTGGTGTCCGCCTGCGGCGGCCTTTCGTATGGCAGACAAACACGGAATATATTTTGAGGTGGAAATGCCTATGTGGGGCAGAGATGCCGAACCCGACGAAGCCAGATATAACTTCTTCCGCCGGGAAATAAAAGCTATTTTAAAAGAATACGGCAACCATCCTTCTTTTGTTCTGTACTGCAACGGCAATGAAATTACTGGCAACTTCGACTTTATCGAGGAATTGACCGCCGAAGGTAGAAAAACTGATCCTCGCCATTTGTATAGCGGTTCTACGGCACGAACCCGGGTTAAATCCGATCAATATTACGTGTCTCAGCAGACCAATAAAGGGGCTGTAAAGGTTTACGAAGGCCAACCGGGTACCGACTGGGACAAGAATGTGGAATCTGATGTAGATGTGCCCGTTATATCGCACGAGTCGGGACAACGTTGTATCTACCCAAATTTTGATGAGATAAAGAAATATGCCAACAGCCCCGTAGAAGCACGCAATTTTGAGGTATTTCGGGACCTGTTGCAAAAAAATGGCATGCTGGATCAGGCAAAAGACTTCTTTAGGGCTTCTGGAGCACTTACTGTGCTGGAATACAAAGCCGTGATCGAAGCCCTATTGCGCTCGGGTAAATCGGCAGGTTTTCAGCTGTTGTCGATGAACGATTTTCCGGGACAAGGCTATGCTCCCGTAGGAATTTTCGACCCTTTTTGGGATTCGAAAGGATTGGTGACCGCTGAAAAATTCAGGGAATTTTGCGCTCCAACTGTCGCCTTATTGCGTTACGACAAAAGTAGTTACTTCAATACCGAAACATTTAAGGGGAAAGCCGAAGTGTATAACTTTAGCAATTCCGCACTTGAAAACGCAAAAATTAAATGGTGGCTGACCGATACCGCTGGCAACGTATTGAAAAAGGGAATGCTGAAAAAGCAAACCATTGCCAACGAAAATGTATCGTCGGTCGGTGAATTCGCAATTCCGCTAAAAAATATCAGTAGCCAAAAGGTTACGGTTCATCTCGCAGTAAATGACACGATTAAAAATAGCTGGGACATCTGGGTATATCCCAAACATCAAGATCTGATGCAGTCTACAGATAACGTGTTGTATACTGAAGTTTACGATGATGTTGCAAAAACGCAGTTAGCTCAGGGGAAAACAGTGGTGCTTTATCTTTCACCTGATAAGGTAAAAGGACGGAAATCAATGTTTCACAATCATTTTTGGAACCCCATTATGTTTGCTTGGGCACCGATGACGATCGGCAATCTGGTCCATCATGAACAGGCCATGTTTAATGATTTCCTCACTTCTTACCATACAGATTGGCAATGGTGGGATATCCTGAACCATGCAAAAGTAATCGAAATGCAAAATGCACCACAACAACTGCGTCCCTTTATACAGGTCATTGACAGTTATGATAACAATCAAAAGCTAGGTATAGGTTTCGAAGCCAAACTGAACGGTGGAAAACTGCTGCTACTGGCATTGGATACCAAAACCGATATGGATAACCGTCCGGCCACGCAACAATTGTTGTACAGTATGGATAACTATGTGAAAAGCGCGCAATTTTCGCCACAAGTGGCCGTGGATGAGAATTTTATTCAATCATTTTTAACAAAATAAGAAAGGTTTAAACGATGTTAAAAACAGTTGTATTTCCGATGATGGCGTTTCTTTTAGGTCAAACGCTGATGGCACAGGAAATTAGTGTAGAAAGCAAAGCCTCCGTATCACAGGTTTATAAAAAAACTGTCGAGGCAGAAAGGGCATTATCTTTTAACGATTTGGACATCGAATTTGGCTATGTACTTTATCAGACTGAGATAAATACGGATGCTGAAAGCGAAGATCTGGAATTGGAAAATGTGCGTGATTATGCTGTGGTCTATTTGGACGGTAAGTTACAGGGCACCCTAACTGATCAGGGGAAGACGTTAACGATCAAAGCAAATCCCGGCAAACACATACTCCGACTTTATGTGGAGAACATTGGGCGGATTACCTATGGACCAGAAATTACAGACAATTCAAAAGGATTGTTTGGCTCTGTCAGTCTAGGGGGAAACGAACTTCAAAACTGGAAAATGATCCCCTTAGATGTGCGTAATTATCCACTGAAGAATCTAGTTTTTGAACAAAGTAAATCGAATGGCGGTCCCGGTTTTTACCAAGGTTTTTTTGATCTCAATTCATCCGGAAACAAATATCTCAATATGACAGGTTGGGGAATGGGTGAAGTCTGGTTAAATCAAAAATATTTGGGGTCTTACTGGGAAGAAGAAAAACAACAGTCGATTTTAATCCCTTCGGAATATATAATTTCTGGTCAAAATGAGCTCGTGATCTTTGAACTCAAAAACAATCAGCAAAAGAAGATAAGTTTGTCCCCAACACCTGTTTTTAAATAAATTGACCCCTGGGCTTCAAATGGATCTGAGCAGCGCAAAAGGAGCTTAAGCCGAAATTTTAACGCAGATCTTTGCGTAATAAAAAGAGAATCGTAGCTTAAAAGAAATATTGTCAAAAAAAATAGCTCGGCATTGACAACAGCATGGCATGGCAAAAATCTTGGATTAATCTAAACAGCTTTAGTAGCATCGGTAAATGAAAAAATACAGTCTGATCATTTGTTTTATCGTTTTTTTGGGGCAATCTGTTCTCGGTATTGATCTTTCGAGATACAGGTTTCATCTGATGCCCGAAACTTCGTATTACGGCGGTATACAAAGCATTGCAAAAGACAGTTTAGGACGTGTCTGGTACACTGGGCCCGATGCACTTTTCATGTACGATGGTAATAGCTTCTATCAGTTAAACGATATCGTTTCTGCAAAAAGACCAAAACAGAAATGGGGCTATGGTTCCTTAATCCGGGATAAAAAAGGAAATTTATTTTTAGCTTCGGGACAGGGCTTATTAAAATTTGATTACGAACGGTTTTCTTTTCATGTGGTGGTTTCCGGAATGATCCGTTCGGTTTGTGTACATAGCGATGGTCAGGTTTATATGCTGTCGGACAATAGTGTAATTCGCTATAATCCACAAAATGGACATATTGAAAGCTTTTTGTTACCCAAAAATAAGCCTTTCCAAAATATATTGACAGCCAAAGATGATGTGTTTTTAACCCAAGGCGCGATCGTGCACAAGGTAGAAATGGCTAAGAAAAGCTTGGTCCGGTTTGCAGATCTTGGTGGCACGGCAAACCAAGTGAACGATGTAGTGGCCTACCGGAACTTATATTACTTTCTAACACCGCGGGGAGGAATCCATGTAACAGACTGGTCAGGTGCGTTTAAGCAGAACATCCCAGTAAGCGTAGCGGGAAATTCATCTGTTTTAACCAAAAAACTTTATCTGGACCAAACCGGCGTAATCTGGGTGGCTACACAGGCCGGATTATTTTTTTATGATCCCGCGGCTGAAAGCAGCAGTGCCTTACGGATGAACCTGAACGATGCCTATTCATTACCTAATAACTCAATATGGACAATTTATCCTGATCCAGACCAGGGAGCCTGGATAGGCACTTACGGTGGTAAGATAGCCTATTGCTCGCTTTACGATTCCAGAGTGCGTTACTTTAAGCCCAGTCCAGGAGGTCTAAATCACCCCATTGTCAGTAGTTTTCAGGAAGATCATCTGGGAAATATATGGATCGGAACCGAAGGGGGAAGCCTGAATTACTGGAATAGAAAAAAAGATCAGTTTATTCGGCCCGAACAATCTGCGGGTAATTCGTCAACTCCCCAAATGATTAAACGTCTGAAATTTGACGGAGCGAGCAAAAGTCTATTGATTTCTGCCTATAACGGTGGTATTGGCGATTATGATTTGAATAATCAGCGTTTCAGCAGTTTTAATTTCCGGTCGCCGGAAAGCCAACAACCGTTGACCGTTTATGATTTTGTAAATGATAAAGAAGGTACCTGGTGGATGACAGACCCCGATAAATCATTTTTATATCGCAAGAAGCCACTGGGTTCTATAGAGATGGTGAACGTCCTTGATGCGCAGGGCAAAAAAATCAATCTGGAAGTCGAAGCACTATATGTGAATGACCAAAATCAGCTCTGTTTAGTTAGTCATCAAGGATTTTTTGTCGCCGATCCTCATACGTTAAAGGTATTGAAGCAATATATGGTCAAAGATGTCTCCTATTCTGCAAATTACCTGTGCAACTATACCGTGACTGCAACTGGCGAAGTATGGCTGGGCACCTTGGGAAAAGGAGTAAACGTGCTTAAAAAAGACGGAACGTACATTAATTATAGTGCAAATAACGGGTTTCCGGCAAAAATGGTATTTGGTATATTAGAAGATGATGCCACGAAAAATGTCTGGTTAAGCACCAGTGAAGGTCTTTTTTGTTTCAATAGGAAATCCCGAAAATTTGAAAAATCCCGATTCTATCAGGAAAATAACATTGGTTCATTTTATATTCATGCCGCTTACAAAACTTCCAAGGGTGAAATGCTATTTGGTGGTACCAATGGTTTTTTACTTTTCGATCCTGCATACCTCAATAAAAATCCGCAAAAACCAAAGGTTTTTTTTACCGGATTTCTGGTCAATAATAAACTCGTGAAACCAGATGATGGTTCATCAATTTTAGCAAAAGATATTGGTAGCCTTTCCAATAAAAAAGGAGATAAGATAAGGCTTTCCAGTAGCCAGTCTAATGTCGAAATTAAGTTTTCGGCAAATAGTTATCTATCAGCAGATAAGAACCAGTTTGCTTATCGGATGTTGGGACTTGGCGAAGACTGGCAAATTAGTCATGCCAACCAGAAATCCGTACAGTTTCTTAATCTTCCGGGTGGCGATTACACCTTCGAAATCAAGGCTTCCAACAATGACGGACAATGGGGCGATCAAATATCGCGATTGTACATTCACGTAGATCCACCATTTTTCTTGTCTTGGTGGGCCTATTGTTTCTATGCAGCAATTGTGTTTGCCTTGCTCTTTTTTATTATGCGATATTATAGCGATAAAAGAGTGTTTAAGGAGCGGCTGGCTCTCGAGCGCTTAAAAGAACAGAATATGCAAGCGCTGAACCAGGCGCGCACCGACTTTTTTACCAATATCTCACACGATTTAAAAACACCGCTAACCTTGGTATTACAGCCGCTAAAGCAACTCAAAGAAACGATTGCGGCCAATGACACAGCTTTGGTTTACATGGATTTAATAGAGCGGAATGTATTCAGAATACAACGGATGATTAGCCAATTGCTGCGCTTTCGCGAAATCGAAAGCCAAAAAATTACACTCAATCCGCAAATTGGCGATTTTATCAATTTTGTAAGAGATATATTTAGCCTATTTGAGCTCTATGCCAATAAAAAAGGCGTTGAAACCAATATTTCCGCGTATAGGGACAATTTATATGTCGCTTTTGATTACGATATCATCGAAAAAATACTGACCAATCTGTTTTCTAATGCTTTAAAATATACACCTGATAATGGATATGTGGGTGTACGTATATATCCTGCTACGGGGGAAGAAAAGGAACGCTTTTCATCCTTAAACCCGACGGAAATCGAATATATCTCCATCGAAGTTATAAATACAGGCGATTGTTTTTCGGAAGAGCAGATCGCGACGCTTTATACTTCTTTCAACCGCTTATCATCTCACCGGCCAACTTTTGAAGAAAGTTCAGGACTTGGACTTGCCATTGTAAAAGAACTGGTGGATGTGCTGGAAGGCAAAATATGGATGATCAATAAGGCCGATAAAATTTCTTTTACCATTTCCTTACCTTTAAAAAAGCAGGCCAGTTCAGGAGATATGCAGTCTAACGTATATGATTATACCGTTTCTGAAATTGACGAAATCATCACACAGGATACTACAGCCCCCGAAAACGGATCTATCACTATCAAAAAAACAGATAATATCCTGCTGATTGAAGATGACCAGCAGCTTCGTGTCTATCTGGAACAGCGTCTAGCCGAAAAATATAATGTATATACTGCAAGTGACGGAGAAGAAGGCTTAATTAAGGCTGAAAAAATATATCCGCAACTCATTATTACCGATCTGATCATGCCAAATCGCAGTGGTTTGGAAGTCTGCCGCAGCCTTAGACAAAATTTTAAGACTAGCCATATTCCTATTATCATGATTTCAGGTACGGGAGATGATAATCAGAATAAAATAAAAGCATTGGAATACGGCGCAAATGTGTTTATTGATAAACCCTTTCATGTCGACTATCTCCTGCAGCAAATAGAAACCATTTTAAGGAATCAGCAGGAACTGAAAGAAAAATACAGCAAACATATTCAGGTAGATCCCTCCAATGTTACAGTCACCTCCATGGACGAGGAGCTACTGGTCAAAGCCATTCAGGTCATTGAAGAAAACATTGACAATGCCAGTTATTCTGTAGAAGATTTTGTGGCTGATATGAATGTGGGCAGAACCATTCTCTATCAAAAAATACATGATATTGTGGGGATGTCGATCAAAGAATTTATTTTAAATATGCGCCTGAAGAGAAGTGCTTATCTGTTGGAGAAATCTGATTTGACGGTAGCAGAGGTTGCCTACAAAACCGGGTTTAACAACGCCAAATATTTTAGTGTCTGTTTTAAAAAACAGTTTGAACTAAGCCCTTCGGAGTTTAAGAAAAGGGTTTACAGCGGAAAGAAATAAGAAAAATAGCCAATAATTGACCGATGACGCCTTTCAAATAAGGTAAAAGGAGATATTATTGAAATCCTAACGATGATGAAAATAACAATTTTTAGAAAAGCGCTTCTACTCACCTATTTTGTTTGTTTGTGTAACGTAATTTATCTGGAGGCGGCAGTCACCCAGAAAGTCGATGAGACTTCTATCAGTCCCAATAAATACAGCACTGGTTCCCAGTCAGAGCGGATACAGAAAGCCATAAACGAGGCGAAAAATACGACTGGTAAAGTAGTCATCCCTAAATATGATGCGGTAGCGAAAAAAAGTATCTGGCTCATTGATCAGGCCATTTTGCTTCCCAGTGATTTTGAACTCGAATTGAACAACTGTACCATTAAGTTATCGGATAAATGTCGAGATAATTTTATCCGTTCGGCAAATGCCGGACTGGCAATCAAAGACATCATGCCCTCAAAAAACGTCAGGATTATTGGAAAAGGAAATGTCCTTTTGGAAGGAGCTGATCATCCTAGGGCTACCGGTGACCATAATAAAACCTTGTCCCTCAACCCCAGTGGATTTGAGCAATCTTATGGTACCGATGCTGGCAAAGCCGGAGAGAACCAAAAAGGCGGATGGCGAAACCACGCCATCATATTGGCGCATACGGATGTATTTGAGGTGAGCGGCATTACATTAAAAGATTATCATGGGCATGGACTGGTATTGGAACGCTGTACAAACGGTAAGGTAAGCGATATTACTTTTAACGTGAGGCAGGCCGTCACTGTTGATGGAGCAGACAAACAGATCTTAAACCAGGACGGCATGGGCGTACGTTTTGGCTGTAAAAATATTCTTATTGCAAATTGCAAAGGTAAAAGTGGTGACGACTTTATTAATATAGGATTAACAGACACCGGGGTGGGAGCAGGCGAAGAAAATGTCAATGTGGTCAGTGGTTCGATATATCGGGGCGAAATCGACAACATTTCAACTATTTATCTTCAGAACTGGCAGGACTTCTATTCAATTTCACACCGATCCATACGGATTATGCCTGTAGGTAAACTTCGTATAAGTAATGTTTTAATCGAGAATATGGTTATCAGTCCGCTAGCACAACAGGGTTTGGTGGTCGAGTATGGCGAGCATGTACAAGGCTTATTTGTACGAAATTTAATCAGTCATCACCCTATAAAAGCGAAAGGTATCTCGCAGGCCAGTTTCAGAGATATTATTTACAGAGGCCAGGGGGAAGCTATCGATGTGCAACCAAGCGATACGGTTATTCTTGATCATGTAATACGTTAAAAAAGAATAATAAAGCGCTCTTAATCTCCGTTGTAGCGCGAAAAACACCTGTTTTTGCCTTTTGTACAAAATCAAACCATTTTCGTACAAAAACGAACCCTATGAATTGGTGATGATTATAGTTTTGTCTTAACCAATTTTAAAAAAGCAAAATATGTGTATGAAAATTCCTCCCGACCACGTGATTAGGCTCACGCAGGGTAATCCGAACTTTACAAAAAACATTGGCATTGTACGGCTGAGTTTTATGCTTCGTTAATAAGTCCGAAAACGAAGTCTTGCCATCAGCATTGTAAATGCATTAGCAGCAATGCGATGTTATTTATCACAACAAGTTAAATTTAATATCCAAGCCTATTGAAGCAGACTTATTTCAAACTCATATTCTTTACGAGAAAGGGAAAGTAAAGAACGCAAGTAAATTTTAAACTAACCATTATAAATCAATGATACAAAAGATACATTTCTGGCTCAGAAGCTGGATAATGAGTGCTACCCTATTGTCGGTGGCATCAAATTACGCTTATTCGCAGGCCACAGATCAGATGCAGGTCAAAGGTCAGGTGACCAATGATGCGGGACAGGGACTTAAGGGTGTTTCCGTCATGATTAAAGGAGCGAAAACCGGTGTTCAGACAGATGCAAATGGTCGTTATACCATTCTGGCGCCACGCACGGCTACGCTACTGTTTACCTACATCGGTTTCAATAACCAGGAATTAAAGGTCAATCCATCAGGAATCATCAATGTGAAGATGTCAGGAAATAATGTCCTGGATCAGGTTGTGGTCGTAGGGTATGGTACAGCCAAGAAGAAAGATTTAACGGGAGGTTTGGCCGTGGTCGGCAAAGAGCAGTTAAGCATGGTGTCTACCTCAAACCTGATGGATCGTTTGGTGGGACAGGTGGCCGGTTTCTCCATTACGACCGGCGAGGCTGCGCCGGGAGCGTCACAGACCCTATTGATACGGGGTGAAAATTCGATATCGGCCAACAATAGTCCATTGATTATTTTAGATGGTATTCCCTACAGCGGATCCCTGGCAGATATCGATCCTAACAACGTCGAAAACCTTTCGATCTTAAAAGATGCCTCCGCTTCGGCTATCTACGGTTCGCGTGCGGCCAATGGGGTTATTCTGATACAAACAAAACGGGGGGCGTTGGGTAGAGCTCAGGTAAACTATAAAGGTTTGATCGGCATGGCCGAGCCTATGCAACGCATCAATGTCATGGGGCCAAATGAATATATCCGCTTTCAACAAGATATTGCCCGAATTAGGCAAGGCTATACTGGAGCGCTATTGGATCCTATCGCCGGGGATATTATTAGCGTAACAGAGCGCGGTAATTATGCGAAAGGCATTACGAACAATTGGCAGGATTACGTCTTTCGAAAAGCCATGACCATGGATCATCAGCTGAGCATTTCAGGTGGTACAGAGAATACAAAATATATGGCTGCCCTTGCAGCTTTGGATCAAGAGGGTGTGGTATACAATTCTAAGTTGTCCCGTTTAAATATAACCACCAATGTGGACCAGACTTTTAATAAATGGTTAACCACTGGTGTTGGCCTGCAATATACCCGAAAAAGCGACGGTGGTATTACGCCAAATTTGGAACATGCCATAAAACAAAGTCCTTATGGAAGCTATAAAGACGAATCGGGGAAGTATGTGCCCGAGCCCATGGAGTATTCATTGATCGTCAATCCGATGCGCAACGTCAATGCGATTCAGGATAGGTATAATAACAACTTCTTTCTTTCGGGCTATGCCAATATTTTGCTGCCGGTGGAGGGCCTTTCCTTACGATCAAATTTTGGTTATAATTACCGGAACGGATTTACAGGAACCTATTACGGGCGCAACACCTTTGAGGGCCGGGATCAAAGTACGCAAGCCGGAGGTAGTGCTTCCATTAACAATTCCAACTATAACGATTATACCTGGGAAAACTTGCTCAAATACGAGCGGCAGATCGGCGATCATCGTTTTGATGTGACGGGTTTATTCAGTATGCAAAAAACGAAAAGCTGGTCAACAGCCCAGAGCGGTGCAGGTTTTGTAACCGATGATACCGAATACTTTATGATCGGTTCGGCCAGCCGTCTAGTTTCCAATAGTGCTTCGTTGTCAGAATCAGCTATGCTGTCGTATATGGGCAGGATAAATTATGCCTACAAAGGTAAATATCTATTAACCTTGACAGGACGTACAGACGGAGCCTCGGTATTTGGTATCAACAATAAATACGCATTCTTCCCTGTGGCCGCGGCAGCATGGCAAATTGGAGAAGAGCGTTTTCTGAAAGATAACGTCAAATGGCTGGACATGCTGAAAATCCGTCTTTCTTACGGTGCCAACGGTAACCAGGCGATTACACCATACCGCACGTTAGACCGCTTATACTCCAATGTAAAATATATCTGGGGCGATGATGGTACTGCCGTTACGACAGCCTATTTGGCCGGTGATGGTGTGGGGAACCCTAATTTGAAATGGGAAACCACCTATTCGACCAACCTGGGACTGGACTTTCAGTTATTTAATAACAGATTGGGGGGAACTATCGATGCCTATCTCTCTAAAACGAAAGATTTACTGATGACCCGCACTGTACCGATCATGAACGGGTATAACCGGATTTGGGACAATATCGGCGCCACCCAAAATAAAGGTATTGAAGTCACCTTAAACTCGACGAACGTGAAAGGGGAAAATTTTCAATGGAATACGACCGCTGTGTTTTCCTTAAACCGAGACAAAATTGTCGAATTGAGGGGGGATGGTATCGATGATATTGCCAACAACTGGTTTATTGGTAAGCCATTACGAGTATTCTACGATTATAAAATGATCGGTGTATGGCAAAATGGAGAAACCATTACTGTGGATGGGGCAGCACCCGGAGCTGCCAAGCTGTACGACCGCGATGGTAACGGCAAGATAGAAGCCAGTGATCGGGTAGTCATCGGGTCTAAAAACCCACGCTACACTGCTTCTTTAGCCAACCGGTTTGCTTACAAAAATTTTTATGCATCAGCTTTATTGACCGGTGTTTTTGATGTATGGCGCGATGATCACATGGCCAATCTAGGTGCTTGGACTTTTGGAATTACCAACTATGTACACGATGCCAATTATTGGACGCCGGAGAATCCTAATGCGACGATCGTTTCGCCGGGCTATCTCAATCCATTGGGACACGGCTATTATAAAAAGGTGAGCTACGTACAGGTGAAGAACATCACCTTTGGCTATAAGTTGCCACACAAAATTGCTAAAAAGGTCGGTGTAAATGGTATTGATATAAACGCTAGCGTCAACAATCTCCATACGATTTCTAATATCAGGGAGGTACTCAATTACGACAACAGCTGGATGGCCTCTTATCCAACAGCACGATCGTACATGTTTGGCTTAAATGTAAACTTCTAATCGAATAGGACATGAAAATGAAAAATATTATCACAACAAGTTTGGGACTTATCTTATTGTTCACCTTAGGAGGCTGTAAGAAGTTTCTGGAGGAAGAACTGAAAACTGAACTGGCCCCCTCCAATACCTATACCAGCACCTACGGTTTCGAGGTGGGGAGCGCTGGTCTATATACGCTCACCCGTTCAGAATACAATACCTATGGCGAAGGTGGTGCTTTTATTCACAATGGTGCCTGTCCATACGAAGCCTTACAGGTCTCTACAGATATCGCCGATGCCATTAATAGCGATGGCTCATTGACGGCTTTTGCAAACCTTACACTTACTGCCTCAGAACGGTTTGTGGGTACTTACTGGAATTGGGCTTACAACCTCATTTCATCGGCAAACCTGATGCTGGTTTATTCCGAAAAAAATACCAATTGGGATACGCCCGCGGATAAGGCACGTTTTCAGGCTGAAGCCCGCTTCTTTCGGGCATATGCTTACCGTACCCTGGTTTATCTCTATGGCGATGTACCCTATGTGGAAACTATCCTGTATGATTTTCAGCTTAATTTTACCCGTACACCAAAAGCCGAAGTCATCGGCCACATGGTAGACGACCTGAAGTTTGCCGTGGATAACCTGCCTACCAATCCAGACGGCGTCAAAGAAGGAAAGCTGACCAAATGGGCAGCGAGCCACTTACTGAGCGAAATCTATCTGCTGCAGGGCAATCATGCCGAAGCAGAAAAGGCCGCATTGGCGGTCATCAATAGCGGTTATTATAACCTGATGAAAAACAGATACGGCGTGAATAGCAGCAAACCAGGCGATGTATTCAGCGATTTATTTCTGGAAAATAATCAAAATAGGAAAAGCGGCAATAAAGAAAGTATCTGGGTATTGCAGTTCCAGTTTAACACGATCGGCGGTGGTACCAATTCAGATGACTGGACCCGCCGGGCTTGGATACCCAATTACTCGACGATTACAGGATTTGTTTTGGCTGACACCTTGGGCGGCCGTGGTATTGCACAATTAGTGCCAATGAAGTGGTGGGTCGGTACCACAGGTACCAATGCTACAGGCAATGTCGCTGGTATTTTCGAAGCAAATGATATCCGTAATTCAGGTTATAACATTAAACGCAACTGGTATTACAACAACGCGAATGAGACCTCACTATATGGTAAAAAAGCCAATATTACCGAGCAGACCTGGTTTACGACAAAAAGCTTATTTCCAGCGATTACAAAATTCTTTTACGGACGTACTGAAAATTTAAGTTTGACCGGTAGTTATAAAGATCGTATGAAATTCCGTTTGGCTGAAACCTATCTGTTGCTTGCTGAAGCCTATTTGAGACAAAATATACCAGATAAAGCCGCGCAAGCCGTCAACGAGGTGCGGAAAAGAGCCGGAGCATCCGAAATCACGGGCGCACAGATGAATATGGATTTCCTGCTCGATGAGCGTATCCGCGAATTAGTTGGCGAAGAAAGCAGAAGGTTTACCTTGGTGCGCACTAATACCTTGGTAGAGCGTGTCAAAAAGTATAATAATGCGATAAAGGATAAAATTACGGACAACAATATCTTATGGCCTATTCCACAGGTGATCAGGGATGCCAATACAGGGGCGCCGTTCCCGCAGAACCCAGGTTATAATTAATGGTAGCGGGAAGCTGTACGAATAGCATTTGAATTTTCGGCAGCTTCCCAACCCGATAACAAACAGCAGCGACGCCAGTCAGGCGCATGATTCTATCCAAACGTTAGCAAAAATATAAATCAATGAAAATCATCAATTATTTATACAAAACCTTATTTTTCTTAAGCATGGTACTTTGCCAGTTATCCTGCAAACAGGAAATTCAGGATATACCCAAAGTCAATGAAACGATGGCCCTTCAGCCTTCGTCGGAAAACATTACGTTGGACGAGGTCAATTTGACCAAAGATATCGTCACATTTAACTGGAAGCCCGCCAGGGCGCAGTCAGATGATCATTTGATCAGCTACAGTACCATGTTGGATGTTGTGGGAAATAATTTTGGGACTGGTACAGCCATATTCAATTATGAAGACGATAATGTATTCAGCAGAAGCTTTACTTCCGAGCAATTGCAAAATTGGGCAAACGAAAAGTGGGGCATACCCGCAAATAAGAGCTTTACGCTGGAGTTTAGAGTGGTCGCCCAATGGGAGAGCGGTGCTACTTTTGAGGCACCCGAAGTACGTACCGTAAGAATTACAGTAAATCCGATCAAGGCGGTTGTTTTTGATGCCGATAAAGTGTTCTTGAGCGGAAGTGCCGTTGGCGGAAACAAGGTGGAGATGCCAAAAACACTGGAAAATTTGGATCAGTATGCCTATGTCTTGAATTTGCAGCCGGGCGAACTCGAAATTCCGGTAGAATTTAACGGTGAGACCAATTACGTCGTTACTTCCGATGGAAGCACCTCATTAAGCGATGGGAATGCTGTTGGTATTAAGATGAGGGAACGTGTGTTCTCCTGGAAAATAGAAACTGCTGGAGAATACCGTGTCGTGGTCAACATGCAAAAGGCCACAGCAACAATCTATTCACCCACAAAAATGCTTGCAGCAAAGACCGTGACCTGGACAGGTGATCAACCTTATACGACAACGGTGACAGATTTATGGATGCACGGAAGTATCAATGGCTGGGGAACTCCGGTTAAAATGGATTGCCAAGTAAGTTTGGCCGATCCGCAAGTTTTGGTTTATACCGGTGGTAAAGTAGGGACTACGAAGTTTATCGTGACTGGAGATAACAGTAATAACAAAAACCTGGCTTACGCATTTAGTGCTCCGCTCACGTCTGCGGGGGTGGCCCAGACCTTGACGCTCACTCTGGGAAAAGCAACTGAACTGGGCGGGGGCAATTCGAGTGCAAATCGCAATTCTTATTTCACTATCCCGGCGACGACCAATGTGCTGATTTTTGATTTAAGAAACATGACAATTCTGGCGTTAAAACGGTAAGCAACCGTATCCAAACGCATAAATTAACTTTAACATTTTTGAAAGTGAAAAATATAAATTATAAAAAAGCCTGTTTCAAAGCATTTACTGTTATGCTTTGCTTTCTAGCAGTGTCATGTAAGAAAGAAGGCGCCGAAACTGAAAGAGCACTGTCGGGCACCTTGGTGAAGCCCAGTTACAACAGGAGTGCCATGTTTCGTAACCCTTTAAATGGTTGGGTCATGTATGCCTCAGCTTCGGGCAATCCCTCTTATTGGGACACCCAATTCTATGTACCTGACTTAGGTAAAACGGTCAAAGCAATTGACTATGCATCTGCCTGTTATATCCGTACCAGCTGGCGAACTTTTAATCCTGTAGATGGCGTATATGCCTGGAGGGATCCCAGCACCGCAATCTATAAAATGATCAAAGGGGCACAAGATAAAGGATTGCCAATCGCCTTTCGTATCGTGGTCGACGGTCGCGATCAAGGAGCAAATACGCCGCAGTTTGTTTTTGATGCAGGCGCCAAGTATTATGTGGCCAATGCATCTTTTCCGGACAGAAAAACGCCGGTGCTGCAAGACCCTGTTTTTAGGAAATATTATAGCAAGCTGATCGAAGAATTAGCTAAGGATTTTAATGATTTAAATAAAACATCCTTTGTAGATGCCTATGGACTCGGATTGTGGGGCGAGGGGCACAGTGTAATATATGAAGATCCCAATAACCCCTCTGGTCAAAATATTGAGGCCATCAAAGAAGAAGTCGTCGATTGGATTTCGGATGTTTATTCAAAGAATTTTACAAAGGTCCCCTTGCTAATCAATTATCATCGCGTAGTTGGCGACCCAGCGGGCAATGGAGCTCCAAATCCGAATTCGGAGAAGTTGTTGAATAAGATGATCAGCAAAGGATACAGCCTGCGTCAGGATGCCTTTGGAATGACCGATTATTATCAAAGCTGGGAGAAAAATTTTGCTAAGGTTTGGAATTTTAAACGTCCGATTATTATGGAAGGCGGTTGGATTACCACAGGTACCCATCGCTACTGGACTGACTCAAGTGGTAAATATAGGGAAAACCATCCCGAAGATGTTCGGCAGGGCGAATTTGACAGCTCTTTGGAAGCCGCTGTAAACATGATGGATTTCCGTATCGGTGAAATTGAAAGCTGGTTCACCAAGTCCTTTACATTATGCCAACGTTTTATTTCTGAAGGGGGGTATCGTTTATATCCCGATCGCGTCTATTTACCGGAGAAAGTCAATACCGGTACCGAAACGACGATTAACCATCGCTGGCGGAATATGGGCTGGGGGTATTTTCCGAACAATATTCCCCAATGGAACTATAAATATAAGGTAGCTTTTGCACTGCTGGATGAAGAAAATAAGGTGAAAGAAGTTTTTGTAGATGATAAAGGAGAACCTTCAACCTGGCTTAAGAATAATCCAATAGCGTACGAATTAAAAGCCAAGGTTGGCCTTCCCGCTGGAAACTATACTTGGGCCATTGCTATTGTCGATACCTCAAATGAAAACCAGCCGGGCATAAAACTTGCCGTAAATGGTGATGTGACCAATACCGGATGGTTAAAACTATTGAAGGTGCAGGTACAATAAAATTAAGCAGAGATTGTTAGAAACAGCTATCAAATGATTGATTGGTAGCTGTTTTCCATTAAGGATTTTTGAATTGCATGTAAGCAGCTGAAATTGCACACATGTCAAAGAAGGTAAGCATTGATAAATCTTTTGGAATAGGCCGACATCAACGCATGACTACATAGCGAGGCCTAAGCCCCGCTATGTTTTAGCAATTATAATTCGAATGAAATATAATTTGCAGACTATATTCCTAATTCACCATGGGCAAGCATATGTCTGTAAATTGTTCTGCAGTTGTCGAAGAATCCTGAACAGGAATTTTCGACATAGGTTTGCGAAGTGAAAGTGTCAATCACTTGGCCACTACTATTGTAGACAGTTAGCGTATAAACACACTTTGTTAAAAACTTTGCATTGTTTTCCTTTGTTAATTCGGCAACTTCAACTTTGTTTGTGTTTTCAGTTGCTGCGGAAGTACTTGTTTTTACTTCTGCATTTTCTTTTGGTGCTTTTGTCTCCGTGCCTGCAAAAGCCGCTGTCGATAGCGCAGCTACGGCTATCAGACTCATCAATAACTTTTTCATTGTTTTTAAGTTTTTTTGTTAAACCATATATGCCTTTTGAGCATGTTGTAATTATCTATTAATAAAAATAAGGACATGGAAATTGACTGACGTAAACGATTGGTATTCGCGAGGGTTGATCTATTATTCGCGCTGACTTATTCGATATTAGTTTATCCGGTAAAATCGAGAGCTAGTTGGTCAAGTAACTTCAATAGCCTTACTTCATGTAATAATAGCGATCCAATCTACTTGGACAGCTCTGTTTTTTTATAAGGCGACTGAGCTCGTAATTATGGATATTAATGTTAATTTTATATGAAATTAACATCTGTTAGGTTAATTTGCATCAATTAAATATACCGAATTCATGATCGTTGGACTGAAACATATTTCCATATCAATGGACGATTTTCTCTTATTACAAGCTGGAGATCAGTCTATTTTTGGTATTGTGTTCAATTATTATCAGCCGATTATTTATTTTAAAGTCAGACAACTCTGCAAAAGTGACAGTGATGCGGAGGAGGTCACACAGGAAGTTTTTATTGAATTTTATTTAAAAAGAATGCAGCTCTCCGGTCCGGAAGCCATTTTTCCCTTTCTATTTGCTATTTCAAAGAGAATGGCCATATCCAATTTCCGTAAATCGCTGGTCCGATCCAACTATCTGCAGTCGCTTCAGCACAGTTGGCCTGAAAGTTCTTTTTCGCTCCAGGAAGAATTGGATGGCAAAGAGCTACAGGTCATCTTAGAATCTATTATTGCACAATTGCCTCCACAGCAGCAGGCAGTTTACCGGCGGAGCAAGTTTGAAGATCAATCTTATCAGGAAATTGCCGATGAAGAAGGGCTCTCCAAAAATACCGTGCGTAATCACCTCAGTCTCGCCTCAAAATTTGTCCGGTTCAAGCTGGATAAAATCCTGTCCATCTTTTTTTTCTAAGCAACTCGGGTTGCCACCTCTTTTCCTGTAGTTGTAATTAGCCATCTCAGGGGGCTAAAAAGTTAGGTCGCCTAAAATCCGTAAAAAAAAATTTTTTCTATTGGTACTTTTTCCGGCTTCGTGCGATTATGTAGTTGAAATCGATCCAAAGGAATGAACCAAATTGAACAATACAGCCAATTAATACGTAAATATCTTGCTGATCAAGCCAGCAAAGAAGAACAGGAACTGCTTGTAGGATTAATGGATGATCCTGCATTTCTGCAGGCTTGGGAGAAAGTCTGGCGAGAGAACTCGTACCCTGCAAAGCCCGCAACATACCCCGATCCACATCGGATGATGGAAAATATATTAGCCGATCCGAGATTAGCAACACCTGCATCTACGTACCAAAGAACTACAGATGGACATTTTAATTTCAGGAGTAGATGGTGGCAGGTGGCGGCAATCTTTCTTGCGTTCTGCGGAGCCGTGCTATGGGGCTACTACAACTTTTATACCGTGGATATGCAGCCAAAAGAGCAGCTGTCTACGGTGTCGATCGTACCGGGTTCTGATAAAGCCATAATCATTCTTGAAGATGGAAAACAGATCGACCTCAGTTTGCTCCATGCGGATACAGTCCTTGACCAAGGCGAATATTTGATCACCAAAGATAACAAAGGTCAAATCAGTTATAAGCTCAAAGACATGTTGTCACCAACAAATAACATCGTCTACAATACGGTCGTAACCCCTAGAGGTGGAGAGTATACATTAAAGATGGCCGACGGAAGTCTTGTGCAGCTCAATGCAGGCAGTAAGATCAAATATCCTGTAAAATTTGATGCGAAGTTGCGGTCGGTGCAGCTCGAAGGTGAAGCCTATTTTGAAGTGGCTAAAATGGACAATAAAGGCAAACGGGTACCTTTTATCGTGCAAAGTGGAGCACAGACACTCGAGGTTCTTGGAACACATTTTAACATCAGGAGTTTTGGGGATCAAATCGTTACCACGTTGGTAGAAGGAAAAGTCAAGCTATCTTTTGGCGATGCTGCCTTGAAAGAACAGGTCCTAGCGCCCAATGACCAGGTCGTTTTCGATAAAAGCCGCAAGAGCGTGAAAAAGGAACAAGTGGATCCGTTCTATAGTCTTGCCTGGAAAAATGGAAATTTTGCTTTTGATAATGCATCCATTCAAACGGTCATGGACGAGGTAGCACGCTGGTATGATGTCGAGATCAGTTACCAAGATCAGCTGCAGGGACAGCACTTCTCCGGGACAATCTCCCGCTATGAAAATATCGATAAATTGTTGAAAACAATTTCTCTCGCCGGTGGCGTACATTTCGAACGTAAAGGAAGGAGGATATATGTGCTAAACTAACGCTGATGAGAAGGGAAGCATATATAACAATCAGGAGCGCGCCAACGCCCCTGAAAGTTTTGTCTTTTTCTCGACATGGATGAATAGTAAAACCGTTAAATTTTATCTCAACCGAATGCAATTTAATAAAAAAAAATTGATCGGACCGACCCAATTATGTCAGGTAAGATCCCAGAAAATACCAATTTCTATGAAATTGTCATTAGCAATTCCTCTCTTATTCGCAGCCAATTTGCAGCTGCATGCATTTTCTTTTGGCCAGACCGTCAATCTGAAGCGGAATAATGTGAAAGTGAGTGCTGTCTTGAAAGAACTGCAGAAGCAAAGCGGATACAATATTTTTTACAACGAATCGCTGATCGCAAAAGACGACCGTATCAGCGTGAGCTACCACAATATTTCTTTTGAAGAAGCCTTGAAAGATCTATTGGCCCAGTTGCAGTTATCTTATGTCAAAGCGGATAAAAATATTGTCTTGAATAAACAAGTGGATCAGCCCGTTCGCCAGGTATCGGTTACGGAGGCTCCGCAGCTGTACCCGGTCAAAGGATTTGTCAAAGACGATCAGGGCCGACCGTTGGACAATGTTACTATCAGTGAAAAAGGCAAAAAGGAGAAAACACTCAGTCGGGAGGATGGCAGCTTTCAGATCCAGGTCAGCAGCCCGGATGCCATACTTGTATTTACGATGGTTGGCTATCAGCCGCTGGAAATAGCGCTGGCAAAGCAGTCGACATTGCATGTGACCATGAAGCCGGCTATCAATGCAATGGAAGAAGTTGTCGTCGTGGGCTACGGTGTACAGAAAAGAGCCAATCTGACGGGAGCTGTGTCGCAGGTCAATGCGGATGATATCGCGCTGCGTCCAAGTGCAAATATTGCAGGTACACTCCAGGGACTTATGCCGGGCTTGAATATACAGCTCAACAGCGGTGATCCATCCAAAACACCCGATATCAATGTGCGGGGATTCAATTCCATCAATGAGGGCGGCCCGCTGGTATTGATCGACGGGATCGAAGGGAATATCACACGGGTTAATCCCAACGATATTGAAAGTGTTTCTGTCCTGAAAGATGCTGCTTCGGCGGCCATTTATGGAGCCCGTGGTGCTTTTGGAGTCATCTTGGTCACCACCAAAAAAGGAAAGGCAGGAACAGTTAAGGTCGATTATGTCAATAATTTTGCCTGGACTACACCCGCCTCCCGTACCGACTATATCTCCGATCCCTATGTCTATGGTAAAACAGTAGATGCCGCACTGTATGGTTATAACGGCAGTTCCTATACACGTTACAATGCAATGGACTGGGACGCAATTAAAATGGTGGCTGCAGGTGAGATTGCGCCCTTTCATGAGAAACAGACAGACGGAACCTATAAATTTTTCTATAAGACCAACTGGTGGGATTACCTATTTAAAAAATATCAGCCCTCCAACTTCCATAATATCGCCATTTCAGGTGGCAGTGAAAAGTTGAAAGCCTATCTCTCTGGACGTGTATTCAAACGGGAAACGATCAACAATATCAATGACGATGCGAATATGGATCGCCAGAATATGAAATCCAATTTGGTATTCACGCCCAACAGCTGGTTGGAAATTTCAAACAATACGCAGTTCATCAACGAAAAGGATAAAGAATATGGGGGGTACAGTAATGGTCTGGGGGGACTTTGGAGCACGACGACCTGGTATAATCTAATGCCTTTTTACCCCAATTTTGTCGATGGTATTCCAACGGATATCGGTGTGGGTACTGGCGGTCAGGGAGCCAATGCAGGGCTGGAATCCGGAAAAAGCTGGGAGGTACGCAATAGTGAAGAGTTTACCAATACCTTCCGTGTCCTGCTCAAGCCAATGAAAGGCCTACAGGTAAATTTTGATTATAGCAACCGTATCGAAAACTTTTCACGGAGCACACGCCTCAACCCCTTTAGTTACTATTCGGGCAACAAGCTCAATTATACGACAGCAGGGCTCAACCGTCTGACAGAATACCGCTGGAAAGACAAATATAACGCGATGAACCTGTTTGCGACCTACGAAAAAAGTGTGGCGCAAAAACATCAGTTCAAATTATTGGTAGGCTACAATCAGGAATCCTTTGACCGGGACCGTATCGCCGGGGCCATGGACGACCTGCTGATCGAAGATCTATCCAACCTGGCGCTGGGGACTTCCATGTATAGCCTGAGTGGAACAGCTGAAAATTGGGCTATTCAGGGTGTATTTGGCCGTTTTAATTATGCCTACGATAATAAATACCTGCTGGAAATAAATTCACGGTATGATGGTTCGTCACGATTTCCAAGCGGGAGCCGATGGGGATTTTTTCCCTCCGTCTCATTAGGCTGGCAGCTAGATCGTGAGCACTTCTGGGAATCGATCAAAGGCAGTATACCTACCTTAAAACTCAGAGCTTCTTATGGCAAGCTCGGCAACCAGACTGTAGGTGTCAATACCTTTAAAGAATTGATGACGGTGCAGCAGTTGGCTTGGCTAAATGGAGGCTCCCGTCTTATCGGGGCGAGTACACCGGCACCGTTGCCGAATGTCGTCACCTGGGAACGGACCAAAAGCATTGACTTTGGCGTTGATCTTGGGCTGATCCAGAACAAGCTAAATATCAACTTTGACTGGTATCAGAAGGATGTTGAAGGCATGTATCTTCCGGGGCAGCCACTTCCAGCGGTATTTGGAGCTAATGAACCGCGTGAAAACTATGCTGCTTTGCGCAATAAAGGTTTTGAAGTGGGGGTAAGCTACCAGGATAAATTTGACCTTGCCGGCTCACCCTTTCGTTTCAACATCGCCGCAAATACCACTAATTTTAAAGGGATCATTACGAAATATAATAATCCACAAGGCTTGTTGAGCTCCTATTACGAAGGACAGGTGCTAGGGCAGATCTGGGGATACCATATCGACGGACAGTTTCAGTCCGATGCGGAGGCATTGAGCTACCAGAATAGTTTCCAGGATCCACAATTGTCCCTCTCCAAAGTATATAATGATATTCTGAGTGTGTCGCAAAATAGTGAATGGAATATGTTGCGCGGCGGCGATGTGAAATACGTGGATCTCAATGGTGATGGACGCATCGACAAAGGCGATAATACGCTTGCCAACCACGGTGATATTAAACCCATTGGTAATGCCATGCCGAAATTTCCATTTGGAATCAATATGAGTGCTTCCTGGAATAATTTTGATCTCTCGGCAGCCTTTGCTGGTGTTGCCAAACAGGATTGGTACCCGACAGGAGATTTATACTGGGGTTCCTACCAGCGCCCATATCTTTCCTTTGTACGCAAAGACTTGGTAGATAATGCATGGACGCCGGACAATAAAGGGAACAGGTATCCACAGATCTATCGGGGATACTCGTCGCTGCAGAGTGGAAGGTCGCTGTACGAATTGAACGACTATTACCTGACCAATGTTGGGTTCCTACGGATGAAAAATTTTACGTTGGGATACACCTTACCGCAGAAATGGACAAGGCGCTATAAAGTTGAAAAATTACGGTTTTACTTCAGCGGCGAGAATCTGTTGACCTGGAACTTTGGCCATCTGACGAAGTATATAGATCCCGAACAAGCAGGTGCAATGATCAATTATAATTCGCCTGCAAGTGCCAATGATCCTGCGGATTCCTCGGAGCGGGGACTGCTACGGGACTATCCCATGGGTAAAACTTATTCTTTTGGTTTAATGCTTACGCTTTAATACTTGACAACGCAATGATAATGAAACTTACAACAAACACCTATAAACTACTTGGTCTGTTGATCTTGCTATCGCTGGCAGCTTGTCAGAAAGATTATTTGGACCGTCCCTCGGAGGACCAGGTGGAAGCGCCTTATTTTTTCAATACAGCAAAGGATCTGGAGGTGGCCACCAATGATTTTTACACCTTTTTACCCAATGAATCCTGGTATACAAACGATGGTAATTCGGATAATATGATACCCCTTACGGTTGCCGACCGGATCAAGGGCAATCGAACTGTCCCCGTGGGAAGCGGTTCGGGCGGTTGGTCCTGGAGCCAGTTGCGCAAGATCAATTATTTTCTGGCCAACTACCATAAAGTTCCCGACGCTGTAGCACAAAAGAAATACGGCGGCATAGCCCGTTTTTTTAGAGCGAATTTTTATTACGATAAGGTGAAAACTTTCGGTGACGTGCCCTGGTACGGAAAGGTGCTGAGTGCCAAAGATGAAGACCTTTTCAAGGCTAGGGACACCCGGCAGCTGGTGATGGATTCCATTATGGCCGATCTGGACTATGCGATCGAAAATATACCAGCTGAAAAACAGCTTAACTTGATCACTAAATACACGGCGCTGCTGCTGAAAGCAAGGGTGGCACTCTTTGAAGGAACATTTAGAAAATACCATCAGATCGCAGGACATGAAAAGTTCCTGAATGAGGCTGTTAGTGCATCGACCGAATTGATGAATAGTGGGGCCTATACCTTGTACAGCCAGGGCGGTGCGGATCAAGCCTATCGGAATCTATTCGCCCGAAATAATCAGGATCAGGTGGAGACTATCCTTGCCATTGATTTTGAACTGGGCATGCGTGTGCATGGCCTTGGCTATTCCTTTACCTCAGCAACTTCGGGGGCGTACGGTATCGCCAAAGATATGATCAATAGCTATCTGATGAAGGATGGAAGCCGTTTTACGGATAGATCAGGTTACAAGACCATGGAATTCTATCAAGAAATGCAGAATAGAGATCCAAGGCTTACACAGACAACAGCGGGGCCAGACTTCCGAGCTAACGGCGAAACAGCGAATGAGCCTGTCAACTTGACGATCACCACGACAGGCTACCGTCTGATCAAGGCATTGCCGGATAAATTGCAATGGGGCGTATCGGCCTCCTATTTTGATGTCATCTTATTCCGTTATGCGGAGGCACTGCTGATCAATGCCGAAGCAAAAGCCGAACTTGGGACGATCAGTCAAAGCGACCTTGACTTGACGGTCAATAAGTTGCGTAGCCGTGCGGGGATGCCGATGCTATCCCTCGCTGAAGCGAATGCTAACCCTGACCCCTATCTGCTGGCCATGTATCCCAATGTTGATGCTGGTGCATTCAGGGGAGTTCTTTTGGAAATACGGCGCGAAAGACGGATCGAATTGTTCAACGAAGGACAGCGCTGGGATGACTTAATGCGATGGAAAGCCGGATCCAAACTGAATCAGCCTATTGTCGGGGTTTATTTTCCCGGTATCGGAGCTTATGATTTTACAGGAGATGGCAAGGCGGATGTGTATGTCCATACAGGTAATACATCGGGTGCACCGGGTACGGTGACCACCTTGATCAATATCAATCAGCGGACACTTTGGGACCCAGTTTCGAATACACAGAATGCCAATAAGGGGTCACTTGATCCATTTTATCAACGGGGTAAGTTTGATGAAAAACGTGATTACTATGCACCGATCCCAATCGAAGATATCAAGTTAAACCCAAATTTGAAACAAAATCCTGAATGGGAGAAATTATACAGATAACATGAAACAACTTATTTTTATTTCGATCCTCTGTTATCTTTTGATCCCTGGATATACGTACTGTCAAAAACAGGATCGGCCTGATTATGCCGTTGGCTACTCTCTTGATATCCGGAAGATAGCATTTGAAAAGCTAAAAGCAGACAAAGAAGCTGGTATGGATTATATAGAGATTGCAGGTCTCGGAAGCTTCGTCAATGCAGACCTCAGTTTAAAAATCCCGCAGGCTGAATGGTTGCTTAAATGCGATTCGTTGGCCATTGTACTGAAAAAAGCTGCGGTGAAGGTATGGTCTATCCATATGCCCTTTTCCGCCAAAATAGATATCTCTACGCTGGACGAACAGCAGCGGCAGCAGGTGATGCGAATGCATTTGCAGCTACTGGAAGGTCTTTACCGTCTTCATCCGCAGGTGATTCTGTTTCACCCATCCTATTATCTCGAACCCAACAGACGCGAGGCCCGCAAGGAGCAGCTGGTACGTTCTGTCAATGAGTTGTACACGGCGGTATCGGGGGCAGGGCTTCAACTCGTCATCGAAAATATGCTCGGGCCTTCGCTGACGGTAGGGGAGCGGGAACGACCCCTACTGCGGACCGTAGAAGAATGTCAGGAACTTTTTGCCCGCTTTCCTGATCAGGTTGGCATTGCAGTGGATATGAACCATATTGCACATCCCGAGCGGCTGCTTTTGGCTTTTGGACCGCGCGTCAAGACGCTTCATGTCGCGGATGGGGATGGAACAAAGGAAAGTCACTACCTGCCTTGTAATGGTAAAGGGCAGAATGACTGGAATACCATATTGGCCGCACTGGAAAAAATTAAATATAAAGGTGTATTCATGTTTGAGTGTCATTATGAAACCACAGCCCAGCTGATTGAATGTTACCGTCAGCTGCAGCAGATTTATAGCAACACAAAACAATAAGTAGGTTCAAAAAACATTGATTATAATGAAAAAATCGTTATATATTTTTATGGTTCTTTTGTCTGCCTTAGGCATACAGAGCTGTAAAAAAGATAAAATCGAAAGTGAGCAGCGGCTCCTGGTCGATCGGGATTATATGGAGGTCGGCAGTAGGGCCGATACCTATCAGTTGGACATCTTGGCGAATGCAACGATTACCGTCAGTAGCGACAAAGACTGGATCAAACTGGATAGTACGGTGTATCCCAAAGGGAAAAATAAGATCCGGTTTTCTGTTTCGAAAAATTCGGAGGATGAACGTTCGGCGACTTTGCTGCTCAGGCTGAACGATAATGTATCGCAGGAGATCTTGATTTTGCAGGAATCCGGAAAAGTGCCCGTTTTTTATGTGACTCCCGCAGGTAAGGGAGATGGCAGTTCGTGGAGTAGTGCTACAGATCTCGATCAGGCACTCGAAAAAGCAACGACAGGCAGTACCCTATTCTTGGCCGAGGGAACCTATATTCCAACTAGAACCATTCGCAATGGTGATGTGAATGAGGAATCCGATAAAACCATAGAGATCGCAAAAAATGTCAGCCTAATAGGCGGATACGCGGCCAATGTCAAACCTGGAGATCAGCCCAATCCGGCCTTGTATAAAACCATCTTTCAGGGGAAGCTTTCCAGTGGAAAATCGGTGTTTCACACAGTCACAGTGACGGCAACCCCGGATCCTGAAAATCAGGTTATGCTGGAAAATATCAGCATCAAAGGGGGAAATGCCACCGACCGCAGTGCCAGTACAACGATCGATAACGTAAAATTCAGCCGTGGCCAAGGTGGCGGTATGTTAATTGGTATGGCCAGGGTTCTGCTCAAAAATGTGGAGGTGATTGATAATAAAGCGACCGCAGATAAGGGAACTGCAGGTTTTGCTGCCGGCATCTATGCGTTTTCAGGTGCCCAGCTCAGGTTGGAAAATTGTCGCATCAACAATAATAGCAACAGCGGAAATAACGGTGGCGGACTATGGATCGCCGATGGGTCACTGATTGCCTACGATAGCCAGTTTAATCACAATAGTGCCAAAGGCACCGCAGGGGGCTTACACGCTTATCCAAATGCAGCTATTACACTCTATAATTGTGAGGTGGTTGGCAATTCAAATACATCCTATGGAGCAGGGGTTTATCTGCGTGAAAAATCAAAAGGGGTATTTGTTAATTGCCTGCTGGCTGAAAATTCAAGTACATCAGCCAACGGCGGTGGCGGACTGATGCTGTATGATAACTGTCAGGCAGACGTAATCAGTACAACCATTACCAAGAATGCCGTTGTTGGTCCCGGCGGAGGTGTCTATCGCCGCAGCAATGTCAACAACTTGACTTTGATCAATTCAATCGTTTCGGGCAATATTCAGGCGGGCAGTTCAAGCGATGTTGATGCTTATTCGGATAACATTGCTGTTGTTCCATTAATCCAGCACACTGTTGCTACGAAGGCGGTGTATGGCGCTGATGGAAGCATTGTTCCAAAGCTAAGCTTTGAACCTGCGACCATGCTGAATCCGGATTACCTGCCCATCGGTGCCGAAAATCCGTCCATGAGTTATGGTTTAAGCTCATCCGGATTGCTGGAGCTTGCCAAGAAATATAAGCCGGCATTGGACGATAGTCGCATGCAACAAGATATCAATAATAACCCGCGCTCTTCTACTTGGATGGGTGCAAAAGTGAAATAAGATGAAACAATTAAGCTGTTTATTTATCCTTACCCTTCTTCTATTGGGCAACAGCCGAGCTGCTGAGCACAAGAATATCCTGCTATTATTGGGTTCAGCCGATCCTGAGGTATTGGCCCAGCGGGTAGATGTTGCTGCCCAGCTCTACCATATCCGGCCGATGGATGCTATTGTGGTGTCTGGAGGTTGTGGTGCGCACGGTTCCAAGATTTGTGAAGCTTCGTCCATGGCGCTGCAATTGGTCAGCAAGGGGGTACCTGCGGCATTGATCTTCAAGGAGGAAAACTCCAAGACGACGGTGCAGAATTATATTTTCAGCAGACGCCTCAAAAATAACGCTGGAGAGCGAATCATCCAGCCTGGAGATACGGTGTATGTTGTTTCCAACCACTGGCATGCGATCGCTGTTGCTGCACGCCTGGAAAAATACGATGGGGTGACAGCGAAATTTTTTATTGAAGGTGCTATTCAGCCCAAAAAGGAAGACCGTCTTGATTATGGCGGAATATTTAACGCTTACGATGACAACCATCTTTTTACGTTAAAAGGCACCTGGCTGACACCGGAAGCGGTATGGACAAAAAAAGACAGCACCTATTATCTCACACAGGATATGGTCTACACAACGGATGTAGCTAACACAAGCTATAGTGTCAGTCCAGTGGAGAAGCTGTTTCCTTTTCTGAAAGGGAGTTCAGAGTTTAATCCACCGATATATATTGACGACGTGGTCGTATGGTACATCCTCTTTGATGGCTATTGCCGTAAAGTTTCAAAAAAAGATTTTAAGGTGCTGGATGAACAACCGATTCAGAAATGGCTGACGCTGCCAGACACATTGAACTGGAGCCAAATCAATACAGGGTATATCCAGGGAAAATCATTGGTATTGATCGGAAAGGACAAGGTGCTATTGGCGGAGCGAAAAGGAAAGGCCTTTCAGTATGAGCGGGAAACTGTGCCGCAACACTATTTTGCCAACTGGCCCTATAGCTGGGGGACGGGCAACGTAAGTGCGGCAAGATTACTGCCATCAGAAAACAAGGTCGTCTTTTACCGCAATATGGAATCGGCCGTATACACTATTAACCAGAAAACAATTGAAAAAGTGGTTCCATTAAAATTAAAGTGGATCGGCGAAATAAAGTAAAACAGATGAAAAGAAATTTTATATATAGCTTATTGCTGCTTTTTCTTGTTATTTCATGCAAGAAAAATGAGGGCGGAACGCAGCTGCCCTATGACTACAGTATTCCCCAGGAAGAAAACTTGGCGGAGATTATCAATACGGCAGCTTGGAATACAAAAACGGTTGCTGACGGTGTGCTGTGGAAATATTACCAATTTCCACGGATATTTGAATCCAAACAATATGTCAATGTATTTGAGATCGATCTGAAGAAAGGCATGCAGCTGGAAATTCCCTATGTGAAGACCGGATTTCTAAAAACAAGTGCTGCCGCGACGGCTAAGGGCGCTTTGGTGGCATTTAACGGCAGTTACTTTAATACCAGTACAGGCGGATCAACCGTATTTTTCAAATACGATGGCCAGGTAATCAATCAGACTGTGAATGGATTTAATAGCTACCGTGAAAATGGTGCATTTACCTTTACGGGGCAAAGCTATCAGATTGTGCCGAAACCCGCAGGAGGCTGGGGGACGCTGAGCGCCACCGCTGCACTGGCTGGCGGCCCGTTATTGATGCAGAATGGTCAGGTGCTGGAGCAGTTGAATGTAGATTTCAATACCAGCAGACATCCCCGTACAGCAGTGGGGCTTACCAAGGACAATAAACTTATTGTAGCTGTTATTGATGGCCGCTCATCACAATCACAGGGACTGACGATACCCCAGCTGGGCGAGTTAATGGCTGCCTTGGGCTGCACTTCCGCGTTAAACTATGATGGTGGAGGTTCCTCCACAGCTTGGGTGAAGGGCGAAGGCGTGGTTAACTATCCTTCAGATAATGGAAAGTTTGACCATGAAGGTGAACGCGCTGTAGCTACGGTATTTACAGTGAAATAAATTCGATACCTTTATAAGTAGATGGCCATCTTATGGATAATATGAGATGGCCACTATTCAATTAGAATCATTTCTATTGCTATTAATTGAAACATCATGAGAAAAAAGACAAGTATCCTATTTTTCCTCCTTCTTGTTTGTGGCTCAGTATCTTTATACGCCCAGCAGGTTATTTCGTCGGCCAAATTTGAGCTGCAGGGAAGAGCTTTTGAAAACGCACCAAAATTTCATCGGATAGATACAGCGAAGTACAGGCAACTTCCTGCTGCGGTAAAGAAATTATATACCCATGCTGCAGGAATGTTTATTACGTTTAAGAGCAATACGAGCAAATTATCTTTACGATGGAAGACGGCGGATGCGGCGCTAGGCAATAATTCCACGCCGATTATGTCACGGGGTTTTGATGTATATGTAAAAGAGCCCAGTGGGTGGCGCTTTGCAGGGGTAGCTCGTCCCGATCTGAACATGGCGGAAAGTAAAGCTACGCTTGTTGAAGATATGGCGAAAACAGAAAAAGAATTTCTTGTTTACTTTCCCTTGTATAAAGAGCTATTGGATTTTGACCTGATTATTGATGACAAAGCCACCTTTGTTGGTACCAGACAGTCTTTTAACAAAAAGGTCGTGATTTATGGTTCCAGCATCGTCCATGGTGCTTCCGCAAGCCGCCCGGGATTAGCTTATCCAGCGCAATTAGGGCGGCGGTTGAACGCCAATGTGATCAACATGGGCGTGAGTGGCAATGCCCGGATGGAGCCTGCCGTGGCTGATATGCTATGTGATATTGATTCTATGGGTCTACTCATCATGGATTGTGTGCCAAATAGTAGTCCCGAAGAAGTCAAAGAACGAACGTTTAATTTTGTGAAACGGATTCGTAAATCCCATCCTCAGGTACCCATATTGCTGATAGAGAGTATTACCCGTCAGGTCGGCAATTATAATTTAAAATGGAGCGCGCAATTGACCGAGCAGAATAAGAATTTTAAGCTACAGTATGAAAGACTGCTACAGGCAGGTTACAAAAATTTGTATTACATACCTACAGACCATTTGATAGGTGATGATTCGGAAGGAACAGTGGATGGCACCCACCCTACAGATGTGGGATTTGAAAGGATGCTTAAAATAATCGGGCGTAAAGTAGAGGCGATTCTAGAAAATAGTCCGTAAATCTTCACCAGCTTTCCACTACTACTCCGGGAGTAATCGCTGACTTTCAGAAATACGCAGACATCTAATCGTGTCAGTTTGCAGAAGCAGGGACGTATTTGTAAACCCCTTAGAAGCCAAAAAAAGGGCCTGATTCTCATCAGACCCTTTCTGTTAGCGTTTAATTGTACAGTAAATATTGGACAGACCCTATGGTTTTCAAAAGGCAATGTTTTTATTTTTGGGGTGTACCTTATTCAGCTAATGCTTTGACGATGGCTATGCCTACAGCTTTGGCTGATTGTGGATTTTGGCCAGTGATCAATCTGCCGTCAACGGTAACATGGGACTGCCAAGGATCGGATTTTTCATAGATCCCACCTATTGCCTTTAGCCTATCCTCTAGTAAAAAGGGGACGACATTCCTAAGCTTGACAAGCTCTTCTTCTTCGTTGCTAAAGCCATTAACTTTTTTCCCTTTTATCAAATATTCGCCGGTTCTCAATTTGATGTTGGTTAAGCCTGCAGGTCCATGACACACGGCTGCAATGACCCCATTTGCCTCGTATATCTTGCTGGCAATCTTTGCGATTGATGAATCGAAAGGAAGATCCCACATCGCACCATGTCCTCCGGCATAAAAGATAGCTTTATATTCTTCAGGTTTGACCTGGGTAGGTTTGAGTGATTGGGTAATTTTACTGTGGTAGTATTTATCCTCCCAGAATTTTTTGTTAACGGGATCATTTAGGTCAAATCCATCCACAGGTGGATTTCCGCCCTGTGCGCTAACAAAATCAATCTCATATCCGGCAGCTGTTAAAACCTCCCATGGATGCGAGACTTCCCCGAGATAATAACCTGTTTTTTCGCCTGTATTGCCTTTTGTATCGTGACTAGTCACTACGAATAGAATTTTTGGTTTTCGGTTTGTTGCATAGCAATGCGTTACTATTAAGATTAATAAAGCCGAAAATATTCCTATTTGCCTAAAGAGTTGTTTTGCTTTCATATTGCTTTGATTTTCTTCTTATTGGAACAAATTTCTTGATTTTGTATGGTAATTTACCGTGACCTACATCACAAAATTAAAATTCACCTCCCCATTTCCGCTATTTACCGAGTTTTCCGGTCTGTTAGTCTAAAGGCCATAGGCTAGGGGCCTATTGTGTTGTAGTTTTGAGTCAACAAATAAGAACAGATAAACTAACAATATAAAATAAAGACATTATGAACTCATTAGTAAAAACATTCGCAGCGGCAGCCTTAATCACAGTATCAACTTTCGCTATGGCAGCTGAAGGACCGGGAACAAAATCGGCAAAAGCAAACGTTAACCTTTCCACAGCGGACTTGGCTTTAGATCACTACGTTGCGGTAACGACAGAGGGAGAATCAGCAGGAGTAGAGCAGTTGTTTGCAGCTGATTTCAATCAAAAGATTCAAGCTACCAATGCGCAGTCTAACAGCCGTAGCGAAGTGATTAAATCCTTGAAAAAACAAAAAGGAGAGAAGCTGAACTGTACAGTAAGCACAGACATCTTAGAAGAATCCGCAGACTATATGGTGGCTAAAGTGACGTTGAAATTTGAGAATTTCACTAAAACAGATCTAGTTACCTTGGAGCGTGTAGGCAATGACTGGAAAGTATCCAAATCAATCAATTCGTATAAGTAGAAGCCATCTCAAATAAATATATATGTTGTAGAGCCATATCGGAAGATGTGGCTTTTTTTGTTTTGGCGTATAGACAACATCCATGGTAAAGGGATATGTCTTTTTTTTTTGCCTTTTATCAAATTTTTGATCTTAAAAGAAGGGTAGCTTTGGGATATTAAATAAATCAATTATGAAAAAGCATAGTTTCTTAATGGAAAGACTAGTAAGATATAAAGCGTTTATTAATATCATTACAATATTGCTTTTGTTGCTTTTACCTCTACCTGGTGAAAAATTTACGCTCCTTTTTTTTATGGTGTTATTTCTTGCTCTATTTCAGTTTTTTACTTGCCTGAATTATGTTGATTTCATCAACATGTGGGACTTAGTTGTTCAAGCTCTACTGGCGGCTATTTATATTCTAATCTGTACAACAGTTTCACTGCGTTCGTTATATATAGTAAAAAGAAGACTGGGAACTACATTAGATAGGATATTTTCGATAGTTATAGGGATAGCAGGTCTTTATAGCCTACATGCTGTCCTACAATACCCGGATATGTTTTCTTTTGCTTGGCTTGCATTATTTTTCATTTTCAATATAATGAGATGGATGCTTATAACAAAGGCTGATTATTAGCGGATGATAGGTTTATTGGAGCAAATAAAGGATCCCGAAAACTAGAGGGGCAGTACTTTTTCAGTTTAGTTCAGAAGCCAGATCCTGAAATCTGGCTTTTTTACGTCAAAAGGGCCTGATTCTCATCAGACCCTTTCTCTTAGCGTTTATTTGTACAGTAATTTTTATGTTTCCTATCGTTTCCTCTTTTTTGTTTCGTCATCCAAAGTTTTTAAAGACTATTGGATTTTCACTGTACGACGCCAATTTTATGTTGAACCTTTCCTTCGAAAGGTAGCTTGGAGCCGCTTTATATTGTAAGAACAATAGTCAATTTGAAATAGTTTTATCAGCGTGATTTTTTTTATAAATTGGATCGACTTATTTAAACTGTATGAACATCTTGTTTATTCTAATGTCATTCTTGTTCGCCCATATTCCGCAACTAATTTATTGTTTTAAATAGACCGCTTTATAGTTCAAGTGATGGAGGTGGAGCTATTTATTTTAAATACAGTAACTAGCGGATTCCTATCGCTGACAGATTGTCGATCGTACTTTGAATAAAAGCATCAGACGCCAAATTTTTAACCGTATTCTTATTGAGTATACCATTCTGTTTTTTTAAGACATACTCACTAGCTTTAAACCACTGCGGAGGTATTCCGTCTATTTCTTTCTCTGGTAAATAAAAATAAGTGAAATTCAGTTTTTCGATGTCGGTGACCAATTTCTTTACTTCATCGGCGTAATTTTTGAGTTGTGACACGCTGAGGCTATCTTCAATCCTTTTTGTCAATAATCGGTCCTCATACAATCTCGATTCGGTGAGTTTGATGACTTCAATAAAAGAAGCGATCGATGAATCATCAAAACCATCCCACCAATAATCACGTAATTGTTCATTTTCAGTATCAAAATAAACCCTCCGTTCTTCTGTTGACATTAAGGAGCCTGGTCTTACATAACTTTCTGTTGGAATATCACCCCAAACAGAAGCCCATCGGGCTGTTTTGGAGTAATAAAAAGATCCAGTAAATTCGCTTTCCATATACCTGCTAATTGTTAGCCCTAATGACAAGTAAAAACCGTTTTCTAACTTTTTTGAAAAAAATCCTTGTGCGCTGGGTATGGAGTTTTTAAAATAGAGGTATCCTGATGTTGCTAAAGAAGCTTTGACTTTAGCGACTAATTTTGCCTTTGTTAACTTCATTTGTTAAAGATTATCTCATGTCTCAAAACTTCTTCAATCAGTTTGTATCGTCTGAGATTATCGGCAGACTCAAGTGTATATTGCTGATCGGTATAGATGAATACTTTATAGTGTTGATGGGAAATTTCATTCATTTGGGCTTGTAGTTTTTGCTATTAAAGATAGCAGTTAGAGTCTGATTATCGAAAATTCAGTGCATTATTCTAAGCACTTTCACCTTCCCATTCCCGCCATTCACCGAGTTTTCCCGAGCGTTGGTCTAAAGCCCGTAGGCTAGGGGCCCAATGTGTTGTAGTTTTGAGTCAACAAATAAGAACAGATAAACTAACAATATAAAATAAAGACATTATGAACTCATTAGTAAAAACATTCGCAGCAGCAGCCCTAATCGCAGTATCAACTTTCGCTATGGCAGCTGAAGGACCAGGAGCAAAAGCAGCAAAAGCAAACGTTAACCTTTCCACAGCAGACTTCGCTTTAGAGCACTATGTTGCGGTAACGACTGAAGGAGAATCAGCAGGAGTAGAGCAATTGTTCGCCGAAGATTTTAATCAAAAGATCCAAGCAACCAATGTGCAGTCTAACAGCCGTAGCGAAGTGGTTAAATCTTTGAAGAAACAAAACGGAGAAAAGCTGAACTGTAAAGTAAGCACAGACATCATCGAGGAATCGGCAGACTATATGGTTGCTAAAGTCACGTTGAAATTTGAGAACTTCACCAAAACAGATCTAGTTACTTTGGAGCGTGTAGGTAATGACTGGAAAGTATCCAAATCAATCAATTCGTATAAATAGTATTTAATAATTAGTGGTTTGCCAGTAATAAAAGACAAACCACTAGTGAATCATATGTTTATTAAGGCCACGTCGGGAGATGTGGCTTTTTTAGTTTGGAAATTTGCATTTGAGCAACAAAAGATTATTTTTTTTGCATAATACCATATTTTTTGTTTTGATCGCCTTTGGCATTTGCTCCTGCATAGCTATCTAAAATCCGCATGGTCGCCGCTTTTAGCGAACGTCCGAATTCCGTGGGATGATAACCCGGTCCAGTAAAAAATTCTACCTCATGATTGATTTTTGAATACCATACTCTCCCTACATCCTTGGGACCTAGGGTATCTGGTCTCGTTATTTTCACAAATCCCTCGAGTTTGTTTTTATCTAAGCCTATCACTTGATAAGGCTGTGTCTTACTCTGACAATCTACCTCAATATATTTTTCTCCATTCCAGCACATGCACTCTTCAGGCGTCAGAAAATGTACGGTAGTCAATATTGTCAATACCAAAAGCGCTACACCTGAAAACCTCAATACAAGTTTGTTTTTTTTGAAAAATGATCGGGGATAATTAAATCTGTCAATATTTTCCCGATTTTGCACCATTTCATTTGAGTCGTTTTGAACGTCTAGATCGTCTATTAATTCTTTCGCTTTTTCTTCTTCCGGTTTATCCCTAAGTTCTTTGTTTTCACCCGTCAATGTGGAAATCATTGGTGAACCCTCCGATGTTGGCTCTTTATCGTCGGTAGGGATTAAAGGGGTATCTAGTTTATCAGTCAGTGATGAGCTTTTTCTTTCATCTATTGGTGATGGATCCTTCACCCCATCTGATGTTGAGGTATCATAGCTGTATCGAAATGGCCTCGGTTGATAGTCCACGAGTATTGCGAGTAGCTTCACTACTCGGTCTTCAGGATCTTGCGTAATGTTAAGTGCAAATTTCTGCAATGCCTTTAATGACCCAGTATTGTATTTCGCTATTGCTTCTTCCAAGCTCTTTTCTTTTTTATATGGATCAAAGAACTTTTGTAAAATTTCGATATCCTCGGGAGGCAAACCTTCGGATAATCTAACTAAGCAATAATCCCTTAGCTTGGCGGGAGAAGGATTAACTAATAAATCATCCAGCTCATGATTGTTTTTCTTTGCCTCATATAGGGCAAGAACCTCTTCTTTAAATTTGGCAAATGTCGTTGGCATGGCATCAAAATTAAGCTAATTCTACACCGGAATTTACGGAATCCCGTAAGTCAATCCATTCTTTATACATCGGAATTCATAGAATCTCTAGCATGTTATCGGACCTTTCGGACTTACCGGAATGATTTGATAAAAAGGCTTTTAACGGATATAACTTTGTTCTCGAAGTCAGATGATAAATCGATTAAAATATAAACTAAGATACTAATCTGATTTCACAATGAGAAGATCTCGCGGTAGTCTTTAGCCGGTTTGGGAAGCAGCTTCTGCCTCCCGCGATTGACACTCTTACTTCCCAAAAAATTCAGAAGGCCTTCTGAAAACATTTGTAGCAATCCCGTGCACGGAGCACGCGGACCTACTAGGTTTTTGACTTTTAAATTTTTTGAATCATGTGGAGCTTAATATTATATTTTTTATTTGGAATCGGTCAACCGTCTAATTCACAACCAAACACTGGAACACCAACAGTACAGACAGACGATCCTAATCAACCTCCGGGAACTGATGTTGACGGAGATGGTGGGGATAAAGGGAATCCTCGCCCGAAATAATAAATTCAAATTATTTATGCAGATAGCCGATTTATATCGGCTATCTTTTTTTGTTTAAAGCTGTTTTTTTAATAATTTAGAAAAAACAAAGCCGTGCGAAAATCTATTTTATATCTGTTGTCAATTATAATAGTCTCTTGTACAAATAGACATGAAAAAGAGATAAACTATACTGGAAAAATATATTACGAAAAAGCTTCAGAATTTTATGATAATGGTCAGAGAGACAGCTCTTTTTTTTATATTGAATTGGCCAAAGATAGATTTTTTGAAGAGAACGATAGTCTAGGAATCGCTAAATGTTTTGTATTTATTGGAATGGATGAGTATGATCAGGGGGACTTCTTTGGCGCCCAAGAAACCTCTTTAAAGGCTATCAACTATATTGATTCAAATAAAAGGAACAGAGATTCTTTGTTATGTTATGCATATAACACTATCGCAAATTCTGCTGACGAAATGAAACAATATAATGAAGCGATCCCTTATTATCACCAGGCTATAAAATATTCCACTAATCCCGAAAATACACTGATATATAAAAATAATCTTGCCGTCTGCTTAAGAAATGCAAAACTTTATGCCGAATCAATTGAGCTTTCCGAAGAAATCTTATCAAAAGTCCCGAGTGGAACAACGGACTACGCCAAGTTTTTAAATAATTTAGCCAAAACAAAATGGATGGCAGACAACAGCTATAATCCCGTACCGGATTATCATAAAGCTTTAGCGATAAGGACTAGTCAAAAGGATCGTTGGGGTCAGAATTCAAGTTATGCGAGTTTAGCTAAATATTATGACCATAAAAAACCAGATTCATCTATTTATTATCTACATAAGCAATATGAAATAGCGAGTGCAATAAATAGCGCAGATGATCAATTGAATGCCTTGAGAGGATTGATTCAATCCAATTCATCCAATTCTCAACGGCATTTGTCTACCTATTTGGCGCTCAACGACAGCATCCAACAAGCGCGCTCTGCTGCCAAAAACCAATTCGCCCTGATCCGCTACGAAGTCGAAAAAAATAAAGCCGATAATCTGCGCTTAGAAAAAGAAAATGCCGAAAAGCAAAACCGTCTGGTCAGACAACGAGCCATTACCGGCGCAAGTATCTTTTTACTGCTGTTGGCTGTGGGCGGCGGTACCCTCTGGTACAAACGACGCAAGCAACGTCTTGAACTTGAAGCACAGAACCGGGTTAAAGAAACACAGCTTCATCTTTCTAAAAAGATTCACGATGTGGTCGCCAATGGCATCTACCGGGTGATGTCGGAAATCGAACATGGCGATGAGGTAGACCGCGATGGTGTGCTCGATAAACTGGAAAATATGTACCACCAGTCGCGCGATATCTCGCACGATGTCGAACAGGAAACGATCACAGAGATACCTTATAACGAGCAACTGGCCAGCTTACTCAAATCCTTTGCTGCTGACCATCGGAAGATATTAATCGCCGGTAATGATGCCGAACAGTGGGACGATATTAGCAAACGTATTAAAGATGAAGTGAAGCATGTGCTTCAGGAGCTGATGGTCAATATGAAGAAACATAGTCAGGCCGAACAGGTCGTCATACGTTTTGACATATCAGACCAACAGCTTAACATATTCTATAAGGATAATGGTGTTGGAATCCCTGAAGAGAAATCGAAAGGAAAAGGTATAACAAATACGGTTTCCCGTATTGAAAGCCTCGGGGGTAAAATTACCTTTGTCAATGAACCGGGAAAAGGGCTCAATATCACGACCGTTATCCCACTATAAAAAGACAATAATGTATGTTTAAGAAAGTACTCATTGCCGAAGACCACGAGATAGCCAACATTTCTGTGCAGAAAACCCTGCACGACCTAGGTATTCACAATACCAAATACGTTTATTACTGTGACCATGCGTTGACGTGGATTAAAAATGCGATCCGCGATGGCGAACCATATGACCTACTCATTACGGATATCGAATTTGAAGATGATGATAGTCCGCAGGAGATAAAAGATGGGCTTTCACTGATCAAAGCTGTCAAACTTGTACAACCAGATATCAAAGTTATTGTCCTGACGGCCAAGGACCGTTCGTCCCTGATCAATGATATGTTCAAGAACAATGAGATTGATGGCCTTGTCCGCAAAGCACGCCGCGATGGCCAACATCTGCGCGAGGCATTGCAAGCTGTTGATCAGAACCGCACGTACCAATCGCCCGACAGTAAAAAATTTATTCAGGAGCAGAACTCGCACGAGTTTACGCAGTTTGACCTGCATATCATTAAACTCTTGTACGAAGGTGTATCCCAAAAGGAAATGCCCGAGTATCTCCAGCAACGTGACATTCGTCCGTCGAGCCTGAGCAGTATCGAGAAACGGCTTAACCTCATGAAGGATGTACTTGGATATACTAAAAACGAACAGCTTGTTGCGTACTGTAAAGAATTGGGCTTTATATAACAATCGCCGATATTGGATTACGGTTTACCGTAAAGATTCTTGGGTGTATCGCGCTACTTTTGTGAAAACAAGGTAAATAACGAGGTAGGATTATTTGCTGAAAACGATATCTAATGCATTCAAGATATTTAGTGCCATATTTTAACCAATAAGATGATGAGAAAAGGCTATCGTAGGATAGCCTTTATTTGTTTCATGATTATCTGTAAAAGCTGGACTCATAAGTAGCCGGGCTGAATGCACTATTTTTAATCAGCCTGATTTGAAAAGGTATTGATTGAGTTTAGCGCATAGTAAGCAATTCCATTTTCGGGATATTCTTGCAGGATCTCTTCGTAGAGCGCTTTTGCTTTTTCGGCTTGCCCCATCTGCGAATAACAGAATGCAATATTACAGAGCGCCATTTCCCGATAGCTCATTTTTGAAGCGCTAAACATGGTAACTGCTCGATATTTATCTAGCCATTCTTTTTTTGTAAAGAAATCGACACTCTGTTTAAAATATTCAATCGCACCTTTAAAGTCATTCAGTTTGACTGCTTTCATTCCCTTTTTGTGGCTCTTTGGAATGAGCTGTTGCAATGCTGTTACTAAAATGAAAAAAAGGACTGAGGCGACCATCACGCCCTCAAGTTGGAATAATAATAAGGAAGCTACCACCAGGACCATCCAGAAGACAATCAGTATTAAAACAGCTGGCCAGGACACTGACCTTACAATAGGAACATTTGCACTCATATAGATTAATAAATTGCTGATTGTTATTTTTCTAAAGGTATCAAAAATCTCAAGAAATTCTCTCCTCTTAATTTCGATTACCTTAGGTTTTAAAGATTTTTTTATCTGATGTACCTCCTGAGGCGTCTTTACGGGAAACCGTAGAATCTCGGTTACGGTTTTTGATAGTTTTGAATCGATAAAGCAACAAATAGCAGAAAAGTCAATTAACCGTATTTAACTGAAAAACACTATGAACACAGATCAATTGATCCAAGATACACTCTCCGATAGCAGAGTCATCTACGAACGTATTAGGCAAGAACTTTCTAAAGCTCGATCCGAAGTTCTGATAGCAATGGCCTGGTTTACCGACAATGAGTTGTTTGACACAGTTCAGGGATGCCTTGATCGTCACGTTAAAGTTTCTATCATTATCTCCGATCAGCCCGATAATGAAAAGCTTGATTTTTCACTTTTAGAAAAGCAGGGGGCTGAAGTAACCAAGGTTAAGAATGTCGGCTGGGGAATTATGAATCAAAAGTTCTGCGTGATCGATCAGAGCGTAGCCATAACAGGCTCTTATAATTGGAGCAACAACTCCAAAAGTAACAACCATGTCAGCGTCATAGTGACCAATTACCCGAAGACCATTTCGGAACTTACAGAAACTTTTCATGGAATCCGCAACAGGGCCATACGAATCAATAATGGTGAATCTTTAGAAGATATTATTGCATCTGACAAAATTGAAATACCCATGCAGACGAAATTAGAAAATCAAACCTCAAGGTACAAGGTGTCATCGGGTAGCGATCTCAATTTTCAGCAGCAATCCTTAAAAGAGTTTAAAGACGTGCTAGATAATATTATAGCTTCGGAGGTCGGCGCTTTTGACAAAGATCTGGTCAAACAGAGCGGATATAACCGGGCCAAAGAAAACAACGGGGATCATCAGATACTTCACCAGGCGATGGACAGCCTTTACTCTAATTTTATCAATGAAATTGAAGTCATTGCCGAGAAGAAGGAGCGCTTGAAAGTCCGTATTGACGAACAGCAAAAGGTGAGTACGACCAATATGGAATTTAAGACCGAACAGGAAGTTGAAAAGATCAAAACCAATACAGCCTTCGATCAGCAGAACCTGGATTCGGATATCAACATTTTGACAACAAAAATTGAAGAGAAGCGTCTGCTGATCAGCTCCAACAATAATACCAAGATACCATTTTTAGAAAGTAAGATCGTAGCGCTAAAGCAAAAGATTAGGGAGCTCGAAGTGGAGTTTGTAAAACCCAGTATCAATAAACCTGTGATGGCCATACTGATAGCAACTACATTGCTGCTTGCCCTCTATATCTTTGTATTCTATTCTTCGGTAGCCTATATCTTTGTTTTTTCGAAAGAAGATATCAATAAAATGATTTTGATGGGAGCTGCCAATATTGAATCACCTGAAGTATTCAATCCACATGCGATCTCCAAAATAGGGCAGAAGGGATTGGGTGGTATACTATTCCTTTTTCTTTTTGTCGCCATTCCCTTGGCATTAGGGATGTATAAAGTGTTTAAGGATCTATTTGATTCAAAAGAAAAAGTAGAAACATCCAATAAGAGTATTTGGCAGAAAATTAAAGGTGGCTTTATTGACAACTTGGGAATTATTCTCATCGTCATTGTCGATATTTTTATTGCTTTTAAGGTGTCAAAAAACATCAATGATATAGATCTGTTGACCAATCAAACAGACCAGCATCTTACCTTGTCAACTGTATTCAGAGACAGTAATTTTTGGCTTGTATTTATCCTCGGAGCTTTGGGCGTTTTTCTATTTGGTTTCTTCTTTGAAAAATTATTGGCTCAGATCAACGAGCGTAATCTGTCCTTCCAACAACAGAAAACCAAACATATTGTACAGAGCCATCAGGCTGAAATCGAAGAATACCAAGAACAGATCAACAAAATCCAGCTTGAGAATGATGCATTGCAGTCCGAACTCTTTGCATTGCAGGTCAACAAAGAAGAGAAGATAACGCAGGTGCAGCAGCTGCCCATTCAACAGAACGAGCGAGTAGGAAGCTTACAGCATCAATTATTGACCTTCAAAGAGCGCATCAGCAATATCGGACAGATTTATAAGAGCCAGATTGACAATGATAAGTTGCCTATTTCCAAAGCCGAGATGGAAAATAGGGTCAATATCTATATGGAAGGATGGAGCAAATATTTGTATGAAGTATATGCGATCCTAAAAGCCGAAAATAAAACCCGTGAAGCCGTTGGGGAATGTGAGGCATGGCTGTCGAATCTAGGATTGCAATCTGATATCAAACATGAACTTTTAGAAGACCTTACAGCTTTTAACAACTAATCCATCAACCGATGAAAGTAACTAACATCTTGCCATTAGCCATCTTACCATTTTTTGTTGCTTGTATGAATGACGGTTCCTCCAAAGAGGAGGAGCTGCCCAATAATCGAGTGACGCTCAAAGACTATAATATTATTATTGCTCCAGATCTCTCCAACCGGATCAATATGGCGCTTTATCCCAAACCGATCCATGATACGGTTCTGATCAGCAGTTTAATTGGCCATAGCAGTGATCTGCTGAGCTTGAATACACGTCGTTCAGGGCAAGCCGATATTTATAAAATTGACTTTATCAACCGTGGAATATTGAACGGAACATCATTTGAGCCTAAGAAAATGACCATTGATTTTAGTCGATTTAAAAACAACCAAATAGATCGGGTCAAATACATTCGCCAAGGATTGAAATCTGACGAACAGCAGTTTTCGGATGAAGTGAAACGAGTATATGATTATTCCTTAAAAAATCAGACGGGCGCCGATGTCTGGAATTACTTTAATGAAACTGTTAAATCCTCTTTGGTAGATGCCTCTCCCAAGCGCATACAAAGTGATAACAATATACTTGTTGACAAAAAAAATAACAATGTCGTTTTGCTTTTGACGGATGGTTACCTTGAGAATGCCAATAAGGGAAAGGGCTATCGCTTAGACCCTGCATTAATTGCTAAGATCCGCCAGGACTTTAAAGCAAGTAGAAAATCTGATCTAGCTGCATTTATTAAAGCTGATTCTGCCTATGCGCTCAATAAGACAGATTTTAACTTAAAAGATGTCAATATATTTATTGCCGAGCTTGTTGATCGATCCTTGGATAAATATGGTGTTGCAAAGGAACAGCCGACAGATTTTCAGATCATTAAGGTTGTTTGGGAAAAATGGCTGAAAGATAGCGGTTCGCCCAATGTTAAAGTTGTTCAGGCGGTCAACACCAAACAGGAATTTTACCAAGAGTTTGAACAGTTTCTTAAAACACTATAGGCCACATGAAAAAATGGGTAAATATAATGATCAAACTGGGCGTAATTGCCCTGTTTTTTCTGATCGTGTTTTTGATGAGCTGTTCAAATGCTGAACACACTTTTAGATCAGTAGGTTTTTTTGAGAAAACTAACCTTCCGTATATTGAGGAAGTCAGGGTTTACAAAGTTGTAGACGGCGACACATTTTGGGTTAGGAACCGTCAGGGGAATAAAGTGAAAATTAGACTGATCGGTATAGACGCACCTGAGGATAGAAACGCCTTCCATAAAAAGAAACATCCATTTGGAATTGTCTCCAAAAGGTATCTAGACAGTTTGATTCTCGATAAGAATATTCGATTGGAATATGATGTGGATTCACTTGATCGTTACGGGAGGACTTTGGCTTATGCCTATCTTCATGATGTTTTTATCAACGAGAATATGATCAAGAGTGGCTATGCTTTATTGATGACAGTACCACCCAATGTAAAGTATGCTTCACAGTTTGTAGAAGGACAAAACCATGCAAGATTAAATCGATTAGGACTTTGGAATTCAGACGCTGTACCTAGCTTGGAGTAATATGCTCCGACTAAAGATATAATTTAAACGCCTGTTCTCATATTGGACAGGCGTTTAGCTAGCTTGGCCAGTTCTGGCTTAGATATGTATGCCATATCTTCTTCATCATAATTTCAAAGATGACTTGATCCCTTTTTGATATAAGTTTTGGCTCTTTACCCTTGTGTTTTTTGATCAGTACATGATCGGGCAAAATTTGGATATTGGAAATTTGGCCATAGGTGAGTTTCGAAACACCATCAGAAGAGAAAAAGTATAACTTTTTGTTGGTCATCACGATTGAACCGTGCTTGATCAATTTATAGCTCGAATATCCTTTCTCAGAGCGTAATTCAAACCATTTAATGTCATTCTCCTCGTATAGGCATATCTCATTCTTCACGATCTCTTGATTTGTTCCCCATCTTTTAAGGGGTTCCATTTCCAACTGCCAGTAGGAAAGGTATTTATTGAGCATTTTCCTGGTGGATTTAGACAATTCGATCTGACGTTTTTTTAATGAAGTTTCTAGTTCTGTCATTTCATTAAATGACATCCGTTTTTTTGCAATAAATGGTCTGACTAAAGCGTCCGTAAATTGCGTGTTTCGTTTGTCTTTAATCCCATTTAAAATCGTATCAGTAATCTCAAAGAATTGGACCAATTTATTAAAATGAAGGAAATCAGTATCATCCATCTCCTGAGCCTTAAGCAGTTTGATATATACACTATCAATCACATCAATGCCTAATTTTCGACGGTAATACGTTGCAGTGCTGTTATCGATGAGTAATAAAGACTGTAAATGCCTTATATTATTCAGCTCTAATTCACTGATGATTCCATTTTTACAGCATTCATTGATATAGGTGATATAAAATTCCTCCATATTCAAGCCGAAGCTTTTGAATACGGCGGTACCATACTTTGATACGATAAGCTCCATGTCATGGATTCGGACCGATTCTATTGGTTTATTCGCAAAGAGGTTATTGATTTCAATCACACAATTCTCATCCGGCTCTTGCTTGAACCAACGTTGTAAAAGACTTTTCTTGATGAGCGGTTTCTTTTCAAATATTTCCTTATTCATATTGTCTGTATTCTTGATATATGGGATCATTCCAGTTACATACACCGCCATGCCAGGAACAGGCTCCCCGGCCCCGTGCGTTAGATGTGGTGCCGTCACAGCATCTTGTCACGTAGCCGATAATCCTCTTTCTTAAGGGATTGATTGTGTTATATAATCTTTGCGCTGCGCTCGACCCAAGCTCTATCGCTATAGTGAGATCGTTGACAGCTTCCTGTGGCTGCCTCAGCTTTTGGTAGCAAACCGCGCGCCGATAGTAATGGTCAACGTTTTTATCTTGTACTATCAAGTCATCCAATTTGCCTAAGGCATCGCTATACTTACCATGTTTGATTAATAGGTCAATTTGCGTCGATCTCAACTTATTTCGCTTATTTGTCAACTGATCTATTTCATCGCTAAACTTTGCAAAAGTGTTTGCTCGATCAATCAAACGAAGAGATTTATCGATATCTTTTGCTGGAGCATCCAGTAGCTTCAAGTAATGATGAAGACTATCTTTTCGGATGGCTTCATTTTTTGCCTCCAGTTCTTTCTTTTGTTTTTCAGCCTGTGCCAGTAATGCTCTTTCCTGTTCTTTTTGCAGCTGAAAGTGATGGCTCGCGATGCTAACCGGAATTGAAAAGATTATTAGTAGTCCAGTAATAAAGAGTTGTACTTTGGGAACTAGCTTGACGCGAAGCAGATTTTCCCACCCTGATTCAGTCGCGGGAATAAAAAGTGTCGATATAGCGGCCAAGATCAATCCCGTTAATAGGTTGTTAGCAAGCACGAAAGCGGATAGCATAATACCACTGGATAGCAGAATTTTCCACCAGGAGAATGTCTTTGTGTCTTTTTGGCTGCTTGAACCGTGGAAGACATCTTTAAAGACCTTTTTGCTAGGCGGTATCAACCCACTTACATATCTTCTGTTCATGATATTGAATGTTTTCGGCGTGAAAAATTAATATGGATATTTTTATGAAAAAATCGCTTAAGAAACCTTTCCTTAAGCGATACTCAGAATATTGCAATTACTGAACGATGTTTATTCATAGTTTTTTAGTGCATCTGCAATTTCCTGCCGATAATTATAGATCTCGTCCAAAGAGGTCAAGAGCTTTTTGACTCCCTTATCTTTTCCTTCTGAAAATACCTCTAGATATTTATTTGTTGAATTGAAATGTAAACGGGCTAGCGGCTTCCGATTATTATCATCGAGCAATATACCGAAGTAGGATTGTGTATCCCGGAAGGCGATGCGCGAAGAGGGGATATGCTCCCGCAAAATTGCTTTTACGATCTGTGAACCTTCGATTTCTTCCTCCGTTGTAATGATTTTATTCTCGTTTCCAACGTTTTCGTCTATGGGTTCAAGATCTGGAGCAGTTTTGGGCGGAATGGCATCATTGATGCTCAATGCAGTCTTCAATCTTGAATTAATGGATTCATTGATCGATGACGAAAGGGCTTTCTGAGTATAGTCCTTAAATGCTGCCATTCTTGAGGCGATCAGCGGTTTCTCGAAAAACCTGCTCACCAATAGTTTGACAAGTTCGTCCGAGGGACCTTGTAGTTCTTTTTCAAATTCCTTACGAATAGCTTTAATGTATTTTAATCCCTCTGCGGAATCCAGTATGCCTTCGAGATGATATCCATTTTTCGTGAACTTCTCTAAGATCTTGATATTGGAATCTTTGAGATTGGAGAGGTCTAGCGTGAAAAATGGTTTTTCGTCCATGATATTTGGCTTCTCCAGATCTGCGTAAAAATTATAGATATGTCCATTGGTCAATACGCCAAATCTTGCTTTTGAAACATGAAAATAACGATGCAACTGTGAATTGTGCGCATCCGCTGTTTCCTTCCAGTGTTTACATTCGATTATCAGTATTGGCTCATTATCTTTCTTGATAACATAGTCTACCTTTTCTCCCTTTTTAGTGCCAATATCACAGATAAATTCGGGGATAACTTCGGTGGGGTTGAAGATGTCATAACCCAGTATCTGAATAAAAGGCATGACAAAAGCGTTTTTTGTGGCTTCTTCGGTACTTATTTGATCCTTAAGATTACCTACACGTTGATGTAGCTGCTCCAATTTAAGTCGTAGATCGTTTTCCATAATGTTCATAAATATTGATTGTTGTCCAAATTTAACTAGGAAAACAATCTCGATGTTACGGGTTCCCGTAATGCTGAACCGCATGTTTTGAAATGATGTATCACCCGAACGGAGGTGAAGTTTCCTTTATGGGAAACCGTAAAAAAAGACTGCATATGGGCTATAAATTTGTTTTCAATTATTAACTATAAACATCTTAAATACAAAACAATGGCTTGGACTTTTAGAAGAAGAGTGAAGATCGTCCCAGGGGTACATCTAAACTTTAGTAAGAGCGGTATTTCTACATCAATAGGTGTAAAAGGAGCAAATATGACCTTTGGTACCAATGGTACTTATTTAAACACAGGAATACCGGCATTGGGAATTTACAATAGGCAGAAAGTAAATGGGAACGGCTCACCATCTTCTTCTCCCGTAATGCTGGATACTCCGCCTGCGACACTGCCATATGTAGCTCCGGTAGACGAACGACATCGAGGTAATATTTTTAGCGCCGACATCCATGAGATCACGAGTCAGGATATGGCGGGCATAAAAGAGGCAATTTTACTGGCTCGGGAGCAGCGTTTATCCTTAGAGAAAGATCTTGTTGAAATTAATGCAGCGATCAAATCCACAAAGAGCAAAAAGCTAATGAGCTACCTTTTGCTTTATGGATTGATCAATAAATCAATACCGGCGCGGATGAATGATGATCTGAATGCGCAGGAAGAAGCTATCAAGCAGACAAACGAGCAAATAGAAGCCTCTTATGTTGATTTACAAGTTGATTTTGACCTTGAGTTAAAACAAAGATATGACATCTTGGTCTCAAGTTTTATCAACTTAGCGAAAAGTCAGAAAATATGGGACGTGACAAGTGCTCATTATGAGGATCGTACCATTACTCGATCGTCTGCCAGTACCGTTGTAAGCAGAACCGATGTTCGATTTGGATTGAAGTCGATCCCTGAATTTAAATCCGATATAAAAGCATTGTATTTCCAGAATGCAAATGGCGCAGATCTCTACATCTATCCAAGTTTTATCGTTATGTACAGCAGATCCAAAGAGTTTGCTATTATCGGTTTGGACGAAATTAGCTTACAACAGCATGCGGTAAGATTTACAGAGACGCAGGGTGTTCCAGCAGATTCAAAGACTATTGATATGACCTGGGCTAAGGTTAATAAAGATGGGAGCAGGGATAAACGGTTTACCGGTAATTATCAGATCCCAGTAGTACGCTATGGCGAGATTAAATTAAGAACTGTCACTGGGGTTAATGAAGAATATGAGTTCAGTAATTATGAAGCAACCGAGGCATTTGCAAATGCTTTTACAGAATATCAGCGTTCGGTAAGTCAACTTGTCCAATGCTAGGAAAATTTAAACTTTAAAAAACTAACAACATGCAACAAGAAAGGCAACGCGGCAATGCCGAGAGTTTCTCAAGGAAATCGGGAACTCTAATGAGTAAACAGTTTCTTCCCATTGGAGAAGTCAAATCTGTAAAGATCCAAGTCGTACAGTACAAGGATTTAATTAATGAAAATAAGGAACAGGCGATTCGTTTTGAATATGAATACTATGATAGTTATTTAGATCAGACGGAAACCAAGCTCGGCTCATTGGATAAGGATGAGCTAGAAGGACTTATAAAATCCATTAATATTATGAGAACGGTCGTTTTTAATTCATTTCCTGAACACTATACTGAAGTAGGTTTTGTCAGTAGAACTGGATTTAAGGCTGGATGTTATTCTATGCCCGGAGATTGGAAATTCTATTTGCAGTTAGATCAATATGATGACCGGTCTTACATTTGGCTCACTAAAGAGGATTCAGCGACAATTTTAAATATTTTAGATCAATCTAACGAAAGGTTACTAATGCTAGGTAACAACGTTGATTAGTCATTGTTTTTTTTCATACAGAGTTAATAATATGAAACTCTGTATGAAACATTTTTAAATTAGCGGTGGTCATCTTTTAGATATATTGGTTGATTTCATTGACTAGCTCGATCAATGGAGATTTAATTCTTTTATTCCCTAACTGTGCATACGATAAAATATTGATCGTAGTGACGTCAAAAGCTATACAAAAATTGGTAGCCACTTCAAAACTGTCCGAATAGTTTAGCTCTAGATAACGGTACAGTATGTCTGTAATCATTGAAAGTTCATCTTGCGTAAAACCATCTAATTTGGCGACAAACCATATCGCGCCAATTTTTTTCACGCCATTATCTTCAAAAAGAAAAACGTGATTTGGTTTCGCGTATAATGGTAGTTTTTTTAACACAACAATAGATTGTTTTTTTGATCGCTTTTGAAGTTGAAACTTTTTTGGCTTTAACTGGGCAAAGTCGAATTCTTCAAATTTTTGAAGAATATGAATGTTTCTTTGAAACATGTTTTTGGTTATTTTAGCATCGCTGTTTTCAATTTTCTCTAGTAGTTCGTCAATCTTTTCACCTATTTCAATGTTGTTACCTGCCTCAAATGCTCTGCTAATACAGCTTACCGCTGATATCCAATAGTCGCCACCACCCTCAGACTTTTTGGGTTTTATCTTAGGTTTTTTTAGTTTTTCTACTAATGTCCGGCGGCCTTTTGGGGTTTTTCTGTTAAACTCGACCAAATGGGAAATCGTTATTTTATCCATGAGTATTAGATTTTAATTGTATGATCTGTTATTTTTTTAGTAGTCTCGTTTACTTTTTAAGTTCGTCCATTTTACTTTTTGCATTCGCAAAAGCTGTTTCTATGGTCTCACTTTGATCAATGAATAATGTAGCGTCAGATCCATATTGTTCAAGCTTAATATACCAAGTCGCTTTTCCTTTACTTACGAAGTAGCCAACTTGAAATCCGTCGACGGTGATAAACTTATTTTCTAGATAATCTGGATTTGAAGCAATGTCAATATCTACCTGGCCTTTTAATGCGGTAAGCGCTTTTAATATTTCAATTAGATCACTGTATTCAATAGAGGCCACCTTGTCGCCATATTGTCCTTGTTTTTCGATCTGATAAAAGTATCCCATTGCGTTGCCACTTATTATCTTACGAATTTTTGTTTCACAAGAATTGTATGTCGTTTTTAGTTTTGGAAGTTTTGTTTCTACGAACTTGGTAATAGTGCCCGTTTTCGAGACAAAAAGATCCATTTTTGTTTTTTCAGCTTCTTTCTTTGTTTCTTGTGCCTGGCTCGTTGCCAACATGCTAACGAATGTAATCGGAATTAGTAATTGTTTAATCATGAGTATCTTGAGTGTTTGACTGAACAAATTTACCGCGTATTTAAGTTGCTATGCTACGGGAAACCATAACCTGAATAAGAAATAGATAAATATTTCACCTCCCCATTCCCGCCATTTACCGAGTTTTCTTGATCGTTGGTCTAAAGCCCATAGGCTAGGGGCCTATTGTGTTGTAGTTTTGAGTCAACAAATAAGAACTAAAAACTAACACGATAAAAAAAGACATTATGAAAACTCTAGTAAAAACATTCGTAGCAGCAGCTTTAATCGCCGTATCAACTTTCACTATGGCGGCTGAAGGACCAGGTTCCAAATCAGCAAAAGCAAACGTTAACCTTTCTACAGCAGACTTTGCCCTTGAGCATTATGTTGCAGTGACGACAGAAGGTGAATCTGCAGGCGTAGAGCAGTTATTTGCGGCTGATTTTAATCAAAAGATCCAAGCAACCAATGTGCAGTCTAACAGCCGTAGCGAAGTGGTTAAATCTTTGAAGAAACAAAACGGAGAAAAGCTGAATTGTGTAGTAAGCACAGACATCTTAGAAGAATCGGCAGACTATATCGTAGCTAAAGTCACGTTGAAATTTGAGAACTTCACCAAAACAGATCTAGTTACTTTGGAGCGTGCGGGCAATGACTGGAAAGTATCCAAATCGATCAATTCTTATAAATAGGAGCCATCCCTTACAAATATATAGGTTGTGAAGCCATGTCGTGAGATGTGGCTTTTTTACGTCAAAAGGGCCTGATTCTCATCAGACCCTTTCTCTTAGCGTTTATTTGTACAGTAATTTTTATGTTTCCTATCGTTTCCTCTTTTTTGTTTCGTCATCCAATGTTTTTAAAGACTATTGGATTTTCACTATACGACGCTAATTTTTATGTTGAACCTTTCTTTCAAAAGGTAGCTTGTAGCCGTTTTGTATTGTAAGAACAATAGTCATTTCTAAATAGTTTTATTGGAGTAAATTCAAAGTTTAAAAAAAATGAATAAATTAGATTTGAAAAGTTTTGGTGCTCAAGACTTGAGTGTTAATGAAATGTCGACAATCGATGGTGGAGGATTTATTGGTGACTTCTTTTTAGGTAAAGTTGCAGATCTTATTGTAGACTCTATTGGATATAGTATGAATAATCCTGAGCCAGGCTGGAATTCCACATCTTTTGGTCACTACGGAGGAGCTAGACCCTAGTATTAGATAAGGAGACGCCGTTCTCCTTATGAAAAAAATATTATAGATGCCGAAATATATAAATCGATTATTGAAGTTACCTGTAACTTATTTATATGTTGTGATGATAATTGCTTATGTGATTATTGATGTTTTGTGTAATTTAGTTCTCATTGACGTACTCAAGTTAGCGTCTGTGTCAAACGAAGTGGTTCGTGGCCAAGGGATCTTAAAAATCTTCCTATATGCAATAATTTTAGGTCCTTTTTTTGAGACATTATTATTCCAATTTATTCCTATAAAACTCCTGTCTACATATACTTTTTTTAAACAAAGGAAATTATTGATGGTTTTAATTTCTGCCCTTATTTTTGCTTTGACTCATATGTATAGTTTATATTATTTTATTTTAAGTTTCCTTATGGGGACAGTTTTTGTTTTTTTCTTTTTCATCATGGAGTTTAAGAAGAAAGGGACTGGTCTTTGGCATACTATATTTTTACATGCTATTATTAATTTAATGGTATTCTTAAATAAGTATTTTATATAGTTTTCAGGCTTTCTATCTTGTGCTTTATCCTTCTGTAATGGTTCGAGCACTTCATAAAGACTTTAATATCATTAAAAATATACAATTCAAAGCATCAGACAGTACATTTATTTTCATAAGATTGATTCCATGATCTTTTGAATTGGTAACTTTTTTCGATAATTATTTCATCTACAAATAAATACTTTGTTGCAAAATTTAAAAAGGGCATAACTTAGCCATAAGTTTCCATTCACATCCCCATTTCCTGTCATTCACCGAGTTTTCCCGATCCTTGGTCTACAGCCTATAGGCTAGGAGCGTATTGTGTTGTAATTTTGAGTCAACAAATAAGAACAACAGAACTAACACTATAAAGTAAAGACATTATGAGAGCATTAGTAAAAACATTCGCAGCAGCAGCTTTAATCGCAGTATCTACATTCGCTATGGCAGCTGAAGGACCTAGCAATGTCGAGAGATGTGGCTTTTTCATGATCCATTTAAAATAGCGAGTTGCCTCGGGGATAACTAGTGAGTGGAGCTCAATTAGAATAATTAAGTAGAAAGAATAGATGAATCTAGGAGAAGAATTAGGAGAAGAGATTAAAGGAATAGAGTTGTTATAATGCTCGTACAATAGGCTGTGAGATGTTTTAGAAGAAAAAATGTAAATATTTTAGGGAAAGAACTAGGGAAAGATTAGGAGAAGAAGAAGTAGAAAGAAAGTAGATGAATTAGTAGAAAGAAAGTAGTATCGCCTTGTTTATAGATCTTGAATGCACTTGAGTTGATCGTGTAGTTTAATCACACCTTTCCCTACAACAGCTCATACAACGAAGCGTTGATAAACTGGATAGCCTTAAATTTCCTCTTACCATAGCCTGCATGGTTATGACCAAAGACATGGTATCTCGGTGGTCGCTCCAACACGAACTCACGGATTTCGTCGCTGCACTAGGCATTATTTGCTAAAAACTGCTAATTAGGGATGAGTTTAAATAACTTTTGCAGGGGTTGTGTTCGTACCTGCTTCGTATAGCCTTCGGATCAGGACATGTAGGGTTCGATTGTTGACCAGTATCTGACCAGTTTTTTCCTGTACAGAGACTGGACAAGGTCTGTTGGGTGTCTGTACAATATCTATTGATGATCCGAACGTGGTACGAATCTGATACGAAGGAGACTTACCTCCCTATTCCCGCCATTCACCGAGTTTTCCTGATCGTTAGTCTAAAGCCGATAGGCTAGGGGCGTATTGTGTTGTAGTTTTGAGTCAACAAATAAGAACAACAGAACTAACACTATAAAATAAAGACATTATGAAAGCATTAGTAAAAACATTCGCAGCAGCAGCTTTAATCGCAGTATCAACTTTCGCTATGGCAGCTGAAGGACCTGGAGCAAAAGCAACAAAGGCTAACATTAACCTTTCCACAGCAGATTTTGCTTTAGAGCACTATGTTGCGGTAACTACTGAAGGGGAATCAGCAGGAGTAGAGCAGTTATTCGCAGCTGATTTTAGTCAAAAGATCCAAGCTACCAATGCGCAGTCTAACAGCCGTAGCGAAGTGGTTAAATCCTTGAAAAAACAAAAAGGTGAAAAGCTAAACTGTACGGTAAGCACCGAAATCCTTGAGGAGTCGGCGGATTATATGGTAGCCAAAGTGACGTTGACGTTTGAAAACTTTACCAAAACAGACCTAGTGACTCTTGTACGTGAAGGTAATGACTGGAAAGTATCTAAATCGATCAATTCGTATAAATAAGAGCCATCTCAAATAAATATATAAATGTTGTAGAGCCATGTCGAGAGATGTGGCTTATTTTCTAGCTATTTCATGATCGATCATCTCTCATGGCTTATGTTAATAGCATCATTTGCGTAATTGGGTTTGCGTTATCCTGTAGAGGCTGACAACAATAATAGCTGCAGCGACCGTCAGCACATGATGTGTTCCCCTGATAGAATAATGTATAAATCCACCGAGCCCCTGCAACATTAACACAAATTCATTCAAAAAGATTCCAACAAGTAAGCCATAAACGCCATAGTGAATGCCTTTTTCGATTTTTAACATACAAATCTGAAAAGCATACCCAATTAAAAAGAGTGATATTACCACCAAAAGGACGAGGTGAAGATAAGCAATAACAATTGGTCGAAATCCATAAGCTTGTTGGCTCAGAGCAGGTATGACCGATATGCCTTGCAATATCAGTTTGAGAAAAATGGCAAACAGGACACATAACCAAATTTTAGATGTATCGGGGCTTAAGCGGAGTGAAATATTGCTTCGGACCAGTCGGACGACTCGTTGTGCTAATGTTCCCCACAGGACAAATTGCAATCCGACTGTAATGACTATAATAATATATAGCCACAGGGGTAAACCCTTCCACCATAGAACAGATAAGAAATAGGTTGGTATAACAGTCATGACATACACGAGCGAAAAACGCGGACTTATTGGTATTTTACCAGTACGTTTATACAGCCAACTGGCAAACAGAGCAATACAGCCAAAGAAAAACCAGCCATTATACTGAAAATGAAGATAAAAATAGACTGATGCAAGCTGTTTTAATGGATCCAGTTGGTGGCTCACTTTGAGATATGCCAGAAAATAGGTCCCTAGTGAACTAAATATATTGAAAAATAGTGCCGACTTAATTAAGATCGAAATGGCCGGAGGAAGCGTCGATGATTTAAGATCCCGCACTAATTGAAAGCAGAACCAATAAGAGACAAGTATCGATAAAAAGGATAATATAATCGAACATAGGTTATAGCCAGCAGCTGAAAAGGAAATAAGCATGCCTATCGAAACCGTCCAATTAGCCCATAGGATATGCTGATATTTCCTGCACAAAATCTGATTGGTTTTTATTCCCAGAACGGTCATTATGAGAAAAATCATAAGAGCTTGGGATACCCAGGCGGAAAAAGCAAAATGCGAATGCGCATGCATGAGGTTTTTCTGGTCGATCCAAGGAATGGGAAATAAAAATTTTAAGCGCATAATCAACCCGAAAATACCTACAATAAGTAAATTGAATAGGGTGATGACGATCCATTTCCTGATACTTAAATAGCTACTGATTTTATTCATACGTTGATTTCTTTCCGATAGCTGAAACATCGTTGTTTCAAGCTTCAATCAATACCATCGGCCGGAACAAAAACTTTTCCGCGGATAATGTTCAATTTATCTTCCTTGTCCATTTGCTTCATTGTCCGGATGATTGTTTCTACTCTTAACCCGGTCATATTAGCCAATTGTTGGCGCGTAAGCATAAGTCGGTTGCATTCCTGACAAACGAGTCTCTTGCTTTCATTTAACTTTTGGATCAGATTGGAGAGGATCTCCTCCGGTGAACGATTGTAAATTAATTTGATCATAAAGAGTTTAAAGTGTAGTTCGCGCGCCATCTTTTGTGATACCAAACGATGTAGGTTGCCATATTCATATATGATTTCGATGAATTTTTTCGAACTGATCTTCAGTAATGTACATGAACTATCGGTAATTGCCGTCACTGTATAAACGCCATTGTCCAATATCGCTACTTCTCCAAAGCCCTCATTGGCACAGATAACATTGTGGAGGACCTCCCTACCGTCTGATAAGAAATTAGAAAGACGAACTCGCCCGCTTAACAACTGATAATAAAATGTGGCCATGCTATCCTCATGAAAAAGTATTTCACCAATATCGGCATGTAGGCTGCTCGCTCCCTTTTCGAGAAGTATTGCGGTTGGAATCATCGTTCGATATAAGTTAGTTTTTACTACACAGCGTAAAGATATAGTAGTGTCACAAAATAGATCTTGATGTTGATCACGGGAATGAGTGATGAAAATCAATATGGTGTTAATGTGCTTATATATAGTGTTTTATTGTTTTTGATTGATGGTTTGTTCTCACCGGAATCATTTTATGATTTGCCTCATAAAATGGCTACACGCTTCGATAATACCTTTGGATTAAGTAAAACACAATCAAGTTTGAACACAAAACCAAAATAAGATGAGAAAGCTAATTGTATGTTGTTTGATGGGATTATTTATCTATTCCTGTTCCTCAAACAATGGCGAGAAAAAGACCGTTGCCAACAGTGTTAATGAATCTGGGGCTTCGGCAAATGACGCCAGTGGATATGATCCTCACCGCGGTGAGGGAAAATTTGACAAAGTGGAAATCGCTGACCATTTGGATGCACCAATGGCCGCAGCCGGAAAATTGATTGTTGACCTGAAATGTGCTTCCTGCCACAAGCTAACCGACGAGAAACTAGTCGGGCCAGGATGGAAAGGTGTGACACAACGGAGAAAACCACAGTGGATCATGAATTTTATCACTAATCCTGATCCGATGATCGATAAGGATCCGGAATTACAGGCGCAACTTGAACTATGCATGGTCCGGATGCCTAACCAAAATCTAACGGACGAGGAAGCCCGAAAGGTATTGGAGTTTATGCGACAAAATGATGGTGTAAAATAATAAAAGCTGAATAAGAATCAACAAAGCTGCATAGGTATTAACCTTAAAATAAGAATAGAATGACTTTAACAAAATACATATTGACGAGCCTAATGGCGAGCGCGGTGTTATCGACTTTCCATGCCTGTAAACCCAAAGGAGCGGGAGCCGCCGTGAGTGGTGATGCCGCTGAGAAGGTATATGTTGCCCCAGGGAAATACGATGAATTCTACAATTTCGTATCCGGGGGATTTAGTGGGCAGCTCTCCGTTTATGGACTTCCATCCGGCAGATTATTGCGTGTAATACCCGTTTTTTCACTAGATCCCGAAAAGGGCTGGGGTTTTAGTGAAGAAACTAAACCGATGCTCGAAACGTCCCATGGCAATGTACCTTGGGATGATTTACACCACGTGCAGCTTTCGAAAACCGATGGAAACTACGACGGCCGCTGGGTATTTGTCAATGCCAACAATACCCCCCGTATTGCCCGGGTGGATCTGACAACTTTTCGTACGGCTGAAGTACTCGAACTCCCCAACAGCGGTGGAAACCACTCTTCGCCGTACATTACTGAAAATACCGAATATGTTGTTGCAGGAACGCGATTTTCGGTTCCGCTGGACGGTGAGTCGGGCGATGTACCTATCAATACCTTTAAAAAGAATTTTCGCGGAACATTGAGCTTTGTCAGCGTCAATAAGGATAATGGCAACATGGAATTGGCTTTTCAGATTGAGACACCCGGTGTAAACTATGACCTGAGCCGAGCCGGTAAAGGGACTTCTCATGGTTGGTTCTTCTTCTCCACCTACAATACCGAACAGGCAAATACATTGCTGGAGGTCAATGCATCCAAAAATGACAAAGACTTTATATTGGCCGTCAACTGGAAAAAAGCCGAAGAGTATTTGAAAGCCGGAAAAGGGAAAAAGGTTACCGGGTTGAAGTATGCCCATAACACTTACGACGAGAAATCACATACCGCAAAAACATCTTTTAATACAGAAACGATCGTATTGAAGGCAGAGGAGCTGGAGGGGCTATGCTACTATATCCCTTGCCCAAAATCTCCGCACGGTGTCGACGTTGATCCTACAGGCGAATATATTGTAGGGTCGGGTAAACTGGCTGCGGTCATACCTGTATTCTCGTTCGCTAAGATGCAGAAAGCAATCCAGGAAAAACAATTCGAAGGAAAATTCGGTGGTATCCCAATTATCAAATACGAATCTGCGCTGTACGGCGAAGTCCAAAAACCTGGCTTGGGCCCACTGCATACAGAATTTGATGGCAGAGGAAATGCAATCACGTCATTCTTTGTGTCTTCCGAATTGGTGAAATGGAATATTAAGGATTTAAAGGTGCTCGACCGTACACCAACATTTTACTCAACAGGCCATTTAATGATACCTGGTGGAGATACCAAAAATCCAGAAGGCAAATATGTCATCGCCTATAATAAGATTACGAAAGACCGCTTTCTCCCTACAGGACCGGAGTTGGCTCAGAGTGCCCAATTGTTTGATATCTCGGGAGACAAAATGCAATTGTTGTTAGACTTTCCGACCATTGGTGAACCACATTATGCGCAAGCTATCAAAGCGGAGAAAGTGAAAGACAAAAGTGTGAAGATTTTTAAAATTGAAGAAAATACCAGCCCATTTGTTGCCAAAGGAGACAAAGATGCACGCGTTGAACGTAAAGGTAACCAGGTACATGTATACCTGACATCCATCCGTTCACACTTCACTCCGGACAATATCGAGGGTGTACAACTAGGCGATGAAGTCTATTTCCATGTGACCAATATTGAGCAGGACTGGGATATGCCGCATGGCTTTGCTGTCAAAGGCGCAAAGAATGGAGAATTGCTCATTATGCCGGGAGAGACACAGACATTGAAATGGGTTCCAGATAGAGTAGGTGTATTCCCGTTCTACTGTACGGATTTTTGTAGCGCGTTACACCAAGAGATGCAGGGGTATATCCGTATCTCAAAAAAAGGAAACAATGTTCCGTTGATTTATAGTCTGGGAACCAATCAACCGCAAGAGAAGACCAATTAATATAACCTACAATGATGAAAACTACAAGTCACCTGTCAGCAGTACATCGGATTCTTTTGATCCTGAGTGGCCTGGCCCTGGTAGCGGTCATCTTCCTACCCATCTGGCGTATTGAGCTCGACGCAGCACAATACCCAGAAGGGCTAGAACTACAGATCTATAGCAACAAGTTGGCCGGACAAGTTGATATTATCAATGGACTGAACCACTATATCGGGATGAAAACGCTACATGCGGAAGATTTCATAGAATTTAAGGTCTTGCCCTATATCATCTTATTTTTTGCGCTTGCTTTTTTGCTTACCGGTTTCGTGCAGAATAGAAAACTGCTCTATGGCTTATTCTTTTGTTTTCTGCTTTTTGGAGTCGCAGCCCTGGTTGACTTTTATATCTGGGAATACAACTATGGGCATCAGCTCGATCCATCTGCACCGATAAAAGTTCCCGGAATGTCTTATCAGCCACCACTGATCGGATACAAACAGCTTTTAAATTTTGGCGCCTATTCTATACCTGATATCGGGGGATGGATCTTTATACTCTGTGGAATTATCTTGGCCTTTTGTACAGTGCGGGAGTGGCAAAATAATAAAACCCTAAAACTAAAATCATATGAGAAACTATAAATTATTTGCGTTGATCTGTAGTAGTATATTGCTGGTTCTATGTAGTTTGCAGGCCTGTCAGGGCAACAATAAACCCAAGCCTATTAAATACGGTAGCGAGCAATGTGCCCACTGTAAGATGACAATAACGGACGCGCGTTTTGGTACGCAGCTGCAGACAAAAAAGGGACGGGTCTTTAATTTTGATGACGTACAATGTATGATCGCCTTTGTCAAAGGGAACTCGGTCAAAAAAGAAGAGATTGCCGTTTATTACCTGCCGGATTATGTTAGCCATAAGCTCGTACCGGCTGAAGGTGCATATTATCTCAAAAGTGAAGCCTTGAAAAGCCCAATGCGAGGCAATGTTGCTGTATTTGAAAAACGGGTGGAACTGGATAAGGTCAAAGCAGAGATCGGTGGCACGGTGATGACCTGGAATGATCTGTGGAAATAAATGAATAACAATGAAGAATCTAGCTTTAGCGTTGTACTGTGCAATGGCTTGTCTTTGGCTCGTAAACGTGCCTGTATCGGCGACAACCATCCAGGTAGGAAAGGGGCAGTCGGTCAGAACAATAAAGGCTGGCTTAGCACAAGCGAAATCAGGTGATACCGTTTTAGTAGCGGCGGGTGTGTATAAGGAGGGGAATATTGTTATTGATAAGGCAATTTTCCTGAAAGGCCTGGGAAAACCTGTGCTGGACGGCGAGAAAAAATATGAACCGCTCTCGATCAAATCACCGCAGGTTACTGTTCAAGGCTTTTTAATACAGCATTCGGGACATTCTTCCATGAATGATATTGCCGGTATTAAAATTTACAATACAGCGCATATCAAAATTTTTGACAATGAGCTCGTGGACAATTTTTTCGGGATTTATGCGCAGAATGCTACAAACGTTGAAATACGGGGCAATATCCTCAAAGCTTTTGGTACAGCGGAGCAGCTGATTGGTAATGGTATTCATGCTTGGAAATCAGATAGTTTAAGTGTTGAAAATAATGAAGTGTCTGGACATAGGGACGGTATTTATCTTGAGTTTGTGACCCATACTCGAGTACAGGGCAATCTTTCTGAAAAAAATCTGCGCTATGGTCTCCATTTTATGTTTTCCCATGAGAACAGTTACATCTCAAACACCTTTCGCAGCAATGGTGCAGGTGTAGCTGTTATGTATACCAAGCATGTCCATATGGAAAACAATAATTTCGAAGAGAATTGGGGCGATGCCGCCTATGGATTGTTGCTCAAAGATATTTCCGATAGTCAGATCATCAACAATCAGTTTAGCCGCAATACCACGGGTATTTTTATGGAAGGATCGAATCGTATCCATATTGAACATAACAATTTTAAGAGCAACGGATGGGGGCTCAAGATTCAGTCGAGCTGTATGGACAATGTGCTTAAAGACAATAATTTTCTTCAGAATACCTTTGATGTTGCCACCAATGGTACCCTTACACTCAACAGCTTTGTGCATAACTATTGGGACAAATACGAGGGATACGATCTGGACAAAGACGGATTTGGGGATATCCCTTTTCGTCCCGTAAGCCTATTCTCGATGATGGTTGAGCGCTATCCTTCGGCGATGTTACTTTTTCGAAGTTTTATGGCGATGTTGTTCGACCGGACTGAAAAGCTATTACCAAGTCTGACACCCGAGGGGCTTAAAGACGATAAGCCTCGCATGAAATCAATAAAAGTATGATTAGTATCCAGCAGTTAACGAAAAGCTTTGGAAAATTCAATGCATTAAAGGGCATTGATCTGACCTTGAATGGCGGCGAATGCGTTGCCTTAATTGGCCCCAATGGCAGTGGTAAGACTACTTTGATCAAGTCTGTCCTAGGTATGGTCATGCCGAGTGCCGGACGGATCACTTTTGAAGGACAGGACATTGGACAGCAATGGGCTTATCGGAACCATATCGGCTATATGCCGCAGATCGGTCAATATCCTGAGAATATGTCCATCAAACAGGTCCTGGATATGATCAAAGATATCCGTAAACAGCCCCAGACGGATTCGGATCTTTATCAGGCTTTTGGCGTGGACAAGCTGTTGGAAAAACGGATGGCAACGCTTTCCGGTGGCACAAGACAAAAAGTAAGTGCCTGTATCGCATTTATGTTTGACCCCAAAGTACTCATCCTGGATGAACCTACAGCAGGACTGGATCCTCTGTCTACCGAAATTCTCAAGGATAAAATCAAAAAAGAAATCGGACGCGGTAAACTGATCATCATCAGTTCCCATGTGCTTAGTGATCTCGATGAATTTGTATCGCAGATTGTCTTTCTGCAGGAAGGAGAGCTGAAGTTTCATAAGAGTTTGCAGCAATTAAAAGAAGATACAGGTACTGAAAAGCTATCTAAAGCAATCGCTTATTTGATGCAGAACCGCGACCTGTCTAATTAGAGAAAAGATGAATAAAATTATACGCTACGTTTTTGTGGATCTCTTGCGCAACAAGACCATTTTATGCTACACCATATTACTCTTTGTACTTTCCATGACGGTCTATAGCATGGAGGACAACTATGAAAAGGGATTACTCAGTCTACTGAATATTGTGTTGTTTGTAGTTCCGCTGATGAGTATCATTTTTTCAGGCATCTATATCTACCAGAGTTCCGAGTTTATCAATTGCCTTGTCAGTCAGCCTTTGCAACGGCAAAGCATTTGGGGCAGCCTGTATGTGGGTCTGGCAGGTGCACTTAGTTTAGCTTTTTTTATTGGCGTTGGCATACCAACTTTTATCTATGCATTTAGCTCTTCGGGAATTACTTTGGTCGGTTGCGGACTGTTACTTTCTTTGATTTTCGTTTCGATCGCGATGTGGACATCTGTATTGATCAGAGATAAGTCGAAGGGGATAGGATTGGCAATTTTGCTTTGGCTTTATTTCACACTGCTTTTTGACGCACTGGTGCTTTTCATCCTATTTCAGTTTGCGGATTATCCCATCGAACATGGAATGGTTGCACTGTCCATGCTCAATCCCATCGATATCTGTCGCATCCTTATTTTATTACAGGTCGATCTATCCGCGATGATGGGCTATACAGGGGCGATATTTCGGGATTTCTTCGGTAATACATTCGGCATTGCGATCACCCTGTTGGTCATGTTGCTCTGGTGCCTCATTCCTCTAGGGCTATCTATTCGCTATTTTAAGAAAAAGGATTTATAATAATTTATTGACCATTTAATACTATTATCATGATTAAATCACCGTTATTGGAGGTTTTCAATATAGAACCTCGACTTAAACACCCGACCATATTTGATCACTTCGATGCCCTGGATTCGGGCGAGTCATTTATTATCAAAAACGATCATGATCCTAAACCGCTCTATTATCAGTTGCTGGGTGAACGTGGAAAGGATCTCATTTGGAATTATCTTGAATCGGGGCCCGAATACTGGCAGGTTCGCCTTGGCAAACCGCTCGAAAGCGAAACACTGGAAACCGTTGGCCATATTGCTGCCAAGGATATCCGCAAGGCCGAAGTTTTAAAACAGCTTGGGGTAGATTTTTGTTGCGGTGGTAAGCAGACGCTTAAGGAGGCCGCTCATAGTGTTGGTCTCGATGAAATTGAATTGCGCAGACGGTTAAACCAATCCGAAGAGCTTCCTATAGCCGGCCCACCGCTAAATTTTAAAGATTGGGATATCGATTTTTTAAGTGATTATATTAAGAATGTTCATCATCGGTATGTCCGGGAAAAAGGACCGATTATTCAGGAACTTGCACATAAAGTGGCCGATGTGCATGCACAGCAGCATCCCGAGCTGGTCAACTTGTCCCAAGAACTCGATGCCTTTCTTGATGACCTTTACCATCATTTGGATAAAGAGGAGAAGCAGCTCTTTCCGGCAACCAAGAATGAACAAGAATTGACCAGCAAACAGGTAGATCAGCTCATTCAATTTTTGATTTCCGAACACGAAGATTCAGGAAAGGAACTTCAGCAGTTGCGCAAAATTACCCAAAATTACACATTGCCAGCCAATGCCTGCAATTCCTACACGTCATTATTTTCACAGATCGAATCTTTCGAATCCGATCTTTTGCAGCATATCCACCTGGAGAATAATATTTTATTTCCAAAGTTGCTCGCGAGCTACGGTGTTCAAATGAATTAAAAACTAGAAAAGCCATGCGGATAAACCAGCATACCAAGATTTCAGAACTGATCAGCTATAATGACTTAAGCATTGAAGCCATTGCAGCTATTGCCAAACCCTTGCGTAAGATCCGGATCCCGGTGTTGCGTCGGATACTGGCCCCTCGGGTCTCCATAGGCGAAGCAGCAAAAATTGGCGGATGTTCGGTTGCAGATTTTCGTGCTGCGCTGGTACCGCTCGGCTTTATTTGGATGTCAGATGGAGCTGAGAAAGTCAATGATCCATTCGATGCAGCAGAGCGGCCAAGTTGGATGGATGATGCAGCAGTGACGGTTGTATTCGATGTGAGACCCCTATTGGAAATGGGGCAAGATCCATTAAAAGATATTTTTCAGTTGTATCGCTCACTCGTCGCAGGAGGGATTCTTTGCATCAGCAATTCATTTGTCCCCATTCCATTAATTAGGCGTATGGAGGAGCGTGGAGTGCCAAGCTATAGCCACGAATGGGCGGAGGGCGAATTCAGAAGTTACTTTTATAAAAAAGATACAGTGCTGTCCGTTCAGCCTGCTGAGGGCGATCATATTTCATTTGTGCCGAAACGACTTTTTGAGCAGAAATTAGCGCGACTTTCCGCGCTTCAACTTGTTACATTGGATGTCAGGACATTGCCTATGCCGCAGCCCATGGAATCAATTCTTGAGGCCCTTGCTCAACTGAAAGCCGATGAGGTTGTCTATGTAAAACATCGGAAGGTTCCGCTCCATTTACTAGAAGAACTGGATCATTTTTCTTATCGGATTTTCATCCATGAACAACATCCTGGAGATGTCCATCTGTTAATTTACCCCGTTAAATAAAATGGCACATATTGCTATTCATAAGAGCCCAGAAGCGTATGCTGTATTGCCGTTTTTTATCACTGCGGGCATTTTTTTTCTACTGTTCAGCTTCCTCTTGGTTTTTAGCGGGGGGCAGCTCTTTGGGCACCATTTTCAACCAAAAGTGCTGGCAATCGTCCATAGCCTAGCACTAGGTTGGGGCACGATGGTGATTTATGGAGCGGCGTATCAGCTGGTGCCGGTTATTTTTGAACGTTCACTTCGCTCTTCCAAATTGGCATTTTTCAGTTATATCCTATTGACATCGGGAACCTGTGTGTTGATTTATAGTTTCTGGTATTTCAAGATCGGTTTACTCATGTGCGTTGGAGGGCTATTGATTACGCTCAGCTCCTACCTGTACTTCTACTTGCTGTGGATGACGACTAAAGATGTGGAGCATCTATTTGAACTACGCCTTTATTTTACGTTCTCGGCCTTCTGGCTTTGTTTTACAACCACCTTAGGCCTTTTGCTTGCCATTAATTTAGCCCATGGTTTTCTAACAAAAAGTCACCTCGATATCCTAAAGCTACACGCCCACGTCGGTATTGTTGGTTGGTTTTTGCAGTTGATCCTGGGAGCGGGAGCGAAGATGCTGCCGATGTTTCTCTTGGGACAATCCACCAAAACAAAGTGGCTTTATGTTTCGGTCATTTTGATAAACCTTGGATTGGTACTTTTTTTATTGGACGGATACAGCCATCCTGTGGGATTAAGATCTCTTACCTTTGGAGCAATAGTGCTATTGGGAGTAGTTTGCTGGGCCGTTTTTGTCGTGGATTGTTTTGTGCACCGGGCGCGTAAGGTACTGGATATTCCGATGAAACATAGTTTCATTTCCTTTTTGAGTTTATTGTTCGCGTTTCTCACCTTACCTATGGTTGTCCGGCAGGAGTCTGGTAATTGGGTGAATTTATATGCCGTATGGGTGTTTTTTGGATGGTTAACGGGTATTATTTTAGGGATGACCTATAAGACCCTGCCTTTTATGATCTGGAATTGGCGCTATAAAGATCTCAATGGCATCAAAAAAATACCTTTGCCCAAGGAACTTTATAGTCAGCGATTACTTTCTATACAATATTATCTTTACCTAGTGGCGCTTGTCGTCATGGCGGTTGCTGTAGCCGGTCGATTCAGGTGGGCATTATACTGTGCAGCCTGGCTTTGGGCAGCACTTGCTGCTGTTTATGTTGTCAATGTCGGAAAAGTAGTTTTTCATCAAAGAAAAAGTAAATAAACTACGCACCTCGCCTATATATTTAATGAAAGATACCATGAAAATTGATCTAACAAAACCGGAGGCTTCCGATCAGTTAAAAGCTGTTCAGGTATTGATGCTTGTGATGGATCCCGAATTGGGGATCAACATCGTAGATATGGGCTTAATTTATGATATTAATTTAACCGATCCCAGTCGTATTGTTGTTACCATGACGTTATCTTCATCCTATTGCCCGATGGGCGACTCTATCGTTCATGGCGTTGAAAAAACATTGCAACAGCAATTTCCACAGCGGGCAATAATTATCGAGCTCGTTTGGGATCCTATTTGGACTCCCGATCGGATCAGCGAAGAGGGAAAGAGCCTATTGGAACGAGAATGATTTCTTGAAGAATAAATTCACCTCCCTATTTCCGCTATTCGCCGAGTTTTCCCGATTGTTAGTCTAAAGCCGATAGGCTAGGAGCCTATTGTGTCGTAGTTTTGAGTCAACAAATAAGAACTAAAAACTAACACTATAAAATAAAGACATTATGAAAACTTTAGTAAAAACATTCGCAGCAGCAGCCCTAATCGCCGTATCAACATTTGCTATGGCAGCTGAAGGACCTGGAGCAAAAGCAACAAAAACAAACGTTAACCTTTCTACAGCAGATTTCGCTTTACAGCACTATGTTGCGGTAACTACGGAGGGAGAATCAGCAGGAGTAGAGCAGTTATTTGCAGCTGATTTTAATCAAAAGATCCAAGCTACCAATGCGCAGTCTAACAGCCGCAGCGAAGTGGTTAAATCCCTGAAAAAACAAAAAGGCGAAAAGCTAAACTGTATGGTAAGCACCGATATCATCGAGGAATCGGCTGACTATATGGTCGCTAAAGTGACTTTGAAATTTGAAAACTTCATCAAAACTGATCTCGTTACCTTGGAGCATGTGGGCAATGACTGGAAAGTATCCAAATCAATCAATTATTATAAATAAGAGCCATCTCAAATAAATATATATATTGTAGAGCCACATCGGGAGATGTGGCTTTTTCCTTTCATTCCTAAACAATATTTCGGATATTTGGACAAAGGCCAGTTTTTAGTTAAAAGATTTTATCATGTCGGATATTCAGCAGTTAATTGCACAGATCAGAGCATTCAGAGATGTGAGAGATTGGGAACAGTTTCACAATTCTAAGGACCTCGCAGTTGCATTGAGCATTGAAGCGTCTGAGCTTCTGGAGCTTTTTCTGTGGAAAGGAAATGAAGATGCCAATCCTGATAAGTTGAAAAATGAGCTTGCCGATGTACTCATGTATGCGCTATTGCTAGCCGATAAGCACGGACTTGATGTTAAGGAGATCGTGGAGGACAAGATGAGACTCAATAACGAAAAATATCCTGTAGAAAAAGCCAAGGGAACTGCTAAAAAGTATAATGAACTGTAATTAATAACGCATGTCAGAATTGGATATTAAAGGAGTTCATATTGTTCCCGTCGGTAGCACAGGAGAGGTTAAGGATACAGATAGCAAACTAGATTTTTATAACAGCGCACTTGTTTACCTGCTCAACGATAAAAGGTCAATCTATATCGGTGAAACTATCGATATCAAGAACCGCTTTTCAAGCCATAATAGACACGATAGTAAGAAAGACCTTATAATACGACATGCGATATATTCCCATTTGTTCAACAAATCCGTTACCCTACATTTAGAAGCATTCCTGATCAATCTTTTCTCAGCAGAAAAAGGTCTGAAACTAATCAATGCCAACCTTGGCAATAACGGGCATTATTATCACCAAAAGAAAGAATATGAGGTATTGTTTCCGCAGATATGGAAACAACTTGAAGAACTTAAAATAGCGCGCACGTCTTTTGAAGAGATCATTAACAGCAACGTTTTTAAGTACTCACCCTACAAGAGTTTGAACCTGGATCAGCAAAAAGCAGTTCTTGCCTGTTTAAAAATGCTCGTGGACGACAAAAAAGGCATCTTTATACAAGGGAATGCAGGTACTGGCAAGACTATCATTGCGATTTATGTGCTTAAATTGCTTGTTACACCTATACGCTATTTTGAGCAGTTTGAGATGAAGGATGAATTCTCGATAGAGGCGTTCGGGTTGCTTAATGCATATCGAGACAAACATGGTATTACAGTAGAAAATGAAAAAGATCTTAAAGATCAAGTCGCTCTTGTCGTTTCGATGACTTCCTTGCGCAGTACCTTGCAGAAGGTGTTTAAAGATATTGATCAGCTTAGTTCGAGCATGGTTATATCGCCAACGGATATTTCTAAACGAATGTATAAAGTGGTTTTAGTGGATGAGGCCCATCGTTTGCGCAGACGCAAAAATATATCCGGTTATGGTGATTTTGATAAGAGCAATACGCGTCTCGGATTTGATATCAACGAAGGAACAGAGTTGGATTGGGTTTTGAAGCAGTCGGAAAATCAGATTTTCTTTTATGACAGCAATCAATCTATCCGTACCACTGATTTACCACCTTCAAGGTTTGAAGTCTTAAAGAACTCTACGGCATATGATAGTGTACGCTTGCAGACGCAGATTCGCTCTGAAGGTGGTGACCTGTTCACTGATTTCGTCCATCGACTGTTTGATTTAGAATTGCTACCGAACGAAAGATTTGAATCCAAGAATTTTGAGCTGAAGCTCTTTGACAGTTTTGTAGCGATGCGCGCTCAGGTTTTCCACAAAGAAGCAGAGACAGGACTGTCCAGATTGGTTGCCGGCTTTAGCTGGGAGTATAAGACCAAGGGTAAAAAGAATAGGCATCTGTATGATATGACCATTGAGGGGATAGATCTTCGTTGGAATTCGACGGCTAAAGATTGGATCAATTCAAAAAATGCAATCCATGAGGTAGGGAGCATACATACCGTATTTGGCAATGACCTAAATTATATCGCTATTGTTTTTGGTAAAGAGATCGACTATGATCCTATTACTAAAGCTATCGTGGTGTATCGGGATGAATATAAAGATACGAATGGGAAGAATAGCACTGATGACCTGGATTTATTATTCTATGTTAAAAATATCTACAAGACGTTGATGTTTAGAGGGATTCGTGGCGTGTATATTTATGTGTGTAATCCGAATCTTAAAGCCTATCTAAGTCAACATATGGAAGTTGTGACAGGTAATAGCGGAAACGAGTCAGAAGTTATTCCTTCATGTCATATTTGTTCCAAACCTACTGCGTGCTCTATACCGTATTACGATCTAGAAATCGCAGCAGGCAATTTTTCCGAGTTACAGCAAAGTGAGACTTTGCAATATGTTGAAGTTGAAGGACGCTATCAGGATCCAAAACGTTATTTTGCCTGTAAAGTGATTGGGGAATCCATGAATAAGATTATTCCCAATGGTTCGATCTGCTTATTTGAACGTTATCAAGGTGGTTCCAGAAACGGATTGATCTGTTTGGTTGAATCCAGTAGTTTTGAGGATAGCGATTTTGGAGCCAATTATACCATTAAAGAGTATTCCAGTAAAAAGACCATTGCGGATGAGGGCTGGCAACATCAGGAAATTATCCTCTTACCCAAATCTTCAGACGACTCCTACAGTCCCATTGTACTGAAAGATGAAGAGACAATAGATCTTCAGGTGATCGGCGTATTTAAACAAATATTATCAGTGAACTAAAAAGTTCACCGATAATATTTATAAGTTGTTCATTATTATAAAGCACAACGGAGGTTTTGATTTATATTATCAAGAGCAACTTTAACAAAGTTTTGTTTTGTCGCAAACAAGGTTCTTTTGCGATCGCTCCAATTTTCGATCTTTCCGATTATTTGATCAACAGTGTTGATGTTTTCAGTTACCTTTAGAAAATCTACCGTTGATAACAACTCTAATCCGAAATTTGAATAAAATCCATTTAAAAACTTTTTAGTTTTATTAGTGATGTCTAAATATTTGTTGTTTTCCAGTTTATTTAGGTAGTCGTTCACTTCTTTTTCAGATTCAAGAATAATTCCTATTTCTTCAAATGGTTTTTTATCTTTTGCACTGTACCCAGTAATATAGCTTCCATTTAAATAATAAAGTACATGTTTTACTTTACCTGAATATGGCCCGTAAAAGTTTTGTTTGAACTCAAGTTTGAAGACATCCTTCGCACCGAATTTCTGTAAGAAATAGGCAACCTTTTCAGCTGAAAATTCTGAGATAAACTCACCATTCTTGACAAGTTCGAACAATACAGATAGTAACATCGCTCGAGCAGGTGTTAAGGATACCCTTTCTTTCTTTAGTATTTCCTTTATAGCTTTATTTGGCTCAAAGATTGTAATCTCACAATCTAAATCTTTGAGTGAGCTTAAAAGCAAGTCTTTAATAATATTCCAGTCAAGTCCACCATTTCCAGCACCCAAAGGAGGGATGGCAATAGATCTAATATTTCTTTCTTTAATAATTTTGATTAAATCTTCTAATCCAGCTTCTATATAGGAGTATTCAGATGGCTTTCGCCAGGTTGTTTTTGTAGGAAAATTAATGATTAGCTTTTTCCCACCTAGAAGGCTTTCTTCCTCGTACACGAATAACTTACCGATGCCAATATCACCATTTTTACAAGCTTTTCGATATTCTTTGTAGTTACCGGGATATTCATTCTTAAATTGTAGTGCAATACCCTTTCCCATTACACCATCCGTATTAACAGTATTGACCAACGCCTCTGCATTGGAATCAAGTAAATTTCCTATTTTAAACTGTATCATACTAGAAATAATAGTTCGGTTTTATTACAATTTTTATTTCATCAATACCAAAACTAATTAGTTTAGCTTTGGCTGTCTCATTAAAACAAATATAGCCTAAAATATAGTTGTTAGGCAAATCTTGTTCCAATAAAAATTCAGCTTCTTTTCTCCTTTTTTTATCGAGGTCATTTTCATCTTTCCAAAAAACAGCCTTGATAGCGTTGAAGTCTAGTATATCTTCAATATTTGCCACCTGTTGCTTATCAAATTCATTCGTAAAAGAATCAATCGCATGTCCGTCTGTAAATATAAAATCGATATTCGAATCTAAAACCTCTTTAATGGAAGTAACACAATAAACAATATTCTCTCCACTGGTAGGTGCTACCCCATTGAGTCCTTTTTGAATGACAAATAACATAGGTGTTCTATACCCAAAATAAAAAGGGATATAATCACCCAATAATCTGCCATTATTTAACGTTCTAGTATTCCGAGTGCTAATTAAAGAACTATCGCCAATAGGTACATAATTAGCATTCGCATTGTCAGAAGTCCGATGGGTGAGACCATTACTGAGAATATGAGGAATGTTCTCAATATGTGTCATTCTGTAAAGATATATTTTACTAAAATCGGGCATGTACGATGATAATATTAGAAATTTTGATATTAAAAATAGCAATTAAAAATTAATGTATCACTATTGCTTTTTCCGGAACATATTGAATTATATTTTTCTTTCATGAATGAATTGTTCGCTTTTTTGAGCTTTAACATCTCCTATTTAAATCATCGATCATATTTTCAGAAACTATTTTAAAATCCATATTAAGCAGTATTTCTTCTATTTGTTTTTTAGCCTTCGTTTTTTATATCGTCGAAATATACAATGCAATGAATATACTCCTAGGTTATCAAAATATTTAAAATTTTCCAATGTCTCTTCATCTGTTTTCTAATCATTCCATCTTTAAATATTTTATTTGCTTTGTATGCATAAGACAGAAAATTTCCCCAGTTATACCGATCTGTGGATATAAATTTTCCAGGATCAGATTGACTTGGAATATAAATTCTTTTTCGCTTAGCTCCCCAATGACTATAACGTTTATATAATCTATTTTTAAACAATTCTTGTGCTTTTCCTTTGTACATTTTTGAAGCGTAGTGTTTGGACCGTCTCGTACCACGTTTCATTTTCCTGTAAAAATTTGAAAGACTAGCACTTTTTAATAGTACTTTCTGGCCATCAAACTCGAACCCTAAATAGGTCAGCTTTTTATTATAATTTACTGAATGAGAAAATTCCTGCCCCAATCGGAGGATTTTTTTTTCTCTACTAAGATGATAAGTTTGTGTTTTTTTTGTCTGTATTTCTAGTTTTCGTTCTTGAATAGCCGTATAGATAGAATTACGAATTTCTAAGTATCTATCTTTAGGGCATACGATAATAATATCATCACAATAACGCCTATATAAGCCATCTACACCGACTAAATCAAAAATATTTTCATCAAATGGTATCATGTAAATATTTGATAATAACGCACTGATTGGAGTTCCTTGTGGTATTCCAAAATCGCGTATTTTCTTATCACCGTTTTTGGTTAATAAAAATTTACCATCATTATCGACTTGATAACGTTTGTTACGTATAAGACCTTTACTGTTTTTCAAAAATTCCTCACTAGAACAAAATGAAATAGCATGTTGGTTACGTAAGTATTTAATAGCAGAAACCCGCTTCATTGTTCTACTAACTAATTCACTTTCTTTGTCTTTTTTTTCGACGATTATTTGATCTTGATATTTAACAAATAAATCAACTAACTCCACATAATTAAAACGTGTGAGACTCTTGTAGAGATTAAAATGAGTTTCATCCAACTTTTCAACTCCTAAGAGTTTACACCATTCTTTAAGAAGCAATCTATGATTTAAATTGTCAAAGAAGCTAGATACATCAAAAGTCATTACAACGAAATCTTTGTGACTGTAATTTGTGATAAAATTAAAAACTTCTTTTGCAAAATCTATGGAGCATTTATTGCCTTTTGTTAGAATTCCTGAAGGATCAATCGGTATTTGACGATAAGCTAATATTGAATCTCTAAATGATGATTTTAAGAGTAGTTTTTCATATTTATTATTAAGTTTCTGAGTGAAATAGCTATAAATCAATGAATCTATATGGCTCGCATAATAAAGCTCGCGGGGCTTTTCTGATGCTAGCCTTTGACCTCCGTTTATTTTATTTCCTGTTTTTTTACAATATTGTTTACGAAATCTTCGGACTTTTGAAGTTCTGTTGATGAACGGTAAAAACGAATGAGTGGCTGTTTTGCTTTGGATATATTTTAAAACCCAATTACGATCTTTGATGGATAATGGAAAGCCAATATGTGGGTATCTTTTTAATTTGAACCAGTCTTTCTTCTTTTCGATTTCCATGTTAAGAATAATAAAAGTGGGCAGTTTCTACCGGCGGAGCATTCTAAAAGAACTCTACATGCATTTATCGACTCCACATCGGAAGATGCTTTGCCGCTCCTCTAACTGGGTAGCTCAATATTATGCTTATATTGCAAGATGATGATGAACACCGCTCAACCAAACAAGCTCAAGGCTCCTAAATGGATAATTGTATTGGCTATAGGACTTATTCTATTAGCTCGAAACTTTATTCCAGGATTTCCTTGGATTTTAGAAATTAACTAAACTAGAACGTTTTGGGTGTTATCCTCAATTCTAGCAAAAAACAGAAAACGTAGAATTCAACGATCACTGCCCACTAATGTTTTTTAAAACTATATATAAGATATAAAATTATTTTTCATATTAAGGTTGAATATGGTCACGCTATTTTGTTAAAGCATTCTATGCCTATCTTTTTAAGTTAACCTCGAAAAGAAAATATGCTTTACAATATACGAATCCTATTGTGATTTTCGGTATTAAATTATTTAAAATCAACTTTCATTTCCTGTTTATAAACTCTTTTACTTCTTTGATTCCTCTTGAATACATGCCTACATATTTCTTGATTTCTTCTCCTGTAAGATTCATTGTTCCTGATTTCAGGAATTCTAGCATTATTTTTTCCTTAGATGTGAAACGTGTGCTAGCTAGCTCAAATGCTCTGTAATCGGCCCGAGTGTTATCGACATTTGATACGTAATCGGATTCAAAATCAAGGTTATTTTTATGTAGTGACGCTCTTCGAATGATACATGGAACGCAGTAACCACATTGGTTTTGGATCTTATCTCTGTTTTTAGCGTTAGCAGATTTTGTCCATTGTTTGTGATAACCTGGTTTTGAGCAAGAAAGAGTTTTTCTGATATGTTTTTTTACAAAATTCTTATTTATACATTTATCAAGCATCTCGCCCTTTGTCTTAAACCTATATGGATTTTCAATTCGATTACTAATTCCTACTTTTTCGAAAATATCGTTCAATCCATTGATATATTTCGGATGAGTCGTTTTGGTACTATGACTCCCCCCTCGAGAAGGGGTGAGAGGTATATTGAGTGATATTAGTCCATTTTCTGGTATAACTACGTTTACTTTCTCACCAGCAGTATTAGCGATTAGAAGTCCTAATGCTAAGAATACAATTGAACGTGCACGTTGAGTTTTCTCCCCTTTAAGGAATTCATCTTTTAATCCTTGCACATAAAAATAAAATGGATGGATACTTTTTTCATTATATTCGTTTTTCAGGATTTTAATTAAAGATTTTTGAACAGAAAGCTCCCCTGAATTTCCCCCTTTATGATGAGAAATAGTAGCGATTTCGTCGTGACTATTTATTATATCATTTATCCCAATGAAAGAATCCATGCCTCCAGAAAACAGACAAACCTTTTTAGGTTTGAAAACAGCGCTTTGTAACTCGGGGAATGATTCATTTGTTTGACGAAAATTTAATATCCATTTATCTCCGCTTAAAAATGAAAGTAATTGCTCTAGTTCAGTTTTTACGTTGAGCCATTTATCTAGATTATAAACAGGGACGTAAAGAGAGAAATATCGACTCCAACCATGAACACCAAATTTTTCCCTATTGACTACTTGATCAACAGAATATACACTTAAAGCGATATTTGAAAAATCTCCAATTAAAGTATTTTGAGGATTGATCTTATGTTTACTTATGTAATGAAACAAATTATGTTTAACAATACTCGTGTTAAGAGTACTTATTTCTGGATTAGTGAAAATGGAATCTAGATAATAGCTGTCTTCATCTGATAATAAGAATTTATCTCGAGCGTTTTCCTTTAGAATTATATTGATTTTCATAGTCTATATCATCGAATAGGCAAGAGTTAGAATTTCGTTAATTGTCGCATTTTGCTGTTGGAAATTTAGTGTAGCAAAATCCGCGTCAGTAAATGTAAGTCTGACCTCTCCATGTATAAAGTCTTTCAATGTATCATTAGCCTTAATTACTTGTGCTTTTGTAAATTTATTATCTTCCAGTGCTTTCGTTACTTCGATTGAAAGTCGTTCAAAAATATAGTTGGAAATGAAGAGATTTAAATACTCCGATATTTCCTCTGTCGTCATTTTATCTATATCTTCGGGCGAACCCGAATAGTTATCATAAAGCTTATACATTGTTTCCGTAACAGCAGCTTTAGCTGCACTGCCTTCATCAGTGCCATCAATATCATCAAAGATGTTACATAATTTATAAATTGCTTCTTCAGTAGAAACACCAGTTAGATCTCCTATTAAGAATTCCTTGCAAGTTTCAACAAAACCTTTTTCAGCGACAGCAGTCAGAAAATTTAATAGTTTACGAATTCCTTTTTTTCCGCCTAAAGCTGATTTGGCTAACGTTTTATTTCCACCATTTGCTTTTCGGTATTTACCTGTTAACTTTTTATATACTTCAAAGGTTGGTGTCTTTATAAAAGCGGAATAGGATCTCTTTACATCTCCCCAAGGTTGTAATTCTTCTTGATCATCTTGACTATCAATATTTGATGTATGTTCCATGTTGTCAGATTCTTTATCTGACCAAGGGGGAATAGGCGATGATATTCCCTTAGGTCCTATATTAGATTTCGATGTACCCATAATTACAATTTAGAAAGTTTTGATTTTGCAGCTGTTGATATTGCTTTAATATCGCAATTAGCCCATTTTGTTAAAATAACTTTTTGAGTTGGTTTTAGCTCTTCTAGTTTTGTCACAGTAATGATATGGGGTATCATTGTTGATACTACTGACTTAAGTGGTAAATTTTCGAGAAAAGCATAATATTCACTAACTAAATTTTGATTTTGTTCTACATAATTTGATATTAAAACACTTAATCGCGATCGAGCTTTATCCACTTCCTCTTTAAGATATTTCTCAAAGAGTTCTTCTAGTATAGCCATTTTATCCTCCTCTAGGAGTGCTTTACTGCGTTTAATAGCTGCTTTACTTAATAGATCGGCATCTAACATGTCAGCTAATATTTCTTTTGCTTCTTTTGATAATCGTTTGTTCTGTTTTATCTCAAGAATTTTACTTCGGATAAAATAGAAATAGTCTTGTAAATCTTCAGTGGCTAATTTTGGATCTACTGATAACCAATGTTTAGTCCATTCATCTGTTCTAAAAATATTGAGATTATCTGGAACTTTAGATTTTTTATCTTCTAAAATTTCAATGATATCATTGTTGCTATTAAGTTCCTTTGCCAGAAGGTTAAAAGATTCAGGTTTGAAATATTCTAATAACATCAGTTTAGCCATTACAACTTTTTTTAAGATAATCCCCTTTGCTTTTGACATGTTGATTCTCATAATTAGCATGTTGAGAAAGCGTTTACATTGTCGGGGATTTCCACGTAGGATTTGTACTAGGAGTGGATTTAAAAGTGTGGTTAGAAGTAGATCCTCCTTTAGTCCCTCTGTGGGATCTTTTATAAAAATATTGTGATTATCAAAATTGAGTTTTGAGGAATATGGGTCATTACTGTTCAAAAATATCTTAGACCGAATTTCATCAAAGTTATCTTTACTTAAATGTTTCTTTAAAAAAAGAAAATTTATGTAAGTTTCGTATTCTATAGAGTTAAGAGAGGGAATACGAACAGGAATTTGAATTAGCTTTTCTAAATAATCCTGACTTACGTCATAATCAGAAGATGGTAAATTCGGGAATCTACTCTTTACAGCATAATTAATTAGTCTTTCATCTGCCGCTATTATAAATACAGTCTTATCTACAAATAAAAATAATTTTATAGCTTCAAGTGTAGCTATTACTGTTGCTGGGGTACACCTGTCTAAGTCATCTATGATAACAATTATTCTATTTAGGCCGGTTTCTTTAATTAACTTGGCAAAATCTTTATGAAACTCTTTCAGGCCTTTATCTATTATTTCTTGTTTTTCGTCTGTCTTTTCTTCTATATAGTCATTTTTGTCAAACGGTTTATTATTTATACCGAAAGCTTCAATAGGAATTCCAGATTGAGCATTCAGATACATGCCTAGTCCGAATTTTCCAACTGTAGTTATCGTTTTTAACCATTTTACGCGTGTTAATAAACGTGAGATATATTTAATTGCTGTTTCATCCCATTTTCTTGCTTGAATTATTTCTTCAATTAGAGTTTCAAGTAAAGCAACTTTAGCATCTTCATAACTTTCAAATAACCAACCATTAAATTTAACAACGAGCTCATCTTTGTTTTTGATATGGTCAGACTCTAGCATTTTAATAAGACTTGATTTGCCACTTCCCCAATCTCCGAAAACACCTATAGTTGCAGGTAAAAGGTCGTCCTGGGATATAATTTCATTAATAGAAGTTCTTAAATAGGTAAAATCAATTAAATCTTCTAGTGATTCGTTGTCATTCCACATTTTAAATCTATTTTTCGTAAATATTTTTAGGGTTTACTTAGATGATTCCAATTGATACATGGTTTTGTCTAATTGGTTACTTTGCCCTTTTCATTATAGTAACTAGCTTCACCTAAAATAAAAATACTTTCTTTAACTAGCAATTTTATTTTATGAAATTGAATCGGCTTACCCATGTAGAAAGCTAGTCAATCTTTGGAATCTTACTAATGATAATAGAAAAGGTAAGCTTTAGCTTACCCTTAATTACCAATTTTCATGAATCCATCTTTGAACATTCTCTTGAGATCTTAAATTGGTTGGACAGAAATGTATCTTATCCTCAATTTTTTGACCACTAGCAATGTTTTTGAGATTCCATAGATCCATTAGGCGTTGTATCATATATAATACTTCATATCCTTCCGTTCTATCCAATAGAGAACTATCGGGATTGCCTGTTAACTTTGGATTATCCCCCCCGTCAGCAGACCAATTATAACGCCTTTGTAAATCTGAACGCTTAAAATTCGACATAACTTGTTCTTTTATATACACATAGGGTGCAACCTCAGGTTCTTTATCTAACAGTCAGTAGAATTGTTTACCTTTTCTAATCTACATTGATATAAAGGTCAATTAAAAAGCTTTAGATAAATTACGGGAAACCATAACTGTCCATATAAAATTCACTTTCATTCTTTAATAAAAGTGAATTTGTTAGCTTTTCTAAATTATTTCTTTAAATGCAGATCAGCGTGCTGCCCTTTAAATACTTTCGATAAGTAAAATCTTCTCAGTTTAATTTCATCCCTTGTTCATCAGCTTCTACCGATAAAGTAATAAAATGATGTACCAAGAAGGATTCAACCAAGGAAAGGGCATAATCACGATCTATTGGTAAACCACTTTGTTCAAAAACTTCGTCAATGTACTGTTCAGGATTCCATAATTTATGAACTAAATCAGGAAAATTGGGTTCCATAGTTTGCATTAACTCCTCGAACTTCCAATTAGCAACGGCAATAAATTCTTTGAGATCTGCTTTTAATAATGGTAACGTTGAAATTTGCACGACGGCTTTGTTTTTTTTTCCGATTTGGATTTTCTTGTGCTTAATTGACTGATTTTCATTAGAGAGTTCTTCCCCTTTGCTCAAACGATAATCGTAACCATTACTTTGATGGCCGTTTGTTTTGGCAAATAGATTTTTAAAAATGTCTAGTTTTAATTCGTCTTCAAATATAAAGCCGTTCTCATCCTCTTGGATAGAGATGTAAATATTCCACTCGCTGGCACTAACCTTATGCATGTTGTCAAATAATAATTTTGACAACTCAAGAGCTGCGGGGGAAGCTTTCAGAATTTCGTTCCATTTTGTGAATCCCGCTAATTTCGCGATGCAATGCTGAGCATTCATGAGAGTGAAATTATCTTTTTCAATATCGAAATCTAGAGCTAGTGCATCTACGTCGAAAAATGTAGGTGTATATTCATTTAGATTGCGATCGTAATTGGGATCAAAATAAGATTTTTGGGTTTTAAAATCTTTGTGAAGATTTTTCGCTTGGAGTTTGAAATAATTAATGGTTGTCATAATACATTCCTTTACACCAACCTATTACTCAGAATATTTGCGTTCGTAATCTTAGTCGAGTAATAAGCAGGTAAGGTTGCATTATTAAACTATTGGCTGATAAAATCTTTGCACGAACGAGCTAGCTTGCCAACAAGCATAGACAATTATAAGAAGATTTTATCAATTTTCAAATTTATCGATCAGAATGTACCAAGTGTTCGATTATTTGATGATGGAAAGAAAATTAATCTACATTCTTCACATTTGAAGCCGAGGGCTTTTCTTCTCCATCAATCAGTATAATGTTTTTATGTTTATCTAATTTGAGTTCCTTTAGAATCTTTAAAGCACGAGCACGCTCGTTCTTATTGAAGTGCAAAATGGCAATTACAGATAGATCAGTATTATTAGCTTTTTTATAGATATCAACTTGGTATTGAAGATTTTGTTTAAGCTTAGAGCTTTTCGCTAGCTTAAGTTCGATTACTGTTTTGTCATTTGCACCGTTGGAAACGGTAAAATCGACTGGCCCTCTTCCGTTGTTAACTTCTGAATTTATATCCCAATTTGAGTCGAAACAAATGGATTTGAAAACCAATTGGAACACAGACTCATTTTGATTTTCAGTGCCTCTGAAGGCACTGTTGCCATTGTTATTTTCGATGAATCTTTTCAATAATTTTATACGGTGGATCGCTTCTTCATATGAACTTTTTGTTTTCCTGCTTGTTGGATGCGCGAGCATCTCATAACGATCGATCTCTAGTATTTCTCCGCCATTATTATTGACTGCATTTAGAGCAGGAATCGAAAATCTTTTATTTTGCGATGGATTTTCTTGGTGTAACCTTATCGCTTCTTCTAAAGAGTCACATTCAATTACTCCAACCATAAAAGCATCAAATTCATCTTCGTTCGAGTCCTTGAAATAATCAAATAGCTCCTTGAGGTCTCTATCTAAAAGAGAAAATACCAAATCGAGCGTAAAGAAACCCGAATTTGTTTCTCTTCTGAAATTGAGATACTTATTTTTATGCAATAATACTACTGGTACGTCATCCACTTCGAAAGAAGACTTAAAGTTAATTGCTGCGGATGAAATGTTATTGCTGATACTGGATAATGCCTTATCGCCGGACCAGATCTTTAACTCGGTCAACTTATCCATCACTGGGATATAAATCTGTGAATAGAGAATATCAAATTTGGGGTCCAGCTCCTTGTTAAGAATATCATGTGTTAATTTATCACGATAATTGTCGCGAGGTTTTAATTGATTTCTTTGAATAGATAATTCATCTAATTCTTTACAAATTGGTAAATACTTTTCTATATAATCCTTTTTGTTTGAATCTAGGAAGCTAATGAATTCGAAGATATTCTGTATTTCTTTGGTAATCATCTCAATTGGCTATAACTATGGCATTTTTTTGAACCAAAATATATTCTAATATACATAATTCAATAAAAATTAATGCTAACCTATGCTTTAAAGTTTTTCAACATTTGTCGTCTTCCTCTGCATCAGCAACCACTCATAAATCCAGGACTCAGTTTCATAGAGGTATTGGATGCCGTGGCCTTCACCTGCAATGCGGTGGAAGATGATATTCCCCTCGCATTTATTAAGAAAATCGGCTATTCGCTCTGTTTCATGTATGGAGATTTCTTTATCCGCCGTTCCGTGATACGTCAGGATAGGAATATCTTTGAGCGTGCAAATTCTAGTGGTGTCACTATCATTCACACCACCGCATAATGGAACAATGGCTGCGATTTTTTCAGGGTGATCTAATGCTGCGATGTACGTTCCGTATCCGCCCATGCTTATTCCGGTTACGTAGATGCGACTTTTGTCGATGCGGTAGTTTGCTGTTACTTCATTGTATAGCGAATCAAACCAATTTTCCGTGGACCAATATTTTCCGTCAGGACATTGGGGGGCGACCATAACAAAATCAAAATCCTTTCCTTTGTCTACTAAATAGGGAAGACCATAGACCTTTAACTTTTCTAAATCATTACCTTTTTGAGTTCCGCCATGAAGATAGATAACCAGAGGATATTTAGCCGTGGCTGTATTATAGTTTTTAGGCAGATAGGTTAAGTGTTTATAGTTGACTTTTAGCTTTTCTTGAGCAATTGAATGCGATATAAAAAGAAAGCTAAAAATGATAATTGAAAGAATATTGACAAGTAGATGGTTTCTCGATTTGAAAATTATGATGAATGATTGAAACGCCATTTTAATAAAATATTGGTAACATATCTAAGTTAAGTTATTAGATGATTTTTTTCGAATTCAGACAAATCATCTAATATGAATAATTTAATTTCTTCGACTTGCTCGCTACCGAGAATATCTGTACCTAAAATATTATGTCTCGTAGTCCACTCTTTTCCTATAGATCTTCCCAAGTTAACAATGATGTGTTCGAGATGGTCCCCATTGTCCATTTTTGATCCGATATGTTTAATCAAAGGCGCTTGCCTTCGGTTGAAGTCAATCAGATATTTGGGTACTTTATTCTCATAAACTATCCACTCATCTATAGAAAGTTCGTGAAAAGGCATCGCCCGAAATTGTCCCTCTTCAGTTTCAAATAAGTATGTTTCTATCTGTAATATTACGATCTCCATAATAATCTAATCGAAGCTATATGACATACAATTGAATTGGTTGCAAATATTCTCTATTTTGATTTTCTAAATTTGTAAAAATTTATATTACCTGCTTTTCTGCTTTCTAACAACCCATCTTTGACCCAATTACCTAAAATAGTTGAAATGGATGAGCTCAATTTGGAATTTTTTTCGATACCTTTTTTATCAATCAAAAGATTTCCAATTTGCTCTACCGTAGTTTCCTCTTTGAACAATTCTTCAGAGGAAGTCATATCTTTAATTTTTGCAGTCAAGTTTATACGGGCCAGTCTGTCAGGGGGCAGAGCTAATCTAGGGCCTACGGAGTAAGTAATCATTGCCTCTTTAAAAAGGGTATGAAATCCTCTGCCAAGGGTAGACGCGTATTCCATGTACTGATCAATATCATAACTTATTCCTTCTTCAACATTCCAAACTGCGGATTTGGACAGGTTAGACATAAACGCTATATCATCTAAAGAGAAGTTATCTTCCTGCCGTAATTTTCTTAGGTGTTGACCTAATATTTTTCTTATTTCTGGAAACATATCCTTTCTCGGTTTCCTTCCCTTCGAGCTTTTACCTGTTAATTTAGTCATTTTTATCGCTTTTTGGTAATGTTAGTATTCAAATGACTTAAATTTGATTAGGCTTATTGTTTTTAAATAAGAAACAAATTTTGTTTTTTAAAAACTAAAAACTATATTTGTATCAGTATATAAGTATAATGATATGTAGCATATAATAAAAAACAATATTTAAGAGTCTCGTAGATCGAAGTTGACACCCAAGGCGCGAGACGGCAAGATTTTAACCATTGCCCTGCTTTTGCTATATTTGATAAATGGCAGGGGATGGTCTTGCTGTGAAGCCTTTGTCCTTGGGTGTCACTAAGATCTCAAAGTGTGGAGCGGGCCATCTCCTGCCTATATATCAAAGAGACTCGTTACCAACAAACGAGTATGAACAAAAAACAAAGATCAAAAAACATCATCACAGCCCCCGAGTAGCTCGCGGCTGGTTTGGCCAAATAAGATTTGGCTTCTCTTGCCATGGACCGCGTATCGCCAATATTATACACCTGTGTGACCCCTCATTCAAACGCGATCTGGCTCCCAGAATGAAATAATTATTACTAATGTGAACTGAGTAACATCAGGCTCCCAATAAAAAGCTGATTTCGATCGGAGAGGGGATGCTATGTACTTTCGGTTACAAAGATTTACTGAAAAATGAAAAGGATTTTAGCGCTACAATTGGCTTTTGATCTAATGATCTTCGATATCCATAAGGACAACTATGATCCTATAAAGGAGATTGAATCTTTTTGGAATGAATATGCGCTAGAGACTACATCTGCTAATATATTGCAGCTGTTGAGCACGTATCTCGACGTTGGTTTAGAGGAAAATAAACCTCTTAAAGATGCGGATATACAAGAATTTGCAACTGCATTGTACCGTGTATTGATTGCTTATTGTGTTGCCAATTATCGTCATATAGACCTGCGTAAAATGCAACTGTCAGCAGAAGCAAAAGCGCGCATCGGAAAAGAGCTAGAATTGAGCAAAAAAGTCGCTGAGTTTTTCGGTCGGTTATTTGAGTAACCACTAACGAAAAAATAATGAAAACCCTGAAATTTTTAGCCTTTTTAAGGGGCTATATAACCTATATATTTCAAGTACCTGTGAAGCACTACTTAAGCACAGATATAGTACTAATTACGCAAAATTTGCGTAAGAAAATTAGACAAGGAAAAACGTACTTTAAAGGTACTTCGATCCTGCTAAAAAAGCGCTGTACGAATAGCGCTCAGAACCTTCTAAAAAAAGCAGATTCTTCGGGTAGCCTTCGAGTTTTGTTTGAGTGTCCTTCGACACTGCGTCGTACCAACGTTGCCTCATCTTCGGGAACGCTTCGACTGTTGTTCGACTGTGCTTCGGGTAGGAGTCGAAGCGCAGTCGAAGCCCTGCCGAAGCCGAGTCGAAGAAGTGCCAAGCCTGTCTCAACCATGTCCCGAAGAAGCCTCGAAGCTGAGCCAGAGGCGAGTCGACGAGTGAGAGAGGTATCACCTTTTTCGGACTTTTGCCTAATCAACTTCGCCCCAGCTTCTGCCTTTCATGCAGTCGGTCTTGAGTTTTCATCGGGATCTCATCGGGCCACACCGATCAAAACCCGATGCGGACTCGATGAAAATCCGATGAAATGTAAAAATTCGGCAGGAATTGTTCAAAAGATGGTCGAAGATTTTCAGCAGGGGGGAGATTTTAGATTGACGTGTGGAGTAGAATCTGAACGATCTGTTTTAAGGTGTTTTAAGTCGATCTATAAGGCTTTGGTGTGTCGAGCTAACACTTTGCTTGGATCAATAGGTCAAGTTGTTCAGCGGGCTTTAAAATGCCTTTTATTCGTCCCAGATTATAAGCGTGCCTATCGCATGATTTTGACATGCTTGTTTTTATGTTTAGTTTCTATGTTTAGTTTATCAGCTCAGACGCCCCGCAAGGACAGCGGGGCCGATGGGCTATCCGAGGTAAAAGGTTTAAAGGTCGGTGATCTTGTCGGCGATGATTTTTACAGTCACATGCACAAATCCGTTGACTGGAGCTCCAAAGCGGTCTCACAGACCAATCTTTCATTGCACAGGGATAAGCTGATTATATTAGACTTTTGGGCGCCATGGTGCAGTCCCTGCTTAGGCTCTTTAAAAAAGCTTGATTCGCTTAAAAAAACTTGGGACGCAAATAAAGTGGTTATCATACCTGTTACCACCAATGGGTTGAAAGATATAACGCGAACACTGAATTATTTTAAGTGGGATTACCAATCAATATATGACGATAGTTACCTCTCGCATCGACTTATCCATCAAGCATTACCATTTATGGTATGGATCAAAGATGGCCGTGTCATAGCCACCCCGAAAACCAGTTACGCTACGACAGAGAATATAAATGCAGTGTTAACCGATAAAAAGATTGAAGTTTTTAATAAAACTGAAGTTAAGCTTATTGATACGACCAAAGCTTTGTTTACTAAAGATAACGGGCTACCTGATCATGTTTTTTACGATAGCCAAGGCTGTAAACTGGTTGGATATATTCCTGGTTACACCGAAGCTAATTTTAAAGTGTTTAAGACCAGAGATTCGCTCACGCTATATGCCGTTAATACGACAATAGATCGTATTTACCAAGAAGCTTATAAAGACGAAATATATCCCTACCAAATTAAAAAGAAAGCAATTAGATGGGATGTGGGGATTGATTTTGCTTCCTATCTTGAAAAAAGTAAACCAAGAGAAAATTGGACTGGTGATCTCCATAAAGACAGGCTGTTGGAGGAATGGAAGAGGCAGCATTATTTAAGCATTATGGTGAGTGTTCCAAGGGATAGTGGCATCAGCATGGCGAGAAGAAAAATGCAAAAGTTGTTGGCCGACCAGATTGAACAGAAATTTGGTCTTGACGCAAAAATACAAGATGGTGAAACGATACGTTACCCTATTTTAAAACCGTTAAATACCAGACGGCAAGCAGAGATCAAATTATCCCAAAAACTACAGCGTCGGCCAAAGAAAGGCTACGAAAACTATGCTGTTCCTTTTAGCGACCAACCACATTTTAAGTTATTCATTGAGACTGCGCTTAAGAATATAAAGTCGTTGCAATTGACTGAATACAGGATCTGGGACCGTACCGGAATAGCGCCTGATTTTCCAGCTAAGTTTTCTTTTCCCGTTGCTATGGCACAAGAGCAAAAGTTTGAAAATATTCAAAATCTGCTGAAACAATATGGCCTACAGCTCATCATCGAGGAGAAACCAGTTCCTTATTTACACTTAGGTCAGTCTGCTGATCATTCAAAATCTACTGGCCATGAAAATCTGTAGATGTTTGTTAGTGTTCATATTTGGAATATGGACCTTAGCGCATGCCTATGGACAGCAAAAGGTGAGTGGTATCGTAAAAGATGAAGCGGGAAACGGGCTCGGTCATGTAAGCTTGAAACTCATCGGAACAGGGAAATTTATACGGGTCGATGAACTCGGGAAATTCGAATTCTCTTTGGTCAGGCCTGATACCTTAGTGGTGACCCGAACTGGAAAAATAGCGCAGCGCTTATTTGTCGACCCCGCTAAAAATCGTTTTTTTGAAATAGTCCTACAGGAAAGTGTCAACGTGCTTCAAGAAGTTGAAGTCTCCACAGGATATTATCGCATTCCAAAAGAGCGTGTAACGGGCTCCTTTGAAGTAATCAACAGGGATCTGTTGAACAGAAACCCCAATCCCAATATCATTGAGCGGCTCGAAGGGATAAGCTCGGTATTACAGTTTGACAGGTCTATTAATTCAGGAGAATTTTCAACAGAACCTAAGTTGCGGTTGAGGGGACTGAGTACGATCAATTCTCAGACTGAACCATTGATCATTTTGGATAACTTTCCCTATGAGGGTTCATTGAATTCGATTAATCCAAATGATGTGGAATCCATCACTTTGCTGAAAGATGCCTCAGCAGCGTCCATATGGGGTGCTAGGGCAGGGAATGGCGTAATCGTCATTACGACAAAAAAAGGAAAGTTTGAGCGGTCTAATAATCTGGTATTTGGCAGCACATGGCAGTTGTCCCAGCGGCCTGATCTTTCGTATTCCCGTGATTACCTTTCTTCGGCTTCCATGCTTGATGTAGAGGATAAGCTCTTTGAACTGGATAATTTTGATGTTTCGGATTATTCAGCTTTGCCGGAATATATCTCTTTGTTGATGGATCGTAAAAATAATGCCATTTCTGAAAAGGAATTTGGTGTGCAAAGGGATAGACTTGCACAGCGTGACCTAAGGAAAGATGCGCACAAATATCTCTATAGGCCCGCACTGTTGCAACAATATGACCTGGCGCTTAACGGCGGTGGAGCGGTATACAGTTATTGGCTCTCCTCATCTTTCTCGAAGAATAATGCCAACGTACAGGGGAATAGCAATAGGAGAAATACGCTGAACCTGCGTAACCAGATCAAACTGACAAAAGGGCTAGATCTTTCCTTTGGACTCAATTACGCCTGGATGGCAGCAAAAAATAACGGTTTGACATTGCAGGGGCTAACGGTTGGGAGTCGGGAACTCCCCAATTATACTGCATTGGTCGATGAAAACGGAGATCCTGTGTCTGTTACAGGACGATATGCCAAAGATTATATGGATCAGGCGGTAGAAAATGGTCTGCTGGACTGGAGCTATGTGCCGCTGGAGGAGGTCAAAATGAGAGACAGAAGGTCTGATACAAAAGATCTTTTGATTAATCTGGGTTTGGATTATACCATCTTGGATGGCATGAAGCTTTCGCTGAAATATCAAAATCAACGGCTCCGTACGGATCAAACCAATGTGTATGATGAAGGATCTTATTATGTCCGGAATCTGGTAAATCAGTATACGCAAGCCGATCTAAAGCGCATTATTCCCGAGGGTGCTATCAAAGAAGGACTTAATAACGAAATATCATCGCAGTCTGGAAGGATCCAGTTGGATTTTAACCGGCAATATGGGGAGATGAATGTTGTCAATGCCATTGCAGGAGCAGAGCTTCGCGAGACAAAAAGCTTCTCCAATCCCGGATATAGACTTTATGGCTACAACGATGAGGTATTGACAGCGCAATCAAACCTGGATTACACCACATTTTATACACTGAGGCCTCTGGGTTCAGCGACTCTACCTGCTGCGCCAACAGGGATGATTTCATTGACAGATCGATTTTTATCGTATTTTTTCAATGGGGCCTATACCTATGACACTAAGGTATCGCTTACAGCTAGCCTGCGTTGGGATGCTTCCAACCTTTTCGGCGTCAAGACCAATCAAAAAGGAGTGCCGCTTTGGTCTGTCGGTAGCGCGATTAATCTGGATCGTTTCGACTGGATGAAATCAGACTGGATAAATAGCCTAAAGTTAAGGACAACGTATGGCGTAAGCGGCAATGTCAATAACACCGTTAGTGTCTATCCAATTACATCGTTTTCCAGTGATGTCAATTTTGTTACGCAAAAAAGCTATGCGCAACTAACAAGTGTTGGCAATCCGGGACTGCGTTGGGAAAAGGTGCGTATGGTCAATGTCGGACTAGATTTCGGACTGTTTAATAATTTGCTTTCCGGTTCTGTAGAGTACTATCAGAAAAATGCAAGCGATCTGATAGGGGTTAACTTTATGGATCCGACGACTGGTATTTTTGAAACAACTGGTTTCTATCAGATCAATAACCTGATAAACTATGCGAAGCTTTGCACTCAAGGTGTGGATCTGACGGTGAATGCCAACCTGGGGAAGAACCGTTTGAAATGGAATGGCTCGCTTTCATTCAGCTATACAGCAAACAAGGTGCTTGATTATATGGCAAACTCAAATGTGACGATGTCAAAAATGGTTTCGACACCGATTCCTGTAGTTGGCAAGAGCCTTGACCAGAATTATGCATGGAAATCAGGTGGTTTGGATCCCGCAACGGGCGAACTATTAGCTCCGGACGGTACGAAGGAATATACTGCCTATCTGAATAATGCAAAAATAGATGACCTAGTAGATATGGGATTAAAATTTCCACCCTATGCGGGTGTATTTAGGAATACCTTTTCTTATGGAAACTTTTCCTTGAGCGCGAGTATGGATTATAAATTTGGCTTTTATTTTAAGCGTAATACAATCAATTATAGTCAATTGTTCAGCAGTGGAGTAGGGCATATGGATTATTTAAAGAGGTGGCAGGTGCCGGGCGATGAAAATGTGACGTCCGTACCAGTATTTCCTGCCGATAAAAACCTCAGTCGTGATGGACTCTATGTTAATTCGGCATTGATGTACGAAAAGGGTGATTTCTTGAGATTGGCAGACTTACAGTTTTCTTACCGCACATTTCTGGGCTTTCTAAAAAACAAAGAATGCCGGCTATTTGCAACGGTCAGGAATGTAGCATGGATTTATCGGGCTAATGCTTTGGGACTAATTCCCGACATGCCTAATGTTACCTATCCGAATCCGAGGACATGGATTATGGGTTTTCAGATTAATCTTTAATGATGATGAGTATGAGAAATATGATTTTAGCTTTGCTACTTTTTTTAATGGGCTGCAATCCTGATTTTCTGGAACTGAAAAGGGACAAGTCTCAGGTAATTCCGCAATCGTTGAATGATTTGGATGCCTTATTGAATGACTATGGGACAATAAATGTCGGTGCAGGTAAGTCTCTGGGGACAATTGCAGCAGGTGAGTTTTATGTAGAGGATAACACCTGGAATTTGGCGAGCTCCCAGCTACAAAAATTTGCCTATACTTGGTCAGATGAAATCTTGAATACGCAAGAGAATGTGCCCGATTGGAATAACCTTTATAAAAGGATTCTCTACGCAAACGTGATCCTTGAAAGATTGGGGCAGATGCAAACTCCCAATCAAAATGTAGACTACAACCGAATTAAGGGAAGTGCATTGTTTATTCGCTCGGATGCTTTTTTTAGTATTGCCCAACAGTTCGCTGCGCCTGCAGGTATACCCGAATGGGATCGATTTGGGATACCGCTCAAATTAGAGACTGACGTTAATTTGCTGACAACACGGTCTACAGTAACACAGACTTATAATCAGATTGTCAGCGACCTGCTTTTAGCCATAGGGATGTTGCCTGAAAGAAGTGAAGATGTGTATTCGCCCAATAAAGTGGCAGCATATATGTTGCTCATACGTTGTTATATGCAACTTGGCGACTACGAAAAATCGTTAGATTGTGCCGCCAAAGCTAGAGCTATCGGTGGAGCTGTACTAGACTACAATACGGTATCGGGCACCAAAGCGTATCCATTTCCTACCTATGGTAAAGGGAATTCAGAAATAATCTATCTCGACGGATCAAATAGCTCGAATTTTTCCAGTAAAACAAAGACGTTAATACCCGTAGAATTTTATAACAGTTATGACGATAATGACCTTCGAAAAAAGTTGCTTTTTGAAAAGGATGCCAAAGGTAATATTCTTTATAAAGGCTCTTACCTGGGAAATGCAACTTATTTTGTCGGATATGCTTGGGATGAATTGTTGCTCAATGAGGCTGAATGTGCGATTCGATTGGAGCATGCTGACCAAGGGATCAATGCACTCAACGAGTTGCTATCTAAGCGGTTTATTTCGGGGAAATTTCAGCCGACGGCAGGTATCTCCCAGCAGAAAGCATTAGAACTGGTTTTATTGGAGCGACAAAAAGAATTGTTGCTGCGGGGGATAAGATGGTCTGATCTAAGGCGCTTAAATAGAGAACAAGATCATGTTGTGATCTTGAAGCGGAAGGTAAACGATCAGGAATACGAACTACCGCCCAATAGTGTGCGATATATTTTCCCAATTCCTAAAGATGTGATGCTAAAAAGCAATATTGAACAAAACCCTTAGTTATTAGCCAGCCCTAATTAGGGCTGGCTAATTTGACATAAATTAGTTGTTTGGATCGTCTCTATACGTGTAATCACTGATGGTTACACCTGATAATGCTAAAGCTTGAGCAACGGTTTTGTTTGTAAGATCATGATTGTTCGGATTGTTGAATTGTACAGCACAACGGATGTCTTCCTCAGGAAAGTCGCACTCTCCCCCTGAAGTTGGATCGGGGGTTGAACTTCCCAATTGGTCGTCGTTTGGATTAGATGCCATACTTGTAATTTCATACCAAGGCGTACTGAACATCGATTTTGCATAACTATAACCTCCATAACCTAATAAAAGTGTCATAGCAAATATGGCCAAGCCGTGTTTTTTAATGGAATTTACTAAATTTTTCATGTTTTTAATTTTTAAGTTTTTTTACTTCAGTTTTTAAATTTCTTTTATCCCTTCGATGCGTCGGTTTTCTGTACGTAGCCATCGACAACAGCGCTGGAATACCCTAAGTGTCTTTTGGCAGACGCGCCCTTCATTTGGATCAGCCTTGAATCCAAGTTCCGCTGTTGATCTGGTACACTATTCTCTTTGTAACCTAGGACTGGGTTTCGGTTCCGCTGGAACCTCTATTTTAGCAGCCGATTGTCTTGCTGAAACAGCTGTGTTAGCACTATTTTTTGCAATTTTATTTTTAGGAGTTTGATTTTTATAAAAATATAGCTCAAGCGATAAGCCGAGCAGGCTAATAAGTAAAAATCCGATATTTAACCAGAGATGGGCAATCCAGCCGATCTGATGGAAGACTAGGCCGCAGCCACAAGGAAATTTGCCCCATACTTTTAGGACAGCTAAGCCTACATATGCCACAAAAGCTGCCATCAACAGCGAAGACAATCTAAATGCCCATAACCTTGTCTTTGGTAGGATAAAAAGTAGACCCACCGCAAGCTCAAGTGCTGGCAAGCTATAGGCTAAGAACTCACCCAGCTGATCACTAAATGGCTGCTGTATCATCGCAGACTTGAATAGTTCATAGTTCATAAACTTGTCTAGACTGATCGGGATCCAAAGTGCCATCAGTGTAATGAGGATGATCTGATATATAATCTTTTTCGCTTTCATTGTTTATACTGTGTAAGTCTGAAAGCAAAGTAAGGACAACATCACTTCATTCCATGTAGAAGGATTTTTGAAAGAAATCGGCTTTTAATACGTCTCAAGCGATTGTTAGAGATAGAATAGGGGATAAGCGATAGTTATTTTGCTCATGGCACAGATGGAGTGCATAGCGGGCTCAAAATGACCTCATGATAGGTATTCGGCCTTTTCGCCTTCAGGAGGTTATCTCGTAGACCGAGGGTAGGAGGGGGATAAACTGGAATCCCCCAAGTTTTTCTGAAAAGGCTGTTTTTAAGGTAATAAAGCAGGTGTTTTTTTTGAATTATTTTCTTAGCTCAACGTCTTCAATGTCTTTTTTTATGAAATGTAGCATTTCTTTGAGTTTGTCCTCGACGAGATAGAGGCTTAATATATGTTCAAATTTGTTGAATTTTGTCAGCTGGTTTGCAGTAATATGGTTACCACGATTGGTGACGATATGTTGCGCTACTCCTACGGCAGCATCACTCTTATGCTTGTCCTTAAAAAGACCGACTTTGCTGGAATAATGGAACAGGCAGGTGATTCCTTCTCCTGTAAGTGTCATATGGATTCCGTTGGAAGAAGCAGAAATCTCCTGGCGCGTATCCTTTTCCTCCGATTCTAGTTTCGAGATTTTTTCAAGATAATCTAGTTCAGCTCCGATATAGTCATTCATCATCGTCTTGAGATTGGGCTGATCAATATCATAGTTGTTCATGGGGAGGGGGCGGTAGTGGGTGATCTCCTTTTCCAGCAGCAATAGCGAGGATATTTGGTCGGATTTTGAAAGGGGGGCGAGTTTCCGTTCGAGCTGCTCGTGCCACCGGTTGCGCAGGCCGAGATAATTAAAATTGTAACGGATCAATAGCTCAATAAAGCGCTTCGCATAGTGCTTGTCACGCTGATCCTGCGCGAGGCTTTCCAGTGCCGAAAGGAAGGTCGCTAGCCATTCACAATGATAAAAAAGTAACCGCGGCAGCTTATGTTCATCAAAAAGACTGTGTAGCCCATAGTTGATTTCTAAAAGATATTCTTCGTCCAGTTGCTTGGCGTTTAAATCCATAGATAGCTTAGCGAGTTTTTTGAGACTGCTCTCCTTGAGCAGCTGCTGATCGTATAGGGGGAGCTCTTCCAGTGGATTCATATGTTCTTTAAAATGATGAATACTCTGCCAGATACCTTCATGAATTTTTGCAACAGTATGATCTGGCTGATAAGATTTGTACCTATATAATTTATCGAAAAGGAGCCTGAATTTGGTGTAGTAGCGTCGGAATGACTCCTTAGCCATGCCTGATTTTTCATGACTGATATACAGCTGTTCTGAATCGCGGATCAGGGCTTCGCAAGCGACTATAATGGATTTGTCGTTCGGGATGGAGCTTTCTGTCCCACTATCTTGCAGTATGCCATACGCATGGATTGCGTCTTCCAATTGGTTTAATGATCGGATCATGTTTAGTTTTTTTGTTGTTGACTACAGACTGTCTCCAGCTGTAGGGCCGCGCGGCCCCGATCGCTTAGAATATAAAATTGATCAAAATCCTGCTCTTCCATCAGCGCGTGAAAATCGATCGTATCGATGCGGTAAAATGCGGATATCCATCCGATCTCCAATGCCAGTTCAAGTCGCTCTTGCCAAAGTGTGATGTTAAAAAAAGCAGCATCATGTGCTAAGCCATCCCTTGAACGGTTGTTTTGAGCACCGAGACAAAGCAAGAGCAATTCCAGCAAGGCGTAGTCATCAATCCGGTCGAGCCAAAGTTGCCGATTTTTACCGTGAAGCTGTTGTCGCAGGAGCGAAAGGTCGTAGCGTTGGAGGATGCTTAGAGCAGGGTATCGAGCAAAAGGCCTCAGGGATTTATGGATCAAATCTTGTAGATTAACAATAATAGTGCTGAGCAGATGATAGGGTATTTTCTTATAGTTCTGTTTATGGGTATTGGCAATTTTTAGTTTTGCCAGGAAAATTTCAGGCTCATCATTCGCCTTGCTGTTGTTGCAGCTATGACAGCTGAATACAATTTGTCTCGATTCGGGGTGTTTGGAAGCAGGGCGTACATGATCGCGGGTGATCTGACGGCTGGGATCTTGCCGTGAGATGTCTAATGCTGTATTGCAGTAATAGCAAGTCAGACTTGTATTCATCTGCGATGCGTTCGGTTGGATAGAAAGGGGGCTGGACACCGCCTGGTACTTTAATTGAGGCTTTTCGGAGTCCGTTCTCTTGAGCACAGTAAGATTCCGTCCGTTGAGATCAGGCTCTAGATGATCCAGGATGTAAAGAATATTGCTGATGATGGTCTGGATCTGCGATACAGCAATGTATTTAAATTCCTGTGTTTTGTCAAAGCTGGCTTGCAGTATTTCGATAAACTCTTCGGGTTCAAGCCGTGATTTGGCTCTTTGGCAGGTATGGCATACGACAACCCTGATCTTATTGCCGCTTAGTTTCGTCGATGGACGAAATAGGTCATTGCACCGCTGTAGGTTGGTCCAGTTGTTATGGTCACTCAAGTGGCGTTCGCAATAGAAACACTGTTCTATCGAGGAACTATAAAAAGAATGTGCATAGGTTATTCTTAATTTTCTCATCATTTATTTTTTAGGGTAACTGGTCATTTGGTCTATGCCAAATGATTTTAATACATTGTTTATCCATTAATTAATTGTGTTGTTATAAAATTAACAAGGTCTTTCTTCGAAGGCAAGGTAAAATGTCTGAAATGGGATGAACGGTAAAGGATAGAGTGCTTATATATTGCTTAATGACTATTTAAGGTGGATTTTTTGTGAGGACATAAAAATAAAATTATAGCACGAATGGTGGTGCGTATTTAAGTACGCAAGCAAAATAAAGCAGGATTCCGTAAATTTTGACGGAATCCTGCAACGCTATTTTTAATTTTTTATCCGGAAAATTTTTATTTTAGTTTGCCTTAACCGATTAAACTTTATGCAAACTAAAAAACTTATTGAGAAATTTCATTCCGAGATTCAGGTTAACTACATCCCGATTAGGGTTCAGTTATTGTTGGCTGTTTTGTTGGGTAATTTTTTCTGTTCGCCCAACAAATTTCTTGTTTTTGATGCGAGGTATGCAATGCCCAAATTTTATCTCTATTGGTTTCTTTCTTCGCTGATCGTTATGGCTGTGCTTCGTGGGGCACATATTTTTAATCGGTATATGGATAGCAGATTATCGTGGCTGACAGATTTTAAGCCTCGTCTGATCAGGCAAATTCTCTACGGACTGCTGTTGCCTGCACTACTTACAGTGGTTTTTGTGATGCTGGTATTTTTTCCTTTCACTGCAAAAGGCTGGGGGGCTATCATACCTTACATGCGGCACGAATTTAGGTTTGTGTTATTGTTTATTAGCATCTTGAACATGTTATTTCTGGTGATATACGTTATGCGATTTGCCCGATTTGTGAAAGATCAATACTTAGAGGCAGAACTTGAGTTGGCTGCTCTCAGGGAGGTAGTTGTAAGTTATGAAACACTGCAAATGAAATTGGAGGATGAGCGGAGTGAGGACCTTTCCGATGCGATCAAGCTTGCTCCTTGTCTTGGGGTGAAATACGGTTATGAAGATAACTATGTCGCACTTGACGGCATTGCCTTTATCAAAAGCTCGGCGAATGATAAGAAGCTCCTGACCTTGACGAGTAGTAAGGAATATACACACAACTATAGCCTCGAGACATTGATGAAGGTCCTCGACCATAATCAATATTACCTGATGTACAGACGTTATATCGTTAATCGGAGTATCATCAAAGAATATCGTGCTTTAGAAAATGGTATATTAACGATTGAACTAAAGCCGTCTTTTGAGAAGCAAGATGATATATTGGTAAGCCGTTACCATGCTGCTGATTTTAAACGTTGGTTTGAGAAGGCCTAAAAGCAATATTGCTAAATCATTCATGATATAGCTGTGGCTGACTTACAGGTGGACTATGTCAGTAGTTTGCTGATAGGTCAGCCGTATTTCCTTTATCCGGCAAATGCTATTTTGCAAACTTATAATTCACCCCAACCGTAATTCCCAAAGCCTGCACGCGATCATAATTTCTTCCCGATTGGAAAGGGATGAGGGAGTACATTTTGTAATTTGGCGACAGCAAGACAGCAAACTGTTGGGATAATGGAACCTTTGCGCCTAGTCCAATATGGAAACCTATGCCATGCTGCTTGTCTACATAACTATTTGCGTTCTGCTGGAAGTGTAACAGCGGTCCCGCATTTGCGTAGAGATATTTCAAAAATTTTACCCTGGCATCTAAAGGGAATTCCCAAATAGAAAGTTCCGAGGAATATTGCATCCGCTCCACCGATGGATCGACTATTGCCGATGTTGTCGTGATGTTCTGGTGGGAATAGCCCACACCTGCACCAAACGACCATGTTTCATTATAGTGATAGCCTACGCGGAGCAATCCAGCGATATAATTCTTACTGTCGTCGCTACCGGCTCCCATAAGGCTTTTCCGAGGTCCAATAGTACTCTCAGCTAGGGGAGTAATAGAAAGTTCGATGTCATAACTGCCACTATTGTTTTGCTGCGCATAGAGGGAGGATCCTGATAAAGTTAAAAGGAAAAGGAATATTCTGCAATGTAATTTTTTAAGCATATGAATGTATGATTATAGATTTTATAACTGTTTTCTCTTTTTAATTAGCGCTAATTCTCACTAGAAATCTAACTGATAACGTGTAAAGCTTCCTTTTTCTGAATTAACAGTGGCGGCCTTGTCGAATTGTAAGGGGTTCGGTCCATTATAGCCTTGCCATTTTAATACAGATTCCATATCGGCAGGAATCGTTATCCTAACGATGGTATCCAAATCACGAGGGACAGGAGCGATAGAAAAACCAGTATTGGATTTCTCTGGACCATAGCTAACCGAGAGCATTTTCAAATCGAGTTTTTTGACATTTTTGAGATGCAACTCCATTTCCCCCCTTTTGAAAAGCATTATTCGTTCATCAGTTGGCGTGTCATACTTGAGCTCGTCCAAGTCATAAGAAGCTACGCTTTGATAGGAATCTGGATGGTATGCATTAAGATAATAACCATTCTTTTTGACACTAACTATAAAAAAGCCTTCTCGGGATAGGTATTTGCTGGCATCAAATCGAAAACTATATTTGCCTTTGGTATCTGTCTTTGTTTTCCCCAAACTTATAGATGGTTTAAGGAACGAACTGTAATATTGGAAAGAAATCCCTATTTCTACATCAGATAATAATTTGTTCGCAGGAGTATCCACAACAACTCCCGATAGTACAATACAATTCTGCGCACAGGTTGTGCCATCGCGCTCATCTTTTTCGCACCCAAATAGAAAGAATGGTAGGATAAAGAGCAACCATTGTCCTTTATTCACTTTTTGAAATATGTTTAGCATAATAATGTAAAATAGATCAGTAAGAAGTCTTACAGGAAAATCAATAAAACTGCGCATTTCGTTAAAATAGGTCTTTTCATAATTTATTTTGATACTATACTATTGCAAACGGAAATAATATGCGTTATGCTACAAACTTAATAAATATAAGTTAATAGTTCGCTCCAGACGCTAAAAGCTGCAATTTGGTTACAGGATGATTGGGCATTTGCGAGAATAATGGCTCCCAATTGACCAATACATAATAAGCTAGTGGAAAATTTATTGGAGTAGTGTAAAAGTTTCCTGCTTGTGTCACCTAGAAATCGAAAAATGAAATGATTGTTGGCCAACTAAGGTATTATTCTTTGAATTTTAATAAATTAGTAGGATGAGATATTTAATAGTCCTATTGTTAAGTTGGTTTACTTGCTATTCGGCCGCTGCACAAAACCAAGCGAAGGGAAATAGTGCCGTTAAAGATGAGAAGACTTATGTATTGGTGGCCAATAAGATCAATACCGATTTTAATTATAAGTTACTGGATGATTTTGAGCAGTCTTTTGCAGCATTAATCAAGGAAAACAACAGCCGTGAATTAGTATTCAATCCCATAAATGGCAAATACCATTATTATAAATTTGTCGCCACCTATAAAGCAAGGGGTATTTTGCCCGATAGTGATCCTGCAAAGCCGGAGCAAACCTTTCACAATATCTTGATCATCAAAACCGACGACCAGCAAAAGATTGTAGATGGCTATCATTTTGTGCTCGAATGGGGCGAAAAGCCATTATCTTATCCCTTATTTAGGATTAAGTCTACAGGGGTGCCTCTGCAGGAAGGCTTGTCATTAAAGCAGCTGAACCTCAAAAGAGTGACCGATAATACGGATTTTGATAGCGATGGTAAAATCAAACTGTCGAGCTGGTAACGTTTAAAAAAGTTAAGAATATCTTAGAACGATCGTATGGAATTGGATAGCCTTTATATTAGTATTCGAGTAGAAAAATCTAGATTGAATGAGTTTTTTGCTTCTAAACCGATTTCCCCGAATCGAGACGATAATTGGTCGCAGTGGTGGGAGAGCCGGCAGATGTACAGCAAAACAACTTTGGAAATTATTCCAAGTTATTCGCAGGCGCGCATTCGTGAAGTCTTCGATAATCTGCTCAAGGATCGATTTTATGGTGCGAAGGAGTCTTATGATCAGGAAAAGCAACACTGGAAATTCGTCGTACTGAACTTCAGTGAAAACTATCTTGAAATATTGTCGATGCTGGCTCTTTTAAAACAACTGGAGGGCTATGTTTTGGAGGGGTATGCCCTGATTTTTGACTGGATGTGGGGTGGTGACACGGTGATGGCGTATGTTGACTTTACCGCGGGAAGTGCCTTGCTCGAAACGGTTACGGAATCTTATGCGGTCGAACTCAAACGATTTGAAGAAGCTAATCAAGGCTTACAATCGCTAGCTGAAGAGCTGGGGGCCGGCTAACAGCTAGAAGTGTCTGCCTTCATGTGCAAATTATAACCTAATATCACCTTATTTTAACCTCTTTTAGTTAAGCATTGTAATACTAAATTGGCTATGGTATATTTAGTGTCATATTGACATTTATTTAAATCTAAATTGTTATGAAGCCAGTTCAGTTCAAAGTTCCTGCTCCTCAGGATAAATCGATCTATATTCAAGAAGATGTGCTGGATAAGTTTTATCCGCATATGCATCGTCATGAGGAATATCAATTAATCTGGATTAAAGAAGGCATTGGCCAGCTCCTCCTTGACGATAATGTGCATGAATTTCAACCCGGTGACATTTTTCTATTGGGGACAAACCAGGCCCATGTGTTTAAAAGTTTCATTGCAGGTGAAAGTGTGCGGTCTGTCTCCTTATTTTTTAGCGCGAAAGGAGCACTGTCTACCATGGCTACCATGCCCGAACTTCGAAACCTGCTTGATTTTGTGCATAAATGCCAGCGGGGGTTTAAGGTCCCACCGAAACTTCAGGGGCAGGTGTGCTATTATATTGAAATACTGCAAAAGTCCGACTTTCTGGACCAGCTTGTCAATTTTTTTTATTTGTTAAAATCACTCAGCAAAGTATTTACTGAACTGGAGCCCCTTTCGGGTGTACAATTGCCTAAAAGGGAAATCTCCAAACCTTTCCGTATTGAAAAGCTATGTAAATTTTTGGAGGAGCATTTTAAAGAGAATATCAGTTTGGATGAAATCGCTGAAAAAGCAAATCTGACGCCACAGGCCTTCTGCCGCTATTTTAAAAACTGTACGGGAAAGACATTTGTCGCTTATTTGAATGAACTGCGTATTCGCGAAGCCTGTAAATTACTGGGTTTAGGAAGGCACGATTCGATCTCTTTAATAGCCTACGATGCTGGCTTTAATAGCATCACTAATTTTAACCGTGTTTTCCGAAATATATTAGGGGTATCTCCCAAGATATACGTTCGCAACTACCGGAATTACCTATACGATTAACGGACTTTTTAATCGCTTTAGGCCTTTTGATCCCATCTGGCCAAAGGTCACTCAATTTCCTGCGCGATTTCGGCGCTGATTCAATTCCGTCTAATCATAACAGGAAAAATACTTCTGCTATGGTTAGACGGGATTGCTGTTTTATGCACTATGCTGCAATCCTACACCTCGCCAATAGGCCTCTTTTTCTTTTGTTAAAATGTTAGAACGAGTGGGTAAGATCTGACCGAAAACCGCTGTTTCGAAGTACTAATTTTGTTACAGAAAGAACAACTAATCAATTTTTTAACATACTGTAGCCGCCTTTTTTAGAAAGGAATCGCGTTTATCCCAGGGGTAGATGTGTGGTCGACGGTATGTTAAAATGAACACCTGCTTTACGAAATTATGACTATGTATGAAAACCTTCCAAAAAAATGCCTAACGGGTATTTTGATGTTGCTGCTGTTGGTCTGTCAACAGCTGTATGCGCAACAACAGAGAACGGTCACGGGGATCGTTAAAGACGAAAAAGGCACACCGCTGTCTGATCTGAGTATTTTAGAGAAAGGCATCCGCAATGCCACCAAAACGGATGCGGATGGAAAATTCAGCCTACCGCTTAAATCGGCAAATCCAACCCTGATTTTTAGTTACGTCGGTTATGTACGGCAGGAGAAACAGCTGCGTGCCGGCGAAAATACACTTCAGATAACGATGAAGGAAGATGGAACGGGGCTGGATGAGGTGGTCGTAATGGGCTATCAGGATGTGCAGCGCCGGAAGACGACAGGAGCTATTGCTACCGTAAAAGGGAAGGATTTTGAAAATACGCCCTATGCAACCTTCGATGCCATGCTGCAGGGACGCGTGGCCGGTCTGACCGTGTTGAGCACATCGGGTGAACCCGGTACCAATAACATTGTCAACATCCGCGGGACGAGCAACCTGGGTCTAGCAGACAACCAACTGCAGGCGCCCTTGTACGTGATCGATAATATTATTTACGACGTGAGTGATATCCGGTCGGCTTACGGTAATGCAAGTCCTTTGCAGGCCATTAATCCCAACGACATCGAATCGGTTGATATCCTGAAAGACGCTTCGGCATCGGCCATTTATGGCGCCCGTGCTGCCAATGGGGTCATTATCATCAAAACCAAACGTCCGGCGCAGGGGAAACCCGAAATACGGATCTCGGCATACAATGGAGTTTCCAGCCGTCCGGCCATGAAGCCCATCACCGTGGGAGCCGCCGAGCGCAGGCTGAAAATGAACTTGCTCTATCAGGGTGGATCGTATGACTGGTTCAACAATGGGTCCATTAGCCCCATGCTGACAGATAGTTTAAATCCGGCCTTTAACAACAATACCGATTGGCAGGGTCTTTTTCTGCAGTCGGCCAATATCAACAATGTCAATGTGAGTATCGGTGCCACCATGGAGAAATTTTTATACCGTTTCTCGGCACAGCGTTATTATGAGCAGGGCGTAATGATGGGCTTTGAAAATGAAAACCTCACCCCACGCCTGATGTTACAGGCCAACCCGACGGACAATTTCCAATTTGAGACCAACTTGTTCGCAGGTTTTACTAAAGCGAAACATGGTTCGGGTGACGATACCAAATATCCTTTTAGTACCTGGGGATTTCCTTCTTCTTTCTATCAGATTACAGATGTAGATGAGCAGATCTATACCGGGCGCTACGACGGTCTGATGGATCGCGATAACTCCTTCAGCCTGAATGGAAACTTCGCTGGGACACTCAAGAAATTTCTGATCAATGGCCTGACCCTGCGCTCGCAGTTTTCGTTTAATGTCAATAATAATACGCGCGATCTTTTTCGTCCCAAACTGCTGACAGGTAATAGAAACTATGCACAAAATTGGGTGAATCAAAACAAGCGCTGGGAATGGGAAACCTATTTTAACTACATTAAGAGCATCCGCAACATCCACAATTTTACGGCCGTTTTGGGTACTGGTATTGAACGGAACACGTCCAATGAAAACTATATGTATGGCTATAACGACAATGGAACTTATGTGAAAACCGTAACCGGTATCCCTTCCGGGCCGGATCTTTATGCGACGACTTCCATCAGCGAGCGCTCACGCGTCTCGGTATTCGGTCGTTTTGGCTATGATTATAAGGACAAATACCTGCTTTCTGCAAGTTACCGGATGGATGCCTCGTCACGTTACAGCAAGGATAACCGCTGGGGTATTTTCCCGTCCATATCTGCCGGCTGGGTACTTTCGGAAGAGCCTTTTTTCCAGGGAGCCAAAAATGTCATATCCTTTTTCAAAATAAGGGGTAGCTATGGTATTACAGGGCGCGATCCGGGTTCGTACTACGCACGCTATACAGGACTGACTTTTGATGCATCTTATGCAGGATCGGTGCTGGAAAATGGTATTGCCGGTTCGGTACTCTCGTATAACGGTAAACCGACAGTATCTCCTAATTATGCGGCGGCGGCAACATCACCGACGATCCGATGGGAGCGTTCACCGCAGTTTAATGCCGGATTCGATATGAACCTGCTGCACGACCGAGTTACGGTAACTGCCGATTTTTATGTGCGCGACTCCAAAGAATTGGTTTACGATCTGACGATGCCCGCTACTTCGGGATATAGCACCGTCTCCAATAATTTTATCAGTGTGAGAAACAGTGGTGTGGAAATGACGATTATCTCCCGAAATATGGCTCCTTCGTCGGCATTCCAGTGGACGACCAATTTCAATATGGCTTATAATAAAAATTATGTCACCAGCCTGCCTGATGGTGGAAAGGAAATACAAGTGGGACCACCCTGGATGCAACGCGCCCTGAATGTTGGCCAACCTATTTTTCCATTCAAGGTATGGGATGTGGATGGCGTATATGCGACCAATGCTGACGTGCCTGTCGACCCATTGACCGGAAGAAGAATAGCGCACTTTAATCGGTCGGTCCTTTATCAGGCTGGCGATCCGCGCAGAAGGGATGTCAATGGCGATTATGTGATCGATTACAACGACAAAATTGATATGGGAAATCCAAATCCTGACCTCGTGGGCGGATTTATCAATCAGTTCTCCTACAAGAATTTTAGCTTATCCACACTTGTGAGCTTTGTTTTCGGACGCTCTTTGTGGAATGGTTACCTGTCGGATAAATTACAGGATGCCGGTTCATCTGCCCTTTATTCGACTTGGGGAACAAATTCGGCGATTGCAGGCGATTTTAAGCCGAGCGACTTCTGGATGAAAGACGGCGATCAGACCAAATACCCGAATTTGTTTCGTAATACGGTAGACAACTGGCACATCGCCAATAGCACGTTTGTGGAAAATGCCAGTTTTGTACGCCTGAAAAATATTCAGCTGAGCTACACATTCCCGCAGGCCATGATTAAGAAACTTAAGTTGAAAATGCTCCGCATTTATGGGGTCGTGGATAATGTGGCTGTTAAGTCCTGGTCTTCCGTGCCGGACCCTGAAGCAGTGGAAGCCAATGGTTATTCAACGGGTAACGGATATCCGATCCCGAAGAAATGGACAATAGGCTTGGATGTTACCTTTTAATCATGTCAGTTCCATCGGATAACGGTGGCTTAAAATTATTTAGAGATGAAAAGAAAAATATTGTTTTTAATGCTGAGTGCTTTCATGTATCTCGCTTCAGGCTGCTCCAAGTTTCTGGACATTGAGCCTGTCAGTTCGGCAACCGACGAGAACTTCTGGAAAACGCAGGAGGATGCCAATAGCGCAACCAACGCCATGTATGCGCTGCTGCGCAAGGCCCTAAATCAAGCCAACGGTATGGCCTACTATGCCTATGGCGATTTGCTAACGGACGAAATTACTTCTTCGACCAACGCAGACTTTAGTCCGATTGTCAATATGCAGCTCAACACGGCTGTAGCAGCTTCGGAAACTTGGCGGCCCGCGTATCAGCTGCGGCGCTATGATGTCTTCTATCAGGCCATAGACCAGGCCAACCGCGTTATCCAGAGGCTACCTAAGATGGACGAAAATGTCTTTGACAATGTATCGACCAGGGATTACTATATCGGCGAAGCTTACTTTGTGCGTGCATTTGCCTATTTCTATATGGCGAGGGTATGGGGAACAGTGCCGATTATAACAGAATCTGTGGTGCCCATCGATGCTGTAAATCTGGCTGCAAGTAAAGAGAGTGATGTGCTGGATCAGAGCCAGGCCGATTTAACTAAAGCGTTGACTTTACTGAAATGGAGCAATATCGACCAAGATGATTTTGCATTGCGTGCAAATACCGGAGCAGCGCTTGCCCTGCAGGCGCACCTGAGTGCTTGGCGGGGCGAATATGCCGACTGCATCGAGGCGGCTAAATCGGTATTGGAAAGCGGCGAATATTCTTTTGTGGGAAGGGACAGTCTGAATTACCGCAGTATTTATCAGGGAAAATCCAATGAAGGTATTTTTGAGATCTCCCAAAATGGGGAAAACGAAGGTACAAACTCGGGAATTGGATACTTTTCGCTAGCCGGACCTTATTTTCGGACTTTAACAGATCCAATTTTAAGAATCAGTCAGGATTACATTAAAACGCTCTTTAAAGACAGTAACGATAAACGATTTAAAAGTGTGTTTGATATGGTTTATAACGGTAACTATGCGCTGTGTACGAAATATGCAAATGTTAAGTTTTCGAGTAATGCGTCAAATGCCAATGCGATTTTTAAAAATAACATCATCATCTTTCGCTATTCTGATATTAAGCTGCTGATGGCAGAGGGATTGGCCGCAACGGGTAAAAATAGCTCCGCAGAAACCATTTTAAATGAAATCCGCACGCAAGCTGGACTGCCTGCCTACACAAACGAGGAACCGCTCATCGAGGCCATCTTTAGTGAAAGAGCGCGCGAGCTTTTTCTGGAAGGCCATCGCTATTACGATCTCGTGCGGTTGTATAAACACTTTAACGTCTATAAATTTCCGGAAGGCAAAATGAACCAGTCGCAATTTAATGCGAAGAAATACTTTTGGCCATTTGATCCATCGTTGTTGTCTGCCAATCCTATGCTGAATCAGACACCATACTGGGGAACTGTCAATATGTAAACCACTAAACCTAAAAAAAATGAAAACCTTATATCGATTTGCGTTGCTGATGGCTTTTGGACTGACCGTGATCGGTTGCAAGAAAGCAGCTTATCTGACGGATGACGGCCTCCATACAGCCGAAGTCAATCTGTCTACTTACGACTACCTGGCAGCTCATCCTAATGGGATGTTTGACACCCTGCTGCTGGTAATTGACCATTTTAAACTCAAAGACGAAATCAACAAGGCGAAAACCTTTTGGGCGCCTTCGGATTATTCGGTCAACCGTTATTATAAACAGAAGGCGGACTCGGTAAAGTATGTGGATGAAAATGCACAGTATTCTTTTGACCAGTTTCTCAACGAAATCCCTGTAGATTCAGTGAGGGCATACATCTACAACGATGCCCCTTACAATTTAGAAACGGCCAGCACAGCGTATACGACGATTAGTAATGCGGCCAATGTGGGTGGATTTTTCTATCATAAGCAAAAGCAGCCCAAAGCGGCCTGGTCCTCGCAGCCCGTTTATTATCTGTATTACGTCAAAGTGCGTGGCGAGGCCGATCAGATCAGTCCCGACGGTATTGTTACGGTCAAAGAAGATGATCAGGCCGATATGCGGGTATATTGTCAGACTACTGGTATTAAAACAGCTTCAGGAACTATGCTGAATGTGTTGGCCAATACACATACGTTTATCGGCGATTTTGTGCCGCGCATCCTCACGGGGCCTAAAATCGTGGAAACTGGTGCTACGCTTACCTTTACCTACGACCTGAGTATTAAATACGATGCCGCCGGTTATACTGGCACCACAGTAGACGTTTTGCTTCCGCGTTTAGCACGCTTTTATGGCGTAGAGAGTGGGGCAATATCCGCATTGGTAGGCAAGGACATCACCTATTATGCCGTGCAGCCTGATGGTAACTTAAATGCAAACAGTACCGCGAACGCACCAGGACACTGGTTCGATGCCAAAGGGCAGACCTGTTCGTGGGGTGCCGATGCACGCATTGTATCTGAGCTGGCAACCTCAACGATGACCTTTAATATACTGCAATATCCAGGGCAAACAACGGTGGGTAGTACCTATACGGTACGACAATCCCTCGTGTACAAGTCGAAAACAAAGGGTGATTTGAATGCTGTTTTTGTATTCAACATTAAGATCAAATAAATTATGAAACTAGCTGGATGGATTCCGCGGCAGTGCTGAATCAACCGGATGGTTTCGTCACACATGAAAAAATAAAACAGATGAAAAAACGAAGTTTTATAATCGGCTTAGCAGGTTTATCCCTCGGGCTATTGGATTCCTGCAAGAGTGATCAAATAGGCTATTTAAGTGAAAATATACGCTATAATGTGGAGAATCTGCAGGTCAATCAGGGGGCAGTGGTGTACACGGATGCCATTGTTGCCAATGGAAGCACAACCCCGCTGACCGTGAATCTGCTTGCGGTAAGAAATAAGGAAACCGGCGAGCTCTCAACAGAATTTTCAAAAGAGCATGAGATATCCACCTACCTGGCGGAGATCACCTGGCGGGATACCACCCTGGATCTGTTGAATGCCAAGATCGGCAAAGCTAAATATCCACCGATGATGCTCAATGCGACCGGTGGTCGCGTGGGTTTTACACAGGCGACGCAATTTGTGACCCCGGGACAGTACACGATCGATGTGGAGGTGAGCAATGTCGCCGGACAGAAAAAATTTAAGAATATACTGGACTTTAATGTCATCGGTGCTAAGAAGGAAGATATTTTATTTAAATCATGCACGAGTTCGGACTACGGGGCCGAATCCAATTTTCTACCGTATACAGACTATGAGATCGTCGTAGAGCATCAGGCGGAAGGAGAAAACAAAATTGTATATCAATGGGAAGATAAAAACGGCAAGCCCTTCAATCCTAAAAAAGGCGAGGTCATCAAACGTGGGGACCGGCCGACATTCAAAAATTGGTCGCCTTACTATCCGGAGGAAGTTACCGATACGGGCTTGGTGTATCGCTATCCAGATGTTTCGGGTCTGGTGTATCCCATCATGAACGGTACTTATGTAGGCACAGAATTTTGGTCGGGTGATCCCATTTCTTATTACCGTATTGTTGGTACGGCGAATACGCTGGGACGTAATCTTAACCCCGTATCGACCATCAAATTCTACCGAAGTGGTACCTATACCGTTCGCTTCCGTTTTTTGACCATTACACATAGTTGATCTCTACCTATTAAACGCTCAAATGATGAAAAGTATAGTATTGCATAAAGTCCTGCTGACGCTGATTTCAGCACTTGTTTTCCTTTCGCAGGGATGCAGCAAAAAAGAAGTAGCGCTTCCTGTCGAGGAAGAGGTCACCACGCCGCCCGTTACTGTGGGAACAGATTCTTTGAAGATTTATAAGCCAAAGGAATTTGAAGGCATGGATTATAACGATAAAGGGAGCAAATGGTCCTATTCGCGGAGCCGTCAGTCGGAGCATTTTATTGTGTTCTGGGGTGCAAGTTATGGGAAGAACGATCCCAATGCGAACACCGTACCTGAAGAATATCGCGTCGATATTGATGATCTTTTGGCCAAGGCCGAACAGTTCTACGCATTGAACGTCGGCACGCTGAAGTTTGCAGAACGCAAAGTGAACCGATCCAATCTGGATAAATACAAAATGATGATTTTTGTGCATTATACGACAGAATGGATGGCGTATGGCGGCGGTTACGACGATACAATAGGGGCACTGTGGATTAATCCGGCGACCTGTAAACCGGTGGGTTCTGTAATTGCGCACGAGATCGGGCACAGTTTTCAATATCAGGTATTTGCCGATCTGAAAGGCGGACATGGGTTTCGTTACGGCTACGGCGGGACGAGCGGCAACGGATTTTGGGAGCAGACCGCACAATGGCAGGCCTACCAAACCTATCCCGCACAGGCATTTTCGGGAGCCGATTTCCCCGTCTATACCGAAAATTATCATCGCCATATTCATCACGAGAAATACCGTTATGCCAGCTATTTCATCCATTGGTATTGGACCAGCAAACATGGGATCGATATGATAGGCCGCATCTGGCGCGAAGCTCTAAAGCCCGAAGATCCCGTGCAGGCCTACATGCGTATAACAGGTATCGATGTGAAGCAGTTCAACAATGAGATCTATGATGCGGCGACCCACTTTGTGACCTGGGATCTAAACAGCATCCGGGATTATGGGATGAATTATATCGGTAAGCTGACAACGAAATTTACCCGGCAGTCCAATGGAAGTCTCCGCGTTGCCTATGATCGTTGTCCGGGCACTACGGGTTATAATGTGATTCCGTTGGAAGTTCCGGCTGCGGGAACCAAGGTTTCGGTGGCTTTTAAGGGCTTGGCAAATGCTGCTGGATTCAACCCGGTGGATGCCAGTCGTGCAGGATGGCGATATGGCTATGTGGCTTTGTTGAAAGACGGCACACGGGTATACGGTGATAGGACCGAGGGCACGGAGAATACGGTCGCGTTTACTGTTCCTGCCAATTGCAGCAATCTGTGGTTGGTCGTTACTGGTGCTCCGACTGTTTACCAGCCACATGCCTGGGATGATGACGATAGCAACGATGAGCAATGGCCTTACGAAATCAAAATTCAGGGTACCACGGCGACAGGATACAATGAGGTGAGCAGTCAGCCGAAAGATATTGCATTGAATTATGACTTAAGTTTCCCGGCAGATGCTACAGGGTATTCGGGTACGCAAGTAAGCGTCAATGCAGCTCAGCTAGGGGAAGCCTTGGCCATACCTTCGGCAGATCTGTCGAATTTGATGAGCAGCGGGAAAATTAAATTCTATGCGGTGGAGCCGAATGGAAGTTTAAATCCCAACAATACGGCGACAGGTTACGGCCATTGGTTCACTGCTGTCGGTGGTGTAACCAACTGGGGCGCTAATGCGGCCTTGTTTTCGGAATTTAACGCCGGTACGATTACATTCTCCATCGGACAGTATCCGGGAGCTTTGGCAACTGGAAAAAAATACACCATCAAGCAGGCGATGGTGTATACCTACGAAGGAACGAAAACCGTGCGGGCGACGTTCACATTTAATGTGGATGTGAAATAAGAGTTAGTTGGAACCGCTAGATTAGGTGGTGGTTCATATGTTTATTTATGTTTATTGAAGGCCACGTCGGGAGACGTGGCTTTTTGTTTTCTTTTTTCAGCACAATAACCGTAGTTTTGAGCTAAGTCGGAATTCGGCAGAGATCATTCTACCTTTTTAAGCCTTTATCATGAAAAAATTTATTCTTCTTATTCTATTATCAATAGCGCTATTTCCAGTTTTTGCCAATGGAAATGCAGATTCATTATTGCGGGTGCTCGATAAAGCGATAGCGCAACGAACTCAATTTTCAGATAAAAGGGAACAGCATCTAAAGGAACTAAAACAGGCATTCCATCGCAGTGGCAATCTGCCGGATAAATTCCGCTATGCGGATAAGCTTTTTGATGCTTATAAACACTATAATCTCGATTCTGCCATTGCCGCCGCACGGACGAAATTGTCCCTTGCACAGCAGCTGCATGACCGACAGCTGGAGTTGCAGTCGCAGATGAATATTGCGGAGATCATGGGGAAAATGGGGATCTACAAGGAGACTTTTGATAGCATGGCCAAAATAGACAAGTCTAAATTAGGTAAAGATCAATGGGGCTACTACTACCATCTCTATCATTCTATCTATACTCTGCTATTTAACAATGCCTTACTGGATGATGAAAAAAAACAGTATAATGCACTTATTAGTCGTTATAAGGATTCGCTCCTCCAAGTGTACGATGCGCAGAGTATAGCCTATAAACTGACCTATAACGATAAGCTGCTTGAAAAAGGAGATTACCGGCAAGCCCTTTTGGCTTTACAACAAATTGGACGGCAACCAGATGAAGATAGTGCGCAGAAGGCCAGTATCGCTTACCGCTTTGCCAAAACTTACGAAAAGCTGGGCGATGCAGCTGAACAAAAAAGATTTTTAACGCTTGCTGCTCTGACGGATATTAGGAGAGCAGCCAAGAGTTATGTCGCCTTGCGCGAGCTGGCTGTTTTACTGTATAAGGAAGGTCAGGTCGATAGAGCCTACTCCTATATCCGCTGCGCGATGGAAGATGCTTCCTTTGCACGCGCCCGATTCCGTATGCTCGAAATTTCGGAAGCACTTCCGATTATAGTCGCATCTTATGATAAAAAGATGGAAGAGGAGAAGAATAATCTATTCAATTATCTGATACTGATCTCGATATTGTCGGTGATCTTATTGGCGAGCAGTATCCTTATTTATCAGCAGCTAAAACGGATCTCAGCAACCAAGAAGCTCGTGAAAAGTAAGAATGATGAATTGATGGAGATTAATGTCACCCTGCGCGACCTGAATGCCAAGCTCTCCGAATCCGACCATGTCAAGGAAACTTATATCGGCTATGTGTTCAACTTATGTTCGTCGTATATCAACAAGCTGGAAAGCTATCGTGTCAACCTGCACAAGAAACTCAGGGCGGGACAGGTCCAGGAGGCCTTGGCAGCAACCGGTGATACCAATCTTGTATCCAATGAAGTCCGGGATTTCTTCCAGAATTTTGACGCGGTATTCCTGAGTATATACCCGCGATTTATTCCCGATTTCAATCGGTTACTTAAAGCCGAAGAGCAAATCCAACCTAAGGCTGATGACTGCCTTACACCTGAATTGCGTGTCTTTGCGCTGATGCGGATGGGGATTCCGGACAGTAGCCGTATTGCAAACTTTTTGCATTATTCACCGCAGACAGTTTATAACTACAAACGGAAAATTATGAATAAGCTGGAGGTCGGCAAGGAGGAATTTAAACTCAAAATGGAACAGATCGGACGTTAATTTTGCTCTTGCGGTCTACTTATGGCCCTTATTTTGCCTACTTTATTTTTTGGATTTATTTTTATTAAGGTGTTGCTTATGATGTAGTTGTGTTTTTATTCCGGTGTAATTAATCTACTTTCTGCATCTACTTCTATTTTAATTGCAGCTGTCTCAGTCTAACTTTGAATTATCGGGCAATGGATATCCTGTTGCTCATTAGATAACCAATTATAGACAATTATGATACAGTTCAAACAGCGGAAAAAGCTGCTTACTCCTCTACTTTTTCTTGTCGGCCATTTTATCGTTTTGCAACAGGCGATAGGACAGGAGATGACCGCGGTCAAGGGTACCGTTTTCAATCGTGCGACGGGCAAGGCAATCGTCGGTGCCAATATTAAAGTGAAGGGACAGGATCGCACGGTACTCACGGATGCCAACGGAAATTATCAGCTTAAAGCTGGTGAAAAGGTTACGTTAATAATCTCCTATGTGGGCTTTCAAAAACAGGAAATACAACTTGATGGACGCATGCAAACGGATATCTTTCTCGAGCCTGCGGATCAGGAACTGGAAGAGGTCGTGGTGATCGGTTACGGTCAGGTCAAGAAAACAGATGCCACAGGTGCTGTTGCTAGCCTGAAACCCGACCAGTTAAACAAAGGTGTGCAGATAACTCCCCAAGATGCCCTTGTGGGGAAGATCGCGGGCGTCAATATTGTTCCCGGAAGTGGGGCACCGGGAAGTGAAGGGACAATCCGGATTCGGATGGGAGCCTCGCTGTCGGCTTCCAACGATCCGCTGATCGTGATTGACGGTGTGCCCATCAGCAGCGGATCGCCCCTGCGATCAATCAATCCAAACGATATCGAGACATTTACTGTCTTAAAGGATGCTTCGGCCACAGCAATCTATGGTTCGCGCGCATCAAATGGTGTCGTTATCATTACAACCAAAAAAGGTACGCTGGGGCAGTCGAAACCACAATTCAATTATAGTAGCAATTTTACCCTCAATAGGGTAGCAAATTATTATGATGTGCTGTCTGCTGAGGAATACCGCAAGGCTTTTGCCGAGAAAGCCAATGCTCCTGCTGACTTTCAGCTGGGGGGAGCAAATACCGAATGGCAAAAGGAAATATACCGTACAGCCTTTGGGAATGATCATAACATATCCCTGACAGGCCATACTGCCGGCACACCCTATCGGGTATCGGGCGGATATACCAATCAGAATGGTATCATCAAAGAAAATAATTACCAGCGGACAAACTTAGGGTTTGGTATTTCACCCAAATTTCTGGATAAACATCTATCTGTAGACCTGAATCTAAAAGGGAGCCTGGAGCGCGAGCGGCCAATCTCTACTGGTGTCATCGGAAGTACGATCTCATTTGACCCCACGCGGCCGGTTTATGAAGATTATCCGGATCAGGCAGGATTGGGCTATTACCTCTGGCGAAATGGCGGTACACCGATCACATTGGCACCCAGCAACCCGGTAGCGGAGCTCTTTTTGTCCGATAAGCTCGACCGGATCAAAAGGTCTATCGGTAATGTTGCGGTGGACTATAAAATCCATGGTTTTGAGGAGCTCAGGTTAAACCTCAATCTGGGGTATGATATCCGTAAGCGGGACTATGAGGAGTCTATTCCGGACAAGGCACCATCCATGTATACCTCAAACCGGAATGATGGAAGGGGGCTTTTCCATACGCAAAATGACAAAAATACCAACTACATGCTCACTGCCTATGCAAATTATGTGAAAAAGTTTGACGGAAAGCACCAGGTCGATGCGACTGCAGGTTACGAATGGCAGCGTTTCTGGTACAGCACCGATCCCAAAAGCGTCGTTAAAGATGTTGTGGATACCTCAATTCCGGATGAAGATATCCTCTATCTACTCTCTTTTTTCGGTAGGGTCAATTATTCCTTTGCAGATAAAATTTTGTTGACAGGAACATTGCGTGCTGATGCATCTTCGCGCTTCTCACCGGAAAACAGATGGGGCTATTTTCCGTCTGCAGCATTGGCTTACCGTCTTTCTGAAGAACGTTTTATCAAAGATATGAGCAAGATCTCCGATCTGAAGCTGAGATTGAGCTATGGTCGGACAGGCCAGCAGGAGATCGGCGGTTATCATCCTTACCTATCAACGTATTCTGTTTCCAGTAATGCGGCAAGGTATCTCTTTGGTGACAATTGGCTAAATATGTACCGTCCCAATGGATACGATCCGAATATCCGATGGGAGACCACAGATACCTATAACCTGGGGCTAGACTTTGGTTTCTTTAACAATCGTCTATATGGAAGTTTTGACATTTATAAGCGTTATACCAAAGACTTGCTGAATAAAATTGCGGTGCCTGCGGGAAGCAACTTTACCAATATTATTGAAACCAACATCGGTGATATGGAAAGTAGGGGAATAGAGCTTGCGCTGGGTGGCAGTCCGATCAAGAAGAAGGACCTGGAATGGACGGTCAATGCAAACTTCACTTATGGCAATGCGACGATAAAAAAACTCAATACCATTGATACGGACGACAATTACGTGAAAACGGGCACGATCAGCCGCAACGATTTTCAGGTGCAGAAAGTGGGCGAAACACCCAATACTTTTTTCTTGCTCAGACAGGATTATGATGATCATGGAAAGGCTATAGAAGGTAGCTATATCGCCAAAGATGGTTCGGTTACGACAAGCGAACAGGATGCCAACAAATACATCACGGGTAAAAGCTCGCGGGTTCCTTATTACTATGGCTTATCGACGCGCCTAAATTATAAAAATTGGGATCTAGGGATCAACGGTCATGGAAGTTTTGGCAACTATGTGCTCAATTATCAGCAGGCGAGCCAATCGCTGATGGATTTGTTCAGCTCGGAACGTGTATCCAGCAATATTTCACAAAAAGCATTGGATCGGGGCTTTGTCCAGGAACGCTATTTCTCTGATCTGTTTTTGGAGAGCGGGGCTTTTTTCCGCATCGACAATATTACCTTGGGGCACTCATTTCGCCGTCTATGGAATGAAGGCACTGCATTGCGGATAGCCTTGAGTGCGCAGAATGTAAAGCTCTTTACAAAATATTCAGGAGTGGATCCTGAGCTTTTCAATGGGCTTGACAACAATGTGTACCAACGTCCGCGCATCTATACACTTTCATTAAATCTTAGTTTTTAATCTCCTTAAGAAATAAAAATCATGAAACAAAGGATAATGATATATGTAGGTAGCTTATTCCTGCTATCTGGATTAATGACTTCTTGTCTGAAAGATCTCGATACCTTGCCGCTCAACGATCGGCAGCTGATCAATGAAGATGTTTATAAAACGGCAGCCGGCTATAAAGGCGTGCTCGCCAAATGTTATGGTTCGCTCATCTTGAACGGACAGGAAGGTCCGGATGCCAATGGGGATCTGGGCGGATTAGATGTAGGCTATAGCGGCTATACCAGGGCTTTATTTTATTTGCAGGAGTGCACGACGGACGAAGTGGCCCTGCATTCGGGGAGTTCGCAGGGTTCGCGTGACTTGCTCTTTGTCAACTGGAACCCCTCGACCATGATCAGCAAATATGCGTATTATAGGCTCTATATGACGATCGGTTACTGCAATGAATTTCTTCGTGAAGCAACAGAAAGTAAATTAAAAGAAAGAGCGGTGTATGATGCACTCAAAAATGATATCGATGCTTTCCGTGCCGAAATTCGCTTTCTGCGAGCTTACTGCTATAGCATGCTCTGCGACTTGTATGGCTCGGGCCCTTTTATCGATGAAACCATGGCTGTGGGAACTATTCCGCAGCAGAAAACACGTAAGGAAATCTACGATTATGTGGTTTCTGAACTCGAAGATGTACAGATAAAACTGATGCTTCCCGGTAAGAATGAGTATGGACGCGTCGATCAGGTAGCATCCTGGTTTCTATTGGCCCGTGTTTATCTGAATGCCGAAGTATGGTCCGGAAATAAGGAATATACCAAAGCGTTCAACTATGCCAAGAAAATAATTAACGACGGTACCTACCCATTGGCCTCCGATTACCGCCATATCTTCTTGGCCGACAACGATAAATGCAAGGAGATCATTTGGCCATTGGTACAGGATCAGGATAATACGATCAATAGTGCTGGGACCAATTTTCTAATCAAAGCATTGGTGAATGGTGTGATGAGTAATTATTATCTGACCGGAATCGGTGCGCGAGGCTGGGGAAATGCTCGTGCGAAAACACAACTGCTGGATAAGTTTGCCGCCGCTGACCAGCCATTTATTGCTAACGATACTTGGGGGGATAGCAAAAGGGATAAGCGTGCTCAATTTTTTTCGCCTGGTCATACCAAGGAAACCTGGGTAGCAGGCAAAGCATTTCAAAATGATTTCAATAATGGCTATGCGATCATTAAGTGGCGCAATGTCACCAAGGACCGCAAAGACCTTGCAGAAGGGGGGACCACCTATAGCTCGGTGGACTATCCGATGTTCCGTACTGCAGATGCCTATCTGATGGCCTCGGAGGCTATTTTACGCGGTGCTGCGGGAAGCCGAACAGAAGCTTTGGATTATGTCAATCAGCTGCGTGACCGCGCCTATCTATCGGGTAATTATGGTGGGGCGGCTAGCGGAAGAATCACGGATGCTGAACTCAGTCTCGATTTTATCCTTGATGAACGTGCACGTGAATTATACACCGAGTCGGTGAGACGGACAGACCTGATTCGATTCGGCAAATTTACAAAGGGCTACAATTGGGACTGGAAAGGGAGCGATGGTGCTGCGGGACATTATGTGGGCAAAGATGTGGACGATAAATTCAACTTATTTCCGATCCCTCAGGACGAATTTACGGTCAACCCCAATCTAAAACAGAATCCGGATTTTAATTAAGTTGCCATAGTCCTATTTTATACTTTAGTTGATACGATAGATACAATTTTTATAGCATGATAAGATATTTTTATTTTCTTGTACTCTTTATTTTCGCAAAGCAGAATATAGCACAAACAAGTAAGACCGAACTGTTTAACGAGATTGAAAAGGCGGGCGGTGTGCACTTTGCTTATCCAGAACATGAAATAGGTTCGCAAAGTCAGGTTCCTGATGGTTATACCCCCTTTTACATCAGCCATCTGGGGCGGCACGGCTCCCGTTATCTCATCAGCGATAGCGATTATAAAGACCTGATCGATCTGTTCGAAAAGGCATCTCGAAAAAATGAGCTGACACGATTGGGCCGGGAAGTCCTCGGTAGGCTCCATATTCTGTGGAAAGAAGTGCAATGGCGCGGCGGCGATCTGTCGCCTCGTGGTGTGCGTGAACAGCGCGGTATTGCTTCGCGTCTGTATGGTAGCTATCCTGAGCTGTTCGGTGCCGACAGCAAAGTAACAGCCTGTGCCACCACGGTAGTCCGTTGTGTGCTAAGTATGGATGCTTTTTGCGAACGGATCAAGGAGTTTAGTCCTGAAACGCGCATTGAGCGCAATTCAGGAGAGAAATGGCAGCGTTTTCTCAACCATCATACCAAACAGGCCGTTGCCTATCGTTCGGCAACAGATACCTGGAAGCCAGCATACAATAAGTTTGAGAAATCCCATGTAAAGCCGCAGCGAATGATGGCGGCACTATTTACAGACGGCAAGTCAGTGGAAAAGGAGATGGCTGCTGAAAAGATTATGTGGGGACTTTTTGCCATCGCCGAAGGCATGCAAAATGTAGAAACTAAGCTGAGTTTTTTTGATGTCTTTACCAAGGAGGAGCTGGTGGATCTGTGGCAGTGCAAGAATCTGAAAACCTATTTGAATGATGGAAATTCGGCGCTAAGTAAAGGCCTGATGATGGAGAATGCAAAACCGCTACTCCGCAGTATTCTGGATAGTGCAGATCAGGTCATTGCTAATGGAAGCAGAGGGGCTGACTTTCGGTTTGCCCATGACGGTAATATTGTTCCGTTGGCGATGCTGCTGCACTTAAAAGGATGTTATAGCAGTGTCTCGGATCCTAATAAAGTTTATGAGGCTTGGAGCGATTTTAAAGTCGCCCCGATGGCAGGAAATATACAGTTCGTCTTTTTTAGAAAGAACGGTGGAAATCCGGATGATATCCTGGTGAAAATATTACTCCATGAAAATGAAATTACTGTCCCGCCGGTCAAAACTGCTGATGGTGTATATTACAAATGGAAAGATCTTAGACAATTTTACGAGTCTCTGCTTTAACCCCAGGCAATGTTCATCATAAGGTTGTTTATGTTTATTTAGTTTTGAGCCATGTCGTGAGATGTGGCTTTTTTTACTTCCTAAAGCGGATTGTCGTCAGCGATGATTTCGTCGATCTCATTGCAGATTCGTTGTATTGGCTTTGTAAAATAGCTCTGTGCGAGCTGCACTTTTTTTTCTTTACCGTCTTCATTCCGATAACGTGCGAGAAGCGATACACTGACGGTGATGAGGCCGTACGCGCATTTCCCTCTGTCCATATCAATGATAAAATAAGCTCTCAGCAGGGAAATCTTCAGGATCACGACAATGGTCAGCATCTGATTTCTCGATAATGGTGCATTTTTGTAATTTTCTCTATCAATAAAATTTATAAATTTACTTTAGTAAAAAAGCCATAAAACCGTTGCATTTTTTATTGGGAGGTATCATTAACAGGGAAGTATGATTTCAGACAAAAAAATATGAAAGCATTTTATAGTATCCTAGCTTTATTAGTTATTGGATGTGATGATCCCAATAGATGTGAAACAACTAAACAATATGCTGAAAGTTTCGAGGCCAATGTTGTTCTTTTAAAAGAACCTAAGATCAAGTATCAGGATTTTATCTTGGTTGGAGTTGATCCAACTACTAAGAGAGATACCGTACAATTGCTTCCCGGTAGGTGGTTTTATCATGTTGAACCTTTTTGTGATTTAGGTGATACCATTATTAAACGGAAGGGCGTCCCCATAATTGAAGTCCATAAAACAAAAAGGATGTTCGATACTAATCGGATTGATATAGAATTAAATTGTAATGGCTTTCTCATAAACGGAAAAACGATAGAGCAGTGGAATGAATTTGAAGAAAGTTATGGTAATAAGCTGAATAGATCGTATCACTCCCGTTGACATGAAGGGTACATATCATTAGAAATATTTATGATAACGAGCAATAGGACAGATATACTCCCTTACGATAGAAATCATTATATTGACTTTCTTTTTGGTGAGCCTATTTCATCAGTTAACTGGTACGGTGTTTCCTTTCAAGTAGATCCGAAAGGAAAGGAGTTTAATTTAGCTGATTTTATTCTGTTATATGACCCCTGGTTTAAGATGGTTATCTCAACATTTGAGCAGGGCTCTACGTGGATTATAAATCACGATAAGAAAGATCTCGAATGGTTTCCAAATAATGAGGATAATTTGCCCGCACTACGGAACTTTTTCAAGCGAAATGATATTTCAGCTAATTTTAGAGGTGCATTGATTTGTAGTGAAGATCTTTTGATAGAGCTTTCAAAAGACTTGATCTCTTATCCCTATGGGCTGTTTCAGGAAGAGGGCTTGTTCTATTCGAATATTGATATCTCACATCGTGAATTGCCTTTCGTGATAAAGGTATTGGACCATCTGAATATCGATTTATTAAGTACAGATGAAAAGCTACTGCGCAAGGTTGTCTCTGAAAACAACTCGGATTCTTTTCTTTTAAAGCCCTATAGAGGAACTTCCTTATAGAGGTTGTTCGAAGCATTAAAAAATATAAATTGGTATGATGAACAGCGTATGGAAATAGAAAGGATACGGTATGCTCAGAATTATCGATTTATATCCGAAATATATTGAAAAGGAGAGTGTCGTGAGGTTGCGGACGAATAATTATGGAAAATCAGGACAATAAACATCGTAAGAAATAAACTTCAGTAACATCGAATGATGAAAATGTATATGCTTTTAAATATCGTATTATTAAGTATTTTATCTTCATGTCAATCTGTTGAAAAATGTGAAGATTCAATATGTTTTAGTACTTCTATCAGCGAGATAGAGCATGGTTATTTTGTCAAACTGGATTTTGAATCAAAAATAGATACGATCTTAAGCCTCGATGACAGAATGTTTAGTGTTGGATGTCCTGATTATTGGGAAGACGCGACCGTATTTTATAAAACGAAGAATCCAGGTGCGTTAAAACATAGTCAGATTGTTATTGAAAATACAGATAATCAAATTAGGTTACTGTCAAGACAGTTTTTTCCAGAAGGAAAGCAGGTAACGCTTGAACTTCCAAACTGTGCATTTTTGGAGGAATTCAGATTGGCATTGAAAAAGGACAGTATCGTTTCCTATGAATTTGCTGTTGGAAAGGATGATCTGAGAGTTTCGACATCAGATAGGAAAGTGAAATTGTACCTATACCTGAAAAATAAGGGAAATGGGAGAATTATAACGTCAAGCAATTGGATCAAAATAAATTCTTATGATTCCGAATAACGTCATAATATCTAAGTTTTAAAGGATGAAGCATGTTCAAATTTTATCAAACCATAGTGATTTTAATTTTATGGAGTGCTTCCCTTACTTCTTGCGACTTTATCGCTGCTGGAAGTAATTTAATGGCCGAACGATATGAATTTGATGTAACTCAGGATTCTCTTATTAAAAAGATAACGGCTTATAATAAGATGAATCTCCAGGATTCATTATTTAAAATCGGGACGGACAGTCCTTATTTTTACGAAGGTTATGTTAATGATGAGAAAAATAATGATATCTACTGGGTCTTAATTCCGGTTCCAGCGGATCCTCCAACCGAATTATTGCTTCTTTCTGTAGAAAATAAGCAATCGGGAGAAAGAATAATTGTTAATAGCAAGCCTGAAAATGAAGAGGAGATCCGTAATCGAAAAATTGCGATAACAAATTTTCAAAAAAGGGTATTGGATAATATGGGCTTGCAGTACAACCATACGGGGAATGCGATGAACAAGGTTTATTAAATAAACGTCTTATGACTAATGAAGAATTAATATCATTAACTATTTTTTGGAAAGAACATCCAGAAATTGCGGGATACTATTACATCGAGGAAAACGACAAGATCATTCTATTGCGGATAAATAATTTTCCTGACGAGCCACTTTATACACTCATCAATGGGCTAGACATCACAGATCTGGAAGATAAACCGACTGGATGGAGCTTGTCGCACGATTAATCTCAGCATAATTATGGAAAGTCAGTGCAATAAATATCGTAAGAAATAAGCTTTCATAACATAGCATTATGAAAATATATTTAAAAATTAGAAGTCAGAAATGAAAAAAGCGAAACAGATTATACATTGTTTGCCAGCCAACATGATAAGTTGCCTGCTGCTTATATTAAGCTGCAATGGACCTGTTGTTGAAAATAAAAAGATAGACCGCGCATTTAAGACAGACAGTGCTTGTATAAAAGTTATCTTTGAAAATGGACTTATCCAAGATGATAAATTTAGCTTTTCAACTTTTCAACGAAATATATTTGATTACGATGCTGTTGCAAAGGTCCATGACAAACTATTAGATAGTGCTGAATGGAACAAGTTGTATAAAACGATATTAAATAAATATCGAACCCAGGGAGATACCGTTAATCACGATGACAATAAAATGTATCCCTATGGCGACTATAAAATTTACCTGATTACTTCTAAAGACGATATCTTATTGATTAATAATGACAACGATATTTTTTATAAAAGCAAAAACGGCATCGTCAAGTTTCGGGATAAGGATTTTGGGGATAAAATCAGATCAATGATTGACTATTACAATTATTTTGAGAAGGCCGACCTGATCTATTTATCTGGAAATTCAGCATTTTTGGATAAACATAAATATGAGGCGATAAAAAATCCACCGAGTCCACCAAAAATTTATGATGAAGTCGATGTAAAATATAAATAGGAACGTATGGGATTGCGATTGTTACTACTAATTTGTGTATCAGTTTTTTTTTGTAGTTGTCATCTTGACGACAAGAAAGCGGCTTCAACAGATAATCGTCCTAATGAAGTTAGCTTTTCTGGAGAAGACGCAGAAACATTGGACAAATCCGCAAGCATTAGAACGTTTGTTTTAAGCGATAGTAGTGAGTTTTTTTACGATCGAAATGATCTACTTTTTGTATACGGAAAAACAAAGGGGAATAGACTTTTTATGGGGCGCTTACTGTGGTTTAGAAACTATTTTAAGGAAATCATGGATACCGAGATAAGTTTCTCGCAATTTCTTAATGATCTTTTAACGAATCCGCAAGAGGAAGCTTTTATAGCCGAAATAGTTGGTAAATATGGGATTTTTAATCAAGATCCGGAAATATTAAAATACGTTGACCAACCTATTTCAGAAGCTATTGAACGATTTACGTACCATATCCGTGGATCGGTTATCTTGCGTTTGAAAGGTGAGTTTCAAAGTCCACTTGATACAAAATATTCTATTGCTTATCTATTTTATTTAAATGGTTTTTCACTTGACGAAGATGATTATGAGCCGAATAGTTTTTTTGTTCCGTTGAACAAAAATAATTAAATGAAAAGGTTATCCTTAAGGATGTGAATTTATGAACTCAATCTGATTTTTTAGAATAACCTACTGTAAAGCATGTTATTCTTATATTAGGGACATTTGTTTAAAGTTGGTAAAAATAGACCCAAAGGAATAATATACGATCTGATGATTGATCAACAAGAGATATAAAAATGTACAAAAATATTTGGCTTGCTTTAGTTGAAATCGAAGCAAAAGACGGTGAAATATTTCATGATCTCCTTGATCATGAAGAAGAACTCGAAGAGCAGTATATAGGTGCTTGGGGAAATGTCTTGGTTAATTGCGAAAGGATAAATCAAGTGCCTGACATCATTGAAAAAGGGTTGAATGAAAAGGGAATGACGGTTTTGTTTATTGACAAAATCGAAAATATGGAATCGCTGATAGAAGCAGAGCAAGTTGTAAAACAGGTCATTGGTGAAGCTGATTGGCTTTTGAACTCCAATTATACATTTATGATAAGTGATAAGCTTTTTCCATATACTGAGCGCATATAAAAAGCGCTATCTAATCAATACCAAAAAAATAGATGCACGGATACTGATGGTATATATAAGAATACTGTATTGGGACGCAAATAGATTTTAACATGAATACATTTTTTCTAAAGTTTCTAGTGAACAGACGAAAGCTCTCGTAGGCGAGAAACAAATAAGGCCTAACATAATTATGGAGATTTAGTACAATAAACATCATATACAGTAAACTTCCATAACGCATTGAAATTTGATTTTAGCATGTATAGTATAATGAATCGTTTTTTAATTGTTTTTAGTGTATTTATGGGGACGTTGATCCAATCCTGTACCGGGAATAATGAAAAGCAATCAATAGAAAATATACAGGGAAGCTGGGTTTTCGATACGGCAACCCTACCCGATATTGGTTCGGGAAGAGTGATTTCAAAAATCCGTGATAATTGTGGTTTTGAATTTCTTAAGGATTCGTGTAATATGAGTTGTGCATTTTATCGAAAAAGTGAGTTGAACGTTTGCGATGGTATGACGATAGGATTCCGAACAAATTTTGATATTAAAGAAGATTCTTTACGGATTTGGGATGTTGAACGAAAGAGCTGGCATATCTACCTGATAAAAAGTCTGACAAAAGACAGTCTAATATTATATGATCAAAATATGAATTATGACATCGCATATTGCAGACCTTCGAATTCAAAAAATAATAGTTTTGATGGAATATTTTTTTCTAAAGTATTTGTAGGTGTTGGGTACACATGTGTTGATGAATCATTTTATTTTGACAGACGAGGCAATTACTATTATCAAAATAGTGAGGATGAACTTTCAGCTTATCGATTTAATCAGAAAATAGTTGATCGCATATTTCATGCCTATGATCGTTTTGATGTCGGCTCTTTAAAGTCTGAATATATTGGCGGAGGCACAGGCCCATCTTTACACTATTCCATATCATTTATTCGAAACGGTACAGTAATCAAACGTGTAATAGATCATCAAAATACGGGCCCTGATGAGCTTTTGCAGGCTTACATAGTGATGATAAGTAATTTAAAGAAATATAAGGCAGAAAAAGTTAATATCAATCACAAACTGTCGAAATTAGCTCGAGAAGAGAGCCAGATTTTCTATCAAAAGATGGGGTTCAAATAGTTGAATTTTTTGGTTAAGTTCGTTAATAGAGCACTATAGTCTAATTAGGTCTTGATTTTAGTCAAAATTAGTTGTCGGAAGTTATGCAAATGAAGTTAGACTTGAAGCAGCAACTAGGTTTGCTGAAAAATTATTTTACCGATCAGGAATATAATGGGACAATCAAACAAAAGTTCCAAGGGTATGTATTTATGTTGGTCTTTTTTCTGCTGGGCTGTTCCCAAGATCCTAAATTTGATAATACGGTGATGCGAGAATTTCAGCAATGTAAGACAAATAATGGCTGCGTTCTGGATATGGATAAAGCTTTTGAATTTGATTGGGACACCGTCTATTATTTTAGTGGAATGTATGCTTTGGATGAAATAAATGAAATTTTAGGTTTTAACTTAAGGAATTATACAGATGTTGGTGCCCGTTTAATTTTTGTTTACAAGGGCAGGGATATCTATTCTTTTGAGTGGTTTCCGTCTTCTGACAATTTAAATGGAGATGTATATATGCTAACAGATTTGGACTTGTTCAAGGTGGATCGGCATAATGCGAAATTTAACCTTGAAAAAATTGATCATACAATTTTTGTTGAATATTCTCCTTTTAAGAATTCAAGGGGAAAATTGTTAAAAATTAAACATCAATAACTTTGCCGCTAGTGATGAGTTGATGTTGTGGTTTGGTATAGTATAATAATTTTAATGTTAAGATTCATTATATGAAAAGTGTTTAAGGAGATGTAGAGTGATCCGTCACGTTCAGTACAAATAACTTCATTAAATAATTATATTTATAGTGTTTTATAATCCTTCAGGATTTCAAAAAGCAGGTCCTTCGTTATTTATGATATGGTAAGAACAATTTTTTATTGCGTTATTTTCATTTTAATCGTTTCATGTTCTGTTCGTCGGCAACTTCCGATATTACAGCTAGAAGAGAATAGTAGTGAAAGACTTTTATTGAACGGATATTATTATACTAAATTAGATAGCGTTTTTTTTGATGTTATCTTCTTGTATAAAAACGGAATAGTTTATCAAGGCGGGAATCCAAGAATTAAAGAGGGGTTTAAGGATATTGATGATACTTTTTCGAAAAGTTATGTTAATGATAAAAAGACGGGATATATCTGGGGATTATATATTGTTGAGGGAAAGAATATCACCATTGAACGTTATCTAACCCCAATTTACGCTGAAAAATATCAAACTTATGTTGATAAAGGACACATAATAAATGAAAGACAGTTTATCATAACCTCACGAAAATACATCAAAACTGGAAAGCTTGAAGCAAGACGAGATACATTCAATTTTAGACCATTTTCTACAAAGCCCGATAGTACAAATAATTTTATCAAATAATAATACAAGGTTGATCAAGACGTAGGGGATATACCGGATTTAGCAAAGCAATTCAAGATAAATTTCTTGGGCAATAATTGTGTAGCGTGTAATTTAGAATAAACAATTTCCAATGTTAGCCCAAAAATCATCTTTTGGGCTAACTATAAAAGGTTTAATCATTCATCTCGTCATAATAGACATCGGTCTTATTCAGGATCTGCTGTACCTGTTCGTACTGTTTTCTTGTTAATCCAGTATCGTTCAAAAAGAAGAGACCACTCCATTTTATTTTTTTGACAGAAGCCAAAAAGGGCTCCCATTGCAGGGGATTATTGGTAAATGGTACATAGACCAGTTTGGGATTATCGTACAAGGCTGCAGGGAAACTGGTAAATTGATTGAACGAAAAATTGGCCTTTTCCAATTTTTTTAATGTAGCAATAGATGTTGGCAGTGTCGATAACCCAGCATGTTCTACGCCGATTTCCTTTAATTCTGGCAGTTGCTCAAATAGATCGGGCAGATCTGTCAGCTTGATTTCTCCTTTATATTTGCCCGAAAGGTATAGAAAGGACAGCTTGTTTAGACTGAAAATTTGCTCGGGAAAAGTGCTGAACAGATTGCCGTTTAGTCCGAGCTGTTTTAAGTTTTTGAGCTGAGAAAAGGATGCAGGCAGATCCGTCAAGGGATTATCGCAATCGAACTCTTCCAGCGCTGTCAAATTGGAAATACTTGCCGGAAGTGCGCTGAGCTCATTTTTACTTAAAGCGATCTTTTTAAGTTTAGGATGGATAGCCTTGATTTCAGGAAATGTGCCGATGTCCAGATTGCTGATTTCCAGTGATTCCATTTGACTCCCTTCGTCCATAATCTTTTGCAGGATCTCGCTGCTGAGTTTCTTTCCGGAAATGGAAGAACTCAGGGATAAGGCCGACACCTGTGACAGATCTATATTTACTAATTCCTCCAGTTTCTCCAGATTGAGTTCTTGCCCATCTGTCTTTTTGATGCGCACCTGATCTGCTGCCCGCATGGGCATGGATATCATTCCTGCTGACATGCTTTCCGAAGTACCTGCCTGTTCGATCACTTTTGGTGGTTCGGGAATAGGTTTTACCGTCGGTGGTGGTCCCTGTTTTTTCTTTTTCTTCTGTGCCGAAACGCTTAGCGTGAGTAATGATAGACTGAATACGATAATATATTTTTTCATGTGTGCGTTATCCTTTGTTGGTAAGACAAAGATGCACATTTTAAGACGAGTCTTTTCTGTAGATTTATATCTGATAGTTTTGGCTTACGATTCGTTGCACCTCGATGAATAATGGGTTTATAGTTTTTTGAGAATATGAAGGGAAAAGAGGGGGATTGTAACAGCTCCCTGATAAATCAATGATCAGGGAGTCTGTTGTTAAAGGGAGTATAATATTGAAATAGACACGGGATTATTTCGTTTCAATCTTGTATACGTAAATCGGGATTTCTTGACCCTTGACAGTGGATAATGACAGCTGTAAAGCATCTTTTCCCTGTGTCCATTTAATCGTTGATGGACTCCCTAGCAGCTTGAGGCTCTGGATCTCAAAACTGCCTTTTGCAAGTTCCGGGATGTCTATTGTAGCCGTTGTCGGACTCCGTACAAAGAGATAAATGGCCTTGCCTTTCTGTGTAAAGCGATAGTCTGACACGATTTCTTTGGACGTCGCATCATTCACAGCATCTTTCATGCCCACATTCTCCTTTTCGGCTATCTTTTTGTCGGCCTGTACGGCTTGCGCGGTTTGTTTGCCACTGCTCCAGACCCTGGTGCCGTAAATCGCTTCACCGTTGGTCTTCATCCAGCTTCCTATGGCTCGAAGATTTTCCTGACTTTCAACCGGCCAGGTGCCGTCGCCTTTGGGGCCGACATTGAGCAGCAGGTTGCCGCCCTTGCTCACGACCTCAATCAGGTTGCGCACCAGGAGTTCTGGGCTTTTCCATCTTGTATCATGTCTGTTATAACCCCAGTTTTCGCTCATCGTGATACAGGCCTCCCAGTTCTTCCGTGCTGTCGATACCAGCGACTGCTCGACAACGGCATAATCGCCAAGTCCATTACCTATCCGGCTGTTTATAATACAATCGGGCTGAATGGAGTGGATCAGATCTTTGATTTCCTGACTTTGTTTTTTGGTGATCAACTCGGGTGTATCAAACCAGATAATGCCGATGGGGCCGTATTGCGTCAGCAATTCGCGCAGCTGCGGTTTGACCTTATTTTCGACATACTTGTTCAGGTCTTTGGCATCTTCGTCGGGATAATCCCAGGTATTGCTGCGCCCAGCTTTGACAGGCCAGTTGGTGGGCACATCGGGGTTTTCCCAGTCGCGGCCAAGGGAATAGTAGAAGCAGAGCTTGAGACCGTATTTCTTGCAGGCTACCGCGAGTTCCTTCATCGGATCTCTTCCCCAAGGCGTACGCTTGACGATGTTATAGTCGCTGACAGCCGAATTGTACATCGAAAAACCATCGTGGTGCTTGGCCGTAATCACCAGGTATTTCATGCCGGCATCGTGGGCCATCTGCGCCCAGCGGTCAGCATCAAAGCCCGTTGGATTAAATTGATCGGCGATCTTTGCATAGGTCTTGACGGGAATCCGTTCGTACAACATAAAATGCTCGCCGCCTTTGGTAGGATGACCGTCCCAGTCGCCCGCGGTCTGGGAATAGAGTCCCCAGTGCAGAAATAGACCGAATTTTCCATCGATAAACCAGGAAGCGGGTTGGCTGGATAATTTCAATCCTGACAAAGCAAATAAGAGAACCAGCAATACCCTTGTGTTTCTTAAAAATAATTTATTCATCGTATTTACCAAATTTTCTAACGGCTTTGTACTTTCATGGATGAAACCTTATCGTTAAAAGTCGAGAGATAGGAAGACGAAGATGTGACAACAAGACTATCGCCCGTAAAATTATCGCCGTTGTATAAAGTTACTTTAACATTGGCACCAACTTTAATGGAGGAGACGCTATTGTCCGTCACGCCTTTAGCCAATAAATCTGCGGTGGTATATTGCCCTTTGCCAAAGCTTCCTTTCACACCGGCATAGGATGCATTGGAGTAGGTATATACCGAGTCTTGATTGGTCGTTATGAGATCGTTGACATAGTTGAATTCGTAAACATTAGAAGTGGTGTAGCCATTTTGCAATAATAATTTTACCTTAAGCTCATAAGGTGTATTGCCTTTGTAGTAGAGTTCATTAAGATCTATAGTCCCTTGGATGCTGCCCGAGGAAATCGGTGCAAATTTCCAGGTAACTGCATTGTAATCTTTGTTGGCTCCTGTACCTTCATTGTTCACATTGGGATCCATATAGACCAGTATCTCGCTCACAGGTAAATTTGACGTATAATTTCCTGTGATAAAGATTTTTTGCTGACTGTTATCAATAGTAAATTGAGGCTGTATCGAATAAGTAGGTGCCTGGTAAGGGGTAGCTGTCGCCGCCGCAGGCTGAAAAACTTCATTTCTATTGAGAATTGCTGCATCGGAACCCGTTAGAAAAGTAGGCTGTCCCTTGCTAAAACTTACATTACCGCTTCCCATTAAAGATGTCCCCAAGGTAGGTTCTTCGCTGACATACTTCGCGCGGTTATGGGGTAGATTTAATCCATGTCCCAATTCATGCAACATGCCGCCGAGGTAGTTTGAGCTTGGATTTGGAATGCCATTGACAGACATGGAGGAGTTATCTACAGCAAAGCAGTATTTTCCATAGCCATAGAAGGGTTGGCTGTTATCGCCATCTGTTCTTGCAGGCAACAGCACTAAATAGTGATTGTTGGATGAAAATTGGCTTGGGTGGGCAGCTCTGTATGTGTTAATCTCATTAATAATTTTACCAGCTGATATGGCTGAGCTGTAGGGGTAGTCTGCTTGGGCGCCCGCCGCCGGGATTTCAATGATGTTAACCAGACCCGTAGAATCTTTTGCCAGACCCAGATAGCTATTGTAACCATAGCGTGCCATCTCATTATGCATCCAGTTCTGGAAATGGACAAATAGCTGAGACAACCGTGTTTTGTAGCCGGGTAAGGCGGGATTGTCTGTAGGGACAAACATGACGATATTGAGATTTACTGGATTAGTTACAAATGAAAGGTTGGAAAGGGAGGTGTCTATAACGCCATTCGATGATGCTTTTAACCGTTGGGTTTCTGGAGAATTTTGTTCTACCAATGGCTTTGAACAGGCGAAAAAAAGTGATAGGACTGTGATGGACAAGGCAAATACGTTCATGATTTGGATCCATCTTTTTTTTGTTTGTTTTGTCATAATTTTTGAAGTAAATAATTTATAAATGTTAATGCGTATTGTTGGCTTATCAATAATAAAAACACAAATCTTTGGTAAGGAATGGGGTTTGATCTACCGGATTGGCGTTTAAGTCAATCATTTTCATAATTTGCAAAGTAGTAAAGTGAATAATCTTATGTGTTCGGATGAAGACTACCAGACAGGTATGCCTGATAGTCTAAATTAAACACTAATTAACAAATGGTCATCTCTTACCATTATTTTTTCGAGCATTGTGAATGCCGACTGTTACTTGGTTACATTGACAATATACCATACATTCAGTTCGCCAGATCGTATGGTGACGGTATCCTTGCCGACAGTTAAACCGGTAACCAGGCCCGTACTGCTATAGGTTGCAATTTCTGGATGTTTGTTGCTATAGGACGCCTCAGTGACGGTACGGTTTCCAGGATTGACCGCTAGATTGATCTGTAGCGGTGTTCCGATTTTAACAGGAATCTGCATGAAGCCCCCCGAAAGGACCGCTTCCCGAACAGTCAGATTATCTTTAATGGGCCCCAGATCCTTTTTGCATGCGTTCAACCCCATAGTTACACATAGCAGGCTAATCGACAGGTAGATATATACTTTAATTTTCATGATGTTATTTTTTTTTATTCATATTATTTTGCACCCAACCATCCCGGATTCTGAACCAGCTGATTACCGTCCAACGTGAGATCATATAAAGGTAACGGCCAATAATAACGGTAGTCTGCCCATAAGGCGACACCATTTGTAATGTTGGCACTCCTTGGATAAGCAATGATAAATCCATTATTATCCAAAAAGATGTCTTTATTGACTTCTTCTTTTAGGGCGATAATAGGTTTGGCGGTATGAGTACCATCGTACAATTTTCCTTTTTCAGCTGTAAATTTCATGCCGCGTAAGGGAACTGTCATCAGATTGCCGGCTTTCCAGCGCATCAAATCTTCGTAACGACGGTCTTCCAATACCATTTCTATACGGCGTTCGCGTCTGATTTCACGGATGATGGGGCTAACGGCATAATCAAGCTTGGTGGCGTAGATCTCATCGAGCCTTGGATCAGCAGGAAGGTTGCCAAGCTCGAGCTTGCTGCTTGGGTATTTTGCAAAGTCGAATCCTGCACGTTGGCGTAACAGATTGATCGTCCGATCCAGGTCATTCTGTGTCAGGGTGCCTAAAATGGCTTTGGCTTCTGCCAGCATGAGCAGCACCTCGCCGTAGCGGAATTCGATCGCCGTCTGTTGTCCGTTCGTTGTTGCTTCGTTTTCGGTCCGGTCACCCATCCAGTGCTTGATGGGTAGATAACCCGTTACAGTTGTGCCACCACTCACATTATAGGATAATCGAGGATAGGTGATGCCATTTTTCTCCAGGCTGGTAGTCCCGTCGGTCCTGTTGAATAGTGACCGGTTTTCTCCTGGATAATTGATGGTCTGTTTCAACCGTGGATCGCGGTTCTCCAGTTCGGACCATAGGCCATCATATCCTTTGAAAAGTGGGTTGGCAGTATAGCTTCCTGCAGATCCTGAAGTATAGATCGGTTTACCGTCAATACATAAGTATTCGTCTATGAGACCCCGTGTGGCTCCACCAGCTGGCCGCCCGCCAGAAATACTGTTGTTCTGATCCCAATAACGCTGGGTCGCGTGACCAACTACCGTACCATCATAGACGCGTGCGAGGATGGCCTCTTTATTGCCATCGGAGTTTGGATCTTTCTTAAAAGTAAATAGTTTCCAGTAGGGTGTTTCACCGGTGGCATACAATTGATATCTGCCAGATGCAATGATCTTTTCACAGGCATCTACGGAAGCCTCCAGAAAGGATTTTGCTGTACTCTGTAACGATAATTCGTTATGATAGGTTCGGAAGGAGCCTTCAAACAGGCCTATTCTTGCTTTTAGAAATAAGGCCATATCCTGGTTGATACGCCCATCTGGCCGGCCGGTAACACCTTCTAGACCCGCAACAGCCAGATCGATAGTCTTCATCAACGAGTCGGCAACTACCGTTCGTTTATCTCGTGGTTTGTACAGTTCTTTGCTATCGATGTTGAGGTCACTTGAAAACCAGGGCACATCGCCAAACAGCATCAGCTTGCGGTAATAATCCATGGATTTGAAGAAATAAGCTTCCCCGATATATTTGTTCAGTCGGGTAACGTCATTATTTACCGCAGGCAATGCATTGCGGTAGTTCTTGATGAAATAATTGACTGAGCGCAGGTTTTCCCATGTCCAATCAACTGAAGTACCTGCATTTGGCGGAATAAAGGTGTTGTCCATCATATTGCTAATGTTACCGTAGCGGACCATATTGTCGGTCATAAAGTCGGAAGCCAACAAATGGCTGCCCCCGACAACATTGGGGTTGACTTTGGCATCAGCCCAGCCAGAACCGTGTCCTAGAATATAGCGGTTATAGAGATTATTGAGGTATAATGTCAACTCTGTTTCGGTATGTAAGGAGTTGTCGTTTGATAGTTCAGTTTCGGGACTTAGCTGTAAAAATTTATCGTTACAGGACTGCGTCAGCAAAAGGGAGGAAGCTGTTGCAATCACGATCAATCTGAATATATTTTTTTTCATAGTAGTAATGGTTAGAATACAATTTGGGCTCCAAAAGCAATAGATCTTTTTTGTGGATAGTCGGCAGATATCTGATCGACATCAAAAATTGTTGGTATTTTTGTAATTTCAAAGATGTTGTAACCGGCAAGAGTGAAACGCAATCGTTCAACGCCAAATCGTTTGGTCAGCTCCTGCGGTAAGGTATAGCCTAAAACTGCTTGTTTCAGTCTCAGATAGGCCCCATTGATCAGGTATCTATCCTGCACGTTGACTGAGGAGCCATACATCGGAAATTCAGCATCTGTACGATCGGGAGTCCAGGATCTTTCATACATCCATTTTGAACCTGCTCCACCGCCCCAGTAAGACGATAAGCCGGCCCAGATATCACGTTTCAGTACACCTTGGAACAAGAAATCGAGATCGAAATGTTTATATTGCACGTTTCCGGTGATACCAAATCGATACCGCGGTGTGGAATTTCCAATGACGACACGGTCGCCCGGATTTGCCAGTGTGTTCAAACCGGCATCTATTTTCCCATCTGGAATGCCCTCGGGTCCGCCGAGATCCTGATACCAGATATATCCCGGATAGAGAGTTCCTTGATAAGCTCCATTGTAGATCCAGTTACCATTGCTTTCGTTTCGTCCGGCAAAATCACTTTCTTGCAGGATGCCACCGGTACGATAGCCCCATATTTCGCCAATCGTTTTACCATCGTACATGACCTCCCTGCCCGAAGAATTGGTAATCATCATGCTGGTATTAGCGGCGTAATGCTGTACTTTGGTCAGGTAGTCGGATAGATTGAGGCCCACCCGGTAGCGTAGATCGGGATTGATGGTCTGTTTCCAAAGGAAGGAAAGTTCAAATCCTTTTGTTTCCAGAATACCTGAGTTCTCCAACGGCGCGGCAGTGCCCAATGTCGTCGGAAATGAGGCACTTCCATCGGTCAGGATATCGGTGGTCTTTCTGTTGTAATACTCAAACGTGACATCAAGTCTATTTTTGAGAAATGTTCCATCAAAACCGACGTTCCATGTGCGCGCTTTTTCAAAAGTAAGGTAAGGGGATACAAGGCCCGGAGGGTCGATATAGACAATTTGCTGCCCATTGATTAAGTAAGGAGCCTTGCCCGTATTCATTGTTGCCTGATAAGGATAGATGGATGACGGCTGGTTTCCTAATTTCCCCCAGCTTCCGCGCAGTTTCAGTTCGTTGAGCCAGTTCTTAGTTTCAGCCATAAAATCCTCCTGCGATATCCGCCATCCGGCAGAGAAAGAAGGAAAAGTGACAAATCGGTCTTTTTTGGTAAACTTAGCGCTCCCGTCATAGCGTAGATTGCTCTCAAAGAAATACTTCTCAGCAAAGTTATAGTTTACACGGCCAAACACGGCACGTCCAGCCAGGGTGTATGCATTTCGGGATACCGTATGTAAAGAAGGATCCTCGGCAGCATCCGGGTTCTGTATATCTGGCGAGATCAGTTTTCTGAATGTATTGGTGATCTGATTATATTTTGTCTGCTCCTGATTGTAACCGACTACAGTCGAAAAATTGTGTTTCCCGGCCCAGGTCTTCTTATAATCAGCATAGATGTTCACCAAATATTTATTGGTGTTATTGTTGTCAAAATAAGCGCGGTTTTCTGCAGCCTCAGCCTGTTGGGAAGTGTATTGCCAGGAGTCTACGACCTGGTTGAATTTTGGGCTGTATCGGCTCAGGCTGTAAGACTGCGGCTGATAACTCAGGTCGGCTTTTAATTTCAGTGTATTTGGAATTAGGGTAAATTCAGGGGAGATCAACAGCGATACTCTCCTATCCATCGACTGGTTGTTTGCACCATAGCTTAACCAGGAAAGAATGTTGTCTGTGTAGGTGTTAGGCAAGGGATCGTTTGGTCCCGTTTGGATAGGCATATTGATGTTTTTATTTGTCTCACCCATCATGGCCGACCAGATGCTTCCCTTACCGCCGACGATATAAGGACTATTGAAATTTGTTTGGTCAAAACCTATTTTTCCAAAAACGCTGAACCAGTTATTTACTTTGGCATTGATGTTCATCAGCGCATTGTAGCGTTTCAGCTTATCGGTGTTGATCTTGTACATGCCCGATTGGTTTTGTAATCCCCCGGAAATATAGTAGTTGATGGACTCGGCACCGCCGCTCAAGTTCAGCGTATGTTTTTGCATCGGAGTCCATTTTTTGACCGCTTCCTCAAAGGGGTTAACATTCGCTACCCAAATGATGCTATTTCCTTCCTGATACCAGGCATTTTCAGGCGTGGGATTATCCATGTATTTTTGGATCATCTCTAGTTTCTTTTCATCTGCTGTACCTGGCTTTCCATTCGTCCATAAGGTCCTATCCATACCTGATTTCTGGATCTCATAGGCATTGAGGATATCAGGTAGCCCCGAAGGGGTGTCAAAATTGGAATCGAAGTTATAGGCGATCTTGCCTTTTTGATTGAATTCACCCCGTTTGGTTCGTACCAAGATAACGCCATAGGCTGCTTTTGTACCATAGATGGCTGCCGCGGAGGCGTCTTTGACAAAAGACATGTCCATGATGTCATTCGGGTTGAGCTGATTCAGGGCACCGGTAGAGCTTTCTACTCCGTCTATGATCACCAAAGGATCACCATTGACGGATTCAAACACCTGCGTATTGCTATTATAACTCATGGAGGTACCACCCCGTAAGTTAAACCCCGGGGTACTGTTTGGCGAACCATTTCCGAAGGTGATATTCAGATTGGGAACCAAACCCTGTAAAGCCTGCCCGATATTGGCAACCGGCCGATTCTCAAAAGCTTCTTTACCGACATGTGAAATGGCTCCTGTCAGGTTGACTTTCTTTTGTGTACCAAATCCGACCACAACAACTTCCTCCAATGCACTATCGTTTTCTTCTAAGCTGATCGCCAAAGCGCCGGCTGTCGCACTGGTGAAGTGGACGGTTTGCGGTTTGAAGGAAAGGTGCGAAATGCTCAGTGTACCCTCAGCTTGGACGGATTGCAGAGAAAAGCTTCCTTTGCTATCGGAAGAGGTTCTGCTGTTGCTTCCGTTGATGCTGATTGTCGCATTTTCAATGGGTTTACCGTCTTTTTTGGAAATCAACTGCCCTTTTATCGTATACTGTTGTTGCTTGGGCTGAAGGGAAGTTTTCGGAGCGCTCGGCAAGACGATTATATGGTTTTTATGCATTTCAAACTGCAGGGGCAGCTCGTCTGAAAGTTGTTTGAGTACGCTTTCCAGTTTTTGGTTGGAGACGTCGACATTTACCTGCTTAAGATCATTAAAGAGGCTTTCATCATAAAAGAAATGATAACCAGTCTGTTTTTTGATTTCGGTAAAAACTGATTTTAAGTTACCCCTATTGATATGTAAGGTGACTTGCTGTGCTTCCGTCTTGCCGTACACACCATAGGTAAATAATAAACCTAGAAACAAGGTTGCTTTCACCTTTTTTGAAATGAGGGGTGCAAAGCTAGGCTGCACCATTCGGTTCCCGAATAGGTAATCTTTGCATTTGATAAAGTAATTCATATTTTCAGTAATAGGGTTGGTTTTTTGGTTTTAATTCTAGTACAGATGTTATTCCTTGTGCTGCTTATAGCAGCAACCGTATTTGTTGTTAGGTAAATCTTTACATCATATTGGATCCTCCTTTGGTTTTAAAAATTGGTTTATCTTGTTTGGTTTTTATTCTTTACGGTGACAGTTTTTCTATCGATTCCAAATTCGACGCCGGCTCCGCGTCTGATCAATTCCAGGGCTTCGGCCAGGCTTACACTGCGGCTGATACTTCCCCCAAACCTTTTTTTGCTGATCTGACCCTGATAGATGACCTGAATATCGTACCAGCGTGCCAGCTGCTCCATAATGTCCTGAATCTGGTCGTGTTCAAAATAAAAATAGCCATGTTGCCAGGCGGTTTCTTTTTCAATATTTGCCTGAGTAACACGCATGTTGCTGCCATCGAATTCGACTTTCTGTCCGGGAATAATCTGTCTGCTGCTCTGATTTTTATTGGTCAGCTGGATGCTGCCGTTGATCAGGGTCACATTGGAAGCCGTATTGCTGTAGGCCGTCAGGTTGAAAGCAGTGCCCAGGACCTTGATGTCGCCATGGGCGGTACTGACAATAAAAGGCCTATCTTTTTCATGGGCAACTTCAAAGTATGCCTCGCCGCGCAGTTCAACCTGACGTATCGACTTGCCGAAGGCCAGGGGGTAGCTCAGTTCAGAGGCCGAATTGATCCAGACTTTGGTGCCGTCGGGCAATACCATGCGATAGAAGCCCGACTCAGGAACGCTTAAGGTGTTTTTTAGGTTGGCAAGTTCTGCTTTTCCGCTACTAGGCTTATAATGCAACTGTCCGCCGCTGACCTGGAGCTGTTCGCCATTCTTTTCATGGAGAGTCGTCTGTTCTTCCGATAAGGCGACAACTTTACCGTTGGATAGGGTAAGGGTGGCTTTTTGTCCACCGGGTAAAACATCATTTTTATAGTGGTATACCTGATCGGGAACGAGTTGTTTGTCTTGGTTGGTCTTTTGTAGAAACAAGGCTACTCCAACAAAGACAAGCAGGCTGGCCGCTAAACCTATAAAGATGCCGAGTCGCGGCATATTCTTGCCAAATAGACGGCGGGCAGGTCTGATGGATTCCCGGGATAGAATATTGGCTCTTGCCTGATCGAGGTCCAGTCTATCCCAGAACTGTGCATCGCTGGATCTGACCCCCTGACTGGTATATCGGTCCCATTGATCACGCAGGCTGGGATCGTCGTCAAAGATCTTTTGTAGGGCCTGCCTGTCGGCTTGGCTCAGTGTCCCGCTGAAGTGTTTTACTAAGAAATCGACGAGTACAAATTGGTCATCCTTCATCATGTTCAATTGGTGGTATAAATAGAGGAGCCGCAGCTGGTACAAAAGGATGGAAGCGAAATTGAAAAAAAATATAAAATATTGTTATTCAGGAAGTAAAAATAACAAAAGTATCAGCAGACGGGCATCGAGACGTGTCCTTAGAAGCTGAATGGCTCTTTTTTTCTGGCTTTTGACGGTATTGATGGAAATGGATAAGTTATTGGCGATTTCATCGTTGGAAAGTTTCTCGAAAACAGCCATATGTAGTACCTGCCTGCAGCCTTGTGGCAGCTGATTGATGGCTTCCATCAGCTGGTGGATGACTTCAGCCTGTATCATGGCATCCATGACCGTCTGTTCTTCGATCATGTCTTTGTCGAGCTGATCGACGTATCTGTTCCTCGTTTTTTCGCTACGGATTTGTTTGAGGCAATTGTTGCGGACGGCGATGAAAAGATAGCTTTTGCGCGCATGTTCCTCTTCGGGCAGGGTATTGCGCCCTTCGCAAAGTCCGGCAAAAAAGCTCTGTACAACATCCTCGGCTTGAGCTTCGTCGTGAAGGATATTGTTTGCAAAAAGACAAAGCTGTCGGTAATATTGCTGAAAAAGGGATTCAATATTGTAGGGTAAAGCTATCTGCAAGTTTTTACAACCAGTTTAATCAAGTATTAAGAAATCTACATAACAGGGGCTCCGGGAGCACGGTATAAATATAGGGAAATATGCTTGGGTTTTGGAGCGGGAGGGGGGCACAGTTATTTTATTTCTTCGAAAACGATTGAGTACCGGCTGCTGTTCAGCTGTTGACTTCGATTCGGTCTATAGGTGACGCCAGCATTTGTCTAGTGGCTTACGGGGAGTGCTACTGCAGAACTTTCTTTTGGTTATTAATTTTTTATGTATAGAGTTAAATTCATTATGGTTTTTTGCCTGTATTTTATTAGCTTTATGCAATCATTTTTTGCTATTTAATTGTTCGCTCGGCCTCCAAATTCGATGTTCTCTTGAATAGAAGAATTGAAACTTTAATCCAATTTCTGTAAATTATATCATAACTTATTGTTAGTTAATTTTCATAGATAATGAATCATTTCACGTTACAATCTGCTGTATTCATATTTTTGTGCTGGATATTTGTTTACCCTGCAGTAGCGCAGCAGCAGACATTTCCGCAAAAAGAAGATTATTCAAAGTTGCTGGAACGCGCCGCAAAGGAAAATAAGCCGATGTTTTTGGTGGTTCATCAAAGGGATGATCAGTTTATACCGTTTAGAGGATCTGTTTCAAAAACAGCAGAAGATATGCTCAGTACGCAGTTTGTGTCGGGAATCGTTCAGGTGGATCGGGATGAATTTGACCATCCATTGCAACGGGTTTTCTATTTGAATAAACCGATGTACCTTGTGACCGATAAGGATGGAATTCCTATTTTGCGGTTGGATAGGGCTGTTGATGGAGGAGCTGAGTTGGAAAGACTACTAGATTCGGTCAATACACTTGCAAAAGCTGAAACTCTCGGTAAGCTCATGGCGCAATATCGAAAAGGGATGCGTCAGCAGTCTCTGCTGAACAAGATACTCCGCTACAACCAGACGTTTGATCAATATACAGATCAGCAGCTATTGAGCGACTATATAGCGCAGCTGACCATAGAACAATTGAATAATTTTGAGACAGTTATATTTTTATTGAGCTGTGGTCCTGTATATAATAGCAAATCGTATTTACTGGCACGCACCAATAGCAAAATGGTGGATAGCCTCTATTCCTCTTTGCCATTACCGGTTCGTAAAAAGATAAACAACAGAATTATCCAGCGGACATTCCGGGAATCGCTTGACCAAAAAAACTTTTCTTTGGCCCAGGAGGTTGGTTACTTTGCCTATACGACATGGACGCCTAATTATTTGCGTGGATCTAATTCGCAGGCTTTTTATCCCTTGGAATATAAGCGGCTTATGAAAGATAGCCTATCTTATATCCAGATGGCGCGGAACTATTACGATCAATCATTTTATCGGGTTGATCCTGATTCATTGTCCCGAATAGATTTTGCGCTAGATCGACAGATCCAGTTTACACGAAACCGTCTTTTATTGGACAGTGCGCAAAACGCAGAATTCAAGTCTCTAGTGGGTAAGGGACGTAAATATTATCAGGATGACCAGGCAACTAATTTAAATTACGGTGCGCAACAGATCCTGGCTTTTGAAAAAAATAACCCGGAAGTTATATTTGATGCGATCCGTTGGCAAAAGAAAACGATTGATCTCAAACCTGATGTGCCCGCATTCCGTTATACGATGGCTTTATTGTTGTATCGGGTTGGCTTTTATGCGCAGGCAGAAGCAGAACAACAAAAAGCGCTGGAGCTATCGAAGCCCTATAAATTGTATCACAAAAAAATGCAGAGCGTATTGAAGCAGATAAAGTCCCGGCATTTATGATCAGGGCTAATTTGGAGCAGGCGCTGTATTTAAACGGATAGGAATTGAATACTGTACGCGTACAGGCATGCCATACTGATAACCTGGGGTCCATTTTTCGGCTTTCTTCAGTACTGCTATACCACTTGCTGCTGTTCCATAGCCGAGGTCATTAATCACTTCAAATTCATTTGCCAGACCATTTTTTTCAATGACAAAACTGATGAGAAGTTGTCCTGATACTTTTGCATTTAAAGCTTCTTTGGGGTATTTATAATTCTGGGCAATAAAGATCATGAGGTTTTTTATCCCACCAGGATATTCCGGTTGGACATCCCGCTGCGTATAGGAGTGCACATTGCCCATACTATCTGTGCTGGTGCCTTTGCTTAATACACCTTTTTCGTACCATTCCTCAAACTTATTTTTACCTTTTTTTAAAGTACCTTCCCAATGTCCTTGACGTAAACCATCAATATATTGCCCTTTTTCACTATTTATGCTGTCTTTAAATTCGAACATGCCGTTTCCATTGACAATCTGTTGGCGGCCTGTTGAATCAGCATAATAGATTAGTCGGCTATGCTGGTCCTGAAAAAGAAATTCGTTGGGGCTGGCTTCAGAACTGGAGAAAAACCTAATTTCTTTTAAAAGACCATTTTCGTAGTATCTTTTTAACGTATCGCTCAGTTTATTGTCTTTATATCCTGCTGATACCGCTAGGTTGCCATTGTTGTGATAACTTTCCATAATGCCTTCCAGATATAATCTTCGTGGGTCAGCTACTTTGGTCCATCCATGTCTTTTTAAATTGCCATTTGGATAGTATTCGTTTAATTCGTGAAGCCCCAGCTCGTTTGTTGATAAACGGATGATGTTGATGTAAGCTGCCGAATCTTTGACTGCAGTAAAACCACGATTTTTCTTAATGTAGCTGACGATTGTTTCCTGTGCTTTTGAAGGAATCACAAGGGCCGTAAAAAGGAGAAAAATAATGTATTTATGTATATTTAAGGGATAATAATGCATGATATGGTTAATTTTATTTAATCAAATATATATTTTTTAGGTGAAATAATCTGCAGTGTTGGACAAACTATTTCAAGTGGAATGATGTACTCTAAGTAAAAGATTATGAATAATTCACATATACAGAAAATTGCCCGTTATGGTCTAGGTACCTTTTTGATGGTGGCGGGAATTGGACACCTAACTTTTGCTCGCAAGGAATTTCAGGCACAGGTGCCAGATTGGGTGCCGATCTCCAAAGATGATACGGTCGTATACTCTGGCTTTGCTGAAATTGCTTTGGGGGCTGCCTTGATTTTGGCGCCTGCTAAACAGCGTTTGAAGGTCGGGAAAATTGCTGCGGCTTTTTTTACAGCCGTATTCCCCGGAAATATCGCGCAATATAAAGACCGCCGTGACGGGTTTGGTTTGGATACCGATGGTAAACGGCTAGCGCGCTTGTTTTTTCAGCCGGTATTGGTCGCCTGGGCATTAAAAAGTACAGGTAAAAGATGATCGGGGGGATATGGCCGACAAAGATTCGATGCAAAATTCCAAAAAAACAAACGATTTGCTTCGTGGATCTGTCTTATAGATATCCAGATGAAGGATAACTTAGTTAGTAAGGCCCGGTGTTCCATTTTCACCCGGCCTTTTTTGTGTCCGTTTAAATAGTTATATTCGCATACTACATATATAGTAACTAACCTATAAATAACGAACCGGATGGAAGAAAAGAAATTGGATGAATTGACCAATGAAGAGTTGTTGGTCCTCCAAAAAAAATCTAAGCCCAATAAAATAATCAATGCATCGATCATTGGTTTTTGTCTGGGTATCGCAGGCTACAGTATTTTCGTTGCCGGCATAACCTGGCCCACGATTTTCCCCCTGATATTAGCTGTTATTGCTTTTAAATATTTTGGCAAAAATGAAAAAGCAGTGGATGCGGAATTGAAAGCCCGAAATCTCAAATAGAAAAAAGAAAACCATTGCAGTTGCTCTGTTGTTTATTTTAGAAAAAACAGCAGAACATGAGAAGGGAACAAATAGAAGCATGGATAGCTCAAGGCTATAATGTGCTGGATCATCGGAAACCTAAAGTCGTACAGGGTGATATCTGGGCGTATCTCAATCACTGTGATGGCCACGGTACAGATGTGCATGCGCTTTCTGAATTGCAGCAATGGTCGGACAGAGAACTTGCGGAAATGGAGCTGAAAAAATATGCCGATCAGTATGGACAAATGGGCGAAAAGCTGTTTCTGCGTAATGAAGCAATCCGAAATAAAGAATTTGATAAATATGAGGCATTCCTCCTGCTATTCTTTCCGGACAGTGTCGAAAAAGAGGTAGAGGAAGCCCGGTTTTTGGCCGACCGTGTAAAACGTGTCAGCAAGGAAGAAATGGAGAAATGGGTGCAGGCCAATACGGTCAACGTGCTAATCTCGGATCTGCATTGTTTGGATTATGGTGCCATTATGAGCGGGATGGTCATCCCATCTGAAGATGTGGTCAGCTATACCGATGATGGACTTAGCGATACAATTGATTGCCATGTTACACCGATGGAATTTTTCTCCCATACCAACCATGACTATTACTGGATTGACCCAGTCATAAAGGCCTAGTTTAAACTAGGCCTGTTTTTTGTAAAGCTCGTATTAAGCCACGATTTCTATTGGATTACCCTCCGGATCAAGTATCACACTTTCATAATAGCCATCGCCCGTCGTTCGCGGTTCACTTTCAACGGTATAACCATCAGACCTCAATCGTTCTGTAAGCGTATCGACAGCTTCTTTCCCACCAACGCCAATAGCCACATGGGTATAACCTCTGCTCAAACTCCTGTTGACGGCTTGCGCTGTAATATCCATGCGTTTCATGATCTCCAGTCGCGCGGTACCTTCTTTAAATACCAAAAAATAGGATGAAAATCCTTTCATTGGATTGTGATACTTTTCCCCGCTGACGGTACCGAAGTACCGGGCGTAAAACTTACGTATTTTCTCCAGGTCATCAACCCATATTGCAATGTGTTCTATCCGCATAACAACCTTTTAGTTATATCATATTGCAATATTATGCAAATTTGCATAATATTGCAATATAAATTTTTTTTTTAATATGGTGGGCAAAACGATAATTAGGGCAAAGATAGCCACACAGGTCATGTTTTTGGTATGTGGTCTAGCCTTGTCAAGTTGGGCGCCGATGGTACCCTTTGCGAAAGATCGGCTGGGTCTCAATGATGGTGAGCTGGGACTGCTCCTCTTGTTTTTAGGTGGCGGCGCGCTGTTAACGATGCCCCTTTCTGGGTTTTTAATCGGGAAAATCGGAAGCCGAAAGGTGATTTTGATCGCAGGACTCATTGCCGCTCTCGTGCTCCCTGTACTGCTGGCGGTAACGAATAGCTATCTGATGGCGGGTGTTCTTTTTATATTTGGTTGCAGTATAGGGGGGATAGATGTTGCCATGAACGCACATGGTGTGCAGGTTCAGAATGCGATGGGCCGGCCTATTATGTCGTCGTTGCATGGACTATTCAGTGTGGGCGGTCTATTTGGATCAATTGGCTTGGGATTCTTGATCAAGATGGGGTTAAATCCCATTTATGCGGCAGTTACGATAGCGATTCTATTGGTGTTGCTGCTGCTCTTACAGTATCGGAAGCTACTGGATTACCAGAAGGAAAAGGAGATAATTGCACGTTTTTCCCATATTGACGAAACCAAAGTATCCAAGGGTAAATTTCAATGGTTCAGGTGGAGTGTATTGATACTCGGACTGATGTGTTTTATTGCTTTTCTGTCGGAGGGTGCAATGCTGGATTGGAGTGCGATATTCTTACGGGATCACAAAGGTGTTTCTCCGGAGTTTACGGGAATCGGATATGCCGCATTTTCGATAGCGATGGCAGTCATGAGGCTACAGGGGGATCGGTTGGTCAGTAAGTTGAATAGTCATGTTGTCGTGATCGGTGGGAGCCTGTTGGCTGCGTTGGGGATTTTGATCGTGGTAGGCAGTCTCTGGTTATCCTTAACGCTCTTTGGGTTTGTCTTATTGGGATTAGGTGCTGCTAATATTGTTCCGGTATTTTTTAGTGAGGGCGGCCGTATAGAAGGACTTTCACCAACAATTGCAATTCCGGTTATTTCAACGATGGGTTATGCCGGCCAGCTGGCCGGACCAGCACTTTTAGGGGCCATCGCACAGTATTTTTCTTTGATCATTGCTTTCGAAACAATAGCTTTGCTCTTTATAGTGGTAGCCCTTATCTACAAAATTAGGAAGTAACATGATGTTGAAAGAAGAACGCTTTGAGATCATTCTCCGTGAATTGGAGAGCCGGAGGAAGGTTAAATTTGAAGAGTTGGCCGTGTTGCTGGCTGTATCGGAAGATACCATCCGCCGGGATATAGACCTTCTCTATCGTAATGGACTGCTTTCCAAAACTAGGGGCGGGGCCATGCTCCGCGAAAAAGACCCGCTCACTTTTCAGGATCGGCAATCGTTTCTGACCAAAGAAAAGGATGTTATTGCGCTAAAAGTCCAGCAATTTCTAAAAGATGGAATGACTGTATTTGTGGATGGCGGTACTACGATCTGGGCGGTTGTGAATGCCATGCCATTGGATATCCGGGTCAGAATGATTACCAATAATTTTTCCATCGTGCCGCTGATTGAAAAATTTAAGAATGTAGAACTGATCTTTTTGGGGGGCAACTATGAATCTGATCTGGCAGTGACCTCAGGGGTAACCACCTGCGCGGAGGTTGCTAAATACAATGCTGATATTTTTATTATGGGAACTTGTGCCGTAGATCCAGACCTTGGAGTCTCCGCGATTTCGGCTACAGATGGCGAAACGAAAAAGATGATGGTGCAATGTGCCCGGAAGACTATCGCGTTAGCTAGCCGGAACAAGCTTTATCAAGGTGAACTGTTTAGGGTCTGCAGTATAGATTCGCTCAACGCATTGATTACAGATCTGGACTCAAATGATCCTAAACTGAATCCCTTTAGAAACAAGGATCTCCAGATTGTCTAAACTAGCTGAAAATAGCATCTAAATTCCATACTCACAGGTTGGCAAACAGAATCACAAAATATTGTCAACAGTGTTTTACAATGTAGCGTTGTTCGGCAGCATGCGCCAATGTATGCTGTAGATCTACGACGTCGCCGATAACAATGATGGCAGGATGTCCGATGTTATGCTCTTTGCTTATTCTCACGAGGTCTTTAGCTTTGCATAAAACATGTTTTTGTTGCGGCAAACTAGCGTGTTGTATGATAGCGGCGGATGTTTCACCTTTGCCATAGAGTACATAAGTGCGGGCGATTTCATCGAGCTTGCGCATGCCCATATAGATTACCACAGTGGATTTGCTCTGAACAGCCAGGGTTAGATCTGTTGCCAGGCTGCCATCTTTTTTCATTCCTGTCAATGCCCAAACGCCTTCGCTGATGCCACGATGTGTCAACGGAATATTGTTGATTCCAGCGCCTTGCATACTGCTAATGCCTGGGATATAAGAAACTGCTATGTTCTTTCCCTGTACCGTAAGCCATTCTTCAAAACCTCTTCCAAACAGATAGGGATCGCCACCTTTTAGACGCACTACATTGTCATAGCGTTCGCAATAATGTAAGATAAGTTCATTAATTTCTTCTTGTGGTATATACTTTCCGTAAGGATGTTTGCCAACATAGTGTTTAATACAGTTTTTATCTGCGATTTGAAGGATTTCTTCATTAACTAAGTTGTCATAAAGGATAACTTCTGCGTTTTCTATTGCTTTATAAGCTTTCAGTGTAAGTAATTCGGGGTCGCCGGGACCAGATCCTACAATAAATAGCGATGTTGCGCTTAATTTTTTCATGTTATTGTTCTTTTTGATTGTAAATAATATGTAAATCTATTAAAAAATCTGATATAAATCATAAAAATTGAAATTTTTACATGTTTTTTTATGAAAAAATATTATAAAAATCATATTTATTTTGATTTTTTAATTTTTTATTACATAAATTAGTGGTGTTGAAAGTATAAATTGATTTTTTACAGCAAAAAACTAAAATTATGTATACAAAAAAGATTGTTATTGTCGGAAATGGTATGGTTGGTAATAAGATTTGTGAAAAATTAAAGCAGAAATCTAATAATCTAGATATAATTGTATTCGCGGAGGAGCCAATTCGAGCATATGACCGGGTTCATTTGACAGATTACTTCAAAATTTCGTCAATGAACGAACTTTTCTTGTTGAAAAATGAGTGGTATGTAGAAAATAATGTGAAAATTCATTTAGATGATCCAATTGTTGCTATAAATCTCTTAAAAAAAGAAGTAGAATCCTTAAAAGGTACCACGGTCAGTTATGATTATCTGGTCTTTGCGACAGGCTCTGCCCCTTTTGTTCCTTCCATTCCAGGGATGGAGAAAGAAGGGGTTTTCCTCTACCGTACTATTGAAGACCTGGAGTTGATCAAAGCTTATGCGGCGAAAGTTAAAATTGGTACGGTCATGGGGGGAGGACTTTTGGGGCTTGAAGCCGCTAAAGCATTGGTGGATCTTGGTTTGGAAGAAACGGCTGTAATCGAATTTGCTCCGCGCCTAATGCCGCGTCAGATTGATGATAGTGCGAGCGTGCTTTTACAAAATAAACTTGCAGAATTGGGCTTAAGTTGCCTATTGCAAAAGACGACAAGCCAATTGCTAGGGGATGATCGTCTGACGGGAATCGCTTTTCAGGATGGCTCGTCGATTGAAACGGATTTATTGGTGATCTCTGCTGGTATACGCCCACGTGATGAGCTCGCCAAGAAAATTGGATTGGCCGTCGGTGAACGGGGCGGAATAGTGGTTAATGCACAGATGCAGACTTCGGATCCTGCTGTGTATGCCATTGGCGAATGCGCACTGGTAAATGATATGATCTATGGTTTGGTAGCACCGGGTTATGAAATGGCTGAAATTGCCGCATCTCATATCGTCGGGGAAGAGAAATCCTTTAAAGGATTTGATATGAGTACCAAACTGAAACTGATGGGGGTAGATGTGGCCAGCTTTGGGGATCCTTTCATCAGTGAACCTTATGCACGGACTATCTTGCTGGAGGATCGTAACAAAGGCATTTATAAAAGACTGAATGTTAGTACCGACGGAACCCGTTTGCTCGGAGGGATACTTGTTGGGGAGGCGGCAAGTTATAACATGTTGCTGCAAATGGTAAACAACAGCCTCCCTTTGGCCGAACATCCGGAGCTTCTGCTCTTTGGTGAGCTGCGTGAAAGCAAATCGACTGCCAATGGGTTGGAGGCCCTGCCTGATCAGGCCTTGATCTGCAGTTGTGAGGGAGTGACCAAAGCGCAGATTTGTGATGCGGTGATCACTGGTCATTGTGAAAATGCAAATGCGGTAAAGAAATGCACGAAAGCCGGATCGGGATGTGGCGGCTGTGTGCCTATGGTGAATGATCTGGTTAATTACACCATGAAACAGCAAGGGAAATATATCAGGAATACCATCTGTGAACATTTCGATCTGAGCCGTCAGGAACTATATGATCTAATCAAGATCCATGAATTGAAAAGTTACGATCATGTATTGGATGCGCTGGGTCATGGGCATGGTTGCGAAGTCTGTAAACCGTTGGTATCTTCCTTACTTGCGAGCCTTTGGAACGAGATGATTCTTGGTAAGGGTAATGATGTGGCTCAGGATAGTAATGACCGTTATTTGGCCAATATACAGAAAGGTGGGACCTATTCGGTGGTTCCGCGCATTCCGGGAGGTGAGATTACGCCTGATAAATTGATTGTTATTGGCGAAGTCGCCAAAAAATATAAGCTGTATACAAAAATTACGGGGGGACAGCGCATTGATTTGTTTGGTGCACACCTCAATGACCTCCCGTTTATCTGGGAAGAATTGATAGCAGCGGGATTCGAAAGTGGTCATGCTTATGGTAAGGCCTTGCGCACTGTAAAAAGTTGTGTGGGTAGTACCTGGTGCCGATTTGGCCTACACGATAGTGTGTCGTTTGCGATACGCATAGAGGAACGTTACCGTGGACTTCGGGCTCCGCACAAAATAAAATCTGCAGTGAGTGGCTGTATCCGCGAGTGTGCGGAAGCGCAGAGCAAGGATTTTGGGATCATCGCAACCGAAAAAGGCTGGAACCTCTATGTTTGCGGAAATGGTGGTAGTAAGCCGCAACATGCTTTGCTTCTGGCTTCAGATATTGATAGTGAAACCTGTATCCGGTATATAGATCGATTCCTCATGTTTTACATTCGGACTGCGGATCCACTGACACGTACAGCAACTTGGCTCAACAAAATGGAGGGTGGGATCGACTATCTGCGGAATGTAGTGGTAGAGGATAGCCTTGGAATGGGGGAAGCATGGGAACAGGATATGCAGCTGCTGGTGGATAGCTACCGTTGTGAGTGGAAAGTTGCCATTGAAGATCCAGAAATCCGTAAACGTTTTGTCCATTTTGTGAATGCGCCCGAAGAAAAAGATGAAACGGTACGTTTTGATACCTTGCGTGGACAAAAGAAAGCTGCCGACTGGAACCTGAGCACTTATTAAATATAAAATCGCTAAACCTTTTAATTGAAATCATATGAATACGCAAATTGACATGCAATGGCTGAGAGCCTGCCGGATAGAAGATGCTATTGAAAACGGCGGAGTCTGTCTTAAATTGAATAACGAACAGGTGGCTCTGTTCTATTTCGCCCGCCGCAATGAGTGGTATGCCACACAAAATGAATGTCCGCACAAACGGCAGATGATTTTAAGCCGCGGCATGCTGGGGTCTTTGGGCGAAACGCCTAAAGTCGCTTGCCCATTCCATAAGAAAACCTTTGCGTTGGACACCGGCGAATGTCTTTCGGGTGATGAATGTGCCATTAAGACCTATCCTGTGAAGGTGGAAAACGGAAGTGTTTTTATTGGAATGACTGCTTAAGAGAAATAAAAGATAATTGAATCGAAAACCATTTAAAACAAAAATACGATGGATTATATTAGCCCCAAAGAGGTAGCTGGTGCCATGATGAACACCGCTGTCTACAAATCTTCGCTTCCGGTCAAAGATCTACTGATACGGGGAGCATTGTCAGGTGCCTTATTGGCAATTTCTGTAACGCTTGCATTGTTGGCCACTTCCCAGACTGGATTGGGATTAGTTGGCGCTTTTGTTTTTCCAGTAGGATTTGTTATCATCGTCATCCTTGGCTTGGAACTGGTGACAGGCAGTTTCTCCCTGGTTCCTTTGGCTTGGTTTGAAGGTAAAATCAATTTTAAGGCTATGGCCAATAATTTGTTCTGGGTTTTTCTCGGCAATTTAGTGGGGAGTGTTCTCTTTGCAATTTTGTTTTGGGCTGCCAGCACAGAAACTGGACACTCGAGCCAGCTGGGAAACATCGAGCAGAGCCTGATCCTGATCAGTGAAAAGAAAACCCTTGGATACAGTGCCCACGGTACAGCAGGCTTGTTTTCGGCCTTTGTTAAAGCTATTTTGTGCAATTGGATGGTTTGTATGGGTGTGGTGATGTCCTTGACTTCTAAGTCTACCCTTGGCAAAATACTGGCTGCAGGTATTCCGATCTTTATATTCTTTGCATTAGGCTATGAGCACGCGGTGGTCAATATGTTTGTGATTCCTGCCGGAATGATGTTTGGTGCAAAAGTGACTATCTCGGACTGGTGGCTGTGCAATCAGCTGATCGTAACAGCCGGAAATATTGTCGGCGGATTGCTGTTTACTGGAATGGCTATCTATTATACCTATCATCAAAAAGAAAAAGTGTCGACTTCGCAAAACTAAATTTTTATGCATCAGATAAAACAATTATTTATGTTACTTCTATCGCTAGCTATTAGCATGGGGTCTTACGGTCAGGAAAAAACTGTCAAAGGTAGTTTGTTTGAGGGAATTGCTGTGGCAGGATATACGGATCATGGTGCTTATATCAATTGTACTGGGCCAGCAGTGAAATATATATTCAGTGCAAAAAGTTGCCTGTTGCTGGGTTTATTGCCGAGCTTAAAACTTAAAGAAGATAAGGTTGAAGCGGGGAAGCCAAAGAACTCCTGGGTAACACCCTCTCTCGGGTTTGGTCTAACGGCCGTAATCCGGCATATTGCCATTCAGCTGCCAGCATTTTATGCGGCGAAAACGGGTACTGCTGATGGTAAGTGGCGTTTGGGTGTCGGTATAGGCTATAAATTTTAGTGTGATGTATTTTTAGGGAAATATATGGATTGGGGAGTCATTAGCTGTCACGGACGGTTTCGCTCCCCTATTTTTCTTCCGAGAGGTCCTGCAAAAGTTGGAAGTTTTTAATAAAAATATTTTTTTTGTCCATCGCTATCACCTGTAGATCGATAAGTTCACCTAGTGCACGGTAGACGGTCTCGTAAGTAGTGCCTACATAGGACGAAAGATCTTTTTTGCTTAAACTAAGTCCTATATATCCGTTCGTGTTTTTCTCACCAAAAATACGGTAGATTAACAATAGGCTCCAAGCAAGCCGGTTTTTAACAGGAAGTTGTGTCAGTTGGGTCATCTTTTGCTCAGAAAGATGTAATTCATCTGCAAAAAATAACATCAACTGGTAGCTCAATTCGGGATTTATGCGTAGTGTAGACAGGAAAAATGGTAGCTCCACGAAGCAGAGCTGCGTGACATCCAAGGTTGTTGCCGAAATGGGATAGATGGTTTGTTCTGTACTGATACCGCGATGGCCCACGATATCTCCCTTTTTTGCAAAACGAACAATGGTTTCCTTATCTCCAAGATTGCGGTGAACTTTGACGAGTCCAGACTGGACAAAATAAATACCTCGAACCGACTCCCCCTCGGTGATAAACTGCTCGCCTTTTTTCAATTTAATATTTTTTCGGTGCAAGTCGATCTGTCCAAGCCAGTCTTGTAAGACATAGCGGCACATAACGCAGGAATGGTCGCAAGTATTTATTTTTTTCGATTTCATGAAGGTCTGACTCGTATAATGGATGGTGTTTTAGCTGTTCAAAGTTATTATCTATTCGTTTAAAATCCTAATGTCAATTATGCTTGAATCCAGATAATAGAACCTTAAGGCTATCCAGCGCCTCTTCTAGCGGGAAAAAAGTCGAATTGTTGACAAAGGCTTCGTAATTTGTATTGATCTGTCCATTTTTCCACCGATAGAGTGCTTTGAGATCTGCCGATAATGGGGATTGTAGGTCGGTATAAAGTTCAGGTCTAAGATTTTCAACATAACTGTCCGGTGTTGCTAGCATCTGTTGCATAATGGTCGGTTTTTGATGTATTAATAAAGTTAGTCATAATTAACTGCGTATATCAATAGTGCTGCGCCCTAGTGATCGCGGGAAAAGTTAAAAAACTTAATAATTATTTAATGGGAATTAATGTAAATTTATTTCAGCATAAAGCTATAGGTATGCTTGTCGTCAGATAAAACGATAGCATGTGTTGAATTGTTAATAACACAGGTATACCCTTTTAATTTACTGAATATACATGAAAAAGATCGAACTTATTCCACTTGTTGGGATTCAAATCGAAGGTATTGGTCAGGTTGATCTCGGAGCGAGCCGTGCCGAGGTCCAACGTATACTTGGTACACCCTCGGATGCACTGGACGACCAATACTATTATGATGAACTCGAACTGAGACTTGATTTCAATGGCCAGGGAGTATTGGAATTTATCGAAAGTATCAATGGACCCAATCCGGAAAAAACGGAGATCAGCATCTATGGTGTTAATCCATTTCAAGTGGAAGCAGCTGAACTTATAACGATCTTAACGGATAAAAACCAAGGTGAGGTCGACGATGCTGAAGCAGGATATTGCTATACATTTTTGAGTAGCTCGGTTGGTGTCTGGCGACAGATGACTGAAGAGGATGTTCAGGAGGAGATCGAGGAAATCAAAGCCGACGGCGAATATGAAGATAATGCGGATATGCTATTGGAGGACCTTGAAAAATCAAAATTCTTTTGGACGATAGGCATTGGCGTAGAAGGGTATTACGCTGAGTAAAGCCAAATAATTACTGAAATAGCTGCCTAAACTCCAGGGGACTCTGATGTGTATTCTTTTTAAAGACCTTACTGAATGACTGCGGATGCTCGAAGCCGAGTTCATAGGCGATTTCACTAATGGAAAGGGTGCTTGTGCTCAAGCGCAATTTGGCATACTCGATCATTTTGTGCTGAATATGCTGCTGGGTATTTTGCTGTGTATAGATTCGAAGCAGGCTACCGAGATAGTTTGGCGATAGATTCAGCTGCTGTGCCAGAAAGCTGACTGTGGGAACACCGTGCTCCACGAGCATATCTTGCTGAAACTGCGCTGATAGTACCTGCTCAAACTTAGTGACCAGCTCTTGTGTCGATCGTTTGCGGGTAATAAATTGCCGTTCGTAGAATCGTTCGGCATAAATCAGCAAGCGCTCAATCTGTTTGATAATGAGTTCGCGGCTGAATTTATCGATATTAGACTGATATTCCTTTTCAATATTTTGAAGAATATCGACGATTACGGCTTCTTCTTTATCTGAAAGAAAAAGTGCTTCATTGACCTGATATTGGAAAAAATCATAATGGTGAATATGTTTTGCCAGTTCGCTGTTCCAGAGAAAATCAGGATGGATCAACAGGATCCAGCCGCTGGGCTGGGCCTGTATTTCCTGATTGATTTCCACTTTTAAAAACTGCAATGGCGATATAAAGGTGAGTATGCCCGAATCAAAATCATAGTGCTGTTGCCCATAGTTGAACCGGGCATTTACATTTCGCTTTAATCCGATCGAATAAAAATGCTGTATCCAATTCAATTTGCTGTCATTTACAGGATAATGTACCTGACTATAGTCGACCAAGCTGATCAATGGATGCTCGGGCTTTGGCAGTCCGCAAAAGCTGTGGAATTCCGATAGGGAATGAAAGCGAAATGTATTCTCCATTTTATAAATTTACTTATTTTCTTGTTTTGTTACCGTTTAATTTACATTGCCTCGCACACGCTCTGTGGCTTATTTGAGGGCTTGTTCAAAAGCGGTTGACACTGTATAGCTTTTCCATTTTTCGATTTCAGCGGTCAGCATATTGATTTTGTTTTTGGCCAGTTCATAAGCGTCTTCGCCCATCAAAAAATGGATAGGTGGCTGCTCCAGAGTGCTCAGCTCGATCAATAAGGTTGCCGCTTTCTGTGGATCGTTTGCCTGATTGCCATGGATCTGATGCAGATGTATGGCTTCATTTTCTCTCGCAGTGACGTAGGCTGCGATTGGATTAGCTGCGGTATGTAAAGACCCTTCGGATAAAAAGTCAGTTCTGAAGTAGCCTGGATATACCAAGGTTGTGTGTACGCCAAAGGGTTCCATCTCGGCAGCAAGGGCCTCGGTAAAACCTGCGACGGCAAATTTGGTGGAACAATAGACTCCAAAGGCTGGATAATTTCCTACAAGGCCACCGATGGAGGCAATATTGAAAATATGCCCCGATTGCTGGTGCCGCAAATGAGGTGCGATATGTCGGATGGTATTGAGGGATCCGAAGACATTGACCTCAAAGTTGCGGCGCGCTTCCCAGTCACTGAGCTCCTCCAAAGTGCCCGTTTGGCCATACCCTGCATTATTGACGAGTACATCAATCCTTCCGAAATAATCAATTGCCGAGAGTACTGCTCGGGCAACGTCTTTGTCATTGGTAATGTCAACTTCAAGGGGTAAAAAATTCTCCTGATCGCCGATTTCATCTTCCAGTGCCTGTTTTGATCGTGATGTGGCAACGACAAGGTAATCTTGGGCGAGCAATTCTTTAACGAGGCTGAGGCCTAGTCCCTTGGAGGCACCTGTAACGAACCATACTTTTTGTGATTTCATGTGTTTCTGTTTTAAATAATGGATATTACAAAGGTGATGAATCGATGGACGGCAAATGTAGGCAGATCAACGGATCTTGTAGCCAGATCGTGGATAAGCAATTTTTTCTTTAAAACAATTTTTGCTTTTGAGTGCTTTATTTATAGGTGGTACCCATCTGTTTTAAGGTAGGCACCTCAAAAGGTAGTTAAACTTTAAAGACGTTGATATGTTGCAAAAAAATGATGTTGCACCCGATTTTACCTTGTACGCGACACCGGATCAAAAAATTAAATTATCAGAATTCAAGGGGCATAATGTGATATTGGCATTTTACCCGGCAGACTGGAGTCCGGTATGCAGTGATCAAATGGCGCTGTATAATGAAATGCTCAAATATTTCAAAAAGTATGATGCGGAGATCATGGGCATTTCCGTTGACAGCAAATGGTGTCATATGGCTTTCGCACAGTCCCGGAAACTGCATTTTCCACTTTTGGCTGATTTTGAGGGCAAGGGCGAGGTCGCCAAACAATATGGTGTTTACGATGAAGAGGAAGGTGAGTGCAAGCGCGCGCTTTTTGTGATTGATAAGGAAGGGGTTATTGCCTGGAGCTATCTGTCACCGACCGCTGTCAATCCAGGTGCCGACGGTATTATCGAAGCGTTGGAAAAACTTAAATCAAATTAATTATGTCATTGAAACCAAAAGTCAGCCATGCTGACCATATACTGGGCAATGGCCAGGCGGATCTGACCATTGTCGAATATGGGGACTATCAATGTCCGCATTGTGGTGCAGCCCACCCCATTATAAAAGAAATGATGGCCGAACTGGGAAGTCAAATCAGGTTCGTATTCCGCAATTTTCCGCTTTCGGAAATGCATCCTTACGCACGGCCCGCAGCATTAGCCGCGGAAGCAGCAGCACTGCAGGGTAAATTTTGGGAGATGCATGATGCCATTTACGAAAATCAAAACCTACTGAGTGCAAGATTGCTGCTAGATATCGCTGAACAGCTGGATTTGGATATGTCGAAGTTTAAATCTGATATTCAGGACCAAGAACTGTTGGATCGTGTAGATGCTGATTTTGAAAGCGGCATGCTGAGCGGCGTAAATGGGACCCCTACTTTTTTTGTCAATGGACAGAAATTTGATGGCGGAGCGGAGGATCTCGTTCAGGTGTTGGGTGAAAACTGAATATATGATTACTACTTAAACACAGGCGAACACACAGCAAGAAGTCTCTTGCAGGAAAATAGAACCTATCGTAAAAAAAGAATGACTCGGCTGTATAAATAACGATATATCGTTGTTTTTAAATGAGGTGTTAATCTTTAAAAAGGTTCAATTAGAGTGATTTATGTTTTTTGGATTGCTAGTTGCAATTCGAAATCATATCATGTGAACAATAAAATTCTTAAACAATTCATTATGGCAACATTCAAAGTTCAAGACGGAACAGAAATTTATTACAAAGACTGGGGAACAGGGCAACCGATCGTTTTTCATCACGGCTGGCCTTTATCCAGTGACGATTGGGACGCGCAGCTGATGTACTTCCTCCAAAAAGGTTACCGCGTAATTGCGCACGATCGCCGTGGACATGGACGTTCCACACAGACGGCAGTCGGTAATGAGATGGATACCTATGCATCGGACATTGCACAATTGGTAGAAGCATTGGATTTAAAAGATGCGATCCATATCGGTCATTCGACCGGTGGAGGTGAAGTTGTTCGTTACCTAACCAACCACGGTACATCACGTGTTTCAAAAGCTGTATTGATCAGTGCGGTTACACCGACGATGGCCAAAAGTGCGACTAATCCGGATGGCGTGCCAATGGAGGTTTTTGACGAAATTAGATTGAATACGGCAACCCGCAGACAGCAATATTTTCAGGATTTTACGCTTGCTTTTTATGGCTATAACAGGGAGGGAGCGAATGTGCAACAAGGTGTGATGGACAATTGGTGGCGGCAAGGAATGATGGGCGGTATCAAGGCGCATTATGACTGTATCAAGGCCTTCTCGGAAACTGATTTTACAGAAGAGCTTAAAAAAGTGGAGATTCCTGTATTGGTATTGCACGGTGAAGATGATCAGATTGTACCGATTGATATCACAGGTAGAAGAGCAGCGGAGTTGGTAAAAAATGGTACATTGATTACTTATCCCGGATTCCCACATGGAATGCCAACAACCGAAGCGGAGACCATCAATAAGGATATCTTGGCTTTTATAGAGAAATAAGGTGTCCCGTTGATCAAAAAAATAGTTTTTAAATAGTTGTAAAGCCATTCCCAGCGACGGGTAATGGCTTTCTTGTTTATTCCTCTGAATGTGAAAATTTCTTGCCAATGCCCAGCTTTTTCATTTTTGATTGGAGTGTTGTAGCGGGAATACCGAGAATAGTCGCGGCCCCGTTTGGGCCAGAAATACGGGCATGACAACTGCGCAGCACCCAAAGAATATATTCTTTTTCAAAATCTGCCAGGCTTTGTAAACGAAAATCAGGAACCCTGCTTTCTCCTGCAAAATGAGCTTCAGTAAAAAAAGGAATTTTCTTTACGGTAGACTCTTCTGTTGATAAAATGGAGCGTGTGATGAAGTGCTCGAGTTCACGGATATTACCCGGCCAAGAATGCAAATGGAGTCGCTGCATTACTTTTTTGCCTAGCTGCTTAGGAGGACTTTCTCCAGCATGTTTTACGAGAAAGTGCTGGACCAAATGTGGGATGTCTTCCTTTCGTTCACGAAGGGAGGGTAGTGTAACCGGAAATGCACTGATCCGGTAATATAGATCGGAGCGAAAGTTGCCGGCCTTCACTTCGGCTAGCAAGTCCTTGTGTGTGGCACAAACAATACGCACGTCTACAGGAATGTTTTTATTTCCACCCACACGCTCAATTTCTTTTTCCTGCAATACACGTAGGAGTTTTGCCTGAAGTGTTAAAGAGAGTTCTCCGATTTCGTCCAAAAAGAGTGTTCCGCCGCAAGCCAGTTCGAACTTGCCGATTTTGCGCTTTACAGCACCGCTAAAACTTCCTTTTTCATGTCCGAAAAGCTCACTTTCGATCAATGTTGGAGCAATCGCCGCACAGTTGACTTTTACCAGTGGACGGGTTGATCTCGGTGAAAGATAATGTACAAGATGGGCAGCGACTTCTTTTCCCGTGCCACTTTCACCTTGGATAAGCAGACTCATCTCTGAAAGTGCTGCTGTTTTGAGCTGTGATTTTACAGCTTGTATTAGGTCACTCTCTCCAATCAGCTGAGGAGCTGTGCGGTCTGTTTCCTTCGTGTAATCCAGAGCTGGCGTAAGGAGATCTGTCGAACTAGGTGGTTTGTTTATCAAGGTTGCATTTAATGACCGTTCATATATCAGTATATTACCGATGGTTATGCCAAGTTGAGGGATCAAATTTTTAATGCGGTACTCCAGCTGAGAATCGATATGTTCGAGTCTTTTGTAACCCAGACTTAAGATGCCCCAACAATGGTTATGTACACGAAAAGCTTTGGATACAATTGCTTTGGTACCCTCCTGTAAAGAGCTGAAAAAGTTTGTTGGAAACGACGTGTCTCTTTTTAAAATATCCTTTGCACGGTGTAGTATGGGATCTGGGGCATGGATGCAATCTTTAAAGAACTGATCTTTACAGCTTCGTGGTCTATCCGCGCTCGTGTTTGCCCTTTTTTTGGAATCAAAAATAGAGGTATAATTAATCTCCCGGTCGTCGGCAATAAATAGTGAAAACCAATTCTGCTCCAGTAAATTATAGATGTCGTGTTGAAGCGAATCCAATGCAGCTAACGTATGAAGAGGAGCCATTTTCTGATTTATAGCAATTTGAGCAAGCTGCTCGATTTCACGTTGTTGGATACGAACATAGATCGCTTGTGTATCTGATCCTACGGCTTTGTTTTGCATGAAAGTAATAGGCTAGGTTTGTTGTTAATAAAAGTCGGGTTTAATACCATATTTTTTCATTTTGCTATACAGACTTGATGAGCTGATCTGTAAGATTTCTGTTGCCCCGCCGTGACCTGAAACTTTGCCTTTGCAGGATTCAAGAACGCGTAAAATATGGTCTCGTTCGATCTCCTCGAGAGAACCTAATTTTTGAGCTGGAAAATCGGAAGAGATGAGTTTACTTTCCAAATGTTCAGCAAATATCATTTCGTTGATGACGGGGGCTTTTGCAAGCAGAACAGTTCTTTCAATAAGATGTTGCATCTCCCGGATATTTCCCGGCCATGAGTAAGCTTGCATCTGTGCAAGTGCGAGGGGAGCAAAGGCTGTGATGTTTTTTTTAAGTTTTGTGGCATACAACGCCAGGAAATAATTAGCCAATATTTCAATATCTTCTGCTCGCTTGCGAAGAGGCGGAATGGCAATTGGAAAAATGTTGAGCCTGTAATAAAGATCCAGTCTAAAGTTGCCTAGGGCGACTTCTTGTTCTAGGTTGCGGTTGGTTGCGGCGATAATACGTACGTTAATCTTGATAGGCAGATCTCCGCCCACACGGTCGATTTCTTGTTCTTGGAGCACCCGGAGTAATTTGGTCTGCGCTTCTAGAGGCAATTCACCAATTTCGTCCAAAAAGATGGTTCCGCCGTCTGCCAACTCAAATTTGCCTATTCTTCGATTTTGTGCACCGGTAAAGGCCCCTTTTTCATGTCCAAATAGTTCAGACTCAAGTAGAGATAAGGGTATGGCAGCACAGTTGACCACAACCAAAGGCTGATGCTTCCGTAATGATTGCTGATGTAAAGACTGGGCAATCTTTTCCTTGCCTGTGCCGCTTTCTCCCAGGAGCAAGACGGAGGTATCTGTTGGCGATACTAATTCGAGCTGTGATAAGACCTCTTGAAAGGTCTGGCTTTGACCAATGATTTGTGGTTTACCAGTTTTATCTTGAACTTCTTTAATTTGGGGTTGCTCAGGTTTGTTTTCCGTATTGAATCTTTCATTGGCAATATCGAGCATAATGAAAAGATCCTTTTCGCGAAATGGTTTTGTCAAAAAACCATAGGGCCTAGCCTCTTTAACGGCTTCCAAAATACCCTGGTTTGTATTAGCCGAGATAAATAAGAAGGGTATCTCTAGTTTGTTCAGTTCAAAAGCGAGGTCAATGCCTGTTTCATGCCCTTTTAATATGATGTCTAAAAGTACCCAATTAGGTTTTTCTGCAGCGATAATCGTCTTGGCTTGTGCCACAGAAGATGCTATGCCAGTAACCTCATAGCCGTGCTTTTTGAGAATCATCCTGAGATCATTAGCGACGATAAATTCGTCTTCTACAATTAAGATCTTTTTTCCTTTTTGCATAAAATTCGTTTTAAATTTCGCCTTCTTTCTGTGAAAATTGAATGGTAATGAAAACGCCCTGGTCAGATGTCAGTTTAAATTCGCCATCGAGCTGGGATGTCAGCCCCTGCATAAGATTCATCCCGAAAGAGTCACTGGTACTACTGTCCAGGTCTTTCTGTAATCCAATGCCATTGTCAGCAATGCTCAATATGAGGTCGAAAGGTGTGGCTTTGATACGTTTAAAACTGATAAAAACAATGCCCGTTCTTTGGACAAAAGCATGTTTAATGGCATTATTGATTGCTTCATTAAGAATTAGCCCTACTGGGACAGCCTGTGCTACGTCAAGCGTGATCGGGTCAACCTGAATTTCAAATTTAATTGATTTTTCGGACCGAAAGCTATCCTTCAGGTAGTCGGTCAGCTCCTGAATGTACCATTTCATGTCGATGCGCGAGAGGTTGTCTGTCTGATACAATTTTTGGTGAATCAGGGACATCGCATGCATCCGATTTTGACTGTTTTGAATTGCACTTATGGCGTCTTCGTTTTCAAGATAAGCAGATTGCGTATTTAGCAGACTGATAATAATCTGCATGTTGTTTTTAACACGATGATGGATCTCTTTGAGTAGCCATTCTTTTTCCGCGATCAACTGTTTGAGTTTTTCATTTTGTCCATTGATTTCTTCCTGTTTAAGCGTTAGTTTTTTATTGCTTCTTTTTTTTATAGTATTTTGAATGTATAAAAAGCCTGCGAAGATTAGCAAGAAGATCAAGCTTCCTATAAAGACGTAGCGTATTATTGCTTCCCGTTCGAGCAGCGACTTTTGAAGCTGACCTTTCTGTCGGAGGAGCACAATATCATGGTCTTTTTTTTCAGTATCATATTCTAATTGTAAAGCGGTAAGTTCCTTGGCGCGCTCAACGCTATTGATAGAGTCGCTGATTGTTTTGAAAGCCGCAAAGTTTGCGAAAGCGGATTTAAAATCACCTCGGGCCGAGTCGGCAAGGTAATAGAGTTTACGCAATTCGGATAGACGAAGCAGACTGCTTTCTTTGGTCAATGATCTTTCTATCTCCGCGAGGTAGGGATACATCTGTTTGATCTGTCCATCAGCAAAAAGATAACTTGCTATGCCAACCATCATGATATGCCTTTCCTGTCCTGTAATATTTCCAGCCTTGTAATATCTTAAGAGTTCTTGATAATAGGGGTAAGCTTTTTTCGTATCCTTATTTCTTGTGTAAAGCATGGTATACAAATAGGCATATCGTATGGTATAAATATCGGAAGCGTAATCTTTGGTGACGTTATTCAGCAGATCCAATGCATCTGAAACGCGATTGAGACGGGATAGAATCGTTGCCAAATTGAGTGTGATGGTATGGATGCCATATCTGTCACCTTTACTTTTGGCGATTTCAAATGCCTTTTGATAGTTTTCCAAAGCCTCTTTGTTGGATTTGAGATCATAATAGATTAATCCAACAATATTATATACGGCAGCCATATCATCTTTAGTTGTCGCTGTTTTTTCATTTTCTACTACCCGGCGGGCTTCGAGTGCATATTTTAAAGCTTCTTTGAGGCGCAGGAGCATGCGGAGATTGCCTGCAACGGAAACCAGCTCCTGACTGACGTTTTCATCGCCGGCCTGCTTTTTTAAAACTGCAGCTCGATGAGCGGTTTCTATGGCACCTTTGTAGTCCCCATAATTGGACAGAAAATTGGACTGTTCCATCAGGATTTTGGGTTCGAGCGATTTATCGCTGGTTTTTTTTGCTTGATCTAGCGCCTGCTTGAAGAAACCAGCCTTTTGATCAAAATCCACATCCTTGATATCGTTAGCCATAGAAAGGTAAATCATGGCTGAGGCTTTCGGCAGCTGATGGCTGTTTGCAAAACGTAAGCTAGCCTCCTTCTGACTTTTCGCAAGTGCAGGTTTGCCCATTTCCTCTTGGATGCGTGCATCCAGAAGCATATTCAGGGCGGCTTCGGTTTTCAGATCGACCGAGAGGTGCAATTTTTGAGACTTCTCATTGAGCCATAGGGCACTGTCGAGATCTTTTTTTGATTCTCCCGGTTTTTCCAGATAGCATTTAGCGGCTTCATAAAGCATACGTGCTTTTTGTCCGGTATCCTTTTCATGCGATATGCTGTCCAGAAGATGCTGAATGGGGCTGTTGTCCTGACCGAGTGTATGATTGATCGAAAGGATAAAAAAACTAAATAATAGGTAGATTCTCATCAAGTTGACTTACGTTATAAAATAGAGCAAGCTATCGTTTGATCAGTAGCTTGCTCTAATATACTTTATGCCGATATGCTAATTATTGATTCTTATCCTTCGAAAAGAAATAACAGATCAGCATTGCTATGCCTGCAAATATAATAGAAGTTAATCCAAGTTGTTTACCGAAATAGGCTCCGGCAAGACAGCCAACGAAAAAACCTGATAGCGTGATCAGCTGTTTCCCAAAACTGACATTGGTATCAGGGTTTTTAAACTTGTTGGCAATAAGCACGCAGAGGTCCAGCGATGCCTGGGTAACATTCCCTGTCATCATGGTTGTAGGACCGTGGGTTGCTTTTGAAAATAGCTTTCCGAATGCATTTTGCATACCCAGCGCGAATACAATAAGCATGACTAGTCCATACATAATGGTTTTGGACTCGGCGACGGGAAGAACAATCGCTAGCAATCCTGCTAGGGCGAGCAGCAGGGCTTCGACGAAGAGAACCGTATTTTTCTTGTGCGAACGTGAGGTCAGCCATCCACCTACCATTACCGCGATTACGAATACCGGAAAGGTGGCTAATTTGATCCAAGCGGTGATATCTCCGCCATTGATAAGCTGGTAAGCGAAAACGATAAAGTTACCTGTGACGTGAGCCGAGAATATTTTGTCTGCTGCGACAAAAGTGACGGTATCACAATAACCACCGACAAGGGTGAGGACAAGTGTTGTAATATGAGCGTTATTTTGATTTTCCATGATTTTATGATAAATGTGCCCGCAGCATCCAAGCCATTTTTTCGTGGGTTTCCAGAAGCCCCGTTGCGTAGTCGCTAGTTCCGAGATCCTTTAGTGCAGTGGCAAGATGGTCGATGTTTTCACGCAATGAAACAATAATGCTTTCATGATCCATTAATAATTCTTTGATATGGCCAGCACTATCATTGCCTGATCTGTTCTCTTCAGTCAACTGTGTCAGTGCTAAAAACTGGTTTAGACTGGCAGGGGCATAGTGCCCAAGGGTACGGATGCGTTCAGCCAGGCTATCGATCAATTCATCGAGTTCATTATACTGAGCTTCAAAAAAGAGATGTTTGTTATAGAAATCGGCTCCTTCAATGTTCCAATGCGCATTTCTCGTTTTGGTATAGAGCAGATATTCATCGGCCAGTAGTTTGGAAAGAATATGTGCCGATTCGGCTAGATGGTTTTCGTGTATTCCGATACGTGGTTTCATCTGTTTATTTAATGATTAGTTGATAAATGTAATAGTCTATCGAATAGGTTCCGGGACCAGTGAGCAAAAGGAGCAAAAGGCACAGCGTATACATAAAAGGAATATCGCGGACCTCGCGTGAATCATGGCGATGCACAACAAAGTATCCGACTGCTGTAACGCCAATCGTTGGTAATATCGCCAGCCTTCCCATTAGTCCGACCGCGATAAAAAAGGGAACAATAGTATCTGCAAACTGGGCGGCCATAGCGTTGAGTTTCTCCGGCAGATGTAGGGGATTGGGGATATGCTCGGCCTGTGCCTGTGGTCCTTTCTGTATTTTTTTGAGACCATGAACGGTAAGCAGTTCCCATGCCAGTAATAGCCGAAAGAGGAGTATGGCTGCGTTGTTGACGGTATTTCCCAAATCTGTATAAAAGAGTTTTTGAAGTATTTCCATCTTTTCCGTGATTAAAATGCAAAGCATGAACAGCCTAAGGCGCCCCAAAATGCCGTATAATTGTTTATAGCAATATCGCTCATACGCGCATGGTTGTGGTCGTGTGCGTGTACCTGACAGCTACCGCTACAAAGGTGTACGGTATTGACAATGCTGCTTTGTGTCGCCGAGGTTGCGATACGGCTGTTTTGAGCTGTTTTTGAAACGCTATAATAACCGCCATAGTTTTTGGTGGGTGACCAGTCGGGTAAAATTGGTATTGGTGGAGGAGAGAAAGAACTGAAATCGCCGTCTGCATAGACAATCTTGCCTCCCACAATGGTGAGTTCGGATTCGATCTCCTTGATGGATTCATCTTCTACCGTAAAATAGTCGTTGTTGAGGACCGTTAAATCAGCTAACATTCCCACTTCGATATCTCCTTTTTTCTGCTGCTCCTGTGAAAACCAGGCGCTCCCTTTTGTATAAAGTTGTAGCGCTGTTAGGCGGTCCAGTCTGCTGTTTTCATAAATTTGAAGTCCGCCCACAGTTTTGCCCGTAGTAAGCCAATACATCGATACCCATGGATTGTAACTGCTTACTCGGGTAGCATCCGATCCACCGCCAACGGGTACTTCCATGGCAAGCATTTTTTTGACTGGAGGTGTTTGTTCGGCTGCGGTAGCACCGTAGCGATCGGTAAAATATTCACCCTGATAGGCCATACGGCTTTGGATGGCAATACCGCCGCCTAATGCTTTTGTGCGTTCGATATTGCGCTCGTCGATTGTCTCGGCATGATCAAAAATCCAGGCTAGGCCATCGAATGGAGTATCGCGATTTACCTTTTCGAACACATCCAAAAATCGGCTGATGCTTTCGTTGTACGTTGCATGCAGCCTGAAAGGCCATCTGTTGCTGACGAGCAGGCGGACTACTTTTTCGAGTTCGGCTTCCATATTTTCACCAAGATCGGGTCTTGGCTGCAGAAAATCCTCAAAGTCTGCTGCCGAGAAGACCAGCATTTCGCCAGCACCATTGTGACGGTACATTTCGTCACCCTGATGTAAAGGAACGCTATCTATCCATTGCTGGAAATCTTCGTATTCATGCTTTGGTTTCTGTGTGAAGAGGTTGTAAGCAATACGCAATGTGAGCTGGTCTTCCCGATGCAGATCACTGATGACTTTGTAATCGTCTGGATAGTTTTGAAAGCCTCCGCCGGCGTCGATGACACTCGTAATGCCGAAGCGATTCAATTCCTTCATGAAATGGCGCGTCGAATTGACTTGCTCTTCGTAAGGAAGTGTGGGACCTTTGGCCAAGGTGGAATATAAAATCATGGCGTTAGGAGAGGCAATAAGTAGGCCTGTTGGATTTCCTTTGCTATCGCGTTCAATGGTGCCGCCTGGAGGGGCTGGTGTATCCTTGGTGTAACCTACTGCGCGGAGCGCTGCTGCGTTTAAGAGTGCTCTGTCATAAAGGTGAAGAATAAAAACGGGCGTATCTGGTGCGGTCGCATTGATTTCCGCTAAAGTAGGCATACGGCGTTCGGCAAATTGAAATTCGGACCAGCCTCCCACGACACGTACCCATTGTGGGTGTGGGGTTCGATCTACCTGCTCTTTCAGCATACGCAAGGCATCTGCCAAAGATGGGACGCCATCCCAGCGCAGTTCTAAATTATAATTAAGTCCGCCACGGATTAAATGGATATGCGAGTCATTAATGCCAGGGACAGCCCGTTTGCCCTTTAGATCAATCAGTTTTGTATTTGTACCGCTAAGTCTAAGGACATCATTGTCCAATCCTACATCGATAAATTTGCCATCTTTGATTGCGACTGCAGTCGCTGCCGTCTGCGTGCTGCCGAAATGGGTTATTTTCCCATTATGAAGAATTAGATCTGCTTTCATAATTCTTTATGTTTAGTTGTGTAAGGAAGAAATTGCTTTTTTGATACCTTCTCCAGCAGTTTCGAAGAATGCTGGACCAGCCAATAAAATAATTTTGTTTAATACAGGCTTCTGATCCATATTTTTTTCACTGATCCATTTTTGGGTACGAAAGGCATCGATACTGCCAAGAACAACGTTTTCGGCTACTAGTGCTGTGGGTGAATCTACACCTGCATCTTTCAAGTCGCTGGCAAAGCTAAAATTGCGTACACCCAGACGCAGCGCTTCGCGCATAGCAACACTACCAACATCTTTCATGAGTCCAGCATTAAAATCTTCACGTTTGCCTAATCCGATCAATAACAGTTTTTTGCTTGCGAGTGTGCCATGTTGCGCCGGTGTCAGGAGCACAGTTTCTAGCGCATGCCCTTTGAATTTTCCTGTTTTACGTATTGCAGTCAGCGTACCGTGCAAAGCTTCGTCTAAATGAACAAGACCATTCAATGCGGCTGGCAATGCCGGTGGGGAGATGAAAATATCACCTTCGGTATATTCAAAGACACAGGCTACCTGTAGATCGCTGACGGCGGCAGATGGACCTTGTACCAAGCCCTCAATAGCCAATCCGTCTACATTCCCCCAGATGGAACTTGTGCCTATTGCCGTTGTTTTTGGAGCAGCTACCGTTGTTTGTGCATAAGTCTGTATTGGGCTTATCGCTAGCGCGCTGAAAAGCGCGATCAACGACCATTGAATTTTTTTCTGTTGAAAGATTGTCTTTGTAGTTTTCATGATATTAGAATTTAAAGGCTATTCTGCTGTTGAAGAAAATTCCATTTTTGGGTGTTGGAATAATATCTTCAATGAATGCGCCTGTTTTAAAATATTGGATGCCGGTTACCAGAGATACCTGTTTGCTGGCGGCGTAGGTAAAGTTGGCCAGATAAGCTGTTCCAATATAACGTTTGTGTGAAGTTGATCCGGGCAGGTTGAAGGAGCCACTTGGCCTGTATACACCATCCTGCAAGCTGTGCCGCCAGTTGAAAACCATGTCAACCTGCATTTTTAACTTAGAAAGTAGGTCGAAAGTGGCGTAGGGATGGATGTCAATTAGGTTTACAGGGCCGATCTGTGGGCTAAAACCAAAGTATCCGCCCTTTGGGTAGATGGGATTAAAGGTTCCAAGATTGCCGTCGCCGGCCTGTTTGTCGCCTGAAATATAATCATTGCGTAGATTGATAGATGGTTTAAAAATCGTATTTTCAAAGAGGTAACCGATATCCACGGATGCTGTCCAAGCAGCGATGTTGCCTTGACCAAAGGATCCAAACTGATAAGCTCCTTCGAGGTTGTAGATAAATCCACCCCCATATTTCCATACCCGAGCGCCAACAGTATGGCGGGTTTCGGCGGCTATTCCTTCTTCAAAAACGGAGCGATCACGATAGATACCAACATAGTATAGGTCAAGATTTGCCTGTTTGGGAACGATGATTCTACCGTAGGCACCCCATAGGTTGACCTGTTTCGAAGGTTTGTTGTCGAATATACCCGGTCTAATGGTATCGGCTATCATCGCGAATGCCTCCACGTTAACTTTGTTACTGCTGTATGCGATCTTGGCTCCGGTAAAGTACCTTCTTGCATTGGGACCTTCGCCTACGGAAATCAAACGGCCAGATCCATAGTCAAGTTCCTGTCTGCCCAAGCGGAATAGGATTGCTTTGTCCTTTTGTTTGAATACGGTAGCATCGATAAATAGGTTCTGTACATTAAGCTGATCTTCATCAATCTGGCGAGAACCATTTTTGCGGCCATGCTGCAGGGCTGAGCGAAGCTGTGTGAACAAACGAAAACGCTCACCGAAATGGATGTCGGCATGTAGGCTATAGCGCTGCAACAGGAAGTTGTTGTGCCCCAATGACTGTCGCCCCCAATCTTCATTATTGAAATCAACATATTCTAATCGAGCCTCGCCACCCATAGACAGCCATATTTGTCCATCAGCGGTTAAAGAGCTGTATTTTAGCTTTCGATAACCATGGCGTGTGCTATCTGCAAGGTTACTATAATCTTCCTCAAAGCGCAATAATTTGTAGGTCTGAGCCAACGAATCATGCGGTAATAGGTTAAATAGTAAGGCTGCGAGTGTCACCTTTCTGAGGTATGCCGATATGATCTGTAATGGATGCACGGGGTACGGTTTTGAGTAAAATAATGTCGTTTTTTTGTTAAGCGTGTTTCACCATATTGTGTGCATAATGAATCCCAAGACCATAACTGCCACCATGTTTTTTCATGAGGTCTGTTACGGCAACATAAGTTTCTTGGCGAGCCCAGTCACGTTGCAATTCGAGTAGGTACTGTATAGATGTGATTGGCTTGACGCCCATATGAATCATACGTTGCATGGCACGCTCATGGGCTTCTTGGCTGACGTCCCCACAGGCATCGGCGATGACGTACACCTCATACCCTTCAGCTAGTGCTGACAGCGCTGGCCCGACAATACATACGCCTGTCCACAGGCCTGCTAGTACTAATTTTTTTTTCCCTGTACCCGTGATGGCTTGGTAAGCCGCCTCGTCCTCCCAGGTATTCATGCTTGTACGGTCAATGTAATTTGTGCTGGCTTGTGGATAATACGTTTCAATTTCCGGAAAAACAGGACCAGAAAAGCTTTCTTCCGCTACAGTGGTCACAATGGTCGGAACATTGAATATTTTGGAAGCACCGCAGATTACTGCGACATTGTTGCGCAGTTCTTCCATAGTAATGCTTTTCGTGGCAAATGCCATTTGGCCTTCGAAGTCGATCAAAACAAGTGCGTGGTTGCTTGGCGACAATAGTTCTAGTGATGGTTTCATAAATGTGTGTTTTATTGTTGTTTGATGATTGTTGAGATTCAATTTTTTTACCTTTTTTCCTATTGTATTGATAGTTAGTTTTTTGTGTTGTTTTGTTGGTTTTTGAAATTGACGATATATCGTTAATTGATTTTTTGTATTAAAATATTTCAATAAATCAATGATCTCTTCGCCCTTTCGCCATACTGGTTGTCCCTTATGGATTTGCAAGCTCTTACTGTATACCCAAATTTAGGCGGGTTAATTTTGCTGTTTATTGAACTAGTTCAAGAAAAATCAGGGTAGGGAAAAGAAATAAAATGGACTGTATCTAGGGATTTCGAATTGGTCTGTTAGTGATGTCTGGACGGCGAGCTCCTGTTTTGTGAATTATTTTTATAAGAAAATTAACTTTTTTTAGCTGTCTACAGCATTTTTTGTGATTTATGTTATCTAAAAGCTAAATTTCCATTAAATGTATACCTGCAAAACCTGTTTAGTTGTTGATGTTATTGATATTAATTAAATATTTGTTAACATTACGGTAAATTATAAACCGAGTCAAAGCATCAACTTTGATGCAAAATTCTAAACCAGACTAAAAATGCAGAAAACATTACTAATCAGTATGGCATTGGGTCTCTCATACCCCACTTGGGCTAATGTAGAGCGTGATTATGTCAAATTGACCCAAGAGACGCACAGTGTTGCAGCTCAGTCTACCGTGAAAGGGGTGGTAAGAGACAAAAACGGAGCAGCCTTGTCCGGAGTCACCATCACCAATTTAACCAACCAAAAGACAACCTCAACGAATGTAACGGGTCAGTTCATGATCGAAGCCAGTGTAGGGCAAAAACTCAAATTGACAGGTATAGGCTACAGTGAAAAGATCGTCAGTGTGACCGGAGGGCAGATCGATGTCGTCATGGAATCCAAAGACACTGAACTGGAAGAAGTCGTGGTGGTCGGTTATGGTACACAGAAAAAAGTGAATCTGACCGGTGCTGTAGACCAGGTGGGGTCTGAAGCTTTTGAAGGACGCGTACTGGGCAACGCGAGCCAGATGCTCCAAGGTGTAATTCCCAACTTAAATGTAACCCCGGCAGATGGTAAACCCAATCGGGCGCCAAGTTTCAATATCCGTGGTACAACTTCCATTGGTCAGGGGGGGAGTGCACTTGTCCTTATCGACGGTGTCGAAGGGGATCTTTCTGCTATCAATCCCAATGATATCGAAAGTGTAACGACACTGAAGGATGCTGCTTCATCTGCCATCTATGGTTCCCGCGGAACGTTCGGGGTTGTACTTGTCACAACCAAACGTGCCAAGTCCGGAAAAACGTCTATTAACTATTCGGGAAGTGGCTCTTTTCAGAAACCGATCGCTTTACCCAAATTTGTGACGGATGGCTACGAATATGCTTCGCATTTCTTTACAGCCTATAATGCCTGGAACAATTATTCCTCGATTCCGAGCAAGCTCAACAAGACACAGATCTTTACAACAGATTGGCTGGAGGAATTTAAGAGAAGAAAAGAACAGGGGATTACAGAACAGGTCACAGTAGATGATAAGGGCAATTATGTATACTACGGTAACGAGGATTATTATGGCATGCTGATCAAGGACAATACCTTTGTCCAGGATCATAACCTCTCTATCAGCGGTAATTCGGAAAAAATGGATTACTATATTTCTGGCCGTGCTTACGATTATAACGGTATGTACCGCTATAATAGCGATAAATATAAGACCTATAATACGCGTGCAAAAGCCGGGCTTCAGGTGACAGACTGGTTGCGGATCAGCAATAATATCGATTTTAACTATGCCAAATACAGGGATCCTTCCACAGCGGGTGAAGGTGGTAATATCTGGCGTAATATTGCAGATGAGGGACATCCTTCTTCACCAATTTTTAATCCCGACGGATCAATGAGTTTCTCGGCAGCCTACACTGTAGGGGATTTCATCTACGGCAAAAACGGTACAAACACGGCCAATCAGGATCTCCGCAATACCACTTCCTTTGAAACCAAGTTTTTAAACAATACTTTCCGTGTAAAGGGGGATCTCACTTTCAGAAACCGTGATTTTAGTTCGGTAAGGGTTCGTGTGCCTGTCCCATATAGCACGCAGGAGGGAAAAATGCTGCGGCTGGAAACAAGCATGAATGATAATATTTATCAAGTAGACCAACGTTACCGTTACTTGTTCGGAAATCTTTACAGTGAATATGAACGTACACTAGGTGACCATTACTTTAAAGGTTTGCTCGGTTATAATTATGAACAACGGACTTATAATTCAACTTATATCACCAAGACCGGTCTGCTTAATGACGACGTAGAAAATATCAATCTGGCAGTAGGGCAGAATACCACAGCAACGGCGGGATATAACAAATACCGCAATGTCGGTGTATTTATGCGCGCCAATTACATCTTCAAAGACCGTTATCTTTTCGAGTTCAATGGCCGGTATGACGGTTCGTCCAAATTCCCGACCAACCAACGGTGGGGATTGTTCCCGTCTGCATCCGTAGGCTGGCGTATATCGGAAGAACCTTTCTTCCAAGTGGACAAAAAGGCGCTGTCCGACCTGAAGCTAAGGGCTTCGTATGGTTCTTTGGGTAATGGTAATGTGGATCCTTATTCCTATCTGGATATTTACGAAATTAAGATTATGGACCGGGTGCTTAATGGTCAGAAACCGGCCTATACCTCGGTGCCTAAAGTTATTCCGGATAACTTGACTTGGGAAACCGCGCGTACGGCCAATTTAGGTCTTGATCTATCTTCGTTAAATGGGAAATTGACCTTTACCGGAGATATCTATCAGCGCAAGACCCTCAATATGTATACCCTTGGTGTCGCATTGCCGGATATTTTTGGAGCGGAGTCACCAAAAGGAAACTATGCGGATATGACAACCAAAGGTTTTGAACTGAGCTTGACTTATAAGGATCGATTCGACCTTAATGGCAGTCCGTTCAACTGGTCTGTGCGCGGAACGCTGGCAGACTATAAATCCAACATAGACCGTTATGAGAATAAGGAAGGTTTAATCAAAGACGGTTCCTATTACGAAGGACAGCGGATTGGTGAGATCTGGGGTTATGTAACCCAGGGATTATTCCAGAATCAGGCAGAGATTGATGGAGCAGCAAAACAAAAACTGATCAAATCGTCCAACAATGGAACAATCTATCCGGGAGATGTCCGTTTTACGGATCTCAATGGCGACGGTGTGATTGATTATGGAAACAATACGATCTACAGTCATGGTGATAGAACGGTCATCGGTAATGCTGATCCAAGGTATATCTATAGCTTTAACCTCAATTTGGACTGGAAGGGGATCTACTTTTCTTCATTTTTCCAGGGAGTAGGGAAGCAGAACTGGTATCCGAGCAATGAGTCGATTTTCTGGGGACAGTACAATAGACCTTATAACAATTTACCGGAATGGCATCTCAATAATTACTGGACAGAAGATAATCCGAATGGTTATTTCCCACGTTATGCCGGCTATAACGAGTCTATTAAAACAACACCCCAAACGAGGTACCTGCAAAATGTGGCCTATATTCGGATGAAAAACTTACAGATCGGGTACAGCTTTCCTAAGTCTGTGACAAACCGATTAAGAATCAGTAGTCTTCGTGCAGGCCTATCGGGTGAAAACCTATGGACCTGGTCACCGCTTTACAAAAAGACGAAGGATCTCGATGTCGGCAACCTGGGCAAATCGGATCCTGAAATCGGAACAGGGTCCGGTGACGGATTTAATTATCCGATCATGAAGAGCATCAGTTTTAACTTATCTATTGGCTTATAGTTTTATATTAACATGAAAAGATTGTTTTATATACCTGTTGTTGCACTATTGTTCAGTTCTTGCGAACTGAATGAGCTGCCAAAGGCAGGAGCTACCGAAGAAGATATCTTTGGTAGTGAAAGTGGATTAAAAAATTACAGTAACTCCTTCTATCGGAATATCACTTCGGGAAGTGACGCTTATAAGGGCGATGCAATGGCCGATTATTCGGCCGTAAACAGCCTAAATGATTTTATGGTCGGCGGTGCTTATAGCGCGGAGATCAGTTCGGGCTGGTCGTGGACGACCTTGCGCAATATCAATCAATTGATCGCTAAGTGCAACAGTCCCAAATTGACTGATGCCATAAAAAATAATTATATCGGCCTGGCCCGCTTTTTTAGAGCTTGGTTTTATTATGAAAAAGTGGTGCGCTTTGGCGATGTGCCTTGGGTAGATCATCCGCTGGCAGTGGATGAAACAGACATCCTCAAGGCACCACGCGATTCGCGCGAGGTGGTCATGAAGCATATCATGGAAGATTTAGACTTTGCCTACGCCAATATCACCAATACGGGAGGCGATGGCAGTACGGTTAATAAATGGACCGCACTTGGTCTAAAAACGAGGATTGCACTATTTGAGGGTACATTCCGTAAATATCATAAACTCAATCTTGCTACACAGCCGGAGGTATTTTTTCAGATGGCAGTAGATGCTGGAAAGATCTTAATGGAAAATGGCCCTTATGGACTTAATATCTCTGCAGATCCCAAGACCTCACAGCGGATGCTGTTTACAAGCAATGCACCGGTGACCAAAGAGGTTATGCTGGCTGTAACCTTTAGCAAGGATCTTGCGCTGTTGAATGATGCGAATTGGTGGTGGACGTCGGCTACCTATGGCCCTCGTCTGAGTTTAGTAAGACCCTTTATCAATACCTTTTTGAATGTTGATGGTACCCCTTATACCGATAGACCCAACTTTCAGACGGAGGAATTCTATGAGGAATGTCAAAATCGTGACTTGCGGCTTGCACAGTTGATCCGCACACCGGGTTACTCGCGTAATGGACAGGCGGCACCTCCAAATTTTGCGAGTTTCACCTATACAGGCTATCAGCCGATTAAGTATACATTGGATGATTCATATTATGACAACGGCGGGTACAATACGAATGCGGTGCCGCTAATGCGTTATGCGGAGGTGTTGCTAAATTATGCTGAAGCAAAACAGGAACTCGGTACCTTTACCGATGCGGACTGGTCCAAAACCATTGGTGCGCTACGTGAAAGAGCAGGGGTCAGTAGTGGAATCAACAGCTTGCCGACCAAAGTTGATAATTATCTGAAAAATACATTCTTCCCTGATGTAAACAGTCCTGTGCTTTTGGAAATCCGCCGGGAAAGACAGGTAGAGCTGGCGCTGGAAGGATTCCGTTTCAACGATTTGAAACGCTGGAAACTTGGACCGTTAATGGCCAATTTACCTTGGACAGGTATCTATATTCCAGCGCTGGATAAATTGATCGATATCGATCATAATGGTACACCTGATGTTGTCTTTTATGACGGCAGTAAATCTGCTCCTTCGATCACTGTCCCTGCGGGAGTGGCCAAAGTGGCCATTGGAGGCAAGAGCACCAACTTCCAGACGATGACTTCAGACAATCACTTGGAATGGTTTAAAGCGGTGAAACGTACCTGGGATGATAACGGTAAGCAATACCTTTACCCGATTCCGTCTGCAGCAATCGTGTTGAACAATAATTTGACGCAGAATCCGGGTTGGAGCAAATAAGCATTATTTGATCCGTTTTGGAAATCCACGAGAGGCCTCTTGCTATAAACAAGAGGCCTCTGATTTTTCGATAGGCGAACGATATGATATTTAGGCTAAAATATGTAAAGAACTGTTATCTACGCTCCTGATATACGCCAATTTCATGAATGACAGCACGATCTTTTTGGGGTTTGATGCTGAAACGTAATTTTTGTCCCAATACTTCGTCGAAGCGAAAGATCTTGATGCGGCCCTGCTGCACAGCCGTGGCTGCAATAGGTTGCCATTTACCATCCTTCAGGTAAGATAGACTGTATTGTGCCGGATGATCTTTTCCTTCGGTAATGACGACACTGTTGAAGCTTTTGCTGCGGTCAAAATCCATTTCATACCAGAGCTCCCCCTGAACCAGCGGGTTGGAGACCCAGGCGCTGCCAAAATTATCATCGTTAGCAAAATCCATGATATTCATATCGTCACTCCAGCTGCTGTATGAAGGTACTTGCTTAGCGATATTGTGATCGACAATAGGAGCTTGGTAGTCTGGTAAGGTGCTGTAGTTGGGCCTGTTTTTGTACAATGTGCCGATTTTTTTTAAGGCGTCGAGCGCATTCTGATCCATGAGGCCATCACTGTTTGGAGCTACATTGAGCATAAAGTTGCAATAGGCACTGTTGTAGGGGATAATGAATTTCTCAACCAGCTCATTGACATCCTTAACAGCTGTATTTGGAAATGAGGTTTTCCAGAACCAATTCTGCTGTAAAGGAAGGCAAGCCATCGCAGGGAGTTTGTTGTGTTCTTTGGAAATAAATTGCCCAGCTCCTTGTTCGTACGATTTGATATCTGTATAAAAGAGGGCATCACCGGGGTATTTTGCGGAATTGAGATCCATCAATAAGCATTTGGGCTGTAATGATTTGACAAGGTAATAGATGTCATCGAAAGGAACATCGTCGTAAGAAATGCGCGACCAAGGGGCATCCCAGCCATCAATCACCAATGCGTCGATTTCTCCATATTGGGTGAGCAATTCGGTTAGTTGATCTTTGATCAGCTGGATATGGGCTTTGGTAATTGTGTGTGGCCGTATACCTTGGTGCATATCCAGTATCGAATAATACAACATTACCCGAAGGCCATTTTTGCGAAAGGCTTCCGTAAACTCCTTGACAACATCACGGTGCAAAGGTGTATTCATGACATTGTAGTCTGTGGTTTTGGTCTTCCAGATCGGGAAGCCGCTGTGGTGCTTGGTTGTCAGGCAGCCATAACTCATATTTGCCGATTTGGCCGCTTTGGCCCATTGATCTGCATTGAGTTTGGGCGATTTGAACAATTCAAGAGCAGCATTGGGATCGGACCAGTCCTGTTCCATAAAAGTTGGCATACCATAATGGATAAACATGCCAAATCCTAGATTGACAAAATCGAGCTGGCTCTGCTCAAGTACTTTTTTCGAAAAACTGGTTTGCGCAAATAGGCTTTGGCCCAGCAGGAGGTAACATAGACAGAGTAGCGTCTGGGAAATTTTGGACATAATTTGCTAATTTGCTAGGCTGTAAAGATAGGACAAGGAGGAGTAACTTGTGTTTAACAGAAACCTAATGAAAGCCTAATAAAAGCCTAATGGTATCTTGGATCGATAAATAGATGTTATTTTTAAACCATGAACAGCGCCGGTAGAAATATATATCCCTGGGCATTTGGCACCAGCTTCCTGATCTTGACCCTGTTGATCGGTTTTTTGATCTTCAATACATATAAGCTTGAAGATAAAAATTACCAGATTGGACAGCTCAATCTGATTCAGAATGCCTATGGTGCTGCAGTAATGGACGATAAGATATTCCCTGGTGGCAATACGATATTCCAAACTTCATTAGTGCCATGTCTTTCGATCTGGTATAAAAAAAAGCACACTGGTGCCTCAGATGCTTCTGAATTTGCACAACAATGTATGGAACCTTTTCTCAAGCGCTTGCGGCAAGAGCAATCACTGGATAGTATCTTTCAGCAGATTGTACAGCAGCAGCAACTTGATAGAGATCTTGTCTATCTATTCCATTTTGATAAATTGGAAGTTTACGATGCTGCTGCTAAGGATTGGAAGGTCTTTTATGAAACGGCTAGCGATAATCCTGCTGGGGCCATAAGCGGTAGACTTGAAAATCCTGGGCTAAATAATCGGGTATTTGAACTATCGGTGAGTGATAAAAATCCATTTCCCTATCGATTTACGTATAGCCTATATGTAGATTATGAGAATCGAGGCTGGCGAATTTTCCAACAAATGGTACCTGTTTTTTTGCTGTCTTTGGCTTGTATTGCCGTCATTGTGCTGCTTAGTTACCGGACCTATAAAAATTGGATCAGCCAGCGTAAGCTCGCTGATCTCAAAACAAGTTTTCTGAACCATATGCGGCATGAATTCAATACACCGCTGACGACAATCCTGATCAGTGCACACAGCCTGATTGACCGTGAAACCAATAAAGATGAGCGGGAAGTGATGCAGCTGGGGCTAATCGTGGAGCGGCAGGCAAAGCGGCTCAAAGCTTATTTTGAACAGGTCATGGGATCTGTTGCCTTACAAGAACGGCCACCAAAAGTCGTGCAGCTTCCGCTGAACCAGCTTACGCAGCAGCTGCTGGATGAGCTCCGTTTGCGTTATCAAGATGAGATTGAAATCCGATACGAAGCACTATTGTCTGACGTGGAAATGAAACTAGACGAAGATTATTATTTTTCGATCTTAGATAACCTAGTTTCCAATGCCATCAAATTTAATGACAGTGATCAAAAAACTATAGGGTTTACCTGGCAGTTGACAGAAGACCAATATTGTCTCAAAGTCGCAGATAATGGGGCTGGTATAGCCTCCAATGAACGTTCTAAAGTATTTACAGCATTTTATCGGGGAAGATTATCGGGCAATAAACCTGGGCTTGGATTAGGTTTGTATTACATTAAATCTTGTTTGGACCGGTTGGGCTGGACAATTCATATCGAAGAGAAGCCAAGTGCTGGTACGATTTTTTATATTTACATGGGCAATGCGGCATTCAATGGCAAAAGACAAGATTGATATTCTTTTGATCGAAGACGAACCCGATCTGGGTGAGGTTTTTTCGCGCTATTTGCGCTACAAAGGATTTACGGTAATTTGGGAAAGTACCGCTGAAGGGGGCTGGGAAAATTTTCAGCGTGTTTCGGTCAAACTCCTGATCATCGATATCCAGCTGCCCGATGGTAACGGTTTTGATCTTGCGCAACGGATGATCGCTAGTAATCCGGGACAGCCTGTTTTCTTTTTGACAGCACTTCATGAACGCAACTCTCGATTAAAGGGGCTTTCTTTAGGCGCTGTTGATTATATTGCCAAACCTTTTGATATGGACGAAATATTGCTCAAGATTCGTAATTTATTGAAGGTGGCATCCGTTTCAGACAAAGATGCACTTTTACAGGTAGAATTGCAGATAGGCAACCTGCGGCTCAATATGGAGCGGTTTACACTGGATAATGGTCTGCAGCAGGTGCAAAAACTCACTGTCAGGGAAGCAGAATTGCTGCATTTTTTGATTCTGAATAAAAATATGTTGGTCAGCAAAAAAGATCTACTCTTGCAATTTTGGGGCAATACAGATTTCTTCAATGGCAAGAGTTTGGAAGTTTTTATCTCCAGGCTTCGCAAATTGTTGCAGATGGATCGTAAACTCCACATCGAAAGTATCTATGGTGCGGGTTATATATTACATGAACCTATCTAATTCTTTTTTACACGAATAGCAATACAATGATATACGAAAATATTCTAAAAAATGTGTCTAAGTGCATTACGTTGACCGCAGAAGAGACCGAGCAGTTCACCGGTATATTAACGACAAAAAAAGTTCCCAAGAAGACCATGTTATTGGAAGAAGGGGAGATCTGCCAGTTTGAAGGTTACCTGCAAAAGGGCTGTGTGCGGATCTACTACCTCGACGAAAATGGCTTCGAAGTAACTTTAGCCTTTGCGGTCGAAGACTGGTGGATCAGTGATATTGCATCTTTTCATTATCATACGCCTTCGAGCCTCTACATGGAAACATTAGAAGATAGTGAGTTTTTAATGCTGACACCAGATACCAAAGAACGGCTGCTGGAGACGATTCCAAAATTTGAACGTGTATTTCGTATGCTGGTTCAGCGCCGGCTTGCTGTTTTGCAAAATAGGTTGATCCATACGATGGCCAAACCTGCGGCTGATCGATACCTCGAATTTATCGAGCTTTATCCTACGATATCCCAGCGAGTGCCACAGTATTATATTGCTTCTTATTTGGGCGTTTCGCCGGAATTTGTCAGTATTATACGAAAACGGCTTGCAGCAAAGAAATAATAGCAGCATTTGTTGCCAATGGCTCAATAACCTCGGATGTAGTTTTAAATACTTAAGGATTGGGCTATTTTTATGCTTGAGCTTTTGAGGATGTATAAATTGAGCTTTCCGACAATTGGATTTTGTAAAAGGTATTGGATATTTGTTACCTTTAGGCTAGGGCGGTGTTTGGATATCGGTACCAATGATCGCTGGCCTGTATAAAGAAATAATAATGAGCATAGAAGAGAATGATTTCGGGAAAGCTTTTTTGTATTCCTGTTATGTCGAAAAAGTATTTGGTCATGAACAGTTTATCCCTGAGCATGTGGTCTTTTTTCAGCTGTCGGGTGAGACGCATCTCGACCATCAGAAGGGAAAACTGATCGCTACCGAGGGGCAGCTTGTTGTGGCGCGTAGAAACCAATTGGCGAAAGCTTTTAAGCATCCGGCAGCCAATAATGTTTACAAATCTGTTTCCGTATTGTTGCAAGGGGATCGCTTGAAGCAATACGCGATGGATCATCACCTTAGTTCGGATAAAAAATACATAGGAGAGTCTAATGTGGTGCTGGAAAGCGACCTGTTTATCCAAAGTTATTTCGAATCATTGACTCCTTATGCCGAGGCCGCCGACCGCGTGAGTCCGCAGATGGAACAGATCAAAATCTATGAATTGATTACCTTATTATTGGAAAGTTATCCGCAGCTGAAAGATCTGTTGTTTGACTTTTCGGAGCCACATAAGATAGATCTGGAACAGTTTATGGTCAGAAACTATCGGTACAATGTACCCCTCGAAAACTTTGCGAAACTGACCGGCCGTAGCTTAGCGAGTTTTAAACGTGATTTTGAAAAGATATTTCAGACATCACCTCGAAAATGGCTACAGGAAAAGCGTCTTTCCGAGGCCTATTACCTGATCGAAAATAAGCGTCAAAAACCTTCCGATTTTTATCTCGATCTCGGCTTTGAAAACCTCTCTCATTTTTATGCTTCTTTCAAAGAGAAGTTTGGGATAACGCCGGCGACCATCAACTCGGTCGCATAGAACTATTTTCTCCACCAATAGCTAGGTTCTGTAGGAGCCTGATCAAGGTTGATGACCTGGCCGATCATCGGAGTGAGCAAAGGTTGCTGCTGTTTTGCAGCTTCCGCGGAAATGCGTTCCAAGGGCTCGTTCCAGGCATGATTGGCAAGTACAAACTTAGATGAATGGACGGGAAACAGCAAGGTGGCTTTGAGGTCATGTGCTGCTTGGACAACCTCTTCTGGCATCATGTGGATATGTTTCCAGCTGAGATCATATTGGCCATTTTCCAATATGGCGAGATCAAAGGGACCTAATTGATTGCCGATTTCTTTAAAATGGCTATCGTAGCCACTATCTCCTCCTAAATAGAGTTTTAGGGAAGGTGTCTGGAGGACGTAGGAGGCCCATAAGGTATTAGCAGTAAAGATGCTGCGACCTGAGAAATGTCGTGCCGGGGTGACCGTTATCTGAAATCCGTCGCCAAGATCGACCTGATCCCACCAGTCTTTTTCGATGATCTGTTCGGGACGATATCCCCAATATTCGAGGTGGGAGCCAACACCAAGACCAACAATAACTTTTCCAACTCGGGGCTGTAAAGCCTTTAGCGTTTTGTAGTCCATGTGATCGTAATGATCGTGTGATATAAATAGAAAGTCAATCTGAGGGAGGTCAGCCAGGGTAGAGACATCGGCCCCTTTAAAAGCCTTTACACTGCCCGGAATAGGAGAGGCGCTGCCACTAAAAACGGGGTCAACAAGTATGTTCTTGCCATCTAAACGAAGAAAATAGGAGGAATGGCCAAACCAAACAAGTCCGTGAGACTGACTTAGCAGTTTTGTCCAGTCAATGCTCATCGTAGGTATAGCGTGCTTGGGACTTGTTTCGTCCGAGCGCTTAAAAAAATAATCGTATAGGGCCACCGTCCAAGGTTGTGTTAACTGTGGTGTGGGACTCATATTGCGAAATTTACCGTCCTTAAATTGCTTGGATAGTTGTATGCGCTGAAGTCTTTCGCCCGAAGGTCTTCTGCCAAATTGTGGGTGCATCATATATAGTCCGATGAAAGCGATGAGAACAGTCAGCCCTAAGATTGTTCTTTTCAAAAACCGAAGCCACTTATTGCTGTTGTTTCTTGTTGTCATCTGCATTGTTGTATGGCAACAAAGATAGGACTCAAAAGGAGGTTATTTTTTCGCCGATGGCTCAGTTTTATGTGCTGTATGGCTCAGGGTAGTTGACCCGTGAAGGCGGTATTGGAAAATTTATCGAAGTCTGCCTCCATGTAGAGGCAGACTTTTTTTTTAGCCCTTATAAGGTTTTTTAGCAGCCTCTATAAGCTCTTTCATTTCTAATTTGATATAATCTACGTTTGGCGTAGATCCGGTCAAAAAGTAACGGATATTTCCGTCCTTGTCAATGATAAATTTTGCGGGAATGCCCTTGACGCCAAATTTTGCTGCCATGACCTCTCCGGTTTGCGGATCTTTTTGATCGTCGTAAAGCACTTCAAAAGGATAGTTATTTTTTGTGATAAAGGATACCACATTCTCTTTATAGTTCTTATCGCGTTCCCAAGTATTCATGAATAAAAATTGTACTTCTTTATCATCTGCATAAGATTCTTGAGCGGCTTTCATTCCAGGGAATGAACGTACGCAAGGTTGACACCATGTTGCCCAGAAGTCTAAAACCACAACTTTTCCTTTTAAACTTGCCAAAGATACTTTTTCACCCTTTAGATTGAGTAGTTCAAAATTGGGTGCAGGTTTAAAGGTTGCCATCTCTTTAATGTGGTTACGAATGTTTTGTGTTAGCTCCTTTTTTAATAGAGCATTAAAATTGTCATATCCTTGAGCAGATCCATTTAATTCAGTATACAATGTTTTAAGATCATTTTCGACCGCAAACTGTCCTTTAGCATATAATTTAGTTAGAATATTATAAGCTTCGAGCTTTCTTCCTGTACCCATTAAAGATTTGTAGTATACGGTCGCCAATCCATCAGCCTGCTCGGGAGCTGCCTTTAAAGCATTCTCTATATAACCGAGCGCTTCAGCGTATTTTTTCTGAGCAACAAGGATGTTTACATACGCTGACATGGAGCTTGCGTACCCCATGGCTGCGAAGCGGGCTTTATTGTCTTTCTGGTTCTCAGGAAGGGTAAGATAATAGTAACTATCATCCATAGCGGTTTTTAACAGCGGTGCTGCGGTAATCGTATCGCCAGCGCTCAATAGGATTTGACCTACGGGAATATATCCGTTTCCACGCCAGAATCGTTCTTTCATCTCACCAAGATAATGTATTGCTTTTGGGGCATTTCCGTCGTTGGCAAAACTCTGCGCTAGATTAGCTAATACATAATCATATGTCAACGGCTCCTCAATAAAGTTTTTGACCGGCCATTTCTTTATGAGTTCATTATATGCATTTTCTTTCTGTACCGGGGTACTTGCATTGTAAAAAACATCAGTTATAAAGGCATCTCGAGTTAATGATCCTTTTGGATATTTTTTCTTTGCTAATGCTTCTACCGAAGATTGCTGCTCTTCTTTTCCTAACGAGCGTAAGATATTGATAGTCGTGCGGTACTCATCTTCGGATTTATAAGTCTTTAGTTCACTCATCAACACGTTGGTAAGAGAATCCTTTTGCGTGAGTGTCCCTTTTTCGATAATCGGCAAGTACTGTTGATATTTTCCGTTTGCCTGTTTTTGTGCAAAGGCTGCTGATATCGAAAAGACCAAAGCAGCTGTTAAGATTTTTGTTTTCATTTTTTGATTTTATAACGTTTTTAATCATTAATCTTCATATCCAGGGTTCTGTGTTAAGTTTTTGTTTATCAAGATCTGAGCTTGGGGGATAGGAAATAAGACATCTGTTGGTTGCCAGTTGGATTTGATTGGAGACAGCACAGTGCTAGCGCGTTCGGTTCGTTTCAGATCGAGCCAGCGATGGCCGAGTTCACCAAAAAATTCATGCAGGCGTTCGGTCTCTATTGCAGTAAGTAATTGAGTTTGGTTTAAGTTCGTACTAAGTCCTGCTAGTCCTGCACGATTACGGACAGCGTCCACATCAGTCCGTGCTTCTGTAATTTTTCCGAGTCTGGCTCTTGCTTCCGCACGAATAAGGTATTGTTCGGCTAAGCGAAGCACAATATGGTATTCGGATCCTGTGCCTGAGGCAACTTTATATTTCGTTATCGCATAATAGATTTTGTTTGATACGGTCTTTGGACTTGTCCAATTTGTTTTTCTTAAATCAATGTTAGGAGCTGTCTCAAAGCTGTTGTATACCGCGTCTGGCAGCGTATAACCGGGGGTAGATGTAGCTGCCGTAATATAATTGGAACCAAATGTAGTCACTCCGGTCTGCGTACCAAGTTGCAGAATAACCTCATTACTTGAGTTTATAAAGCTTTTATCTGGTGTAGGCATGCCATAATCAGATGATTGCAGCACTTTGGTTGCGTAAGATTCCGCATTTTGATAATCTTTTTGGTAAAGAAACACCCTAGCCAATAGCGCACTGGCGGCTGCTTTGTTTGCTCGACCTCTTGGACTTGCAGTCGCATCATACGTTGTAGCCATTTTACTCTCTGCATCCTTTAGGTCAGCGATAATCTGATCATACACTTGTTGCACGGGCATTCGCGAAAGAGCTGCCTCTTCAAAAGCATGGAGGTCATCGCGTAATTGCAGTGGTACATCTCCGTAAAGGTTAGCGAGATAGAAATAGGCGTAAGCCCTAAAAAATTTAGCTTCACCCAGGAGTTGGTCCTTTACACTTGGGGTAAGGGTGGTTGATGCTTCTAGACCCGAGATTGCATTATTTGCATTCTTGATAAGTTGGTAACAATTTGACCAGAAATTAGCGACATTGCCGTTCGTGTTCAAAAGGCTGTTGCTATAGAATTCGGCTGTATTTGGATCGGTAGCATTATATTGGAGGTCATCGGCAGCAAGCCCAGTATAGAAAGTTGATGTTCCAGCGAGATTGATGCTTAATGTTGCCGTATACAATCCGCGTATAACACTGTTGGCTGAAGCATCTGTAGCGAATGCCTCACTGGCAAGTACCTGTGTTGGTGGAGCACCCAAATCCACAAATTTTTCGCAGGAGCTGAGAAGAAGGGATCCGCTGGTAATCGTTAATAATAGTATGGTTTTATTAATGTTTAATTTCATGATTTCTAGTTTTAAAATTGACAGTTAAATCCAAATACAATCGTACGCAATGGTGGGAGTACCTGCGCAATCGTTCCGGTCCCTAAACCAGATGGCCCTCCTTGGACAGTAGTTTCGGTATCTAGAACATATTTATTCTTGGCCCATGTAAATAGGTTTTGACCTTGTATAAAGACATTGCAGTTAGACATCTTTAGTCTCGAAGTCCAGCTCTTAGGTAAGTTGTAAGATAGATTGACAGACCTTAATTTGAGGTACGAAGCATCACCATAAACTGCGTCAGAACTTGTATATTGGTTATAAGAGTTGCTTAAGGCAGTTCCCTCAGCCGAAGCGGCGGGAGTTGTAATAGCACCCGGGATGGTTGTATTGGTGTTATTCGGTGTCCATCTGTCCAACCAATAATCGTTTTGGTTGACCATCGCTCCAGGTCTTGTATTGAGGATTTTGGTTACACCAAAGCGGTGATTAAATTGAAAAAATACGCCAATTTCAAAACCTTTGTAGGAGAACGTGTTATTAAATCCGCCATAGAAAGGTGTACCTAAATCAGCAACATAACGGTCATCACCTGTAATAGCTCCATCACCATTACGGTCTTCGTATAAAGCTCTTCCTGTTGCCGGGTCTACACCTTGATAGTGATACAAGCGGATCATATTGAGCGGCTCACCCACCAGAAAACTACTGGCATAGAATGTGTTTTCAATTCCAGGAAATTCTACAAGTTTATTTTTATAAAAAGTGAAGTTAGCTGACGTTTTCCATGTAAAACTTTCATTTGTAACATTGGTGGTATTCAGTTCCAATTCCAAACCTGTGTTTTGGATCAAAGCCGGTAAGTTTTCTTTGTAACTATTGTAGCCCGTTTGGGTACTCAAAACTAAATCAGTTATTTGATCAGAGGAACGATTTCTGAAAAAATTTCCAGTGAATAAAATTCTATCCTTTAAAAAACCTAGATCTAGCGCAAACTCCAATTTTTTGGTTGTTTCCCATTTGATATATTCATTTGGGAGTGTTCCAATATTCATGGAAGGATTATTTAAATAGGCCGTTGTCGAAGAGTAGAGGGGGAGATAAAGGTAATTTGAAATTTGATCATTACCTGTTGTTCCATAACTTGCTCTCAATTTACCAAAACTTAAAAATGGCAGATTATCCTGCACAAAATCTTCTTTTCCAAAGACCCATCCTAGCCCTACTGCGCCAAAATTACCGAATCGATTTTTAGGGCCGAAACGAGATGAACCGTCTCTTCTGAAAGTTCCATTGAACAAATATTTTTCTTTCCAGTCGTAGTTCACTTTTCCAAATACTGCATTGTACTTGTAGTAAACAAGGTTATTGCTTGCTGTGAATAATCCTGCCGCACTGAGGGACCCTAAAAGAGCATCGTTTGAATAATTAGAGCCGTTGGTAGTCTGCGAGCGCGATGAATTCTGCTGAAAACTTGTCCCGATCAATGCCGTCAGTTTCCCTTGGCCAACACTTTTTACATAATCCAAAGTCGGTTCAATGATCCAATTTTCGGCCTTTGTATTGGAGAAACTTGATGAACCAAGCGGATTTGAGACAGTATTATTTAGAGACGTAATTGGGCGTTGACTATTTTGGTTCAATTGAGTGATTGTGTAACCAAAATTTGCTTTTGCTGTTAGTCCTGATATGATTTTATAACTCAAGTTGGCATTTGAGATCAGATTATTGGTATTGCCAAAATATTTACGTTCGAGCAATGCGATCGGATTGTCAATAAATGCCGATGACGGTAACCAATAGTATTTTCCATTGTCACCATAAATTGGATAATTTGGGGCCAAATTGTAGAGTGATGTGACATCAGACGAAGGCATATCCGAATTATCGTTTGCATAGCTCACTGATAGAGCTGCATTGAATTTTTTATCAGAAGAGGTGTGATCTAGATTTAATCGGGAAGTAAAACGACTATTTTTGCTATCCCCATAAAATACGGTGCTTTCGCGTCTATATCCTGAATTAAAGAAAAAGCGCGTAGATTCGTTTCCTCCAGACATATTCGCTTGGATGTCGGTTATATGCCCTTTGTTTCCAATAAGCATTTTCTGCCAGTCAGTTGATTTATTTTGATCCCATAGCATAAGATCAGGAGCATTATCTACTGTAGGTGTAACCCCTGCATTGGCAAAGGCCTCTTTTCTTAAGTTCAGATATTCATCGAGATTTAACATGGGTATAAAGCGGTTGACCTCTGTAAATCCGGTATTGAAATTGACACCGATACGGGTACGGCCTGCAGATCCCTTTTTTGTGGTAATCAATATAACACCATTAGCGCCGCGACTTCCATAAATCGCCGTGGCATCGGCATCTTTCAACACATCGATACGTTCAATGTCTGCAGGGTTAATCATACTGAAAGGACTTAACCCGCCAGAGGAAGCTGAGATACCAAATGAATTGAGGTTATCAGTAGCAGGTTGTCCACCGTTAAAATTTGTAAATGGAACTCCATCAATAACATACAATGGGATTGATCCTGATGTCGTACCACTTAAGGAAGCCTGATTTCTGATCTGAATCTGAACAGCGCTTCCGGGTACCCCATTGTTTTGGGCGATTAATACGCCGGACATTCTTCCGGATAGCGCAGCAAGGGGATTACTTACCGGTTGAGAGGTGATGTCTTTTGCTGTAATCGAAGCAACAGACCCTGTGTTCAGTCTACGTGTTGTCGTACCATAGCCGATAACAACCACTTCTTCCAAACTGCCTTCTTCAGGTTTAAGTCTAATAGGAGTAGGGTTAGCACTCAGTTGTTTTGCTGGAATATCGACCTTTTGATAACCTATAAAAGAAAAAGTAATAATGACATCATCATTTGGAATACGGAGCCCCCATTGTCCATTGACATCAGTTGCAGTGCTCGTTTGCATATTACGGTATTCTGCTTTTTGCCAATCTTTAATGATGACAGATACCCCTGCCAGTGGTGCTCCATTTTCGTTGACTACTTGTCCCGCAATATGTTGTTGATTCTGTTGTTTTTCTTTTACAGCGATAATATTGTTGTCCAATATTTCCCATGTTAAATTGCTTCCGGCCAGAGATTGGGAAAGAATATCTTTTACACTGATTTTCTTTCCTACAATATTGACCGTTGTATTGGGAAGAATTGATTTGCTAAAGAACATTTTATATTTGCTCTTATCATTGATTGTTTGAAAAACATCTTCGATCTTTCCGCCTTGGATGGAGAGGTCAATTTTTTCCGTTTGAGAATAGGCGAAGCTCTGTACATGTAAGGTGCTTAGACAAACGAGCAGTAAAGCCAATCTCGATTCTTTTCTAAATTTGGGTTTTGTTTTGTTCATGTGAGTTATGTAGGTTGATTTTTTTTAAAATAGTTGCAATTGATTTTTCCCCGTTTTTTTAATTTGAAAGTAATTGACAGTTTGTAATGCTTTTAGGATATTTTCCAGTTGTTCATTTTCGAATGTTGCTGAATAGCGTTGGCTAGCAATCGATTTATTTGTAATTTTAATTTCCACCCCATACATACGCTCTAGTTTCAACGCGATATCAAGTAATCTTTCGTCTTGAATTGTCATACGATTTAATAACCATTCGGTTTCCAGGGCAGATCCATCTTTTTCCGAGACGGAGAATGGCTGGATCGCTATGACCATAGGTGTCGAGACAGTTTTAGCCCTTGCAGGCAGGGATTTATCTTCGGATTCATGTACCTTGGTGATCACAAATTTTTCTTTGGGTTTTAATATAAATTTCTGATCGTTGGTCGCAGTCTTCCAAATTGATACTTTGCCGCGCACAAGAGCTGTTTCCGCATTATTTTCCTCCGTATAATCGCGCACATTGAAAGCCGTACCTAATACGCTAATTTCCATTCTTGGAGTGTGAATAAGGAAAGGTTTGGACGGGTCTTTTTTGACGTCAAAAAATGCTTCTCCTATTAAAGTAACTTCACGTGTGCTTGAGTCTTTGAATGAGGTAGGGTAGATTATTTTACTAGAGGCATTGAGCGTAATCTTTGTGCCATCCTCGAGTACAATTTGGCGATGTTGTCCATTGATTAGCGTGACTTCTTGATTGTTGGGAGATTTTATTTTGTACAAATAGAGACTAGCAAAAGCAATGCACAAGACGACAGCAGCGGCGGCAATTTGAGAAAAACTGAATGTACGTTTCTTTTTAGCCGCTAATCTAGCCACAATTCGGCTATGAATACGAGCTTTTAGGGCTTCCTGTACTTCATCAGTGAGTGTATTGAGTAAATTCGGCCGGGATGAGAATGAATCGAAAAAACGTTCTACGATATCTATTTCTTCTGAATTGGCTTCGCCCTTTAAGTATTTGTCAATTAGCTTTTCAAGCTCTTGGTTAGGATGTTGCATAGGATTAGTACAATGTTCACTTATATAGTGCCTCTAAACGAGGAAAATGTACTAGTCTAAATAGACTTTTATTTGTAAGTGGTTTATTTGCAGTTGTATAAAATTAAAAGTAGTGTCAAAAAATGTTGAATGACAAGTTTTTTTAGTTTTTGGATTGATACGCTGAGATGATTTTGGACTGTGTTTTGGGAAGTTTCGGTCAGATCGCTGATTTCCTTTGTGGTCAGTCCATCCAGATATCTCATTTTAAAGATTTCTTTTCTCTTTTGTGGGAGATTGGCTACCCATTGTTCAATTAAAGATTTTAGATCCTTTTCGGCATATTGATCTCCCTCTACAGCTTCTTGCCATTCGTAGAACTGATATTTTTCTTCAATGAGAATATTTCTGCGTTTGTTTTTTTTATAGATTTCGAAAACCTTGTATTTCATGCAAGTAAAGAGGTATGCGCCTACGTTGTGAATCTCTCTCTTGGAACAGTGTTCCCAAAGTTCGATAAATACATCCTGAACAATCTCCTCACATGAAGCTAGATCTTCGAGCCTTTTGTAGGATTCATCTAATAATACGGACCAATACTTATCATACAAAATATTGAAAGCCTCTAAATCGCCTTCTCGAAGCCTTGCTAATAAGCTTTCGTCATGATGAGATGCATATTTATCGTTTTCCATGATATGATAGTGTGAAGTTAAATTCCATAGATGAGTAGGGTCGAGGAATATAACTTTTTTCAATAATACATATTTTATTAAATAAGGCCAATATTCGTAAGTATTTTTTATGTTTTGTGTTTGATTTCTTGAAATTCATTAAAAATTTGACCTATTTATAGGAGTTTATATTCAAGGAAATTTGGTCTTTAGTTTATAATAAGTTCAAAATTAGGTTGAATAAAATTAAAATAGAATTGACTTTCAATTTTTCGAATAAATCGTCAAAAGTAAATTTATTTTGAGGCTGTTGCTGAAATTTATCCTGTTTTATAGATGTTCTCCAATAAAAAATTCGGTTTATTGTGCATGATTAACAGTATATTCAATTAATCGATCTGAAAAGAGTTTTTAGTTAACACTTGCTGATGAGTTAATCCCATAAAGGATGGCTGCTAAAGTTAAAGGAAAGGCACCCACGTTTATTACGTTAAGTTTGCAATGCGTGAACTAATCGAATCCGCAAAAAAAAAGAGAAACAGCGAAGCCCGGACATGTAGCGTCGGGGCTTCGTTGTGATAAATCATCTAGATAGCCCGTTAATCCCTTAGATTAATCTGGTCAGGATAGGGGATCTGCTGACCCGTAGCTTTGTAAGTTGGTCGTTGTGCCTTCCAAGTCCGGAGCTGATCTGAAAGCAATTTGCTGAGTTCCTTGGTTTTTCCTTTCATTTTGGGTGCTAGGTTATTCAGCTCCCCAATATCATCCTGGAGATTGTAGAGTTCCAACTTCCCATTTTTCATATCGTAAAGCAACTTATAGTCTCCCTGTCGTACAGCGGAAAAGAAATTGATGCCCGGGCCATCAGGTACAGTCCATTTATTGGGAATGTTCCATACCAAAGGGCGGCTATTCCAGTTGTCCGATTTATTCCCTTCCAGAAGTGGCAATAGGTTTTTTCCGTCGGATTTATCTTGGACCAGCTGATAGTTGTCTATTTTGGCCAAGCTGAGTATTGTTGGAAAGAGATCTTCGACCATCACAGGGGTAGCATCCGTATTGGCAGGATGCTGTTTGGCCTGTTTGATTAATAAGGGGATTCGGATACCGCCTTCGTAAAGGGAGCCTTTGCCAGCCTTTAAGGGCAGGTTTTGGGTATGGCTCGGTCCCGAACGCATCGGGCTGAGACTAAGGCCACCATTGTCGCTCAGGAAGATAATGACCGTGTTGTCGTAAAGTTTTTTGTCCTTGAGAAATTGGATGATATCACCCATGCTCTTGTCATAGCCTTCTACTAAGGAAGCGTAAGCAGCTTCAATAGAATCCAGTCCACGGTCAAGGTATTTTTGGACGAATCGAGGATCTGGCTGAATAGGGACATGTACTGCATAGTTGGAAAAATTGAGGAAAAAGGGCTCCTTGCGCCGGATAGGCTCCTCGAGTGCCTTGAGCGCTTCCCGTGTCAGGGCTTCGGTCAGGAATGTGGAAGTGCCATGATATTCCATCAAATCGGGAACAGCTTGATAGCCGGCTTTGCCGGGGAGATTTCCGTAATTCTGTTCGCCATAATAGTTTTGTGGATGTCCCGCAGAATGCCCCGCGATATTAACCATAAATCCCAAATTTAAAGGACTTGCGCCAGGAGTTCCCGCAGATCCCCAATGTGCTTTGCCGACATGAATGGTATAATAACCATTGTCCTTCAGGATGCTTGGAAAGGGGGTAGCATATACGGTATGTGGAACATTGGGCACAGGACTTAATCCGTTGATATTCCAATCTGGTGGATTGAGCAGCTCATCTTTACTGTCGGTAGGTGTGTCGGCCTTGGGATGAGTCCAATTGGTGACGCGATGATGCGCAGCATTCAGACCTGTTAGAAAGCTCACACGGGAAGGGGTACATACCGGTGTCGCATAGGCATTGGTAAACTTGATCGCATCTTTGGCCAATGTTTCCAGATAAGGGGTATGGAATTTCTCATTGATCGGAGTCTTGACCTTGTAAAATGGCTCCGACATGTCTTGCCAGCCTAGGTCGTCCACAAAGAATACAACGATATTGGGTCGATCAGATGGCTGACTGACCTGCTTCTGGTCAGCAGATTGGGCATAGCTGCCTAGGGTTAGCCCGCTAAATAGAACAGACAACAGCAATACTTTATTACTTTTGAGAATAAACATAACGACAATTTAATGAGTTTGAATATCAAATTATTATTGGTCTAATGTCTGCAAGTCACTTATCTTGCCATTGACCGTATTGTTTGAAATGCTACTATTTGCGACACGTTCAAAAAATATAGGTTTTTTGTTCCAATGAAAAGCTGGATATTCTTGGTTGGTTTTGATCCTATTGTTACGAAACACCAATCCATCCACAGACTTCGCATAGAGAATAGGCTTGTCGAAAGTTTCGAAGAGGTTGTCTTCAATAACGATATGGCTATGGAAGTATTTTTGCTGGTTTTTTAAATCTGGAATTTCAGGATAGATCGATATAATCGCATTGGTAAACTGGAACATATTGGTCAGCGCATTGACAAAAGTATTGTTCCGAATACGGATGTCGTGACAGCTTCCGGTTTCATACCAGCCGTTGGCATCACCGCAAAGGAGAATGGCGGTACCCGAGGTATGGTCAAAAAGATTGTTTTCTACGAGGGTCTTTTTAGGTGTGCTGAATAAAGCGCCACGCGCCCTGTTATGACGTATAGTATTGCCGCTAAATACAACGCTTGGTGTCCAGGTAAGATTTTCGATGCCGATATCCATTTTTGTCGGATCAATAGCCGGGTCCAGCGGTTTGCTTAACGTGATCTTGAATTCGCGGGTGGGATCTGTGGTGTTATCGCGTAGGACGGTGATGGATTGAATCTGATTTTTCTTGTCCCAAAGTTCCATTGTCTTGGATTGGATAAACTGGACGGTATCACCAGTGTAGCCCCAGTCAAAACCATACGATTGGTCGTGCATATAACGACCGATCAATGTTTTGTCGTCCAGTCGTCTGGTAATCTTGAGGTAAGTACCGTGTATATTGATGGCATCGTCCATCATATTCTCGTAGAGTCCGTTTTTCGATACAATAACGCCCTTGCATCCCGAAAAATGTGTTGCATCTGCCTGGGCTGTAAAATAGCGCGGATCTTGATCATTTCGAAGTGCAATTCGGAAGCCTTCTAAGGTGATGTTGTCCGTTAATTGAGCTAACAAGCCCATGCCTTCAGCGTAATGGACGGAGATATTTTCAAGTCGTATATTTTTTCCCTTATGGACAAATAAGCCAGGGTTTGGACGAAATCCAGCGCGCATGGCGACCACTGTTCCTGGGATAAGCTTGCTATTCTTCCATTGTTGAGCTTGTATGATTCCCGGAGAAAGTTCCTTGACTTTGGTTGTGCCAACGCGGATATCACTGGTCGTATAAACAATGCGTTTGGTTTTTTCTTCGAACGCAATGCCAGATGTCGGCTTGAGTTCCCAGCCTTCGCCGGTATTGTAAAAGGTGCTGTCCTTGATTTTGTAAGTTACCCAAGGGGCAGTTTGGTAGGTGATTGTACCATTGATGGTATCATTTTGTAGGATCTTAACCTGACAGATCTGAGGGCGCTCAAAATCGATATGGATATTTTTCAGTGTTAAATTCTTATTTTCTATCAATGCAATCGGCAGCATCCTGCCGTGATAAATAAAATCGGATCCTTGTCCGTCGATCGTTATATTGTCACATTGCTCGAATGCCATTCCTACGGTCTTGGGATTATCTTGGTCGTGATTGGAAATATAATATGTCCGTGTCAATGCCCCCTCAGGGTGAAAGTCATAACGTCCCTTTTTGAATTTTAAGACAATGGGCTTTTTTTTATTGGTTTTGTCGAGAATGGATTGAATGGCCTTATTGACTGATGGGGTGCTATTGATGCCCGTATTTGGAAGCACACCATAGTTTGACAGGTCGATGATCTCCGGTGCAAGCTGTGCACGGCTGTGTATGTGAAAAAAAATGGGGATAATGATAAGGAGGCAGGATTTTAAGATATTCATGATGATCACATTAGAACGGAATTGGTTTATGCGGTGCTTTTTCCTTGTCGGATTAGCCTTGTCGAAGATAGGTAATATCCCTTAACATCCCAATGATGGTACTAAGCGTAGCGATATTTTTACGCATCTGAAAACAGGAAACCAGCAGATGTTGGATTCTGAGCTCTACCTGTAAAGCGTCGCGGAAATTGGCAGGCAATAGTGATAGAAATTTTAGATTTCTATTTAAAATTTTATATTTTTGAGATCAGGCTTAATCTAAATTGTGAAGAAAAAATCAAAACATTTTTTGCTGTTTTTGCTATTTACACTGATCTGTCAAATTGGATCAGCACAATATGGATTGGAGTTTGCCAGCCATAATATGGAAGCAGATAAGCGGACGAGCCTACAGATTGGCGCTAATGAATCTATTTCATTCCAGCATAAACTATCCATTTCCTTTGATCTTTCTTTTTTGCCGTTCCAGCAGGACTATTTCGGCTATATTTTTCGCCTGATTACTGACGATGGAGTCAATATCGATCTCCTATATGACCGGAGACTAGATCAGGACAAGCATTTCAAATTGGTCGTGGGCGAGGACTTTACACCTGTCTCCTTCAATATTACACCTTTGCAACTGTATTATAACTGGACTCCCATGCGGCTAGAACTGGATGCAGATAGACAACAGGTCTCGTTTGTTTGTAATGGAAAGCGCTTTACTTATCCGTTGAAAAGACGCTTTGCATCTCAGTTTAAACTGGTATTTGGGGCAACCACAATCAAAAACTTCCAGACTATGGATGTGCCGCCGATGCGTTTAAAGGATATTCGAATAGGAGAAAACGATAAACCTAAATTCTATTGGCCACTGGATGAATCCGTAGGAACAAAGAGTTTGGACGCGCAGCGAAAAAACATAGCTGAAATTAATAACCCCATTTGGATTAAGCGGCAACGCAGCGAATGGAAAATGCAGTCTTCTTTTTCCTTGGAAGGGCAGGCAAGTGTGGCTTTCGACAGGAATGATGAGACCGTGTTTTTTGTCGGGACAAAGCGTCTTATGATTGGAAAGGTCGGCGGCAATGAAGTAAGATCCCAAGAATATACGGATGGAAAGCTCTTACTTGTCAATGGTAGCCAATCACTGTTTGATCCCCTGCACAAAAAAGTCCTGAATATCTCCATTGACCAAAAAATTGTCACTGCTTATGATTCTACCAGCCGAACATGGACAAAGCAATTTGATTTTCCTGCTGTAGGCACAAACTACTGGTTGTTCAACAAGTATTTCAATATATCCGATAGCAGTATTTATGTGATCGGCGGATATGGACATTTTAAGTATAAGGCTGGTGTGTTGCGTTACCATTTGCCGACACAATCTTGGGATAGCATCCCTTTTGCGGGTGATGAGATATTTCCGCACTACCTGGCTGGAATGGGGGAGGGTAGGGATGGCGTTTACTTAGCTGGCGGCTATGGTAGTTCTAGTGGTGATCAAATGTTGAATCCCCGGATTTCCAATGATTTTCTTAAGCTTGACTTTCAAGGACGGAAAGCACTTAAGTTGTACGAATTCTCGTCCGTATTCTCAGATATGGTATGGGCCAACAGTTTGGTGGTAGATGACAGCAGTGGTATATTTTACGGCTTGATTTTTCCAAACAATAAATTCAAAACACATTTGCAGCTGGTAGCGAGTAATCTGAAACGTACACAGTATCAATTTCTGGGTAGCACTATACCTTTCGATTTTCACGATATTCGATCTTTCGCCGACCTGTATTATGCGCCGAAGTCCAAATCTTTTGTTGCGGTAACGCTGTTTTATGATGATAAAACTGATCTTACCAAGGCGAGTATTTATACTTTGCTGGCACCACCTTTACCTTCAGATCAGGGAATAACTTCGGCTGTCAAACCCATTTTGCTCAAATATGGCCTTTATGGTTTAGCAGTATTTACTATACTGTTTCTTGCCTGGTTTTTGTATCGAAAAAGAAGACGGCTGAAAAAAACAACTTCGGGTCTCGAGAGACCCGATAAAATAAACCATGAGCTCCTGCGTCCGCTCGCTGGTGAAGAGAATCTGTACGAAGAACCTGAATACGGACTGAACAAAGACACAATACAATCTGTCGATCGTCCGAAGGCGGTGGAATTGGTTAAAGGTTTTGAGATCCGCCAGGGGGCTGGCGTCTATCTTTTTGGTGGTGATCTGCAAATTGTGGATGTTTCAGGCAAGGAGATTACAAAGAGGTTTTCGCCCCTACTGAAGGAAATGTTACTGATTTTTATTATCTATACTGTGCGTTGGGAGCGGGGAATTAGTTCCGAAAAATTGACAGAGTTGTTTTGGTCTGATAAGAGCCAATCCAGTGCCCGCAATAATCGATCGGTAAATATCGCCAAACTCAATAGTCTGCTGGAGCATTTGGGAGAGTTTAGCGTAACCAAGAAAAGTGGTTATTGGTGTATTGAACCTATCGATGCGGTCTATATCGATTATCTTCGTTTCAATAGGATTGTGTCCAATAAAAAGCAATTCTCGGAAGCTGAAATCAGGGAACTGCTTAATATCATTGATAAAGGTGGTTTTCTTTTTGAAGTGGACTATGAATGGCTCGATAACTTTAAGAGTGAAATGTCTATTCTCGTCCTGACAACATTAGGAAATTTTATCGAAAATCTGAATGTGCAGGCGAATGCCGAATTGATTGTTGAGATCTGCAATAAGATATTCTATTTTGATGAAATCAATGAAGAGGCAATGATTCATAAATGTCGCTCTTTGCTGCAGCTTGGCTACCATAGCCTAGCCTTACAGTGCTATGAAAATTTTTGCCAGATCTATTTCCGTCTTTATGGCGAAGCTTACCCAAGAAGCTTTCGGGATTGTCTGGATTAGAAAAAAAAACATTTAAATTTTAATGTATTGATATACAGTTGTTAATGCTTTTGTTTTGTTCGTGTTAATCTTCTGTTAATATTCTATTATACCCCTCGCAGATATATTCGTTTTCATACTTAATAACCAATCAAATGAAAGCGAAAAATTCTTTTAAACTCTTCCTTAGGGAATAGTTGTCATGGACTGTTTGAAGCAAACAAGTCTTCCCATAGTGGATAAACCTAATACAATATTCAATAACCAATTTTAAACAATTCATGAAAACAAACTTCATTTTTAATGAAAGGCCATTGCCATGGGGCAAGCTGCGGAGTTATCCTTGGCATTGGGCCCTGTCTTCCTTGTTGCTTTTGTCTCCCATAGGAACAATTGCACAGCAGCAGCAGATCGAAGGTAAGGTGCAGAGCTTGAACGATAAGCCTATTGCAGGTGCATCTATTACCGATCTACGTACCGGACAGACGACCTCCTCGGATGACAAGGGACGATTTAGGATAAATGCATCGCCGGGAGACAGACTCGTGATTAGCTTTGTGGGCTATCGCAAGACTGAAATGATTGTAGGACAACAACGTCTGATGGATGTCCTGCTCAACGAAGATCATACAAATTTGGAAGAGGTCGTGGTGGTGGGCTATGGTACGCAGAAAAAGGCTTCATTAACAGGAGCGATATCGTCCGTGAATAATAAGGAGATCACGGTTACAAAAAATGAAAATGTAGTCAATATGCTTGCCGGTAAAATGCCGGGTGTACGTATTAGCCAGCAGTCGAGTCAGCCGGGATCTTTTGAATCTAATATCGATATCCGTGGTATGGGCGAGCCATTAATTGTAGTGGACGGGATTCCGCGGGATAAGGATTATCTATCACGTATGGATGCCAATGAAATCGAAAGCGTCTCCGTATTAAAAGATGCGTCGGCAGCCGTATACGGAGTGCGTTCCGCTAATGGTGTACTTCTGGTGACGACACGTAGAGGTAGCAGTGCTGATGGCAACTTCGAGATCAATTATTCCTATAATCGCGCTTGGCAAAAGTTTCTCTACGTTCCAAACACAGTAGACGCCATTGCCTATATGCAACTTAAAAATGAGCAGATCGGCCGGGATTTTAATAGTAATTATCCTGCCAAGATGCCCAGTATATTCGGTGCCGCAGATTTTGAAGCTTATCAAAATGGTTCAAAAAAGACATCCAATTACGTAGATGCTGCATTTGACAAGGTTTCTCCGCAATACCAGCACAATTTATCGATCAACGGTGGGAGCAAGAAAGTTAATTATTTCTTCAATTTGGGGAAAATGGATCAGATGGGGGCTTACAAAAGCAAAAGCCTCAACTACAATCGCTGGAATTTTAGGTCCAACATTGATGCGCAGATCACAGATCGTCTGAAAGCATCCCTGGATTTGGGCGGTTATGCCGACGAGACCAACCAACCCCGGACGGATATCTGGGCCGTCTACAAACAGGCTTGGCGGCAGAGACCTATTGTGCCGATCTATGTCAATGACAATCCCCTGTACCCGAATTTTGAAATGATCGATAACGAAAATCCTGTTGTCGTAACAGATGCCAAACAAACTGGATACCGCAAATTTTTGCGGAAGCAGTTCAATGGTATCCTTTCCCTGGACTATAAAGTGCCATTTGTGGAAGGTTTAAATGCAAAGGCAACCTATAATTATGATTTCAAGTACAGTGACAATACGGATTTCAAAAAATCCTATTTTTTATATAGCTATACGCCACCGGTCTATGATGGTAACGGCCAGATTATAACGCCTGAAAAATATAATGCACATGAGAAAAATGCACCTACGACCGTGAGAAGGAGTTCTTATCCGGATACGCATTCTCTGATGCAATTCTCGTTGAATTATAACCGCCGTTTTGCCGAAAAACATCAGGTCTCCGGTTTGTTGCTTTTCGTTGAAGAATATAATAAATGGGACAGTTTCTATGCACAGCGGGAGATCATGGTCAATTCGGAATACTTATTTGCAGGAGAGGACAAAAACCAATTGGCAAATATGGAAGGTATTGGCGAACGCACAGCACGGGGTTTGGTCGGCAAGTTCAATTACGATTATCTGGGCAAATACATTGCGGAATTTAGTTTTCGCTATGATGGCTCATCCAAATTTCCAAAAGAATCGCGTTGGGGATTTTTCCCGGCAGCTTCGGTAGGCTGGCGTATCAGTGAGGAGGGTTTTATCAAAAACAATTACAGTTTTATCAATAACTTAAAAATAAGGGCTTCCTATGGGAAGTTGGGGGATGATCGTTCGGCAGGTAATTACCCGTCAACTATCGTCGGTTATGCACTGGAACCCAATGAAACGGGGTGGATCTTTGGTGGAAACCTCGTGAATGGGGCCCTGCCTACAGCAATTCCCAATCCGAATCTCACCTGGTATACTTCCAAAACTGCTGATGTCGGTGTGGATATGGATCTATGGAACGGTAAGCTGGGCTTGACTTTTGATTATTTTAACCGTAATCGCTCGGGCCTTCTCGCGACAAGCCTCGATTTGATCCCCGGTACCGTTGGTGCCAACCTGCCGCAGGAAAATCTAGAAAGCGATCGCACATTCGGCTATGAGCTCTCTTTAACACATCGCAATAAGATCAATGATTTCAATTACTTTATCAATGCACAGGTATCTTCTACCAAGAGTCAATTTGTAAATCGTGTAGAATCAAAAGCGGGTAATTCGTACGACAACTGGCGTAACCGTTATTCAAATCGTTATAAAGATATCTGGTGGGGTAAGGAGTACGCCGGACAGTTTGGATCTTATGAGCAGATTTATAACCACCCAACACTGGTAAGTAGCGGTACATTGCCGGGCGACTATTACTATCAGGACTGGAATGGTGATGGGGTAATCAACGATGCCGACAACCACCCTATTGCAACTTATAACATGCCTTTGATAAACTATGGTTTTACGTTAGGTGGATCGTGGCGTGGTTTGGACCTAACGATGAATTTTCAGGGGGCAGCAAAAGTCTATGTACAGTATAGTGAGGTACTGGCTGGACCGTTGCAGTTTGATGGCGGTGCTTTGACGCAGTTTTTGGATCGCTGGAGACCAGTCGATGCGGGAGCCGACTTATTTAATCCAAGTACACAGTGGCTTGCTGGATATTATCCTTCAACTGGCTCTGCTATGGCCGAAGGAACCCGTGCAGTTCAAAATGCCTCGTATCTACGTCTGAAAACTTTAGAGCTGGGCTATTCTCTCCCTCAACAATGGTTGAAAGCACTAAAAATAAAGAATCTGAGGATCTATGCAAGTGCTTATAACCTGTTGACCTGGACAGGTCTTAAATATACCGATCCCGAGCATCCAGGATCTGCAGGAGGTTCTTCATCGGGTGATATTGACGTGTACAAATATCCCATCAATAAAACCTACAACATCGGAGCTTCCATTAAATTTTAATCTCAAAACGAACAAAACATGAAAAAATCAATCGTTATAGCAATCGTTGGCCTTTTTCTGTGCTCGGGTATGCAATCCTGTAGGAAAATGGATCTGGACCCACTAGGAGTATTGGGTGAAGATGCGCTTTTTGGAAATGAGGCAGGAGCACGTAAATATGTCGCTGGAATGTACAGCTATCTGCCCATAGAAGACTTTGTATATCATCCTGAAAGAGGATTTAGGTGGGACAATTATTGGCAAAATTCAGAAACCCTTGCGGCTATGAGTGGCGAGATGACGGGACAATTTTGGGGGATAGCCGGGGCACAGGGTTTTGGTTACTGGCCATACGACCGGATCCGAAATGTCAATACACTGATTGCAGGTCTGCCTAAATACAAAGCCAATTATACCGAACAGGGATACAATCAGATCTTTGGGGAAGCTCATTTCTTACGTGCCTTCTATTATTTCGCTTTGGTTAAGCGCTACGGCGGGATACCTATTATAAAAGATGTGCAGGACCCTACGGCTGATAAAGAACAGCTTTTGGTCAGTAGAAATAAAGAATCTGAGGTCTATCATTTTATCAATGAAGACTTGCAGGTGGCAATTTCCATGATGTCCGGAAGCAGCGAACGGGGACGCGCCAATAAGTATGTGGCAGCAGCATTGCTTTCCCGGGCCATGTTGTATGCCGGTAGTATTGCTAAATATAGCTCGTATAGCAATCTGTCGGGCGATGCCACAGACAAGCAGCTGGTGGGTATCAAAAAAGAAGAAGCGGAATGGTTCTTCAAACAGGCTTATGATGCTGCAACAACAGTGCTGGCAGGGCCGTATAGTTTGTACAATAAGAATACCCAGGATAAGGAACTTAACTATGTGAATTTGTTTTTGGATCTAGACAGCCCCGAGGATATTCTGATCAAGGAGTATAGCCTGACAGCACCGCACAACAACCGTCTCAAACATAGCTATGATGCCACGCACTTACCCAATCCGACCTTTTCGAGTGACAATGAGTCTGCGGCTTACCCCGTATTGAATGTCGTGGAGTTATTCGGTGAACTTCCAATCACGGATGCTGGTGGAAAACCAATACGTTATACAGACCGCAAGCAGCTTTATGCTGATTTGGAACCTCGTCAGCGGGCCACATTTTACTTCTCGGGAATGGAATTACGCGAAGGAGCCGAACGGCGGAGTTTTGATATTCAGCGTGGACTCTATAAAACCTTTCCCGGTAAGGCTGCTGACGCACAGATGGGTGCTGGTACTGCTACCATAAATAGTGAGTCAAATCGAATCCTGGCTGGCCCCAAGAATAGCTTGTTTGATTATAATGGTACGAAGATCAACATAACGGGCGAACATGGCATGTGGAAAGATGGACATGCCAACAATACACGAACTGGTTTTTATATCCGTAAATACATTAATTATAAAATGTCTACCAAAGATGTGAAGTTGTATAACAGTACACAACCCTGGAAGGTCTTTAGGCTCGCGGAGATACTTTTAAATAAGGCAGAAGCTGCATATGAACTTGGCCTGATCAAAAATGATGAAGCACTTAAACAGGAAGCATTTCAATACATCGCGCAGATCCGTAATCGTGCTGGTGCCAAGCCTTATCTCTACACGGCTGCTTCGGCAAACCTCTCCGGTAAATATGGTTATCCCTTGGATGGAAATCTGCAATTTATACGCGAGGAGCGCGAACGCGAACTTTGCTTTGAAAATCACCATTGGTGGGATATGCGAAGATGGCGCATCGCAGATGTGGAGCTCAACAACTTTGTGCCCAATTCGCTGATGCCTTACCTTGTATTGGATGAACTGAAATATGCTCCGGGCGGTGAACGGATCAACTCCTTTATTTTTATTCGCGAAAAGGAACCTTGGAACAAGACGTTCAACTTTGAAAAGAAATGGTATTATGAACCTATTCCGGGTGGAGAACTGAACAAAAACCCTAATCTATATCCACAGAACCCTATTTACTAACTGAGCGGAAATGAGAACGATATATTTATTTACAGCATTGACAGGCTTGTTATTTTTGAATGCCTGCTCGAAAACAGATAATTACGATGGCCCGAATGCGAGTATGAAAGGGCAGGTCATTGATAAGGTAACGAATAAACCCTTCCTGACCGGACAGGGCGAATTTAGCATCCGTTTGCTAGAAACCAGTTGGAGTGACAATCCCGCACCGCAGGATATTGCTGTCAAGCAGGACGGATCGTATAACCATACAAAACTCTTTCAGGCAACGTATACACTCCAGCCCTATGGTGGGGCGTTTTGGCCAGCAGAGAAGCTTGAGGGTTATCAACTGGGGGCCAATGCGGAACAAAACTTTGAGGTGACACCCTATCTACAGATCAAAAATGTCAAGTGGACCTTAAAGGCGGAAAATAAGCTTGATATCTCCTGTACACTTGCCGCACCGGTGACAAGTGGACTACCGCAGGTGATCGAGGCTCGTCCATTCCTGAGCCTGACACCATACTGTGGGGCCGGCAATCGTATTGACGCATATTATAAGGATGAATATCGTGCATTGATCAACCAAAATTGGGAAAATATCGGCAGTATGCAAACAGGAGAAGGGAAAGAAATTTACACGATCAAGGATATTCCATTAAAATCAGGGTATACTTATTATGTAAGGATGGGTGCAAAAGTGCGCGACACCTACGAGAAATTCAATTATTCGGAAGTGGAAGTCATTAAAGTACCTTAAGGAAAGAATCTAAACAATAAGCGGGACCTGGTGCCCGCTATTACTCAATACTAAATAATTATTCGGATGAAACAATTTATTAAAGCAAGTTCCAGGTGCCTATTGGGCATGACATTATTTTTTGCCATACAATTGCAGGCGCAAGATAATCCATTTATCAAACATATGTATACCGCAGACCCTTCCGCACGTGTATGGGCTGATGGTCGCCTGTATGTGTACGCCTCACATGATATTGCTCCGCCCCAGGGTTGCGATCTGATGGATCAGTATCATGTGTTTTCGACTGCGGATATGAAAACCTGGAAAGATCATGGCGAAATATTACGCGCCTCACAAGTCCCTTGGGGTAGAAAAGAAGGTGGATTTATGTGGGCTCCGGATTGTGTCTATAAAAATGGTACTTATTATTTTTATTTTCCGCACCCAAGTGGTACAGAGTGGAATAAGACCTGGAAAATCGGAGTGGCTACGAGTAAATCACCAGCAAAGGATTTTGTGGTACAGGGCTATGTGAAAGGAGCCGAAGCACTTATTGATCCACATATCTTTATCGATGATGATGGGCAGGCTTATTTTTATCAGGGCGGCGGCGGTGTCTGCAAAGCTGGGAAGCTCAAAGACAATATGATGGAGATCGACGGTGAACTACAAAAGATGGAAGGCTTAGAAGATTTTCACGAAGCCTCATGGGTACACAAGTATAATGGAAAATATTATCTGTCCTATTCTGACAATCACGATGAGAACTGGAAAGATGGAGTAAAAGGGGATAACCGTATGCGCTACGCAATAAGCAATAGTCCAATGGGGCCATGGAAATCGATGGGTATCTATATGGATCCGACAAATAGTTATACCAACCACGGCTCGATTGTGAAATTTAAAGGCAAATGGTATGCTTTTTACCACAATAGTGAATTGTCACAAAAAAATGGCGAATTCAATGATTGGCTTCGTTCTATTTGTGTAGACCGCTTAGAATACAATCAAAACGGAAGTATCAAGAAGGTTAAGCAGACAGGCCTATTGACTGGACCCAGATAATCGGTGGACACGAAGGTGATATGTTGTCAAAAAAAATTAACTTTAAGGGCAAAACATATGTTTTGCCCTTAAACCATCGAACACTTAATTGTTTAAAATGCTAACAAAGAATATCAAACATAAAACAAAAACAATACTGCGCACAATATGCTGTTGTTCTTTTCTTTCGGTCAGTATGCTAAAAGGTTTTTCCCAGGCTAAAATGACAAAAGACTATGTGGATTATGTCAATCCTTACATGGGGAATATCAGCCATTTATTGGTGCCTACCTATCCGACAGTTCATCTGCCGAACAGCCTTTTGCGGGTATATCCAGAGCGCGGTGACTATACTTCTGACCGTCTATTCGGCCTTCCACTGATCGTTACTAGCCACCGTGGAAAATCGGCTTTCAATTTAAGCCCCCTGGTGAAACTGCCCAGTGACTTAAAGCCGGTACAATTGTACAGCTATGATCAGGAGGAAATACACCCTTATGCCTACTCAGTGCTCTTGGATCAAGAGAATATCGAGGTAGATTATGCGCTGTCACATCAGTCTGGAATTTACACGTTTACCTTTCCTGCAAATTCTACGAAATACCTTCAGTTCAATTCCCAGGATGGTAAGCTTCAATGGGATGGGCAGGGGCTTTCGGGGATACAGGATATTGGCAATGGTACCTTTGTTTATATCTATGCAGTTCCGGAATCAAAGCCACTTGCTGTGAAAAGACTACAAGGACAGCAATTGGAAAATGGAGTGGAAGCCACAGGAAAAAACTCTTGTATCGTGTTGGAATTTAATCAGGCTGGAAATAGCTTGCGCATGAAATATGGTGTTTCTTTTATAGACGTTGCACAGGCAAAAGCCAACTTGAAGCGTGAAATCAGCGACTTTGACCAAAAGAAGCTCGCTGAAAAAGGACGTAAAATATGGAATGAAGCTTTGGGTAAAATTGCAGTTGAGGGTGAAAATGAATCCGATAAACATGTATTTTATACCTCCTTGTACCGTACCTATGAACGTCCAGTGAATATTTCCGAAGATGGACGTTATTACAGTGCTTTCGACGGTAAAGTACATCAGGACGAAGGAAAGCCTTTTTTTACGGATGACTGGATATGGGATTCCTATCGGGCGCATCATCCTTTGCGGGTTTTGCTTGATCCTGCGACAGAGTCAATGATTCTCAATTCTTTTGTTCGGATGTCTGAGCAGATGGAACAGCCTTGGTTGCCTACGTTTCCTGAAATTACAGGAGACAGCCGACGGATGAATTCCAATCATGGCGTAGCAACATTGCTGGATGCTTACCGCAAAGGAGTCCGCAACTTTGATGTTAAGAAAGCCTATTTGGCAGCGAAGGGTGCTATAACCGAAAAAACATTGGCACCTTGGTCTGGCAAAGCTGCTGGAAAACTGGATGCTTTCTTTAAAGAGAAAGGTTATATACCGGCTTTACATCCAGGAGAGAAAGAATCGATACCTGAGGTAAATGGTTTTGAGCGAAGACAGCCTGTTGCTGTAACTTTAGGTACTTCCTATGATTTATGGTGCTTAGCTCAGCTGGCCAAGGAATTGGGGATTCAGGCTGATTATGATCTTTTTATGAAGCAATCTTTTAATTATAGAAACCTTTTCAACGAGCAAACGAAATTTTTTCATCCAAAAGATGAGCAAGGGAATTTTATCATGCCATTTGATTATGTGTTTTCAGGAGGACAGGGAGCACGTGAATATTATGGTGAAAACAATGCCTGGATCTATCGTTGGGATGTGCAGCATAATATTCCAGATCTGATCAAACTCATGGGCGGGAATGAATTGTTTGTGCACTATCTTGATGAGATGTTCCAGCAGCCTTTGGGTCGATCAAAGTTTGATTTTTATGCACAGCTTCCAGATCATACGGGCAATGTAGGCCAGTTTTCCATGGCCAATGAGCCGGCTTTACATATTCCCTACCTCTACAATTATGCGGGGCAGCCATGGATGACACAGAAACGGATCCATAAGTTAATCGGTGAATGGTTTAGAAATGATCTGATGGGTGTACCCGGCGATGAAGATGGTGGCGGTATGTCTGCTTTTGTCGTTTTTTCTCAAATGGGCTTTTATCCGGTAACCCCAGGTATGGCTTCCTACAGTATAGGATCTCCATTTTTTCAAAAAGTAAGCATACAGCTTCCCGATGGTAAATCTTTTGTCATTGTCGGCAAGAATGCGTCGGCGAAGAATAAATATATTCAGTCTGCAAAATTAAACGGACAGCCTTTGAATATGCCGCAATTGACACATGCTGATGTGCTTAAAGGCGGAATTTTGGAGTTTGTGATGGGCGACAGAGCAAATAAAAATTGGGGAAATTAGCCGTAATATAAAAGGTATCTCCTTCATACGATAATAAAAGAGTCCTTGATCTGAAGATCAAGGACTCTTTGCTGTTTAGATGGTGTATAGCTTGTTTTCCTGAAGTAGCAACCATTACAAGCTAAAGAAACATCGTAGCGGTAATAGCCAAAGGTATTCCTTTGGTACCGTTCAGTTCGATCTGTTTGCCCGCATAGCTGATACAGATAGGTCCGCTGTTGCTGGGGATGATTTCCGCTTTCTTAAGCTTGCCGTTGTTCCATTGTATATTCACCGTAAGATTTCCCCTTGCTTTAAGTCCGGTTACACTTCCCTGATCCATGTTGGGGCTTAAAGCGGGTAGCAGTTCGATGAGGTAATTATTATTTTTGTCCCTTACCTGGCTTTGCAGCAGCATTTCGGCAATGGCTGCGGTCGCACCAAAGTTCCCGTCAATCTGGAAGGGTGGGTGATTATCGAACAGATTGGGCAGTGTCTTATCACTGATCAGGTTATATAGTAAGCGGTAAGCATGTTCTCCGTCATGCAACCTATTCCACATATTGATTTTCCAGGCCAGGCTCCAGCCAGTTCCATGATCGCCACGGCTCAGTAGGGTCTTTTTTGCTGCTTCGGCTAGTTCGGGTGTATTAACGATTGAAATTTGATTGCCTGGGTGCAGGCCAAATAAATGTGATGTATGCCTATGATTTACCTCAGTCTCTTTGTAATCTTCTATCCATTCCATAATACGGCCTGTTGTTTGGCTGACCTGTGTTGGGATCAGTTTTGTTAAGGCAGCTTGGCAGCGTTGCCTGAAATCGGGATCGCAATCTAAAAGCTTTGTTGCTTCAACACAGTTTTGAAGGAGGTCGCGGATAATCTGTGTATCCATGGTGGCACCATAGGTAAAACTGGAAATTTCACCTGATGGTAGGATAAAACTGTTCTCAGGGGAATGTGAGGGGTTGGTCGTCCAATAACCGGTGAATGATTTACCTTGGGGTATTTTGACCATAAAATCCAGAATAAATTCAGCTGCTCCTTTCATAATCGGATAGGCCTGGACTTTTAAAAATTGTCGGTCGCCTGTATAGTTATAATGTTCCCAGGGGTGCTGCGCCAACCAGGCCGATCCCATGGGCCAAATGCCCTGGACACCATCGGCCGGAGCGGTATAACCCCAAGCATCCGTAAGGTGATGAACGACCCAGCCTTTGGCACCATAGAGTTTGCTTGCTGTACGTTCACCAAAAGGGATTAATACTGTCGTCAGATCGAATAGGGGGCTATGCAATTCAGAAAGATTGGTCACTTCTGCAGGCCAATAATTCATTTGCAAATTAATGTTGGTATGAAAATCCGCATTCCAGGGTGGATCCATCTGCCAGGCCCATAATCCCTGCAGGTTTGCCGGCATATGGCCTGGACGGGAACTGCTGATCAAGAGGTAGCGACCAAATTGAAAAAATTTGTTGACTAAGATATTCGGTACCTTCTGCAATCCTTTTGTTAGCCGAATGAGTGAATCAGTTGGTAGTTTTGCAAGTTTATCTTGTTCTTGATCTGGAAGATTCAACTTGACCCGATTGAAATAGTGTTGGAAATCTTCTGTATGGGCACGCTTTAACTGCTGATAATTCTGTTTGTTCAGACTACTGATTACCTTCTGGCAGCTTGCAAGCGGATCAGTAGACACTGGGGGTTGTGGATAGGCGATATGCTTCAATCCGGGGTAATCTGTTGCAGCTGTAATGATTATGGTAATCTCATCTGCTCCGGTAATTGATACCCGGCCGTCGGCGTTGATAAGTTTACCGCCTTTAAGGAATACTTTTGCAATGGCAGCGAATTTTGTTCCGCGCTCACCGGTATTAGCAGATTGGCCAATTTGGCCTTGAAGTAGCAATTGTGTAGGATCTTTGGGGTTAGAGATGCAGCTGAAATCCTGGGTTCTTTTCCAGGTGAAGTTTAGATCGAGTGCCTGTTTTTTGTTTGTGGTATAATGCATGACCATTGCGTTGGCAGGAGCTGAAATAAATGACTCGCGGAAATACTTAACATCATTATATACATAGCTTGTTTGTTGCAATGCGCGCTCGAGATCAAGTGAGCGCGTGTACTGTTCAGCTTTAAGATGGGGCATATCAAGCCATAGTTCACCAAGGGATTGGTAAGGTTTGATGTTTTTGGGTAAGCCCATTAAGGTGCTGTCGGCAAGTTCGATGGCTTCTTTATTTTTACCTTCAAAAAGAAGCTGTTGTATGCGGGGTAGATATATTTTCCCTTTGGGATTATTGGGATCCTGTGGATGGCCTGCCCAAAGCGTACTTTCGTTCAGTTGAACCCGTTCATCGGCTACACCTCCAAAGATCATGGCACCGAGCTGACCGTTACCAAGGGGTAAGGCTTCCTCCCAAATCTCTGCAGGACGTGTGTAGCCTAAAGTTAAAGGGGCCGACGATAGACTAGCTGCCGACTGAATCTGTGCGCGATCTGTCCAGAATTGGGTGATCTTATGCTGCCGTTGACTGGCTGGGACAGCTATCGTTTTATTGGACTGCTGTGCCTTAACGATTGTATTGCTCACCAGTAGCAGTGCGCAGTATAGGAGTGTTTTTATTTTCATCTTTTAGTTTCTTTTTGGTTGTTTGACGGGGGCTGAGGTTTTGGTTTTTAAGTATTTGCTTGCCTGTCCGGTCAACCAAAGATAATGATCATTTGGAAGATTATCTTCAATACCGACAAATGAGCCTGTTCCATTGAGAGGAACATCTTTTTGATGCAATGTCTTGAATATAGCGGTGCCTTCATCGACTTCATCAAACATGGCAATGTAGAGCATTTGTGCGCCTATTGAAAGATTATACTGTAATTGTTTCCAAAGGAAATTTCCAGAATCACGAGGGACAAAAGCACGGGAGCTGCCCGTCATATTAGTCCAAGAGAATCCAGGAAAACAAAGTGGTGCATAATCGACCTTATTCTCTTTGCACCAATCCATATCCTTTTGGATCAAGGATTTAAATTGATCGAATCCGGCCTGATTATATCGACCCACAAACCAAGGCATAATGATATCTGACTTTTTGATGAGTTCATGCAAAAATGGGTCGGATTCGGTATCCTGACGCAGTTCACGCCAATAAGTGGGTACGCCAAGAAGTACACTATAGCCGTTTTGTTTGAGGTAGTTGATGATGCGTTCTGCAGTCTTGAGATTGTATTTGCGCCCATCATTGAATCCAATTCCCCATACGGCTATCAGCGGTCTACCGTGGTGGAAAAGATAAGTTTTGGCCCGGTTGCGTTTCTTGATATTCCATTCTTTCTCCAGTGCTGCGATGTCGTCTATGAGGATTTGGTCATCGCCATCTTTTATCCCGCTGAGGTCGTACATAATACAGACAGCACGATCAAATTCGTTGGCTGAGCGTATGGCGGAAGTCAGCACTGTGTTGAAGTGATTGCGGCCACTGGGGTTGGCGATTTCTCCAACAAATCGTTGCATAAAAACACCATCGATTCCGTATTGTTTCATCCATTTAAAATGGAGATTGACGGAAGAATAGTCATGGGCACTATAGAGCTTAGCAGCCTGTCCTTCTTTCGTGAAGAAAGGGCTGTCATAAGTCACCTGATAAGCGCTGATGTCGGGCCAAAAATCGATATTTGTCGAACCTGGCTGAAATCCATTTTTGCCGCGATAATGATACCATCCGCGGTCTGCACCATCGGTAGGACTGTTGAACCAGCCTTGATAGCCGGCCATAACGAGACCACTATAAGAGTCGTATTGTTTTTGCGCGAATAGCACACCTACCGAAAAAAATAAGCAGATGCCGAGAAGATGAAATTTGAGCGTTTTAGCTACCATATCGATTTATAATTAAGTTATTTATCTAAATATCGATTAACCCAATTAATAGTCCATTAATAAAGTATTAATGGAACATATAAGTATTTGTTTTTAATATAACAATAGCGACTTCGTCTTGATGCAACTGGTTGCATTGTTTTTTTATACTAAAAAAGTGACAATGTGAATTATAATAAATAAAAATCAATCGATTGCGTCATTTGCGCAATCGATTTCGTTCTGTACATATTTTGTTCTCCTGGAATATCGCTCTAATTTAAAGGGCTGAACTAGTCAATCTTAAACTAAACTGACTGTCTCGATTTTACTAACTATTTAATTATGATTTCAAAATTTACAAGTAACCAAAAGGTAAGCCTGCTTGCTATCGCTCTTGTTATCACATCTTCGCAAAATCTGCATGCGACGGATATGCCCGTTGTATTTAAGCATACAGCAGATTTGGTCGATCAAAACCAAGTTACGGGAAAAGTAACGGCTGAAGATGGTCCGGTATCGGCTGCAACAATTTCGGTCAAAGGTACGTCAGTCTCGACTTCTACGGATGCAAAGGGAACATTTGCAATCCGGGCTAAAACTGGTGATATTTTGCTTATTAGTAGCGTTGGTTACAAAACCAAAGAAGTACCGGTTACGGGTGCAACAGTGTCAATTCAGCTGGAAAGTAACAATGAGGCTTTGGAAGAAGTTGTTGTTGTTGGTTTCGCCAAACAAAAGAAAGTAAATTTAACTGGCGCGGTACAGGCGATTACGTCAAAAGATCTACAGGATCGCCCGGTTACAAATGTGTCTTCTGCTATCCAAGGAAAATTTTCCGGAGTGACGATCACCCAAAATTCGGGACAGCCGGGCAAGGATAACGGTACAATTCGAATCCGCGGTTTGGGTACAATCAATAATGCGAATCCGTTGGTTATTGTAGATGGAATAGAAAGCTCAATGAATAATATCAATCCAAATGATATTGAGAGTGTATCCGTATTGAAAGATGGACCTAGTGCAGCGATCTATGGATCGAAGGCCGCCAATGGTGTTATTTTGATTACGACGAAAAAAGGTGGTAGCGGCAAACCACAATTGAATTATACGGGATATGCCGGTATTCAGGATCCAACACGTTTGCCAGAATATATGAATTCCTATGATCACGCCGTTATCTTGAATGAAGCTCTTAAAAATGAGGGGAAGACATTGCGTTTCTCCGAACAGGACCTAGAACTTTTTAAAAACGGTTCTGATCCGGATGGACATCCCAATACGGATTGGTTAGGACTGTTATATAAAGGAACAGGTTTCCAGCAATCGCATAATTTGCAGGTTACAGGTGGAACGGAAGATGTACAGTATATGGCTTCTGGAGGGTACCTAGGGCAAAAAGGGGTTATTAAGGTGGCTAGCTCGGACCGCTATAATTTACGGACAAATATAGGTGCAAAAGTATCTTCTAGACTCCGTTTTGATTTGGGCTTGGCATATAATTACCAACGTATTACTGAACCGGTAAACCCTTATACCGGTGATATGGCACAGATTTTTAGACAGGTAAACCGTATTCCTAGTTTTATTCCATACAAATATAGCAATGGTGTATATGGTCGCGGTAGCGATGGTAACCCAATTGCCTGGATGGATCAGGAGGCAAAGGATAATATGATCTATAAACATACACAGGTTAATTTCTCCGGTGAATTTAAGATAATAGATGGATTGAAGATCAAACAGGTCGTGGGATTTCAACCTATCGACAATATGTCTTCCAAATTTGTCAAAGACATTCAATATTATGCACCGAATGGTGATTTGGGACCTAAGCAAGGCGTGAATAATTTGACTGTTTATAACTTCCAATCTGAACGATTGACATTCCAAACCTTGATGACCTATGACAAAAAGATTGGCAATCACCAGATCAATGTTTTAGGCGGTTTTATGGATGAAACATTCCGTGCAGATTATTCGAGTGCATATGCACAAGGGTTTCTAAATAATGATTTTTCAGAATTGAATTTGGGTAGCAAAGACGGAATGAAAGTTGATGGGGGTGCCAAAAAATTAATTTTGAGATCGTTTTTTGGACGTATCAATTATGCTTTTGCAGATAAATATTTATTGGAAGCAAATGTAAGACGTGATGGAACATCCCGATTCTTAGGCGCAAACCGTTGGAGTACGTTCCCATCGTTTTCTGCAGGATGGCGTATTTCTCAGGAAGATTTCTTTAAAGAATCTTCTTTGTCGGATGTGATTTCGGAATTGAAATTGAGAGGTGGTTGGGGTAAATTAGGAAATCAGCAACTGGCAGCAACTTCAGACAATTCTTATCCATCTTCAGATGCTTATTATCCGGGCTTATTTACCATTTCTCCTGGCTATAATTACTCCTTTGGTGGTGAGATTAGTTCAGGTGGGGCAATTGTCGAATCGGCAAATCCATTGTTAAGATGGGAGGCAACAACCAGTACTAATATTGGTTTAGATCTGAACTTCAAAAACAATCTGGGCTTTGTGTTTGAATATTTCGACCGCAAAACCGATGGGGTTTTATTGAGACTGCCGGTATCAAATTTATATGGTCTTCCTGCCCCTTTCCAAAATGCGGGTAAAGTGCAAAATAATGGGGTAGAACTGCAGGTAAATTATCAAAATAGCATCGGTGATTTTAAATACAGCATTGCCGCAAATGGCTCCTATATCAACAACCAGATCAAAAAATGGGCGAGCGATGAACCACAGGTCAACGGAACCTTCTATATCTATGAGCAGGGACGGCCAATTCGTTCTTTTTATGGCTACGAAACCGCTGGAATTTACCGTTCGGATGAGGAATATAAAAATAGTGGTATACAAGGTGTGAATGGTACTGTTGGTGCTGGTGATATCATTTATAAAGATCAGAATGGCGATAAAAAAATCGACGGAAACGACCGCGTATATTTAGGTTCGCCTGATCCGAAATTTATCTTTGGTCTAACTTCCAATATGAGCTATAAAAACTTTGATCTGAGCTTATTCTTCCAAGGAGCAGCTAAGGTACAAGGCTATCTTTGGGGCGAGGCCATTGGTGGTATTTCAGGATCGGATAAACCGACAACCATTTTTGCAGATCGTTTTAATGCGGAGACCAATCCAAATGGATCTATGCCTAGGGCGCTGACTAGTTGGTCACAAAATAGCCCTTCAAGCAATCCTTCGGACTTCTGGATCCAGAATGCAAGCTATGTGCGCTTGAAGAATATTACATTCGGTTATACCTTGCCAAAAACGTTTACGGATAGAATCGGTATAAAAGGTGCCAAGGTATATTACAGTGGACAAAATTTGCTGACTTTTACCGGATTTGCGAAAGGATTTGATCCAGAGGCGCCAGCTGATTCAAGAGGTAATTACTATCCTCAGGTAAAAACAAATGTGTTTGGTCTAAACGTAAACTTTTAATTGAAAATCATGAAACTTAGAAATATAACGATAGCATTGAGTGTAGCCACACTACTGTTCTCCTGTCAGAAGCTTGATCAGGAACCTTTGGATGCTTACAATGCAGATAATTTTTGGAAAACAGAAGCTGAAACTGACTTTGCTGTAACAGGTCTCTATAGCGGCACGCGCGGAAGTGACGGTAAATTAGCCGAAGGGTCGGCTTGGGAGGATGGTACACAGATCTTTTACATGGATTGTACGTCAGATAACTCGAATAGTGATTTTCCATGGGAAGGTTTCCAGGCTTTAGGTAATGGAACGGCAACACCGACAAATTCTGGAAACGCAGAGTCAAGATATACGTACGAGCATATCCGTCGTGCCAATTATATTTTGGAAAATATTGAAAAATCACCTGTTAATGCGGACAAGAAAAAACGGTTGATTGCTGAGGTCCGCGTGATAAGAGCTTACAAGTATTTCGATATGGCAACCCTATTTGGTGGCGTACCAATCGTTACCAAAACTTTGACTACAGAGAATTCATTTGTACCCGCAAATACGCAAAAAGAAGTATTGGAATTTGTAGAAAAAGAATTGAAAGAAGCAGCTGCGGATCTGTCTTATGCCAAAGGAGGGGGACGCATGTCCAAAGGTGCAGCGCTTGGTTTATTGGCGCGTTGTTATGCTTTTGAAAAGAAATATCAGGATGTCATCAATACAACACAGGAGATCATTTCTTCTGCTAATTATAAATTGTTTGATGATTACGCTACCCTATTTGAAGAAGCAAATGAAAATAATAGTGAAGTCATGATGAATATTGAATATTTGGTAAATATTCAAGGATATACGTCACTTGGGATTATGTTACCCAATTCAATGGGTGGTTGGGGATCTATTGTACCAACACAAAGTCTGGTGGATGCTTACGAAACTGCCGATGGACAGACTATTAGCGAGTCGAAATCATATGATCCAGCAAATCCGTATGAAAAAAGAGATCCGCGCTTGGCTGCAACTATTGTTTACCCTGGAGCGCTTTATAACGGTAAATATTTTGATCCATTAAATCCAAAATCGGAAGACTATCCTTCTGGTCCTGATAATGCATCTAGTACCGCATACAACTATAAAAAATATATCCAAAACCCAAGCAGTTATGCGAACATTTGGAACGTCGGTACCAATATTATTGTGATGCGTTATGCTGAAATGCTTTTGTTAAATGCGGAAGCAAAGATTGAATTGGGGATTATTGACAATACGGTGTATGGTAATATCGATCTGGTTCGTCTACGTGCGAAAATGCCAAAAGTAGATAAAGCAGTTTATAGTGGTCAGAACAAATTACGCGAATTGGTGCGTCGTGAGCTGCGTGTTGAATTGGCCGGAGAAGGGCGTCGTCGCTTCGATATTATTCGTTGGGGAATAGCCAAAGATGTGATGAATGGTCCCGTAAACGGTGCACTGTCAAAAGGTACAGTTGATCCTAAAACGGGCAAGGTTACCTATACTTCCTTAACAGATCGTTTTTTCTCAGAAAATAGAACATTTAAAGCTGGAAAAAATGAATTGTGGCCAATCCCGCAAGCTGTAATTGATAATAGTAAAGGCACATTGAAACAAAATACTGGGTACTAAGCTCCCTTACATGCAAGCAATAAAAAGCGGTTAAGTGAATGAATCACTTAGCCGCTTTTTTTTATTGCAGCAAGATATTCTTGTTTTTTGTGTAATCTTTTATGGAAAAGAAAAAAATAATCATCTTATATTAAAATAAGCTCTATTTTAGTGCTTATTGATTAGATAGATCATTACAAACCCTATAAACTTAGATGCATGAAAAGTGTTTTATGTGCACTTGCAGTAACGATTTTCCTTATTCTATCGTTTAATAAGCTTGTCTACCAGGATATGCCCTTAACAAACCGTGCGGCATTTTTAACCGAAGTAAATCGCCATAAAAAAGACATCAAAAGTATCTTAATGACTGACAGTAATTTTTCAGATTTAAGTTTTTTTGACTCCATGCTAAGAAATAATAGAATCCTTATACTGGGAGAAATGCTGCATAATGATGGCGAAACCTTTAAAGCAAAAGCAAGGCTTATCCGCTATCTTCATGAACATCTAAATTATGAAGTTGTCTTATATGAGGCAGGTCAGTACGATATGTGGATGATGAATGCGCAGATGGATACGCTAACGAATAAGTCCCTAGCAAAAACTATCGGGGGCATTGGTCTGTTTGACTTTTGGTGGCAAAATCAGGAAAATAAGTCCCTTTTAAGCTATTATAAAAGTACAAAATCAACAGAAAATCCGATTAGCCTCGGTGGATTTGATATCCAGTTTTCAGGCAGGGAATTAGCCGATAAACGAGCCAAATTATTGGAAGATTTCTTACTTAAAAATGGGATCGACTCCACTAGGTATCCATTATTGAGAAAAAATAGCAATAAGCTGGAGTATCTAATTTACGAACGTTTTGCCAGCAAGCAGCTCGATGCGAACCAAAAGAAACAATTTCTAGCAGAATTGGACGGGTTGAGCCGTATGATCCGGGGACCTAAACCAGACGCGGAACAGCTGATCTATAGCCGATACCTGTCAGACATGAAAAATAACTTTGATAAGTCCTGGCGCTATAAAACTGGGTCGATGCAGAGCATGCATTTTAGGGATTCCCTGATGGCAGAAAATCTAATCTATCAAATCGATTCCGTCTATGCAGGTAAAAAGATTATCGTCTGGTGTGCCAATGTCCATACCTTTTCTGCTCCATACAACAAGGAATATCTTCCTCTCGGTGCTTATATAAAAAGGAGATATGGGAATCAAGCTTACAGCCTAGATTTTACTTCCTATGGACGATATAATAAAACTGGTCGCATTGTCGATCGCGTGGGGAAACTGGCCGTAGAAAATGTATTTCACGCCGTTAAATCGCCTTATCTCTTTTTGGATCTTCGCGAATTGCCCGACAATAGTATGTTCAAACAGAATTTTAGTTCAGTCATCAATCAGGGAATTGATGAAAATAGAAAATGGCACGAATTTATCGACGGCATTTTCTATATCGATATTAATAAAGATCCAATTTACCGCTAACAGGAATGGAAAGTATCCGCACAAAACAACTTAGCTTTAAAATAGGCACGAAAACAATCTTGGATAACATCAGTCTGCAGGTCCCGGACAAAGGTATTTATGGCTATCTTGGGCGAAATGGGGCTGGAAAATCGACAACGATCAAACTACTTTTGGGCCTGTTGGAGGACCAGACAGATGCGATTTTTATCCAAGGAAATAGTCTTAAGGCCAATCGCACACGTATCTATGCGAATGTTGGAAACCTGATCGAATCGCCTTGTTATTATACAAAACTGACTGTTTTTGAAAATTTAAAGTACTTGGATATCGTCCATAACAAAGGAAATAAACGCATTGATGAAGTGCTGGAGATGGTTGATCTTCATCGAGAGAAAAAGAAAAGAGCAAGTGCTTTGTCCATGGGGATGAAACAACGCTTGGGTATTGCAATGGCTATATTCCATGATCCGCAATTACTCATTTTGGATGAACCATTAAATGGTCTCGATCCACAGGGTATTGCGGAAATGCGTAAGTTGTTCTGTCACCTCAATGAACAGGGAAAGACCATCTTTCTTTCGAGCCATATTTTGAGTGAGCTTGAAAAAATAGCAACGCATATTGGCATTATAGAAGGCGGAAAAATGATTTTCCAGGGAACTAAAGATGAACTTCTGGGACAGGTTAATCGGGAAGTGTTCCTACGGACATCTGATCCTGCCGCAACAGTTTCAGTTTTGCAAAAGGGAGGCTTTTCTACTGTTAAGATCGATGGCGAAAATATTGTCGTCACTATCGGCGATGACCAACGCTTCGGTTTTATGATTAAATCTTTGGTTGAACAGCAGATTGATATCTATGGGCTGGAATCCCGGAGCGCAGATTTGGAACAGATTTTTATAAACTTAATCGCTCGTGCAAATGGCTAACACATTTTATACTGCTTTTTTGTCTGAAAAGTACAAACTTATTCGTAACAGGGAAATTTTTGGAGTTCTGATCGCACCTATGTTGCTCATTTTTGCGATTGGCGCTTATATTATCTATGATATTGTCAATTCGGGTGGTGCAAGCGCCATCCCAAATCCCTGGAAAGTTTTATTGGGGCGATATGTATTTCAATTTTTTTATTTACTCTATCCCATTCTTGTAGCGCTATTTGTATATGCTTGCTGTGATGTGGAATATAAGAATAACAATTATAAAATACTCTTTACTTTGCCCATCAGCAAATCGAATATTTTCTTTTCCAAAGCGGTCTTCATTCTACTGACATTACTTTTTTCAATACTCTTTGCTTACGCTGCATTTTTGATCAGTGGCTATTTGCTAAGTCTGATTTATCCTGTACTTGGTTTTCAGAATTATGACTACAGGCAGGTGATTTTTTATACATTTTTGAAGCTTTTTATCACTTTATCAGCTATTGCGATGATCCAGCTGGCTTTGAGTTTGTTATTTCGAAGTTTTATTTACCCTATCGGGGTAGGGATGTTTATGTTGGTGTTTTCAGTGCTGATAGCACAAAAAAGTTTTTCGGATTTTATACCCTATACGGGAGCCTATAATGCGGTCATGAATATCATGTCTGAAAATGACGTATTTGCACGGCTCGATTACTGCAATATGTTGATGGTAGTCGTATTTATGTTGATCAGTTTTTATCTGTTTAAACGGAAAGGACAGTTTTAAAAGATCCTCGCTGATTGCCTATTTTTTGTCAAGTTCTTTTTTATAAGCGCTTGGCGAGTGCCCATATTTCTTTTTAAAGGCCGAAGCGAAATAGGATGCGGATGAAAAGCCGACACTGCTAAATATTTCGTTGATGGTTAGACCTTCGGCCATCAGGCTTTTGGCTTTCTTTAATCTTCGTTCGACAATATATTCATTGACGCTGCAGTCGAGCAGCTGTTTCACTTTACGATAGAGCTGAACACGTGAAAGATGGAGCTCGCTGGCAATACCGTCGACGCTCAATCGCTGGTCCGATAACTTGGATTCTACAATGGCGGAGAAATTGTTTAGGAATCTTCTGTCGCTATCATTGACTTGTTCAGCTTGAGCACTTTCAAACTGTTCAACATTGCTACTGTATTTTTCTTTAAGCTGATGGCGCGACTGAAGGATATTTGAAATACGTATCCGCAGCAATTCGGCATTGAATGGTTTGGTAATATAGTCATCGGCCATTAATCTGCTCCCTTCAAGCATGCTCTCTTCATTGGCGAGTGCACTCAGTAAGATGACGGGAATGTGTGCGGTCTGATAAAAGGCTTTGATATCTTTTAAAATATCCAGACCGCTTCCATCAGGAAGCATAATATCGGTGATTACGAGGTCCGGAAAATGTGTCTTCATCATGCTATTGGCTTGTTGGGCATTTTTTGCCAGAAACAGATTGTAATCCTGTTCCAGTAGTGAACGGAGATAGTCCCTGATTTCATCATTATCTTCGACGACCATAATACTCTTCGATTTGTTGGATCGAAAAGAGAGACTGTTGTCCACCACTTTTCGTGTTGTATCCAATACATCTTGTTGCTGAAGGAGCGGTTTTTCCCGGCTGTCGAAATCAGATAATTCCCCAGGTTCGTAATGGCTATTACCAATGGGCATGCGAAGGGTGAAGATCGATCCATGGCCGGGCTTGCTGCTCACGGTGATCTGGCCATGATGCAGTTCGACGATCTGTTTGCTGTATGCGAGGCCGATACCCGAGCCATTTCGACTGCTGGCTCCTTGATAAAAGGGATCAAAAATATGCTCAATATCAGCTGGAGCAATTCCCAGTCCATTATCCAATACGCGTAGGTAAAAATAGTCCTTGAAATTATTTTCTTCCAGAATAATTTCAATTCTGCCGCTTGCTGCCGTATGTTTGATCGCATTGGACAATAAGTTGGATAGGACCTGTTCCATCAGGTATTCGTCTATCCAAACTTCTTTCAAGCTTGTTTTGTTGACATAACTGATAGAGATCCTGTTTTTCTTAAATAGAGGCTTGAAACCAGCTATTATCTGCTGAATAAAAGGGTCAATGTGAACAAGGGTCGCATGCAGCTTAATTTTTGATTTACTAATTCGATGAATATCAATAAGATCGCTGACCAAACGTTGTAGTTTTTTTGCATTCCGTTTGATGCGTGACAACTGTTCCCTGATCTCTTCTGTCAGATCTTTTCGTAATTCAAGGTCTTCAATAGGTGCTATAATAAGGGTCAGTGGGGTTTTAAATTCGTGTGAGATGTTGGTGAAGAAATTATTCTTGATTTCTGCTGCTTGCTGAATCTGACTGTTCATCTCGACAATCTGTTTTTGCTGTGCAAGGATTTCACTATTTTGGATTTCCAGGTGTTTATTTTTCTCCCAGTTGCTTCTGATCACAATAATGGAAATCCCTCCAAAGACAACTGCAAGGACCAGGCTGACAACTAATACATTGAGTACGGACTTTTGATTTTGATAAATCTTATTTTGTTCGGTAATGAATTCCTGTCTTTTGTCGATATCAAGCTGCTGCTGTTTTATCTTATCCGATTGGAGGGCCAGTAGCTCAGCGTTGGTTCTATCAATGACAGATGTGGCAAGTATGTTTTCTCGGCGGTAGTTTTGGTGGTTAATGATTGCCAGTGCTGTTCGAATGGCTTCGGTTCCACCGGTGGGATAAAGTATGGAAGCAAACATCTTGCCCTGTATAATCTGTTCAAGACCATTCCCAGCTCCCGGAAGCGCATCAACGCCAATTATCTTAATGTCTTTTTTGATCTGCGCTTCGTCCAAGGCTTTTTTTACCCCCATGGCCATTTGATCATTGAACGTAAAGATGATATCGCTCTGGATCATTCGGTCAATAGACTTACGCATTTCTAGATAAGCTTTGTTTTTTTCCCATCCACCGTGAATGATTCCACTCACTCGAATTTCAGCTCCATCTCCAATTTGCTGCATAAAGCCTTTCTCACGTTCAATTGAGGCGGATGTGCCAGATAGCCCCGTGACCAATCCGATCGAACCCTTGCCTTGTAAAATGGTGCGGCTATATTGGCCGGCCAGTTTTCCGATAGCAAGATTGTCTGCACCCACATAGGCATTATATTGGCCAGAAGATGTCTTACGGTCTGTTACTACGACGGGTATATTGCGTTGGAATACCGAATCTACTATAGGGGTAAGTGGCTCGGCTTCATTGGGGGAAACAATTAGGAGATCGATATCCTGTCTGACTAATTCACGAATTTGATTAATCTGGACATGATTGTCGCCATGGGCATCGCGATAAAGAAATTCAATATCAGGGTTGAAGGAAAGTTCCCTTTTCATTTCTTCCAGCATGGTTTGTCGCCAGGCATCATTTCCGATACACTGCGAAAAAGCAATAATCCGCTTTTTCTTCTGGACCATTGGTTGACATCCACAAAAAAGAAGCAGGATCAATATGCCACCATAAATGAAATATTTTCCCATGATTTTTCCCCCTTAAGTATCCGAATATACATCATTTAGTTTTTTTAGGGTAACACAGTCTTTGTTAGTGTATTATTTACACTAAAATGGGGACCATCAAAAATGTATCATTTTCTAAATTTTCTGTTTAAAAAGTGAAAGTTTTAAAATGTTAGGTTTGTGTAATTGTCAGATTTTTAGTGTTTTAATGTTTTTTAAAAAATGTTACATAAATAAATGTTTTTGCGAAGCTCAAATTTAAGTTAAGATGAAACCAAGGTTAAATTTGGATTAATCAATTATAGATCATAACATGAACAAAAACACGGTATTAGCTTGGTCCTTTGTAGTGGCTTTAGGCGGATTTTTATTTGGATTTGATACAGCGGTTATTTCAGGGGCAGAAAAGGCGGTTCAGGAGCATTGGCATTTAAGTGAGTTTCAGCATGGGTTGACGATGGCTATCGCTTTGATCGGAACAGTTGTCGGAGCGGCATTGGGCGCATGGCCTTCAGATAAATTAGGGCGTAAAAATACCTTATTTGCAGTCGCAGCTCTTTACTTTATCTCTGCAATAGGCAGTGCATTGGCAAATGACTGGACTATTTTTATTCTGTTCCGCTTTCTGGGCGGTATAGGTGTCGGAGTTTCTTCAGTAACTGCACCAATTTATATCTCGGAAATTTCTCCGGCGGCATCGCGCGGTAAATTGGTCGGACTCTTCCAGTTCAACGTTGTATTGGGAATTTTGATTGCTTATCTGTCCAACTACTTTATCGGCCAGATAGGGGAAGAGTCTTGGCGCTGGATGTTGGGCGTACAATGTTTCCCGTCGTTGCTATTCTTCTGTCTGATTTTTCTAATTCCAGAGAGTCCACGATGGTTGCTTTTGCATAGAGGGAATTTAGCTGAAGCAACGCGGATTATGAAAAAAATCAATTCGGATGGATACGAGCTTGAAATTTCCAAAATTCAGGCGTCGGCGAACAATACAAGTGGTGAAGGAAAACTTTTTGTACGCGAAAATGCCAAACCTATTTTATTAGCTTTTTGTTTTGCGCTGTTCAATCAGGTTTCAGGCATCAACGCCATTATATATTATGCACCCCGTGTATTTGAAATGGCTGGCCTAGGCTCGCAGAGCTCATTGCTTTCAACGGTTGGTATAGGGGTCGTTAATTTTATTTTTACGTTGCTGGCGATCAATTTTATCGATAAGGTGGGCCGAAGAAAATTAATGCTGGTGGGTTCTGTCGGGTTGATTATATCATTGGCCTTGGTTTCCCATGCATTTTACACGAATCAGACTACAGGTTTTGCGATTACCATCTATCTCATGAGTTTTATTGCCTTTTTTGCCTTCTCGCAAGGCGCGGTGATCTGGGTGTTTATTTCGGAAATCTTTCCGAATGATGTGCGTGCCAAAGGACAGACATTTGGAAGCTTGACGCATTGGGTCATGGCAGCGATTATTACCTTTTGTTTCCCAGCATTGACGGAAATACTTGGTGGTGGCGGTACATTCTTGATCTTTGCCCTATTTATGGTGTTGCAACTTGTTTATGTGCTAAAGTTTATGCCAGAGACGAAAGGGAAATCACTGGAAGATCTTGGTCATACCATTAATCTGCACTAGCCGTTAGCGGGATGGGGCAATTCAATGGGCGCTGAAATAGCAGTGATATGATTGGCGCCTATTGGAGATTGTTTTGGAATAAATGACAATTTGATAGCAAGTTGGATGTACTTGTGGTCAACGTCGAAATATAAAGGGAAATAAAATAATCAATTCGTTATAGTGCTTTTGGCGCTCAGCTAAGGCATCTGTATACAAAAGAAGAAATATGAAAAACGGAGATAAATCAATACAGGGTATTTGTTTTGGAGAAGTTCTTTGGGACAATCTACCGACAGGAAAAAAATTGGGTGGTGCTCCATTGAATGTAGCGTATCACCTCAATAAACTGGGGGTTACTACGCGTATGCTTACACGCATAGGACAGGATGATAATGGTTACGAACTGCGTAAGGTATGCGAGGATTTGGGTATCCCCACCGATTTCTTCCAATACGATGAATCGTTGCCGACATCGACAGTGGGGGTTTCAATCGATGAAAAACGTGATGTACATTATGATATCGTTTATCCTGTAGCTTGGGATAGAATAGCGGTAGATGCTGTTGTGGTGGACGCGGTTGCTGCGGTGGATTTTTTGGTCTATGGTAGTCTCGCCTGCCGCGATGAGGTGAGTTTCCAAAGTTTGCTCGTATTGCTGGAAAAAGCACGATTCCGGGTGATGGATGTCAATTTGAGGGCACCTTATTTTGGACCTGAAAAAATACATAAGCTGTTAGGCTATGCAGATTTTGTGAAGATGAATGCCGAGGAGCTGCATGTTATTTCGGACTGGAATGGTGCTACGGATACCTACACCGATCAGCAGCGTGTAGATTTAATCATGGCGCGTTTTGCAATTCAGGAAGCGATTGTAACCTATGGTGCAGAAGGAGCAGTATATCATTATAAAAAGGAGAATATCAGTTATCATTTTCCGGCTTTGAAAGTTCAGGTAGAAGACACGATCGGAAGCGGTGATTCTTTTTTGGCAGCTTTCCTTACCAAAAGGTTTCAGATGCAGGAAGGCGTTCAGCTGGAGGAAGTATTGGAATTTGCAGCGACGCTAAGTGGGTTTGTGACACAGAGCAGTGGAGCATGTCCTGAATATAACGATGCGGTCATCAACCGATTCCAATGGTTGCATCCGATCTTCCATAGAGGTCAGCAACAATAGATAGACTGCTTCCTCTGGAAGCAGTCTATCGAAGAAAAGAATCAAACAATCAATCTAAATAATAACCATTTACTAATAACCAATTATGTTTACAAGACAGAAAGCCATGCTGCTCCCGTCTTTGGCTCTTTTTTCTGTTGTCGCATTTGCGCAGCAGACTGAGATCCGGGGAAGAATTACAGACAGTGGAACAGCTGCACCTATAGTGGGAGCATCTTTAGTGGTGAAGGGAACGACCATTGCGACAAAAACAAACGAAAAGGGAGAATTCTTCCTTCAGACCTCGGGTAACCAGGGATCACTAGAAATAAGCTATGTTGGCTACGCATCTCAGACTATTTCTGTAGCCGGGAGAAAGTTTCTCGATATTCAGCTTTCGAGCACCGAAAAAGGGCTCGATGAAGTGGTGGTTACGGGGTATCAAACGGAGCGGAAAAAGGACTTGACAGGTGCCATCAGCGTGGTCAATGTAGCCGAGATGATGAAGGCTCCCGAAAATAACCCCATGAAGGCTCTGCAAGGGCGGGTATCAGGCATGACAGTAACTTCGGATGGAAGTCCTAGTGGAGCCGCAACCGTCCGGATGCGTGGCATCAGTTCCATCAATAGTAGTCAAGATCCTTTGTATGTTATTGATGGCACGCCCACGCAAGGAGGCATGCATGAACTTAATTCGAATGATATTGAGAGTATACAGGTTTTAAAAGATGCATCTTCGGCAAGTATCTATGGTTCGCGCGCTGCGAATGGTGTCATCGTGATCACGACCAAGAAAGGGAAAATAGGCGCGCCAAAACTTACTGTCGACGCTTATGCAACCAGTACCCATTTTAACAATCGTATGAAAGTATTGGATGCGCAGCAATATGGTCGTGCATTATGGCAGGCCACCATCAATAGCGGCGGCAATCCCAACGGAAACAACATTGGTTATCAGTTTGAATGGAATAACGATGCTAATGGGGTACCCCAACTCAATAAAGTCTTTGTTTCCCAATATATCGATCGCGAACATACCATGTATGCTTCCGATACCGATTGGTTTAAAGAAGTTTCTAAGCCGGGACTGCTTCAGTCGTACAATGCGACCTTAAGCTCGGGGACCGAAAAATCCAGTTCATTTTTTTCGCTGGGTTATCTGCATAATAATGGGACGCTCCGTTATACAGATTTCCAGCGTATTTCTGCCCGGATGAATGCGGATTATAAATTATTTGATGGACGCCTGGTTGTGGGCGAGAATTTTACGGTGAACAATACCGGTGAAGTCCAGGTTCCCGGCGATGTGCTTGACCTTTCGTTGAAGGCTTTACCAATTATCCCTGTGCATACAGTAGATGGAACTGGCTGGGGTGGACCCGCATTGGGGATGAATGACCGCCATAATCCTATGCGCTTACTTTATGACAATCGGAACAATAAATATAATTATTGGCGTTTATTTGGTAATGCCTATGCCGATTTACAGTTGCTGAAAGGTCTACATGTCCGGACCAGTTATGGCCTGGATTATAGTAATTTTTACAAACGTAATCTGGAAGTCTCCTATCGTTCAGGTTTTATGAGCAGCAACCGGAGCGGAGTCAATATGGAACAGTCCCATGGAATGAAGTGGACCTGGTCCAATACGGCAACCTACAGGAAAGAGATTGACAAACATACCTTAGATGTGCTTGCCGGTATCGAAATGAACCGTCAGAATGATATTAATTTTAATGCATATACCGCTGGCGATGGTGCTTTTTCTATTGAGACGCCCGAGTATATGTGGCCGGGAGTGAGTACAGGCACAGCGGCCGTAGGAGGAGGATCAACGGGATTCTCGCTGCTATCCTATTTTGGGAAAGCCAATTATTCTTATGATGACCGTTATTTGGCTTCTTTTACGGTACGTCATGATGGATCTTCCCGCTTCGGTAAAAATAACCGATTTGCAACTTTCCCGGCAGTAACAGCGGGCTGGCGGATTTCATCGGAGCGCTTTATGGCAGGTACGAAAAATTATATTTCTGACCTCAAGCTGCGTGTTGGATGGGGGCAGACAGGTAACCAAGGGATAGGTAACCTGGCTACCTATGCCCTGTTCGTCCCCGAATATGGTGTTGGTGATCCCACATGGAATATCGTGGATGGCACAGCATACGATCTCTCGGGCGCAGGAACCGGAAAATTACCATCGGGATACCGTAAAATCCAAACGGAAAACAATGACCTGAAATGGGAAACCACCACGCAGACGAATATTGGGTTGGACTTTTCACTGTTCAATCAGAGTCTCTATGGTTCGGTTGACTGGTATGTCAAAGCAACCAAAGATATGTTAATCAATCCAGCCTATATCGGTGTGGTCGGAGAGGGCGGTTACCGTTGGGCGAATGGTGCTTCCATGGAAAATAAAGGTTTGGACGTATCGGCCGGATATCGTAATAAAACATCGTTTGGACTGGATTATGATGTGATGGCTGTCTTCTCGACGTATAAAAATAAGGTAACACATTTACCCGAAGCGGTAGAAAACTCCTATGGCGGTCGTCAAGGGGATAATATTATCGGCCGTCCGCTGGGATCATTTTATGGCTATGTCACCGACGGTATTTTTCAGAATCAGGACGAAGTGGATGCGCACGTCAATCAGACCGGTAAGGGGATTGGACGCTTACGTTATGTGAATGTATATGATGCGGACAATCAGATCACGGACATGGACCGTACTTGGATCGGTAGTCCTCATCCTGATTTTTCTTATAGTTTGAACATTGTGCTAAAATATAAAGGTTTTGACCTATCGGCGTACTTTCAGGGGGTACAGGGGATAGATGTCGAAAACTGGCTGAAAAAACAAACGGACTTCTGGAGTGTGGATGACGTCAATTCCAATAAAGGCGTACGTCTCCTCAATGCTTGGACACCACAAAATCCAACGTCAACGATTCCCGCCTTACAAACGACAAACAACAATGACGAGGGCCGCCTGTCAAATTATTTTATCGAGAATGGATCTTATATGAAACTCCGGAATCTGTCTTTGGGCTATACCTTACCCACAGCAACCGCCGCCCGTCTGCGTATGAACAGGTTAAGGGTTTATGTGACTGGTCAGAACCTATTTACCGTTAAATCAAAGAATTTTACAGGGGTAGATCCTGAGAATGTGGGGTGGGGGTATCCTATTCCGACAACATGGACAGCTGGAGTAAATATCGGATTTTAAAAAGGGGAGAATTAGGGTTAAAACACTTATAAACAATTTAAACTGATGAAAAAAATAACCAATAAAATAGCTATACTTATGGTCCTTGCAGGATTATTGCCGGGATGTACCAAATTTTTGGATCAGACGCCCAATGGCGTACTGAGTTCTGATCAGGTCAAGGAACCTGAACGATTATTGACGGCCACTTATGCTGCTCTCGGCAACGATCATTATGATGTGCCATTTAGCTTATGGCCTTATGGTACTGTTCGGTCAGATGATGCTTACAAGGGTGGATCGGGACCACAAGATATACAGACCTTTCATTTTCTCGAGGTTTCGAACAATATTACAACCAATTTTGCTGAGCTTGATAAATTATGGTTTCAGCTGTATGTAGCAATTTCGCGCGCCAATACGACGATCAAAACTATACAGGAAATGGACAGCTTTGACGGTAAGGAGGAAAAACTTGGGGAGGCGCGTTTTCTGCGCGGGCATTTTTACTTTATGCTCAAGGTCCTTTTCAAATATGTACCTTACATCGATGAAAACGTATCCGTAGATAGTTATGAGACCATATCGAATAGAGCCTTGAGCAATGATGCGCTATGGCAAAAGATAGCGGATGATTTTCAGTATGCGGTAGATCATCTTCCTGCCGTACAACCAGAGATCGGTAGGGCCAATCGTATTGCTGCTGCGGCGTACCTCGCAAAAACCTATCTTTATAAAGGATATCGTCAGGACAATGCCGAGCGAAATATGGTGACAGCTATTGATGCTGCTGATTTGGAAAAAGTGCTGCAAAATACGGATATTGTGCTTTCATCAAACCATACGCTAGAAACCGATTTTGCATTTAATTTCTTACCCGGAAAATATGAAAATGGGACAGAAGCCTTGTTTTCCGTACAATTTTCAAAAGATGACGGAACAAAATTCGGACGTGTAAACTTTTCGGACGTCCTCTCCGTACCCATGGGGGTAGGCTGCTGTGATTTTAATAAACCGAGTCAGAGCCTTGTCAATGCATTTCGAACAACAGGTAAGGGCCTGCCGCTGGATAATTACAATGCATTGAATAACTTCAATGCATCAGAAAAATACGATCCAAGATTATTTCATACGGTTGCCATTCCGGGGCTACCCTATAAATATAGCAGCAAACGGACCTATGAAGAAAGCTGGAATCGTAATCCTGCGGAATATTCGGTGTATGCTTCGCTGAAAGAAAATGTGGATCCAGATTGTGATTGTTTTGTACCTATGGTTCCTTTCTATGCAAATACAAAAAATCGAATTGTTTTGCGTTTTGCTGATGTCATGTTGATGCGTGCAGAAGCGCTGATTGAGCTGCATCGTTCGGCAGAGGCCCTGCCCTTAATAAACCTAGTACGTACGCGGGCAAAAAATAGTACCTCACTGACGGGCTATGCCAGCGATAAAATGCTGATCGAAACGTACAAAAATGGGGATAATATTGTATGGAACGAAGAAAATGCCCGAAAGGCCTTACGTTGGGAAAGACGCCTGGAGCTAGCGATGGAAAACGGAAGGTTCTTTGATCTGGTACGCTGGGGAATTGCAGATCAAACCATGAATGCCTATTATGATGCAGAAAAGTCACGTCGATCTTATTATTCTTCGGCACATTTTACCGCAGATAGGAACGAATATCTGCCGATCCCCGAAGCACAGATCAGATTGAGTAAATATCTGTATAAACAAAATCCAGGCTATTAAACAGGCATTTATTGTTGAACGACCCTCATAACCAATTATTCCAATGAACACATTAAACAATTATATAAAAGTAGGGATTACTATCCTGCTTATTGGGCTTCTCGCTGCCTGCAAGCATGATGCCGATAGTACATTCAATTTAAGCGCAGATGTAGATATACTTTCTTTCAAGGTCGGCAATACCGTTGGGAAAGTAGATCAGGCAAAAGGTACCATTCTTGTTATGGTTCCTGAAGGTACAGATCTTTCGGCGGTGGCTCCGACAATTGAATTGCCCAGCAATGCCAAGGTTTCTCCAGCTTCAGGCATCGCCCAGAATTTTTCATTTTCTGGTACAACACCGATTACTTACCGCGTGTTTAATGGTAATCTATTTAATACCTACCAAGTAACCGTCAAAGAAATCAAAGCGGAAATAACAGCATTCCGCATCGGAGAAAAAGCAGGGATCATTGATCAGAAAAATAAAAGCATTAAAATTTACCTACCCCTGGGGACAGACCTGAAGAACCTATCACCTGCGATAGAATTTACAGCCGGAGCGAGCATAACGCCCAATCAGAGTGGGCCCGTGGATTTAAGTTCCCCAATAAAATACAGCCTTGCTTATATGGGGCAAGTTTTCCAATACACCGTAACTGCCCTATTGGGTACAGAACCTAAACAACTCCTTATGATTTATAATGGTGAAACCAGCGTTCCGCATTTCGACGGGCTAGGGGTGAGTTCGGTAGATTCGCCTTATCCCAATCCGAAAACCACTGGAATTAATGCGACACCTTTCTGTGCGTCTTTTGTGCGAGATAATAAAACTGGTGAAGGCTGGCACGGTGGAGCACTTTGGAATGCAAATAAAGTAACTATCAATCCGGCAGATTACGGGCGTTTCTCGATGATGGTATTGAAAGATGTTGCTGGTGATGTGCAATTGGAAATTCAATCGGATGGTGAACAGAATAAGGATTGGTTGCGTGCCAATTATTCGAAAGATCATGTCGGTGAGTGGCAAGAATTGGTTTTTCAGATTCCTGCCGGAAGAAAAGCTATCATTAACAATATACTTGTGATGCCGCATGAACATCCTAATGGACAGCCCGTGGTATTTCCAACCCAACGGATGTACTGGGACGAATTGAAAGCATTACCTAAAGAATAATCGAATACAAGTAAAACAGGCTATTATAAAAATAAGCTATGATAGATAATAAGGGATTAATAGAAATATTTAAATCATGAGACCAAAAATGTATTTGCTTCCGACAGTATTCTTGCTCAGCTTGTTGACAAGTTGCAAGAATAGCGACGAGAGTTCGACAGGGGGAGATAAGCCCATAGCAATACAGCCTGTGGACAGTTCTACGGCTTGTATTTCGGGGCAGGAGGCTGGCCCCTATCAAAGGTTCTATAGGCCCCAGCAGGGTTTCGTAGGTGATCCCATGCCTTACTACAATGCCAGCGATAAAAAGTTCTACTTATTTTATCTCTATGAAAATGCCAACAGGCACCCGATTTATAGCACGCGAACAAGTGATTTTGGAACATTTGAGGGCTATACCGAAGTATTGTCGTCGGGCGCTGTGGGGAGTCAGGATGAATGGATCGGAACAGGAAGTTTTATCAAAAAAGGAACATTGTATTACTGTTTCTATACAGGTCATAACAGTGTTTTTACTCCAGCAGAAAAGATCATGTTGGCGACGTCCACTGATTTAATGAATTGGACTAAGCAACCAGCTATGGCACTGCAGGCTGCAGCGGGCTATGATCGGAATAATTTTCGGGATCCACAGGTTTATTGGGATGAAGGCCGCAATACCTACGTGATGCTAGTCACGACGCGAAAAGACGGAAAAGGAATCCTTGCACGTTATCAGTCAACCGATTTAAGCAGTTGGTCTGAGATTGAACCGCTCGTTGCGACTACAGGGACAGTGGAAAAATATGGTATCGAAACAGATGCTGAACTATTGGAATGCCCAGATCTATTTAAGATGGGAAATAAATGGTATCTCTTGTTTTCGCGGATCAACCGGGATGAACATCGCAAGACATTTTATCGTGTTGCGGATTCTCCGGATGGCCCCTGGACGATCTGTCGGGATAACGAAGGACATCATGAAACCTTTGACGGACGCTATCTCTATGCGGGCAAAACGGCTAGCGACGGTACGACGCGTTATCTTTCGGGATGGTGTTCAACTGGGCAAACCGTAAATAATAATAACGAACTGCCCTGGGCTGGAAATTTAATTTCACACCAGTTGGTTCAGGGAGCTTCAGGACGTTTATATCCTAAAATTCCGGAAGCCCTAAACAGTAAATTCAATAAGGAAGTCGCCTTCGAAAAACTGAGCAATGTTGGTCAAGTTTCCGAATCGAATAAAACCTATAGTTTGACAGCACAATCGGGTGGAAGAAGTTATGCACAATTTAACCGGAACACTTCATCCGTTAAAATGACAATGACCATTGATGCTTCCCAATCCAGTCAATTTGGTTTTTCATTTGGCGCATGTGATGATCCGACCGAAGTGTATAGCATTGCTTTTGATCTGACTTCATCCAATCGTTGGAATATGCCGGCACTGTTTATGAACAAGGAGGCACGCGATGGCGGAGGAAGTAAAACAGAGCTTAATTTTACGCCACTTACAGTACCGACCAACCGGATTTTTAACGTGAAAATTATTATTGAAAAATCGATTTGTGTTGTCTATGTGAATGACAATGTTGCTTTTACTAATCGGATTTATAAAATGGACCAAAATCCTTGGACTATATTCGCGGACCAAGGCACAGTCAAAGTGAATTTACTGAAAATTGAAAAATCCTGAGTTAATTTATAGGATGCCTGTCAGATGAACACAGAAATAAACTAAATTATAATTGTTAATAAATCAAAAGATGAATATAACAAAGAAATTTGGAGCGGTAATGCTCTTTCTTAGCGTTGCTGGTGGAAGTTTTGCCCAGGTTGGGCAGTCTACAAAGCAAGACCCCGAAGAAAAATATCGTCCTATTTATCATTTTACACCGAAGCACGGTTGGATGAACGATCCGAATGGGATGGTCTATTTAAATGGCAATTACCATCTTTTTTTTCAGCATAATCCTGAAAAGCCCGTATGGGGACCCATGCATTGGGGACATGCAATCAGTAAAGATTTGATTCATTGGGACGAACAAAAGATAGCCCTGTACCCCGACAGTTTGGGAACCATTTTTTCGGGGAGTGCAGTGATCGATAAGGACAATACCGCTGGCTTTGGAAAAGGGGCAATGGTTGCCATTTTTACCCACCATAACCATGCAGAAGAAGATCGGAAAACAGGACTGCATCAAAATCAAAGCTTGGCTTATAGTTTGGACAATGGGGGCAGCTGGACAAAATATAGAGGAAATCCGGTACTTCCAAATCCAGGGATATGGGATTTTAGAGATCCGAAGGTGATGTGGTTTGAACAGACGAAAAGCTGGATTATGACCTTGGCAACGAAAGACTGTATCACTTTTTATTCTTCAAGGGATTTGAAAACATGGAAGAAGGAAAGTGAATTTGGCAAACAGGTTGGCGCACATGGTGGTGTATGGGAATGTCCAGATCTTATTCCCATGCAATATAAGGGATCAACAAAATGGGTACTGTTGGTGAGTATAAATCCGGGTGGCCCCAATGGGGGATCAGTCACGCAATATTTTGTGGGTGACTTTGATGGACACCAGTTTCGTACAGCGGATACCAAAATAAAGTGGTTGGATTGGGGGCCCGATAATTATGCCGGCGTAACTTGGAGTAATCTAGGGGATAGGCACCTGATGATTGGCTGGATGAGCAACTGGCAATATGCCAATGTGGTGCCGACAAACCGTTGGCGGTCCGCATCGACGATTCCACGAACATTGGCTTTGGAGAAAGTTGGCCAGTCTCTTTATGTCAGCAGTACAGCACCTAAAGAAATCGAGAGTGCATTTCGTCCGCTTAAAAAATATAGTACTGGTGGAAATAAGGAATTAACAATCGCGGAAAATATCCCCCAGGCATACCGTCTGGACATCAATAAGTTGAAACGACAATCGTTTAAGGTGATTTTATCGAATGAAGTCGGTGAAGAACTGGTGATTGGCTATCGGCAGGATAAGAATGAGTATTTTATAGACCGCGCGAAGTCGGGAGAGGTGTCTTTCAATGCAGAATTCCCTAAAACTGCTTTTGCAGAACGCCTTTCGGATAATAGTACAGTATCTTTAAATCTGTATGTTGATGTAAGTTCAGTAGAGCTTTTTGCGGATGGCGGTCTCACAACAATGACAAGCTTGTTTTTTCCGAAGAAACCAATGAGCCAGATTCGGATAATAGGAGATCAAAAATTGAAATTTCAAGAAATAGCCATTTCTGAATTTAAGAAATAGAGCCCAAATTTATCCGATTGAAGCGATCCCTCGTGAAAACGGGGATCGCTTTATGGTGTATACTATTCCATATTATCGGTATTATCGGTTTGATTTAAATGTACAGGCATTAACGTAGGAAAAGTCCAGGCAAAATGATTTTTTCTGTAGACAATAGGGCGATACATCGAGAGGTAAGAATCAAATTGGTGAGTTTTATAAATATCTTTCATGGCCTCCAATAGGTTGGACGGCCAGACACCGGCGTCCAGGTTCAGCATATCGATATCAGGATTGTGAAACCAGGGCCATTCTGTGGGATGTTGATTGTAATAGTATAAGTAATCTATGGCCTTTCTAACGGATTTTCCATCTTTTGAGACCATAAACAGGTTTTCTCCCGTTGCATTGTATATGCACCACATGGAGGCTGTCAGTGGGGCCAGCGAGAAGTACGTATACCATAAACCTTTCTCTTCCCGTTTTACTTCTTCAATAAGATGACCATCCGCTGCCATCTTTTCAAAAAGATCATTCTTAATCAATGCTATCGTAAAAGAAAGTTCCTTTTGGTCATCAAGAAAGTTTGCTGAAAGCAAATTTGAGAACCTTGACCAGTCTGCAAGATTATTGGCCCGTTCGCGTAAGAAATGTGTTGCTTTTTGATAGACTTGAATGGTCCAGGTTTTGAAATAATCCTGATCTTTCTTCATCCAAAGCGGATCATTTTTAAGCAATTCTGCAGCGATCATCAATCCTGCTCCCGCATAAGAAAGTACAACAGGTCCGTCAAACTGAGAATATTTTTTATTGATAGAAGCCCAAGAGTTGAGAAAGTATAACGCTTTTGATGCATATTTTTTTTCACCACTCAAGGTGTAGGCGAGCGCAGTACAATAGGCTCCGAAAGCGTCTGCATGAAGTTTTTTTGCCATGGCACGTTGACCTTCTTTGTCGCTATAAAATCCAGGTACACTAAAATCCTCTACAGCATGATGTTCGGTCAATAGGATTGAATCTGCCAAGGCAGTCAATTGCTTATAAGCCGTATATACCGGTTCGGACTTTTTGCTGATCTGTGATTTTACAAAGTTGATCTTTGAAGTCGGGTGCATAAGGGATTGGGCGAGACTAAAAGAAGGATTTGCTATAAAATGGACAATCAGCAATGTGAACCCTATTTTTAAAAATTGGGGTATTGAACGGTTGAGAACCGAAAAAAAATATAGTAAGTTTTGCATGGTTTTAAATGGATTTTTGCTTGTTGATGTTTCGCTATGGGGGGCTAGCTACTGCAAATTAAGAAAAAAATAGCATAAGTTAACTGGCGTACAGAAATTTGATTTGAATTATTGGAGCGAAGTAATTAACTTCATGGCTAGAATAATCAATTATGGACATCGATCAAAATCTGCCTGAGAAAGAACTCTTGTGCTTACTCCATCATGGGGATATGCAGGCGTTTGATATTTTGTACCATCGCTATAGCCAAATTATTTACGCCAATATTCTTAAGTTTCTGAAAGATGAAACCACCGCTGAAGACTTACTTCAGGACGTTTTTCTGCGTATCTGGGAAAATAGATCGAAAATAGATCCCGAGCAATCCTTCGTCGCATTTCTGTTCACCTGCTCACGAAATATTACTTTTAATTTCAAGCGGCGTCTGAAATTAGAGATGGAGTCGGAGATTCATCTCGCTTATGGACAATTGGAATCCGAAAATACCATTGATAAAGTGCTGGATTCGAAAGAAGCCATGATCTTAGTAGAGGATTTGTTGAGCAAATTACCCAAACAGCGGCAAAAGATATTTAGGCTGTCGAAGTTGGATGGTAAAAGCTATCAGGAGATCGCAGAAGAAATGGGCATTTCTATTGCTACTGTGCGTGACCATATTGTCAAGGCGAATAAATTTATCCGAAATGGCGCGTTACAGGACAATGGATTTTCAGCCCTCCTGCTGACGCTGTTTCTATTTTCTGCTCATTAATTTTTTTCAGAGCAGACCTTTTTTTATTGCGGTGTGTATTTACCTTAAAAATACATTGCAGTGGATACCAATAAATCTAAAATAGACCAATTACTTCAAAAATATAAAGAAGGGAACTGCTCGCTGGAGGAGATCGAATGGCTGCGGCAAGCGTTCTCTGCTACTGATCGCAGTGATCAGGACGCCATCGACAGAGCCCTAGTTGCTAGTTTACTGCAGCCCTCGTCTGCAGCGGAGATGAGTGAATCCAGACAGAAAATAACATTCGAAAATATCAAAAAGCAAATTCAGCAAGATACAGAAGGTGTCAATGGATTGTCGGAAGAGGAAGAGCACGATATTGCTCCAATCCAAAAGAAACCCAAGTTTTCAATAGTCTGGCCTTATTGGGCAGCTGCCTGCTTGTTTATTTTTGTTTGTTCAATGATGTACATTTGGCAACAAAAGACAAGCAACCCACGGGGCCCTATGGACCTGACAGGGATTCAAGATACGTTGCGGGATGCTGTACAACCGGGGGGAAATAGCGCAACACTTCGTTTGGCGGATGGTACCCTTTTACAACTCAAGAAACAGGCGTCTGGGATTGTGATGGGCGATCATATTACTTATGAAAATGGGGAATCTGTCGGTACTACCATATATGATAAACAAGGTACGGGAGTTGATCCAAGTAAGGTACTGTTGGAGTTGACCACTCCCTTAGGTGGAATGTATCAAATTACCTTGCCCGATGGGACAAAAGTATGGCTCAATGCGGCCTCTTCCCTGAAATATCCGATGAGTTTTGCCAAAAATGAACGAAAGGTTACCCTAGTGGGCGAAGCTTTTTTTGAGGTGACCAAAGATCGTTCACGTCCTTTTAAAGTGCTGAGTAAAGGGCAAGAAATTGAGGTGCTTGGAACCGAATTTAATGTAAATGCTTATCCTGAAAATGAAAGTATTAAGACAACCTTGATAACAGGAAAGGTTAAATTATCAAACGATAATCATGCTTTGCCGCCGATGTACTTAAAGCCCGGGCAGCAATCTATAAATACCGATGGCAGAGATATCCGCATTGCCAATGTGGATGTAGCTCCTTATATAGCGTGGAAGGAAGGACTGTTTTATTTCGACGAAACACCGATTTCGGATGCACTTCGGCAGATTGGCCGATGGTATAATGTCGAAGTGAGATACAAGTCCAACCTCCCACAGACTCATTTTTATGGTCGTATAAAACGGAGCAAACCACTCCGGGAAGTACTTGAAGTCTTGGAAGAAAGTGGTCTTCGTTTTGAATTAAGCAAGGACCGGGGAAATACCATTTTATTCGTAATACCACAAAAATAATAATAACCCTAAAAAATTGATGAAAAGAGACCTGATTATAGATTCCACTTAAGCTGGATAGCGGGTATAGGTAAGACAAAAAAGGCAGTGCTGGGGGGCACTGCCTCGAATGGCTGCATATACTTACAAGTGTCGCCCGAGGGCAAATTTTTGATAACCATTTATAAATAATACAAACCGTACAAACATATGATTTTTTATCCATTTGTTAGGCTACACCCGTGGAGTTTAACTTTACGAAGTATACTGATTATGAAATTGATCGTACTCATTTCTTTACTGACAGCGATGCAGCTGTTTGCAGAAGGAAATGCACAGACCATAAATCTAACCGCGAAGCATGTGACTTTAAACGAAGTTATGCGTGATCTCCAAAAACAGACTGGGATCAATTTTTTCTTAAATGGCAAGTCGTTGGCGCAAACCCGTTTGTCTGTCAACATACAACATGCCAAATTGGAAGCAGCATTAGATGCAATTGTCGCACCGTTGGATCTGGACTGGGTTAAAAAAGATGAAGTGATCGTGATAAAGCCCAAAAGAAATCCGCTAAATCCTGATCGCAAAGAAGAATTGCAGCGGAGTATCGGCGGCAAGGTCGTCAATGACAAAGGACAGGCCCTTGTAGGAACAACCGTTACAGTGAAAGGAACAAACATTTCCACGGTTACGGATCAAGATGGAAGGTTTACGATTCAGTTGCCTGTTGCTAACGGTACCTTGATATTTTCGAATATAGGCTATCAAAGTTTAGAAAAAAGTATCACTGGCAACGAAGAATTGAGTATTGTGCTTCAAGAGGTAGTAAGTGGTCTGGATGAGGTGGTTGTTGTGGGCTATGGTAGCCAGAAACGAGCAAATGTGATTGGTGCCGTATCAACTGTGAGCGGAAGCTCATTGGAAAATCGGTCCACGTCTACATTAACATCTTCCTTAGCAGGGCTTGCAGCTGGAGTTAATGTGCAGACCTCAACGGGAAAACCGGGAGCCGATGGCGCTAATATCCTGATTCGTGGAAAGGGAACCTTGAACAATACGTCACCTTTAGTCGTCATCGATGGTATTGTAGGATCTATGGATGCAGTAAATCCCAATGATGTGGAATCAATTTCTATTCTGAAGGATGCTGCAACAGCAGCAATTTATGGCTCTTTAGGCTCAAATGGTGTTATTCTAATTACAACTAAAAAGGGCGCCAAAGGGAAAAATAATGTCTCCTATACCGGAATGGTCTCTATGCTTCGACCTAATCATGTGCCCGGATTTATTACTGATTATGCGCAGCATATGCGCCTAGTCAATGAAGGATTCACAAATTTGGGACGTGCCGCTGTGTATACAGATGCGACAATCAATCTTTGGGAAGAAGCAAAGAAAAATCCAACAGGGCTAACCGAATTTGGTATTCCAAATGAGGTCGCTTATCCAAATACCAATTGGGGCGATGTACTTTTTGGACAACGGAAGCTTTTACAAAATCACAATCTGTCCTTAAATGGTGGCAACGAGAATACGCAATACCTCTTTTCAGTAGGATATTTCAATAATCCAGGCACGATGCCCGAAACTGGAGCGGATAAGATACGTATGCGTATCAATTTGCAGTCGAAGGTTGCGAAGTTTTTGACTGTAGGAACGCAGACCTTTGGTGATCTGCAAAACTTGAGCGTAGCCGATGTTGCTACCGCATATTCCTACCAAACTCAAACTGTACCTGGTGTTTATCCTTATTATAATGGAGTCTATGGTTTTCCAGCTGCTGCCGAAGAGTCTGCTACAGCAAATAATGCATTGGCTTTTCTCCATGGGATGAGCGGGAAGAATCAAGTCAATCGATTCAATACGACAATTTTTGCGAAATTAAATCTGATGAAGGGCCTGGAGTTTGAATCAAAGGTAAATTACAATTATGCCTACACCGAGACCAATTCCCATCAGGTACCTTATGAAAAATGGAATTTCGCAACGAACAAATTGAGTACAGCAGCACTGTCGTCGGGGCAAATAACAACCCAATATGGATTGACTAAGAGTTACAATGTGATCATTGATAACGTATTGCGCTACTCAGGTTCTTTTGGTAAACATGATGTGGGCGGAATTTTAGGTTATAATGAGCAATATTTTAACCAATATAATATTGGTGCGGCCAAGCTAGGCCTTGTGCATCCCGATTTAACAACGTTTAACTCGGCGACGACGATGAGTTCCATCACCGGTGATGAGCTTGATTATGGACTGCGTTCCTTTTTCGGAAGAGCTAATTACGCCTACGCGAATAAATATCTGGCTGAAGCAGTTGTACGTTACGATGGATCATCGCGATTTGGAACCGCCAAACGCTGGGGATTCTTTCCCGCATTCTCCGCAGGATGGCGGATTTCGGAGGAATCCTTTATGACTTCACTCAAATCCTTTCTGAATGACTTGAGAATAAGAGCTTCATGGGGGAAAACCGGAAATAATGCCTCTCCGGGTAATTACGACCATCTCCCTTCCTATGGTACTGTAAACTATTCATTCAATAATCAGGCTATTCGTGGTTTAGCACAAACTAAATTGGGAAATGATCTATTGCATTGGGAGACGACCACCACCACGAATGTGGGCTTTACAGCGACTGCACTGAAGAATAAACTGACCGTCGAGTTTGACGCTTATCGAGCTTATACGGATGGCATCCTTTACGTTCCAACTATTCCAGCGACAACAGGAACCGCTACCGCAGCAACGATGAATATAGCCGAAGTCAGTAAACGTGGGCTTGAACTGACCTTGGGGTACCAAGATAAGATCAATGAATTTAAATTCGGCATATCAGCCAATTTTGCCTACAATACCAATCGGGTAGAGAAATATAAAGGTGCACTATCAGAAGGCTATGTAACTGATGCTGCTGGTAATCGTGTTTATCAGTCCAATATCGGTATGGTGTCTACCGGTGTCAATCAGCGGATTATCGAAGGGCACGAAATCAATGAATTCTATTTGTACAATGTGTATAAGGGTTCGGGAAGTCACTTTTTAGCTGATGGTTCTGTTGATAAAAACGGTGGGCCACGGGATGGTATGATCCGTACAGAACAGGATATGGACTGGCTGAAAGCAATGGTCGCCGCAGGCTATTCATTCCAGCCTGCCGATGGCATAGATCCCACCAAGATCTGGTATGGTGATTTGATTTATTCGGATATGAACGGCGATGGTATTTATGGGAATGTGTATGACCAAAGATTTATGGGAAAGAGAGAAACACCGGCTTTTAATTATGGGCTTAGTGTCAATATGGCTTATAAGGGGTTCGATGCCTCTATGATCTGGTCTGCGTCTTCAGGAATGTCTTATTATTGGAATGAACTTTATCTCAATTCATCCATTGTCGCGCAAGGTAAATCTGTTCCGGCTTTGGTCGCCAACAATCATTATTACTATAATGCAGCAAATCCCGCAGATCCCAATAATCACACCGATGGGTATTATCCCCGTTTAAAAGCAGAGACAGATGCGCAGAATGGTCGGACAAGCGATTACTATTTGTACAATGCTTCTTTTGTAAAATTGCGTAATCTCCAACTTGGTTATACACTTCCAGAAAGCTTAGTCAGCCGCCTCTCGATTGCCAAACTACGTATTTATTTGGCGGGCGAAAATCTGCTGACATGGACGAAATATCCGGGGCTAGATCCAGAAATTGGAACAACCGCCAATTATCCAACAATGCGTCAATATTCACTGGGTCTAAATCTTACTTTTTAATCCGAATGATAAGAATGAAAAAGATGAAAAAAATTATAGCGATAGTATTGCTAACTAGTATAATAGGATGCAAAAAAGATCTTTTGGATACCTCGCCGTATTCATCGGTCTCCACCGCAACAATGTGGACAACAGATAATTTAACCGATTTGGGCGTTGCGGGAATCTATAGTTCGTTCAGGCTCCTGATGGGGCATAGTGGATTGATCTCACCTTATGAGCTCTATCAGTTTGACCGCTTTTCATATACAGGACAGGCGCGTTTTGATGAACCCTTATTGACGGGAACAATTACCGCGGGAGATCCCTTATTTTTGAATGTTTGGAAGATTCAATACGAAGGAATTCAGCGTGCTAATGATGCGCTAAAGAATATTCCGGTAAAGTCCCCTTCAACAGCGGAAAAGAAAGCTAAATATATTGCTGAAGCTAAATTCTTACGCGCTTATTTTTACTTTAGGCTTAACCAACTCTACAAGGGGGTGCCGATTTATCTTGAACCGTTTACGGCAGCGGAGGCTATTAAAGGACGTAGTTCGGAAGAGGAGGTCTGGAATCAAATATTGGCTGACCTAAACGATTGTATTGCAGAAAGCAATTTCCCAGATCGTTATCCCGCAGGTAATGCAAATTATGGACATGCAACCAAAGCGGCCGCTTACGCCTTACGGGGTAAAGTTTATCTCTATCGAAAGGATTGGGCAAAAGCAGCGGCCGATTTTCAAAAAGTGAAAGATGCTGGTCACACACTTTTTGGCGATTATAAAGCACTGTTTAAAGAAGCCAATGAGCAGTGTCCGGAAATGATTTTTTCTATTCAGCATCGGAGTGAGTCGGGATACGGAAATAACATGCAATTGTTTTGTGGCTGGCCCTCGGTGTATTCGCGAGGCTGGAACTACTATATGCCTTCACCTCATTTGGTCGATCTTTATGAAAATAGTGACGGATCCAAATTTGAGTGGGATAAAATAATTCCTGGATATGCAAGCTTAACTGAAAATGAAAGAGAGGTATTTTTTCTAAGGAACAACCTGACGGAAGCAGAGAAGGCAGCGGCGGTATTAAGGGGAGCAAAAATGAGCCTTTATCTGCCGCAAGGCAATGAGGAGCGCATCAAAAAAGCCTATGAAAATCGTGATCCGCGTCTACAAGCAAATATTGTGACACCCTATTCCACTTTTAGGGGAGCGTATAATTTTACCAATGTGGAAAGTCTTCAGTTTATGCGCTGGCCATTTCGTGGGCAGGCACAGGTAGATGGCGATATTCAGAGTGATACACAGATTAATTTTTTCTATTTCTATCGAAAATTTGTCGCCGAAGGAGTAAATGAGATTGTCGATCGCAATTATGGCCCTATCGATTTTCCGATTTTCCGTTATGCTGATGTCTTATTGATGTGGGCCGAAGCATTGAATGAAGATGGTAAATTGAATGAGGCTATTGCTAAAGTCAACGAAGTGCGACAACGTGCAGGTGTTGCACTGTTAAATTCAAATGCAGCAACCACTGTTGGCGGAAAAGAAGATTTACGTATACGCATTCGGAATGAACGCCGTGTGGAGTTCCCGAATGAGGGGATTAATTACTTTGACGAGTTACGTTGGGGGACCTGGAAAGAGACGGTATTTCAAGCAGGCAACGGGCGCAAGCAGGTCTGGGGAACAAATGTTGGAAACTATAGCTATAAAGGTGATTTCTTGACAGTATGGCCTATTCCGACTTCAGAAATACAGATGAATGTGAATCTGGTGCAAAACCCTGGTTGGATAGATTAGTTTTTCATTTTTTATTAAAGCCGAGGGGGATATAGACCGCATTCCCCTCGGCCGATTGTAACATACACTTAAAGATGATAGTTTTCAGATTTCGCTTATATATCATTTATTTTTTGATTTTTTTTTATCCCTTTTATCTCCGTGCTGATACAACTGATTTTGTAAAAAACGGATTCGATTTAGCGGAGCGACAGTATGCTTTACTGTATCAAGCGCATAAGGATCTGGCAAAGTATCCGCGATCTGCAGATCCCAGTGGAAAAACAACGTTTACCGATATCCGAGATTGGACTGGTGGCTTTTGGCCGGGCTGTCTTTGGTATGTTTTTGAGTATACGGGGGATGATCAATGGCGTGATGCGGCATTAAAATGGACGAATTCCTTACGTCAAAATCAATTTAATACACATCACCATGATATTGGTTTTGTCATGAACTGCAGTTATGGCAATGCTTATCGATTGACTGGTGATACGGCTTTCAAATCGATCTTGATCCAGAGTGCCAAATCTTTATTGACACGTTTCAATCCAAAGGTTGGAGCGATTAAATCTTGGGATACATTTTCCTCTTGGGACGGTAAGCATAAATATGAATTCCCTGTCATTATCGACAATATGATGAATTTGGAACTTCTTTTTTTAGCTTCTAAATTATCAGGTGATTCTGTTTATCGGAATGCCGCTATTCGACATGCAGAAACGACGTTGAAAAATCAATATCGCGCAGATTACAGTTCTTATCATGTGGTTACCTATGACCCCAATACAGGTGCTGTATTGAGCAGGGAGACTGCACAGGGTTTTTCGGACAATTCCGCCTGGGCTAGAGGGCAAGCGTGGGGATTGTATGGATTTGTTGTGATGTACCGTGAAACGAAGGATCCTAAATTTTTACAGGCTGCGCTAAAAATGGCGGAGTTTTACAAAACGCATCCCCGTTTACCGGAAGATAAGGTGCCACAATGGGACTTTGATGTCGATCAAGCGGGATTTGTCCCAAACTGGGACTATCGAAAAGCAGATTTTAGCACTGTTCCGCGTGATGCATCCGCTGCTGCTGTCACGGCATCGGCACTTTTGGAACTGGTTGACTATATGGAGCCGGGACAAGAGAAGGATTATTTGGATCTGGCTGAAAAGATTTTGCGATCATTGGGATCGTCGAAATATTCAAGTGACGTTGGTGGAAATGGTCTGTTTATCTTAAAACATAGTGTGGGCAGTATTCCGCATAAAGGCGAGATTGATGTGCCTTTGGTGTACGCAGACTATTATTATTTAGAAGCCTTGACGCGTTGGAACAAGCGAAAACATCGGCTTGCGCAGCTGATGAAGGACTGGCAGGAGATGAATAGACAGAAGGCACAGGCACTCAAAGATTTTCAGAAACAAAAGTTTGGCTTATTTATTCATTGGGGACTGTATGCCATCCCTGCCGGTATATGGAACGGACGGAAAATAGAAGATCTAGGGAGTCCTAGTGTCGCCGAATGGATTCAATTGGTCGCAAAAATTCCACGGTCCACCTATGCCAAATTAGCCGACCAATTTTCGCCAGAATCTTTTGATGCCGATAACATTGTTAAAATGGCCAAGGATGCAGGGATGAAATATCTTGTTATTACGAGTAAACATCACGATGGATTTGCACTATATGATTCAAAGGTCAGTTCATTCAATAGCATACGGGCTACGCCCTTTAAACGCGATATCATTCAGGAACTTTATGATGCCTGTCTTCGGCATCAACTCGATTTTGGTGTCTATTATTCACACAATATCGATTGGAGGGATGGTAGCGACGCACAATATGCGGTAACAAAGGCACAGCGCGATCTTGCCCATACCAAAACTGACGCTTTCGGTGCCAATCTTTGGGATCCCAGTAAAAATTCTTTTGCTTCGTATCTCAACGAAAAAGCAATTCCCCAGGTAAAGGAAATTTTGACGCGATTCAAACAGCTGAAATATATCTGGTTTGATATGCCGGGACTGATGACTGCAGAACAGAGCTTTAGGTTCTATAAAACCGTGTATGATTGCAATCCACATGTTATTGTCTCCGAAAGGATTGGCAATGGTATGGGCGATTATGCCATTCCTGGAGATAATCGGATTCCAGATCCTTCGGAACATTTTAATCAACCATGGGAAGCTATCGGGACATTCAATCATTCTTGGGGCTATAAATCCTACGACCACGATTGGAAAAATGTAGACGAATTACGCTATTGGCTTTTGGAAATTGTCAGTAAAGGGGGTAATTATATGCTCAATATTGGACCCGATGCACAAGGGAATATAGCTGCGCCGGTAAAAAATAATCTTGCTATATTAGGGAAATGGTTGCAACTCAATGGGGAAGCGATTTATGGGACATCCCCATGGACCACTGCACATGAGGGGCCTACGGCTATTCGGATAACGGATACCGAGCAACGGGAGAGGGAAGGATTTAGAGCATCTTTTACGGCTTCGGATTTTTGGTTTACCCAAAAGAATGATTTCATATACGCCATGGCTCTGGTATTGCCGAAGAATGGGGTTGTCAATATACACGCCCTGAACCAAAATAAAGCGAAAGTGAAATCGGTGGAAATCTTAGGAGTTGGTCAGGTTCAATTCGAGCAGGATGACCATGGATTGCAGTTGAAATTACCCAGGAAGATGCAAAATAGTGGTCTGGGGTATGCGCTCAAAATAAAACTAGGCTAATTCGAATATTGGCTGTATCAATTATAACGATGTTGAATCTATTATTAACTCCAAAAAAAATGCGCGTTTTGTCGCTGCTCTTCTGCTTAAGTGTATGGTATGTACAAGCTGTAGGACAAAAACAGGATAATCAATTTGCTTGGAACGAAGGACAGAAGGTTCTTTTTCTGGGAAATAGTATTACCTATGCAGGGCAATATGTCGCCATGACCGAAAGTTTGTTCCTGAGCAGTCATCCGAAAAAGAAACCTCAATTTATTAACTCGGGGCTACCAAGTGAGACCGTATCTGGACTGAGTGAGCCGAATCATGCGGAGGGAAAATTTCCACGCCCTTGTCTCTTTGATCGTTTGGATAATGTACTCGATAAAATCAATCCTGAGGTTGTTTTCATCTGTTATGGTATGAACGACGGAATCTATCTGCCTTTTGATTCCACCCGCTTTGAAGCCTACAAAAATGGAATTATACGCCTGCAAAAACGACTTGCAGATCAGGGCGTCAAACGTATCATTTGGATGACTCCACCTGTCCAGGATGATTTGAAACTCCGGCTCAATGGATATAATAAGGTGCTGGACCGCTATGCCGAATGGTTGATTGCCTATGCAAAAGAACACTACTGGGAAGTGATCGATTTACATTTTCCGATGCGTCAGTATTTGGAGGCCGGCATCAAGAAAGATCCTCAATTTAGGCTCGCGGCAGATGGTGTTCATCCCGGCGAGTTGGGCCACTGGCTCATGGCAAGGGAAATTGTTAAGCACCTGATACCGGACTTTTCGATTGAAAGCACTTGGGAAGACAATTTGCGCGATAAACCAAAACTTCGCCAGTTATATGCACTTGTCTTCAAAAGGCAGACGATCATGAAAGACACATGGCTTACTTTTACCAGACATAAACGACCCGGATTAGCCAAGGGCGTTCCACTGGAGGATGCACTAAAGTCTTATGATGTTATGCAGGAAGAAATAAACAACTTAGGTTTCTGATAACCTGTGTTTAATGATGATTACCAATGAACTTTTATGTATAAAACTATATGACGATGAAGACCAATTTTTTTAAATGGAAATGCGCAGCCGCAGTGGGAATGTTGCTGTGCATGACCGATGTTGCTATTTCACAGACCAAGTCGCTACCCTATGAAGGAGTGGCTGGCTGGCAGGAGACACAGGATAAACGGATGGAATGGTTTAAGGAAGCCCGCTTTGGACTCTTTATTCACTGGGGACTTTACAGTGCTGCCGGAGGTTCTTTTGAAGGAAAACAATATCCACAGCATTATGCCGAATGGATTCAGACCTGGGGAAAGATTCCCAGTCAGAAATACGCGGAGGTTTTGAAACCAAAATTTACGTTACGTTCTTTCGATCCGAAGTCCTGGGCCCGGCTCGCAAAAAAAACAGGAATGCGGTATATGGTACTGACTTCGCGACATCATGAAGGTTTTAGCTTATTTAATAGTCAGCAACCCTATGCGCTGAAAAATGAAGTAACGGGCACAGCAAATTTATCCCCAAAAGGTCGGGATCTTTACCACGAAATTATGGATGCTTTCCGTCGGGAAGGCATGAAAGTAGGCGCTTATTATTCGCTCCTGGATTGGCAACATCCTGATTCTTATGAAGCCTTTCAGTTGAATCCGAATGTGGATAATCACCAGCCAGATCATGAACACTATAAAGCCTATCTCTATGGCCAAATTAAAGAGCTTGCACAAAATTACGGGCGGCTGGACATGTTATGGCCAGATTTCAGTAGCAAACAGCACGAGGGCGAAGCATGGGGGACCAAACATATTTTGACAGATCTGATCAAGTGGCAACCGAATATTATTATCAACAATCGATTCTGGAATGGACTCGAAAATAAAAATGGCGATATCGGAACCCCCGAGAAATATATTCCACCGACAGGTCTACCTGGGATGTACTGGGAGGTGAGCCATACTATGAATGAGAGCTATGGATACAGTGCCCATGATCAAAATTGGAAAAGCTTCCCTAAGATCATGCAATTGTTTGTGGAAACGGTAAGTAAAGGTGGCAATTTTCTGTTAAATGTCGGACCGGATGGCGATGGAGCGATCCCCGAACCGGCAATACGTATTATGGAACAGATCGGCGATTGGATGAAGATCAACAGTGAAGCAATATATGGAACAACGGCTAGCCCTTTTCAGGCATTGGACTGGGGCTATTGTACCCAAAAGAACGGTAAATTATACCTGCACGTCTTTGACCGCCCTGCCAGTGGAAAAATAGATCTTCCGATAAAAAATAACATTACAGCTGTTTATGCTCTGGCATCGCCGAAAACGAAATTAAAACCCGGTTTCGAGAATGGAAAACCCATAATTCCCATCGATACGTTCGATAAAGGCAAAGGACCTAAAGTTATTGTTGTTGAGATACAGGGAAAGCCAATTGTCGAGGAAAGCCTAACACAGACACAGGCAGACGGGCGTATCGTGATGAACGCAAATAATGCAAAGTTGCAGGAGGGAAAAGGGCTGAAAATTATTGGGGCACATACCCATGACCCCAATCGTCCAAATGCCATTGGCCAATGGAAGGATCTTGCGGATAAAACATTTTGGGATATCAAAATTCAGAAACCGGGTAAATACCGTGTACTCATTAATTATTTACCTAATCCTAAACATCAGGGGAAAATTTTGCTAACGGTTCTTGGACAAAAGATTCCTTTCGCCTTTATCAATGAAAATGGAACTACATTTAAGGAAGCGGTCATGGGAACGATAGAAGTGTCGCAGCAAGTGATCGGAGAGCCAAGTACGAAAGTGCTGCTGCAGGCTACAGCGATTGATGGTGAAGCTTTGCCAGAAATAGCGTCGGTTACCCTTGTTCCGATTCAAGAATAAACTATCTTTAAGAAACCCTGAACAAATTATTTATATATAAACCATTTGCTGCCAATAGACATGAGTCTGTAAAGACAGCAGAAATTAAATTATAACCGTAAAGAATGAAAAGAAGAGAATTTATTGCAAAAGGAATTGTATCATCCCTGGCATTTACAATCGTCCCCCGAGCTGTATTGGGTGGAAATGGATTTCTGGCACCAAGTGACCGCATAAATCTCGGTTTTATTGGTGTTGGTAAACAATCCTATACCTTAATGAATGGCCTTAATCGTTGTAAGGAAATAGCAAGTTTGGCCGCATGTGATGTAGATAGTAGAAAATTAGCTGCGTTTATAGCTGCGACAGCAAAAAAGCAGACGGAATTATCAAAAGCACAGACCGATATCAAATCTTATCACCATTATCGCGAACTATTGGAAAGGAAGGATATTGATGCGGTCGTGATTGCTACCCCAGATCATTGGCATGCGCAAGTTGCTGTTGATGCGGCTAAAGCAGGCAAAGATATCTATTGTGAGAAACCACTCGCACTGACGATTGCCGAAGGACGAGCAATGGTCGATGCGACGCGAAAATACAAACGTGTGTTTCAGACGGGAAGCATGCAGCGTTCTTCCTATAATTTTAGGCAGGCTGCAGAATTGGTCCTCAATGGTTATATCGGTAAGATCAAGGAGATCAACGTATCAGTTGGTGAACCGGTCAAACAATGTGACCTCCCTTCCATGCCTGCTCCGGATTATCTCGACTGGGATATGTGGGTAGGCCCATCGCCTTATCGTGGCTACAATCCGATTTTAAGTCCACCCATCGAAGATGATAAATGGGCATGGTGGCGTGGTTACCGTGATTTCGGTGGTGGTTATATTACGGATTGGGGAGCACATATGTTTGACATCGTCCAATGGGCACTGGGCATGGATGAATCTGGCCCGGTAGCGTTCAACCCGCCTAAAGCCGCGAATAGCAATAGTGGGCTCTCCTTTAGCTATGCCAATGGTGTTCGGGTGAACCATACACAATGGGGGGTACATAATGCGATTCAATTTATAGGTGAAAAAGGCAAAATTGAAGTGAGCCGGGAATTTATCCGTTCGAATCCCGAAAATTTGGCCAATCTTAAATTAACATCTGCAGATCGTCGCCTGTATTACAGCGATAACCACTATCAAGATTGGGTCGAGGCTATAAAAAAGAGAAGTAAACCAATTTGCGATGTAGAGGTAGGCCATCGGACGAGCTCTGTATGCAATGCGGTTAATATCGCGTATGAACTTCAGAAAGATTTAAAATGGAATCCACAGAAAGAACAGTTTGACAATGAATACGCCAATCTCCTGCGCAGTCGTCCTTATCGCGGGGAATGGGATTTTAGAAAATTTTAGTCTTTAAGACTAGTTTTCGATACAGGCCTGACAAGATTTTTTGTTAGGCCTGTTTGTTTATTGAGTTTATTGATCAGTTGTTCTACAACTGGGTAGACCTGTATTCGTCTAGTTGATTCTATATTTACTTTCTTGTTGTATGGAAAGGAAACGCATGACTAGCTGATTGATAACAAGCAGCACAAAATAAAATTTGCTATTCTGGAGAGATAATTGCTTTATTTGTATCCAACAATTATTATAGACAAAAAGCAAAGGGAATTTTGATATGTCGCAATTAACAATAGTAGATCTGGCCAAAAAATTAGGCTTGTCAAAATCGACCGTTTCCCGTGCATTTCGGGATAATGTGGATATTAATCCCGCTACCAAGGCTCGGATTTTGGCTATGGCCGAGGAAATCGGTTTTTCTCCCAATGTCTATGCCAGTAGCCTGAAAGCAAATAAAAGCCTGACCATTGCGATTATTATTCCCGAATTTGGCAATAAGTTTTTCTCCCAAGCAATTAAAGGTATCGAGGCTGTGGCGCGCTCCAAAGGCTATCATACCTTGATTTATGTGACGGATCATCAGGTACAAAACGAAGCTTCCATCGTGCGATCGCTGGCCAACGGACGTGTGGATGGTGTGATTATTTCGGCTTCCGGTGAAGGAAAGGACCATACCCATTTGCAACTTTTGGCAGAACGCGGCATCCCGGTTATGTTTTTTGACCGTGCATATGACGACTGGCAAGGTGGTTATGTCACGGGTAATGACTTTGATTCGGCTTATCTGGCAACAAAACATTTGATCGATAACGCTTGTAAGCGTATTGCTTATCTTGCCATCAACCCAAATATCTCTATTGGAAAGGTGCGTAAAGACGGCTACGAAAAAGCGTTAAAAGAAGTGGGGATACCCATCCGTCCGGAACTGATCTTGGATACAGTCAACGACGCCGAACAAAATATGCTTGATATCGCTGCTTTGATCGAAAAGGAAAAACCTGATGCCATTTTTGCTTCGGTCGAGCGTCTCGCTATTTCGAGTATACGTGTTGCCAAGCAGCTCGCTATTCGTATTCCGGAAGATCTCAAAATCATTTGTTTTTCTTGCTTGGATATTGCCGATCTGATCGATCCAGCACTCAGTGTTGTGAAGCAACCAGCCTATGAAATGGGCGAATTGGTAACAAAATACCTATTGGATAAGATGGATGATCCAGATAATAGTAAGTTTGCTAATTCGGTTTACCTTGATTCCCAGCTTATTTTTCAAAAATCTAGCCTCAAATAAGAAAAAAAATATTTGCTTTTTGTAATCCCATTATTTAGCTTTGGTTACTTTCGGGAACATTCCCGAAAGTATTTAAATAATCAATTTGTATAAAATTATTGGATAGGGAAAACTGAAAAATCGCAACAGGCGATTTCTTTTTACCTTGATTTCGGGAACGTTCCCATTGTCAGGATCCAACCAAAACTAATTATCGATGGGGAAGCATATCTCTCGTTTAATAGGGTGTATCTGGATGATTGTCCTATTATCATCATGTGCGAATAAGAAAGACATCGTGGATACCGAGCAACCGACTGTTACCGAACTGCAGGCAACTGGTCTGGTGAATCTTTCTGCTCCATTTATCTATTGGGATAAGGAAATTACCTTGCAATTTGATCTTTCAAAAGGGAATGCTGCTCTTAAAGGCAGTTCTGCTGATCTTTACCTGCATACAGGATTAGTACCGAAAGCTGGTGGTAGTTGGCAGCATGTCGTGACAGATTGGTCAAAGAATGAAAATGCCTATAAGTTAAAGCTTGTTTCAGCAGGTCTATATACATTTAAATTCACGCCATCTAAATTCTTTAACCTGAATAATGGGGATGAATTTGGTCAGATGGCACTTTTAGTGCGCAACGCAGATGGATCGCTCGTCCAGCGCAATCGAAATAATTCAGATTTATTCCTGCCGCTTGTTGCGGGTAATGCGCAAGCGATTCGCTTTATATCTCCTGTCATGCAACCTACCAACCCTATGGCAGCCGAAGATAAATATGTAGTTGGTCAGGCCCTGAAGCTTGAAGTTAGGGGAAGCCAGTCGGGAAAGATCAGTATCTGGGACAATGGTTTATTGCTAGCGGAGGCCGCAAATGCGGTATCTTTAGAAAAATCGGTCAGTTTACAAAGCAGTGGCTTGCATGAGCTTGAAGCTCGTCTTGAATCTGGAGGCACGGTATATTCCAGTAACGCACAGCTATTTGTCGAATCAAAACCTGCAATTGCTGCACTCCCGACAGGCATCAATCCGAACGGAACAACAATAAACAGAGAAAAAGGTGAAGTCAGCTTTGCGCTGACTGCCCCCTTCAAAAACAGTGTCTACCTCCTAGGCGATTTTAACGGCTATAAAGCATTGCCAGCCTATGCTATGAGCCAAACGCCTGATGGCAAAACCTGGTGGATAACTGTATCGCTGCTGGATTTCTCTAAAAAATATACATATCAGTTTTTGGTGGACGGTCGATTGTATGTCGCTGACCCTTATGCTGAACTGATCCTCGATCCACAAAATGATGCGGTGCTGGGGCTGACTGCTGGGGCTGTACCCGCTTATCCTGCTGCTGCACAGGGTATAGTCGGGGTATTGGATCTCCCAGCCAAGGCCTATTCATGGAAAACAGCCTCATTTAATAAGCCCGCACAAAGTGATCTCGTCATTTATGAACTCTTAGTCCGTGATTTTGTCAAACAGCATCAGTACACCACGTTAACAGATTCTTTGCCCTATTTAAAAAGACTGGGAGTCAATGCGGTTGAGCTAATGCCTATACAAGAATCGGAGGGAAATTCGACCTGGGGATATAACCCTTCTTTTCATCGTGCACTGGATAAATATTATGGCTTGAAAAATGATTTGAAAGCCTATGTCGATGCCTGCCACCAAAATGGTATTGCAGTTATTCTGGACGTTGTTTTTAATCACGCATTTGGTCAGTCGCCGCTTGTGCAACTTTATTTTGAACAGGGCAATGTCGCTGGCAATAGTCCTTGGTTCAACACGGTTGCCAAGCATCCATTTAATGTTGGATTCGACTTTAATCATGAAAGCAGTTATACGCAGACTTTTGTTAAAGATGTGTTGACCTATTGGATGCGGGAATACAAAATTGATGGCTTCCGATTCGACCTATCTAAAGGTTTTACGCAGAAAAATTCAGGTACTTCAGACAATGACCTTAGTGCCTGGAATGCTTATGATGCTTCCCGTGTGGCAATTTTAAAACAATATCAACAACATATCCACAGCATAGATCCTTCCTGTTATATCATTCTCGAACATCTTGGCGGTGATCAGGAGGAGGCCGAACTTGCACAATCGGGGATGTTACTATGGAACAACATGAATGCGGTCTTCAATGAGGCAGCGATGGGATGGAATGCCAATAATGGATCGGATCTCGGACGATTATTTGCCTCAAATCATGGAATGGCGCAGCCTTCTTTTGTGTCCTATATGGAAAGCCACGATGAGCAGCGGCTGCTATTCAAATGTCTGAATTATGGGAATTCATCGGGAAATTATAACATCAAAAATCTGAGCACGGCCTTGAAACGCATGGAACAGGCAGCTGTATTTTTATTGGCTTCGCCGGGACCAAAGATGATCTGGCAATTTGGTGAATATGGCTATGATGTATCTATAGACGACAATGGGCGCACCGGGGAAAAGCCGCTTTTATGGACTTATCTGCAGCAAGAAGATCGCAAAAGACTCTTTGATACATATGCTAAACTTACCCGTTTCAAAACCAAAAATAACATTTTTCAAGACGGGAAAATTGTTGCCTCGGCAATGAAAGAAGCGATTAAATATTTTGTACTGGAAAAGGATGGACAACAAGTAGGGGTACTTGGGAATTTCGGTGTAGAAAGTGCAGAATTGACCCTGCCACAGGCATTACAGGGGATTTGGGTAGATAATTTTACGGGGAATGAGCTCAACTGGTCCAATCAGTCGAAACTGAGCCTTTTGCCGGGACAATACCAATTGATAAGCAAAACAAAACTAAATAAATAAACAGTTATTTTATGAACAAACAGCTACTACGTCCATTTTGGGCTCTGAACATGCTACTCGGTGTAAGTGCTTCAGCATTTGCCCAACAGGCGACGCTTCAAGGGCGGGTAATGGACCAGAATGGAAGTTCTTTGGTGGGCGCTACACTGCGCTTCGAGGAACTTCAAAAATCACTGTCTACCAAAGCGAATGGGGATTTTAGCTTGGATAGACTACAAACGGGGAAATTACGGCTGAAAGTAAGTATGGTCGGATACGCGAGCTTGGATACGTTAATCCAAGTGAAAGATGGCCTCAATCCGTTAAATCTATACCTCAAATCCAATACAAGTGCGTTGGAGGAGGTTGTTGTGATCGGGTATGGTACGCAAAAGAAAAGTGATCTTACTGGGTCGATCAGTACGGTGAGTTCCAAGGATTTTCAAAAAGGACAGATCTCTTCACCTGAGCAGCTCATTATGGGTAAAGTTCCTGGCGTACAGATCACCACAAGTGGTGGGCAGCCCGGTGCAGGAAGCACAATCCGTATCCGTACAGGGGCTTCATTAAATGCCAGCAATGATCCGCTTATTGTTGTTGATGGAATTCCTTTGGCAGGTGGATCGGTATCGGGGGTCGCAAATCCATTGAGTTTGATTAACCCAAATGATATCGAAACATTCACCATCTTGAAAGATGCCAACGCAACGGCAATTTACGGTTCGCGCGCATCGAATGGTGTCATCTTAATTACGACTAAAAAAGGGAGCCGTTCGGGAACACAGATTAACTTCTCTACACAGAACTCGCTGGCGACGGTAGCCAATAAAGTTAAATTGCTCAGTGCGGACCAAATCCGCGATTATGTCAATACCAATGGCAGCGATGCAATGAAAAAGCTGCTGGGAACTGCAAACACCGATTGGCAGGATGTGATCTATGGCAATGCATTTACAACGGATAATAATGTTAACATCGCTTCCAAAGCTGGAAATATGCCTTATCGTATTTCTGCAGGTTATATGAATCAGGATGGGGTGCTGAAAAATGACAACTTAAAACGGACGACTGCGGCATTGGCCCTGACACCGAAATTTCTAGACAATCACCTCTCGCTGGATGTGAATGTGCGCGGTACTTGGTCGAAATCAAAATTTGCAACGCAAGACGCGATCGGGGCAGCGATTCAATTTGATCCGACGCAGCCGGTTTTTGTCGAAGATAAAAATAGTTTTGGGGGGTATTATGAGTGGATTCAAGGGGGGAAACCCAACCCGAATGCGCCAAGAAATCCACTGGCTTTGCTAGATCTACGCAAAGACAATGGCGATGTATTCAGAAGCATTGGAAATGCTAAGGTGGACTATAGTTTTCATTTTCTACCGGAACTGCATGCTAACCTAAATGTTGGTTATGATCTGGCCCGTTCAAAAGGGAATACGTTCACACCAGCGATAGCGGCCCGCAACTTCAATGAGGGGGGGGAAAGAACGCAATATAAAACCGATATTAATAACAAAACCCTTGAGTTTTACCTCAAGTATGATAAGGAATTACCTACAATCAAAAGTAATATAGACGCGACATTAGGTTATGGCTATTATAAAAATAGCAGCAAAGTCTACAACTTTAACCGTACCAATGCCGAAGGGGATAAAATACTCAATGAACCAACAAGAGCTTTTGATAAACCCGAAAATTTGTTGATCTCCTATTATGGACGTCTAATCTATACCTATGATAATCGCTATGTGGTGTCAGGAACACTACGGGCAGATGGTTCTTCTCGTTTTAGCCCAGATAATCGCTGGGGATATTTTCCTTCTGTCGGTTTTACCTGGCGAGCAAAAAATGAAGGATTTTTAAAGGAAATAGCGGCAGTATCCGAGCTAAAACTTCGTTTAAGTTATGGAAAAACGGGTCAGCAGGATGGTATAGCCAATTATTCCTATTTACCTAATTATACAATCAGTGGCAATGAATCCATGTACCGTTTTGGTGATGAGTACTATTATTTAAATTCTCCTGTAGCCTATGATAAGGACATACGCTGGGAAAATACCACAACCTACAATGCCGGTGTTGATTTTGGTTTCAGCAACAACCGCATTTATGGTAGTGTGGATTATTATTCGAAAAAGACCAAAGACCTACTCAGTACGATTCCTGTTGCCGTAGGTTCGAACTTTAGCAATTTCCTATTGACTAACGTCGGTAATATGGAAAATCAGGGTTTAGAGTTTAACTTACATTTTATTCCTGTAAAAACAGATAATTCGACCTTGGATATAGGTTTTAACCTGACTTATAATAAAAGTAAAGTAACCAATCTGACGCAGAGTGATGATCCAAACTTTATCGTAGAGACAGGAGGAATCCGTGGTGGTACAGGCGGAAATATTCAGGCACATAAGGTTAATTTCATGCCAAATAGTTTCAATGTATTCCAACAGGTCTACGATAATCAAGGAAAACCTGTTGAAGGTGTATATGTAGACCGTAACGGAGATGGGGTGATCAGTGATAATGACCGTTATTTGTACAAATCACCTTTACCTAAATATCTTTTGGGTTTCACAGCTGCCTATAGCTACAAAAAATGGTCGGCAACGACGGTATTGCGTGCCAATCTGGATAATTATGTCTACGATAATGTTTCCTCTAACCTGGGAAGCGGTGCGAATATCAATGATCAGGCAGTTTTGGTCATCAATAATGCTCCCGTAGATTTTTTAAACACCAATTTCCTTTTGAAGCAGTTACAAAGTGATTACTACATTAAGAATGCTTCATTCCTGAAGATGGATAATGTCAATCTAAGCTACAATCTAGGCAAATTTCTTCGGAACAGTAAGGCCTCCATGTCGATTTCTGCAACCGTCCAAAATGTATTTACCATCACCAAGTACAAAGGTGTTGATCCCGAGATTTCCAATGGTATAGATGATCGTTTTTATCCTCGGCCGCGAACTTATGTATTGGGTGTAAATGTGAATTTTTAAACGAAACAACAATGAAAAGATTAAATAAATATATAGGTGTTTGCTTGCTGGCCATAGCTTTGAGCAGCTGCCATAAGGATTTGGATTTAAAACCGACAAACGATGTAACCGCAGACGTAGCTTATCAGGATTTTAAAGGCTACACCTCGTCCTTTGCAAGGTTATATGGCTCATTGACTTTAACCAGTACTTCGGGACCGAATAATACAGACTTAGGTGGTTTGGATGCCGGTACTTCTGATTTTTTGCGCCTTTTTTGGAATGCACAGGAACTTACTACAGATGAGGCTGCATGTGCGTGGCTCAATGACCCGGGAATCAGCGGACTGGATTACCTCAATTTTGACGATAGTAATCCCATGCTGCGGGGTCTCTACACCCGCTGTGTTTACAGTGCTACGCTAGTCAATGAATTTTTAAGAGAAAGTACTGACGCCAAATTGGCAGAGCGTGGTATTTCTGATGCAGATAAAACAGAAATAGCCTATTATCGGGCCGAAGCAAGATTCTTGCGTGCTTATAACTATTGGGTACTGCTTGATTTGTTTGGGAATCCACCCTTCGTAACCGAGGAAACTCCTGTAGGTAAAATATCACCGCCGCAGATCAAACGCCCCGAGCTTTTTGCGTATGTGGAGAAAGAACTGCTGGAGGTTGCAGGACAGCTAAAAGGAGCCAAACAGAATGTATATGGCCGCGTGGACCAGGTCGCAGCATGGGGACTTCTGGCCAGATTATACCTCAATGCTGAAGTCTATCTAGGTGCCGGAAATAAAAAATATACCGAAGCCATTACGTATTCGGAAAAGGTATTGAACTCGGGCTATAGTTTGGGGACAAATTACCGGGAGCTTTTCTATGCAGATAATGATGTGAATAACCCCGAGTTTATTTTCTACCTGCCTTACGATGGAACCAAAACACAGAGCAAGGGCGGTACAACGTACCTGATCAATGCGGCGATTGATGCTACCATGAATCCGACATCTTTTGGTGTACCCGGTGGCGGTTGGGCAGGAAATAGAACCCGCGACAATATTGCAACAATTTTTGGCGACTATTCCGGGGCCACAGACAAACGGGCAATGTTTCATTTAAATACAAGTGTTAAAATTGAAGACATCGCTGTTTACAAGCAGGGACTGGCAGTGACCAAATTCCGCAACGTGAACAAAGACGGTAAGACTGCTCCTCCGGCGGCTGAAGGTTTCGTAGCTTCTGTAGACTTTCCGTTGATTCGTTTGGCGGAGATGAATTTGATCTATGCTGAAGCTACCCTGCGGGGAGGTGCTGGCGGCAATCTGACAAAAGCATTGGACTACGTCAATAAACTGCGTGTACGCGCCTACGGCAACAACAGTGGAAACTTAACAAATCTTTCTTTGGATAATATTCTCAATGAGCGTGTGAAAGAACTATACTGGGAGGGATTTAGACGATCGGATCTAATCCGTTATGGCAAATTTACAGGTGATAATTACCTCTGGCCTTTTAAAGGCGGTGTGCTTGCTGGTCAGGCAGTTGCAGGGTATAGGGCACTGTTCCCGCTTCCAGCTTCGGATATTATCGCGAATTCCAATCTTGTACAGAATCCAGGCTATAATTAATCACAATTGAAAACGAGAAGTTATTAAACAGATGAAAATACTACACTATATCGGAATGATCCTGACCTTGTTTGTGGTCTTCCAGAGCTGTAAAAAAGATGAAACTCAGGCGCGTCTGTCCACGGAGGATGCGGTAAAAGCAGCTGTATTAACCCTAGATAAAACCAATCTGACGCTGTCAAAAGAGAACGCAAGCGATACGGTGCTACACCTTTCGCTGGTGCCAGCAGATTTTGGATTTCAGGCAGCGGTAACCAATGTACTCCAATTTGGGCTCAAAGGGGACAATTTTAAAACAGTAAAAGAAGTGATCGTTCCAAGCGGACGTACGGCGATAGGCTTTACGGGTTATGAATTGAACGGTTACCTCCTTGCGCTGGGTGTCCCAACAGGCGAGGCATCTGAATTTGACATTCGCCTAAAGTCGAGTATCAATGCGAAAATTGCGGCCGTATTTTCGGTCCTGTCGGGCCTTAAAGCAAGTCCTTATGCGTCGACGAGCTATTTGTATGTTCCGGGAGCCTATCAGGGATGGGATCCGGCAACGGCTGAATCTATGGTATCCCCAACAAGTAACGGTATCTATACGGGCATTATCTTCTTTCCGGAAGCGAATTCAGAATTTAAGATTACGACGGAACGTAACTGGGCAAATTCTTATGGACAAACTGCCGATGGTAAACTCGCTTTCAATGGCGGTGGAAATATAAAAGCACCGCGTGCAGGTAATCTGGAAATCGAGGTCAACACAACAGCCAATACTATTTCATTTAAAGACCACAATTGGGGCATTATTGGCAGTGCCACACCGAAGGGCTGGGATGCCGATACGGATATGAAATTTGATAATACCAATCAGGTATGGAAGCTGACCGTTAGTTTGACAGCAGGGGAAATCAAATTCCGTAAAAATCACGATTGGGGAACCAACTTTGGAGGTGCTAATGGAAGTTTGCTGGCTGGCGGCGCCAACATCGCTGTAGCTACTGCAGGGACGTATGATATTGTTCTGGATCTCAATGCAAATACCTATACACTGACAAAGAAATAAGAACGAATGATGTTAAAAAGAAATAGAAAGATCACAACCGTATTAGTCGCACTAACTGTGCTTGGATGGAGCCCCTTATTGGGGCAATCCATTCAGCGCGTCGAACCCTTAAACTGGTGGGTAGGAATGGAAAATCCGACCTTGCAGCTCGTCGTCTATGGACCTCAGATTGGAAAAAGCGAGGTACAGGTAGAGGATAAAGGAATCGAACTCGTCAAAGTCAATCGTGTAGAAAATCCCAATTATCTGTTTTTGGATGTAAAGGTTGCCGCTTCGGCCAAACCGGGCTGGTCAACATTTACTTTTAGTCAGGGAAAGAAAAAACTAACTTACCGCTATGAGCTAAAACAAAGAGACCAAAAAATAAAAGCTCAAGGTGTGAGCAGCGCAGATCTGATTTATCTTATTATGCCAGACCGTTTTGCCAATGGAAATAAGGCAAATGATCAGGTAAAAGGTATGCTGGATATGAGCTTAAACCGCGATTCCATGTACTTGCGCCATGGTGGCGACCTGGAGGGTATTATCGGAAAGCTCGATTATCTGCAGGATCTCGGCGTAACATCACTGTGGTTAACACCTGTATTGACCAACGACATGCCACAGGCTTCTTATCATGGCTATGCCAATACCGAAACATATCATATCGACCCTCGCTTTGGTAGCAATGATACTTATGTCCAATTGGGCGAACAGCTGCACAAGCGTCAGATGAAACTGATTTTTGATGTGGTGCCAAATCATGTTGGCAGCTATCATTGGACCGTGAAAGACAAACCAATGGCTGACTGGCTCAATGAGTGGCCTACTTATACCCAGACCTCCTATAAAGATCAGACCGTTTTTGACCCTTATGCCTCGGCAGAAGATAAGAAAAAAATGGTCAAAGGCTGGTTTGTGCCCACTATGCCAGACATGAATGAACAAAATCCATATGTTCAAAACTACCTGACACAGAGTCATATCTGGTGGATAGAAACAGCCGCGATCGATGGTTTCCGGATTGATACCTATCCCTATAACGATCTTGATTTTATGGCAAAATGGACCGATCGCATTCAGCAAGAGTATCCAAAGTTCACTTTTTTTGGTGAGACATGGGTGCACGGGGTTGCCAATCAGGCCTATTTCCTGGGCGGTAAACGGGTTGGTCAGGACGTGGATTCCAAGCTGATGGGCGTAACGGACTTTCAGCTTAATTATGCGATAGGTGATGCGCTCAACCAAAAGACCGAGTGGACTGCCGGAGCCAATAAATTATATTCAACCTTGGCTTCTGACTATCAATACCCGCATCCCGAGCGAAATGTACTTTTCTTGGATAACCACGATAAAGACCGTTTTTTTTCGGTTGTAGGCGAAAATGTGCAGAAATATAAATCCGCGATGGCTTGGCTAATGACCACGCGGGGTATTCCCCAGTTATATTATGGCGCTGAAATTCTGATGAAGAATTTCTCGAATCCCGATGGCTTGTTACGGGAAGATTTTCAGGGAGGTTTTGCGGGGGATAAACTAAATAAGTTTACTCCGGCCGGAAGGACAAAGGGCGAGCAGGAGATGTGGACCTTTGTTCAGACGCTTGCCAATTATCGTAAACAGCATGCTGTATTGCAGACGGGAAAAACGATGCAGTATGTGCCCGAGGACGGTATTTATGTCTATTTCCGCTACAACGAGCAGCAAACAATCATGGTTGTCATGAATTGCAATGACGCAGCCAAGGAGCTTAAGCTCGACCGTTTTAAAGAGCGAAATAACCAGGTGAAATCCTACTTCGATATTGTCCAAAAGCAAGAAACTATGCCAACCGACAATATCCTAAAGCTGGAAGCGTATGAGACGAAGGTCCTGGAGCTAAAGTTCTAAAATAAATTAAATTTCTATAGCATTCATTTTTCAATGATTAATTATAATAGTGTAAGAGCCGTTCTATTTGATTTGGACGGTGTGCTGGTGGATACCGCCATTTATCATTTTCAAGCTTGGCGTAGGTTGGCGGCAGAACTGGGCTATTCGTTTTCTGTGGTCGACAATGAACAGCTGAAAGGTGTAAGCCGTGTGGAATCCCTGGAACTGATTTTAAACTGGGCGGGATTGGAAAAGTCCGAAACCGAGAAAGCTGATTTGCTCACCAAAAAGAATCAATGGTACCTGGAACTGATCGAGCAGCTGAATCCTGAACACTTGCTCGCAGGCAGTTTGGATTTATTAAAAAAACTGCAGGAAAAGGGTATTCAGATAGCACTTGGTTCGGCCAGTAAGAATGCATTGGGTATTCTTGAAAAAACAGGAATTATAACCTATTTCGACGCGTTGATTGACGGAAATGTTGTGCAACTTTCCAAACCCAATCCAGAAGTTTTCCTGAAAGGGGCTGAGGTATTGGGGATTGAGCCGGCATACTGTCTGGTGCTCGAAGATGCCCAGGCTGGAATAGATGCGGCAAGGGCAGCAGGCATGCAGGTAATCGGGGTCGGACAGGCCGAACATCTTAACGGAGCCGATTTAGTAGTGGCTGATTTAGGGACCCTAGTCGATAAATTTTAAATTTTAGGAGCAATTCCAGTGATGGAAGCAAGGCGTAGATCATATTGGCAAAGAAGGCCAGTGAATTGAAGTGGAGTGCCCATCGCGCATTGAAAAAAATAAAAAGATGAAAACATATATCAAACATAACCCTTGGCAAATTATCGAAGACACGTTTCGTCCCGAGCATAATGAATTTTCGGAAAGTATCTTCGCTATCGGTAATGGTCGGATGGGGCAAAGGGCTAATTTTGAGGAAGAGTTTAGTGGGAAATCGTTACAAGGGTCATACCTAGCGGGGATCTATTATCCGGACAAAACACGGGTAGGATGGTGGAAAAATGGTTATCCTGAATATTTTGCCAAGGTCATCAATTCCATTGACTGGATAGGGCTACATGTCCTTGTCAATGGCCAGCCGCTTGATCTGGCAAAAGTGACTGTTAAATCCTTTGAACGCCGTCTGGATATGCAAAATGGAATTTTATACCGAAGTTTTATCGCGGAGATGCCTGATGGGGTACAGCTTAAGGTAGAAGCAAGCCGGATGTATCATCTTTTTGCTTCTGAAACGGCTTCATTGCAATACAAGATAGAAGTACTTTCGGGCAGAATAGCCCTAGAGATAAGATCGCATCTAAATGCTCAAGTTGTTAACCGCGATAGCAACTACGACGAACAATTCTGGGAAAGTACGGCGCAGGGTAAGGAGGGCGATCACATTTTTGTGGCCGCACGTACCAAGAAGACAGGTTTCGAGGTTTATGCGATGCTGGAAAACAAACTGAGCTCTTCTGATGGCAGCGTTGAAATACAGGATACAATCACAAGCGCTGGTTATATGGCGGAGGTTTTTACAACGGATCTCGCCGAATCTCAAATATGTTGTTTTGAGAAGCGCGTTGTTATTGTGACTTCGCAAAATCATGCGGTATCCCAATTAAAAGAAGCTGCTTCGGACAATTTACGCCAGCTAAAAATGCTGAGTTATGAGCAGCTTAAAGAGAAGCAGTCCGCAGCTTGGCAGCAGATCTGGGCAGAAAGTGACATCGAAATCAGCGGTGATGTCGCTGCGCAGCAAGCGATCAGGTATAATATCTTTCAGCTCAATCAGACTTATACGGGAGAGGACGAGCGCCTCAATATTGGTCCCAAAGGTTTTACAGGTGAGAAATATGGCGGTGTTACCTATTGGGATACCGAAGCCTATTGTATCCCTTTTTACCTCGCTACGCAATCGCCAAAGATTGCCCGTAATTTATTGATTTATCGTCATCAGCAATTGGGCAAGGCGATCGAAAATGCCGAAAAACTCGGCTTTACCAATGGAGCTGCACTCTATCCGATGGTGACGATCAATGGCGAGGAATGCCACAATGAATGGGAAATTACCTTTGAGGAAATTCATCGTAATGGAGCAATAGCATTTGCAATATATAATTATGTCCGCTATACTGGAGATCAGGATTACATTTGGTCCCATGGGTTGGAAGTCTTGGTAGCGATAAGCCGATTCTGGGCACAACGTGTCAATTGGAGCTCGGAACGCGAGCAATATGTGATGTTGGGAGTTACAGGACCGAATGAGTATGAAAACAATGTCAACAACAACTGGTATACCAATCGTATTGCATCCTGGTGTTTAGAATATACCTTGCACTGTCTGGAAAAACTGGAGCAGCTGGCTTCTGATAACTCAGCTTCATTAAAAGGCAAATTGGCAATCCGGACTGAAGAGCTGCAAAAATGGCAACATATTATCGATAAGATGTATTATCCTTTTGATGCGCAGCGCAATGTATTTTTGCAGCAAGACGGTTTCCTGGACAAAGAATTAATTCCTGTCGCGCAGCTTGATCCGGCTCAACGTCCGATCAACCAGCATTGGAGCTGGGATAGAATTTTACGTTCGTGCTACATCAAACAGGCGGATGTATTGCAGGGTTTTTATTTCCTCGAAGAACAGTTTGATGTGGAGGCCCTACAGCGGCATTATGAATTCTACGAGCCATTTACGGTACATGAAAGCTCTCTTTCGCCTTGCGTACATGCGATATTGGCGGCCAAGCTTGATAAACCTGAGAAAGCTTATGAGTTTTATCTGCGGACCGCACGCCTTGATCTGGATGATTATAACAACGATACCGAAGATGGCCTGCACATTACTTCCATGGCCGGTACTTGGATGACCATTGTAGAAGGTTTTGCCGGCATGCGGATTAAGGATGGAAAGCTCTATTTGAACCCGATGTTACCGAAAGAATGGGCGGGATACAAATTCCGTGTTTTATTTCGCGGAGCGACCTTGTCAATTGCTGTACATGCCGATGGTTATACGATCGAAAATATCAGTGATACCGCAGCACAGATCCTGACAGAAACTCAAGCTTTCCTATTGGCTGGACAGAGCAAAAAGCAGGTGTCTCAGGCTAGATAAATCCCTGTATTCAGCAGTGAAAGAACCGATCTTCTGCTGCTGAAAATAGGAAATAAGTGATAATTAAATTGTATTTTGTCTTAAATTTTGATAGCCTATTATGGGAAAAAAACCTGAATTAAGCATTAGCCAGGTCATCAATATGAGTTTTGGGTTTTTGGGGATACAAATGGGTTTTGCTTTGCAAAATGGCAATGCTTCCCGTATTCTCCAGACATTTGGCGCTGATGTGGAACATCTCTCGCTGTTTTGGCTTGCGGCCCCAATTACGGGAATGATTGTGCAGCCTATTATAGGGCATTATAGTGATCGAACTTGGAATAAATTAGGACGTCGGCGTCCTTATATTTTAGTAGGTGCCCTGCTGACGACAATCACCTTGTTTTTAATGCCCAATGCGGCATTATTTACGGCATTGCTCGCACCACTTTGGATAGGGGCAGGATTATTGATGTTTATGGATGCCTCTATCAATGTGACGATGGAACCATTTCGTGCACTGATCGGGGATAATCTACCGAGCAGTCAACGCAGTCTCGGTTTTTCGGTACAAACTTTTTTAATTGGTATTGGGGCAGTCTTGGGATCGCTACTTCCTTTTATATTGACGAAGTATTTTGATGTTGCTGGAACTTCTGAAGTCGGACAGGTACCGAGTAATGTCATTTACTCCTTTTATCTAGGTGGTTTTGTGCTGCTCCTAACGGTATTGTGGTCTGTCTTCAAAACCAAAGAATATACCCCAGCTGAACTCCAGACTTTTTCAGATACTATTGCTGTTGAACAGGAGGCGGCTCCAAAATTTGGCCTGCGATCTATTGTCGGTGATATTGCTAAGATGCCTTTGATCATGCGCAAACTTGGCTGGGTACAATTTTTCTCCTGGTTTGCTCTTTTTATGATGTGGGTATATACCACGCCGGCCATCGCAGATTCGGTTTTCTACCTTCGGGCAGGGAATCGACAGGATCTCTATATGGAGGCCGCGAATTGGGTAGGCGTACTTTTTGGTATCTATAATGGAGTTTCAGCCATTTATGCCCTGTTTATTCCACAGATAGCCAAACGTTTTGGACGTAGCAAAACGCATGCGCTTGGCCTTTCCATCGGCGGACTTTCCTTAATTTCTTTATTTCTAATTAAAGATGCCAATTTACTGATCCTTCCCATGATCGGTATAGGTATTGCTTGGGGAAGTATTTTGGCAATGCCCTATGCAATTTTGAGCGATCATTTGCCAGCGGGTAAAATGGGTGTTTATATGGGACTTTTTAATTTCTTTATTACTTTGCCTCAGATTGTCTGTGGCTTTTTCGGTGGCATGATTATTAAGTATTTTTTCCATAGCCAATCCATTTATGGCTTGTTGTTGGCAGGGGTGTTTATGTTATTGGCGGCGTTCTTTGTCCCCAAAAGTAAAAACTAAGCTATTTTCGTAGACGTATTCCAAGTCAGTATACGTCTACGTTATTTTTTTCCTCATAACAGATGAGTAGACCATTTCCCTTAGCTAATTTAGCTGTTCTCAGCCTTTGTTCAGGAGCGTTTACCTACATTGACTTTCCATCATTTACTTATTGGGACGATATTTCAACAGTACCTAATTCATGTGGCAGTTATATCGCAGTGGAGTAGTTCCACTTAACACCTATTTGCTATTTTCAAGAATATAGGTACTCGGTGGCATCCCGTAATGTTTATGAAAATCTCGCGAAAAATTTGATTGCACCGTATAACCCACCATCGTGGAGATCTGTGTAATATTATATTCTTTTTGCGTCAGCAGTTCTGCAGCTTTTTTTAACCTTGAAATATTGATCAATTCGTTTGGGGTTAGATCAGAGAGACCTTTGATTTTACGATAGAGCGTAGGACGGCTCATGTTCATCAGTTTCGCAAGTTCGTCGACGTTGAGGTCGATATCTGAAATATTTTCATAAATAATATTATTCAGTTTACTGATAAAGTCTTTGTCCCGTGCGGAAACATGAATATCCACTAAATTGCTGGAAGAATTGGTGAAGTAATTTTTAATAATGCGACGGTTCTTTAGGATATTGCGTATTTGAACCATTAAGAACTCGAGCGAAAAGGGTTTTTCGATATAAGCATCAGCACCATTTTTTAATCCTTGAATTTTTGAATCCAGCGCGTTTTTTGCCGTCAGGAAAATCACCGGAATATGGCTATAAAGAATGTCTGTTTTTATCCGCTTACATAAGGCAAGGCCATCCATAATAGGCATCATAATATCGGTCAGTACCAGCTGTACATTCGCGTGATCTAATATGTCGAGTGCCTCGGCACCGTTGCTAGCCCTGAGGATAGTGTAACTGGTTTTTAATTCTTTATTCAGGTAGGCCAGTATTTCTTTATTATCTTCGACCAATAGAATCACAGGTTTTTCTTCATCCTGTTCCTCCGCTTTATCAACAGATTCAGTATCCTCCAGCTCTTCTTGGAAAGATTTAATATCCAAGGATTGTTCCTGAAAAATTGGGATGGATAGAAGAAATATGTTGCGGTTTTCTTCTAAATGTACGAGGGATAGTGTTCCCTGATGGAGTTCCACCAAAGAACGTGATAGGGGAAGGCCTATGCCGGTCCCGGTATCTTTGTCGGATTCATTTAAACGATAAAAGGGCTCGAATATTTTTTCTCTTTTCTCAAAGGGAATAAGTGCTCCATCATTCTTAAATTCGATGTTGAACATAATATCATCACTATTAAACGGAAGAAGTTTAACGAGTACCTCATATTCGGCATATTTGATGGCATTATGGATGAGGTTAGTAAATATTTTTCGCAAGGCTTCTTCATCCACATAAGCTGTAAGACTGATTCGAGGCAAGAATAGCTCATAATGTAACAATTTATCTTTGGCAAGATAATTTAAATCGTTGAATACTTCGGACAGCAGGGAATTGATATCCGTTTTCGTAAAAATAAGGCTCATATTATTAGTTTCTGCTTTTCTAAAATCCAGTAATTGGTTGGTAAGACGGATCAGCCGCGCTGTGTTTTTTTCAATGAGCGCGAGATCTTTGACCGTGTCGCGGTCGGAGAATCTGTGATTATTGATTATTTTCTCGAGTGGCATTTTAATAAGCGTAAGTGGCGTGCGGATTTCGTGCGCTAAGTTGGTGAAAAATTCCAGTTTGAGGTTGTATATTTCCTGCTCTTTTTTCCGCTCGTAGCTATCCATCTTCTGGGCATTGTTGGCCTTTATGAGCAGAAAATAATAACGCAATACCAGCAGCACTATTGTACCGAAAGTTAGGAAATAAAGAATGTACGCCCAGCTGGACAACCACCAAGGGGGAGAAACAATAATCAGAAGTTTTTTTTCTGTCGGGTTCCAGACGCTATTATTGTTGGCGCCTCTGAATTTAAACGTATAAGTGCCTGGTGGAAGTTTGTTGTAATAGATTTTTTGGTTGCCGGTAATATCTGTCCAGTCTTTATCATAGCCTTCCATGATGTACCGATAGGCGTTGCTTTTTGGAGACACAAAGCTCAAAGCGGCAATATTGAAACTGATATTGGAATTGTCGTAAGTGAGGTGGATTTCTTTCGAGAGGGAAATGGATTGTTTTAGTATGCCATTTTCACGTACAGGAACGCTGCTATTGTTGATCTGAATACCGCTGATAAATATAGGTGGAACGAAGCTATTCTTGATAGATTTTGTTGGATTGAAGCTAACCATTCCCTTAATGGTACCGAAATATAAAGTGCCGTCGCTATCCTTAAAAGCTGAATTATAGTTGAACTGATCTGCAGGAAGACCGTCTCTCGATGTATAGATAACCCTCCGGGGGACATTTTCCTCAAGTTTGACCAATCCTCCGCCAGTTGATATCCATATGGTATGGTTGTCGTCTTCCAACACTTTGAATACCTGGTTGGATGGCAAACCCGATTCTGTGAGATAGTTGGTGAAATGCCCATCACGACGGTATTTTGAAAGCCCGCTTTCCGTACAGAACCAAAGGTTTTTCTTGCTGTCCTCAAAGAGGCCATTGACATAATTATTGATCAGTGTATTTTGTTTGCCTTGTTCAGAATACAAATGGCGTATGTCTCCCGAGCGGCGATTATACTGATAGACACCGCTGCCATAGGTATTGACCCAGAGGATGCCCGAATCATCTTCATAAATACCTTGTATCCATGCGCTGATCGGGAGTAGATCGAAACGGTCTCTGTTTTTGTTATAGCGGTATAATGCGCGGTCCGTCCCCACATATAGGCTGTTGTCTCTGGCTTTATACAGGCAAACCGCGAAGGTGCTTCGTAAAGGTCCCTGACCGATGTGATCATAATGTTTTTTTAATTTCCCCGTTCTTACATCAAGTATATCCAGTCCATGCGTCGTGGAACCGACCCATAAGTCATCGCCGATGATAGCTAATCCATGAACATTGTTGTGCGCAATACTTCCCTTTTTTCCATTGGCGACAAAGTGCTGAATCTGTTGTGTATAAGCATCTATTTTATTGAGACCACCATCTTCTGTCCCTATCCAAAAATTCCCATATTTATCTTTGTTGATCTCATGGACAATATTTCCTGATAAGGCTGACTTCCCGAATCCGGACAGATATTTTTTAAAGTTGTCGAATTGATTGCTATACTGGTTGAAACCGCCAAAAAATGTTCCGAACCAGATATTGTCTTCGCGGTCCCTATAGAAATTCAGCACTGCATTATCAGATATGGCAAATGGATTGAGTAGGTCTTTTTTGATATGTTGGCTTTGACCTGTATGGATATCATAGGTATATATTCCTGTTTCTGTTCCGATCCAAAATATAGATGCTGTCTGTTGAATAATGCAGTTCGCCTGGATAACCCTGTTGGGGTACTGCGTTGCAAAAAGATTTTTTAGCGTTCCATTTTTGAAATCAAACAGGTAAGCCGTGTTGATGGTACCCAACATAAGCAGCGAGTCGTTGATGGCGTAGACTGTCTTGGTGTTTGCGAGTGCTTTTCGGTTTATTTTTTTGAGATCAATTTGGATAAATTTACCACTGTTGACTTGGTACCGTTGTATTGTATTGTTATTGTCTGCAAACCAGAGCCCTGCTTTCTTGCTGCTAGTAACAGCGACAATGGTATTCTTGAATTGATCAAATGGCATTACTTCCTTTGTATAAGGATTGTAACGGTAGAGTTTTCCATTGGAAAGTAACCAGATATAACCCGCATATTCGAGTAAGGCATTTACTTCACCTATTGGGATACGGTTGAATGGTTTGAAGTTCTCTTTTATGGGATCGTAACAATAGGTACCTCGCGTTGTTCCGACCCACATAAGCCCTCTGCTATCTGTCAGGAGACTTAAAATGGAAGAGCTCCCAATACTGGAGGAATCGGCAGTATTGTGTCTAAATACCTTAAATTGATTGCCGTCAAAACGATTAAGACCATTTCTTGTTCCTAACCACAAAAAGCCCTGAATATCCTGTGTAATGCACTTGACAGAGCTATTGGATAGGCCATCATGCGTCTGATAGTTTTTAAAATAGATCGATTGTGCCTGCAGTACAACAGATGCAAGCAATAAGTGAATTAGGATTATGGTGGTTACTCTTTTCAAAACGTATTAAGTTGAGTTAAAAATAATCAATAAAAAGATAAAACCTTCATGTTTTCGCAAGCATCAGCGGTCATGAAAACAGAGGAAGATTTTTTTTGCCAATAGCTGAGCATAGCGAGCTCATTGATGCCTTATTGGAAAAAACACGAATCAATACAACGACCATTCCTAAAAAAGAATTTTGCTGATACGCTGTGATATAAAATTGAGACGCTCTGATTGGGTTTGGTGCAAGTATTTGCTGATTTTTATAGAACAATAATAACCAAATGTAAACGTATGTTTCGTCCTAGAATTATGACCGGAAAGTCCTGTGTCTTTGTTTTTCAGTTTGTTAGCTTTCTATATTATTCTGTGAGATCGCATCTTCATGCTGTTTTGTTGCGGCATTCAGTCTTCAGGAGCGATCATATCGATAATTGTGCGATCGAAATTTCCGCGGCTGATTATGCTCATTTCAAATAAGAACTGAGTATGATAAAATACCATTAAAAATCACTTAGTATCATTTGTGCATCCCAGATGCACAACATAAAAATCAATTAAACCACCAATCAAAAAGCGTATGAAAAATAAACTACTTGCACAATGCGTAATGACGCTCACCTGTATGCTCGTATCTTTTATTGCAGTTGCCCAGACGAAAGTCTTGAAGGGAAAGGTTGTGGATGAAACACAAAGTCCACTGGCGGGTGCTACTATCAAAGTAAAAGGGGGCACAGCGGCAACAACAACCGACACTGAGGGAGCTTTTACATTTACGATACCCAATGATGCAAAAGCATTGGAAGTGTCTTTTATAGGCTATTCATTAAAAGAAGTGCCTATTGTGGGCAATGATATGACGATATCGTTAGAGCCTAGCGCTGGTCAAGGTCTGGATGAAGTCGTTGTTATCGGTTATGGTACGGCCCGAAAAAAGGATCTAACAGGGTCTATGGTCACTATTGGAGCGAAGAATTTCAACAAGGGGATTATGACAAGCCCTGACCAATTGATACAAGGAAAGACACCTGGCGTGATGGTGATTAATAATACAGGCCAACCGGGTGGATCGACTACTGTCCGTATTCGGGGTAACTCATCGATCCGGGCAAGTAACAATCCGTTATTTGTGCTTGATGGCGTGCCTATGTCGGGCAATTCGCCATTACCAGAAGGGAGAGGTGGTTTTTCGTCCGATCGCGGAAATCCGTTGACCTATTTGAATCCGGGCGATATTGCGAGTATGGATATCCTTAAAGATGCTTCAGCTACGGCAATCTATGGTTCAAGAGGAGCAAATGGTGTTGTGATTATTACAACGAAAAAAGGGAAAGTGGGTTCTCCTGAAATCTCTGTAGGAGCTTCGGCGGGTGTATCGTCCATGCGGGAATATCCTGATGTATTGGATGCTGCCCGGTTTAGAGAAGCGTTAAAATATTACACGCCGTCTGAGGTGACTAACGCAGATTTTGGTGGTAATGAGGATGCTTTTAAAGCGATCACAAGAAAGGCCATTACACAAAACTATTACGCGGATGTTGCGGGCGGAAGCGAATATGGAAAATATCGTCTTTCAGGTGGTTATTTAAACCAAAATGGAATTATTCGTGGTTCACAATTGAAGAAATATACGGCCAATTTTACGGGTAATTTCCGTTTCTTGGAAAATAAGCGGTTGGGATTGGATTTTGCGGTCTTCTTGACGCAGATGGATAACAAATATGCGCCGATCAATGCCATGGTAGGTTCGGAGGGAAATGTGATCTCCCAAGCCTTACAATGGAACCCTACAAGACCGTTGTGGGATGATCAGGGTAATTTGACTTTTGTCAGTTCAACTACCCGAAATCCGTTAACAAGTATTGAAGCTTTCAAGGATTTGGCGACAACCAATACCATGGTCGTTAATTTAGCGCCATACTATAAAATCACCGATGATTTGGAATATCGGTTTATTTATAGTGCCATGAGACAAACGGGCAATCGGGAAGGGATGTATCGTGCAGGACTTATCGATCCTTCAGCTGTGAATAACGAGCAGGCTTTTATCTCGAATAATGGCGAGACCAACCTGCAAATGACGCATATGCTTTCTTATAATAAACAGATCAATGAAGACTGGAGTGTAAACGCTGTAGCGGGTTACGAATACTTGGACTATAACTACAATAATAATATTTCTTTTGGCGGTGGATTTCGCTATATGGGATTAGATTATTTTGATTATCTCCAATATTCACCTGTTTCAACGCGTGAAATATCATCGTACAGAAGCCCGACCAACCAATTACAATCCCTGTTTTTGCGTGGGGGATTCAATTACCTTGATCGCTATTTGTTGACTGCAACGGTGCGGAGAGATGGTTCGACCAAATTCGGTTCGAACAACAAATATGCAATGTTCCCATCTCTTGCAGTAGCTTGGAACATTAATCAAGAGGAGTTTTTAAAATCTTCAGGTGTATTTGATCAGTTGAAAGTAAGATTGGGCTGGGGGAAAACCGGTAATCAAGAGTTTCCTTCTGGTGCATCATTAAATAGATTGGTGTTTGGTAATCAGAGTGTAAGCCAGGCTAACTATGGTAATCCTGATTTGAAATGGGAAACCTCAACAACCATCAATGCGGGGATTGACTTTGGAATTTGGGGTAACCGTCTATATGGATCGATCGATTATTTTAACAAAAAGACAACAGATGCGTTATTTGAGCAAACGCTTGCACAGCCAGCTCCTGCGGGGCGTATTTGGGTGAATTTGGACGGTGAGATCGTTAATAAAGGGGTAGAGGTCGCATTGACTGGTACGATCATCAAGAATGATAATTGGACCTGGGATTTGACGGGTAATGCTACTTTTCTTAAAAATAGTGTAAGTGGTCTTGTCGGATATTATGAAACAGGTGCGCTACGGGGACAAGGTTTCTCAGGTGTATTAGGACAACGCATGGTGAACGGGCAACCATTGAATGTATGGTATTTAGCCGATTATCAAGGTATTGATCCGCAAACAGGGATGAGCATGTACCGCGGACAAGATGGCAGCATCAGCACAGCAAATGATCCTGCTATTAATAAGTTCTATATGCATAGTCCAAATCCAACGACTTTATTAGGTCTTTCTACCAACGTCAATTACAAGCAATTTTCATTGGCGGCCAATATGAACGGTGCCTTCGGACATTATCTATTTAATAATACCGCGGCAACAACCTTGGGACTGAGTAATTTATCATCACGGAATATCGGATCCGCATTTTTTAATACGTCGGTGAAAGAGTCGACTTCTAATTCGGCAGCACCATCTACTCGATTCCTTGAAAAGGGAGATTACCTAAAAATGGCGAATCTGACTTTAAGTTACCGTGTTGGCAATGTCGGTAGAACACTCAAGAATTTGAATGTCTCGCTTACTGGCCAAAATCTTTTCATTATCACGAAATATACAGGTTTTGATCCGGAGGTCAACACGGATGGGGCGACAAATGGTATCCCTTCATTGGGTATTGAATATTTGCCGTATCCGCCTGCAAGAAATATTCTATTAGGTGTTAACTTCTCACTTTAAGCGTATACTATAGGTCATTGGCTAATAAAAATAGGAGACCATCACGATTTATTCGAACGCATAGAGAAACGAATAAAGCTGATCGTTTTCATGAATGCCTTATAGTCAAAATGGATAAATGAATAATCAAATTTAGACGGATGAAAAAGATGAAATTAAGAACTTTATTATATATCGGAATAATAGGCTCAATAGTGACAAGTACAATTTCCTGTACGAAGCTAAAGGAGGAATTTAAAGGAGAATTGGAAGAGGGAACTTCAAACGTTGATCCCGGAAGTTTGCTGATAACCGCTTACAATTCGTTAAACACACCTTATCAACAGGAGCAGCGCTGGGTGATGCAGGAAATTTCAACTGATGCAGCGATGGCTCCTACACGGGGCGGTGACTGGGACGACAATGGTATGCACCGGGCGATCCATTTACACACTTGGAACGCGGATAACGGCTATATGAACAATACGTTTGTTAGTCTGGGGACAGCGATCTATAACGCAGGAAATGTATTGCGTTACAAACCGAGTGCACAGCAGGGCGCTGAAGCAAGGTTTATTCGTGCATTGGTGATGTTTGATATGTTGGATCTTTATGGAGTAGTACCTTTCCGTGAAGGGGATTCTTTTGAAGATTTCAGAATAGCCCCGCAGGTACTGCAACCTCAGGCTGCAATTGATTTTATGGTGAAGGAACTCAATGAAATCATCGCAAGTTTACCGGCAAACGGGCCCAAAGCGGCTTATGTAGCTAATAAAAATGCAGCGAAGGCATTGCTGATGAAAATTTACTTAAATAAGGGAACTTTTTTAAATAGACAATCGCCATCTTTTGCTGCCGAAGATATGAATAAGGTCGTGACCTTAGCCAAGGAAATTACAGCAACGGGAGCGTATACAATTTCGGCAAAGGGTAAATACTTTGATAATTTTGCACCCGATAATGACGAGAAGTCTACAGAAAATATTTTTACCCTCTACAATAAAAATGGAGATCGGGGTGGCAATGTGGACCGGACCTGGAATACCATTGCCCATTATAATATGAACCCAGGGGGCTGGAATGGATGGTGTACCTTATCGGATTATTACGATAAGTTTTCGAATACGGATGAAAGAAGAGGTATTTACTACGACTATGCCGCCGATACAACCTCAAATAAAAAGAAGGAATTTAAACGTCAAAATGTTGGATTTTTTGCAGGCCAACAGTATAACTGGAGTACAAACAAACCGTTAATGGCTAGAAATCCAGCCAACGCACCACTCGTCTTTACGCGTGAGGTTACCATCCGCACCTCGGGAGCGACCTTGGAAACAGCTGGTATTCGTCCGATGAAGTATGCTTTTGACTATGCCGTCACAGGTCAGCGAAATAACGACTGGGTTGTCTTTCGTTATGCAGATATATTGTTGATGCAAGCAGAAGCTATATTGCGGGGAGGAACAGGAACAGCAATCGAGGCGCTGGCTTTGGTCAATGATATTCGGACCAATCGCGGTGTGAATAGCTTTACAGCTTTGACACTCGATAATTTATTGGATGAGCGTGCGCGCGAGCTGTACTGGGAAGGTTGGCGAAGACAAGATTTGATCCGCTTTGGCAAATTTTTATTGGCTTGGCAGGAGAAAGCAGCAGATGCTGATCCGAAAACATTGGTCTATCCAATTCCGAGTCAACAAATTGCCGTGAATCCAAACCTGAAACAAAACACAGGATACTAGGTTTCTATTGAGATTTATAAAACAGGCAGGTTTAAGAAGTTTGTTTTAGTTAGAAGGTCTTTAGCGGGTAAGTGATTTCACTTATCTTCTAAAGACCTTCTTTTTTTCTGAAAAGTGTTCGTTTTTAATCATTGCCACAATTGCCTGATTAAAACTATTAAGATAAAAATTAAACGGGAAACATCCTAATACCAACTTATTCCTAATCACAATTTTTAATCAATATTTAGACAGTGATCAGTCACTGGTTATTCAGTCTACACTGAGTGATCACTGAGCAAGCACTGAACGATCACTGAACAAGCACTGTTAAAAACGCGAATTTGGTCTCTATTTGAACCTCCTTTGCTGTCCCTAAAAATTAAAGGAGAAAAAGGAAAAAAGCGACGTTTACGTAACGAAAAGATTGCCGCTGTGCGGTAATAGATCATTGTGAGATGATAGTCGGCCGTTTCCTAAAGGGGCATGACCATGAGCGAACATTTCTATTAAAAATATTGTCTTGTTTTTTTAATAAAAAATAATCACTTTAGTTGTGAGTAACTAGCCAAAGAGCATTGGTTATTTTGATGGATCAATTTGAAATTCCGTCAGATGCCAATTTCAATATTCTTTTTAAAAAGGACAACTGCATTGAAAAAAGAAGATTTAAATGTAGATTATGATGGATAAAATCCTACAGCGGGCACCTACTAACGAAAAAGAGTTTTTTTTAGCTTATCGTTATTGGTACAGGAAATTATACTATTTTCTGTATCAGAAGACCCAATGTTCAAACCTTGCCGAGGATGTCGTCCAACAAACCTTTTTAATTGTCTGGGAGCGCAAAAGCAATGCGAATCAACAAATCCAATTCAGTACCCAGCTCTTTCAGATTGCGCGGACAAAATTGATCGATGAATTGCGGCGGCGTGCATTGAACAGAAGGTATGTCGACTATGAGAAGCCCTTTGTACTGACCCAATATGAAGATCTTGAGCGACAAATCGCCTATAAGGGCGAGCTAGAATACGTGAAAGAGTTGATTACACAAATGCCCTTTATGCGGCAACAGGTATTTTACCTTCATAAAATTGAAGAATTGAGTTATAAAGAAATTGCCGTCAAGTTGTCTATCTCTCCCAAGACCGTAGAAAACCACGTTAGCATTGGTCTGAAATTTATCAAAAAATTTTTTAAACTGCCTTAGGGGATAAGCCTATCCTTATTCGTATAACATGTATATGCGCATCCAGCTAAATGGATGGAAACTGTTATGAATCGCAAATCCTTATTAAACAAATTCTTGGCAAATGAATGCTCTGCCGAAGAGGCGAAGCTTGTATTCTCCTGGCTGAATGAAGATCCCAAACTATTGGACGATCTCATTTCGGAAGATGACTGGGTCACTTATATCAATCAAGAAAATAAGTCAAGACGCGGTGGGGACAATCTGTTGAAAATTATCACCGTGTTTCTATTATTTGGCTTTTTGTTTATCCTTTCAAATCTATTCACTACCTCCACTTATACATCTAGACAGCTGACAAACATCGTCAATGAAATTTATTATAACCCCTCAGCCAAACCTAAAGAAATTATAGCTGCAGACAATTCCCTGTTGACGCTGGAACCCGGAGCACTGATTCAACTTTATATCAGACCGAATCTCGATTTTAGACGGGTCAAGTTATTGAATGGAAGGGTCAATTTTATAGTTTCCAAAGATCCTTCCAAACCCTTTATTGTTGAAAGTGGAACCTTAATGACAACAGCATTAGGGACAGAATTCAGTGTGGATTATCAGACGAAGGCTGATCACGTTTTGATCAGACTATTTGAGGGGAAGGTTCGGGTTGAATATGTAGAGCCATCCATCAGAGAGACGAAAATTCTGAAACCGGGCCAACAAATCTATTTTTCCGGAACCAGCAAGATGGTTCTTTCAGATTTCAGAGGTGCCATAAAGTTAAGAGCGAAGGAAAATGTACCCCATCAAGTTTTGCTTTCATCGCCGGAAAAATTATATCGCAATCCGGCAACAATTCATCAAAGTCCAAACTGGCTCCAATTGGAGGAGACCTCGGTGTCAGAAATTATTCAGTACATCAATCATGAACTTGATGTCCCGATATCCTATGATTCATTAATCGTCAAAAATTATCGGATCAAAGGTAGGTTTAGCAAGAAACCAACAATGGATCTGCAGGACAAAGCGGATCTGGCGGCGTCCATTCTACAGCTGATTGTGGAGGTCAATCCTTTTATTCTCGAAAAACAACATAATACATATATACTCAAACCTAAAAAATAGAATCATGGTAAATTTCAACTTAACCAAGAAGCCATTTTTTGTTTTTCTTGTCTTGACGCTGTTATCATTTCAATGTCTGGCGGGAACAATAAATGGTGTCATCAAAAACTCGTCGGGACAACGACTGGCAGGGGTAAGTATAATTTTGAAAAATCCCAGCAGCAGTTTTTCGACCGCAGCTTCCAGTGCGAGCGACGGTAGTTTTCGTTTTGCTGACGTACCCAATGCGAAAGGCTACGAGCTGACGTTTTCATACATCGGGTATCAAAGCTATGTGGAACGCAATGTTCAGGTTTCAGCTGCTGGAGCTACGACACTTTCCATCATTCTAGAAGATCAGGTGAATCAGCTGGAAGACGTTGTCGTGATCGGATACGGCAAACAAAAGAAAAGTGATCTGACAGGAGCTATTGCATCCCTTTCCAGCAATGAGCTAACGAAGGGAGGAGCCATAAGTAATGTGGGGCAAGCCTTACAGGGTAAGGCCTCAGGTGTGGTGGTAACGCAGAATTCGAAGGCTCCGGGCGGAAGTACATCAATCAGAATCCGGGGAACAAATTCCATCAGTGGAAGCAACGACCCTCTTTATGTTATTGATGGATTCCCAACAAATAACGGAATCAACATCAATCCCGATGATATTGCATCCATGGATATCCTCAAGGATGCTTCGGCAACGGCTATCTACGGATCAAGAGGTGCAAATGGTGTAATTATCATTACGACAAAACGCGGGCGGACAGATCAAAATAATATTACTTATAGTGGTTATGTAGGGACACAGAAGCCAATTGTTCCTTTTACCTTTCTCGATGGTAAACAGTATATGAATCTTGCGAATGCGCTCTATAAAGAAATTCAAGGCCAGGAAAATCAAGAATATGCCGTTTACACAAAGTCACAGCTCGAGTCTGATGTGAATACGGATTGGGTGAAGGAAACCATGCGTAATGGCATTCTGCAAAACCATAATCTACAATTTTCCGGAGGTGGGGAAAAAACGAAGGTGTTGACAAGTATAGGTTATTTTGATCAAAAGGGTGTTTTAAAAACGACAGACTTTAATCGGATTTCAGGCCGTATCAATGTGGATCAAAAGGTAAATGATTATATCCGGACAGGGGCGAGTCTATCGGCGCAGCGGGAAAAATCCAATATGCAAGTTTATGATGGAAATATTCTCAATTCAAATGTATTATATAGCATATTGACCTATGATCCGACCGTACCTGTTTACAATGCGGATGGAAGCTTTGGACGACCTCCGGGAGGACAGGGAGATAATCCGCTTGCCAACTTAATGTCGCGTATCAATGACGTGCAGCGGGATAAATTGAATGGAAATATCTTTCTTGAAGTTAATCCGATCAAAGAGCTGACTTTGCGCATGGATGCAGGAACTGAAATAACGCATGATCAACTGGGAAGTTATCTGACCCGAGATTCTTATCAAGGTGGGATAGATGATGGTGTGGCAAGTCAGGCTGATTATAACGAAACCCATAACCTGATTGACTTTTATGCTACATACGCGAAAGTTTTCAATGAGAAGCACAATTTGAGTGTGATGGGGGGCTATTCGTATGAGAAATATGTGCGTAACAATAAAGGAATCAATGTAAAAGGATTTTCGACTGATCTGCTCGAGTATAATAATTTAGGTATGGCTTCGAGTATTACAGGGGTAAATTCTGCCAAAGCTGAAAATCTGGTGATCTCTTTTTTTGGACGGGTAAATTATACCTATGCTGATACGTACCTGCTGACTGCGACGCTGCGTCGTGATGGGTCATCACGATTCAGTCCCAACCACCGCTGGGGCACGTTTCCTTCAGCAGCTTTTGCATGGAAAATCAACAATGAAGATTTCATGAAAGAGCAGCAGCTATTTTCGGACTTAAAATTTAGACTGGGGTATGGTCAGACGGGAAATGATCGCGTAGCTGATTATGCGTCTTATGGGTTGATGGATAATGGCCATTATACCTTTGACGGTGTGACCAACGCCGGTGGGGTTAAACAAAATCCCACTTATCCCGAAAATGATAAACTAAAATGGGAATCCACCACGCAATATAACGTTGGACTTGATTTTTCATTTTTTAAAAATCGGTTAGCCTTTACCTTGGATGCCTATTATAAGAAAACCAACGATCTTCTGATTAAGAGTATATTGCCTTATTACACCGGATATACCTCCGGACAGCGTAACCTGGGTACAATGAATAACAAAGGATTGGAGTTTTCCGTAACAAGTAAGAATATGACCGGAGCGTTTACCTGGGAAACAAAATTGAATTTAACGATGAACCGCAATAAAGTATCGAGCTTAGGCGGAGAACCTGAACAATTGTTGACTTCATCTAAACCAATGGGTAATGTATCCGAAGAAGCTTATTCAGTCATTCGTGTGGGAGAGTCCTTAGGATCGTTATTCGGTTATAAATACTTGGGCGTTATTCAGCAAGGAGAGCATTATGCGCCACAGCCAAATTCGAAACCGGGAGATCCTAAATTTGCCGATGTGAACGGCGACGGAACGATTAATTCAGCGGATCGTACGATAATCGGGCGTGGTTATCCGAAGTTCAATTTTGGTATGACCAATACATTCGCCTACAAGAACTTTGATCTGACTGCATTCATTTATGGAAATGTCGGAAACGATCTACTCAATATGACACGGATGAATCTGGAGTGGAAACGTACCACAGAGGCCCTAAATCGGTGGACACCGACAAATACCAATACGGATATTCCAAGAAACGGATTCTACTATATGAACTATGGTGGCTACATCAATGATCATTTTATTGAGAATGCTTCTTTTTTGCGGTTGCGAAATCTGACTCTGGGCTATACAATCCCATTGAAAACAAAAGCTGTTCAGTCGATTCGTGTATATGGTATGGCGGAGAACTTATTTACGATTAGCAATTATTCCGGATGGGATCCTGAGGTGGATACAAAAGGCTATGAAAATGATGCTTTGGTTAAAAATAGAGCCGGGAATAATCAGAGTGCCAATGCAGGTGTCGGTCTGGATTTTAATTCATACCCTTCGATGCGCTCCTTTACTTTCGGTGTAAGTGCAACATTTTAATAGCTGATATCTAAATTCGAAATGACATGAAGACGATTAAAAATAATATAAAATATATCTTAGGCATGGCAGGCTTAGCTTCTGTTTTGAGTCTAAGTTTGAATAGCTGTACCAAACTGGATCCTAAATTATATAGTGATCTGACGACAAAAAATGCTTATTCAACAGAAAGCGATATCAATGCGGCTTTAACGGGAGTCTATACCAGTTTGTCTCCTTATCCGGGAGATGCCTATCTGTATTATGCAGGATATTTGGTCATGATCACTGATTACGCCACCGATATGGGTTTTTCAACTGCGGCAGGTGATCCCACGCGGATGAGCAATTTTACATACGATGATAATAATAGGTATTTTAAATTCAATTATCAGAATATGTATCAGGTGATCAGTAATGCCAATATGCTGATTGACCGTATCGAGAGTGTAACTATTCCAGAGGACCGCAAGAAGAAAATTATTGCGCAGGCTAGATTCCTGCGATCATTGTCTTATATGGATCTTACAGATGCCTGGGGACCGGTGCCGTTGATAACGACGGTCAAGAATCCGACGGAAAGCTACAATGAACCCTTGGTTGCTGTCGAAAAGATCGATGCACAAATTGCTGAAGACTGCCAGTATGCGATCGATAACTTACCGGAGAAATGGTCGGATGAGCTGGGCATTGGTAGGGCTACCAAGGGTGCTGCACTGACCTTGATGGGAAAGATGTATATGCGTTCGCACCACTATGAAAAAGCAAAAACGTATATCGATCAGGTTCTCGCCCTACGTGATAAAGGTGTGTATACGTTGAATCCAGATTTTAAAAAGGAATGGTCCGACAACAATAAAATGGATATGGGTTTGATCTTTGGTATCTTGCATGAACCTACATTAAACGGCGGCGAGATCACCAATCACTTTGGACCTACTGATAATCCTGAAGTACCCGACAGGTGGCAATACTATGGTGTTTCCCTTGATTTCTGGCGAAAATATAGTGACCTGGATCCACGTAAAAAGTTTTTCTATTATAATTACACCGGAAAAGCCGTACGGGACAAAAACACAAAGTATGGTTTCTTTTATATGTTGCCAGCCAAAGGTCAGACCACACCGCCAAGTGATACGGTAAAATTCCTCCAAAACGTTGCAACAAAGAAGTATTCTTATGATATGGTCAATAACTCCTATCTGGATGGACGGACGATACAGGTCTTTCGTTTAGCGGATGTTATTTTGTGCAAGGCTGAGATTGAAAATGCCTTGAACGGACCTGCAGCTGCGTTGCCTTATATCAATGAGGTGCGGAAAAGAGCTGGTGCACCTGAATATGGCAAACACCCCGATTTTCCAAGCCCTTCGAGTAAAGAAAGTATGATCGACGCCCTGGTTGACGAACGTGGATTTGAACTTGTGTTTGAATACAAAAGACGTCAGGATCTGATCCGTCTGGGACGTTATGAAAAAGTGAGCAATGCTTATTTGAAAGGCCGTGGATTGAAAGAAAATGTCACCGAATCAATGCGCTATTTCCCTTATCCATTGGAAGAAGCACGTTTGCATCAAGAAATGACGACGGCCAATCCTTCGCGATTGCCTAAATAAGCAGATAAAAAGCGCACTACAATGTGTGGTGCCCCCATTTGAATGATCAATGGAATTGAAATTATTTACAGATGAAACCAATTAAAGCAATTGTCGTATTGATTGTGATCGGGCTAGCATCATTTGCAGCTTACTATTATTACGCGAAACAAGTTGAAATTGAGAATATTCAGTTGACTTCGCCCAATAATCTACCGCTCAACGCTGCTATACAAGTGAATTTAAACAGCGCTGAGGAAGTCTATATTGAGTATTGGAAAGAGGGAGATGCGGAGCTTCATAAAACGGCTGTTTCAAAGCCTGCTGTTCAGCATAACATTCACTTAATGACGCTTGAACCCAATACAAGTTATAAGTTTCGGGTTATTATTGACCGGATTATTCCGATAAAATCAAGTGAACAGTCTTTTAAAACAAGACCGCAGTCGCCTTGGATGGTACACGACTGGATTAAATCCAACCATCCGCACGATGAAAAAGCATTGGGCAATGGTCTGGTGTTATTATGCTATCGGGGATTTCCGGGTTACATGGCCATGGTTGATGGTAAGGGGACCATTAGATGGTATTGGCAAGATGAAAAGCTGGGGGTACGCCTGGCTTCCCTGACACCTCGGGGAACTATCCTTGCTTTATTGGCTCCGGCGAGTAAAGATGAATTTAACAAGCCCAATCAGCCCAGCAAGAAATCGACAAATGCAAGTTATTACCTAAGAAGTGGACGCATTGGATTTGTGGGTGGGACAGTGCTGGTGGAAATCGATCTGACGGGTAAAGAAATTGCACGTATTGATTTAGATAAAAAGGGGATTATCATGCATCATGATGTGCAGATGGATGACAAGAATAATATTGTTGGCATTGTGCGGGATTTCAGAATTGACGACCGGCCCAATCACCCAAAAGATACGCTTTGGGGCGACGCAATTTTGACGATGGATACAAAAGGCAATATCTTAAATAAATGGTCACCTTGGGAAAAATGGGATATTCAGCAGGATAAAAAACTAGATAGCTTAAAGCATGACCGATTTCATTTCAATACGATTTCCTTCGATCGTGATAACAATTATCTGACTTCTTCGCCCATTGAAAATCAGGTTTGGAAAATTGATGCGAAAACTGGTGATATTCTTTGGAAACTGGGGAAAGGTGGTGATTATAAATTAAAAGACGAGGAATTGTTTTATTTCCAACATGCTCCACATATCACAAAAACAGGTGAACTGCTACTTTTTGATAATGGCGATTTTTCTCCACGTGATAGTACAACCGCCAACAAACAATCTCGGGCAATCGCTTTTAAACTTGACCAAAAGAATAAAACGGCAAGAGTAGCTTACGTAGCTCCCATTCCAAAAAAGCAGTTTACAGCGAGAATGGGCAGTGCCTATGAATTGGATAACGGTAATTTGCTGCAGACAAGCTCGAAGACTGGCAGTGTACTGGTGACGGACAAGGCCGGGAAAGTCCTTTGGGAATTAAACGCTTATTTTATTCCGTATCGCGCTATTTATGTGCCTGAGGAAACCTGGCGTAAATACAGGCAAAATTAAGCAAAGATGTTCGGAATAAAACTTATTTTTAGACCGCATAATAGCCAATAAAAGTAGGTGCATTGCTGTCTCATTTTTGATGAAGCAGTGGACGTATAAACCGTGCCGGGTATATGAGAATGCCCGGTAAAGACAAAAATATACAGAATAAATACGATTCGAATGAGAAAAAGAACAGCCTCATATCAGCTGGCAATTATCCTTGCCGTATCCTTATTGACAAATTCGGTCCAAGCGCAATTGGCCTATCCTCCGGAGACACAGAAGTGGGATGCTGACCTGCTCGGTAATCATCGTGCTGTACTTCGTGTAAACACGGATCAGAAGGAGGTTCAGGTGGATATTCCGTGGCGAAATCGCTGGGTTGAAGCCAACCAGCAGGTGATTATTGTCGATAGTGCAAGCAATAAACAAATTGTGCCAAGCGCCTATCTTTGGATGAATATGGAGTCTGGGGGACTACGGTTTAAGCCAGTTTCAGGAAAGGGCGTTTACTATGTCTATTATTTACCCTATCAGATGGGAGGGCGCAGCCGCAATTATCCGGATGCAATATATCTTAAAAATGCTGTGTCAGCCCCGGCAAAAGGAACGCAACATGTAGGTGGAAACTCCAAAGGAGTTACTGTTGCACGTTTTGAGGCCGTTGATCAGTACAATAGTAATGATCCGATGGAAGTGATTGCGCGAAAGGAAGAAGTTCAAAGTTTTTTGAGCAGAAATGCCAATAGCGCTTATTATCTTTTTCCCGAATTAAGAGAGTTTCCCATCAAGATGGAAAGCAACCTTCCAAAACGTTGGATTGAGAAAGAAAAAGCGATGAATACCTTGAAAGGGATAGGACAACAGGGCGAGTTCTATGCATTTCAATTAGGATTGTGGTCACCTAAACAGGAACTCAATGATGTTCAGATTTCTTTCTCGGATTTTAAAGCAAAGGATGGGGCCATTATTTCCGCGAATAGCCTGAATTGTATCAATACGCAGGGCACAGACTATACAGGAAGACCAATGACACTAAAGGTGGATGTACCCAAAGACAGGGTGCAGGCATTGTGGTGTGGTATTCAGATTCCAGCAAACACAACAACGGGAACCTACCGCGGCGTGGTCACTGTGAAACCCAAAAACGCTGTAGCGAAACAGGTGCATGTGGAGTTAAAGGTTTCAAATACTCCGGGAGATGTCGCTAGTGTTGATCAACCTTGGAAAATGACACGATTACCCTGGCTCAACTCGACATTAGCGCAAAAAAATACTGTTATAGCACCCTATACGGCTATCGAATTAAAAGCCGACTCTACCTTACATATTTTGGGACGGGAGGTGAAACTTCATCCGAGTGGTTTCCCAAAACAAATTAGTACATTTTTCACACCTGAATTGACCGAAATAGGATCGAAGGCGAATGACTTACTATTTGAACCGATTCACTTTCATTTCTATCAAGCTTCAGATGGAAAGGAAATCCAGTTAAAGGCGGGTGGGGTTCAATTCCAAACCAAAAGTGAAGGTGAATACAGCTGGCTGGCAAAAAGTGAGTCAGCGGAGCTGCGTATGGAAGTCGAGGGCAAACTGGAATTTGATGGCTATATGCATTATGTGGTTAAGCTGACCGCGCTTAATGACCTATCGTTAAAAGATGCCACGATGCATATCCCAATGATGCCCAATAAGACGGATTATTTTATGGGACTTGGGCAAAAAGGAGGAAAGAGGCCTGAACAACTCTCCTGGAAATGGGATGTGGCTCACAAAAATCAGGATGGTGGCTGGATAGGGGCAGTCGACGCCGGACTCCAATTTTCACTTCGCGATGAACATTATTCCCGTCCGCTCAATACGAATTTCTATCTTCAAAAACCACTTGTCTTGCCGCAGTCCTGGGGCAATGAAAATAAAGGCGGTATAGATATTGGCCTAAAAGGCAAATCAGTGTTGGTCAATAGCTATAGTGGCGCCCGTGAACTAAAAAAAGGTGATATGCTCTATTACAATTTTAACCTATTGATTACCCCTTTTCACCCGATCAACACAGAAGCACAGTGGAACGAGCGTTATTATCATGCATACAAACCTGTGGATTCTGTAGTTGCCAGTGGATCCAATGTGATCAATATCCATCATGGAAATGAAATAAATCCTTACATCAATTATCCGTTTATTGCGACGAAAGAAATGAAGCAATATATCGATCAGGCCCATGATAAGGGGTTAAAAGTCAAGATCTACAATACCGTTCGTGAGGTGTCAAATCGGGTCTATGAGCTCTATCCTTTGCGTAGCCTAGGCACGGAAGTGTTTTCGCCCGGAAAAGGAGGTGGTTATTCCTGGTTGCAGGAGCACGTGGGTAAAAATTACATCGCAGCCTGGTATGTTCCCCAATTTAAAGACGCGGCAATTATCAATAGCGGAATGAATAGATGGCACAACTATTATGTCGAAGGAATGAATTGGCTGGTCGATCATATCGGTATTGATGGAATTTACCTGGATGATGTTGCCTTCGACCGGGTCACGATGAAAAGAATAAAACGGGTACTGACAAAAAATGGAAAACCGGGCCTGATCGATTTACATTCGGCAAATCAATACAATAAAAGTGATGGGTTCAATAATAGTGCGAACCTGTATCTTGAGCATTTTCCGTACATCAATAGACTATGGTTTGGTGAGTACTTTGATTACGAGAATAATCAACCTGATTTTTTCCTCACAGAAGTGAGCGGTATTCCGTTTGGTTTAATGGGTGAAATGCTGCAAGATGGTGGAAATCCGTGGCGGGGTATGCTTTATGGCATGACCAACAGGATGCCTTATCAAAAATTGACACCAGCCGATTTATGGAAAGCCTGGGATCAATTCGGCATAAAAGGTAGCAAAATGATCGGTTATTGGTCACCAAACATTCCTGTCAAAACCGACAATGATAAGGTCTTGACAACCGTCTATAGCCGCACCGGCAAGGCGATGGTAGCTGTCGCCAGCTGGGCTGAAAGTGATGTTGCGGTCAAATTGGCGATAGATTGGGGAAAATTAGGGATAGATCCGGGAAAGGCAAAATTATCCGTCCCTGAAATCCCAAATTTCCAAAAAGGAACAGCGTATAAATTGGGGGATGCGATTACGGTAGAAAAGAATAAGGGTCTTTTATTGATGATTGAATAATAGGATAATCCCTTGCATGAGAAATCTATCATGGGTCTTTTGTCTATGTAAAAGATGCAAATGCCCTATGATAGATTCATTCCTGCTGTGGAAGGACGTTAAGTAATGCCTGTCATGACGAATTTATCCATAAGGGATGAATATATGGTGCAGGAAGGATTCTATTGAAATTATGAACTTTTTTAAATTATAAATACGAATGAAAAAGTGGATTTTGTTATGGGCAATGGGCAATTGTGTGCTTGGAGTTTTTGCGCAGCATCCTGCAAAGGTCTCTGAGGTGAAAAAACGCTATACAACCTATCCATTTACGGATCCGGATCCAATAGCCTCAGCTCAAAAATTATACCCTTATTTTCGCTTCGATGGTTTCACAAATACGGCTATCGAAAAGGACTGGAATGCCGTGATCTTGGAAAACGATTACATTCGGGTACAGGTGATGCCAGAGATCGGCGGCAAGATTTGGTCGGCCTATGATAAGGTCAATAAGCGGGATTATATTTACAACAATGGCGTTGTAAAGTTTAGGGATATTGCTATGCGGGGGCCCTGGACGAGTGGGGGTATTGAAGCTAATTATGGTATTATTGGTCATACACCCAATACATCTACGCCTGTAGATTACCTGATGCGGGAGAATACGGATGGAAGCGCCAGTTGTTTTATCCATGCTTACGATATGCTGAGTAGGAGTAACTGGACTTTGGAAATTCGACTGGAAAAGGATAAGGGCTATTTTTCAACACGCTCTTTCTGGTCTAACACCAATGCCGTCGAACAACCCTATTATACCTGGATGAACCTAGGGGTTGCGGCCGGACAGGATCTCAAGTTTCTGTATCCGGGAAATCAATACATAGGTCATGACGGCGATGCACACGCTTGGCCTATCGATAACCAGGGGCGGGATCTTTCTAACTATCGTGAGAATGCTTTTGGCAGTTCTAAATCATACCATGTACTGGGGGCACATAGCAATGCTTTCGGGGTTTATTATCAGGATCATAACTATGGAATGGCCCGTTATGCACTTCGGGAAGATAAATTAGGGAAAAAGATCTTTCTATGGTCTCAGGCTGGAGATGGCAAGATATGGGAAAATTTACTGACCGATAAGAGCGGGCAGTATGTGGAAATCCAAAGTGGACGCCTGTTTAATCAAAATGTCCCATCAAGTAGTCTGACCCCCTTTAAACAAATTGGTTTCGCTCCTTATCAAAGTGACACCTGGACGGAATACTGGATGCCATTTTCGGGAATAGGCAAACCGAAGGATATTCAGCTTTCAGCAGCTATGCAGCTAAAAAAAGGAAACGAAGAGATTTTATTGGAGATAGATCCGAAGCGACCTTTAAAAGATAGTATTTATGTTCTTGATAGCGTTGGTAATGTGTTGAATAGGAGTTTTATAGAAGCCAAGTTGGGCGAACCTACAAAATTTTCCTTGAAAGTAGCGACTGGGTCGAGACCTGGCTATCTTAAATTGGGGCAGGATTATTTTAATCTCAGAACAGAAGAGTCCTGGCCAAAACTGAACAGGCCAACCGTCATTTCGGCGGAAGCAAGCTCGGATACCTCTCAGACCAAATTATTGGAGATTCGTGATCTTATTCGTTTTAGGCAATATGCGTTTGCCGAAGTCAAATTAAAAGAATTGGCTCTACAAGCACCTACTTCGCAGACCTATCTTGAAATGGCCAAGCTGGCCTGGTTTAAAATGGAATATCAGTCAGTTTATACCTATGCCCAAAAGGCATTGTCTATGGATGCTTATGATGCACAGGCAAATTATTATTATGGTTTGGCTGCAATCAAGCTAAAAAAAGAGAACGACGCTTTGGATGGTTTTGAAGTTGCTTCATTAAACCCGGCCTGGCGCAGTGCTTCGTATGTACAACTGGCCAAATACTATTACCGGATAAAACAATATGAACGGGCTGGAGATTATCTCGGCAAAGCTTTGGTTGCCAATCCATTAAATGTTGATGCCTTACAGATGAACTTGCTGGTTCAGCGCAAAAAAGGAGGTTTAGCTGATACAATTTCCCGTCAGACAATTCTTCAATATGATCCGTTTAATGCCTTTTTCCAATTTGAGGAAAAAAAGACTGTTTCATCCAGGCAGGAGTTTGCCTCCGAAAAACTGTTGGAACTAGCGATATGGTATGCGGACCTTGGTGAGTATAATGCTGCGACTGATTTACTCAGTTCAGGGCCGAAGAACACAGAAGCCTTACTTTGGCTTGCTTGGCTGACAAGATCGGATAAGTCGATCAGTCAAGGATGGTTAGCCCAGGCCGCGCAAAGCAAGCCTAGTTTTGTCTTCCCGTTCCGAGAAGAAAGTAATAGCGTATTTCAATGGGCAAAGGATAACAGCAAAAGCTGGACGATCGATTATCTGTCGGCGCTATTGTACCGCTTCAGAAACCAATCGCAAAAAGCAAAAGAAATCTTGTCAGCAGTGGAGCGGGAGCCAACAGATTTTGCAGCCTATTATGCGCTGAAATCAAGTCTGCAAGATACAAGCCGTCATGATCTGGCGGTACAGATGATGCAGCAGGCAACAGTAGTAGATCCACAAGAATGGCGATATGGACTGCATTTGGTGGAGCTCCTAAACAATAGTGCGTCTTACGAGAAGGCGCTTCAGGTAAGTACAGCATATCATCTCAAATTTCCAAAAAATTATATACTAACGCTGGCACATGTACGTACTTTATTGTTGGCTAAAGAATATGCGCGAGCCGAGAAGGAATTAGAGGATGTAAACATACTTCCTTTTGAAGGTGCAACGGAAGGTCATCGGTATTATGTGCAGGCCAAGCTCATGTTGGCCTACCAAAATATAGTGGAGAAAAAATATAAAGAGGCCAAGTTGAAGATTGCAGAATCGAGGTTATGGCCGATGAACTTAGGGGTAGGTGAACCTTATGCGGAGGAAAAAAATGAAATATTGGCTGACTGGCTTGAACAGCAGCTGGGGCCGACGGATAAAAAAGGAAATGCAGATCTTTTGAAAAAAATTGTCCACAGTAAACCATCAAAGAATAGGTATGAGCTGATGCTTCGTGAACTAGCAGAACAACAATTAAAGCTGTCAGGAGCGGAAATTGCTGTCGCGGAGAGAAATGATCTAAAAGAAATAAGCCAGTCGGATCAGGACCTTTGGAATCAAATTAAAAAAGGTTCTTTAGCAACTTACTGGCCAGTACTTATTCGAAAAATCTATTTTGAACAGGACAAACGGCTGTTTTGATGTCGAAGGGGGGGATGAAATAATCGAATGACCGTAAAGATAAAAAGTCGGGATGGCCGGATTTGAACCGACGACCTCCAGCACCCCATGCTGGCGCGATACCGGGCTACGCTACATCCCGTTATTCCAATTTGATACAAAGGCTTATCTGAAATAAAGCCGTTATCGGGAATAATTTTTGGTACGGCTAAAATAATAATTATTGACAAAAAATAAAATGTAAATGCATAAAAAACGCCATTCAATTTAGAATGGCGTTTTTTATGCAACTATGTGCTCATTAGAATTTGTAACCTACCATAATGCCGATTGTTTTATTTTTTGCATCTAGCGTTTTGTCGACACTGGTAAAACCGTGACTATAATAGGCGTCTAAGGTCAGGTGACTAATATCTACGCCAATGCCTACTCTTCCGTCAAAGGAAAATTTCTTATAATCGGTATTTACGCTGGACTTAACCGTTTTGACATCATAGTTCAGCTGTGGTCCCAGTAATCCACGCAGGTTAAAGTCGCCATTTTCCAAAAATTTGTAACCTACTTGAAGCGGTAGATTTATTTGATAGAATTTAGGTGTTTTCTGTCCATTTTCGAAGTTATATTCTTTGCGCAAAAGGCTGGCACCGATTCCGGGCTGGAAGAATACACGATCGCCAATACGTGCAAACCCAGCAACTGATACCCCAACTTTGCCATTATTATCCTTTACAGCCTTGTTGCCAAAGGAACTCATATGATAATTGCTTCCGACCTGTAAGCCATACGTGATCTCTTGCGCTTGTGCAGTACCTGTTATTCCTAATAATGTCAATCCCAACAGGGCTACTTTGAATGTTGTTTTCATTTTCAAATTATTTTTGTTGTCAATTCTATGTTGCTCTTTCCTTTATGACAATGGAAAATCCTTCTACCCTTAGAAAAAAATTAATTTTATAAAATAGATGGCTTACCTTTAACCACAAACAGGAAGTTTTCTATAAAAGTCTGGTATGGTGAATCTCATTTGACTGATGGGAGATTGTACAGTGCGCTCTAGCGTATGTATATGAAAAGAATAACAAACAGGGACAAATAACAGATCTGCAATCATATTGTCCTTATCATCGAAGTTTATATTAAAAAAAATGAAAAATTTGTAAGGGTAATCTTCAATTGGGATGTCTTACTAATAAAGCAGATTATTTAAACAATAAGGCAGATTTGATCAATGTCGGAAAATAAAGAAAAGAAATTTGAGCAGCTTTTTCGAGCGCATTACAAGGAGTTGCATCGTTATGCTTACCGGTATTTGGGCGATAGCGATGTGGCAGAAGAGGTTGTACAGCAGGTGTTTTTACGGCTCTGGGAACGTGATTGGGAGGAGCAGATACATACTTCATTAAAAGCTTATCTCTATCGGGCTATTTATAATGAGAGTATGAATGTGATAAAAAAAGAGCAACGGAAGCTACAATATCAAGTTCAGGAACAGCATCGACAGGATTTTGTGCCTGCGGTTGATGAAAGTACGCGGGATTTGAACGAAAAGCTACAGGTTGCGTTGGCGGAATTACCCGAAAAAAGTCGTACGGTCTTTGAATTAAGCCGTTTTCAGGAAATGAAGTATAAAGATATCGCAATAACCTTGGATCTGTCGATCAAAACTGTTGAGGGGCATATGAGTAGGGTACTGAAGCATTTGCGAATCGAACTTATGGATTATTTAACATTGATTATTTGCTTTCTTATCTATACGCTATGAATAAGGAACTGTTAGAAAAATATATCGTTGGTGAGACCAATGAATTAGAGACAGCCATGATACAAAATTGGTTGGAGGAAGATGCTAAGAATAAGGAGGAATACATAAAAATGAAAAACATGTGGGATAGTTTGCCAAAACCCCTGGTTGTCCCTGATGTGGACGTGGATAAGGCTTGGGCTGACTTCAAAGCTGTACGCGACAGCAGGGCGTCAGATACGGTTGTAATCTCCAAAAAGACAGCATCTGTGATAAAATGGAGCTGGTGGCTAGCGGCAAGTGTCTTGATTCTGTGTGCAGTAGGATTCTATGTATTTGATCAGTCGCACCGTGAAGAAATGTATCTTTCGAGTACGGGGCAAGTGCGTCAGGATTCTTTACCGGATGGGTCCGTTGTTACACTAAATAAAAATACAGAGCTGGCTTATTCAAGCCGTTGGACCAATAAAAATAGAAATGTCTCATTGAAAAAAGGCGAAGTATTTTTTCAGGTACACAAAGACAAAAAACATCCCTTCGTTATTGAAACTGGAAAAACTAAAATCACTGTTCTGGGCACAAGTTTTAATGTGCGGCGGATTTCGGATGCAACAGAAGTCATCGTTTCGACGGGTTTGGTCAAGGTAGGTTATGCGAATAAAGAAGTCTTTTTACGACCACAACAGATGATTACGATTCGCGACAATGATACGCTTAAAGTGGAAAAGGAACCTGTTAAGGATCAGTTTTATAAATATTATGTGGATCGGGTGTTTGATTTTGAGAATACCCCCTTACAACGTGTTGTCGAGTTGCTTAACCGAGCTTATGACTATAAAATTATTATAGATCATTCTTCCGATCAGAAATTACTGCTGACAGCGAAATTCGAACAAAATAGTTTAACTGAAATTTTGAAAGTCATTTCGAGCACATTCGGATTAAAAGTCAATGTGAAAGACCGGGAAATTCATCTGACGAGATGAATCATCAAATAAATATATTTTCGGAACAAATTGTATAGAAAGCAACATGATACTATTTTTTATAAAGAGAGCAGAACTTTACCTTTTCATTTTCATGCTGTGTTCGTTCCAGTGGGGACGGGCACAGCAAAAGCTTGCAATGGAGCTCCGGATGCCAGCTTTTGCAGCGACTACCGTCGGTGATGTTTTCCAGGTATTAAAAGAGAAACAGGATGTATTATTTTCCTTTAATGGAAATATCTTACAGACCGACAGTGTTATTCATACCCAAGCTTATCAAGGAAATTTATATGACTATCTGGATCGAATTTTGGGGAAAGAATATAGTTTCAAAGAACTCGGAAGACATATTATTATTCAATACACACCGCAGCGGATGTCGGTAGATTTTGAGGTAAAGACACCGAATAAAAATAAGGTAGTTATATCCGGATATATCAAAAATATCCGAACCAATAATCCGATTTCGAATGCCAGTATCTTTGATCGAAGTGCTCTATTGTCCACACTGACAGATCAAAATGGCTACTTTGAACTGGACGTCAAGAAAAAAAGTAATCTTATCGCCGTGAATGTTAGTAAAGAGACTTTTCGGGATACCAGTGTGATGGTGATTTTTCCGATAGAAGCGCGAATTGGGGATAAGAAGACGCGTGAATACGGCTATTTTGAGGGATATGAGGAAGATCATGGTCTTTATCGGTCTTTTTGGGGACGCATATTTTTGTCACCTGCGCAACGGATACAAAGCATGAATTTGGGCGGTATGTTTTTATATAGCCCCTACCAAATTTCGATGACCCCGGGATTAAGTACACATGGCTTTATACGATCGCAAATTGTGAATAAATTTTCCATAAATATCATTGGTGGAGCGACTGCAGGTGTTAAAGGCGTTGAACTTGGTGGCGTATTTAATATGAACCAATATAATATGCAGGGGATGCAGATGGCGGGGGTATTCAATGCGGTTGGAGGGAATGTGCGTGGGGTACAGCTTGCGGGTGTAGGAAACCGTGTTTTCGAAGGAATAAAAGGCTTGCAAATGGCTGGTGTTTTCAATGGCGCTAGAGGAAATGTGAGTGGGATACAGATCGCTGGTGTAGGAAACCATGTTGCCGGAGGAGTGAAAGGTCTGCAATTAGCAGGGGTTTTCGATAAAGCCGATACGGTAAGGGGAGTCCAGATTGCCGGAGTTGTCAATATGGCGAATGAAGCGTCTGGAACAACACAAATTGCTGGGATATTGAATGCTAGCCAATCGACTGTAGGAAGTCAAATCGCTGGAATTGCGAATAAAGCGAAAAAGGTAAAAGGGCTGCAGTTAGCAGGAATAATTAATATTGCTGATAGTAGTGATTACCCGATTGGTTTGCTGAATTTAATTAAAAACGGTGAAAAGAGTCTTGCATTGGCCATTAATGAGGAGAGCTATCTTGGCCTACAATTTCGTTCTGGCGGACGTGTACTTTATAGCATATTATCGATCAATGTGGCACTTGAAGGTAATAGACCCGATAGATATGCCTTTGAAGTGGGGTTAGGGGCTGTATTGCTCAATAGGTCCAAATTCAGTCTCCGTACCGAAATAGCGACACGTAACCTTTTGACCGAGAAATTTAAAATGCTGGATAACCACCAATCTTCGTTACGAGTGATTCCGGGCTTTAAATTAAGTGACCGTATATCCATATTTGCTGCTCCCAGTCTGAACTATGCGGAGAGAGATGAAAATACAATTTCTGGTGGTAGCACGGTATGGAAAGTTTGGCGAAGAGACCGTACACGAAATACGTTTTATGGTGGTGGAATGGCAGGGCTTTTGTTAAAATTATAAAACTAAAAACTATTTGATGACAGCGTTGTTCTATTGATAGCTTTTAAACATTTAACATTTTATGTAAACGCCCTATATCAATCTGATAAAGGGCGTTTATTTTTTTATAGCTGCTGAAAGCACAGTCCTTATACGACTGTTGCAGTCTTTAATACATTACGGTATGGGTAAGAATGGAAGATATGTCTGCGGGCAAATCGGCCTAAAGAATCTGCGTTGACAAATTTAATATAGTCATTCCGCTGAACACCAAAATATTCGTATTGACTGCCATCGTGAAAAGTGACTGTCAATATTTGTCCTTTCCAATCAACATCCTGAATACCAGAATTGGTAATTGTCTCGGTGTAGATAGGTAATTGTTGTTCTAATGTCTCCGGACAAATGCTTACCAAGAAATGGTAGGCTTCAATCATTTCCACACTTTTTTCCTCTGCAGCCAAACGACCTTCTTCATCATTGACAAATTTATCTGGATGACATTCTTTCATGATTGTTCGGTAGGTAGATTTCAGGGTTTTAAGATCCACAGATTTATCTACGTTAAGTAACTTCCGGTAGTCGGCAATTTTTTTCATGGCGGCAAAGATATGCTTAATAATCAGATTATTCGCTATGGAATAGGAAAAAAACTTATTTCTTCAACAAGGTTTTTACATAGAGCTGCTCAACCTTCTCTCTAGCCCAAGGTGTTTTCCTTAAGAAAGTTAGAGAAGATTTTACGCTTGGATTCTCATTGAAGCATCGGATGGCTATGCGTTGTCCCAACTCTTCCCAACCATAGTATTCCACCAAATACTCAATGATGGTATCAAGCCGCTTTCCGTGTAATGGATTATTAGTTTGTTCTTGCATGTTGTAAAGATAATAATCTTCGAATTATTGATTAAGCTAATTTTTATGACATGGTTAAAATAGAAATACTGCTACAGCACTGGATCAATGTTCGTATTCGTCCAGTTGTCCCGCTAGTTTTTTTAGATCTAGATTGAGCTGCTCATCCCAAATTTCTCCCGCAGCATCTAACTTTCCTTTGACTCCTTGAATAAGTAGGTTTCTTTTTTCGTCAATTTGAGCTCCCAACCCCTGCATAATGCGTTGTAACTCGACGTGAGCTGTTTCACCTTGCGCCGCAGCGGTAATAATACTGACGGGCTTATCTGTGAATATCGTCGTTGCTGCGCACCATTCAAGTAGATTTTTTAATCCACTCGGTACACTAAAAATGTATTCTGGGCTGCTGATCAATACGATGTCAGCATCGTTAATTACCTGGCGGAGCGCAACAATTTCTATAGGAGGATGAGACTGGCTCTCTTCTGGATCAAAATGTGGCAGTTCCTTTAGGCGGTCAAATAGCGTGAAATGGATATCGGTATTAACCTCTTGTTTGAGGTGATTGACAATATGGTGATTGGATGAATGTGTACTGGCACTACCTACAATAGCAAAAATAGTTTTCATGAGTGTTTAATTATTCGCAGAGCACGACTAGGCTCTTTGCATTTTTACTTCTTATCTTGATTCCGACGGCACTAAATTACAATATTCAATTCAAACGATTTTCTTTGTTCTTCGCTTGAATGTAATTTTTCCTTTCTTTCTCCTTTTACCGATTAAGTTTATACTTTTGGAATAGGGGACTTATATTAGCCTTGTTCGAATTATATGCTTTGTTATGAGAAATAAAATAGGGTACCGCTTATTGTGGGAACGTATTCGTACTGGAGACGAGACGGCTTTCTTTGATCTATATGCGGCGCTCTATCAGGAGCTTGTTAATTTTGGAATACGTACTTGTGGTGACAGTGACTTGTCAAGTGAAGCGACCGATCAGGTTTTTGTTAAGATTTGGGAGAAAAGAGAACAGCTAGATCGGGTAGAAAATGTACAGTCCTATCTCATTACTTTTTTAAAGAGACGTATTCTGCGTTTACTGGAGAAACAGCATAAAATAAATACTGCGCTCCAAAATGTAAAAGCAGAGGACGATTGGGTTGAAATGCCCTATGAAGAATTTGTTATTAAGGTACAGACCAATGAGATTATACAGATCCGTCTGAAGGATGCACTGGAGAAGTTGTCTTTTCGTCAGAAGCAGTTGGTTAATCTGAAGTTCTTTGAAGGCTATTCCTATGAAAAAATAGCTGAAACGACGCAGATGTCTGTGAAAACTGCCTACAATACGCTTTATGATGCGTTGAAAATTCTGAGGGAAGAATTGAAAGATATCTAAGTTGTGCGTGTGGCTTTTTATTTTTAGGCTTCAAGAATAGCGCGCTTGTAAGATGTCTACAAAATTACAAATATGTTGATGTTTTTGTTTAAAATAATATGCTGATTTTCAGTTGTTTGAAAAATAATTTAAATTTTCTTTAGGAAAAATCCAGGCTTTAGGGCACTATAGAGTAAATACCCAAAAGAATGAGCCAAAAAGATTATAAACAGTTAGAGGATTTTTTGATTGACGATACCTTTCAAAAGTATTGTTCAGGGGAAGATAAAAACTGTATTCTATACTGGCAACAATATAGCCTAAACCATCCCGAACAAGCAGAGACTATTCTAAAAGCGAAGCGCTTATACCAACTGTTGGTCGGTAACCGTAGACCTGTGAATGAACAATTGGAAAAATTGAAAAGTGATCTTCAAAATTCTTCTGTAGAACATTTCGCGTCAAATCGATTTAATTGGGCCAAATGGGGCGCTGTTGCAGCAATACTCGTTGCTTTGGTTTCTGGCGGACTCTGGTATTATTCGCAGTCAGGCAAAGTGGATACCGTATTGCCGATCACGTCAATTGGGCAGGTTTACCAAACGAAGAATGGTGAAAAAAAGACCTTTGAATTGGGCGATGGGAGCACTGTTACCTTAAATTCAGGAAGTAGGCTTGAGCTTGCTGCTGATTTCAACCAGGAATTACGGATTGTAAGGCTTGCCGGGGAAGGCTATTTTCAGGTGGCGAAAAATAAAGAAAAACCTTTTGTAGTACAAGCTTCTGATTTTGACATCAAGGTACTGGGAACCACTTTTAATGTGAAGAGTTATTCAGATGAGCCCACAGCAGAAGCGTTGCTTGTTGAAGGTTCGATTGAAATGAAGAGCAAAGGACAACGGGAAAATTCTGTGATCATCAAGCCAAATCAAAAAATCACGATTTACAAAAACCACGGCGAAATTGCAGTACAGCATAAAACCAATAAACCAATCTCGAGCAAATTACCGATTAAGGAAATTGCTATAGAGAACATCCCTACAGTAGAATCGAACATCGCTGAAATACCAGATATTGCATGGCGTGAAAACAGATTAGAAATCGTGGACCAAGATTTTGAATCTCTGCGCCGGACATTGGAGCGTTGGTATGATGTGGATATACACATTCAAAACGACCAATTAAAACAATACCGGTTTACAGCAACCTTTAGCAAAGAAAATATCACTCAGGTACTGAGTGCTTTACAGAGCGTTGAACCTTTTAAATTTAATGTATATGGGAGAAAAATAACTATATCAGAAAAGTAAAAAGGATGGTGGACCAACACCATCCTTCATTGAAAAAATGATTAACCAAAAGCAGCAACATTGGGGCGTGCTGCTTAATATTAATTTTAACCAACACTAAAATATGATTAAAAATTGCTTATTGCAAATGCGCAATGGATATATTGTGCATTTTAGATTCATTATCCGGATGAAACTAGCCTTAATTATGACTACGTGTGCTGTTATGAATGTTTCGGCAAATGTATTTTCCCAACAAAAAGTCTCCTTGGATGTCCAAAAAACAAAACTAAGCAAGGTACTTAAAATGATCGAAGAGCAAAGTGATTATTACTTTGTCTATAATTCGACGAATGAAAATTTAAATAAAGAGGTGTCTGTCAACGTGAATAATACGAAGGTATTGGACGTATTGACAAAGCTTTTCAATAAAAGTGGATTGGTTTATTCTGTTTCCAAAGAAGGTCTCGTGGTCGTGAGCCAACAGCAGCAAGTCGCTGTTACAGGAGTTGTCACTGACGATAAAGGTAATCCTTTGGCTGGTGCTACGATACGTGTTAAGGGAACCGCAGTAGGAAGGGCAACGGATATCAATGGACGTTTTACGATCGATGCGGCAACCGGAAACACCTTGATTATTTCTTTTGCAGGTTACACTTCGCAAGAAGTAGCCGTAACCAAAGAGGGGGATCTGAAAATTGTTTTATTGGAAGATAACCGGATGCTCAATGAGGTCGTTGTGACGGCACTGGGTATGAAGAAAGAGAAGCGCTCGTTGGGGTATTCTGTTACGCAGGTTGCTGGTGAATCCCTAACCACAGCCCGTGAAAATAATGTGATGAATTCACTTGCCGGTAAAGTAGCAGGCTTGGATATTAGCTCCACTTCTGGAGGAGCAGGAGCGGCTTCCAATGTAACAATCCGGGGGGTGTCGAGTTTGAACCAAACCAATCAACCTTTATACGTAATCAATGGTATCCCCATGGAAAGTAAACCAGTAGGTATCGGAAATGCGAATTCTAAAGGGAACTCCGGAAGTCAATGGGATAATGCACCTGATCTAGGTGATGCCATCAGTAATATAAATCCCGATGATATCGAAAGCATTTCTGTTCTAAAAGGTGCTGCAGCATCAGCGTTATATGGCTCAAGAGCAAAAGCTGGCGTCATCCTGATTACGACAAAATCAGGTAAAGGTAATTCGATCGATTTCAATAGTAACCTTGTTGCCGAACAGATCATCGACAATACAAATTGGCAAACAGTCTACGGTCAGGGGGCGAACGGTGAAAAACCAACTACGCAAGCAGGAGCGGCGCAAGTGGGCGGATCGAGCTGGGGAGCCAAATTGGACGGTTCTCCGGTCGTTCAATTTGACGGTGTATCAAGACCATATTCATTGCAAAAAGGGAATTTAGATCGGTTTTATCGTACTGGTTCAACATGGACAAATACGCTGGCATTAAATAAATCATTTGATGGTGGATCTATCCGTCTATCAGGAACAGATGTCAATAATCGATCTGTTGTTCCGAATTCAGGATTGAAAAGACAGTCTTTTAATTTGGTCGGACTATTTGAACCACTCAAAGGTTTGACGATTGATGCGCGCTATAATATGATTTTGGAGCAAGTCAAAAATCGCCCCATGGTTTCGGATGGTGCGGGAAATGCCAACTATAATGTCATGTTTTTACCGACGAGCATCAATGTCAACGATTTGAAGCCATGGAAAGATAGCAATGGAAAGGAGATACTTTATAACTCTGGTAATGTGTATGCAACGAATCCTTGGTTTGCGGCAAATGAATTTATCAATAATACCAATCGCGACCGCTCCATAGCATCGGTTACGGCTAAATATACGATGGGCAACGGTTTGTTTGTTCAGGGAAGAGCCGGCCGAGATGCTTATACAGATCATTATAAGAATGTGTTGCCTTCTGGTACGGGGTATTATGAAAATGGTAAAATCGCCGAACAAGAGACGAAGTTCGCTGATATCAATGCAGATGTTTTGGTCGGAAAGTCATTCACTTTTGGTGAATATACGTTGACACCTAACCTAGGTGCAAGTTATAGAAATACCAAAATTAGACAGACAACTAATTTAGGTACCGACTTTGCAATATTCGGTGTCTACAATATTCTGAATGCGAAGAATAAATCTGTCGGCTATCTTGAAAGTGAATCGGAGACACAGTCTACTTATGGTACCTTAGAATTTGCTTATAAAGATGTCGCCTATTTAACTGGAAGCTTACGTTCAGATTGGTTTTCTACCTTGGCTACACCTGGGTTTGATAATAAATTGAATTCGGTTTATCCGGCCGTTTCGGGATCATTTATCTTTTCAGAGTATCTAAAACCATCGTGGTTAAGTTATGGAAAGCTGAGAGCGGGTTTCGCACAAGTAGGTCAAGCAACTGATCCGTACCAAACTTTATTGACCTATAATTTTAGAAGTGAAGTGCTCAACGGTCAACCTTTGGGGGTAATTTCTAATGGGAATATTCCAAACTCTTCCTTAAAAGCTTCTACAGCTACAGAATTGGAAATTGGAACAGAGTTACGTCTTTTTAATGACCGCTTGAACTTAGATTTAACTTGGTATAATAAGAAATCAAAAGATGAGATTTCTTATATCACTACACCATCTGCGAGCGGTTATGCCGGAGCCGTACTCAATGCAGGCAAAATGCAAAACAAGGGATTTGAAGCATTGATTTCGGCTACTGTTGTTAAAACGGAAGATTTTAAATGGGTGTCCTCATTAAATGGTTCTTATAATGATAATAAGGTGATTTCATTGGCGGAAGGGATGGATGAGCAGACCGTGGCCACATCACGTTCAGGGGTAGGTTATTTGATGAATAAAGTGGGTATGCCTGCCTTTCAGATTATGGCTTTTGATTATAAGTACGATAGCAATGGTGAGATCGTGAAATTGGCGGATGGTTCTCCGGACCGAGGGGAATTAACTTCTTATGGTTCGGCGATGAACAAATGGTTCGCAGGCTGGAATAATGAGTTTAGCTATAAAAGGTTGACTTTCTCTTTCTTGGTTGATGGAAAATGGGGTGGGAAACTTTTCTCAGGAACGGATTACTACGGTTATATTTTTGGATTACATCAGGAAACTGTGGCTGATCGCGAGAGTTTAGGGAGAACAGCATCGACTTATTATACAAATACAGCCAATAATGTCTCGAAGATATTTGTCAATAGTGCTGATTTTATCAAGCTGAGACAGGTTGTTTTGGGTTATACTTTCCCGTCAAACTTGTTCAATAACAAAATTAAGTCGATTACGGTAAGTGCTGTGGCCCGTAACCTCTGGACCATTATGAAGAAAACCAATAATATTGATCCAGAATCGAGCTACAATGCAACCTTTCCAGGGTTAGAACTTGGTGGAGTGCCAGCGGTGCGTACTTACGGTGTTAATTTAAGTGTTAAATTCTAATTGCAAACAATCATGAAAAGATATATTAAACCGGTATTTGTTAGTTTAATAGCAGCGACTTTGTTTCTGGAAAGTAGTTGTACGAAAGACTTTGAAAAGATAAATACAGACCCCATTGCCTACGGTAAAGATAACTGGGATCCAAATTATACATTGAGCTCGGCCCAGTTGTTTTACACGGGAAGTTTTGATTTTGCATACGACACCTGGCGTGGAAATCTAATTTATTCGTCGACAATGATGCAGGGGCTATCGACCGTAGTGAGTTATTGGGCTGGGGATAAATATATGCTGAACGAAAGTTACACTGCGGCATATTGGGGGACGGGTACTGTTGGCGCATATATTGAACAGGTGCGTAATATTGCTGATGTCGTTGAATTTACGCGGGATAAACCGAAATATGGTAATCTGCACAATGTTGCCCGTATTTGGAAAGCACTCATATTTGCCCGATTGACAGATTTGTATGGTGATGTTCCTTATTCAGAGGCAGGATTAGGTTTTTATAATAAAATATATAAACCCAAATACGACAAACAGCAGGATATCTACAGCGACCTATTAAAAGAGCTGGAGCAAGCTACTGCTGCTTTAAAAGATGATGGCGATAAAGTAACTGGCGATGTTATTTATAAAGGGGATATTGCCAAGTGGCGGAAATTCGGTAATTCTTTATTGCTTCGTACAGCGATGCGCCTAGTGAAAGTTGATGAAGCAAAAGCGAAGGAATATGTGCAAAAAGTTGTTGGTAAAACAATGGATAATAATGCAGACAATGCATTTATTCTTCATGACGAGTCTGGGTCAAGGGTCACTCAAAATAGAAATAGCCAAGTGCTATTGGGAGATGGCGGCCAAGAAAATTATTATGTAAAATGGTCTAAAACATTTATAGATTATTTAAAAAACAATAATGATCCGAGATTGCAAAAAGTTGCGGTCACCAAACTCTATTTATCTGAAAAGGACAAAGTGCAAAACGGAAGTTTTGTCACCGACCCAGCGAAACAAAAGGGTATGCCTAACGGCAAGGATTTAGGCTCTAATGCGCAATATAATATCAGCAGTGATCCGAGCTATACGACCTTTTCGGATTATTCCTCGCCAAATCCTAATATGATTAAGCGAACCGGTGCGACATTTATTCTGACCTATGGAGAGTCCGAATTGCTTTTGGCAGAGGCTGCTCAACGTTGGGGTATCGGTGGTAGTGCGAGCGATCATTATAAAAAAGGTGTGAAGGCAAGTATTACTTATCTAAATCAATATGATGGCTCTCTAGCGATTAGTGATGCGGACGCAGAAACGTATCTAGCAGTGCATCCATTTGATGCGGCAGATGCCTTAAAGCAGATAAATACCCAATATTGGGCACATACGATAACCATGCTTGATTTTTATGAAACTTGGAGCAACTGGCGCAGAAGCGGATATCCGGTGTTGACTCCGGTGAACTATCCTGGAAATGCGACTTCGGGGACTATCCCAAGAAGATTCCCTTACCCTTCAACGGAAGCCGCTATCAATGGCGAAAATTACAGAGCAGCATCTGCCGCCGTACCAGGTGGTGATAAGTTGTCTGGCCGCGTGTGGTGGGATAAATAATTACAATGGTTTGTTTTTGATTGAGGCTGAACTTTCGTAGTTTGGCCTCTTTAAACCTTTTATAAAATATGATATACCTAAAAAATCAACTGCTATTTGCGATCGCGGCCTCCTGTCTTGTCTTTTCATGTAAAAATAATACTGAAAATAAGGGTGCTGGTGCGGTAAAATCAAAATCTTTGACTGGTACCTATAAGCTTATTGAAAGCAAAACAATCAAAGGAAAGGATACCGTAACTGCTTTTACGGATACCAGCAAAACAGAAATGTTTAAAATGTTCAATGACGACCATTTTTCTTTTTTTAATCACGATAAGGAAAAAGGCAAAGGTAAAGAGCCGCTATTTGTTGCTGGTGGAGGGACCTATTCTTTTGATGGTGTCAAGTATCAAGAGAGATTACAATACTGTTCAATGCGTGATTGGGAAAGCAACAAGTTTGATTTTGAACTCACTTTAAAAGGAGATACTTTGATTCAAACCGGTGAGGAGAACTTACCTGAATTAGGTGTCAAGCATACGATTGTAGAAACCTATTTAAAAGTCAAATAGCGATATTCGAATACCTAAAATTTTACAATCCCTATTAAGTTTATTTTATTAATGCAGGCATTCAAGATCATTCTTGAGTGCTTTTTTGTTGATAGGATGGGATTATAACGGCTTTTTTGTTTTTTTGGATTATTTTAGAAAAAAAATAAAATTATAGTGCAACATTTTCAGCAGGCTCCCGACTACATAGTAGAAACATAAGAATTAACAGTATTAATTTTAGAACGTGCAAAATCAGCTTAGCGATAAAGATTTATTAGCAATGTGCCAATCTGGTAACGAGTCTGGATTTGCGCAGCTCTATCATCGGTATGCAAAAAAGATTTTTAATTCTATTTATCGGGTTTTGTCCAATCAGGAAGAAAGTGAAGATATTTTGCAGGAAACCTTTGTTGATTTTTTTTCAAGATCGGATAAATGGCATTTAGTTCTCAGTGTAGAAGCTTGGTTGAGAAGAATGGGCGTGAATAAGGCAATCTCACTATTACGGAAGAATAAGCAATATTTTACGCCGGTGGACGATTTGGAAATTCAGGATGATGGCGAAGATGAATTATTGGAAAAAGAATGGCGCGAATGTCGTTTAACAGATTTGGAAGCTGTAATCGATCAGCTGACCGGTGTACCTAAGATGGTGGTTAATCTTTATCTGTTTGAAAATATGAGTCATGATGAAGTTGCCGAAACCTTGGGAATGACGGCGGTGGCCGTGCGCAGTCAGTATCATCGTGCTAAAAAGAAAATTTACGAACAATTGAAGGAAAGGTATAATTATGCGGGATAATTTAAAAGATTTTGTAAACGCCAACCGAGAGGCATTTGATCAGAGAGAACCGTCGGCGGACCTATGGAATAAAATCAGACCGCAAGTAGTTCCCCCTGTTCAGGAAAGAAAGATTAAGCCTTTATGGAAATGGGCTAGTATTGCGGCAGCAGCATTATTGGTTGGAACAGCGACTTTCATTGCTTTTGATCAGCATACTGGAACAGAAATCGAAAAACGAATGACTGAGGTTCATCCGGTTGCTGTTGGGAAGAAAGATGGCGAGGCAAAAGCTATTGATGTCGAGATGCCGGGTGCTGCTACCGAGACTAAGGAGACTTTAGCTCCCGTTAGAGTCCTAGCAGGGATAAAAACTAAAGGAAAACAATCTTTCCGGGAGAGCGTATCGGAAACTGATCATCATGAAATGGGAGAAGGGTTAGATTATGTGCAGATGCTTCAGGATTCGAGTTCGGCAAGTACACGCTTAAGTGCTGTTTTAGCTTTGAAAGATGGTGGAAAGCTAGATAGAAGTAGTATGGGGGCTTTGGAAAAGACAGCGGTTTCAGATCAGAACAGTAATGTACGTATGGCCGCAATTGAAACGATATTAAATGGACTAAGCCCAGAAGCACGTCAGCAGAAGGTTCAGGATTTCTTTGTGGAGCAAAATGATCCGACTTTACAAATGGAACTGATGCAAATAATGGCCCAGCAGGATGATCCGACGATGAAAGCGACAACAAAAGATAAGCTAAATGAAATTGTGGAAGATCCATTTACGATGAAATTTGTGAAGGAACAGGCATACGCGGTATTGTTGAATCAATAATTGAATAGTTAAAGAGAAGTCAGACTGTGTGCGTTAATTTATGATAAAGCATCAAACGCATTATTTGGCTAATAAATAATGAAGACAAACTAAAACGAGATGAAAAAGATAAGGATAATGATGATTGGAGTGGCACTGATTTTTGCAAGTGCATTGCAGGCCCAGGTAAATGAAACTGTCGAAGGAGTGGCTGCACCAAAACCGCCTAGCCCGCCTAAAAAGGCCAGAGCGAATTCAGGCGTTATTGTAAGTAATAGTAATAATTTCACATTCAAATCCGCCGGATTTGGTCGCAGTAGCGGGCCGAAAAGCTGGAAGGAAATTAAAGTAGCCAACTTAGGAAACAAGCTGCTGTTAAAATTGGATAATGTTTATATCGAAGGATATCGGGGGAAAGACGTGCTGATTACTGCCAAGGTGGAGGAGACTGAAGAAAATGACCGTGCAAAAGGTCTACGTGTGATTAATGGATCCGGATTATCGGATAATTCAGGGCTTGGTATGAATATCAAGACAGAAGGCGGGGTGACTGAAGTAAGTATGGTCGGAATGCCTTTAGAGGATTCTATTCGTATCAAGATACCGATGGATCTACCTGTTACGATCAAAGGCGGGCGTGGGGCTATGTTTAATGCAGGGGTGATTGAATTGAAAGATATCCGGGCTGAGGTTGAAGTTGCCAGTACGATGGGGAACGTGAATTTATTGAATATAACAGGACCTATCAATGTAAAGGTTTCACAGGGAGATGTTACGGCTAAATTTGTTCAACCTGTCAAAGGGCCGATTTCTTTGGTGGCGGCCATGGGGGCTGTAGATGTTGCTTTTCCAAAGAATTTTGGAGCCAACGTGGACGTGAAATCTTCTATGGGGAATATTTATGCCGCAGATGAATTCCAATTTGAAAAAACCGATGAGGAGCCGAAGTCAAACCCTATGGGTAATGCAGTGAAAGGTAAAATGAATGGCGGTGGACAGGACGTGATTTTAAAAACATCGATGGGCGATATTTATATAAGAACGCAGAAATAATTAAAAAAATAGCCTGTTTTTAAAACAGGCTATTTTTTTAATTCCATGCGAACAAGATATTGATCATTTTCGTCCTCATACAATATTTGGACAACCCAGCCTAGTTCGTGAGAAATTTTAATCAATAGGTCCTGATCCAAATAAAGCCATTTGAAAAGATTTCCCCGCGTTCCTTTGTACTCATATTGATATTGAATCTCTCCAAAGTAATGTTCCGGCTTTTTAATATTATAATCTTTATAAAGATAACTGATGTCTGAAGAATCAAATATGAGCTGTCCATTCGCTGTCAGCAATTCTTTACTATGCTCTAGTAACTTTCTAAAACCGTCTACATCTCCAGCAAGGCCTATTCCGTTCATCAAAAGCAAGAGAGTATCGTATTTTTGACCGTTGAATTTATAAAAATCTTCGCAGATAATATGTTGTACACCGCGCTGTTGCATAATATGGCAAGCAGTTTGGGACAGTTCCAATGCATCGACTTCAAATCCTTTTTCCTGTAAATAAAGGCTGTGGCTACCAACCCCTGCACCTACATCCAATACACGTCCGTCACATAGGGAAAGACCAATAAATTCCAGTTCGGGGAAATCTTCGGGTTCCCGAAAGAAAATCTCGACGGGCATTTCGTCCTGATCGCCATAACTCGTGTGGAGTATCAAAGGGAACTTTTCTTCTTGATGTACAAAGTAATCATCTAAGGCTTCACCGTATACGTCTCTATGCATTGTCATCATCAATCATTAATACTTTTTTAGCAATATATATGGAGTCTTCATCTCCGGTATGTTTCATCGGTTCGTCAGATAGTTTGATGACGGGGGTCCATTGATCATCTTCTGGTAAAGCGTCGGTCATTTTAATGACGATATTCATGGGTTTAAGGCCTACATCATTGGTGAAATTGGTGCCAACGCCGAAGGAATGCAAGATTTTGCCCTCGCAGTAGCTGGCAATTCTTTCAACTTTCTCATAGTCCAGTCCATCCGAGAATATGATTGTTTTGGAGAGTGGATCAATTCCATTTTTCTTATAGTGTGCAATGACCTTGTCCGTAAATTCAAGTGGGTCTCCGCTGTCATGGCGGACCCCATCAAATAATTTGGTTAATTTTTTGTCAAATTGCTGAAAAAAGACCTCTGTCGTATAGGTATCCGACAGCGCTATTCCGAGGTCTCCCCGGTAGACATCAGACCAATGTTCAAGACCAAGGAGATTGGCCATTTTATAACCGTATTTTGCAGCATGAAACATAAACCATTCATGCGCATGGGTACCAATTGGTTTAGTTTCATATTTCATGGCTAAATGCACATTGCTGGTGCCAATAAATGTTTTTTCGCCATATTGTTTCAGTGTGCGAACAACCAAATCATGAACTTCATAAGAATGGCGCCTGCGGGTACCAAAATCAGCAATGGTGATATTGAGTTTTTTGTATTTTTCGATTTTTTCTTTGGCTGTGGCGATCACGTCTGCATCTGAGGCACGCTGTAAACCTTGAGACTCGTAAAAAAGCTCACAGATAAGAGACATCAGTGGCACTTCCCAGAGAATAGTTCGGTACCAGTAGCCCTCGATAATAACTTCAAGGTCAGGGCCGTCCTGAAATATCTTGATCTCATCGGGATCGTAGCGATAACCTTGAAGAAAATCAAAATAAGTGGGGTCTATATAAGGACAGGTCCGGGCAAAAAATACTTTTTCTGCTTTTGTTAATTTCAAATTAGCCATTTCATTGACTGCTTCCTTCAGGAGGACGTCAAAACCATCGGGAAATTTATGATGCCCCCGATTAATAAAATGATAGCGAGCTTTGGCCTTTGGAAATAACTTGACCACAGCATGCTGCATGGTGAATTTGTAAAAGTCATTATCTAATATAGAGGTAAATGAAGCCATCTTTATCGATCTGTTTTTTTGTTTGAAGCCGTAAATTTACTAATTAACGTCAAAATGTATGGATTGTTCATGATAAATATAAAAAGGTATAAGCATAAAAAAGCGGGTAAAGTTTGTCATTCTACCCGCTTTTTTATGCTTATTGTTTTATTTTGTTACCTTATCTTGTTCTAGAAGATCTTTCTGATCCTTGTGAAGAACGTCCAGAGCTGCGTTCGGCACTACCTTCTGATGACCTTGATCGTGATACTGATGATGAATTATCGGTAGTCGATCTACTTCTTGTATTTTCATAGCTCCGATTTTGAGATGGTTGAGATACAGGCTGTGACACTGTTTGGCTCGAACGTGTCCTATTGCTACCACCATCATAGTTTCCATTTCGTTGTGGTGCTGTTGTCGGTGGAACTACACGTTGAGGCACAGACTGGTCGGAACTGTTCGCGTTTGACCGCGAACGTGAATTATAGTCGGTGTTTCTGTTGTAGTCTGTACTTCTGCCGTTGGCTACACCATTGTTGTCGACGGATCCGTTTTGTCTGTTCCTACTGACAGGTGTACTGTTATTTGAGCCATCAGCTTGTCTACCTGATCGAGTTCTAAAATCATAGTTATTTGTATTGGGTTGTGTCCCGCTGTTATTTCTATTGACCGTACCATTGTCTCCGGCTCTCGTGTTATTATTAGAGCTTCGGCTTGATCCACCATTATTAGCGTCGTTACGAGATCTTACAGAAGCATTACCACTGTTGTCAATATATAATTCACGACTTCCTGATCTTGAATCGATATTGTCTCTGTTGGTGATGACACGATTGGTCCGATCTGAAATCTCACTATTGTTATTTCGTGTCCGGGTAGCGGCATCAACGACATTTGTCGGACGAGCTGAAGATCGGGTATTACGGTCTACTGTTGGACGATACATACTGATTTCATTGCTGCGATTGCTGCTGCTACGGGCAGATCCAGGTCTATCTGCATTTGCAATTCTATTGACAGTTACACTTCTTCCTGTCGAACGCTCAATATCAGATCTTCGAGGGCCACCGACATAATAATTGTTGTTAATTATTGTGGTATTATTGATAATCGTAGTTCTGTTATAGATATTATTGTAATTTCTTCGATTAACGTAATATCTATCCATATCCCGATTCATAAAATGATTGACCCCCACAAATGTCCAGAAGTTCATCGGAATATTAACTAAAACATTGATATTCATGCCGGGACCCAGAGGTGCCCAACCATAATAGTCGTTACTTTGACGCCAATTTACCCATGCAGGTCCCCATTCGTAGTCAGGTACCCATCCCCATCCATAACGATCATTGTAATTCCAGCGACCATAGTGGAAAGGAGCCCATCCCCAATCATAGTTAGATACCCAGGTATTACCATAGTCGGTCATTGTCCAATAACCATTGGTTGCATAAGGCTGGAAGTTCGGGCCAACGTCCGGAATCCAAACGTAACCATAATTGGGGTCATTAACCCATTCTCCATAAGGAGAGAGCTGATCATAGAACATCTGGAATGAAACTCCAGCGTTGTTATAGTTGTTATAGCCAGTATAACCTCCCCGTTGTGCCATTGAAGTAGCGCAACTTGAAAAAGAGGCGATACCGATAAAACCAAGCACCCAATATTTTATGTTACCTAAATTTTTCATTGCAGTAATATTTAAAAGTATGACAAAACTCTATGCTATTGTCTTTGTTATTATGACAGCATAACGTATAAAATGGTTTAATCGGTACAGTGGAAATCTGATTTTTTTTATATAAAAGTCAAATTGATGATCTTTTTACATAAACGACAATTTTAGATACATATTTTTATTTACCTTTACCGCTCGAATTGCTACGTGTTTGTTCAGCATAAGACGTGTTTTATGACACATTAAATTTGAAATAGACATCATTTAAATGGCTAAAAAACTTCAGACTTTTTTTCTAGAATTCGCAAACATTCACCGTTTTTTGCTACGGTTTTGGCGCGAGTTGGTAACCCCCCCATATGAGTTCAAAGAAATTGTCCGCCAGTGCTATGAAATAGGCTATAAGTCGTTGCCTTTAATTAGTTTAACGGGATTTATTGTTGGATTCGTTTTTACAAAACAATCACGTCCTTCTTTGGAGGAATTTGGGGCAACATCGATGTTGCCTTCTCTTATTTCCATTGCCATTGTTCGTGCATTAGCGCCTTTAGTGACAGCTTTAATCGCCGCGGGCAAAGTAGGTTCGCAGATCGGGGCGGAATTAAGTTCGATGAATGTCACAGAGCAAATTGATGCCATGGAAGTTTCGGGCACAAACCCCTATAAATATCTTATTGTAAGTAGAATATTGGCTACAACTATTGGAATTCCTGTGCTGTGTTTTTATGTTGCAGGTATAGGGCTTTTAGGTGGCTATCTCAGTATGATGAGTAAGGATGACTTGAGCTTTTTGAGTTTTTTTACACAGGTATTTGAGACGATAGCATTTAAAGATTTAGGAGCGATGGTTCTTCGTGCCGTTATATTTGGTTTTACCATTGGCGCTGTAAGTTGTTATTGTGGCTATTTTTCTTCCAAAGGGACAGAAGGTGTCGGTAAAGCTGCCAATGCTGCGGTTGTCGCTTCGATGTTCCTCGTATTTATTGAGGAAATAATTATTGTTCAGGTTTTATCGTTCTTTGGATAGTAAGATATGGAAAAGATTAAATCAACTATCGACCATTCGAAGCCGGTCATTCAAATTAGGGATTTAAGTAAATCTTTCGGAGATAATCACGTTCTGCGGGGGGTAAATTTAGATTTATATAAAGAAGAAAATCTCGTCGTACTGGGGCGTTCCGGAACAGGGAAATCCGTGCTGATCAAATTGATTGCCGGATTATTAAGGCCAGATGAAGGGACGATCAATGTGTTAGGGGATTCTGTCACAGAATTAAATGATCGTGAATTGCGTGAATTGCGTTTGAAAATAGGGTTTTCATTTCAGAATAGTGCGCTTTATGATAGTATGACTGTACGTGAAAATCTGGAGTTTCCATTAGTTCGAAACAAGCGCAATTTGACACGGTCTGAGATAAATCATGCCGTAGAAGAGGTATTGGATGGTGTGGGGCTTTCGCAAGCGATTAATCAGATGCCATCGGAGCTGTCCGGTGGACAGCGTAAGCGAATTGGTATTGCACGTACGCTGATTCTTAGGCCTGAAATTATGATGTACGATGAGCCAACAGCAGGATTAGATCCAATCACTTGTTTGGATATTAATGGATTGATCAACGAGGTTCAGGAACGTTATAAAACAGCATCGATTATTATCACACACGATTTGGCTTGTGCGAAGGAAGTGGGGGACCGGATTGTGATGCTGTTAGATGGTAAATTTGAAAGGCAAGGGTCTTTTGAAGAAATTTTTGATACAGATGACGCGCGTGTAAGGGCGTTTTATAATTATAATTTTATTCTATAATATACATGAGTAAGGCAGAAAATAAAAGAGCAATCATTGTCGGTATTTTTGTTTTTTTAGGCGTATTGATTCTTTTGGCGGGTATTTTTATTTTGGGTAGCCAGCAAAAGAAATTTACGAGAAATATCGAAATTACGACTTCATTTCCTGATGTCGCTGGATTAAAAGTGGGAAGTAATGTGTGGTTTTCTGGAGTCAAGGTGGGAATTATCAAGAATATTCATTTTAAAAGTGTGCAGGATGTAGAGGTAGTATTGACAATTGAGGAGAAATCTGCTGAGTATATCCGTAAAGATGCTGTGACGAAATTAGGTTCTGACGGCTTGATTGGTAACAAGATCGTTGTGATCTCTGGTGGATCGCAGAATGCACCGACTGTTGAGACTGGTGATTTCTTGCGCTCGGCGAAGACTGCAGATATGGAAGCCATGATGGAAACATTGCAGGTAAATAACGAAAACCTAGCCAAGATTACCACTGACTTCGTGGAAATATCACGTGGATTGGCAGATGGAAAGGGAATGGTTGGTGCAATGCTAACAGATACCTCTATGGTGAACACACTTCGTGCGACACTCCTGTCGATCAGTGCAGCAATGAATAATGCAAATAAAGCATCGGCAAATTTGGTGACATTGACAAACTCTTTAAACAGCAATAAAGGGTTGATTCATGATCTAACGACAGATACCGCGATATTCTCTAATCTGCGTCAGTCAGCAGCACAGTTGCAAGGAGTTTCTCAGACAGCAAATGCATTGATAAACAATTTGAATAATGCATCCAGCCGATTAAATGATAAAGATAATGCGGTGGGTGTTTTGTTGAACGACCCTGCTTCGGCAAATCAAATTAAATCGGCAATCAATAACTTGAATTCGAGTACAGCGAAGTTGGACGAAAATATGGAAGCCCTGCAGCATAATTTCTTATTACGCGGTTTCTTTAAGAAGAAGATGAAAGAAGACGCGAAAAAGGCTGAATTGCTTAAAGCGGACACGGCAAAATAAGTCGAATTAAGAATATATGGGAAGGCTGTACGCTTGCGTAGGGCCTTTTTTAATAAATAATTAAGTCATTATTGGGTATCAAGTCAACAGATCTTTAGAACTGTATAGCATTTAAATTACCCTTTTAGATTTGAAAAAATGAATCATACTGAAATTACAGATAAAGACGTCATCTATGAAGACAATCATCTCATCGCAATAAACAAAAGGGCGGGGGATATTGTGCAGGTGGATGAAACGGGAGATCTATCGCTAGAAGATATGGTGAAGACCTATTTAAAAAAGAAATATGATAAACCAAATGACGCTTTTGTTGGTGTTATTCATCGTTTAGATAGACCGGTCAGTGGTATGATTCTTTTCGCCAAGACCAGTAAAGCACTGGAGCGTATGAATAAGTTTTTTCAAGACAGAACAGTGAAAAAGACCTATTTGGCAATTGTTAGACAACGCCCGCGAAAAACCGAAGGGAAACTTATCAACTGGTTGGTTAGGAATAGGCAAACAAGAGTCACGAAGGCGTTCCCGCGAGAAGTGAAGGGTGGGAGTTATGCTGAACTGGATTATACATTGGTAGGCGAATTGAATGGGTTTTATTTGTTGCGCGTTGAACCCCTGACTGGTCGTACCCATCAGATTCGTGCACAGCTTGCAGCGATGGGCTGTCCTATTGTTGGCGATAATAAATATGGCTATCCAAGAGGTAGTTCTTTGGGCAGCATTTGTTTACATTCCCGTTCATTGGTCTTTACACACCCAATCAAAAAAGATAAGATGGAATTGAAAGCTTCATTGCCGAAAGATGGTTTCTGGGATAAATTTGAATCTTTGGCGCGCTAATCGTTAAAATTTCAGTACCTTTGCCCTATGAAATGGTTTAAATATTTACTCCTAATATTTGCCTTAAGCTGTTCAGCCGTATCTGTTTCTTACGGACAGTGTGCGATGTGTACATTGAACGCTGAAAATTCTACGAAGGAAGGAAATATGCAGGGAAGAGGTCTGAATGACGGTATCTTATTTCTATTGGTAATACCTTATCTGGCCGCAGCAGGCCTTGGTTATCTGTGGTATAAAAAATATCGCAAGAAGAGTCCTGTCACAAAGAAATTCATAAACGAAATAAAATAGATTTTTAATGCCTACATCCAGATTTCATGCGATGATACATTCCAAATGTCCCAAGTGTCATATCGGCAATGTATTTGTAGGGAAGGTATATAGTTTGCATAAGCAGCATATGAATGATACATGTCCACATTGTGGTGTCAAGTATGAGGTTGAACCCGGTTATTTCTATGCGGCTATGTATGTAAGTTATGCTTTGTCTGTGGCAGAGATTGTCACGGTGTCCGTTGCGATCGCAGTTTTGACGGGAAGCGAGTCTCCATGGTCATATCTCATTGGCTTGGCCGTAACTATTTTGGTATTTGCACCTTTTAACTTTAGATATGCCCGCTTAATATTACTGCATTTTTTAACACCAAAGATCAGTTATGATCCACGTTATGAATTGGCCGTAGAGATCGTTGAAAAGAATAATAAGAATCTAGAAGAAGAAAGTAACGATCTTGATGATATAAAAAAATAAAAGAGCTCCTTAGAGCTCTTTTATTTTTTTATATATTTCATGGTACTGTCGAAAAGGAAAACCTTGTCCTTATATACTTCCGAAATAAGTTGCTGCAATGGAATTAGATGGACCTGCTGAAAATCTGCTATATGTTCTTCCGATGGGAGTATGACCTGAATGCAATAGGTCATCCCTTCATGTGGAGACTGGAGCATCTCTAAGAAATGCACTTGAAATTTTTGGGATTGCACGATATTATCCTGAATCCATGAAACGACTTCCTGATGGATCGTTTCTTCTGCGATAACGGAGACATTGTATAAAAACATAAACAAAAATACGCTATTTTTCGACTATAAAAAAGAATCTCAAGGGCAGAACGCCGATAAGTTTGAATATTACATTTAATTACTATATCTTGTAAAAATAAGGTTGCATTTCATGCAATTCCGTATTTAATTGCAATATTTGGAATAAATGATAAGGATGTATTTGGGATTATGAGGATGAAATTTTGGATAGGTTTATTTTTTTCTGCCATGATCATGTTGGGGTGTCAACGACATAGTGTTGATCCCATTCCAATAAATCAATTTTTTTCTACACCTGAAAAATCAAATTTTAAGATTTCACCAAATGGTCGATTTATCGCATATATCGGCCTGGATAATCATTGCAAAAATATCTATTTGATCGATTTAGTCCATCAGGATAGCTCCAAGCAGCTTACTTATCAAAATGATATTAATGTAAAATCTTTTGCATGGAACAATGATTCAAAAATTTCTTTTCTGACTGAACAATCCTCGCAAGACAGTTTACGTTTATATGCTGTGGATATCAATACAGAGAAAATTTGGCCTTTGGTTAAACCTGTTCGTGGACGATTCCGCTGGATTCATGCAATGACGACCGGGGGTGATAGTTTTATTGCGGGAATCAATGATCGAGATTCCTCGTTTTTTGATCTTTATCGTATTTATTTAGACGGACGGCCACGGGAATTAGTTTTGCAGAATCCAGGGAATATGAGTTCGTGGCTAGTCTCTAATGATGGGCAGGTACGATTGGCGGTAGCCAACGATTCAGTACAACAATCCGTGCTCTATAGAGCCTCCGAGAAAGAACCTTTCAAAGAGATTATACGCTGTGATGTTGAAAGCAGTTTTACACCATTGGGTTATAAGGATAGTTCAAATGCTATTATTTATGCCTTATCCAATATAGAGCGAGATAAACTGGCTTTGGTCAGTTATGATCTGGCAAATCAGAAAGAGCTAGGCGAACTTTATAGCCATAAAGATGTCGACGTAAGCCCGGGGGGGTATTTCACTGAACAGAATAAGCTGTTGTTTGTAAATTATAGCACATCAAGACAGAATAGACATTTTTTTGATGACGCGACCAAAAAGAAATATGATCAACTATCGAAGCAGATCGATGGATTCGAATTTCAGGTATTGAACACAGATGTTTCAGGGGATAAGATCATTATTAAGACCTATACAGATGTGAATCCCGGTGGAATCTATTTTTATGATTTTTCGATGCAAAAATTAACGAAGCTAACAGATAATAATTCAGACCTAAAAGATAAGGAACTTTCACCAAATGAGTATATCACCTATACAGCACGCGATGGTATTCAGATTTCAGGCTATCTGACTTATCCGGTACACTCCAATCGCAAAGATCTGCCTATGGTTGTATTGCCACATGATGGACCTAATGGACGCGAAGTATGGGGATTTGACAATGAGGCTCAATTCTTGGCAAATCGGGGATATTTGGTTTTTCAGATGAACTATAGAGGTTCAACAGGTTTTGGTAAGAAGTTTTGGACGGCGGGATTTAAAGAATGGGGCGGGAAGATTCAGGATGATATTACCGATGGGGTGAAATGGCTGATCAAAGAGGGAATTGCTGATCGTGAACGTGTTGCTATCGTAGGTAAAGGTTTTGGAGGGTATTCAGCGCTCCATGCAGCTTGTTTTAATTCGGACATGTATAAGTGTGCCGTGTCTTATTCAGGATATACCAATCTATTTACCTATTTTAGGGATATACCGCCCTATTTTAAATCTTATGTACAGAAAATGTATCAGATCGTTGGAAATCCGATTCGTGAAGCTGAATTGTTCAAAAATATATCGCCGGTATTTCATTCAGATAAAGTAAAAATACCGGTGTTACTGGTACAAGGTGGAAAGGATCGGTTCAGTTCGGTAACAGATGCAAATCAATTTGTGCAGAAATTGAAGAATAATAATATTCCCGTGCAGTACATCTTAAAAGAGGATGAGGATAGAACATTTAAGCGAGATGAGAATGTCTTTGGTTACTATAACGAGTTGGAGCGATTTTTGGCGAAATATCTTGTAGACTAAAGGCAGCAGATTATGAAAGCAGAGAAATATAGCTATCGAAAAAACTACGGCCTGTTATTGATGTTTTTCATTGTAATCAGTGGTCTGTATATATTTGCCCTTTTTCTTTCCCGCAATTATACGGAGTCACATATTAAAAATGAATTTACCAACCGGAAATCGGAAATATTCGATCAAACCTTAGTCCCTTTCAATGATTTCTTTCAAAATAGAATTCCTGAGGTTTCTTTTTATCAGGGTTTTTTGGATTCAGTACAAGCGGGAAAATATGCTTATAGTATATTAAGCTCGTATCCTTTTGTTCGGGAAATCGGGTTTTTTGATTTGCAATTTAATAATGATCAGAATCTGAACTACGGTTTTATTGTTAATAATCTTAGAATTCAGCCAAAAACCATTACTTTTTTTACCGTTTCTCGATCTGGGTTGAATAAAAATACGATTCGGGATCGTGGGCAGATGGGGTTGCATTCCGAGGAGATTAATAATATCGGCGTTAAGCTAGCAACTTATATCGACAAATTGCAGCCGAATGCTAAACTTTCTGATAAGGACATCTTAAAGGTCTTTTATACCATACGACCTGGACAGATTACCTACCTGAATATTCCAAGGGTCAACGACCTGATTGTCTATAAGTCCATTATGGAGGGTAATTTGGACCATACGGTAGGCTATGAACAGGATATGTTTAATTTTCAGATCGATCCAATGTATCTGGAAGTGAAAAATAGCTATTCAAATCTTTATGAGAAAGTTGAAATAGTTCCGTTAGTAGGCGCTCCGATAACGCCAGAAAATGATGAAATTTCTACGGAGATGCCCTTGCCTGGAGCATTAGCGGATTATAAGCTTCTTTTTAGGTCGAGCAAAAGTTTTCTTTCTAAGGAGATAAACCGTAGTTTTTGGCCTGTATTGGGAGGAGTGTCCCTGATTTATATTATTTTAATTGCAATACTATATTTAATTTATAGAAATTTAGAAATTAACGGAAGACTTTTTAAATTGCAGTACGATTTTATCAATAATCTTACCCACGAGTTTAAGACTCCTGTAAGCGTTATTAAAATTGCTGGTAACAATATTAAGAGTGCGCAGGTACTCTCTGATGAAGAACGGAAGATGTATGGAAATATATTGGATCAAGAGGCGGATCGATTGAATAACTTGATGAACAAGCTCCTTTCGTTTAGTCAGATCGAAAATAAAACCATAAAATTGAATAAAGAGGAAGTTGATTTGGAGGAATTTACCGAAAATCTAGTAGCTTCGTCAAGAATAAAATATTCGGATTTCAAGATTAGCACAAAAATTGATGTAAGGACATCAATGCTTGCGGATCCGGTACTGCTGAGCAGTGTGTTTCAAAATATGATTGATAATGCCTATAAATATTCGAAAGCGGGGCATAAAATCTTGGATATTGCGATACAACAAAACAAGAAGAATTTTGTTATCACTTTTAAGGATGAAGGAATAGGAATTGAGAAGGCCGAGTTTAACAATATCTTCAAAAAATTTTATAGAATAAAAAGTCAATATAATCAGCAAGGAAGTATCGGGTTGGGCTTGGCTTTCTGTAAAGAAATTACTGAATTTATAGGCGGTGATATTACAGTAAAAAGTCAATTGGGACAGGGAACCACCTTTACCTTGGTATTTCCGGTTTAAAAATAAATTTAAATATGAATAAAGACATCACTGTTGCTGTTATTGAAGATGATGAGAACCTACGGTTCTTGGTAAAACATCGGTTGGAATCCGAAGGCTATCAGGTCATCCAGAGTGGAAATGGGAATGAGGCAGAAAGTTTGATTTTGGAAAAAAGACCAGATGTGGTTTTGTTGGATTGGATGCTTCCAGGAAAAGAAGGCAACGAGATCTGTGAAGATGTCCGTAAAGCCGGGTTTGAGAATATCATTATCATGATGACAGCTAAATCTCAAGATGTAGACAAAATTGAAGCCTACAGCTTTGGTGTAACTGATTACATTAGCAAGCCATTCAATATGGATGTACTGATTGCTATGATCGACAATAAGGTGAAATTTTTCTTACCTAAAAACAGTCCGGAAGTTTATAAGTTCGGTCAGACGGAGCATCATCCCAATATTCATTCCCTGATACGTGACGGAAGGAAAGTGGAGCTGACGATCCTGGAGAACCGGATTTTACTACATTTTTTGCAAAACTTAGGCCGGGAGATTACGCGTGAAGAGTTAATGGAGGTTGTTTGGGGCTATAGCTCAAATGTCAACACTCGGACTTTGGATATGCATGTGGTTCGTTTAAGGAAAAAGATAGAGACCAATCCAGATAAGCCACATTATCTACAAACGGTGCGAGGCTTGGGGTACAAATTTGTTGATGAGGAAGAGATTTAATTATATTTAACAGGTAAGAATTTGTTTTGTTGAAAACAATTATTATCTTCGTATAGATTGAAAGCAAGACCATGTTTCCCGACGAGGGTAATATGGTCTTGTTTCTTTTTTAAAATGTAGAAAATAAGAAAAAAGATAAAATTATGGCAGAAGTAACTTATTTTACGGAAGAGGGATTGCGTAAGCTTAAAGAAGAATTGGCTTATCTGAAGACGGAAGGAAGGTCTAAAATTGCCAATGCGATTGCAGAGGCGCGAGACAAAGGTGATTTGTCAGAAAATGCAGAGTATGATGCAGCGAAGGAAGCTCAGGGGCTCCATGAGGCTAAAATTGCCAATTTGGAGAACACGTTGGCTACCGCTCGTTTAATTGATGAGTCTAAATTGGATACATCTAAAGTTTTGGCATTATCGATTGTAAAGATCAAGAATAAGAAGAATGGTGCTGAAATGACCTATCAATTGGTTGCAGAGTCAGAGGCAGATCTTAAATCTGGTAAAATTTCTGTTAAGTCTCCTATTGCCCAAGGTTTGTTGGGTAAATCAAAAGGTGATACAGCTGTGATCGAAGTTCCAGCAGGTAAAATAGAATTCGAGATCGTAGAGATTTCAAGATAGTATATATGTCGGTTATGTGCGGTACGCCATAACCGCACATCGATAAATTAACTTTATATTAAGAAGGTCGTGATATAGCAATCGCGACCTTTTTTGTTTATATTTGTTGAACAGTAGAACAACAAGGTATGGAAAAGTTTCCGGTTAAAATTTTAACCGCTGCCTACCAAAGGCTTCGAGTCTTCGAGTTTGTCTGCTGATTATTGTTTAAAAGATTTATTCCAAGATTAGAATAATATGTCGACAATTTTTTCAAAAATCGTTGCTGGGGAGATTCCAGCATACAAAGTGGCAGAAAGTAATGATTTTCTAGCTTTTTTGGATATCAGCCCATTAGCTAAGGGGCATGTTCTCGTGATACCCAAGAAAGAGACAGACTACATTTTTGATATAGAAGATGATGAATATATGGCGCTTTGGGTCTTTGCAAAGATTGTGGCTCAAGGCATCAAAAAGGTAATTCCGTGTGTAAAAGTCGGTGTAGCCGTAGTTGGCTTGGAAGTCGCTCATGCACATATACATCTGGTGCCTATTAATAAGATTAGTGATTTAAACTTTGCTGGACCTAAATTGAGTTTGGGTGAGGACGAACTTCATCAAATTGCGACGACTATTCGAGAATCTATCGTCAGCATAACTGCACAAAATCAATAATTAGAATAGATTATATTACACTTGATTTACGTTCGTTTTTTAGAAGAATGCTATATTTGTACTTTGCTGTTTCAAAATTGTACGAAAATAGGCGTGGAATCTGTTCTAAAATAAGGACGCAACATTGATTTTTACTAAAGGTTATGCATGAACTTTTGTTGTCATTTCAACAATTATTGAACCCGGAGGAGCTATTAAGCTCTGGAGGGTTTTATCTAGTTATCTTAATTGTATTTGCTGAGACAGGTCTATTTTTTGGATTTTTTCTACCTGGTGATTATTTGTTATTTCTTGCAGGATTATTTTGTGCGCTAAATAAGATTGACGTTAGTATATACACGCTTTGTCTGGGCTTGTTTGTAGCAGGAGTACTGGGGAATTTTACGGGCTATTGGTTTGGTTATCGAGCCGGGCCAATGCTATTTAAGCGAAAAGACAGTTTCATCTTTAAGCGAAAATATGTTGTGATGGCCGAAGAGTTTTATCATAAATATGGTGGAACAGCTTTAATTATAGGAAGATTTGTTCCAATAGTTCGTACTTTTGCACCTATCTTTGCTGGAGTTGTAAAATTAGATTTTAAAAAGTTCGTTCTGTATAACGTCGCAGGGGCAGCGATCTGGGTATTAGTGCTGACCCTTTCAGGCTATTTCTTGGGTATTGAATTCCCTTGGATTATACATTACGTAGAATATGTTGTCGTTGGTATGATTGTTATCGCATTTTTACCGATTGCAATAACATTGCTTAAAAAGCGTATAAGAGATAAAAGAAACAAACAAAATATACAGTAAATTAAAAAATGAGTAAACAAAACCCTTGGCACATGGTTTCTCCAGGTGAGAATGTGCCAAATGCCGTAAATGCTATCATTGAGATTACAAACGGATCCAAAGGAAAGTATGAATTAGACAAAGAAACTGGTTTGTTGCTTTTGGACAGAGTAATGAGTTCATCTGTCGTTTATCCTGCCAATTATGGTTTCATTCCACAAACTTATTGCGACGATAAAGATCCTTTGGATATTTTAGTGATTTGTTCAGTTGATATTTTACCATTGACATTGGTTGAAGCACAGGTTATTGGTGTGATGAACATGGTTGATGGTGGAGAACAAGATGATAAAATTATTGCGGTAGCTAAGAACGATCCAGTTTTTAATTACATTAAAGATATCGATCAACTGCCTCCGCATACAATGAAAGAGATCGTACAGTTTTTTGAGAGTTACAAAGCGCTTGAAAAGAAACATGTCATTGTTGAAGGTGTCAAAGGACGTGAAGAAGCACAAAGAATCTTGATCGAGGCTATCGAGTTGTACAAAAAAGAATTTGTTAACAAATAACCCCAAGCATGGCGCTCGATATATTTTGGACCTTTTTTTTAGTATTAGCCAACGGCTTTTTTGTCGCGGCAGAATTTGCTATTGTCAAAGTCCGAGTCTCCCAAATTGAAGTTCAGGCAAAAACAGGCAGCAAAGTTGCTACGATAGCCAAAAGTATAACGGAGCATTTGGATGGTTATTTGGCCGCTACACAATTGGGGATTACACTTTCTTCGCTAGCTTTAGGTTGGGTAGGAGAGGCTGTAATGACCCAAATTGTGCAGGGGGCTTTAGGTTTTTTCGGTGTTGAATTGACAGGTACAATCGCGACCAATGCAGGACATGTGCTGGCTTTTACGATTATTACTGTATTACACATTGTATTTGGGGAGCTCGCCCCTAAATCCATTGCGATTCAAAAACCTGTTGCAACAACGATGAAAATTGCGGTTCCATTGCAATTTTTCTACTTTATCTTTAGACCATTTATTTGGATTTTAAATGGCTTTGCTAATTTTCTATTGAAAATTTTAGGTTTTGAAGTGACCAAAGGTGAGTCTGCTCACTCTTCTGAAGAACTGCAATATCTTTTGGATAAAGGTAAGGAGTCTGGTGCGTTGGATATTTCTGAGCACGAGCTGATTAAAAATGTATTTGATTTTAACGAGCGTATCGTTAAGAATATTATGGTGCCACGAACCAAAATTGTGGCAGTGGAAGTCACCGCAGATGCCTCTGAACTAATTGAAACCATGACTGAAGAGGGATATTCTAGACTTCCAATATATGAAGACAACATCGATCAGATCGTTGGTATTGTTCATACAAAGGATATTCTCCCGCTCTTAGCAAAAGGAAAAGAGGTTGTCATGAAAAATATCATGCGTAAACCTTATTTCATTCCTGAAACAAAGAAGATCAATGATCTTATGGCTGAGTTTCAGCAGAAACGTCTACAGTTGGCCATTGTATTGGATGAATTTGGCGGTACTGCAGGTATGGTTACTTTGGAAGATATTGTAGAGGAATTGGTTGGCGAGATTCAGGATGAATACGATGAAGAAACTCCAGTTGTTGAACGTATTTCGGAAACGGAATATATGGTCGATGCGGGGGCTAGTATTCATGATGTGAATGAATTTCTTCCTATTGAATTACCAGAGAGTCAAGACTACGATACCATGTCGGGTTTGGTGAGCGAAATCTTCGATAAAATACCCGAGGTTGGTGAGCGGAAAGAGGAATATGGTTATGTATTCACGATTATCCGGAAAGCGCAGCAGAATATTGAGTTTGTCAAACTAGAATTGGTCGAATCGGCCGATGACGATACTACGGAATAAGGTAATAACGAAAGTAAATGCAGTTATTTTTTACACCGGATTTAAATCCTTCATTAAAAAATTTTATCCTTAGTGAGGAAGAGAGTAAGCATGCTATTCGTGTGCTTCGTATGAATAATGGAGATCATTTACATCTTATAGATGGTCGTGGTGGCTTATACGAAGCTCAAATTATTGATCCCCATCCCAAACGTACCGTTCTTACTATTTTAAATGTCAAGGAGGACTATCAGCAGCCCCGGTACCATCTGCATATTGCTGTTGGTCCCACAAAGAATATCGATCGTATTGAATGGTTTTTGGAAAAGGCGACTGAAGTTGGAATTCAAGAAATAACACCAATTATTTGTGAGCATTCTGAACGAAAAGAAGTCAAACTAGATCGTCTGAATAAAGTGGTTGTGGCAGCCATGAAACAATCACTGAAAGCTTATCTTCCCAAACTCAATCCAGCTGTCTCGTTTAAGCAATTTTTGAAGAATATTCCAAATGAAGGAGTACAGAAGGCCATTGCACATTGTGTAGATGCTGAAAAGAAGTATTTAAACCAGATTTTGGTACCTGCTCAACACTATATTATCCTAATCGGTCCGGAAGGCGATTTCTCTGAGGAAGAAATTGATTTGGCACTGGAAATGGGGTTTTGTCCCATCTCACTGGGTGAAGCCCGCTTAAGGACTGAAACAGCTGCTTTAGCAGCCTGCATGGAAGTTTCCCTATTGAATAGATAAGAAGAAATAAAAAAACGCCCTGTCGTCCTATATTCCAGCTTTGGAAGATCTGTGAGCACGATTTGATTATGCCGAAATAAACACTGCTTTATTTTATTGGTTCGGCATCCACAATCTGAATTTCAGCATTCCCCTTAAGTGGATCTTTGGTAAAGATCATTTTTCCCTTTAATTTAATCGGATCTTCGGAGAATTTGATTGCAGCACCTTTTAACGTTACTTCAACCATTGGCGGTATGCCATTGGAACCGCAGAATTGGCATTGCATAACAGGCAACACAGACATCATAAAGTTTTTGTGGTTTCTGCCGCTGTGGAGGGGAACCATATAACCAGGTAATTCAACTATTTTATTTTCAAGCGCTTTAAGTTCTTTTGGATAGAAAGGAGTATATACTTTCTTTGCGCCATTATAAGTTACTTTATAGGCCATCTTATCAATAGCTTCCCATGTTTTGTTCATCATAGGTGTATGGTCCGGAACATCCGGATTACTGCCTATTTGAGCTTGGGATTGTAGCGTACAAAATACTATAAATATGAATACTGAGATTATTTTTTTCATTGCTAATTTTATTGTTAAGAATCGAGAAGTTATTTGATGATTCTTTATTCCTGAACATTGATTTTAAAATTTACTTATTTGATAGCGTTCCAGAAATGCTTGTCCTGTAGGCTTTGATTGCTGGAATAAGTGCAGCAAAGATACCGATTATACAGGCAACAAGCAAAAACACCAATTCTTTGGGATGGAGTTTAAAGGCCTCGATGAAATCTGCACTTTGACTCGTTTGATTACTGATATAGTAGAGTGCCAAATGTGCCAGGATTAGTCCGATTAATCCGCCAACGATTGTAATTGTTAGGCCTTCAAGGAGCACAATAGTCAGGAGTTTTGCCTTAGAAGCTCCCAGCGTACGCATGATAGCAAGGTCATATTTGCGCTGCTTTAATGCGTTGTATAGATTAATAAAGACACTTAAGCCGGCAATGAGCATAATCACATAGGCGAGAATCGATAGAGAATCTATCCCAACGCCTAATAGCGAAAATAGACGTGTACTTTCCATAGCAGGAGATGCTGCCTGCATGTCTGTTTGTTGATCAATCAATTTTGGTAATATGCCAATAGCTGCGGGTGATTGATATTTTACTAAAATGGCTGTTATTTCTAACCCGCTTTGCTTCACCATGTCTGCGCCAATAGATTTCACAAATACACCTTCCTCTTCGTGGTCACTATGATCAGCATGTTTATGCTGCGCTTTTTCGTCAATGATATCTTCACCATGGTGATGGAGGTGGGCGTTGACAGTCTCTTCTCTGTCCTCTTCACGTTCACGAAGCTCTTTCTGTAGTGGGGTTTCTTCGTGGTCATGTGTATGTGCGATCCCATGGACATCCCAGACACTTTCTAAGTTGGTTAATATTAGGTTATCCGTAATGTTGTTATTATGCTTTAAAATGCCGACGATAGTAAAAGGATGTTCATCATGATGATGGCCATCTTTGCTCAAACCATGTGAACTATGAATTTGATCACCTATTTTGAGCTGCTGTTTTTTTGCAACCTGGTCACCAATGACTGCTTCAAAATTATTTTGCCAGATACGGCCTTCACCAATAGATGTTTCATAGATGGACAGGAAAGAAGAATCTGTTCCGACGATACGGTGTCCCTTGAAATTGTCACCTAAAGATAAAGGGACGGCTAGCCGGACAAGTGGATTTTGACGTAATGGATCCAGTTCATCCAGCGGAATGTTGCCTGTTGGATTGTCGATATGATAAACACTAGAAAGGATCAGCTGAAGAGGACTTCCTTTCGCACCGACGACTAAATCAATATTTTTACTGTTGTTGTCAAGTTGCTTTTCAAAAGTTTCTCCGGTAATTGAAAGCACGGCAAGGATGGAAATTCCAAATGCCGTTAGTAAGATGCTGAGAAGGGCCGAGCCAAACTGTCTACTTAAATTTTTCCAAACCAATTGTATCGTGTTCATAGCAGATTTTAAAACTAAAGGGTGACGCGTAAATAAAGTGAAAAATTATTTTAAAAGGTACATTTTGGAGAACTGATCTTTTATTCTCTTATCGTGTGTTGTGATCAATAAAGTTGATCCAGCAGTATCAGCTATCGATAGAAGGAGTTCTAATACCCTACGGGTATTGTTGTCATCCAATGCAGCCGTTGGCTCATCAGCAATCAATAAGGCTGGTTTATTGATGACACTGCGCGCAATAGCTGCACGTTGCAACTGACCACGGCTCAATTCGTTTGGATAAGCGTTGCTTTTTTCCTCCAATTGCAGCTGTTTAAGGATGATATTGATAGCGTTTATTTCTACTTTTTTTCCTGCCAAAGACTGCGCTAATTTAATATTTTCTAATAACGTTAAATTTCTCAGAAGGTGGGCCTCCTGAAATATGAAACCAATATATTGCGACCTGAACTGATCCAGTTTACTGTTGGATAATAAGGATAGATTTTGGTTATTTATGTTGACCTGACCTGTTTCTGGTCTTGACAAGCCGCCTAGGATATTAAGTAAGGTCGTTTTTCCAGAACCTGAATCACCTAATAATAGTGTATGTTGACCTTTTTCGATGTAAATATCTGGAAATTCAATTGACGTTGAATTTGGATACTGAAATGATAACTGTGTAGTCGATACGATTGGAGTGTTCATGGGAGTCAGAAATTGAAAATATATTCAAACTTAGATAAATTGCTTTTTATATGCAATATAATTGCAATTAAATTGCATATAAAAAATGATTTATGGTGCTGAGCTCGAAATTGTCGCCGGAAAGGCTGCCAATCTCCTGGGTATTCTATTGTATCACTGTCTTTTAGATAACTACTAGATGTTGTATATTAAGATATAATGTATAAAAGTAATCTAATTGTGTTAATAAATTAAGTGCTTAATAATTTTCTTACACTTCATTAATATTATCTCCATGGAAACAGCTCTGATATTTTACTAACTGGCGATAAACCCTCTTTTTTACTGAAAATCGGGAAAAACTGATTGCAGGTAACATTAAATTAACAACTGATTCATGTAATGGTAATTTGTTGTTAATGTTAACCTAATATTCTGCTAATAGCTTTGCAGAAACAAAAAAACAAATAAATTGAAACCACAATTACAACTTAAAGGAATCGCTGCTGCCATGACGCTCGTAGTAGCTGCATCAACAACAGTTTATGCGCAAAGTAGTGGGAAGTTAATGGGGACTATTACTAACAGTAAGACTGGCGAAACAATCACTGGAGTAACTGTTCGTATTTTAGGGACATCAAGGGGGGGAAGTTCCGATGTATCAGGAAAGTACAGTATTCCGGCTTTACCGGCAGGTAAGTATACTGTAGAGTATATTTACGTTGGTTACTCGACAAAGCAAGTTACAGAGGTTGAGATTAAAGCGAATGATTTGACTAATTTAGATATCGTTCTTGATAATTCTGAAGGACAGGTGTTAGATCAAGTTGTGGTTACAGGATCTTTTAAGAAGGAATCTATCGGAGCATTATATTCGCAACAAAAAAATAGTGCACTGATTTCTGATGGTATTTCAAGTGAGCAGATCAGAAGATCGCCAGATAAAAATACATCCGAAGCATTACGCCGTGTCAGCGGTACGACAATTCAAGATAATAAGTTTGTGATCGTTCGCGGATTGAGTGACCGCTATAATGTTGCTATGATGGACGGCTCGGTATTACCAAGTACAGAAGCCAATCGTCGTGCATTTTCATTTGACATTATTCCAGCAGCTTTAATTGATAAAATTACAATTTCGAAGACTGCAACGCCTGATCTTCCTGCGGACTTTGCTGGGGGAGCAGTTCAAATTTCTACAAAAGATATTCCAGATCGAAATTTTGTCTCTTTCGGCTTGGGATATGGTTATAATTCTGCATCGACATTTAAAGATTTTTTACAAACTAAAAAGAACGTTCAAAATTATTTGGGTTTTGATGATGGATCAAGTCAATTGGCTAAAAATTTTCCATCTCGGGCAGACGTTGATGGACAGCTATCTCAAAAATGGCAAAGACTAGCGCTAAAATCACTTCCAAATGATTTTGGTATTCAGACAAAAAGTGCGTTGCCTTCACAGACATACCAATTTTCTTTGGGACGTGTAAAACAATACGAAGATAATAGTCGTTTTGGAGCTTTATTTTCTGTAAACTATCGTAACTCGCAGAATATTTTGCCAAATATTGAACGCAATTGGTTTACCTATGATTATCGGGATCAACAATACAAGTTCTCTACTAATTTAGGTGCCTTAGCTAACTTCGGATATACTTTTGGAAAGAATAAGATTACCTGGAAAAACTTGTACAATCGAACTTATGATAACACATATACGGAACGATTTGGAACAGATGGCAGCTCATCTTCCATTAACAAGTTTTATGCATTTGACTTGATGCAAAAATCCCTGTTTAAATCTACTCTAGATGGCGAGCATGTATTGAGTGATAAAAATGATAAGATTAAATGGACAGCGTCTTGGAGTAATATCGGAAATAACCAACCGAATCAGACCAAAATAAATTATCAAAAACATGAAGATTATGCAAATGATCCTTCTGTTCCATATCTTGCAAATTTAACTACAGTTGGTAAAGCAAATTCAAGACTATTTGCGGATCTAAACGAGAATATTTTTTCAGGTGAAGCAAGTTATTCAACACCTTTAAATTTCTTGAGTGCACCAAGTACTTTAAAAGCAGGCTTAGGATCGCAATTTAGGAAACGTAATTTTGATGCAAGGTTTGTAGGATTCGAGTTAAATACTTTAGCCGTAACTGGAGAGGAACAAACACGCATACTTCAATTAGCTCCAGATCAGATTTTTTCACCCACGCTGATTGATCAGAATGTTTACAAATTTGGCGAAGTGAAAGGGGATGGCGATATCTATGACGCGAAATCATTATCGACCTTTGGGTATTTAATGATGGATCAAAAATTTGCGGACAAGTTTAGAATTGTGTACGGTTTAAGAGTTGAAAATTACAATGTGAAGGTCGACGCTTTACGGATATTGTCCGGAAAAATTGAAAAAAGCGTTGATGACACAAAGCTGGATTTCTTGCCGTCAGTTAATATGACCTATAGTTTGACTCCTAAAACCAATATTAGAGCCTCTTATTACCGTACATTAGCACGACCTGAATTTAGGGAGTTGGCACCATTCTCGTTCTATGATTTTGAGAATATGGGAATGATTATCGGAAATGAGAAATTGAAACGGAGTTCTATTAATAATGCAGATTTACGTTTCGAATATTATCCTTCGGCTGGTGAAATTCTATCCGTATCTGCTTTCTATAAAGGCTTTACCGATGCCATTGAACCTTTTCGTTACGATGTAAATTCAACACCAGATATCAGTTATTTCAATACACCTAAGGCAGACCTATATGGTGTTGAGGTTGAAGCACGTAAAAATTTAAGTTTTATTAACGAACAGGAATTCTTGAAAAATACGATAGCGTATTTGAATGTTTCTTTGGTACATTCTAAAGTGAAAAATCCTACTGATTTGAATTACATTGATAAATCGAGACCTATGGTAGGACAGTCTCCTTATGTGATAAATGCGGGATTACAACATTCAGCACTCGATAATAAGTTAAGCGTCAACATCCTTTATAATAGAATAGGTAAACGTATTACTCAAGCGAGCGGGATACGTTTTGCAAGTACCTGGGAAGCGCCTCGGAATGTGTTGGATTTTCAAGTGGGTTATAAGGTCTTGAAGAGCAAAGGAGAGGTTAAGCTCAATGCGGGAGATATTTTAAATAATGCAATCAATGTCTATTATGATAATAAGCAGTTGAATATGCCTAATGAAACTAGTTTTAAATATAAACCAGGTTCAAATTATTCATTGTCGTTTAATTATACATTTTAGATCATAATATAAAATTAATAGGAATTTAATTTCAAGGTTAAAGTAATTGAATTTATTTGTACAGTATATAAAACTTAAAAAATGAAAAAAAGATTTTTATTCTTATCCTTATCTGCATTGTTACTTGCAGGAGCATGTAAAGAAACTACAATAACGGATAATGGTGGTGGAACAGAAACTCCGACTAATCCGGGAAATGAAAACGTGGTCGAAATTTCCGGGGAAATAACAAGTAATACCACTTGGACTTCCGATAAGATTTATGTTTTAAAAGGATTTGTGTATGTATCTAATGGGGCGACGTTAACGATTCAACCTGGTACTATCATCAAAGGTGATAAGGCTACTAAGGGAACATTAACGATTACACGTGGAGCAAAAATCAATGCTGTTGGAACGGTTGATAAACCAATTGTATTTACCTCAGGCTTGACGGCAGGTGCTCGTTCTCATGGAGACTGGGGTGGCGTTATTATACTTGGTAAAGCGCCTGTTAACCAAGGTACTGATGTTAAAATTGAAGGTGGTTTGACAGCTCCAACTGGTAAAGACGATAAGAACTATATTTACTATGGTGGTACTGATGCCGCTGACAATTCCGGAACTTTAAAATATGTACGTATAGAATTTGGAGGAATTCCTTTCTCGCCAGATAATGAGATCAATGGATTGACATTGGGTGGGGTTGGTAATGGAACAACATTAGACTATATTCAAGTATATCGCTCTGGAGATGATGCTTTCGAATGGTTCGGTGGGACAGTTAACGCAAAACATTTGTTAGCAATAGGTACTTGGGATGATGATTTTGATACGGATTTCGGTTATTCAGGAAATGTTCAATTTGCAGTAGCTCAGCGTGCTAATGCGGCTGCTGACGTTTCGCAATCTAATGGTTTTGAATCGGATAATAATGGCAGTGGAACTGATCAGACACCAAAGACATCAGCTGTTTTTTCAAATGTTTCTATCATAGGTCCAATTTCCAAAGATGGATTTACGCCAAATGCTAATTTTCAACATGGTATTCAACTTCGTCGTAATTCTTCAATTAGCGTCGTAAATTCTGTAATTTCTGGATTTCCTATCGGAGTTTATGTTGACGATACCAAAGTCACCACAGCTGAATCAACGTCTAAGAATGTTGTCGATGGAAAAGCCGTATTTATCAATAATTTGTTTTACGGAAATCCAGTGGGGATCAAGACAACTTCAACAACGAGTATAGCAAGTCAAGTAGAGACGCTAATTAAGGCTAATAATACTTTTGAGAATAAAATGTATGCAAATGGTTTGTTTACAGCTCCTTATAATTTTGGAAAAGACTTCTCTAGTACGCCAGCAAATCCAAACTTTACGTTATCAACCGGATCAGCTGCAGCTACGGGAGCAAACTTTACAAATGCTAAAGTTTCAGGAAGTTTCTTCGATAAAGTAGCTTATCGAGGTGCATTTGGAACAGAGGATTGGACAGCAGGTTGGACTCATTTTGATCCGCAGTCATTAAATTATACAACTCCAGGTAGAGTTACACAAAATTAATATCGAAAAAAATAATATGTAAAAAATCCTGCCTTGTGCAGGATTTTTTGTGTAGCATATATATTAAATAATTCGTTCTATAGTCAAATAAAATAAATTCTAAAATATGAAAAAAGCAATCTATTTAGTTTTAATGAGTGTTTTCCTCCTTTTTGGGTGTAAAAAATCGAATGATACCAATGATCCTTCAACTTCTGGTCTTAAAGTAGAAATAAAAGGAATTTCTGGCTGGGGCGAATTTGTAAATATTACTGTCGATCAAAATAAGACAGAAGTAAAGTATCCTGCGGGAACTACTGGCAATCCTCAAACTGTAAAAGATAAAAGCTATAAAACAAGTGAAGACATTTTTAGAAAGTTATCGTCATATGTCGAAACGTATGATTTAATGAATGCCAAAATTGAGGAGTGTGCACGTTGTGTAGATGGAGCAGACTATGTGATTACAATAAGATCCGGAGGTAAAAAAAATACCGTAACAATTGCCGGGCACCGTACAGATGGTAAATATGCCGACGTATTGGATTTTATAAAGAAACTTTAGAAAACTCTACACTAGTTATAGAACAAGGTCCATTTTAAGCATAACGGGGCAGAATAGATTAACTCTCGCCAGTAGTATCTAAGTGATATTGATATTACATCATTTTTCTCTGTAATGGTTGATCAAATTTTTCTCGAAGCCATTTCTGAGAAATACCTAGGGAGTCAAGTCTTTCAGCCATTGAAGGATTTGATTCCTTTTCAGTATTTTACTGAAAAGCGTTTCGAGAAGTTTTTATCTTTAAGGTTTGATCGGACCTTTAAATAAGTTACATAGGCTCATAGTGATAGACTATCTGATAAGACTGATTTTTAAGCTCTTCAGACAATTGACCTATATCCAGTGTTTGTTTTTTGTGGAATGTAATAAATAGATTTCGTTTAGCTAATATTTGGTGTAATATATATGATTTTGAATTGATTTGAATAATTATTATGTGTATTTTTTAATTTTTATTTAATATTGAATTAATGTTTGGGAGGTATTTTTAAAATAAAATTAATTAACATTTTTTATAGAAACAAATAAATCGTATGAAACTAAAAACAACAAGAAGGATAATTTCATTTTCTGTGTTAGTAATGCTTTTCCTCGTTTCCGGCTGTAAACAAAATGAAGAAATTAAGAAGGAAATTTTAAATTTACCAAATACACTAAAACTAAAAGCTTCAATACCGTCATACAACTTTGACTGGGAAACGGCAGATTTTATGCCTTCACCAGTTGGTTCGCCCAAAGTAATGGTCCCTTGGGCTTCTGGAAGTAATCAAATGTTTGATAGCGATATCGCATCAGATTATAAAAAACAAGATGGATGGGTACTTGTTTATAATTCTTTTAGTCCAGATCAAGTTACATCTCCGAATTTCTTTACATTATATAACAAGTATTCTGGAATTTTGAGATTTTATCTGTATTTACCTCCAGGAAGTGTTACCCCGTCTTCTTACATGAGTGACGGTTTAGAGATCAATGGTAATTTTAATTCAAATTTAATGAATTATAGTAACGAGATCACGGATATGAATAATATCTCAAATTCACTAACTCGGATACAGAATTATAAAATACAATCTACTGGAGCTTGGTATGCATATCAATACGAAATGGCATATGATGAAACTATAAACACCAAAATAAATAATTTTGTATGGAATATATCTGCTACTAATTTGACATCTATCAATTTAAACGGTCAAATGAATGGTGATCTTACAGGGACAATAGGCACAGGATCATCTGGCGGATTTAATTTAAGTACATTACTGAATTCAGCTAAATCAGCTGCGTTGTATTTTGTAGGGTTTAAAGGAATCAATGCTATTAAAGGTTTAAATTCAACAATTAAGACTGAGATCACGAATGGAGTAAAATCTGGACTTGTAGGAAATGTTAAAAGCTTATTGAACGGAATTTTAGGCGGTGCTCCGACTACACCGCAAGTTGTAAATTTAACTTTAAAAAGCGAAATAGAATTAAAAGGTGTATTAGAAAATAACAGTGGTATTGCTAAACCATCGTTAATTGTTCCCGGTTCTGCAACAAGTAATCAAGTTGCAGGGATAGTCCCAAATTATAATGTCCCGTTGGGTGTATTTTATATGAAATCTAAACCAAAGGTGGAGGTTTCTCAGAAAATCGTATATATGACTACCAGATCTTACCCTTATAATAATTTATTGGAATATGAGGGGAAAATAATAAGTAGACCTACTGGCAGTGAATATGGAATAGGAGATTTAGCGCAATTTTATAGAGCTTTCCGTTATCATAAAAATAATAAGGATCTTTTAGTTTATAATCCGGCTTTAATTAATGAGGGAGTTAAATTTGAAATTTTAAGGGAAGATTTATTAGTGCCCTTGACGCCACTGTCTCCATATTGGATAACTTCTGATAAACAGTCTACAGAAATGGTTATAGGTATGGATTCGTCTACATCAACCGAGCTTGAATATCGGGAAGTTGAAGATATGAATGGACAAAAATACGCGGTTTTTGGGACAAACGTGGATTTAGAAGCTCATTTGTCTAGTTGGGTTCACGCAAATCCAAGATTTATAGATAACATTAAAGCGGAAGACGCCTGTATACGGTATACAATTAGAGTTATGCCGCCAAATGGTGGAAAACAGTTTACTATAGTAAAAACCTTTAAAGCAGATATTATTCCAATGAAGATAAGTATCCCTTAATTTTCTTAAATATATAAGTGTTATATAGAAGATTATTTCGTAAGTCATGATTTAGATTAAATGCAAGTAGTCTCTACTTGCATTTAAATTTTCAGGGCTTTGCTAATTACGAGGCTTATGGCTCATAGTGATAAACAATTTGATAAGACTGATTTTTAAGCTCTTCAGACAATTGACCTATATCCAGTGTTTGCGCTTGAGGAGTAGGCTCACATACAGAATAGTATTTTCCGTTGTATAAAATAGCGTCACCGATAGGATGTTCAAATTGGACGGCCATGGTTACATGAGTGGGATATAGTAAAGTGATCATAGGTAAATTATAAATTTCCTTCACCAAGTAAAAAAATAAGGCCACACGGTCGTCACAGTCACTGTATTTATTCAATAGCGTTTGTTCCGCTGAAAGACGTTTCTCGGCCCCGAAATTCTCTTCGTCATTTTCATACAAGAATGCATACCGGGTAAAACGCATTAAATAATCGACACCTTCCTGCTGATTTTTTCCTTTTAAATTTTCTTTAAGTGCTGGGATAAGCGATTGATAAGTCTCCTTGCTGAGCGGGATATTGAAATAGGTTTCAAAATCTACTCCAGGGTAGTTTTTAAAAAGATCGCTGACATCGTCATTCAACTTGACATTAAAATGATAGGCTTTATGCCCATAATTGAACTCGATTTGTTTCTCCTTGTAATTTGACGGTGTAAAATCGGGGAGCTTGGTAATCTTATAGCTAAAATCTGCGATTGCTTCAGGTACTTTTATTTTAACGGGAATGTAAGTCTCTGCACGTTGAAACAGTTTTCCATAATCGTGAAAATTTAAACAGGTATATTTCTTGCCATCGATTTCAAAAAAAGGAATATCCGAGATATCTTCTTTGTTCTGAATAAAAAATATAATCTGGTCGTTACCGACGGCCAGGCGGGCATCATAACCTGATTTACACATCAAAAACCATTTGTAAAGTGTATAGCGGGTATAATTTTCCGTTTTTGGAGCTATCTGCTGGGCAGTACGACGAATAAGTTGATAGTATACCCAATCATTCAGATGGTGTTTGTCTTTGTATTCTAAAAGGTCGTTTACAAGCTGACTGTAATCGGTCTGGTCAGCTGTCTGATAGAACTTTTGGACATGTGCTATCGTTAGACTGTCTTTGAATGGGATATTAAAAGCAGGTGGGACATCAATCGATACCTTGCCCTCATAAAAATTGAAATCATAATGTTGCGCCAGGAGCTGTTGCGAAGCGCAAGTAAACCAAACTAAAATGGTCAAAAACACCCTATGAATTCCCTTTAATATCAATTCTTAACAATTTGATAACATTGTAGTAATATAAAATTAACGATAAAATCGACATTTTTTATGCATTGAAGGAATTATTATTAAAAAATTACAATCTATTTTTAGGTTTTAGATGCTCCATTTTCATTTTTAAAATCCGTATCTTCGTGCAATGGATAATTTTATTGTTTCTGCACGTAAATACCGCCCGATTACCTTTGATTCGGTTGTAGGTCAGCAACACATTACTGGTACCTTGAAGAATGCGATACACAACAACCAGTTGGCACAGGCATTTTTGTTTTGTGGTCCCCGTGGTGTTGGTAAAACTACCTGTGCACGGATTTTAGCCAAAACAATAAATTGTGAAAATATCTTAGCTGGAACTGAGCCCTGTGGAGCTTGCGATAGCTGTAAGTCTTTCCAAAATGGAAATTCTTTTAGTATCCATGAACTGGATGCGGCATCCAACAACTCAGTTGATGATATCCGTAATCTTATAGATCAGGTACGTATACCACCACAAGCGGGAAAATATAAAATCTATATCATAGATGAGGTGCATATGCTTTCTCAAGCCGCTTTCAATGCTTTTTTAAAGACATTAGAGGAACCTCCTTCCTATGCGATTTTTATCTTGGCGACTACTGAGAAGCATAAAATTTTGCCTACTATACTTTCACGCTGTCAGATTTTTGATTTTAACAGGATCAAGGTTGAAGATATGGCCAGTCATTTGGCTAATATTGCGGATAGGGAAGGTATAAACTACGATCAGGATGGCCTGCATATCATTGCTCAAAAAGCAGATGGTGGTCTTCGCGATGCTTTGTCGATGTTCGACCAGATTGTCAGTTTTTCCAATAAGCATGTAACTTATCAAGCTGTAATCGATAATTTGAATATTTTAGATTACGATTATTATTTTAAGCTAACAGATGCGATTTTAACGGAGGATGCGGCTCAGAGCTTGCTCATTTTCAATGAAATTTTAAACCACGGATTTGATGGCAGCCATTTTATAGCTGGTCTGTCGGCGCATTTCAGAAATTTGCTCGTTGCCAAAGAGCCGTCAACCTTAAAATTGCTAGAAGTCAGCGACAGTATTCGTCAAAAGTATCTGCAGCAATCTCAAAAAGCTGCTCCAGGATTTTTGTTATCGGCATTGAATATTTCCAATCAATGTGAGATCAACTATAAGACAAGTAAAAACCAACGTTTGCAGGTCGAACTTTCGCTCCTCAAGACATGTCATATTGCAAGTGCAATTAAATTGAGCCAGCTTGGATCCGTGCAGATTCCTTCGGCTACCGAGGGCGTAAAAAAAAAACTTCCTGAGCCAGTAGCTGCACAGGCCCAACAAAGTCCTTCGGCTGTCGTTAACTCCCCAATAACTTCAGTAGGCAATGCGCCAGCCCGTGAAAGTCAAGTTGCGCCATCTTCCCAAGCTAGTCCTGTCAATTACCAGTCTTCCGAGACGAAGGGTGAAGTGAAAAAAGATGTAGTTTCTAATATACCTCCCAAAGTAAAAAAAGGTGGTTGGGGTACCTCCGCTTCAGCGATTATTCCATCGTTGCCAGATTTGAATACCATATACGATAACAATGCGGTTGCCAAAGAAGGGGATGAACCTGAATTAATCCGGGGGAGTGAACAGCGTGATGTTTCATTCGGTCAGTTTATCGCTGTTTGGAATAGTTATGCGGAACAGTTAAAAGCAGAAAATAAGATTAACTTATATACCATGATGACTGCCATGCAGCCTAGATTAAATGGTACGTTGATTGAAATTGATGTAGAAAATGGAGTTCAGATGGATGTCTTACAAAGTGCAAAGGTTGATGTGTTGAATTACCTTCGTGTGAAGCTGCAAAATTTTTCATTGGATCTACACGGAGTGATGATGGAACATACGATTTCGCGTAAACCCTATACATCACAGGAGAAATATCAAGCCATGGTCAATAAAAACCCACTCTTAGATACTTTGAGGAAGGAGTTTAACTTGGGACTTAGCTAATTCAAAAACTTTAGTTGTTGTTTATTTTTGTACATTTGCAATCTCTTCCATAAGAAGGGGAACATTTAGTATTATTATGCAAGGAAATTTTCAGAGACGTGATCGCGACCACGGAGAAAGACGTGAAGTGAATCAGATGGTATTTGGTATTCGTGCTGTTATCGAAGCAATAGATAGTGGTAAAGAGATCGAATCATTGTTTATACAGCGTGGTTTGAGTGGTAGTTTGATTCTTGAATTGAAAGCCTTATTAAAAGAGCATAATATAGCTTTTCAACAGGTACCCATCGAAAAATTAAACCGGATAACACGTAAAAACCATCAAGGTGTAATCGCGGTCATCTCCCCAATTACCTATCATAATATTGAAGAACTTCTACCACAGATTTATGAAAAAGGTGAAACTCCTCTACTTTTGATGCTAGATGGAGTGACAGATGTACGCAATTTGGGAGCCATTGCACGGACTGCCGAATGTTCAGGTGTACATGCGATTATTGTTCCTAAAAAAGGTTCTGCTGAGGTTAATCCTGATGCAATCAAGACATCAGTCGGTGCACTCTATAAAATTCCTGTATGCCGTCATGATAGCCTTTCAAAAGTAGGTAAATTTCTAATTGACTCCGGTGTACAGTTGGTTGTGAGTACTGAGAAAACAACTTCGAGTATCTATGATGTGGATTATACAGCGCCAACATGTGTGATTATGGGCGCCGAAGATGTCGGTGTGTCTAATGACTTGATCCGCATTTCGGATAATCTTGCCAAGATACCGATGTACGGTGAAATTGGTTCATTGAATGTTTCTGTTTCGGCAGCAGTTGTCATCTATGAAGCCGTTCGTCAACGTATTGTTAAAAAATAAACATGTAATCTGTTTAACTATAAAAAAAGCCTTTGTCAAAAACAAAGGCTTTTTTGTGGGTTAGATGTTATATATCTCCTCAATTTCCCGTTCGTATTTTTGTAAAATAATTTTTCGCTTCATTTTTAAAGTCGGTGTTAATTCACCACTTTCCACCGTCATTTCTTCTGGAAGGATAGCGAATTTCTTGATTTGTTCCCAGTTGCCAAAATTTTTATTGATACGGCTAAGTTCTGATTCGATTTTCTGCTTCAGCTCGGGGCTATTGAGAAAATCTAATCTCGTCAGTGCACTTAGGGAAGGAACAGCGTTCTTTGACCATTCGAGAAGATTGTTATAGTTGGGGACGATCAACGCTGCAGGGAACTTCCGGCCCTCGCCAAGCACCATGGCCTGTTCAATGAACGAGGATTCAACCAGCTTAGATTCGATTTGTTGAGGAACGATGTATTTTCCACCGGAAGTCTTAAACATTTCTTTCTTGCGGTCTATAATTTTGAGAAACTTGCCATCTACCCATTGACCAATGTCTCCAGTGTATAACCAACCGTCTTTGAGTACTTCTGCTGTTGCTTCTGGATTTTTATAATAGCCAATCATATTGTTTTCTCCTTTGGTCAATATTTCTCCATCCGCTGCCAGCTTGATTTCGATATGAATTAATGGCAAGCCAACAGTACCAATTTTCATGCCTCGTCTGTCGCAGTTTACAGCGATGCAGGGACCTGCTTCTGTGAGGCCGTAACCTTCATATATCGGAATACCTGCAGCCATATATAAACGGATCAGTCTTTCTTGTAGAGCGGCACTTCCAGAGGCAATGCCCTTGATGTCACCTCCCAATGCTTCACGCCATTTTGAAAAAACTAATTTACGGGCAATCTTCAACTGGAAATCATACCACCAAGAACGCCCTTCCAGCTTGTATTGCTCGCCAATTCTTAAGGACCAAAAGAATAGCTTACGTTTGACTCCTGTTAGTTTCTCTCCTGTAGCCATAATCTTTTCATAGACTTTCTCCAGCACACGTGGTACAGCTGAAAAGATATGTGGCTTTACGGATTTGAAATCGTCGCCTATCGTATCCATCGACTGGGCAAAAAAGATGGTAAGCCCCTTGTACATATAAACATATTGGAAAACACGCTCATAAGCATGACAGACCGGGAGAAAGGAGAGCGCACGATCTCCACGTTCGACCGGAAAGGAATATTCGCTACTCAGTGTATCTGCTAATAAATTTTTATGCGACAGCATAACGCCTTTAGGATTACCCGTTGTTCCCGAGGTGTAGATGATGGATGCTAATGTGTCAGGTTCTATTCCATTGCGCAGTAGGTTTAGCGTTGCGTCCGGAATAGTCTGGCCTTCTGCAACGAAATCCTGCCAATGATTGAGGCCTTCCTCCTTGTCAAGACTGAAAATGCTGTTTAGCTGCGGGCAGTCATCCTGTATTGCTAATATCTTTGTGTATAATTTCTTTGAACTGACAATGCAGTTTTTGATTTCAGCATGATTGAAGATATAGCTGTAGTCTGAGGTTGAAATATTCGGATAAATAGCGACGACTACAGCTTCAATCTGCTGAATAGCAAAATCAAGGATATTCCATTCGACGCGGTTCTCACTAATCAAGCCCACTTTTTCTCCAGGTTGAACGCCTAATGCGATTAAACCTTTGGATGTCTTATTGACCTGTTCAATAAATTCGGTATTGCTTATTTTGACCCATTCGTTATCTTTTTTGAAAGAAAACATGGGAAAATTGGGTGCAATATCATATTGCAGCTGTGCTAAATCAAATACTCTTGTTGCTACTGTTGACATGTCGGGAATCCAGTTCGTGTAATACAGCTAATTTACGTTTTTTTATAGACACTATTGTAGTGGCAAGGGAGATTAGTACCTGTGTTCTTGGCAGGGGATATAACAAAAAAAGACTCTGGTAAATCAAGCTGTGCGCCTTCATACCAGAGTCTTTAAACTCTTATTGAATTAAATACTAATGATTAGTATTTACTTTTTGATTCTTTACGTTTTCCAGAGAAATCACGGAAGCCTCCACCGTTGCTGTTACCACGGTCACGTCGTTCGCCACTGAATCCGCCTTCACGTCTTCCGCTGCGCTCACCGCCACCATATCCGCCTTCACGTCGTCCGCCACGATCACCACCACGGTATCCACCTTCACGTCTTCCGCCACGATCACCACCACGGCTTCTTCCACCACGGTCGCTGCGACCTTCACCTTTTGCTTCACCAGATACTTCGATACGTACTTGACGACCGTTGTAATCTACACCTTGGAATCCTTGGAATACTTTTTCTACTTCTGCATCTTGAACTTCGAAGAATGTGAACACACCTTTCAAATCAATTTTGCCAATAGATTTTCCTGAAATATTCGCATTGTTACAGATAAAGCCCAACATGTCTCCACGAGAGAACTCATCTACTGAACCTAAGTTCATGAATAAACGCGTGTAACCTTTTGAACCTTCACGCGAGCGACCATCACGTCTATCACCGCGGTCTTCACGACCACCGTCACGCGCTTCGATATTTAAATCTGGTGCGTTTTTGTAATAATCCAAGAAACGGTTGAACTCAAGAGAAGCAAATCTTTTGATGATATCTTCTTTTGAAAGTGACTCCAAATTTTCCATAATTGCAGGCAAGAATGGGCTGATTTGTTCGTCGTTTACTTCGACATTTTCAATCTTTTTAACGATAGAAAATAATTGTTTTTCGCAAACTTCAGCACCTTGAGGTACTTGTTTTTTCTCAAAAGGCTTACCGATGATCTTTTCAAGATGACGGATTTTGCTTAGCTCTTTTACGTTTACCAAAGAAAGTGAAATACCAGTTTTACCTGCACGGGCTGTACGACCAGAACGGTGTGTATAGTTTTCTGTTTCATCTGGTAAAGAGAAGTTGATCACGTGAGTTACATCACTAACGTCAATACCACGGGCAGCTACATCTGTTGCGATCAATAGTTGTAAGCTACGGTCACGGTAACGTTTCATTACCTTGTCACGTTGTTGTTGGGATAAGTCGCCATGCAACGAGTCTGCATTGTAACCATCTTTAATCAACGCTTCAGCGATATCTTGTGTCTCGATTTTTGTCCGACAGAACACGATTCCAAAAATATCAGGATTTGAATCTACAATACGTTTGAACGCCGCATATTTATCTTTTGCTTTGATCAAATAGTAATGGTGCTCAATGTTGGCGTTACCAGTATTTTTTGTACCTACAGTAAGCTCAACAGGGTCGGTCATATAATTCTTTGCAATACGACGTACTTCAGAAGGCATCGTAGCTGAAAATAACCAAGTTTTTTTCTCGTCAGGAGTTTCTGAAAGAATGTTGTTGATGTCTTCTTTGAAGCCCATATTGAGCATCTCATCCGCTTCATCTAATACAACATATTTTACATTTGAGAAATCAATCGCATTTCTGCCAATGATATCCAACATACGACCTGGGGTCGCTACTACAATTTGCACTCCACGTCTAATTTGACGTAGCTGGTCTGAGATATTTGCACCTCCATATA